>Ga0265295_1000003_pt1 | contig 565163 bp, 525 predicted proteins | sample Munlansysbiofilm_FD_192503 | JGI IMG/M metagenome (GOLD analysis project Ga0265295, IMG submission 192503) | Leachate microbial communities from a municipal landfill in Southern Ontario, Canada - Methane capture system biofilm | ecosystem: Engineered > Solid waste > Landfill > Unclassified ... | reverse complement strand
CAACAATGAACGACCAGCGTGTTCACTTAATTACTTAACACCGGTCCAATTTAAAGAAAGGAGACTAGCAAAAGACAATTAAAGTTTACTTATAATTATAGGTGTCTACTTTTAGTTGACTTATGCAGTCTATTATTCCGTTATGATGTAAAATAATAATTAAGTAAACGCAATTTTTTGTAATACTTATTTAATTTAACTTAGGAGCATATTATGAAAAAGAAAAAAATCTTCCTCGTTGCCCTTTTTAGTCTTTTAGTGGTCACGAGTTGTAAAGGGAATCCCTCCTCTAGTGAACCGGTAAGTGTTGATGATGAATCAAGTATTATTGACTCAACCTCACTTGGGGAAGAATACACCATTACTTTTTATAGTGAAGGGGGCACAAGTGTTAGTCCGCTTACCGCCAAAGCCGGAGAAGCAATAACAAAACCTTTAGACCCAGTCCGGCAAGGCTTTACCTTTGTCGATTGGTATGAAGATAAAGTTAATTGGACGACACCCTTTGTCTTTAATGTCATGCCGGAAAAAGATGTTGCTTTATACGCGAAATGGACTGCAGTCGGGATTGATGAAATTAATGCCTATAATGAGTCTTTAGCCACCAGAAGTAAACCAAACCACTTATATATCCACTATTTACGGTTTAATAATACACCGACTGAATATAGTAACTGGGACATTTGGGTTTGGCCTGCTAATAAGACTGGGCGGATCTTTGATTTCCAAAAAGAAGGCACAAGTGTTTATAAAGATAACTTTGGTGGGGCGATGATTGAAGTCGATTTAAAAGCGGTTTACACCGATGGTGGCCATGACGGGATGGGAAATCGGACCGATGCTGAAGTTAACTTTAGTCCAAATGAAACCTTAGTCGAAAAGATTGGTTTTTTAATTACTTATAAACCAAGTCGGACGAGTGGTTCACATTGGACAAGTGATGGTGGCGATAAATTCTTATTAACCGCCGAAGCCTTAAAATATGCTTTAAATAATTCTTTACATATCTTTGTTGTCCAAGAAAACGCGCGAAACTTTACCTATCGTTATGCTGGTGAAGTATATGATAATCCGTATTTAAGTGATGACGGCAATAGTGTCAGTACTAAATATAATAACGTCAATAGCAGTGGACCGCAACGGGCGATTAGTCCAACATCCCCCTTAATGAAAAATAAAGGGGTCGGTTACCAAATTATGGTCGCTTCCTTTGCCGATAGTGATGGCGACGGTTTAGGTGATATTCGCGGTATTTTCAATAGTTTAAATTATTTAGAAAGTTTAAATGTTGAAGCAATATGGCTTACTCCCGTGCAATTAAGTGATAGTTATCACGCTTATGACACAATTGATTATTATAATATTGATCCTAAGTTTGGTAGTAAGACAAGTCCCCACGCCACAAATGGCGAAATCACGCAAGCAAGTGCCAACGCTGATTATGTTGAACTTGTTAGTGCCGCTAAAAATAAAGGCATCAGTGTCATCATGGACTTAGTCATTAACCATACGTCAATTAATAACTTACTCTTCCAAGAAAGTTTAAGTTTAAATCCTGATTTCCGGGCTTATTACCATTGGCGAAACACTAAAGAAAATAGTAACTGGTATCAATATAGTAACTATAACTATTATTATTACGGAAAGTTTGCGAGTTCCATGCCCGAATTAAACTTTGATTACCAAAAAACCCGCGACAAAATCGTTGATATTATGAGTCACTGGGTCAATATTGGGGTTGAAGGCTTCCGGATTGATGCCGTCAAACACGCCTATATGAAAGAAGAAGTTACGATGAGCAGTGGTGACAAAATCATTAGTGATCACGATAGTGCCAGTAAACAAGATTACTCCAGTAACTTAACGAAAAACCTCCATTTATTCAAAGAAATAAACGGTAGATTAAAAGATATTAATCCTAACGTCTTCATCTTAGGGGAAAACTTTGATGGTCATGCCTATCACGTTGCTCCATATTACGAAGGACTTGATGGGATGCTTAATTTCTATACATACTATAACCTTAGCCAAGCAACCTCGATGGGTGGGAATCCGCAATTTTTAAGTTATAACAAAGCGGCGATTGTAAGTGGTGCTAATGGTGGCAGTGATACCTTTAATGAAGCCGGCTTAACGCACGGCGGGAAATGGAACTATAACGATACTTATAAAGCCTATAACTTATATCGTTCTGGTGGCACAAAAACAAGTGGCGAAGCCATTGATAATAACTTTACGAGTAATCATGACGTCACAAGAGCCTTAAACCAAGCGATTGGCTGGCTTAATACTGCGGGTGATATTATCCGTCCCGGTGACGTTGATCAAACCAACAAAGTTTTAGTGGAAAAGCAAGCAATTGCCTACATGTCAGGCATCATATTACTCCCGGGATTATCCTGGATTTATTACGGTGATGAACTCGGACTTGCCAGTAATTTACCAAGTGGCGAAACGCTTGAAACGCCAAACATTGACCGTATTTTCCGGCAACCAATGAAATGGGATAAAGCCGGAAGTGATGCCCGAACAACCGCCTATAGTTTTACCGGTGGCCAAACTTATGACGTAAGTTGGGACGCTTATAACACCCTTCTTGATGGTGTCCTTGAACAAAGTGGAAACACCTCCTCCATGCTTAATCGGATGAAAGGGATCACCGCCTTAAAGAAAACTATTCCGGCCTTTAAAAATGGTAGTTATACACCGGCTCCACTAAGTGAATATAGTAATAACAATAACGTCTTTGCCTTTAGAAGAACTCTAGGCGCCGATACATATAGTGTGTATATTAACTTAACAAATGGGACTGTCAACACCAACATAAGCGGTACATTCTTATTAGGTTTTGAAGGTTCAACCACCACCCAACTTAAACCATGGGGTGTCTTAGTCGTTAAAAATTAAGGAAAAATAAAGGATAAAAAGAAAACGGCAAAAGTTGCCGTTTTTTCTTTATAACCCGCACATTTTCGGATTATTTTTAAAAAATAAGCGAAAACTGTGATAATTTTAAAATTACGCTTTTAATTACTCATTGACAAATATATTTATATGTAATTAAATAAATGTATTAAATAAGATAAGTTTGGAGGGAACTTATGAACAAGACAAAAATTAAAAATCGCTTTTTGTTATTTTTTACTACTCTTGCCTTAGCCTTTGGCTTTAGCGCAAGTCTTAAACAAAAAGACATTAATCAAGTAAAGGCTCTTCCGATTCCTGCCGAAACAAAACTTTACTTAAAACCAAATGCAAATTGGTTACAAGCCGGCGCTCGTTTTGCCGTTCATTTCTTTACCGCTGGCGTAGGAAATGAATGGAAAGATATGGTCGCTGAACCTGGTGTATTAGACATTTATAGTGTTGTATCACCAACTACAGCATACGAAAAATTGATTTTCACAAGAATGAATCCTGCTGAATCTCTTAACGACTGGGCGAACAAATGGAATCAAACTGGTGATTTAGTTTATGATGACACCAACAATTTATTTACAGTTCCAGCTGATGTTTGGGATGGTGCCACAACAAAGTGGTCAATTTATAACGCTGCTGATCACCCAATTCCACCAGCCAATCCTATTTCTGGTGGACAAGAAACCTATGTAACAGTTACAACTACATTTATGGGTGCTGCCGACCATTTAGCAGGCTATTATTTTAATGGCACCGAAAATGCATGGGTTAATGGCGTCTTAGTTACTCCTAGAGTATATAAGGTTACTGCCCCTACACCAACGGTTCCGACTGATAAATGGGATAAAGTAATTTTTGTGGCGATGCCAACTGCCGTTAATGATTGGACGCCAACCGTTATTGATCAAACCGCTGATTTATTATGGGATGGTACAAGTGATCATTATGATATCGCAACTAGTGCATGGGGTACATACGTTCCCCGTACCCACGTTGTCCCAACCGCAACGACCGAAGGTATTGACCGCAGTAAAGTTCGTTTATGGCTTAATCGCGGCGGACATTATGATAGTGGCGCCCATCAATATGTTTTAAAAGTAGGAGCTACTTACTATGCTGCTTCGGGATATACCAAAGCCTTAGTCTTTGGTACGGATGGCATTTATTTCCCATTCTTTGATTTACCAAGCGCAACCTTAAATGGCGCTAGTGTTGATGTAGTCGTTCTTGATGATGTTGGTTACTTAGTTACGACGATTGCCACTGTACCTTATGTCACTGGTGATAACAATAAATTATGGCAAGTTGACCTTGTTGGTGAAGCTTTGGTCGTTAATAAAGGTGGTCTCGTTGGCCGCATTTACGCTGGTTTCTTTGCCAAAGTATTAGAAGGTTATTTAACTTGTGACGCCAATAACGAAAATGGTTATATGGCTTTTGGAGACATTGATGGAAACTTCTTACCACGGGTCGCAGAAGGCGAAAGTGTTGTGTGGAATATGGAAGGCTCCCTTGGCGGTATTTTAATCGCTGACTACGTGAATGAAGCCGATTACTTAACCGGAACCCGGGAAGCAGTCGCTGCGACTGATGCATATGCAAAATATGAAAGAATGCGGACATTATTCTTAGGAAACGGCGGAACATTAGGTACTGCTACCGAAAGAGTTAATCAAACCATCAATCCAACCAATAACATGTTTGTGTTATTAAGTGCGATGTTTGGTTTTGCGCTTATTGGCATCTTTGTCTATAAAAAGAAAAAAGCCTAATTCATTCAATAATTAGCGGAAAATAAGGGAAGTAATGTCATGTTACTTCCTTTTTTATTTGTAAATTCGTAAAAGTTTACCACTTTATAGTGGTATAATAAGGCGCAAAGTCAATAAGGAGAAATAGTCATGAAAATAAAGAAAAGTATTGCCTTGCTCATGGTCTTAGGAAGTCTTGTAAGTTGTGTAACACTGGAAGATGTCATAAGCCAAAAGCCAAGCGATGAAGAACCAACGAGTATCTTTGATAGCGTTACAAGTGAAGAAGATCCGACAAGTATAATTGATTCGATCAGTGATGGAGAAGGAACAAGTGAAAGTGACGTTAAACCCGCGGATTTAACAAACTTTAGCACCGATATTATTAATGACCCCGTCATTACCTATACCGAGGCTGATTACACGGTAAAACCCTTTAAAAATGGCTTTACTTATCCGCTTGACGCCCAAGTCCAACCCACGAATGCCTATTTAGAATTTTGGCACCAAGAATCCTTACTTAGTTTTCATATCGTTGCCAGTAAGCAAGTATTCTCATTAATTGAATTCCATGGTTACCATGATCAGAAGAATGCGGATCTATATTGGCCAGTGACCGTTGATGTGACAATGAACGGCAAACGCTTTACATACTACGAAGTTGGGATGCGGATGAAAGGTAATACATCAAGGAAACAATTCTTAGATAGTGGCACCAAAGAATTCATCAATAGCGTCTCCTTTAAATTATCGTTCAATGAATTGTGGGATGATCCACTTTACGCCCCCTTTAACTTACAAAAAACATGGACCGAAGCTGCCAATCCCGAATGGAAAGTCCGGGATGACCGGACGTTCATGGGTAATGAAAGTGGCAAGTTAGGGATGAAGAAACTGGACTTTAAATGGAATAAATCCCGTGATTCTTCGTTAGTGATGCAACCTTATGCCTTTGGTTTCTTCCAAAAACACGGTCTTATTAGTCAAAACTCAACCTTAACAACTTTAAAATTAAATAATACAAGAATGGGTATTGTCACCGTTAATGAACCGGTTGATAAACATTTATTAAGAAGATATTTCCCGAAAGCCGCCGCGGCCGGTGATTTATATAAAGTCGGCTGGGATGATAGTAACATGGGTAACCTTCGTTATGAAAACTATTTAGAAAAAAATACGATCATTGGTGAAGAAGATAAATTTAATTATTACACCCCGATTTATGATGCGAAAGAATTTGATGATACGTTACCTAATCCCCATGAAAAACTTATTAACTTAATGCGGGTACTTCAAGAAAACGAAGGGAAAAGCATTGCCGAATTTAGTGTTGCCCTTGAAGCAATTGTCGATATCGATAGTTTCTTAAGTTACGCCGCTTTAAGCTATTTAGCCGGTAATCCGGATGACATGCGGAACTGGGGCAATAACTATTATATTTTCTTTAACCCGAGTAACGGCAACAAAGCGACCTTTATTCCTTATGATTATGACTGGTCCTTTGGTCTAACTTGGAATACCGGGAATATTTCAATGCTTGATGTTTCACCTTATAGCACGAAACACCAACTTGACCGTACTAAATGGCAAAGTAACCGACTTTACTGGTATACAATTGTTGAGTCGACTGACGGGGCAAGACCTTATCCAAATATTAGCCTTAATCCCGCTTATAAAGCAACGTATTCGGCGAACTTAACGGCGTATAATAATGATCCTTATTACACAGTCGCCAATTATGATAGTTACTTTAATACGTATAAAGGAGTCTACGGTGACTTAACCGTGAGTGACTTAGATAATAAAGTTTATGAAAACGATGTTAACCTTGGTCCAATCTCCCCATTTATTGACACTTACTTAATGACGAGATTCATCAATAACACCAAACAAACATTAATTGCCAATAGCCTATAGTTTACAAATTAATAAAAGAAAAAGAAGGGTTGCCCCTTCTTTTTTATTAATCAATTTTGTCTATTTCTTTTTCTTTATAACTTTAAGAATTAAGAAGACAGCACCAGCGATAACGCCAACTCCGAGCACGGAACCACCAATAATAAGTGTGGTTTTGAGGGCATTATTTGGTCCACCCGGGTTATTTGGATCGGTGGAATCACCGGGTAATGATGTTGTCGGCGGCATTGACGTTGTATCACCGCTTGTTGGTTCTTCACTCGTTGGGTTATCAGGATCGACAAAGGGGACTAAGGTAATATCATTTGGCATCGTTAAGTCATTTGCCCCACGATCCCTGACATTACGGGCGATAATCGTCGTATTGGCTTCAATTCTAAAGGAGTTTGGTAAGACTGTTCCTGGTTTTAAGGTGCCACTGGTATCGACGACAAGTTCTTGACCGCCGAGATCAATAACATCACGCCGTCCACCGACACCATAATGGTAAATGACGTAGGAATCTTGACCATCACTATAAGTTAATTTAAGTAAGTTATTACCAATTGTTGATACACCGGCTTTGCCGTCAACTTCGGTTCTTGTACTATAATTGAAACTTTGGGCATGGCGTTTTAAGGCAATCATTTGCCGATATAAGTTATGGTATTCAAGATTATCCATCTTTTCATCCCATTTAATACTATTTACTTCGTATGGACTTTGGTAACTATTGTGGTCAAAGTAACCGCCGCCGAGTGGTTTAGAGCGCATGATTTCACTACCGGCATGGATAAACCCAATCCCTTGGCCAAGTAAGGAAATGGCTTCGGCTTGGACACTTTGGCGTTTAATGCGGTCAATGTCATAAAGATTTTTACCCGCGACTTGTAATTTATCAAAGATGGCGTAATTATCATGAACGGAGATATAGTTAACAACTTGTGACGGATTAGTGACACCGCCGGTTACTTTACCCATCACCCCGTCTTTAATTTTATTGACGCGTTCTTCATTAATGTCGGTTACTCCTAATTGGACCCAACCGCGATCACTACCGCTTGAACTGCCTTTAATGGCATCGCGAATTTGGTCGTTAAAGCCACCAACACCGGCCGTTTTCCATAAGTTCGCGTGTTTAGCAAGGTCTTTACGGACACTCATTACGGTGCCATCCATATCCCATGGTTCGCCGTAAACGATAATGTCACTCCGATACGTTTTAAGTTTATTAATAACAGAATTCATTGCATCAACGGTATGTAAGCCCATTAAGTCAAAGCGGAAACCACCTAATTTATATTCAGTAGCCCAGAAGTAAGTTGAATCAACCATGTAGCGTTCAAACATAATCCGTTCGCTGGCGGTATCATTACCAACCCCACTGGCGTTACTGGGGGCTTCCCCGCTATAACGGAAATAGTAGCCAGGCACTAGTTTATTGAAACTATGTTGACTAATACTTGCGACGTGATTATAGACAACGTCCATAATAATACGAATATCTAAAGCGGCATAGGCTTGGACTACTTGTTTAAATTCTTGAATACGGACTAATCCGTTATGCGGATCACTTGAGTAACCACCTTCTAAAACATTATAGTTTTTCGGATTGTAACCCCAGTTAAATTCCATGTTTGTTTCATCATTTTCTTGATCATAGAATGGTAAGATTTGTAAGGCATTAATCCCTAATTCTTTAATATGATCAAAGCCAGTTCGGACTGCTTGACCATTTTCTTGATACATGGTGCCTTCTTCAATAAGACCAAGGAACTTTTTACGATTGGCTTCAGTGCCGTTCCATGTATCATCAGCGGTTAAGTCACTGACGTGGAGTTCGTAAGGGACAACTTCCGTGGCTTTTTTAGTGCTAGTGGTAACACTGTCCCACCCAGTTGGATTCGTTTTCGTAAAGTCAACAATCATTCCGCGAATACCGTTTACTCCGGCGGCTTTAGCGTAAGGATCAGGGAATTCATTTGTCCCTAAACTATTTTTCGCGACTAAAGTGTAGTATTTTCCGTGTAAGTCCCCGTTAAGGGTTAAGGACCAGACGCCTTTTTCACCGCGAATCATTTGGTGTTCGACAAATAAGTCATTACCAAGTTCTTTGCTGACACTCCGTGGGGTTCCGTTATCATAAATACGAATTTTTACATCTTCACTAGTTGGTGCCCATACTTTAAAGGTGGAATTTTGTGGCGTATAAGTAACCCCAAGGTCACTACCGGTATAAGTCATATTATCAATAAAGAAAGCATTGTCATATAAGCCATCAAACGTGGCGTTTTTAACTTTTGATGTTCCGGTTTCTTTAAAAGTAACAGTGACTTCATAAAGGGCGGTTAAATCAACCGTTTCTCCGATATTAATTTTGAATTCATAACGGAAAGCGGCAGGAATATAATTAGCGGTAACATTGCCGTTTACTAAAGCACTACCGGCTTTACTAACACTATAAGTTAAAGGTTCTTTATATGTTTGGACGGTTAATTCACTTGTCCCCGTAAAACGGGCACTTAATAGTTTTTCACCTTTAGCTTCTTCTGCGGTTTTATAAACGGTTGTTTCCATATCGACGAGATAGAAATGGCGTCTTTTGGTGCCAGTGCCATCGTCAACCGCGGGGTAATCTTGGACATCAATTTTAATATCCGGAGTTTGGGCCGACCAACTTCCCGGACGAATAATTAAATTTAAGTATTGCGGATTAGTGAAGTAAGTCGAGGCAACTTGGAGAACGCGACCGTAACTATCACTGCCGGTGAAAGGATAGGCTTGGCCATTTTGTCCTTCACCCCATAGCCATAAGTCGTATTGTGATTGTAAATTATCATTCCGCCAGTAGTGGAGGGTATAAATTGAAGGTTCGATCTCTGGTACTTCCGGATCAGGATCACCAGAGGACGGATCAACGATAACCGGTAAGAATTTTGACCAGTAGCCAATAACTTCACCGCCACCATTACCCCAGGCGCCTTCATTGATGACAAACATATTATTTTCACCAGTATAAGGAATTAGTAAATCTTCCGATTGATTCCATTTATTTGTCCAGTCGTTAAGGGGAGCGGCGGGATTCATTCTTGTAAAGATAATGTTTGCTTGGGAGTTCATTGGAATGGTGAATTCATAGATTTCCGTTTCTAGATTGGTAAGCGTTAAATCATACCAAGTAGCTGGATCCCAAGTGTAGGCGGCAAAACGGGCTCCATCGGCGCGCCAGTTCGCGTTTGTTTTTAAATATAACGTAATTGTTTCTGCTGCTTTTGTTTCAACTTTGGCGTCATCTTTTGTTAGACGCGGAATCGTTAATCCCGTCAAAAAGACTAGCGCCAACATAAAGAAATTGCGTATTCCTTTTTTCATAAGTAAGCCTCATTCTTTCTTTCCATCATTTAATAAAATAGTGCGGTCAATCTTTTAAAGAATTACTGAATATCACTTTATTTTAATATATCATATTAACGGCATTAATATATCGAAAAAACCTAAATGAAAATCTTTTCAATTATGCCCTAAAATGCTAAAATGAAATTGTAATTAATGACAAACCTTGATAGAAAGTAGGTATATGGCACTTTTTAATCCACGAAAGTATTATGTCGTCACTTGTAAGTTTGGTCATGTCGGACGTGATAAATATTTACCGCTTGATGTACCAATCAAGGCTTTTAATAAGAAAGAAGCAAGTGAAAAAGCCAAAAAACTTGGTGGTGTGAAAAGAGATCATCCCGATTGGTGTTTAAAAGAGCCCCAAGAAATTACCCGGGAAGAATATGATGCCTTACGGATTATTTTGACCACCGACCCATATTGGAACAAGAAAACCCGGCAAAACATTGCTCTTTTTAAAGATCGGCTTGTGGATGAACCAAATTATACGAACATTCGCGGTGTTAAAACCAATACGGTTAGTTTTAAAAAACCAACAACTGCGGAAATCAAAATGTTTCATAAAAAGAAACGAAAAATCATTGAAAAAGAAATCGATGATTTACTTAATGAAGATATTGAATAAATAAATTAGTGTTATATAAATGACCGCTTATTCTTGCGGTCTTTTTATTAAGTGCGAAATAGCTACATTTCCTAAGACGACAACGATAACCATAAGTGCACTTAACGAAATCCACATTAAAGGGGAAAGACTAATATTTGTTTGGACTTCCGGTGGAAGCATATTTGCAAAGTCTTTATCAAAGTCTCGTTCAAAGTCTTTAATCTTTGCTTCAGTCGGGTATTCTTCCCATTCATAGGCTTTAGTGTATATATCCTCTAAGACGCCAAAATAGAAATTCATTAAGGCATAATCGACATTTTGGGCGAAACGTTTTTTAACATCGGGAGCATTAAAGTGTTCACGATATATTTCATTAATGCGTTTTTGCGACACAAAGGTCTCAAGTTTATCACCAATGACCATGCTCATCCCGAGATAATCTTGTAAAGAATTATCTTTTTTGTTGGTGTCAAAATAGAAAACAAGTAAAAGTCCCATCTCATTTTCGCCAATATCCCAATCAGCGAATAGTTTTTCTTCATCTAACGAATTCTTTTTCCCAACATAAGTTGAGACAACGACTTCGGCGCCACTTATTTCTTTTTCTTGGTAAATTGTCGCCTGCGAATCAACTTCAGTTAAGGTCGTACCATTTTCATAAATATAGTAATTGGTGACACTACTTAAGCGTTTGGCATTGTCATTAATGTAATGCGCGCGGGTATGGGGTATTTCTTTTTTTGCTTCGAGACTGGTAGATGGAGTATTCGTGCATGCTGAAACAACAAAAAGTAATGGAAATAGTCCAATTAACGTTTTTGGGCGTTTAAGCATACTTTCCTCCTTTAATTAAAACTCGGTAAGGTGGGTTGATAGAGATTGATGTCCCAAATCAATTCGAGCGGATAAAAGTGCAAATAGATGATATTTGGAAAAACTCTTATAGTATTATTATAATTAATAATTTCAGCATTTAAAGTATTGATATTATTTATGACGGTTAAAGTTTTAGTTTTATAACTATCTAAATCGGTTTCACTTAATGTAAAAGGGGTATATTTGGTGGGGTTATCTTGCAAAATATCGACCAAATTCACAAAAGTTTGATCGATTAATTTCGCAGTGTTATATAACTTTGTTTGATCGTTATTCGTTATTTCACTTACAAAAACGGTGTGGTTTGTTTTAATTGTATCGATACCGCTTAAGATTTCTTGATCGGTTGTTTCAATATAATCAACAATCTTATCGACTGCTTGATAACGTTCTAGTAATGAGGTGTGGACTTCAGCCTTTTCAATGGCGATTTTATTCTTACTCATTTTGGCATTACTGACTGCGCCAATCCATGAACTAATGGTGACGACTGCTACTAAAACAATAATCCCGAGAATATAGTAATGTACTCTTTTTAAAGGCATGATTCGTCCCCCTTAATTTCATTATATTAATATATCATATTAAGTCCAATAAAAATAACAAAATTAAACCCATTTTGGTCATAAAATATTCCTATTTTGTAGAGTTATCGATAATTAAAAACGATTAATAAGGGATGAGATTGAAGTAATAAGTTTGACTTGCGGTAATCGTATCATTGATTAAGATTGAGACGATAATATTAACATTACGACTTACTTCACTGGCGTTATGGGCATCAATTGCTGGTCCATTAAGACTAATATGGTCAACGAGTGATTGGAAGGATGTAACACTACTTGCGTCATAGGTTCCAATCGGACTAAAGGTTTGACCGGTCACCGGATTACCTTCATAGGTATGGTCTTTAATACTCTTAAAGAAGTAACTATCATTCCCGTGCAAATCAATGTTAAATGTAATAATTTTATCTTTAAAGTCACTAAATTCAAATGTTTCGGGGAACACTAAGGTTTCTTTAAAGTATCTTAAATCATAAGGGTTAAGTGGGTCTTTTGGTTGGGGAGGATTGGCCATACTTTCATTAAGATTTGAATGGTTAATGATATTAATAATGTCATAATCCTTCATAATTGCTTCACCTATTTCTTTATCTAAATTAGGTTCTTCTAAAGTGAAATAATACGTTTCTGTGCGACTTTGCCCTTCATTTGTGGCTTTAATTGTAATCGTGAAGTCGAATTTTTCTTGGGTTGCGTATTGATATAATGTTTTGGTTTCCACCCCTTCAAAGTGATTTCGTAAATCATCAATGGTTACGACCGTTGAGGGGATTTCATTTTTATATGTGCCAACTGGGGTAAAGGTATAGACTTCAACGTCACCAGTGATTTCGGTGTTTGTGGCATCAATTTCTTCAATCGGTTTTGCCATATTCATATTAAAGAATAATTCCGGATGATCAGTAGTGACTTCAAAAGTTACTTCGCCGACATCAACAATATCAATCTTTTTGGGGATCGCTAATGAGTCGCGGAAGTAAGATATGGGTAACGGATTATTAATGTCAGTAGGTAAGACACTGATGTCTTCTAAGGAATCATCTTTTTCATGATAAATATTAATTAAGTATTTTGATTTAAAGACTTCATCTAATATGACATCGCTAAAGTTTGGTTTTTCCAAAGAGAAATAAAACTTCTCGCTTTTGGTTGTATCTCCGCTTCTAAGAGTAATCGTAAGATCAACATCACTTGATGCTTGGTTGGTCGCATCAATTAATTCTTGCTTTGATTTATTCTTTAATGTTTCTTCTAATTCACTAAAGGTATTGACGTCATCAAGAATGGTTGATGTACCAACGGGAATTACTAAATTAAGGGCAAAATCAACCGGGAACGGTAAAGAACTAAGATCAAAATTAAAACCTTCTGGTAATTCATCTTTAGTGATTGTAAGTACTTTAAAAGCGTCTTCTTGATCATTAAAGGAAACATCGAAAAGCACGCTAATCGGGGTGTTTAATAAATTTGTGCTTAATGAACTTGGAATGATTAAGACATTTTTTAAATATTCAAGTTTACCGCGATTTTCACTTTCGGTAGGTTTCTTCTCCCATTCGATGACTTTTGGTTCACTTTCCTTACCTTCGGGCATTAAGTCGATGGCCGTTACTAAGTATGGTGTTTTAATAAAAGCATTAACTAAGATATTACCGATAACATTCTCAAGAAAGGTACAACTTGTTAACGTAAAAAGCGCGACAAGACTAAGCGATAAAAATTTTGATAGTCGTTTCATTTATAGGGACCCCCACAGTCAATTTAATAATAACATTTAGCGTTGTAAAGAGTACGGCAAGTGCAAATAAAAAGATAAAAACATTTAAAGCGAGTTTTGGATTACTTGTGCTTTTTTGTTTGATGTTATAGGTTAAGGCACTTATGCCGTATAGGAAGATGATAATGATAATCCACCAATAGATGATGCCAAAGCGCATATTGGCAAAATCAAGGGTAAGCCAACCTAATTCTTTAAAGTTTAAGAAGAAATAAGGAAACTCATATAGGCCAAAATTTGCCCCGCTAAAGTAAAGAATATAGGTTGCTATTAAATACGTTAATCCGCTAATTAAAGCAAGCGAACGGACATATTTAGGAGGCATTTTATCTTCTTCTAATAAATAGTTTACAAGTCCAAGAATCGGTACCAAATTATGAAGGGTCAGGTTTCCGGGTGAATAAAAGTAACTAACACTTGGAATAAAAGGTCCTAAAAATAATGAAAAGACGATAAAGGTTAAAAGAATGGCACTGATCGCAATATGGTGAAAAGAAACTAAGGCGGGTGGATTTTTTATCCCTTTAATGTCATATATTAATAAGATAAGGGCGGTAATCGCTAAGATGATATTACTTTGGGTTGTGAAATATAAAAAGGCGCTATAGCCTCTTCCTGATAAAAAACCAATAAACTGTTGGGCGATCACGCCAATGATTACAAAAACGATGATAATAATTTTAAGAATAATTCGTAATTGCCGTTTTGTTATCTTTTTCACTAGTATATTATACTACAACATAACCGTGATTTGAAGTAATAGTGGGAATAAAGTCAAATAATACCTAATCGTTAATGATTCGATAATAGTTCTTTAAATAGCGTTTAAATCAACTTTACAAATTGTCAAATATTGACTATTTTTGCTTCTTTTAAGTTACATCTATTAAAATAAGCTATATAATTATGGTATCTCATGCTAAGGAGGAAATATGGAAAAATTTAGTGTGAAAAAAATTGTTGGTGAAGTACTTGGCACGTTAGCGTTAGTACTCATTGGCGCTGGCTCAGCTGCTTTAACCGGTAATCTTCTCGTTACGGCACTTGCTTTTGGGCTTACGGTTGTTGTCTTAGTGGCAGTTGGCGGAGGTCAATATAACCCAGCAGTCAGTTTTGCAGCGGCAATTGACAAACGGATTGGATGGGTTGAAATGCTCATTAACATCGTTGCGCAAATTTTTGGAGCAATTCTTGCCGCCTTATTACTTTGGCTCTTCTTAGGAAGCAACGCAAACTTAGGTGTTAATGGCTTAGGTGGAAATCTTGCGGCGATGGAAAATGCCTTCTTAGGCGGTTTATTAGGTGTCGCGGTCGAAACTGTTATTACCTTCCTCTTCGTCTTAACCATCTTACGGGCAACCCGGGTTAATGAAGAAGGCAAAGGCAATGTTTTAGCACCAGTTGTCATCGGTTTAGCCCTTGTCGTGTTAATTGGCTTAGGCTTCAATTTAACCGGCGGTAGTTTAAATCCAGCCCGGAGTATCGGACCAGCCTTAATCCAAGGAACATTTGATAACCTTTGGGTTTACCTCGTTGGACCAATGCTTGGTGGCGGTCTTGCGGCTTTAGTCCACAAAGTGCTTTAATTTAACTAAAAGTTAAGTAAATAAACAAGGTGGAGCGATTCACCTTGTTTTTTATTGCAAAAAGCATAAATTATCGGTATCATTATAAATACGCCGACGTGGCTCAATCCGGCAGAGCAACTGAATCGTAATCAGTAGGTTGCAGGTTCAATTCCTGTCGTCGGCACCATGAATAAAAAATAGGTTTGATGTTATAGTCAAACCTTTTTCTTTTAGCGGGTAAAAAGTAATTATTTAAGCGGAAGATTATTTGGTAACGGGGCTTCAGTAAAGAATGTTTTATTTTCTTTTTGTTCTTCACTAGTACTACTATAAAATGCCTCTTCATCTTTTTCATTATTGAAGATCCGCGACTGGCGGGCATCCACGACATAAGTACTGCTTACTAAGTCATGAAGGGCACGACTATTGTCCGTAATGGTTAAGACGCCACTTGTTAAGAATATTGGAATAAAGAATGTATAAAAGTTAAGGGCGGTTTCCACAACTCCAAAGACAAGGAAACGTAATAATACATTGATAAAGCGCGGTTTATAGCCTTCTTTTGTAACAACGGCAAGACCGGTGACAAACTTTCCAAAACTACGGCCATAACCAACGAAAAGCGGGAATAAAAAGGTAGGGACAATCGCGCCAATAAAACTACTGATTGTCAGATTAAGAATTAAGAATTGACGAATTGGTGCTTCAAACGCTTTATACTGCGGGTTTTCTTTAAAGTCATTGATGGCGTAATTATATAGTTCAATCCATTTACTTTCTTTTTGATCAGGGGTTAATTCGCTTTTAAAGGTATAAGTAATGACGCCGTCCACCGTGGTAAAGGTAAAGAAACTTGTATCTTCCCCCATTTTAAGAATAGTGGTGTGATAGTCAAATGGTTTAGTGCCGTCGTAATACATACTATTTTCATAAACAAAACCACTATCGGGGGTTAGATAAAAATATTCTAAACGGTCAAACATTACTTCTTCATAGGCATTAATGTCGGTGGCGATATAAACTGGTTCTTGATTACTATTTAAAAAATATAAACCAGATTTAAATTTATAGTCATTAAATTCTTTTTTGGCGGCTTTGGTCGCTGGGCTATTGGCGTTTATGCCATCGACAATTGCAAAACTAAAAAAGCCGATTAAGACAATAAATAGTAAGTCGACTAAATAAGCGATAAGTCTTTTACCATATGGAGCATTTGTAATACTTGGATATTTTCTTTTACTTTTCCGGGGACGCATAATAACTAATTATAGCATTTCGCCTTAAATTAATGCGTGATATATTCGTTTTTAGATGAAATATAGGTTATTCAAATGAGATTTGAATTTCATGGTAGAATGGAATTATGAAGAAGAATAAAAAGTTTCGGCAAAATTGGTTTTTTCACGTCATTAAATTTATTTTGAATATTTTTAAAAGAAAACCATTGATTGTTAATTAAAGTGGATTACCGCTTGATCACGCCGCGATTATTGTCGCTAACCATAGCGGGGCGGCCGGACCGATGGATATTTCTTTATTCTTTCCTTATCCTTTTATCCCATGGGGTGCCCATCAAATGAAAGAAGGCTATCGTTCACGGTGGAATTATGCTTATCACATCTTCTATCGCCAAAAAATGAAATACGGCAAGTTTAAAAGTTTTGTGCTCGCCACTCTTCTTTCAATTATTAATAAGTTTCTTTATGTCAATATGCGCCTAGTACCCACTTATCAAGATATAAGAATAACGAAGACGATGCGCGACAGTTTAAAGCATTTAAATGATAATATCCCGATTCTTATCTTCCCTGAAGATTCAAGTGAAGGATATGAAGATGAAATTAGTCACTTCAATGATGGTTTTGTCGTTCTCGCCGATTATGCTTACAATCACCGTAATATCGATTTACCAATTTATCCCGTCTATTATTCAAAACACGACCGCATTATTATCATTGGAAAACCATTAATCTATAGTGAGTTAGTGAAGGAAAATATAAAAAGGTCAGACATTGCTGACCTTCTTCGCATTAAAGTTAATGAACTTTATGCTTCAATTAAAAGCCGGAAAGTTAAACATAAAAACCGTTAGTCTTAGGCGACTGGTCCACTTTCGGCAATAACGACTGGGACAACGATATCAATATTTTTATTTTGGAAATAAGCCATCAATTGACGTCTAAAGTCTCTTTCAACCCCAATGTGCTTGCGGTTTTTCGTTTTAATGTTGATGGTGAACTTTAAACCATCGTTAAGATCAATTAAAAGGACCTTCTCGGGCATTTCTAATACTTCGGTGTTCTTTTCCTTAAACTTATTTAAGAAGTTTTTGAAATCCGCGGATTCAAGTTCTTTTAAGTTAAAGTCATAATCAGCCCGGAATTCAATAACGGCAAAGCTTGGGTTAAGACTCATGTTTTTAATAACCCGAATGTCCCCGTTATTAATGGTAATAACTTCACCCTTCCAGTTTTGCATTTTGATGCGGCGTAAACCAACGTCAGTAATGGTGCCGGCTTGGCTGCCAATTTCGACGTAGTCTCCAATCTTAAAGGTTTTTTCTAGTATCAAAAACATTCCAGCGATAACGTCTTTAATTAATTCTTGGGCGCCAAACCCAATCGCAAACGCTAAGACTCCGGCCCCAGCGAGTAACGGAATCAAATCAAGCCCTAATTCGCTTAAAATCATTACCGCAATCCAGAAAAAGAAAAAGAATTGAATAATGTTATTAAGTAAGCGCCGGACGGTTTGTTGTTCTTTTGATTCGGTCCGTCCTAATTTCTTTTCAAATGACTTGGAATTAAAAAGAATGATTCGGACAAGTCTCGTCACAATAAAGGCCAGGACCACCCACATTAAAATCATGATCGCGGTCACGATAAAATTTACTAAACCTTGATTGGGAATAATTGTAATTAATAGTTCTCTTAATAATGTTCGTAGTTGTTCTGCTAAACTCATAATCTACCTCCGCGCTTAATTTTACCCTAAATGGGTAAGAAATTACATAAAAATGACAAAATCCGGATTATTTATACGTGAAATATGCCGGTTTTGTAATGGTATTTAGAAGACAAACCGCAAAAGGGCGGTCAATATCGTGACGGCTAGAAAGATAATTCCCCCAAAGATTGAAAGAAGTAAGACGATAAAAAAGGCCACGCCGCCAAAAACGAAAAAGGCGATAATTCCGAAGATGAAAAGTAAGATACTTCCGATAATGCCGGCAATAAAAGAAAGGATTGACGGTAGTCTTTTAATAAAGTTAAGCGCGGCATATATTAATAATACAATCGCAATTCTAACGAGTGTAAAGACGATGATGTTTTGAACAGTTTGTCCCGAAGGAAATAATGATACCCCAATGAAAGTAAGACCAATAAGGAGCGCAATACTTCTTACTAATTTATGTTTAATCGGCACATAACTACTTAAAGAAATAAGGGTGATTATGGTTCCCCCGACCAGTAAGATGAGATTTGGGGTCCCTAAGACACTATTTAGAAAGATGATTTCTAAAGTGACGGCGGCGACTAAAAGGAGTAATAATGTTCCTAACCCTTCTTTATTTACACTTGGTCTTCTTTTGACCTCATTATTCTCACTATTAACGTATTCGGGCTTTACCTTTTTAACTTTGACCGGACGTTCCTTCTGATAACGACTACTAAGCATAATGATGACATATATTAAAACCCCTAAGAAGACTAAGCCACTGATAACTAGGGTAATAATTAACCAAGGTTCCATTATTTAACTTCCTCACTTTCTAAGAATTCTTGATCACTAAATAAGCGACCAAGGACCCGGACAAATAATACAAGAATTCCCCATATAATTAAAGCAATAAGCGCAATTAGGGAAAGGGTAAAGAAACTTGTTAATTCTAAGAGTGCAAAGAAAAGTAAAGAATATAAAACGTAAGATAATACACTAGCAATCCCAAGACCAAAAGACATCACAATATAAGGTTCCTCTTTGGCTTTTAATTCTTTAATCCGTCGTCCGGGATTAAGTCCGGTTTGATAAACACTATTTAAAAAAGTGCGGGTTAATAATCCGCTCCAGGAAAGGGGGATTAGTAACGTATCTAAACCGCTTCGCTTTGGTCTGATCTTTTCTTCTTTTGTTGCATAATGCTTTTCTAACTTCAATAGAAAAGGCATTAGTCCGTAATATAAGCCAATCCCTAAAGCCATTATGATGACCGGAATAAAAGTAAATAACGCCGTTGAAAAATAGATAACAATATATAAAGGTACTAAAAGAATCGTTAATAATACCCCTAAAGTAATCGTCATCAAGCGATACATAAATTTCTTAAACGGGTTTTGATTGATGACAATATAGTTTTCCGGTTTATAGAAGATATTTATCGTATGTTTTATTGTTTTAATTAAGCCATGTTTAAAGTGGAGACGATAGAAAGGTACTAAGACTTTATCAATTTTTTGGAATTTCATACATCTTCCTCCCCAAAAATTATAACATATTAAAAATAATTGTGTAAAAAAAGTGTAAATATTTTATAAAAAAGTTGTTAACCACTATTTGTAGCGGTCTAAATTATTAAATATTTCAAGGGCGTAAGCTTTAAAAGCCTTTTCGTCTTTCATTAAAGACCATAACTCTTCTTGCATCGCTTTCATATACTTTGTTTCAAGCCATACTTTAATATAACCAGTTTCACTATATTTATCGATAAGATGGGCGTAAACATCATTATAGATATTTTCAAAAGTTAAACCTTCCCGAAAGCGATATAAAAGCGCTCTTGCGACGACAATATCCGCCGGTTCAGCGCGGTCTGCTTCACTTATAATCATGCCGTATATCGAACGCGGTGCGCTAATACTGCTTGCCCGGTGATCTTCAACGGCTTCACTCATAATCTTAATTTCAGAAGCGTTAAATGTCTTTTGGATGAAAGGATCTTCCCGAAGCATTTTGGCCCCGATTAAATGATGAGTCTTCCGCTCTTCAATTAAACCAACATCATGAAAAGCACTGATGACATACATCATATTTAAATTAACATTATAATCACGGCCAATATCTAACGCTCTTTTAATGACATCAAAAACATGGTTACCGCGATGGGCGTAATCTAAAGTTTGATATAAAGGTAATATGTTATTTTCAATATAGGTTTTAAGTTCTTTATTTATCATTTTACATATGGCGTCCCGGGAGCGACTCGAACGCCCGACTTACAGTTTCGAAGACTGTTGCTCTATCCAACTGAACTACCGGGACACTATAATAAGATTAAACTTTTTATGGGGAAATGTAAAGAAAAAGCCCACTCTTTCGAGTGGGCTAAACCATTTAGGATAATAGTAGTACTAGTATATTAGATGACCTTTGGTAAGAATGTTGCAGTACCAGTGAAGGCATCAGTTGCTAAGTCTAACTCAACCACTAATGTAACAACATAAGTTCCGGCGGCTTCGATGACGAAGTTTGCGCCACCTTCTCCACCAAATCCGGTATCCCAACCATCATAAGAACCAAGGGCGCTTAATTTGGCTTTGAATTCACCGGCGACCATTTCGTATTCACCAGTATAAGTAATGGCGACTTTGCCATCAGCGACGACTGGAGCAACGCTTTCCGTTAATGGATCGCTGTCAGTATCCCAACCGGTTGCAAGGGCATTACCACGAAGGACAAATGCTAATTTTTGCATAACGATTTTGGTTTTGGTGAATAAGACCATGTAATAGCCTTCGCCACCGACGTCAACTTTAAGGTTTCCGCCTTCAGCAATAACGGTTACACCATCTTTTTCTTCAGTAGGTTGAATAATGCTGGCTGGTAATTCGTTGGTGTCTTTTGGACCAAACACTGAACTCCATGAATTGTCAGCACGTAATTTGAATTCAGCACCTTCTGGTAAGAAGATGGCGCGGTAGAAGTAATAGTCACCGCTTTCATTGTAATGCATTGAGAAGTCTTTTTGGATGGAGGTTGGATCACCTTCGACCGTTTCGTTGCCCCAGTTATTGATGGTGCCAACGAGACCCCAATCAGCGATTTCACCTTCGGCTGGATCTTGACGGACTCCGGCGCCAGTGGCATCACCTAAACGGGTAACTTTTGCGTATAACCAAGTGGTTTCAACTTCGATTTTGTATAATCCAGCGGTTGTAACTTGAATATTGCCTAAGTCGCCTTCTTGAATTTCAGGGACGTGGTCTTCTTCTTTAATCTTGCTCCAGTTAAATTCTAAGTCGCTATCCCATGGACGGCCAGGGATTTTAACCTTGAATTTACCAAGGTAACCGATTTCGATTTCAATACTATAGAGGTTGCTATCTTCGGCTTTGGTTAAGTATGATTTTGTATCCCAATCAGTACCTTCAACACCGGAGGCATTCCAGTTAATATAGCTGACATCGGTATTTTGTAAATCACCAACAAGGTGGAATGTTCTTTCATCTGGAACGTATTCTGGACTGAAATCCCATTTACCATAGATTGATGTATCTTTTTTAATTAATGTGTCAAAACTGAATTCTGCACTGTAGGCTTCATCAACCCACCAACCTGCGAATTCGTAATCTTTACGAGCAGCAGGATCGGCTGGTTTTTCAACTTTGGTGCCATCTTCAACTTCGACTTCTTTGTAAAACTTACCAACGTTGTCTTCATAGAATTCAACAGTATGGTAGACTTTTTCGACACTGTCTTCGACAGGTGGTTTGGTACAGCCAGCAAGGAAGCCAAGGGCTAACATTGCGACGACTAAACCTTTAATCTTTTTTGTCATATGTTCTCCTTTTCATTATTTTTTGCCTAAATGGTTTTTTTGGCTTAATTCATTATATAACTTGTAAGCGCATTCAGTCAAGAATGAAACAAGTTGCAAAGGGGGGAGAAATTCACTTGTTAAGGCGATATATATTTCCCCCTTTTAATGATAAATTAACTAACTTTCTTTTTCCGTAAAAGGAAGAAAGCAGCAACCCCGGCCCCAGCGACTAAAACGACGGATAAAGTGATATAAAGCCACACTAAGTTGGTCGGTTTTGGTTCATTTGGATCAGTAGGATCAACCGGGTCAATTGGGGTAAAGGCTTTATCACGAACAATAATAGTTGTGTTGGTGGCTAAAGTATGAGAGCCTTCAACTTTTTGACCATGTTCAAGTTTGCCACTTGTGTCGACTAAGACGTATTTGCCGTCTAAATCATCAACGCTTAAGCGTGAGCCAACAGCGAAGATGTAAACAGTGTAAGTATGGTCTTGGTCTTTAAGCGTTAAGCGAATAACGTTATCGCTATAGCCAATTTCACTACCGTATTCAAAAGTAACATTGCTGGTGATATCTTCTCTGGTTGTATATTGGAAAGCGGGGATATCACGTTTAACAGCGATTAATTGTTGATAATAACTAAAGACACTTAAATTCGTAATCTTTTCATCCCATTTAATGCTATTAACTTCATATGGGCTTTGATAACTATTGTGATCAAAAGTGCCGTCTCCTAAAGGTTTACTCCGTAAGATTTCACTACCAGCGTGGATAAATGATACGCCTTGGGAAAGTAATACGACTGTATCGGCTTGTAAACTTTGGAGCGCTAAACGGCTTTGGTCATATTCGGCACCGGCCATGACGATTTTGTCATAAAGGGTATTGTTGTCGTGACAGGCGACATAGTTGACAGTTTGTTCCGGGCTACTTTGCGTTCCCCAAATTTTTCCAAGCATTCCGTCTCTAATTTTATTTTTAATAATGACTTGAGAGGCAACTTGGTCGGGCGGTAATTGGACCCAGCCTTTACTTTTTTGGTTATTGGGGCTTAATGCATCACGGATTTGATCATTAAAAGCACCAACACCGGGGGCGTTATGAATATTCTTTTGGGTCGCCGGGCTACTAACACCGGTTTTATCCATATCCCACGCTTCACCGATAATAAAGATGTCTTCGCGGATTGTTTTGGCTTTAGTCCGTAAAGTGTTCATTGCTTGAGTTGTATGTAAACCCATTAAGTCAAAGCGGAAACCACCGATTTTATATTCTTCGACCCAGAAAGCGGTTGAATCCCGCATAAAGCGTTCCATCATTATCCGTTCACTGGCGGTGACGTTTCCAACGCCGCTACTATTATCCGGAGCACCTTCGGGGGTATAACGGAAATAGTATCCGGGCACTAATTTCGTAAAGGAATGGGCGCTTAAACTGGCGACGTGATTATAAACAACGTCCATAATAATCCGAATATCTTCGGCGGCATATGCTTTAACAACTTCTTTAAATTCACGAATCCGCACTAAACCGTCATAAGGATCACTTGAATAAGAACCTTCAAGGACATCATAGTTTTGGGGGTTATAGCCCCAGTTAAAGGATGGATTCCGTTCATCATTTTGTTGATCATAAAATGGAATAATTTGTAAGGCATTGACGCCTAATTCTTTAATATGGTCAAAACCAGTTTTCACGGTTACGCCATCTTTGGTATAAGTTGTGCCTTCTTCAATAAGACCAAGGAACTTTTTGCGATTAGCTTCCGTACCGTTCCACGTATCATCGGCGGTTAAATCGGCGACATGAAGTTCATAAGGAATAATTTCTGTTTGCTTTTTAACCGAATAATTAACGTCATTCCAGCCGGTTGGATTTGTTTTTGAAAAGTCAACGATCATCCCGCGGACACCGTTAATCCCAGCACTTTTGGCGTAAGGATCAGTTAATTCAATACTGCCAGTTGGATGGGTGGCGACGAAAGTATAATATTTTCCGTGTAAGTCACCGTTTAAGGTAATACTCCACACCCCTTTTTCCCCACGGACAAATTGATGTTCAGCATAAGTATCATCACCTTTTTCAGCATTTAAGGAAACCGGCGTACCGTTTTCGTAAATCCGTAATTTTAAATCACTAACGGTTGGCGCCCAGGCTTTAAAGATTGAGGAACTAGGAGTATAAGTAACCCCTAAGTCATCACCATCATACGTCATCGTTTCGGCAAAATAAGGATCATCAAAGATACCATTAAGTCCGACCGCACTCGTGACGGGATCACCATTTTCAAAATGTACTTTTACTTCATATCCAGCTTCAAAGTCGGGGACAAATGATGCTCCTAAATCGATGATAAACGTATAGTTATAAGTCGTTTTGTTATAAGGCGGGGACACTAGACTTACTTTAACAGCCGCTCCGCCACTTAAAAGAGAATAACTCGTCGGTTTATTATTCGTTACAACTCTAATTTTGGTCTTGGATGTAAAGACACTTTCACTGATTTGATTGGCAAAGGCTTCTTCACTACTTTTAAATACTCTGGTCGAGCCATTTATTAAGTAGAAATGATAAGCGTTTGTCGTCGCATCAAGGGTATAATCAGCATACTTTAAATTAACGTCGGGGGTTTGGAATGACCAATCACCTTTACTTTTAATTAAGAAGTTAATTTGGGTTTGATCAGTAAAGTTTGCGACTGGAAGGTAAAAGTATTTCCCATACGTATCTTCCAAATATGGGAAAGTATATTCATTTCCTTCTTGGTTTTGCCCCCAAACCCAGAGAGCATAGTTGTTATAAAGACCGTCATTCCGAAAATAATGAAACACTAGATGCGGTTCGGCAAAATCGGGAAGAGGGTCAGTTACCGCTTCTTGGACAACCGGCGGGGTCATTGCTTCAGTCTTTGTCGCATATTCGCTTAAAAGACCGCTACTCCCGACAAGCAGTAAGAAGGCTAAGACGCTCGTCTTTAAAAACTTTTTCATGAAAAGTCTCCTTTCTTAACGATTATATTTATCAATTAAATAGCGTAAAAATGAACTTTCTTCGTCAAAGGTTTTGAAATCAACCATTTTCCATTCCCAGTTTGGCGAACCAATGGTACTTGGTGAATTCATTTTGCTTTCTTCACCTAAACGCAGTAAGTCTTGCATTGGGAAGATGGCATAACGGGCATCACTCCCAAAGTTATAGGCCATGAAATTATCATAGAAATTATTAAATTCACTATATCCTAATTGGGCAAGGTAATGATTGGCGTCATGGAAGAATTTGTGGTCCCGTCCTCTAAACCATCCGCGAATTGGTGAGTTATCGTGGGTGCCAGGATAAACTAAACGATTTTCTTTCCATTCCCCACGTTTTTCATATGGATTAAAGGTAAATTGGGTTATTTCCATCCCTGGTAAGTTATAGTGATCACGAAGTTCTAATACTTCAGGACGTAAGTCTCCTAAGTCTTCGGCGACAATTTGAATGTCGGGGAGCGCTTTATAAATGGCATCAAATAATTTGTAGCCCGGCGGATAAGCCCAGTGCCCCGTCGTAGCTTTTTCGCTCCCGGCCGGAATCTTCCAATAGGAATCAAACGCTCTAAAGTGATCAATCCGCACATAATCATAAAGTCTTGCGCAATATTCAAGACGGTCAATCCAGAACGCAAAGTTCGTTTTTTCTAAATAGTCCCAGTCATAAAGTGGGTTGCCCCAAAGTTGCCCATCGGCGTTAAAGTAATCGCCAGGGACCCCACCGACAAAGGTTGGGAAATCATGTTCATCAAGCAGGAATACTTTTTTGTTTTTCCAAACGTCAATGCTATCGATACCGACGTAGATAGGAATGTCACCCACGATTAACATATTATATTTATGGGCGTAGGCGCGTAAGTCTTGCCATTGAGTGTAAGCAATGTATTGGAGCCACATTTCAAATTCAATACTTTTCTTGAAAGGTTTTAAGTCGACTCCTTTTCGATTGATAATCCAATCGCGGTGTTCTTTTTTCCAATAATGCCATTGCACTAAGTTGTTCGCCTTTTTAAAAGTAATAAAGGTTGCGTAGTCCTTGACCCAACTATTGGCATTGACCCACGCTTTAAAACCGCGGCGTCCTTCCTTTTTATAGTTTTGGAACGCTTGTTTTAAGTAACGTAATTTAAAGACCCGCACTTTGTCATAACGGACCTTTTTGGAACGAGCAAAATAACTTGGAACATTACTTAAGAGTCCTTCTTTTTCAAGAATTTCGAGCGAAATATAAAGTTCATCAAAAGGTTTACTCCCAAATGGTTGATAAGGAGAATTTCCATACCCTAAAGGGTTAATTGGTAGTATTTGCCATAATTTAAAGCCCATTTTGCTCGCTTTTTTAATAAAAGTGCGACCACTTGGGCCAAAGTCGCCAATTCCGTGTTTGCTAGGAAGAGAGCTAATTGCTAAAAGAATGCCTGCTTCACGCATGAATATTATTTCCTTTCTAAAATAACCGTGCTATATGGGGAAAGGGTTAATTGCCCATTTTCTAAAGTACTACGTACCCCCATCGTGTAAATATCATGAACTATTGTTAGTTCGTATTCTTTTATATATTTGGTTAAATCAACCGTGACTGGTTCACGGTCGACATTATGAACGATATGGACAAAGTTATTGCCGTTATGTTCATTTACTTTGATACTGGCTAAATAGTTATTATTAAGCCGTACTTCTTCAACGCGAGCGTTTTTAAACCACGGATAACCGTTACGGACATTAATTACTTTCCGGTAATGGTTTAGTAAACTCCATGGATCTTCAAGTCCTTCTTTGACCCCATCCCGAATTTGATTTTGCATTGGATAATCGGTAAGGGGTGGTAAATCAGTCCGTTCGGTATCATTTTCTTTTTGCCAAAGCATTGGTAAACGGCGGTTCGCATCGGTCATATTTGTCATCCGTGTACCTTTAATACCAATTTCTTCCCCATAATACATAAAGGGGACACCAGGCGTTAAGATAAAGACACTCGCGGCGAGTTTTTGCCGTTCTAAGAAATCCCTTAAAAACATTTGACTCGAACGGTCCATATCATGATTTGTTAAAAACATCGCCATGAGCCCGTTTTCATTCACGGTATATAAATCTTGGTATACTTTTGCGAGATTATAGGCAAGAGTCATTCCTGCCCGACTCGTGATTTTATCAATAATAAAGCCACTGACATCGGCGCCACTAAAGTTAAAGAGTGATTCTACACCGTTATAATATGTCTTTTGAATATCAAAACTATTAATCCACGCTTCAGCGACAATGTATGATTCTGGTTTATGGGTTTTGACTAAATTACTAAACCATTTTAAGAACGCAATACTATTGGCGGAATCAGGATAAAAGTGACTCGTGGCATCAAGGCGAAAGCCTTTGACCCCTTTATCGAGCCAAAACTTGGCTATTTTCGTAATTTCTTCGCGGACAGCAATGTTATCAAGTAAAAATTCCGGCATTGAATCGCCAAAGGTAGTGTGGGTCTTAACGGTGCCGTTATCCCAGTAAAAATCATACCAATTCGCTTTATTCGTCGGATCATTGACGTCAAAGTTATTTGTTCTAAAGTTTTCTTTACCTTCTAAAAACCACGGATGGGCACTTGAACTATGATTAATGACTAAGTCAATAATAATATCAATATTGTGACTTTTGGCAGTGCTAATTAAAGTGCTAAAGTCATTCATCGTCCCAAAATCACTATTAATGCCGTAATAATCCATGACATCATAGCCGTGATATGTTGGAGAAGGATGAATGGGGGTGAGCCAAAGCCCTTTAACCCCCAGTTTTTCTAAATATGGTAATTTGTTGGTAATACCTGCTAAATCACCTTTGCCGTCACGATTACTATCGGCAAACGAGCGGACAAAAATTTCATAATAAACACCACCATCTTTATTGGTGATTGTTTCATCTATTGCATAATCTTGCGGTGTAGTATCTACACTTATATCTTCACTTGGTCGTTCACAGCCAGCCATAATTAAAAGGGGAATAAGGAGCGCTAAAGTGCGTTTGCTTTTAAAGCCATGCATATTAACCTTTAACCGCCCCACCGGTAACGCCGCTCACGTAGTAGCGTTGCATGACCATGAAGAGGGCAACAATTGGAATCGATACAAGGACTGATCCCGCACAGAACATTGTGAAGTAACGGCCTAAGTATGATTGATTTTCATTAATCATCTTCCATAAGCCGAGAGCAACGTTATAAGCACTGACTTGACCTTTATTGATTGTCCGAATAAAGATGTAATCACCCCATGGACCCATAAAGGCGGTCAAAGCGGTAAAGATAACGATTGGTTTACTAAGCGGAAGAATAATGTGCCAGAAGATTTGTGCTTTATTGGCGCCATCAATTTCGGCGGCTTCGTCAATCGATTTACTAATCGTATCAAAGTAGCCTTTACTAACTAAATAACCCATCGCTGCCCCACTTGTCCCAACGAGAATCAAACTAATAATATAGTTGGCGTCAGGGACTGGTTCACTCGAAGTAGGTAATAGACCAATGGTTTTTAGAATATTATAAATAATGATCATCGACATAAAGCCGGGGAACATTCCTAAAACCATTAAGAATTTCATTAAACCTTTCCGGCCTTTAAAGTCAAGGCGACTAAAGGTATAACTTGTCAGTAAGACGATAAGGGTGGAAATTACACTACTTGCAATTGCGACGATGAGGGTGTTTAAAAACCACCGCCCATAAGGCATTTCCGTTGTGGTAAATAAGTTAATAAAGTTATTAAATGTGTATTCTTTTGGGAAAAAGTATGAGGCGGGGCCAGTACTTTCGCCACGGAAGGCATTGGCGACTAACCACACAATTGGAAAGAGCCAAACAATTGAGGCAGCAATAAGAAGGATGTATAAGAAGACATCAACAATATTCCGCGTTACCCGTTGATTTTTGAAAATACTCGGTTTCTTCGGTTTTCTTGTTTCGACTATTTCTTCTTCTTCATAGATTACGTCTAATTCAACATTTTCCATTAGGCAAAGTCTCCTTCCTGTTGCGCGGCGGCGGTGCGGCTATATAAGACTAAGGTAATCGTTGCGCTAATAATAAAGACAAAGATCCCTAAAGCACTACCAATCGCGTATTCATATTTGTCGCTACCAATTGTTAAGTTAAATAACCAGGTGACTAAGATATCGGTATGGCCATAAGTTACCCCAAATTTATTCGCGGCCGGTCCTCCTCCAGTAAGGAAGAAGATAACGTTAAAGTTATTAATGTTACCAACGAATTGGGTAATTAAGTATGGTCCAGTAACGAAGAGAATGTAAGGCATAGTAATTTTAAAGAACTGACGAATTGGACCTGCGCCGTCAATCCGGGCTGATTCATATAAATCGGCGGGAATATTCATTAAAATACCAGATGTAATAAGCATGGTATATGGAACCCCAACCCAAATATTAACGAGAATAACGGTTACTTTCGCCATCGTACGATCGGTTAAGAAGGGGATTTTTTGTAAGCCCCACGTTACTAACGTTTCATTAAGTGGTCCATATTCATGGAGTAAACGGCTCATTAACATTAAGGTAACAAATTGCGGAACGGCAATCGTAATAACGAATACTGTCCGCCATAATTTTTTCGCTTTTAAACTGCGCCGATTAATAACCATGGCTAAGAGTAAACCAAGAATATAGTTGGTAAATGTCGCAAAAAACGCCCAAATGAACGTCCATTGGACAATAACCCCTAAAGCTTGACCAAAGGAAGCACCACCCGGTGTCGCGGTAAATAATGCTTTAAATGTATCAAAACCAACCCATTGAATTAATTTATTGGGTGGACTATTAACCCAGTTATAGTTTGTAAAGGCGACTAATATCATGAATATTGTCGGTAAGATGGTAAAGGTCGTCAAGGTAATAAAGGGAATCGTTAACGTTGTTAAGTGGAATCTCTTATTTAAGAGTGACTTTAATTCATCTTTGAAAGTTGGAAGTGGGTTAACAAATTTTTGCACTTCAACCCCTTCTTCCGCATTTACATTTTGTTCATTAAATTCTTTTTTACTGGTGTTATATTCTTTTTCGGCAAGGTAAGTACCCTTGACGTTTAAATACCAAATAACAAAGAAAATTAATGAAAGAACGATAACGGCAACGGAATAAAGTAAGATGACCATTGAGTTATCTTTTGGGGTACCAATTCCATGGACAATGTATTCTTCCGGGCAAGGTTCACCAGGCGCCGGAGGTGGGAACATTGTACATGTTTCTTCATACACCATGGGGGTTGTACCTAAATTGACAATTCGACTGGCAATATAAGCACCGCCACCGGGGACTAACATAAAGACAAAATAAGCGATTTGAATTAATAAATATATAATTCCTTTGACCGGTCTTCCCATCGCGATTTGACCCGAACCCATCACAAAGTTAGATAGTTTCGTCCGCCAACCACCGCGAATAAAGTGAATGTAAATACTAGCGAAAAAGCGACCAATCGCCTTACCAGTATTTACAAAGAAAAGACCAATATTTTTAAATCCTTGCCCTATTGAGCGAAGGAAACGCATAAACCAGTTGTTACTTGCAGGCTTTGCCCGTTTGGTAACTTTTGCGGTTTCATGATCATTTGACTGCATATGTGGGCCTCTTTTCTAAAAAGATATAGAGGGCGAGTGCGGACTCGCCCCCATGTTAATTAGTTAAATTATTTTTTAGGCAGTAATTGCGGAAACGAAAGCAGTAAGGACTTCTTGGACGGTTTGTGGGGTACCTGGTTCGGTATCTGCTGGTCCATCAAGAATGAAGTTACCAACAGCAGCAGCGTTGTCCCAGAATTTTCCACCAACGGATTTTCCTTGTGGGATGGCGTATGGTGCTTGGGCGGCGAGGGCAATAAGACCTAATTCACCGGCTAATTTTTCATCAGCGGCGACGGCTTTATTACTTGGTCCCCATCCGTTTGCTTCATAACGACGCATTTGGGCGGCTTCATCAGTCATGAAGTCGGCAAAGGCTAACGCAACGGCTAAATGTTGACTGGAGGCTTTAACGCCAACGAGTTTTGATCCGGCAAATGAACCCCATTGCACATCAACACCTTTAGAGTTTTTGAAGGTTGGGAGTTTGGCGGTGCCTAAGCGATCGCCAAGGATTTCTTTTAATTTAAGGATGTTCCAGTTACCGGTAACACCAGCAATGGCTTTATTTCCATTAATATCTAAAAGGTCATCAAGACCAGCACCGTTAAAGTCAACTGATTTGAAACCATTGTCTTTACGATGACGTAAGATATTAATAACGCCTTCAATAGCGTCGACAGAATCTTGGCTATCAAAGTTGGTTGTGTGGGTTTCAGTGATGGCATCAAAAGAGATGTCACTAATGTATTGAATGAAGGAAGTGGAATAGTAAGCATTTCCTAAGTCAACAACTAATTGATGTTCGGCGGTTGTTTTCGCCATAATGCCTTCAAGGGTTTTAACATCTTCTTCATTTAAGAAGTCTTTGTTATAAACGAGGAAGTAGCCATTATCGGCAGTAATTGGGAAGCCATACATCGTATCGTTCATTGTCGCGGCATCAACGGCCGAGGCATTATCCCGAGCTTTTACTTTGTCGGCTAATGCGGTTGGTAATGAAGCGATAACTTCTTTATCAACTAATTTCCCGAGTTGGTCATCTGGGAATAAGAAGACGTCAGCGGAAGTTTCAGTGTCAGCAAGGACATTTTTCGCAGCGTCAGGTTCACCGACTTCGCCGTAGTCGACTTTAAATTCGATGTTCGGATAAAGGGCTTGGAATGCAGCGGCGTTTTGCACGTACATTTCTTTTTCTTCAAGTGGACCCCAAACTTGTAAACGAACTTTACTCTTTTCTTGACTGGTTGTTCCATCAGGAACACTGTCAACTGGTGGTTTGGTACAACCAGCGAGGGCAAAAAGACCTACGAGAAATAGAGCAATCTTTTTGTGTTTAAACATAAATTCTCCTTTCCAATTTGTTTTGAAAGTGCCAGAAAATTATCCCCCTAGCTACTTTCATATTTAAGTTTAGACATTATCATTATAATTATTAAATTATAGATTGGCAAATAAAAAATAATAAGCGCTTACAATATTTTGATTTATAATCAAAAAAGTCCGCTGTTAACGGACATTTTGCTACAAAAATGTAGTGATTTTAGTTTAGAGTCTAATACGCTTATTTAATTCAGCGTGTGGTAAAGTAGAGACTTCTTCTGGGGTGTCAACTTTGAAGAATGCGACTTTATTGAAGTCGATTACAAGTTGTAATTTCGCCCCAATGTGGATTGCGTTTTGTGGATCAACGAGTAATTTTGATACAAGTTTTTGTCCAAATAAATTACTGTGAACAATGTACTCATTACCGAGTAACTCTGCAATTTCCACTTCGATTTCACGATGGAAGTCTTTAAACTCCCGTCCTACTTCGCTTGATGCGTAGTTTACATTTTCAGGACGCACGCCGAAGATAACGTGCTTACCAACGTAAGGAGCAAGTTTTTTTGCTAAGTCGCTTGGGATTGGTAATTTACCATCTTTAACAACTTCAACTTCTTCCTCAACCGTTGCTGCACCGGTTTCTTCGTTAATGACTTCAACTTCTTTTTTCACATGCCGGAAAAATTCTAAGTGATCTTTTCCAACAAGGACGTTAAAGAAGTTCATCGGTGGTGACCCAATAAAGCTTGCGACAAAGAGATTGTCAGGGTTATGATAGATTTCAATTGGTGAGCCAACTTGTTGGACAAACCCATCTTTCATAACGACAATTCTAGTTGCCATTGTCATTGCTTCAGTTTGGTCGTGGGTGACATAGATCGTGGTGCTTCCGAGTTTTTCGTGAAGACGGATAATTTCCGAACGCATCTGGACACGGAGTTTGGCGTCCAAGTTTGATAGTGGCTCGTCCATTAGAACTACTTGGGTTTGGCGGACAATCGCCCGGCCTAAGGCAACCCTTTGCCTTTCACCACCAGAGAGTGCTCGTGGTTTTCTTTGTAAATAGTGCTCGATTTCGAGAATTCTTGCCGCTTCGTGTACGCGTTCAAGGATGACATCTTTTGGTAACCGTTGGATTTTAAGACCGAATGCCATGTTATCAAACACGGTCATGTGTGGATAAAGCGCATAGCTTTGGAAAACCATGGCGATACCGCGATCTTTTGGGGGTAAGTCATTAACTAAGACACCGTCAATGTAGAGTTCGCCGCCGGAAATTTCTTCTAACCCGGCAATCATCCGTAAAGTGGTGGATTTACCGCAGCCGGAAGGACCGACAAACACGATGAACTCTTTTTCTTCAATTTTAAGATTGAAGTCGGAGACGGAGTACTTGGTATTACCCTCATACATCTTATGGATACCAACTAATTCAACTTTGGCCATAAATTATCTAACTCCTTTATTAATGATTCAATAATAACATATTTTATTTACGTTGCCACAAATAATTTAACTTTGCTAGTTTCAACTGGGTTAACTTTATTGACTAAAAATACCTAATACCCGAGTAATATCTTGTTTTCGGCCGAAAATAAAGATTTCATCCCCCGGTTGTAAAACGGTATCTCTAGTCGGAACATAAATCTTTTTATCTCGTTCAATTAACAAAATATTGATATGGAAACGACTCCGTGAATTGAGTTCAACAAGTGGTAAAGGTTTAAAGCTTTCCGCAATCTTTACTTCGTAAATATCATAATTTTGCCGGACATGGAAGTAATCAAGGACGTTACCTAAGGCTAATTTGTTGGCAATCCGTTCGGCGGCAATTGAAAGGGGGTGGACAATGTGATTTGCCCCCACTAACGTTAAAACTTCCCCGTAATCATCATCATCGGCGCGGGCGGTAATTTCTTTGACGCCTAATTCTTTTAATTTAATAACCGAGATAATACTTGTGGAAAGATTCTCAAATTCATTTTGTCCGATAGCGACAATGGCGTGATCAACGTTAGCAATCCCGGCGGCTCTTAAACTATCAAGATCAGTCGAGTCACCAATAAAAGCATTTGAAATTAATTCGCCAGCCTTTTTAACGGCTTCTTCATCTACGTCAATGGCGACTAAGTCAACATCAAGCGTACTGAAGGCTTCGACTAGACTTAAGCCAAAGCGACTAAGACCAATAATTGCGATACTTTTTTTCATAATATATCTCCTATCCAATAATTATTTTTTCTTCAATATATGTAATTGGTTGTTTACCAACTTTGTACCAGTTTCGATTTGTTAAAGCGACGATTGTTAAAGGACCGACCCGACCAGCGAACATAATAAGAATTAAGACCAGTTTGCTCCACCCTGATAAGGTGGGGGTGCGGTTAAGTGAGAAGCCGACATTTGACATCGCACTTGTTACTTCAAAGAGAATATCGCCAATTGGTAATTTTTCAAAAAAGACGATTAATGTTGTGCCAGTAACGACTGTACTTAAGGCGACAAAGAGTAAAAGAAAGGCTTTTTGCCGTGATCCTTGACCAATTGCCCGTTTATGGGTTGTGATATCACTACCTTTGGCATAGCCGATAACACTTTTAACTAATGTATAGAATGTGGTAGTTTTAATACCGCCGGCCGTACTACTTGGTGAACCCCCAATGAACATTAAGACGGTCATAATAAGAATGGTTGCCCCGCTTAATCCCGGCATGAAAACACTCGCAAAACCGGCAGTCCGTGAACTAACCGACAAGAAGAAAGCATTAAGCCAAGAAGTAGATTGACCATCAATCTGTGCGATTTTAATAAGAATTGTGCCGCTAATCCAAAGAATTAAGTTCATAAAGATTACGATTTTTGAGTGAATCATAAGTTTCTTATAAGAACGCTTTTTAAAGATATCAATAATGACGATAAAACCAAGACCACCCGCCATAATTAAAAAGGCAGTATTTAGCATAAATAAGACATTGGTGTTATAAGCACTGATGCTTGAATCTCCTAAAATATCAAACCCAGCATTATTAAATGATGAAATGGCATGAAAGGCACTAACGCCGATTGCCTTTGGTAGTGGGAAAAGCGGAATAAAAACAATTAAATTAATTAGGAATCCAACAAACTCAATAATAAAGGTGACGATAACAATTTTACGAATAAGGCCAACAACGCCAGCCACACTCGGTGAATTAAGATTTTCGCGAATAAGGACACGATTCGAAATACCAATTTTTGCCCCAATTACAATCATGACAAAAACACTTAAGGTAATAACGCCAAGCCCACCAAATTGAATGAGTAAGGCAAGGACAATTTTACCAAAGATTGTTAGGGTCGCGGCCACGTTAGCGACCGGTGTTAAACCAGTGATAGTTACGGCACTTGTCGACATGAATAAAGCATTAATAAATGACAACTTATGTTCAGGATGAGATGAGATTGGTAGAAAGAGTAAAATCGCCCCTATCATCACTAGCAAAAAGAATGATAATACAATGATTATTGCGGGCGACAAGAAGCGTTTAATAGGTTGTTTTTCTTTCATGTGTCTTTACAAGTAACTACATATATATTAATACAATTAATAAAAAACCGCGCATTTAAGATAATATATGTGCAAAAAAATATTGATATCTTATGGCGCCCTTGTTTACGGAGAGGGATTAAAATGGTATACTTTTAAGGTATTTCAATAAGAAATTTTCTAAGGAGGACATTATGAAAAAACGTTTCTTACTGCCGCTTCTCGCGATGCTTTTATCGGGCGCAAAAGTTAATATTCCTAGTCAAGAATATGTTACTTTAAACGCTGCCACACCAATGCCAACAAAGATTAATATGGAAAATTCTACTGATCTTGAAGTTAGTACTTATTATGATGGGGTAAATGGTAAAAGTGGTGATACTTTACTTGGTTTTCTCTACACAAAAATTAAAGATCATAATGAATATGATTATGAGAATAATACCCATCGCTTTATTTATAAAATTATTGATCGGAACTGGGAACTAGATGCCATTGATCCTAAGTCAAAAGCGAACACCGAGAACTTTGATTATACGAACGATAATGGCTTTATCCATAAATTATATGCAGATTATAACGATGATATAAACACTGCCGACCGCTTCCGAAATGAAGGGGCGTCTCGCGTAAGTTTTGATAAAGAACATATGTGGCCACAGTCGCTTGGTAATTTTGGTAGGACCGGTGGTGCCGGAAGTGACTTCCATTCCTTATGGCCAAGTGACGTCAAAGGTAACCAACAAGCCCATAGTAACTATAGTTTTGGCATTCCAGAAACTGGCGTTGAAGAATTTATGAATGATTATGGCACTTTTGTGGGAAGAAACGGTTATATTGCCGGTTCACCAAATAAAGTGTTTGAACCGCTTGATCAATATAAAGGTGATGTTGCTCGGGCGATGTTTTATATGCCGGCGCGTTATTACGAATACGTTGATGCCCTTCATCCAAAACTTGAATTAGTTAACTCCTCGCCAAACGGACATACTGCGAGCACCAGTATTACTGGCAAAGCAGGGGTCTTAACAACCCTTCTTGAGTGGCATGAACTTGATCCGGTTGATGATTATGAAATTAAAAGAAATAATTTAATTGCTAACAACTATCAAATGAATCGTAATCCGTTTATTGACTATCCACAATGGGCACGGATTGCTTATGATCCAAGTTATTCAGGAAGCGGGGCGATCAACACCCTTGAAACTTCAAGTGTAGGTGTCAATCAAGATTTAGTTAAAGAAGCAAAACTCTTGAGTATTGAATTAAACACCACTTCTGTCAAGAAAGCCTTTGCATTTAATGAAAAGTTTACGAGCACTGGCTTAACTGTAAGAGGGGTTTACGATAACGGTATTACCCAAAGAGTTTCATCTTTCACCACAAGTATTGCAAGTGGGAGCGCTCTAACAACGGCGGGTGACCAAGTCATTACCGTGACTGTTACCCATAACGGGGAATCAAAAACTGCGACTTATAATATTAGTGTTGCTGAAGAAGAAAAGCTCGATCTAATGATGATTGCTATCGTCGGTGGCGTTGCCTTAGTTGTCTTAATTCTCTTTATAATCATCTTCCTTTCACTCTCGAAGAAAAACAAAAAGAAAGTAGTGAAAGCCTTGAAGAAGACCGCTAAAAAGCAAGTCAAAAAGAGTACTAAAAGGAAATAATAAACCTAATTTGCGGGAAATATAAAAAAAGAGACCGAATTTGCACGGTCTCTTTTATTTAGTATTTTTTGATTAAATAAAGTAAAGGGTTACTTCAATTAAACGGAATTGAGCGCCAGGAGTTAAAGAATAACTTGTTGCTGGAGTTGTAAGGGCAAGCGTAACGACATTACCACTAACAGTAAATGAACCACCGGTTAAACTCCCTGTTAATGTGTCAATGGTACTCGCATGAGCAGCATCAGTCGTAAAAACAATTTGTTCAATGTTGGTTGGGGCGGTAAAAGTAAGAACTTGAGCAGCATAGATACGAAGTGGGTTAGAGAAATATTCTCTTGGGTCATTCGTAATGATATTTCCTACGTTAACGGTTGATGTTCCTTTTTCAATTTTCATTGTCACATCACCTACTGCCCAGGTCGTTAATTGGGCGTCTTTAGCACCACTTATTTGGGTTTCAACCTTGAGGTCAAACATAACGGCAGATTCAGGATTTGTTGGGTTACCAACTGTTCCGCCACCAGGGTTTTCATTTCCACCGGTTTCGCCAGTATATGTTCCAGTTAAGGCGCTTACAAAGATATACATTCCTTGTGGCCAACCATTGTATTCAGTGCCAAAATAGAATTCAACCATGACATTTTGAGTGGCATTTTTAGCGTAAATATAATCAGGATTTTCGGCATCTGGTTCTAGTGTATAACTACCATTAGTAAGTAATGTTTTATATTCTTCAGTGCGGTCATTTCCAGGAACAATGATTTCTAAATAAGGATCAAAGTTTGGGTCATCGGTAATGACTTTAGTAAGACTTTCCGCAACTTCTAAGCCGACGACTGTTACGTCAGTGATACTATAATCTGCTAAATACTTGGTGATTGTTTCACTTGGCCAGCCACTATGCTTTTCATAACTTAAAAGTGGATCAGTGGTCGTAACTGTTCCAAAACCAACGATATAAATATATGTTCCGGCCGGGAAGTTTTCATCTCCTTCGTATAACTCACCAAAAATACCAATGGTATTGGTTGAATTATAAGCTTGAACGTAATTATCTTCGAGTTTACCGCTATTTGCCCATGAATTTGCTTCTAATAGGTTGTGTAATCCAGTTAACGTTTTATTCGTGGTATCTAAAACCGCAATTTCAAATACTTCTTGTAGAAAGACACTTTCTTCAACATAACGGATATGGAATAACTCTGTAACATCTTCATAAACTGGGACACTTTCTGTGACATTGAAAACACTTAAGTATTCGGCAATTTCCGCTGTTGGCCAGCCTGTTGCTTTAGTGTAACCAAGTGCTTCGAGATCTTTATTCTCTTCAACGACACTTGTACTATCGTTATTAACGATGTCTGATGATTCTTCGGCAATAGGATTTGAGGTCGAACCATCGGGTGTCTTACATCCTCCTAACGCTAAGACGAGTAGGAGAAAGGGCATCATTATTTTCTTCTTCATAAATAGACTCCTTATTAATTAATTAAATGACATTTTACTTATTATAGGGAGTATAGTCAACGATTAAAGAAAATAGACAAAATAATACTTTAACTGCAAAAAATAAAAAACCCCTATTTTGCAAGGGGTTATATTAATTAATGGTCTTTTTGCAGGGTTATATTGATAAAACACCTTTAAATGTAACGACTAGATTTTCATCAGGTGGGGTTTCTGCCAACTTAAGTCTGATGGTAACCGGGAACTCAGTAATCGTTTTATTAACGGTCAAAGTTGTGGTCGGCCAACCTTCAGGATAAGTAACATCATATTTTGAGTCAATAGTAGAGACAATTGAAATAGTAGCAGTCGCTTCTCCTTCAATTTTTGATGAATCCATCCACATTACTTGTAATGGAATGGTCTTACCAAGGATCAGTTCTTCAGGTGTTAAACGAACATCTAAACTTTTTGGCGTATCGACTTTTTCTAATATTAAGGCATGTTCAGTATCAATTGTTTCATCTTCACCACCCGGGACATTTACTAATTTAGAGTTAACATTTAAGTAATATTTTTGACTCTTGGTTTTTGACGCTGCTTTACCGGTCAATGTTATTTCAATATCTTTAGCGGTTTGATTTTTAAATTCGATTAGGCGTCCCACAGTTAAGTATTCCCCCATATTTCCCATATCGGTTGGTTGACTAACACTTCCGGTTGGATATAAGATTTCAGCCGAGAAATCAAATTCGGCACCACTTTCTTCGGGTTTATATTCTTGACGGTAAAATAATTCTTCGGCTCCTTCACTAAAGGAAATGGTGAAGTCAATCGTTATTTTAAAGCCATATTGGACGGTTTCAATTGATTTTGGGAGAACTAATCCTTCAACACCATAGGTGACTTCGCCTCTTTTATCGGCGGAAGTTGGTTTTGGATCATATTGTTTAACCTCGGCTTCACCACCGTCAGTCGTGATGCGATTAATGGTATAGTCGGTTTTGAATACGACATTAAGGGCGATATCGGCAATGATATTATCGACAAAAGCACAACCAGTAAGGGTTGGGAGTATTAATGCGAGTGATAGTGCTTTAAATTTTCCTAGTTTCATAATGCTTATCTCCTAGTACCATTCTATAACTTTTTTATAGAATTATTAATGTCATATGCTAAAAATTATAAAAAAAAGACCCCATAGGGCTTTTGGCCCTAACTTGCACTTGGCAAGTTAGGCACGGGTTGAGAATCTCACTTGGTCCATTAAGGCTTTTGCGAGACTATTTAAGAATTTACGCATAATAGCACCTCCTTTACGTCTACTTCTTATGTGGGGGCGGCAAGCATCTCTGCTTACAATGTTTATTATACACTATTTATTACATTAATTTATAAATATGCTCAAACTCCATAAACTTTACTTATAGATAAGCGTGTATTAGTCTTTAGAGTGATTTAAGGACTATAATTAATACGAAGGAGGACAAAACATGTCAAAATTACACACCGGCTTAAATAAACAAGTCGCAAACTTATCAGTCTTTTTTGTTAAATTACACCACCACCACTGGTATGTAAAAGGCTACACATTCTACAAACTTCACGAAAAATTTGAAGAATTCTATGACGAAGTTAATGAACTTTATGACGCACTCGCTGAAAGATTACTTATGGTTGGCGGAAAACCTTATTCAACCTTAAAGGATAATCTTGCCCACGCTTCAATTAAAGAAGCCAAAGGTGGCGAAAAAATGGAAGAAATGGTCGAAGAAACATTAAACGACTACAAATTACTCCAAAAAGAATTTTATGAACTTATTAAGTTAGGTCAAGAAGAAGGCGACGAAATTACCGTTGATCTTCTCATTGGTGCCGTTAGTAACTTCGATAAGCACATTTGGATGCTTAGCGCTTTTTTAGGTAAATAAAACCTTAAATTTCTTAACCCCAGCCCTCCATTATTAATGCTGGGGTTTTCTTTTGCAAAATTTAGACTAAATGAGTTGACAATTACTCCTTCTTCTTTTAAAATTACTCGTGCTGGATGTTTAGCTCAGCTGGGAGAGCATCTGTTTGACGTACAGAAGGTCGGGGGTTCGATTCCCTCAGCATCCACCATTTAAATAAATCCTTGCTTGGCAAGGTTTTTTTATTTATTCGGTAAAAATGATTTATAATAAATTCAAACACTATTTGAGTATGTTAGAATGATTAAGTATTACGAGAGTTAGGAAAATATTGAATGATCAAAATTGTACCAGTATATGGTGGCCGTAAATTAAGACAATTTATAGACTTTCCCGTTAAGTTATATAAAGGAGTAAAGCAATTTACCCCCTATATTTTTGAAGATGAAATTGCTAATCTAACCCCAAGTCGTAATCCCGCTTCAGCGTGGTGCGATTTTAAACTATTTCTCGCATACGATGGGAAGAAAATCGTTGGCAGAATAGCGGGAATCATTAGTCATTTTGCCAATAAAAAGTATGATCAAAAACGGGTTCGTTTCAATCGAATTGATATGATTGATGATATTGAGGTAACCAAAGCCTTAATTCACGCCGTTGAAGAGTGGGGTTACTCTAGAGGAATGACGGAAATTGTTGGTCCTTTAGGTTATAGTGACCAAGATAAGGAAGGATTATTAGTCGAAGGTTTCGAATATAACAACATGTTTGCAACCTTTTATCATTTTCCCTATTACATGCAGCACCTCGAGAAATTAGGGTTCGTTAGTGATGCAAAATGGATTGAACACCGAATTATTATCCCTAAGAAACTAGATCCGCGTTTTGAACGGATTAGTCAAATGGTGCAAAAGAAATATAACGTTCGCGTTAAAAAGCTTAAATCCAAACGATATCTTAAACCTTATGTACGAGAAGTTTTAGCGTTAACCAATCGCGCATATGACCATTTATATGGATATGTACCAATGAGTGAGGCTTTAATGGATTTACTTGCAAAACAATATATTCCTTTAATCAATCTAAAATATTTAGTCATGGTTGTTGACGAAAATGAAAAACTTGTCGGCTTTGGGTTATCAATTCCGTCTCCGGTTTTTGCCCTTAAAAAGATTAAGGGACGGCTTTTCCCCTTTGGCTTTATTTTATTTTTACGTGCCCTTAAAAAATCAAAACAACTTGATTTACTTTTAGTCGCCGTTGAACCGGAATTACGGAATAGTGGTATCGTAAACATCATCATGCATGAATCAATCAAAAGTGCGGTCGATGATGGGGTGGAATATGCCGAAACCGGTCCGCAACTTGAAGACAATAAACCGGTCCAAGACTTATGGAAGAAGTTTAATTATTTCAATCATAAAAGACGCGTTTGTTACGTTAAGACCATAAACGAGGCTGAGCATGACGCGTAAACAAAAGAATAAAATCGTGAAACGTCATCACCAACGTTATGTGGTACTCGCTAATAACTTAGTGGCACCGATATTGACCAAAAAAGTCGGCTATCTTGCAAAGCGTATTTACCTTAAACAATATGAGCCTTATCTTGTGGTCAGTAACCATGTGACGGCCTTTGATCCGATTTTAATTACCCATACTTTTAACCGTCAGGTATATTACATATCTACCGAAATAATTTTCTCAAAGGGTCTTATTTCGCGTATCCTTGAACATACCTTTGCCCCAATTCCTAAAGCTAAAAGTCAAACCGATGTTGCTAGTGTCAAAAATATCATTCAAGTTGTAAAAGAAGGCGGAAATGTCGGGATATTTGTCGAAGGAAACTCCACAATGACCGGCGCCATTAGTAATGTCCCTGCTGCAATTGGAAAATTGGTATTACTTTTAAAGATTCCGTTAGTTATTTTTAACTTTGAAGGGGGTTATTTATCTAACCCACGTTGGAGTATTAGTAAAAGAAAGCGCAATATGACGGGTTATGTTCGTAAAATAGTCACTTATGAAGAGTATAAGGATATGACTCCTGAAGAAATAAATGAACTTATTATCGACGGAATTAATGTAAATGCATATAAAGAAACGACAAAACGTGAATTTCCCGGGAGTAAAAATGCTGAAGGATTAAATCGACTATTATTTACATGTCCAAAGTGTCATGGGGTTAATACCGTTTCCACTAAAGGAAATGTGTATACATGTGAAGTTTGTGATTTCAAAATGGAATATGATAAACACGGTTATTTACATAGTGCAGACTTTGAAACTCCGCAAAACACCATTATTTTAGATAAAAACAATAAAATTAACTATCAAGAATACTTAATTAATCATCCTGAATTTACTTTGTCGGTCGAAGGGATTGTTCATCAAATATTCCGCCGTAATAGAAGACTATTTGGCAAGGCTAAGTTCACGCTAAATAATGAAGGATTAAGTATCAAATATCGCCACCGAAAAGCAAAAGACATGTTTATTCCCTTTAATGAATTAGATACATTTGCGATGCAGCAAAAAGACCACCTCGTTATTTATTTAAAGGATGGAACAACTTATATGCTATCAATTGATCAATGGGATAAGGTCAGTGCTTATCAATATGTCGTGACATTTCAAGTGTTACAAAATATGAAACAATATCAAGAAAATAATGAAGTTTTCGTGAAACTTTTACCATCACAGATGGGACTATAAAATAATATATTTAAGGAGGTAATCTATGGGACTATTATTCTTTGCAGACACATTTGACTTCACATATTTCTGGGCAGCCATCTTTCAAATTGGGGTTGTCGGTGCCCTCATTCTTTTAGGAAATATTATAAGACGGAAAACGCCATTTTTAAGGAATTATTTAATGCCTACCGGGCTCATTGCCGGCTTTATTGGGTTAGGCGCAAAATACTTATTTAATGGTATTGGCTTAGAAATTGCTGGAACACCAGTTATTAATGAAGAATACATGCATTACCTCACCTATCACAGTTTAGCGATTGGGTTTATTGCTCTTGGTTTAATTACTGCAGCGAAAAAACAAGTAAAAGATGGTCGGGCACTAAAATCCGGTATTTTAATTGTTGGTGGTTATTTAATTCAAGGGATTGTTGGTGTTGCTTTAAGTTTATTAGTAGGCTTAATTTTTGCAGGATCTGCCATCGCGGCCGCACCTTATGCCGGTATTTTATTACCACTCGGCTTTGGTCAAGGTCCAGGTCAAGCGGGTAACATTGGTGGTGTTTATGAAACGATTGATGGGGCCAACGCTTTAGTAGGAGGTCGTGACTTTGGTTTAAGTGTCGCGGCGATGGGCTTTATTTTCGCTGCCATTGTCGGAACAATTATCTTAAACGTTGTTGCACGTAAAGGATTAGTAACAAGAACCCATTCAAATACGGTCGAAACTTTTGGCGATTTAGAAAAAAGTGCGCATTTACATGATCACCCTGAAGAAATCCCAGTTGTTGAATCGGTTGATAAATTTACAATTCAAGTATCCTTTGTCTTAGCAACCTATCTTATTACCTTTGCGGTAATTTCTCTTGTTAGTTTCTTAATTGTTGATCTTGCAGGTATTCAAGCCGTCTTAGGTATTATCTGGGGCTTTAACTTCTTATTTGCCATTTTAGTAACAATGCTTATCAAGGTAATTCTTAACTTGCTTCGTAAATGGGGAGTAATGAAACGTCGTTATATTAATAACTATATGCAAAACCGAATTGCTGGATTCGCATTTGACTTTATGATTACGACCGGGATTATGTCGATTAACTTTGGTAAATTAAGTGATCCAAGTTTTTGGGTTTTATTAGGACTTATGACGATATTTGGTGGCGCAGCAACATTCTTTTATATTAACTTTATTGCTAAAAAATACTTCCCGGCAACGAGATGGTATACATTCTTTGGCTTCTTTGGTATGTTAACTGGTACCGCGAGTGAAGGGGTTGCTTTACTTCGGGAAATTGACCCCAATTTCCAAACAGGTGTGGCCGAAGATTTAGTTAACGGAAGTGGGATGGCAGCCATCTTTGGCGCGCCTATGCTTATTATTACGACCTTTATCTATCAAGGAACAATGTGGTTTTGGATTTCGGTCGGATTATTGGTCGTCCTCTTTATCGCGATGTTACTCTTTATTCATTTATTCACAATGGCTAAAAATAAGAAACTAGCGAAGGAAGAAGTCGTAAGCGAATAATTCATAAATTTCATTAAATAATGAAGGGCATTAATAATATGCCCTTTTCTTTTTGGAAAATATCTAAAATATAGTAAAATAATTTAGAATCCTAAAGGGGAGTAGTAAAACTTATCGCCAACATCACGGACAATCCTGGTTGATAAGCCCAAACTATGGGAACGAGACCTTTAGTGAGTAAGACGTTTACGTTTCACTAAAGGAGGAAAATTATGGAACAAAAAACTATTTTAGAAGTCTTATCGACCCTCGAAGTAGATAAAGACCTGGGGCTAAGTAATGAAGAAGTTACGAAGCGCCAAGCTGTTCATGGGTATAATGAGTTACCCAAAGCCAAGAAAAAGACGATTTTTTCGGCTTTTTTAAGTCAAATGAACAATGCAATGATCTACATTCTTTTAATTGCCGCGGTAATTTCTTTTATCATGGCGATTATTGAAAAAGAAGGTGGATTCTTCGAACCAATTCTTATTCTCACGATTGTCTTTATTAATGGCATAATCGGTACAATTCAAGAATTAAAAGCGGATAAAGCGCTTGAAGCCTTAGAAAAACTAAGTGCACCAACCACAGTTGTCCGCCGTAATGGGGAATTACATGAAATTAAAGCAAGTGACCTCGTCCCTGGCGACATTGTTATCTTAGAAGAAGGACGAACTATTCCGGCAGACCTTCGTCTTATTAAAAGTATTAACTTAAAAGTAAGCGAAGCAAGTCTTACCGGGGAAAGTGTTCCGGTCGAAAAAGACGCAAACTTAGTTTATGACAAAGGGATGCCAATTGGTGACCGCAAAAATATTGTTTATATGTCTACCCCAGTCGTTTATGGTCGGGGTGAAGGGGTTGTTATCGGTACTGGTTTAAAAACCGAAATCGGGCAAATTGCCAAGATGCTTTCCAGTACAAAACAAGAAGAAACACCGCTTCAAAAAAGACTTGCGGATTTATCTAAATTATTAGGTATTATTACCTTAATCTTAGTCGCCTTATTATTTATTATTGCCTTAGTTAAAGACGCAAGTTTAGAAAATGTTAAGAACATGTTCCTCTTATCAATTTCCCTTGCCGTTGCCGCAGTTCCGGAAGGTTTACCAGCAGTTGTTACCATTACTTTAGCGCTTGGGGTGCAACGGATGGTTAAAGTAAATACCATCACCAGAAGACTTCCAAGTGTCGAAACGCTTGGGGCCGTAAGTGTTATTTGTAGTGATAAAACTGGAACCTTAACGCAAAACGTTATGACGGTTGTCAGTGGCTATTTAAATGAAAAACAATACGAAACTGCAGACTTTACTGCGCAAAACGTTGCTATTTTAGCAGATGGCTTATCACTTTGTAGTGACGCCAGTGTTGATCACGGGGTTTATGGTGACCCAACTGAAATTGCTTTAGTTAATTTTGCTAATGTAATTGATCATCATAAAGACGCCCTTGAAGAAAAAACGCCACGGGTTAAAGAATTACCATTTGATAGCGTGCGGAAAATGATGTCCACCCTTCATAAAGTTGAAGAAGGATATGTCCAATACACTAAAGGGGCAATGGACAATATCTTAAAGTATGCAACCCATATTGAAATTAATGGCAAAGTGCGCGAAATTACCGCCAAAGACATCGAAAATATTAACGAAGTAGCGGCGAATATGGCGCACCGTGCTTTACGTGTCCTTGCGCTTGCTAAAAAACATGTTACTGAACTCGCCATTAAAGAAAGTGATTTAATCTTTGTTGGTTTAGTTGGGATGGTCGACCCACCACGTCCTGAAGCAATTCCGGCCGTTAGCAATTTAAAAGAAGCCGGTATTACTACGATTATGATTACAGGTGACCATGCCGATACTGCATATGCAATTGCTGGCGAATTAGGTATTACCGATAGTCAAGAAAACGTCATGACCGGCGCGGAACTTGATACATTAAATGATGACGAAATTCGTGAAGCCTTAAAGACAAAACGTGTTTTTGCTAGGGTTTCACCCGAAAATAAAGTGCAAATTGTCAATGCTTTACAAGCAAATGGCGAAATTGTCGCGATGACTGGGGACGGCGTTAATGATGCGCCAAGTTTAAAAACGGCCGATATTGGTATTGCCATGGGTATCACCGGGACCGACGTTGCTAAAGGTGCGGCGGATATGGTCTTAACCGATGATAACTTTGCAAGTATTGAAAAAGCCGTAAGAGAAGGTCGCGGCATTTATGCGAATATTCAAAAAACGGTATGGTTCTTACTCTCTAGTAACTTTGGTGAAGTAATTACCATGCTTGCTGCGGTCTTAATTGGTTATCCATTCCCACTTTCCGCTTTACATATCTTATGGGTTAACTTAATTACCGATGGTATTCCCGCCTTAGCCTTAGGCGCAGACGCCAAAGATCCCGATATTATGAAAGAAAAACCACGGGCGAAGAAAGAATCACTCTTTGCGAAAGGTGGATATGCGATTACGATATTCTATGGAACGGTAATTGCCCTCATTACGACGCTTGCCTTCTTATACATTCCAGTTGTTGAATATGGCGCAAGAAGTATTGCCGATATTAATAATGTGTTCCTTGATGAAACACTTAAAATTAGAGCAATGACTTACTCATTTACAACCTTAGGAGTTAGCCAACTCTTCCATATGTTTGGGATGTCAAATATTAATAAAACATTCTTTAGGCAATTTAGTAAACAAAAATGGTTCTTATGGGTGGCCTTCCTTATCGGTTTTGTCCTGCAAGTTGGGGTTACCGAAATTCCGTTACTTACTAAAGCCTTTGGCACAAGTGAATTACATTTCAATGAATGGTTCTTCCTTGCCCTCTTAAGTACAACGCCACTTGTCTTACACGAAATTAGAGTATTAATCCTTTTTATTCGGAAGAAAATTAAAAAAGTCTAACGCTAAAAAGTGTTAATAAAACGCCAAGAATTCAACTTGGCGTTTTTTATTTATATTGAACATGTTTTGTTCATTCTTATCAATTTACTATTAATAAAAGGCATTAATGTTATAATGCACTTCACGAGGTTAGTACTATGTCAAAATTTAAACACATCTTTTTAGGGGGATTACTCTCTCTAGTCGTTAGTCCACTTTTTGGATTAAGTAGCGCCCATAATTATGTGGCGACGAATGCTTGGAGCGGACCGCAAACGAGCACTGCTGGAACGTATTATGCGTCAGTTGGTAGTGAAACGGGCACAAGTCTTGTTTCAAAATTAAAAACAGTCACCAGTGGGGCGCAAGTAAGTTATGACTGGAGTCGTTATGAAGCCGCTGACGAAGCTGAAGGTGTAAGTAATAGCGTTTTACAAATATATGCACGGACGAATATTTTAAAAACAAAGCATGTAAGTGGAAGCACCGGATGGAACCGGGAACATACATATCCGCAATCAAAGATTGGTTCTCCCGCGACGTCTGATAATCACCATATTTTTGCCGATGACAATAAAACAAATGGTATTCGCGACAATAAACTCTTTGGAGAAGTGGTGATGAGCAGCAGCAACCAAGTCGTCGATAGCACCGGACGTAAAACGGATAATTATACGACAAGTACGTATTTTATGCCTAATCCTGAAGCACGGGGCGAAGTCGCCCGGGCCACAATGTATTTACATGTCCGTTACGGTTATAGCGTCACCGGAAACTTCCAAAGTGTGGCGTTAATGCTTAAATGGCACATAGAACACCCGGTCACTAACCGTGAAATCTATCGTAATAATATTGTTCATTCCTTACAAAAAAATCGTAATCCATTTATTGATCACGAAGAATATGCCTGTCGGATTTGGGGTTCTACCAATAGTCAAACTCAATCCTTATGTGCATCCCAACCCGTTGTTGACGTTACTGGCGTTGAAGTAACCCCTGATAATGCCACAATTGATTTAACAACCGCTACCAAGACTTTACAACTTAATGCGAATGTCTTACCAAGTAATGCCTCGACCAAGACGGTAAATTGGACGTCATCAAATCCCGATATTGCAACTGTCACTAATACTGGATTTGTCACCGCTTTAAGCGTTGGTGAAGTAACGATTACCGCGACAAGCACGGCTGATGGTACGAAAAAAGGTAGTGCGCTCATTAAAGTTATTGGCGCAGAAGAACCAGTATCTGAAGATCCGACAAGTGAAAATCCTGCTGATGGAGATAAAACTCCAATTCAACCAGTCGTATTAATTAGTGTAATTGCCGGAGCCGTTTTAGTAGCAGGGGGTACAACTTTAATAATATTTTTAGCAAAACGGAAACGTAAATAATTATTTCCAATAATAATCAAAGAATTTAGTCGCAAATATAGCATTTTGATCATAACGGGCTCCGGCAACAAAACGGTAGCCCGTTTCTCTTTGGTAGACAAGACTTGGATCAACAACTTTACCAATCTCGCTTTCATAGTTACCTAAGTATTTTGTGGCCCGCACGCCATTGAAGTAGGAGTCGCTTATTTTATATTCTTCACCGACTTTTTCGACAAATTCATTTTGGAAGACAAACATATCAGTAATAATTGGACTTAAATCACCGGAGGTAACATAATCATTCCCGTCAGGATGAATGACTTGTAAGGCAGGGACAAACCCAGTGCCGTATCCCGATACTTTATTTAATTCATCACTTAGTCCATATACTTTTTTAATATTTGTCCATAATTCGGTCTGTGGGCGAATATCTTTTGTTTCAATTAAGTAATATGGTAATTTTTGACTTATTTCGTTATTTTTAAAGTAATCGCGCATAAAGCGATGATTGATGGCAGTACAGTCAGGACACATTTCGAGTGACCAATTAATGATAAACGGAGTAGTGCCTTTTAAAAGGGTGTTTAGTTTATCTAAAGAAATATAAGTCATAATCGGGCGAATGATATAAGTGTCTAACCATGCACTAAATTTTGTCTTTTGGGTAAATATTGTTGTATCTTCATTATAGGCAACACCATATTTATAAATCCCTTCATCAAAGATACCAACCACTGGTGTGTTGGAGTGAGCGCTATTAATTGGTAACCCTCTAAGGTCATCACCTAATAATGATGTCTTTATGACGTAAATTGGGATTTTAGTTTCATTAACAAAGGGGTTTAACACCAATTGTTCAAACGTTCCCCAGCAAGCACAAGTTTGATCAGCGTAACTAACAAGAATGAAATTATCTTTGTTAAGAATCTTACTTTCTAAATCCACCAAGGTTGAAAATTCAATGACTTCGGTAAGTGTTTCATCTTTATAATAAATATTGATTTTGCTTGGTTCAGGCTTTGTACAACCACTTAAAATTAAAGCGGAAGTAAGGAGTAATAACTGGGTAAATTTTTTCATATTTAATACCTTCTTTTCGTAACTATTTTATCAAGTTTTTTAACCCCCTGCAAATCTAAGGAAAAAAGACGTAAAAAAGCGTTGAAAAATTTCAAAAAATAAACCCATAACTTCAAAACAAATTATTGAACCAAAAACAATGTATTTTGGGGGGAGTGTTTTTAATTGTTTTTTTAAATAATTTCCATTATATTTTATATTGATAAAGGGGAGGTAAAGTATGGATAAACTTACTAAACATAACGTTGCACGTGAAGACGTAATTATCGAATTAAAAAACGTGAGCAAAGTTTATGACGGCAAGACCGTTGTCGATGGATTTAATTTGTATGTACGACGTGGTGAGTTTATCACGTTTCTTGGCCCTTCTGGCTGTGGAAAAACCACTACTTTACGGATGATTGCCGGTTTTGAAATTCCGAATGAAGGCACGATTATTTTAAACGGGGAAGATATTACAAACCTTCCGCCTTACAAAAGACCTGTTAATACAGTATTTCAACGTTACGCTTTATTTCCGCATTTAGATGTCTATGATAACATTGCTTTTGGTCTTAAAATCAAAAAAGTTAAAGACACCAAAAACGGCAAAGAAGTAATGCGGAAATTAACCTCAAAAGAAATTGATGAAAAAGTCGTTAAAGCCTTGAAGATGGTTGATCTTGAACAATTTGAAGCCCGCGATATTAGTACTTTATCAGGCGGTCAACAACAAAGAGTGGCAATTGCCCGCGCGATTGTTAATGAACCCGAAATTATTTTACTAGATGAACCACTCGGCGCCCTTGACTTAAAAATGCGGAAAGAAATGCAACTTGAATTGAAGTCACTCCACAAACGCTTAGGGATTACTTTTATTTATGTAACCCATGATCAAGAAGAAGCCTTAACAATGAGCGACACGATTGTCGTAATGAATGATGGCTTAATTCAACAAATCGGCGCCCCAACTGATATTTATAATGAACCGAAAAACCCATTTGTCGCCGACTTTATCGGTGAATCAAATATTTTTAATGCCAGGATGTCCGGCAAACTTGAAGTTAAATTTTTAGGAACTACTTTTCCTTGTGTTGATGATTTACCTAACAACGAAAAAGTTGATGTTGTCATTCGTCCCGAAGACATTGATATTGTTAAACCTGGTAAAGGTCAAGTTGATGGCAAAATTTTCAACAAAGTGTTTAAAGGGGTCCATTATGAATATGTTGTCCGCGTTGGTCGGAAAAGTGAAGTAGTCATTCAAAGTACGAAAGACTATGCCCTTAATAGTGAAGTGGGCATCAATATTGATCCCGAATCAATTCACATTATGAAAAAAGAAATTACCGCCAATATTTATAGTGATGCCTGGCTTAATAATAAAAACCAACTTATGATTGGTGAAGCCGCCTTTGAAGTCGATGTAACGCAATTACTTAAGGGCAGCACCGTTGATGAAGAAGGTTATCTTGTTGGTCCTAACGGCGTCAAATATGATCTTAATGATGTCGATGTAATTGCAACTGTTGATTTTCCAAATATTGAAATTAGTGATAATCAAGAAGAAGGCCAAGCCTTTGGTAGTGTCATTAGCGTTATTTGGTTAGGTGACCACTATCAAGTCGTAGTCCGAACCGAAGACGAAGAAGACTTTATTATTGAATCCCCATACCTTTGGAACGAAGAAGACCATGTTAGTGTGACAATCAAACCAGAAAACATTGTCTTAAAAGCTAAAGGAGAATTAATGCCATATGAAAATTAGTTTTAGACGGGCACATTTAGGAATTCCTTATGTCGTCTTTATGCTACTTTTCGTCCTATTACCGCTCTTTTTCATTTTATTTTATGCCTTTAGTAATAGTAGCGGAACGTTAAGTGTTGAACCAATGGTCAACTTCTTTACAAGTAGTGCCAAATGGCGTGTCCTTTTTGTGTCGTTAATCTTTGGGCTTTTAAATACTGCCCTTACGCTTTTAATTGGTTATCCCTTAGCAATGATTTTAGCCAACCGTAAGTACAATAAAAATGCAGTGCTGGTTATGCTTTTTGTCATGCCAATGTGGATTAACTTTGTGTTAAGAACGTGGGCAATGCGTGATGTGTTAGCCTTTTTGGGCTTAAGTGGCGGAGAATATCCCGAACTTGCAACCCTTTTAGGTTTAACTTATAACTATTTACCGTTTACGATCTTACCTTTATATTCAACAATGCTTAAACTTGATAAAAGTCAAATTGAAGCGAGTCAAGATTTAGGGGCAGGACCATTCCGTACCTTTTTTAAAGTAATCTTACCAATGACAATGCCGGGCGTAGTCAGTGCGGCAACGATGGTCTTTATGCCAACGATGACAAGTTATGTTATCGCCGACATTTTAGGCGAAGGTAAAGTTACTTTATTTGGGAAGTATATTGAAATATATTTCACCCAAAACATTTGGAATGATGGTTCATTCCTTGCTCTTATAATGCTCTTATTAATTCTTTTAAGTGTTTTATTACCGCGCTTATTTGATAAGAATAAGAAGAAAGGAAGTAATGTATGGTAAAGAAAATATTCGCCAAAGTATACGTTTACTTTATTTTATTTCTTTTATATTTGCCAATTTTATTCCTCATGGTCTTTAGTTTCACCGAAGCGGAAACGACCGGAGTATGGACGGGCTTTAGTTTAGCGCTTTATGGTCAAGTGTTCTTAAATACGAAAATAATGAGTGCTTTACTTAATACTTTAATCATTGCCGTTAGTGCGGCGTTAGTTTCGACAATTCTTGGTACTTTAGGCGCGATCGGCGTTTTCTATATGAAGAAAAGACCGCGGCAAATTATTGAAAGTGTTAATGAAATTCCGGTTGTAAATGCCGAAATTGTCATTGCCATCAGTTTAGCGATTGTTTTTAAAGTTACCTCCAATGCTTTAATTTCCATGGGACTGACAGTTGATAGTCCAAACTTTGTGACCTTACTTATCGGCCATGTCGTCTTAAGTATTGCCTTTGTCTATCTTAATGTCCGGCCAAAATTAATGCAGATGGATCCAAATGACTACGAAGCCGCCCTTGATCTTGGGGCCAAACCAATGTATGCGATTTGGAAAGTCGTCTTACCCGCGATTGTCCCTGGCATTATAAGTGGCTTTATGCTCGCTTTCACCCTTTCTTTAGATGATTACATCATTACCTCATTCTTACGGAATCAATCCTTTGATACGTTAAGCACCTTCGTCCAAGGGGTCATTGTTAAATCAACGATTCCAGCCGAATTACGGGCTTTAACAACATATATCGTCCTTATTACTTTAGGAGTAGTCTTAATCAGCGGACTTAAAAAAGATTCGAAAGCGCAAAAGAAGGCGCTTGGTCGCGAACTTAAATTACGGAGGTTACCATAATGAAACTTAAATTGGGTTTAGTCTTATCATTATTAGCCTTTGGTAGTGTTAGTTTAAGCACTACCCCGAGTCCTTTAGTTACTGAAAAAAAGATTACCAAGCAATATAGTAATGAAGAAGCCGGTCCTTTAACCTTACGGATTTTTAACTGGGAAGATTATATTGCCGAAGGGGATGAAGAAGATCCCGAATCCTTCGACACCTTAAGTGCTTTCCATGATTATTATTTAGAAACATATGGTCAAGAAGTAACATTCATTTATGATACTTTCAGCACCAATGAAGAAATGTATAACATCATTAAATTAAACGGAGCAAAATATGACTTAATCGCGCCCAGTGATTATATGATTCAACGCCTCTTACGGGAAGAAATGCTCGAAAAATATACGACTGACGAAACTGGATACACCAATATTCCAAACTATAACGACTACGCAAGTCCTTATCATAAAGCTTTATTTAAAGATGCGGGCTGGAATGAATATGCAGTTGGTTATATGTGGGGAACTTTTGGCCTTTTATACAATAAAGACGTAAGTGAAACTGTCACTGAAGATATGAAAAGTTGGTCGGTGCTTTGGGATCAAAAATATAACAAAATGATTTCAATTAAAGACGCCATGCGTGAAGGCTATCTTGTTGGTTTATTTAAAGTCCATCAAGATGAATTAAAAGCTTTAGCCGCCGCATATAAAGAGGGTACTTTAAGTGCCGAAGATTACAATAAACAAATTAATGATTTATTAAATGACATCCGCCCGGAAACGATTACCAAAGTTGATGAAGCCTTACGGAGTTTAAAACAAAACATCTATGGCTTAGAAGTTGACCAAGGGAAAAACGACATGATTAAAGGGACAATTGCCCTTAATACTGCGTGGAGCGGTGATGCCGTTTACTCGATTTATCAAGCCGCCGAAGAAGTCGGTGAAGACGTCTTACGTTATAGCATTCCTGAAGAAGGAAGTAACATTTGGTTTGATGGCTGGGTCATGCCAAAAGGGGCCAATACCTTACTTTCTGAACGCTTTATTAACTTCTTAAGTAGTCCGGAAGTGGCGATTGCCAATATGGATTACATTGGTTATACAAGTTTTATTGCTGGTGAAGAAGTGCTGGCTTACGTCCAAGATTATGATGAAGTTTTACAAGAAGGCGCCACCGAACCCGGGGTTGATCTTGATTTAAAATATTTCTTTGAAGGGACAATTCCCACCATTGATGATGCCGTTATTACGATTAATGAAGAATATTTAGGAGGGCAACTTAGTACCCAATTCCCCACTCATGATGAAGTAATTCGGAGCGCGGTAATGCGGGACTTTGGGGACACCAATAAACACGTTATTGATATGTGGGCCAACTTTAAAGCAACGGAAATTCAAAACTGGATGATCGTCTTTAGTGTCATTATTGTGTTAGGTTTAGGGGCCGCTCTTACTTATAACGTAGTCGTCCGCCAAAAAGCAGCGCGACGGAAACGGAACTTAGGTAAGTAATGAAAAAAGTCGCAATCATCGGCGGTGGGGTAAGCGGGGTAACTTTTGCCTTAAATATCCAAGATTACGCCCATGTCACCATCTTTGAACGCGAACATTCCTTACTTTTAAAACTCCTTAAAACCGGAAACGGGAAGGCAAATATTTATAACCGAAATATCGAGTTAAGTGCATATAATGACCATTCTTTCATGAATGAACACTATAACCTTATTGAAGTTACCCTTGATGAATACTTTAAAAGACGCGGGCTTTTAACTTACACTGATGAAGAAGGGCGGGTTTATCCTTATAGTCGAAGCGCCAAAGGCCTTAAAGACTTTTTGCTAAAAGACTTAAAGGTTGAAGTAAAAACCGCCACCAACGTCACAAATGTCATAAAAGAAAAAAACGGTTACATCATTAACGGTGAATACTATGACTATTTAGTGCTCGCCACTGGCTCAAGTGCCGGATTATTTAAATATCCGCTTGATAACAATAATGATCCATTATTAAATAGTTTAAAGTTAGCAAGAAGTGCTTTAGTCCCAGTTATTAAAACGATTAAGGTTAAAGAAAACTTAAAGTTACTCCACAATAACCGGAGTGAAGTTGTAATGTCGCTTTGGATGGACGGGACCCTTTTATTTAAAGAAAAAGGTGAAGTGCTTTTTAAAGAAGACGGTTTAAGCGGGATCGTGAGTTTTGTGGTTTCAAGTTACTTTGAATGGGCGTATAAAGAACATCCGAAAGCAAACTATAAAATAACTCTAGATTTGATCCCTGATTTAGGGAAGTTAGAAATAAAAGAAATCTTAAAAACAAAAGATGACTATGATAAGGTCTTTGCTCCCTTTATGGTTAGTTACTTAAAGACTTTAAAAGGTGACAATATTTTAAATAATGTTAAGGCCTTAAGTTTTACCCCCGTCGCTTTAAATAACCCCGAGAATACCCAAGCCTTAAGTGGCGGTGTCCTAATCGAAGCAATTACGAATGACTTTAATTTGAAGAATGATCCAAACCTTTTCGTCCTTGGGGAAGTGTTAAATATTGACGGAATTTGTGGCGGCTACAATTTAGGGTTTGCAATTTACTCGGGAATAAGAAGTAGTAAAGCCCTTTTATACAAATTGTCAAAATAGGGCACTTTTGTTAGACAGTGTAAAAAACACCTACAAAAGGGCAATGAATTAACGAATTAAAACCCCTTTTAGTAATGAATTAGTAGTTATAATAACTACTTTTTTCTTAATATTTTTTATTTTTGAAATACTATAAAACTACTGCACTCGGGAGTCATTTCTCCACTTATAACTTCGTTTGATAAGCCTTCCTTTTTTCGTTATATTTATAATCACCAACAACAGATACGAGGAGGAATTATGGTTACACATATTAAAAAAAGAGACGGTCGTCTCCAAAAATTTAACGCAAGCAAAATCGCCAATGCCATCAATAGTGCATATGGGGATAATAACGATGTCCAAAGTTTACTTTACGCCGCGGAAATCGCTAACACCTTAAACACAAATTACGAAGGGACGATTGATATTGAAGTAGTCCAAGACGAAGTTGAAAAGTATTTGATGAAGAAAGACCAAGTCATCGCCAAACGCTATATTCTTTATCGGAAAGATCGGGAACGGATTCGTAACGCTAAAGGTACGGTTTTTAACTATAAAAAATTAGTTGAAGATTATCTTCACGTCAATGACTGGCGCGTCAAAGAAAATTCAACCGTCAATTATTCGTTAGGCGGTCTTATTATTAGTAATAGCGGGGCTGTTACCGCCAATTACTGGTTAAGTGAAGTATATGATGAAGCAACGGCCAACGCCCATCGCAGTGCCGCCATTCACATTCACGATTTAAGTATGCTCGCCGCTTATTGCGCCGGCTGGGACATTGAACGGATTATTAAAGACGGCGTCGGCGGAGTTGAAGGTAAAATCACCAGCAAACCTGCCAAACATTTATTCACCTTAAGTAACCAACTCGTAAACTTCCTTGGCATCATGCAAAACGAATGGGCAGGCGCACAAGCTTTTAGTAGTTTCGACACCTATCTTGCCCCATTTGTTAAAGCCGATAATCTTACATATAAACAAACAAAACAAGCGATTCAATCCTTCGTCTTTGGCGTCAATACCCCCAGTCGCTGGGGCTCACAAGCACCATTTAGTAACATTACTTTAGACTGGACTGTTCCTAATGATTTAGCCGAACGTAACGCGATTGTCGGCGGCGAAGAAATGGATTTCAAATATAAAGACTGCCAAAAAGAAATGGATATGATCAACAAGGCTTTCTTAGAAGTAATGATTGAAGGAGACGCGAACGGTCGTGGTTTCCAATATCCAATTCCAACCTACTCCATTACGAAAGAATTTGATTGGAGTGAAAGTGAAAATAACCGCTTACTCTTTGAAATGACGGCCAAATACGGTACCCCATACTTTAGTAACTATATTAATAGTGATATGGAACCAAGTGATGTCCGGAGTATGTGCTGCCGCTTACGGCTTGACTTACGGGAATTACGAAAAAAAGGTGGCGGTTTCTTTGGCGCTGGAAGTAATACCGGTTCAGTCGGAGTAGTAACCCTTAATATGCCGCGTTTAGCCTATTTAAGTGCCACCGAAAATGATTTCTTTACCGAGCTTAATCGACTCATGGATTTAAGTGCAAGAAGTTTAAAAACAAAACGAGATGTCGTTGCCAAATTACTCGTTGATGGCCTTTATCCTTACACCAAAGTATATTTAGGAAACTTTGATAACCATTTCTCAACGATTGGTCTTGTTGGGATGAATGAAGCGTGCTTAAACGCAAAATGGTTAAAGAAAGATTTAACAACGAACGAAGGGCAAGCCTTCACCGTTAAAGTATTAAATCATATGCGCGAAAGATTAAGTGATTATCAAGAATTATATGGTGATCTTTATAACTTAGAAGCGACCCCAGCAGAAAGTACCGCTTATCGCTTTGCTAAACACGATAAAAAGAATTTCCCGGATATTATTACCGCGGTTGCCGCGGATGGAACACCTTTCTACACCAATAGCAGTCACTTACCAGTCGGCTACACCGAAACCGTCAGTGAAGCGCTCGCCATTCAAGATGAAATGCAAACATTATATACATCTGGCACCGTCTTCCATACTTTCCTTGGTCAAAAATTACCAAGTTGGGAAGTCGCCGCGAACTTAGTAAGAAAAATTGCCGAAAACTTTAGATTACCGTACTTCACGATGTCCCCCACCTACTCCATTTGCCCAACGCATGGCTATTTAGTTGGGGAAGTTAATGTTTGTCCAACTTGTAATCACCAAACCGAAGTTTATTCTCGGATCACTGGTTACTATCGCCCACTTAAAAACTGGAATGATGGCAAAAAAGCAGAATTTGAAACGCGTTTAGAATATAAGGTAAGTGATGAAAAACATGATGAGTTTGTTAATCACGGTGAAGAAGCGCCGAAAGCCGCTCCTAAAAATGACGTTGTTAGTGAAGTGCTTAAAGCCGTTCACCCTGGTCAAGAATATCTTTTATTCACGACGAAAACTTGTCCAAACTGCCGGTTAGTGAAAGTTGCCCTTGATGATAAACATATTAAATACACCATCATTGATGCTGAAGAAGATATCGCCTTAAGTCAAAAATACAATATTCGGAGTGTCCCTACGTTAATTCGCACGAACGATATAAGTTATGAAGCCTTTATTAACTATAGCAATATCGTCCGGCACTTAAAAAATAAACATGACTAAAAAAACAATTAGAATTGCAGGATTTGTTAACGATTCCTTGGTCGATGGACCAGGGATTCGTTTTACTATCTTCACCCAAGGCTGCCCTTACGGCTGTAAAGGCTGTCATAATGAAAATACATGGGACATGAAAGGTGGCGAAGAAGTAGAGATAGCGTCCCTTATTACGAAATGGCGAAAAAATCCCTTACTTGATGGCATCACCTTAAGTGGGGGCGAACCTTTAATGCAAAAAGAAGAAATCTTAGTGCTTATTAATGCCGCCCTCGACGATAAATTAAATATTACATTATATTCAGGGAATACTTATGAAAACCTTGTAGCGCTAAATGATAGCGTTACTAATGAAATCTTAAGTAAAGTCCATTACTTGGTCGATGGTCCCTTTATCTTAAAAGAACGGAATTTAAAGTTATTATATCGGGGAAGCAACAACCAACGAATCATTGACTTAAAACGTAGTACAAAAGATCAATTACATTTAATAAATAATATTAAAGACTTCAAATAAAGAAAATGATGGGTTGCCCCATCATTTTTTATTTCTTCTAATTACTTTTTTATTTTCTAAACATTACTTTTTCACTGCTAAACATTAAGGTTAAGAAGTACACCCCAAGGCTTGTGACGGCAATATTAGTTACGATAGTAATAAGGAATGGCCAGATAAGGAATTCTCCGCTGAAGAGCAGTAATAAGATGTTGATTGAGTTAAAGATTGGGATGAAGTAAAGGAAGGGGTTAGTGACCGCACTACCAAACATACTTGTTAATCCAACAACCATAATTAAGATCATTAAAGGCGCGGCTAAACCGTTGGCTTCTTTAATGGATTTCGCAAAGGCACTAACTAAGGAAATAAGCATAATAAAGATTAAGACCGTACTAATTAAGACTAAGAAGAGTAATAAGTAGGTAGTAATTGGATAAACACTTAAGTCAACATTGCCACCACTACCGCCCATTAGTTTTGGTAAAGATAGCATAACGCCAATAAAACTTGAAGTTGCGCTTACCATAGCTACAATACTTAAAGCAATAATTTTTCCTAAAGCAATCGTGCTTCTTTTGACGGGGGTAATCAGTAAACTAGCAATTGTTCCCCGCTCTTTTTCGCCAGCAATACTTTCCGGCGCGACCGCCATTGAGCCACTAAATAGGAAGGTAATCAGTAAGAAGGGGAGGAGTCCCGTAACAATCATCATACTAATATCGCCGCTTGTTGAATGGTCGACAGGGGCAACTTTAAAAGGTTGTAAGATAGCATTTAAATGCGTGCTATAGGCTTGGAATAAATTAAGACTTGGCATATTCCCGGCATTATAATGGAACGTAACAATCGCGGGATCATTTGGATCATTAGCGGCTACTTTGGCTTCAAAATTAATGTCATATATTACATATAAATCAATTTTTTTCTCGGCGATTTGTGTTTCAATATCTGCGGGTGTGCTTTGTAAATAAATATAATTTTCACCGGTTAAAGCCGGGAAATCATAACTACTATCCGTTGGTTTATTTTCAACCCGTAACGTATAAGTATGACCTTGGTCAGTAGTGACATTTTTCATGACGTCGCCCATTAAAGTGTAAACTCCAAAGATCATGATACCGGGGAGAATAAGCGCCATCAGCATCCGTTTGTCGGTGAAGAAACGTTTAAGTTCTTTTTTAATAATGGTCCATAAGTTTTTCATTAGAGGCTACCTCGCACTTTCTCATATTCTAGGAAGAAGCGTTCTTCTAAAGAATTCGGAACACTAAAGTTTGTCATTGGTTCTTCAAAAATTAGTTTCCCGTCAATAATGACCCCGACCCGGTCACATATTCTTTCGACAAGTGAGAAGATGTGGGTTGAAAGGATAATCGTTTTTCCTTCATTTTTTAAGGCAAGTAAGAAGTCAATCACTGTTTTAGCGGTAATGACATCTAAGCCATTGGTTGGTTCATCAAAGATAATGATTTTTGGGTCATGTACAATACTAATAACTAGTGAAACTTTTTGTTTCATACCAGTTGATAAATCACTAATTTTTACTTCTTTAAATTCACTGACCCCAAATTGATCAAAGAGTCGTTCTTTCCGCTCTTTGGCCACTTGCGGATCAACTTTATGCAGACTTGCAAAGTAATCAAATAGGTAGTTAGGAGTGAAGAAGTCATCAAGTTTTAATTCACTAGTAAGAAAACCAATTTGGCTTCGAACTTTCGCCGGTTCTTTGGTAATGCTAAAGCCATTGACGAGTACTTCCCCCTTTTCTTTTTTAATTAATGTGGAAATAATACGTAAGGCCGTTGTTTTCCCGGCGCCATTTGGTCCTAAAAGACCATATATCTCCCCTTCATATGCATTAAAGGAGAGGTCGTCCACCGCGACTCTTTTCTTGGTTGCGGTCTTTTCAATCTTTTGTTGTTTTTTCGATAGATTGAAGGTTTTTGTAATATTTTGAACTTGTAAAATTGGTTCCATAATACCTCCTGCCTAACTTATTATACATGAGGAAAATGGCTTCTTTTACTTTATAGTAAAAAATATTGTATGTTTTTTAGTGTTATGATTATAGTATGAATTACCTAAGTTTATTTAGTGGACAGTTCCCTTTTATCCTTTTTGCGCTTTTAATTACTTTAATTGTCGAGACGCTAGTCTACTTTTTTGCCCTTAAAAAATCACTTAAGTTTTTACTAACAATTTTCATCATGAATATCGTCCTTAACGTTTCAATGAATGCGACTTTGCTTCTTGCTAAAAGTGAAGGAACATACTATTTATTACTTTTAGGGTTTGAAATATTAACCATCATTATTGAAGCGCTTATTATAGGTCTTATGTTTAATATTAAGTTTAAAAGTGCCTTAAGTACGAGTTTTCTCGCGAATTTTTTAAGTTTTGTAATAGGGAACGGCTTTTATGCTTTTAATATTATTGATCAAGAAAAAGGGCCCAGTTTTTGGACCCTTATCATCTTTTCAATAATTACCTTATTGGTTTTCGGCTTGCTTTCTTTTCTTCCGTTTAACAAGGACGACCGTAAGGATAATAAGCGGAACAATGATGGCGAGGAGTATGAGACCGCCGACGATGAGGAAGAAGCGGACTAAGGCATTAATAAAGTTGGAAATACCACTTTCTCGGCCTTGAATGAAGTTAATTTCAACAATTTCTATATCGGCGAAATTCATATCGACATCACTATAAAAGCCGAAATCACTGTAACGAGGAATTGATCCAGTGAAGGTATTTCCGGCATATTTATAAGTAACAACCGCTTGATAGAAAACATTAGTTTTTAGCCCGGTGACGTCGGCAAGGAAAGTATATTTATAGGCGGTCCGACCAAGACGAGTTGTGGCTTCACTACTTTCTGTTTTAGTAAATTCCCGGATTTTTTCATAAGTAATGCCAGTAGCGGGGGCTTGATAAGCCTTTACTTTTAGATTAGGAGCCGCAATTTGTGTATTATAAGTAAAAGTAATTTCGCGTGATTCATTTTGTCTTAAAATGTCGCCACTAAGACTACTATTATAATAATCACCAACGATATTTGTATCATCGTAAATACTAATATCTTCAATCGGCACGAATTGAGTCCCAGTATTGGTAATGGTTGTGGTGTACGTATACTTGTATGTTATTAGATCTTGGGTTTCGACAAATGCTGTATTTGTAAAACTTGTATAATCATTTGGTAAAGGATAGGGGGCAGGAGAATTGGCCATCAGTAATGGCAAGAGAAGAACAAGACTTGTCGCAAGGACTTTTAGTTTTTTCATATTTATACCTCCATTTTCATTATATGGGTAAAAAGGAATATCGAGTTAATACTTTGCTTTGCCCATACTTCGATGGTGTTAATTATAACAAAATAGGAGATTTAAAAGAAAAAACATTAAATTAGGGAAGACACTTAATCACGTTGTAAAATATCATCATTATTTGCTATAATACATTAGCGCTTCCATAGCCAAGTGGTAAGGCAATTGACTGCAACTCAATGACCGTTGGTTCAAATCCGACTGGAAGCTCCAAACGTATATTGTGTTAGTAAGGCGTGAAAAACGGCTAAAACACTGCAAAAACCGTCTAAAATGGCGGTTTTTGAACTGATACCAAAAACCTGTACTTAATGTAAACTAAGATATATGCAGGAGGTATCACATGAAAGACAAAAAGAAAAAGAATAGGTTATGGAGCGGAGAATTCAAGTTAAAGGTGGTTTTAGATATCATAGATAATGAACTATCCTATAGCCAAGCAGCACGTAAATATGACATGTATTTAACAAGTGGTAGTTTAAATGATACACTTCCAGCACGATGGGTTTATCAGTATAGACTCTATGGAAAGGAACGTTTTTTTCAAACACCAAAAGATTATCGTAAGAATCCAGTCAGACAGTTTCATAAGCCATCCAAAGAGGTAGAGCAAAGCCTAGAACTCAAAATTAAACATCTAGAGATGGAGCTAGAATATACAAAAAAACTTATCGCCTTAGTTCAAAAACAGGAACGAACAAACAAAAGTATCAAGTAGTCAAGGAATTAAGGCGAAAATATGCACTAAAAGATCTACTTGAAATAGCTGGACTTCCAAAGTCGGTTTATTATTACCATGAGTACCATAAGCAAACTGATAAGTATCATGAAATCAAAATACTGATATCAGAAATCTTTGAAGCGAGCAATCGGACATATGGCTATAGACGCATTAAACTCGCTCTTCAGAACTTCTATCAAATAAAAATAGCTTATAAGACAGTAGTAAAGCTCATGAAAGAGCTACATATCGTTTGTAAGGTAAGAAAAAAGAGATATCGCTATATCTCTCAAATATCCAATAAAATCACTCCAAACTTACTCAAAAGAGACTTTAAGAAGGATGATCCAAATATTGCATGGGTTACCGATGTATCAGAGTTTAGATTCAATCGTAAACGATTATATCTATCAGTGATACAAGATCTCTATAACGGTGAAGTCAAAGCATACCAAATCTCTAGAAGTCAGAATCAAGACTTAATAATGAGAACACTAAAGAAAGCTATTAATCCAAATGAAGATCTATCACAACTTCTCATTCATTCTGATCAAGGTATCTTATATCAATCTCCTAAATATCGTAATTATCTTAAAAAGTCTTCATTTACTCAATCCATGAGCGCTAAAGGTAATGCTTATGATAATGCAGTGATTGAAAGTTTCTTCGGGACACTGAAATGTGAAACCATCTACTTACAAAAGGTTAAATCGTTAGCTGACTTAATTAGAACTATCGATGAATACATCTATTGGTACAATCATGAAAGAATCAAACTTACTTTAGGTGGTTATTCACCTATTCAATATAGACTCATGAATCAACAAATGATATAATAACTACAAAGAACATAAAGTACAAGAAAATGGTATCAATTCAACTTATTGCTAAAGAAGCCAATATTGCAGTTGAAGATGTTATAAATAAATTACCAAGTTCTAAAATTGTTTATCATAAAACAAAATAATATGAATATACAATACTTTAGAAAACCCAAAGTAAATGGGGTCTTTTTTATTAGTGCGAAAATTTATAGTTTTACTTTCCTATTTTTATATTAATATATATAATATTAATGAAATTCGGTAAAAATATACCGAATAATTAGGGGACGATATGGAAATACAAGATTATGATAAAAAAATAGCCTTGCTCAACAGCCGGATGGATGAGCATTTAAAAAGACGTGGACCTTTAATGCCGACGCTTCACGATGCGCAAGATATATTTGGCGCCATTCCTTTAGAAATTCAAAAAGTAATTAGTGAAAAACTCGGGATCAGTGTTGCCCATATTAACGGAGTAGTGACTTTTTACTCCCGGTTTTCTTTAACTCCAAAAGGCAAACATGTGGTTGGGGTTTGTCTAGGTACGGCGTGTTATGTAAAAAATTCGCAAAGTGTCCTTGATGCCGTCACGGGTGAACTTAATTTAAAAGCCGGGGAAACAAGTGAAGATGGATTATTTACGATTCAAGCAACGCGGTGTATTGGCGCGTGTGGTCTTGCTCCCGTCTATACGATTGGTGAAGAAGTAACCGGACTTGCCAGTAGTGACAAAGTTATCAGTGACTTACGGAAAATTATTGCTGAAGAAAAAGCCAAAGAGGGGAAATAAATCATGATCATTAAAAGCATAAAAGATTTAGAAGCGATAAAAACGAAAATGGCCCCGGCAATGTATTTAAAAAATGCTAAGCCAAGTTACAAGATTATTTTTAGTTATAACCAAACTTTAAAAGATAAAGGGGCCGACGAATTAATTGATTATACGATTAAAACATTACTAGAGCAAAACCGTTTAGATATCGTTGTGTTAAAAGAATACAAGGAAGAAGTTGATGACTTATGTATCAATATTATTAGTAAAGATATGGTTACCAATTATCAACATTTAAATAAAGCAACAATTGATTTAATTATTGCCAAACATTTAATTAAGGAGGACAAATAATCATGCATAAACATTATGATATCGTTATATGCGGTGGCACTGGCTGTATGTCATCCAAAAGTATTTTAATTAAAGAAGCATTTGACACTATCCTTAAGGCCAAAGGTCTGGCCGATAAAGTGCATATTTATATGTCGGGGTGCTTTGGTTTATGTGAAAAAGGTCCGGTTGTTATTATTTATCCTGATCAAACTTTTTATGTCCACATTAATAAAGACTATGTTGAAGAAATTATCGATTCACACTTAATAAACGGGAAAATTGTTGAAAAACTCGCCTATTATGAATTTGATGATGTCACTAAACAAAAAGTATATAAATCATTTCAAGAAATGGCTTTTTACCACAATCAAGAACGGATTGCGTTACGAAATTGTGGGATAATCGATCCTTACAATATTGAAGAATATATTGCGCGCGACGGTTATTTTGCCTTAGCCAAAAGTTTAGGCTTACCGCCCGATGAAGTTATTCAAATCATAATTGATAGCGGACTCCGGGGTCGGGGTGGCGGCGGCTTTCCGACCGGACTTAAGTGGCAATTTGCCAGTAAATATAAGGGCGGCGAAAGTTTTGTCATATGTAACGCCGATGAAGGAGATCCCGGTGCCTTCATGGACCGCGCCATATTAGAAGGTGATAGTCATAGCGTGATTGAAGCAATGATTATTAATGGCTATGCGATTGGTGCCCATCAAGGATATGTCTATGTTCGGGCCGAATACCCTCTTGCCGTCAAACGATTAAAACACGCCATTAAAGAAGCCTATGCTTATGGTCTTCTTGGTAAAAACATCATGGAAAGCGGTTTTGATTTTGATTTAGAAATTAGACTAGGCGCCGGTGCCTTTGTGTGCGGGGAAGAAACAGCGCTTATTGCTTCGATCGAAGGTGAACGAGGCATGCCACGTAATAAACCTCCCTTCCCTGCTCAAAAAGGACTATGGGGGCGCCCCACGATTATTAATAACGTCGAAACATACGCGAATATTCCCGTCATTATCTTAAAAGGAGCGGCGTGGTTTAATGAAATTGGCACCGAACGGAGTAAAGGAACAAAAGTCTTTGCTTTAGGTGGAAAGATTAAAAACACCGGCTTACTCGAAGTACCAATGGGTACAACGTTACGCCATGTCATTTACGATATTGGTGGCGGAATTCCTAATAACCGGAAGTTTAAAGCTGTCCAAACCGGTGGACCAAGTGGCGGCTGTCTAACTGAAGACGACTTAGATACTCCAATTGATTATGATAACCTCATTAAAAAAGGATCAATGATGGGATCAGGGGGCATGATCGTCATGGATGAAGATAACTGTATGGTCGACGTCGCTAAATTCTATATGGAATTCATCGTTGAAGAAAGCTGCGGAAAATGTACACCGTGCCGTGAAGGAACGAGAAGACTATATGAATTACTCGAAAAAATAAGTGAAGGGAAAGGAACCCTTGAAACTTTAGAAGAATTAAAACAACTCGCTAAAGATGTGCAAGATACGTCCTTATGCGGTTTAGGGCAAAGCGCGCCAAATCCAATATTAAGTACTTTAGAAAAGTTCCATGATGAATATGTTGAACACGTTGTCGATAAAAAGTGTCGGGCCGGCGTTTGTAAAGCATTAACGAAACTTTATATTACCGAGAAATGTATTGGTTGTACAAAGTGTGCCAGAAATTGTCCAGTCGGTTGTATCAGCGGGGAATTACGGAAATTACACCGGATTGATACTGATAAATGTATTAAATGTAATGCGTGCTTACACCATTGTCCAGTTCACGCCATTATTCACGTATAGAGGTAAAGAGTATGAGTGAAAAAGTAACAATAACCATTGATCATAAAGAACTAATTGTCGATAAAGGGATGACGATTTTAGAAGCGGCAAGTCAAAATGATATTAATATTCCAAGGCTCTGCTTTTTAAAAGGGATTAGCGAAACATCATCGTGTCGGATTTGTGTTGTCGAAGTTGTGGGACAACATAATTTGAAAAATGCTTGTTCCTATAAAGTATTTGACGGAATGAAAGTTTATACAACGTCACCCCGCGTTATTAAGCAAATTAAGATTAACTTGGAACTTATCGCCGGGAACCACCAATTTGATTGCTGGGCATGTCCTCGTGAACACAACTGTGAACTATTAGAACTATTACGGCGCTTTAATATTGATAACCATTACAACATTAATAAAGAAATTAAAAAACGCGAGTGGATTATTAATGAAAGTGAATCAATTGTCTTTGATAGTAGTAAATGTGTGTTATGTCAGCGGTGCGTTGATGCGTGTAATCATTACACTGGACTTGGGATCCTTGGTTTTAATAACCGCGGTTTTATGACGTGTGTTGGTCCGGCGAATGTGCAAAATATTGGCGATGCCGGCTGTATTTATTGCGGAAAATGTATTCAAAGTTGTCCAACCGGCGCCATTCGTGAAAAAAATGATGTTACCAACTGTTTTGATTTATTAGATGAAGAAGGGGTTTACGTGGTCGCGCAAATTGCCCCCAGTGTCAGAATTGCCCTTGGCGAAGAATTTGGTTATCCAATTGGCACCAATGTTGAAGGAAAAATATATAGTGCCCTCCAAAAACTTGGTTTCCATGATATTGTCGACGTTAATTTTGGCGCCGACTTAACCATTATGGAAGAAGGTCACGAATTAATTACCCGGCTTGAAAAGTATTTAAAAGGCGAAGAAGTTAAGTTGCCACTTTTCACCTCCTGTTCCCCGGGTTGGATCCGTTATATTGAACGTTATGCTCCCGAATACTTAGGGCATTTATCAAGTTGTAAATCTCCGCAACAAATGAACGGAGCCATTATTAAACATTATTACGCTGCTAAACTTGGCGTGCCCAAAGATAAAATTAAAGTCGTGTCAATTATGCCTTGTATTGCTAAAAAATATGAAGCAAGTCGGCCCGAGATGGAAATTGACGGAATCCGTGATGTCGATTTAGTGCTGACCACACGCGAACTTGCCCAATTCATTAAACGACATATGATTGATTTTAAAAACCTTGAAGACGTTAAACTAACAAGTCCTTTAGCAAATTATACCGGTGCTGGTGCCATTTTTGGCGTTACCGGCGGCGTTATGGAAGCGGCTTTACGAACCGTGAAAGCCTTACTTGAAAAAGAAGACGAACATCTCGTTGATATTGAAGTCGTCCGTGGTTTTAAAAATGTTAAAGAAGCAACCTTAACAATTGATGGTAAAACCCTTAATTTTGCCGTCGTTCATGGTGCCAAGAACTTTAAAGAAGTATTAGAACAAGTGAAAAAAGGGGAAAAACAGTATGCCTTTATTGAGTTTATGGGTTGTGTTGGTGGTTGTATCTTTGGTGGCGGCCAACCGATTACTAAAGCTAAAGACTTTGAAAAGATTGATATTTTTAAAGAACGCGCCAAAGCACTTTATAAAATTGATGAAGAAGTCGTACTTCGAAGATCGCATGAAAACCCCTATATTATTAAATTATATGAAGAATTTTTAGGACAACCAGGTTCACACCTTGCTCATAAGTTACTTCATACAACATATTCGAAAAAAGAGGTTTATTAGTGAATAAATTATGCCCTTTCTTTCTTTTAGGTGCCCTGCTTACTGGGTGTAGCACACCACCCAAAGCGAGCCTAACTCTCCTAGTTCCAAGCGGGGCACCCTTTCTTAGTGTGGCTAAAGTTAAAGATGAAGTGCAAAGTGAAGTAACAATTGGTCCAGACTTATTACCGGTTGCCTTCACTAAAGGAGAAAAAGACTTAATTATTGCTCCCGTCACTTTAGGCGCCAAACTTTATAACGCTAAGAAAAGTAACTATACATTAGATGCTGTGCTTGGGTGGGGAAATCTTCATATTGTAAGTCGAAGTCCCCTAAGTGATATAAGTGATTTACAAGATAAAAATATCTTAGCCTTCGCCGAACATTCAACGCCGGGGATTATGCTTCGCTTAGCGACCAAAGACTTAAATGTCTCGATAACTTACTTTAAAAGTGTTAGCGATGTCGGTGGTCCTTTCTTAAACGGCCAATATGATTATGTCTTACTTAGTGAACCGATCTTAAGCAAGATATTAAGTAACATTAAAGAGGAAACTTATACGTATTCCTTGCAAAACGTCACTGTTTTACCGCGTATTGCCCAGTTTGGTATCTTTAGTAACGCTGATGTTGATCATCAAGCCAAGCATGACTTTTATACAAAACTTGAAAATAATATTAAATATATTAATGAATTACCGGAGACATATGCTAAGGATGTAGTTAGTCTTGATCCACAATTTAGTGAACTAGGCGTTGATGTCATTAAAAAAGCAATTCCTAATTTGAACTTTGAATATAAAAGAGCAATTGACGTAAAAGATGATCTAAATGTATTCTTTAATTATTTGATTAATGAAGATATTAATATAATAGGAGCAAATAACGTCGACGATAATTTTTATGGAAAAGATGAAAAGCAAATATCATTATCTCTTTGGAAGTTTAGGGTTTATTACCATAATCTTAGTGTGGTTACTTTTTAGTACGTTACAAAATAATGACGTTATCTTACCAAGTATTGGCGTTACCTTTAATGCGTTTATTAATTTATTTAAAGACGGGGCAACCTATCTTATATTATTAAATACACTTGGTGGATTATTATTGGTATTAATTATTGCCTTCTTTAGTGCCCTTATCTTGGCGCTTATATCATTAAAATGGTCACCATTTAAAAGTTTTCTAACGCCGCTTCTCGCTCTTTTTAAAATTGTGCCCGTTCCCGCGTTAATTATTTTATTTTTAGCGAATCTCAAACAAGCCTTTATTCCATATTTATTAACATATTTGGTCGTCTTACCTTTAATGTATGACGGGCTTTATGGTGCCTTTATCAGTGTGAATAAAGATATTATTGATGACTTAAAACTAATTTCAAAATTAAATATGAAGATGATTTTTAAAGTATATCTCCCGCTTGTGAGTAAAGGAGTGATAAGTACGCTTTTACAAGCTTTAGGATTGGGTTTAAAAATCAAAGTCATGACTGAATTTATTAGTGAAGCGCCCAATACGATTGGTTATGCTTTAAGTTATGCTCGGGCGACTTTATCAATGGATATCGTCTTTGCCTGGACCTTAATCTTAATCATCATCGTTATCTTTTTCGATTACTTTTTAGTTAATCTTTTAAAGAAAAGTGGGTAATTCACACATTCCGTTAAAAATTTATGCTCTTTTATGACAAAGAAGGTAAATAGATATAAAATGAATTTAAGGACAACGTAAAAGATGAGAAGCGCCAAAAGCAACAAATTTTTTGAACGTTATAAGAAAGAACAAGTCGTGAAGTTCTTATCAAAACTTTTTGTGACGTCTGCGGTGGTCGTGGGGGCGGTCGTTATTATTGACCGAGTCGAACCAACCATCTCTTTTACAAGCGTTGAAGTTATTGGTCAAGAAGTCTATTACGAAACAAGTATTAGTGATCCAGGCGAAACGTTGACGGTTGATTCTTTAAAACTTGATATTAAAGGGGGACTTGAAGCTTTTAGTGTCCCGCTTAAAACCGGGGTATCACGCGGTAATTTCCCCATTCGTTATGAAGACACTTTATATAATTTACGAATCATGGGTTCACAAGGTTTTGGTCTTAAGACTTTTGCATCCCATGAAGTGTTAGCCAAAAGTGAACCAACCGCCATCTTTTTAAATATTGATTATACAAGTTCCGACAATAATGCCTATGTTTTCACTGTCGACGTATTGACTAATAATCCCGACAATAAATTAACGAATTTACGCTTAAGTTATACGTATGAATATGGGGGAATAGGTCAAGATAATCCTGGTTCCGGCAGCGAGCCGCAGCCAGCGATTGTAGTGCCTTTTACTACCGCCCAACAAACATTTACTCTTGACCCAATCTATAGCGGTGTCACTAAAATCCATTTAGCCGTTTTGGCCGATGACCAATCGAGTGTCCACACCTTAAAAGCAAAGACCGTCGACATGCCAACCATTATCCAGTTATCGCCATATATTCGCGAATTCTCGACAAATTATTTGGTGGTTGACACGTATTTAATGGCAAATATCCTTTATGATTGGCACGGAAAAGTCTCATTATTTAAAGATGATATTCTCGTTGAAGAAAAAGATTTTGTCTTGCCAACTTTTGATCCGCAAGGTCCACCGCAAAATACGATGTATCGCTTTGACAACTTAGTAATGGCTTCCTTATATAGTGTGAAAGTTACCATCGAATATTTTGATCTTTTCCACCTTGAACGAAGAACGTTTGAAACCGCGCCAGTGAGCGCTTATACGAGCCCATCATATTCGCAAAACACTAATGTGACAAAGATGGATAATCCGCCATCAATTTCAATTGCCATTAGTTATTTAGATGAAAGTAATATTATTGCCGGTGCTTTCGTCTATGTTTATCAACAAAACAGTGACGGGACAAAAACTTATCTTGATTTCTTACAACTAACGTCACGTGATAACCCAGATTTACCGCCTTGGAAAATCTTTGAAGGAACGTATGATTATAGCCAAAATACGGCGAACTATTTTGAAATATATTTAAGTAAGTCATATCAAAATCAATATGACCAAGAACTTATTTATACATATACACTTTAGGAGGATAAAGGTATGGAAGACAAAGCAAAACAAAAAAGAATTAGAAGGATTGTGTCAACGGTCGTCATTGTCGTCATCTTCGTGGCGCTTGTAATAATTGCGGTTATTGCCGATCAATTCTTGAAAGGAACCCCATTTGGCGATTTTGTCAATAACACGATTGGCCGCTTTTTCAACTTATTGAAAATTGTTCGCGATAATTGGTTAACCATTGTCGAAAGTATTGTCATTATTGCTTTCTTCTGGTTACTTAACCGGTTATTAGAATTTATTCTGGTGCCCCTTAGTAAACGGAAAAACCATCAATCAACGATTTGGCTTTTACTAAAAAGTATCGTGAAATATTCAACAACCGCGATTGCCATCTTCTTAGTATTAAGTGCCTGGGGCGTTGATACCCCGGTCTTATTAGTAGGCGCTGGGATTGTTGGCTTAGCGATCAGCTTTGGCGCCCAAAGTCTCATTGAAGACGTTATTGCCGGGTTATTCATTATTTTTGAAAAGCAATTTGGCATTGGTGACGTCATTCAAGTCGGGTCAACAAGAGGACGGGTCATTGATATTGGGATTCGTACGACAACGATTGAAGACGTCTATGGCGATATCTTAATTGTGAATAATAGTGACTTACGGATGATTTTGAATACAAGTGCGAACTTATCTCCGGCAATTTGTGATGCTTATATAAGTTATGATCAAAATCTTGAAAGAGTCGAACGGATTATTGAAGAAGCGATGCCAATTCTTAAAGAAAAAATTCCAGCGATTAAAGATGGACCAGCTTACCGCGGAGTCCAAAGCTTAACCGAAAAAGGGGTTTTAATCCGTATTTACGCCAAGACTTATGAACTTGATAAATATCAAGCCGTCCGTGATATGAATACTGAACTCAAACATATCTTTGACAAACATGGTGTCAAGTTTGGTTTCCCCACTATTGTTGTTAAAGAAGAACACATAAAGTCCTCTGAAGAATAAAGATAACCTTATCCTTTAATATATTTTTATAACGCCAAGAGCCGATATGTCTATGAGAATACACCCTCAAAATATATCGGCTTTCTTAATATCAAAAGGTAATTGAAATCATTAAAGTGATTCAAAAAACATATAATTTACATAAAATCATTAATTTATATATATAATATAGGCGAGGGAGGATTTTATTATGAGTAATGAAACCCAAAACACAAAACCAAAATTTAAACTAGGCTTAATTGAAATCCTAGGTATCGTCTTTCTTGGACTGTCTTTTGTCCTATACTTGGTACACTTGATTGTCTGGCAAATTAACACCGCCCAACCGTATTTTACATGGCTAATCCTTTATTCTGTTTTAGCGCTTTTAGGGCTTGTTTTTCTTATTGCCTTCCGGAAAAAAGATGGGGCAATGGCTTTATTAACAGCACTATTCATCATCGTAATGACATTGATATTCCCATATGGAATGGTCTTTGGTCAAGGCCTTGGTGATTTTTACAATGCATTTCAATATGTCATTCTTTTAATTATGATTTTCTTAATGGTTATGACGTTACTACCATTCTTTATGAAAAACAAATTCACGGAAAAAGCCCCGATGATTGTCCTTTACGTCATTGGTCCAGTTTATATGCTTTTAGGACTTATTTATTTCCTTTATACCTTAATTTATGGCTTTAGAAATTATGATCCACTTAAAACAATTGCTTTCTTCGCCATTGGCGGAACAATGCTTCACGCCTTCTTAATTCTTATTCTTGGCCTTCCATTCTTCGCCCTTATTGGCGGACATATGCAAAAGAAACCTGTTGAAGCCGGTGATAAGCAAGAAAAAGAAGAGAACAAAGAAGAAGATTTCAAACACGCCCACATGCCTGAAAAGGTTGAAAGTAGTGAAGTGACACCACCTCCTGCTGACACATCAGATTATGAACCTGGCGAATAAAATAGTTTAATTGATTAATACTTAAAAAGCACATTCACGATGTGCTTTTTTGTTTTATTGATCATTGTATAAATATATAAATGTAATCCCATTAATTAAATACAATACAATTTTCCTATTTGTCACATAAATTCTTATTTTTACAAATATAGTCAATAAATATTAACTTAGTAGCGATTTATGACTATTTAATATATACTTTATTTGAAATAAGGAGTGAATTTATGACATTACTAGAGTTTATAGAACTAATAAAAGATGTTCGCTTTGAAGTAAAAGTGTCGGGAGAAGATTTAACGGATTTCCCGAAAGTTTCTGCTCATAAATATGAGTTATCATTTATCGATATCTTGGATCTTACCATCCCTGAAAACCATCATAAAGAAAGTCAAAAAGTTGAAAGACTAACATTAGAAGAAGCCCTACTTAAATTTGCCGACTATGAAATCTTTAAGTGGTATGGGTTACGTTTAGGAGTAAATATTATTACTGATTTAGTTCATGATAAATATGTCAGCAGCACAAAAGCCTATCCACTTGTGCTTATTTATTTAGAAGGAGCCTGGGATCCGACCCACGGCATCATGGACGAAACCCTTAATTAATTTGTTAAAATTAAATATACACCTAAGGCGGCCTGGGCAGGCATAATTACGATAGTCTTAGGTGGGGAGCATGCTTTTAGAAATAAAGGGATGCTCTTTTTATTAATAAAAAACCCTCATTTTGAGGGTTAATTTGTATTTACACTTGCAAAAAGCACTTAAATTACTAAATCCTCATCAGAATATAGTTTATATTTTTTAAAGATGAAGTCGACTAAAAACATTAAAGGAATAACCATGGCGAATTGGAACACAAAGATTGATACCCAAGTCATGGGGGTATTTCCCATCGCGGCATAAGTAGCAAATTGCCCTACCAATCCGCTCGTTCCCATCCCGCTACCAATTGGATCAACTTGCATTTTAAAGACTAAAGTACTAAATGGTCCCAGGATAGCACTTACAATAATGGGTGGTAACCATAGTATCGGTTTCTTTAAGGTGTTCTTAAATTGGAGCATACTCGTTCCAATTGCCACACTAATTGTTACTCCAATACTATTAGCTTTCCGTCCCATGATGGCAAAACCTAACATATGGACAACGCAGCCGATTAAAGCCGCCCCGCCAGCAATTCCGCCGATACTAAAGGAGATGGCAATGGCAGCGCTTGATAACGGTGAAGTAAGGAGCACGCCCATTAAGACACTAAGTAATACGCCCATTAGGAATGGTTGATTGACGGCAGCAACATTGTTCGTAAATTCACCAACAGTCGTTGCAAACCAAGTAATCGGCGTAAATAAGATATAACTAAAAACACTGGCGAATAAGATCGAAAGTAAAGGAATAACAATAATATCAAACGGTGTTTTCTTTTTAAAGATCAAATCAATAAGTAACATTGTAAATATTACTACAAAATATGCTACTAACGGATCGGATTTCGAAAAAAGTAAAGTTGAAGTGGCAATCCCGCCGGCGACCGCGAGACTAATAAGTTTTAAGGCTTCCTTTTTATAGACAAGGCCAATTCCGACACCAATGCCGACCCCCACTAATGATTTAACAACTGTGGCGACGGCGATAATGGTTGTCCCGGGATTAAAGGTTAGACCAAAAAGCGTCATATCGTAATTAACTAAGAGTCCAAGTTGATTAATGATTACCCCAATAATCAAAGTCGCGAATAGTCCATAGACCATTCCGCTCATCGTATCGATAATAAATTTCCAAACTTTGCTTAAATGCTCTTTCATATACTAACCTCGGCTATTTATTATAACTAAAATAAATTATTAAACTATTTATTATGTTAAAAAAGTTTGAGAAGTCCACTATGTATTTAGAGAATTATACGAATTTAGAATAATTTAAACATGGAAAAAAGTAACTTTTATAAATTGTGTTATTATTAAGGTATGAAAACACCAAGAATTGATAGTCAAGATACCAAACTTTTGTTTAAAGGCGAACTCGAAGTTCTCGCTCTTTATGAAGAAAAATGTGTCCCGGATAAAGTCGTTGATTATTTTTATGATAAGTCACGTAACACTATTTCAATTCATTATGTAATTTCTGGGAAAGGAATTATCTATATTGACGGAAAAGTCCATGTTATTGAAAAACATCAATCATTTTATGTCCCACCATTTATTGAAGTTAAGTATGTCGCCGACACATTAATACCCTGGCATTATATTTGGATAGAAATAAAAGGCGATTTTGCCTTACGGATTGCTAATCACCTCGGCTTTAGTAAAGATAATCCAATTATTACCCCTTATAGTCATGAAGCAATGGGCATCTTTTATAAGATGCTTGAACTCAAGTTATCGCATCGTATGCATGATTTAGTTTATATCAGTGAACTATTCCTACTCGTCAAAGCCTTAAAGAATGAAGAACAAGATAAAAATGAATTGATTCATAAACATATTGAAGATGCAATGACTTATATTCATAATAACTACATGAATAACATTCTCCTTGATGATATTGCCCAAAACGTCTCACTTAACCCTCGTTACTTTAGTAAAATCTTTAAGCAAGAAATTGGCGTCACCCCTATTCAATACTTACGTGATCTCCGGGTCAAAAAAGCCGAGAATTTCCTAATCAAGACAAATTTATCAATGATTGAAATTGCCGAAAGAACCGGTTTTAATGACCCTTTATACTTTTCAAAGGTCTTTACGATGTACCACCACATTTCTCCGAAAAATTATCGGAAACGCTATTTGAAATAAATATACGCAAACATGGAAAATAAGGTCTTTTTTTGTGTGGAAAAAGGGTCTTTTTCAATTGTATGTATAATGAAATTGTAAACAGACGATACTTTACAATATAAACCTATAATTTGCATTTCTTTGGAGGTAAACACAATGAATTACAAAAAGATAATTATTCCTATCCTATTTGGATCATTTTTACTAAATGGATGTCGCGGCATGGGTAATGATAACCTTTCTGATACCGGCGCTACAAAAATTATTCTCTTCTATGCATTCGGGGGAACCGAGGAGAAAAGATCATTACGGACCCTTGTTGATAAATTTAATAACCTTCCAAATGACATTCGCGTTGACCTTACACTAAGTGGCAATGCGGATGACCATGCAACAAAGATGAATATTCTCCTCGGTCAATCGTCAACACCCCCCGATGTATTCTATGCAGGAGACGGTGAATTTGGCACTTGGCTAGCCAAAGATATCATTGAAAACATGCAACCCCTCATCGCGCGTGATAATTTTGATATCGATGATTTCTATCCAAGTGCAATTGACCGTTTCCGTTTTGATGGACATTTATTAGGGCGGGGTGACCTTTATGGTATTCCAAGTATTACGACACCCCATTTAACTTTCTTTAATGTTGATTTATTTAAAAATGCCGGCATAACCGTTGATAAAACGATTAATGAAGCGCTTATTATTGATGCGGAAAGTGGTGGCAAAATCACGAAAGCCCGGATTAATAATGAAATGCTCTACTTAAAAGATTATGAAAAAGTCGGAATTAAAGACGCTAAACTTGTCTATCAAAAGCGAAATAAAGATACGTATTCCTTTAATATTATCGCGAAAGACACAAAACTAGGCGAAGTAGATATTACTTACTTATTAGGAGAAACTTTTAAAATTCTCCTCGACGCAAAGTTTAATCATGGTTTAAAAATGCTTGCCCGTTTTGGTATCTCTTTTGATATTGAAAACGAGGAAATAAAATACTTTGGTTACGGACCGCATGAATCATATGTTGACCGCCATCAAGGTACAACTTTAGGACTTTACACATTAAAACCAAGTGACAATTATCGTTATATTAAACCCCAAGCCTCGGGGAACCATTATGGGGTCTATTTTGTCTTAGTGGATGATCTAATGATTACGAGTTTAAAACCCTTTGAAACTAGTTTTGATAATGTTGATATTTACACTTATCCCTCACATCGTTACATGATTGAAGAAAGCAATGTAAATACATTATATTTAGACTTTATGCAAAGTGGAGTCGGCTCTTATGCCTGTGGTCCGGAATTACTTCATAAATACCGGCTTGATGATGACACCATTCACTTTGTGTTAACTTTCTCAAAGAAACAATAATATTTAATTATTCTATTTTCTTTTGATTTTATAGTCATCTTTTAAAAATGGTCCTTTATTTCTTATTGGCTAATATATGGTAAAATATTCGCGGTAGGAAGTGAGGTAAGAAGATGGATTATATTGTTGAAGTAAAAAATGTTCGGAAAAAGTATAAAACCGCGATCGCCTTAAAAGACGTCACTATGAATATAAGACGCGGGGAAATCTATGGCTTTGTTGGCGAAAATGGAGCCGGAAAATCAACGATGATTCGGGTTTTGACAAATGTTAATCGTCCCACGAGCGGGGAAGTAATTTTGAATGTTGAAAAAAGATTAGGAAGTATTGCCGCTTTAGTGGAAACGCCGGCCTTATATCAAAATCAAAATGCGATGAATAATCTTCTATTCCATGCCGACATCTTAGGAATAACCAAAACAAAGGAAGAACTTGAAGAAATATTGCATCTTGTTGGTCTTGATGATCAAATTGAGAGTCATAAACTAGCTAAAAACTATAGTCTTGGGATGAAGCAACGCTTAAGTATTGCCTTGATTCTTTTAAGTAACCCAGAATTTGTCTTACTTGATGAGCCAATGAACGGTCTTGATCCGGTCGGCATAAAAGATATGCGTGACTTAATTTTAAAACTTAATAAGGAACACGGCACAACCTTTTTAATTTCTAGTCATATACTTAGTGAACTTGATAAGATTGCCACGACTTATGGCTTTATTAGTCATGGGGTATTACTTGAAGAAATAAGTGCCAAAGATTTACATGAGAAAGCGCAAAGTTATGGCATTATCAAATTAGCAGCAATTGATGAAAAAGTTTTATCGTTACTGCACGATTTTAAGCTGGAAGTGCGCGAAAATGCGATTATAATAAGTGGCCATGAAGAAGCGCTGAAAGCCTTACAAATCCTTGGTAAAAATGAAATTATGGTTCTCGATTTTGAAACTATTCGCCAAACGATTGAAGACTACTATTTAGAAGTAATTAAGAAAGGGGAAGATGCGTAATGAATATCTTATTACGGGCTGATTTAAAAAGATTATTTAAAGGTAAAGCCCTTTATATCTTAATGGGAGTCGCGGCTTTTTTTGCGACCTTTTCCACCTTAGTGATTGCTTTAGTCGTTAATGTTTTTCAAGGGATTGAAGGATCAGAACAAATTAAGCAGTTACTCGCTCCCTTACCGCTTTACGTAAGTTCTTTTAGTGTCTTAAATAATATTGGGCTTGCTTTATTAATAACTGTGACAATTATTGCTGTCGGTGATTTTTCCCACGCCACCATCCGCAATAAACTTATTGCTGGTCATAAAAGAGAACATATTTTCTTTAGTTCACTTATTAGTAATTTACTTTTTATGCTCCTTGTTTTAATTGTTTATTCAGGCTTAACATATGTTTTTGCTAGTGCAGTGACTAGTTTTACGCTTGATAGTTTCCTTGATGTTTTACGATACGCTTTAATCGGCTTTAGCGGCTATTTAGTGCTTTATACGCTCTTGACGGTCACAATGTTTAAGTTTAAAAATGCCTGGGCACCTTTACTTTTTATCATCGGAGGAGTGATCTTGCTTTCGCTTATTACTTTCATTGTCGGTATTATCCTTAATGCCCTTAATGTGACTTTAAACTTATTACCTTATTTTATTCCGATAGCCGTGCTTAGTGACATTAATTTCTTGGTCGCTAGTAAGGGTTTGGATCATTTCTATATCTTTACTTTAGTGAATATTTTATATGTTACGCTTCTAGTTATCCTTGGTAGAAGTGTCGCCATAAAAACTGATTTTAAATAATTATCATTATTTTAGATGATTGCCCAAGAACTTAATCTTGGGCTTTTTATTACAAAGATTAAATCAAATCATTTTTCAAATGATGTTTATTAGTGAATATAAGGTATATATTTGATTTGCAAGTCAATTTATGATTTCATATACTTATATTAGAAAGGAATAATTTATGGAAAAAAGAAAATTATTTAACGTTATTGCTGCTGGTCTTCTTTTAGTAGCCGTCGTTCTTTGGTTTGCCTTAGCAGGTGTCAAAGTTGATGGTGGAGACGGAACGTATTCGTTCTTAGATATGACCTTTGGAAAAACCGTTACCGTTTTAGGTGTTGAAGTTGTTATTTTCAAATTCAGTGTCATGAACTTATTAACTCTTGTCCTCCTTTTACTCGCCATTGTTGTTGCCATCTTACGCTTCCTTGGCAAAGGCTTATTTAAAGGTGACGGGTTCTTACTTCTTGGTTTAGCAGTAGTAGCAGTAGTTTTTGTTATTCTCACCAAACAATTCACTGTCATGACCAATGATTCTGTTAAAGAAACATTCGTTAAAGATTACAAATTAACTGGTGGTGCCATTGCCATTGCCGTCCTTGCTGGACTTGGTGGTGTTGGCGGTCTTCTTGGCGATTACATCAAATAAGAAATAACAACCATATGATACGAAAAGATAGCGAATTGCTCGCTATCTTTTTTTTGTTGTATGCCCTTCAACGAGGGAGACATCAACAATTTTTCCGGTCATTTCCTTATTATCTTGATCTTTTAGTTTGGTAAATAAGATACTTAATGCTAAATGGGCGGCGCGTGGTTTATCGCCGTCAATCGTTGTTAGTTTCAAGGGATAAATAATATCACTTTGTAAATTATCAAAACCGATGATGTTTACATCTTCCGGAACTTTAATGTTTTTTTCACGTAAGTAACCGATGACTTCAAAGGCGATTTGATCATTGAAGCAGAAGATGCTGTCGATTTTCTTCGTTACGACATCTAATTCATCCATCAACTCATAGGTTGATCTTCTAGTGTCGTTATGAATAATATTTTCTAAAGGGACAGTGACCCCATTATTTTTCAAAGCTTTAAGAAAGCCCGCGAGCCGTTCATTATTAATATTTAATGTTTGAGTCACGCCTAGATAACCAAAATTTTTGCCACCTAAATCAAAAAGTTTATAACCGGCAAGTTTTCCGCCGCGGTAATCATTACTGGCCACGCTATCTATTCCTAACGAATTTCCGGTCCGTCCAAGTAAGACGATGGGGGTATTGTGATCTTCAAAAAGTTCAATTACTTCTTTGGTGGGAATAACATAACTGATGACGCCGCTCATCCGGAAACTAATTATTTCTCGTGCAACTTCAAGTGATAATGTTCCTTCCTTATTTGTTTCAAAGAAAACCATCGGCCGATAGTCGGCTTTCCGTAGTTCATTATTTAAATGATTATTCATAATCGCAAAATAAGGATTAACAATGTTATCATAGACGACTGCGACAACCTTAAGCGGGACATTACGTAAAGATCTCGCACTTAAATCAGGAATATAACCTAATTGATTGGCGACTTCTTTGACCCGGGCAATTGTTTTTGGGGAAATGTTTGGGGAATTTCGTAACGCTTTTGAAACACTATTCACTGTAATGCCAACAACTTCGGCAATATCTTTCAAGGTTACCCGTTCTTTTAATTTACTATTTTTTTCCATATTTTTGGCTTCCTATTTATCATTATTGCACATATATTGGAAATTGTGTACATAAATTATGCTTATAAAAATTAATGACCGATGCCTGCCTTTTGTTAAATTAGTTGTAAACTTCGTCATTAATTTCTATAATAAGATTAACGATAACTCTACTTAATCAAAGGAGAGCAGTGATGATGAAATATAGAAGTATCTTTAAGCAATTAATAATTTATTCGCTTTTAATATTGAGTAGTTGCGTCAATAGTAGTGACAATACTTTACCATTAAGTAGTGTTGAAGAAGTAACAAGTATAAGTGAAGATGATATCTCTAACTCGACAATTGAGACGAGTTTACCAATATCAAGTGAAGAGCCAACAATCGAAGCACCAACAAGCGAGGAATATGTTATGACCCGTGTTAGTTATACGAATCCAATTTATAACCGTGATTACCCTGATCCAAGTGGGGTATATGATCCTGTACAAAAAGCATGGTTTTTATATGCCACCGGTGGCCGAATTCTAAAATCCACCGATGGGGTTAATTATGCCGCTGTTGCTTATACTTTTAACACTATTCCTAACTGGGGTACACCAAACGCTGGAATGTGGGCGCCGGAAGTTCAATACATTAACGGACAATATGTTATGTATTACTCGCTGTCGGTATGGGGTGATAATGATCCCGGGATTGGCGTGGCGAGTGCCCCCCGTCCCCAAGGACCATGGACTGATCACGGTAAACTATTCCGTTCGTTAGAAATCGGTGTTAATAATAGCATTGACCCTGGCGTCTTTGTCGCCGAAGATGGCCGCGTTTATATGATTTGGGGTTCGATGCGTGGAAATTACATTGTTGAATTAACAAGTGACGGCCTAAGACTTAAAGCTGGAAGTCCTGAAGTGGCTGCCTCTACCAAGATTCGGGTCGCGGGACTTGATACTTCAATTGGCTGGACCGTTGATACATATGAAGGGGCATATGTCCGTTATTGGAATGGCTATTATTATTTATTTTTATCGATGGGCACATGCTGTGATGGCGTTAATTCAACTTATCAAGTCGTTGTTTCCCGTTCAACATCGCCAACTGGACCATATGTTGATGATCAAGGACGTGAAATGACTGCTCGTAATGTTGGTAAATTAGTAATTGCCAAAAACGATATGTTCGTGGGAACTGGACATAATGCGGTGATTGATGACGTAAATGGCGAACCATGGTTTTATTATCATGCTTTCTTAAGAAGTGGGACCGGAAGTAGTCGTATCTTACTCATGGAAAGAATGTTGTTTGACGAGAATGGCTGGCCATATGTTGAAAACTTTGAAGCTTCCAGCACGCCAAAAATAGGTCCATATTTCCATAAGGTGGTGACATCATGAAAAAAATCCATAGTGTTTTACTTTTAAGTGGTCTTTTACTTTTAAGTGGTTGTAATCCAAATGTATCTTCAGAAAGTGTAGAAAGTAGTATTACAACGAGCATTGAAGAAAAGACTCTAACGCAAGTTTTTTATCAAAACGCCGTATTTAACGCTGATTTCCCGGACCCAAGTATTATCCGGCACACTGATGGTACTTTTTATACATTTGCGACCGGTGCCCGGATTATTAAAAGTAAAGATTTAGCGGCTTGGACCGAAATTGACCGGGCAATCCCTAACCCAACATGGGGCACAAGTGGTGCCGGACTTTGGGCTCCTGATGTCCAATATATTAACGGGAAATACATCATGTATTATTCGCTTTCGCGGTGGGATGATCCTAATCCGGGAATTGGCATTGCAACCGCAAGTCACCCGGAAGGTCCATGGACCGATCACGGTAAATTTTTTAATTCCGTTGAAATTGGCGTAAACAATAGCATTGATCCTATGGTCTTTCAAGATGATGATGGGCGAATTTATATGTTCTGGGGTAGTTTTCGCGGTATTTATGCCATTGAATTAACGAGTGACGGTCTTGGTTTTAAAGATGGCAGTGTCGAAAACGCCGCTTTAAATAAAGTCCATGTCGCTGGCTATACCACCGACCGGAATTTAGATGTTTCAACATATGAAGGGGTCTATATTATTAAAAAAGATGGCTTTTACTATATGTTTTTATCAACTGGACAATGCTGTTCGGGAGATTATACCTATAACGTAAAAGTTGGCAGAAGTACAAGTATTTTAGGTGAATATACGGATCACTTAAATCGTTCAATGAAACAAGGCGCAGTTGGATATGGGGTAGTAAATCAAAATGCCCACTTTATTGCCGTTGGTCATAATTCGATTATTCAAGATGATGCCGGCACCTATTTTATTCTTTATCATGGATTTGACGCGACAATTAGTAGTCGGAATGCCCGAAAATTATTACTTGATAAACTAAATTGGGACAAAGATAATTGGCCAAGTACGCTTGGAACAGTGCCCAGTAATAACTATCGGCCAGGTCCCGAGCTTTACTTGTAACGAAAAAAAGTTACTTATTTTTTGTTACATTTCTTGACTATCGTGGAAGCGCTTTATACAATAAAGTTGATAGTTAAGTTAACGATAATCTAAAATTGCTCCTACTTTGTCGACCGCTACATAGTTAGCGACCCTAAATATATTTATATAAAGTCGAAGTTTCAATAAATTAACAAAGGAGATTATTTATGAAAAAAAGATTAATGATTATTCCATTACTTTTAGGAACTTTTTTACTTAGTGGCTGTAAACCACCAGTCACGAGCGAAGAATTAAGTAGTGAAGTCGTTGAATCAAAAATTACATGGAGCGGAGCCGATGACACAGTTATCCTCCTTGGTGATTATTTTGATTTATTAGAAGGGGTCAAAGCGATTGACTCAGTTGAAGGCGAACTTGAAGTAACGCTCAAAGACGATGATTACTTCGATTATAATTATGTTTCGCAATATACAATCACCTATCAAGCGACTAATAGTAAAGGTTTAGTTTCAGAAAAAATTCGAATGATTCAAGTTAATAAAGGACCAAACGTCTTAAACGGATCATTTACTATGGCTAAATCATATTGGCGGCTTGATACTCCAGGAGGAGCCGGAACCTTTGCGGTCGTTAATGAAGAAGCCCGTATTAGTGTCACCGATAGTGGCGCCGAGGCGTGGGCGGTTCAACTTTATCAACAAGGGCTCCAATTCGAAAATGGAAAAACCTATGAAATGACCTTTATCGCGAAAAGTGAAGCCGGTCGTTCATTAAGTGCCGGTTTTGAAAACGTATCGAATAATTACGCGATGCTCGTCCCTGGCTATCCTGCTATGTTACTAACGAGTGAATTCCAAACATATAGCGCTTTATATACCGCTAGTGAAGATTTTGGTGCCATTAAAGCGGTTATTTACTTAGGACGCGGTTTAGATGTCGACGGTTTAGCAAGTCGCACGAACCCCCAAGATATTACGATTGATGACGTGAAGATTCGCGAAATTACTTTACCAGAAGTTAGTAAAAGACCAGTCTTTAGTAACGCGAATAATGTTACCGTAACAACCGGCGAAGAATTTGAAGCTTTACCACCAGTTACCGCACAAGACTATAAAGGAAATGATATTAGTGCCGATATTAAACGAATTGGGGCGATTCCCCAAAGTATTGGTGCCGAAACAAGAATGCTTATTAGTTACCGTGTCACCGATAGTGAAGGAAACTTTAACTTCATTAACCGGACCGTCAATTACCGGATTGCCCGCCCAAATCCCTATAACTTAATCAACGGTGATTTCACCAATGCTTTCCAAGGCTGGACAAGAGACGTTAACCAAACAAACGGAACGGGAAAAGCTGACTTTATCGATAATGAAGATGGCACTGTTACCGCTGACGTCTTAAACGGATCAAATGATAATTGGCATATTCAATTATTCCAAAATAATGTTTCTTTAGAAGCAAACAAAATTTATCGGACAACCTTAATTGCTAAAGCGAGTACCGAACGGAAATTAACAATTGAGATTAGTAATCCATCCGCCAGTTTCTCACGGATTGCTACCGAATTAGTGAGTTTAACAACCGAATATCAAACCTTTATCCTTGAATTCAAATCAACGGTTACTACCTTTGCTAAATTCTCACTTTTACTTGGGAACCAAGGGACAAATCAAGTAATTATTGATAAATTTGATAATGAAATGATTACCGCTGAAGAAGCGCAAACTATTGATTTAAGAACATATGCCGCCCATGAAGTTATAAATGGGGACTTTAAATATGGGTATTACGGCTGGACTAAAGAAGCGACCCAAGGTGCCGATATCAACTTTAGCGAAGACCGCGTTAATGAATTAGTAACGCTAGATGTTAAAGCCCAAGGTACTGCAAACTGGCATGCGCAAATTAATCAAGACGGGAAAACCTTTGAAGAAGGCGTCTTATATACGATGAGTGTTACCGCCTCAAGTTTATTAAATACGGTAATTACGATGGAAGTTACCAATAACAACGGCGAAATGGTCATTGCCCGTCAAGATATTAATATTACAAGCACTGAAGAAGTGTTTACGATGACCTTTACGCCATCACAAACCTTCAGTTTAGGAAAAGTTAGCCTCTTACTCGGGCAAAGTGCTATTACGACCATTACTGTGAAAGATGTAGTAATTACCCGCTAATGAGAAAGAGTTATTTATTATCGCTTTTGTTCGTTAGTCTTATCCTTACAAGTTGTAATGGTGGGACGGCAAGTAGTGAAATACCGTCCATCACTAGCGAAACACCAACAACCTACACTAATCCAGTATGGGAACCAGTTTTAGCTGACCCAAGTGTCATCCGCGGTGATGATGGAATTTATTACGCTTACGGTACGCAAGATAACGCCTTATGGGGTGATTATTATGGCGTTCGCTACATCCCAATTTTAAAAAGCCATAACTTAGTCGATTGGGAATATGCTGATGCTGTCTTTAAACCGGCAACAATGCCAACTTGGAATGAAACTTCCGGAGCCGGCTTATGGGCCCCGGATATCGTTAAAATTGGTGATACTTATAATCTTTATTACTCCTTTAGTGCTTGGGGTGATCCAAATCCCGGGATTGGCGTTGCAACAGCCTCCCATCCTTTAGGTCCGTGGACTGATAAAGGAAAAATCTTTACCTCCAATGAAATAGGGGTTAAAAACTCGATTGACTCGGCAGTCTTTGTCGACAAAGATGACCGTGTTTATATGATGTGGGGTAGTTTTGTTGGGATCTACGCCGTTGAATTAACGAGTGATGGCTTAAGTCTCAAAGACACTGATATGGCAACTGCCGCGGCTAATAAAACCCTTATTGCCGGCGTCGATAACGGCCAATGGCAAATTGGTAATTATGAAGCGGCCTACATTACTCATGAAAATAATTTCTATTACTTATATTTATCAACCGGGACATGCTGTGAAGGCTTAAATTCGAGTTATGAAGTGCGGGTCGCTCGTAGTGAAAGTATTCTTGGTCCTTATGTCGATAAAGCCGGGAATAATATGACATCTCGCCAAAATATTGGCACGCCTGTCGTTAAAGGTAATGCTGACTTTGTCGGTGTTGGTCATAATTCGGTCGTTAAGGATGATGCCGGCGATGAATGGATCATTTATCACGGATTTGATACCAAGGAACCCGCCCATTACGGCAATACTAATCGTCGCACCCTGCTTATTGACAAATTACAATATGATAATGACCTCTGGCCAAGTGTTGCAGGACTTGGGGCGACCCGTGGCGCAACCCGACCCACAATCAATTAATTTATAAAAAAACTTTGAAAGGAAAAAGTTTATGAAACATACAAAAAGAACACTATTCTTACTTATCGGTGGCCTTTTACTTGTCGGATGCGGCAAAACCCCAGTTAGTGAAGAGCCAAGTATTGATGGTTCAATGCCGGAATTTGAAAATGTGCAACTAACATATGGCAACATGATTACCGGGGCAGACGGAACCGCCATGCGGAAACTCGTGCAAAACTTCAATGCCGAATATGAAGGTAAAATCCAAGTTAGTGAAACCTTCTTACCGGAAACGGATTATTATGAATCCTTAGTCGCGACAATTCCGATGAAACGTAGTTTTGATATCGCGCTGGTCCATAGTTATCGGATTCCATCATTTGCGAATAAAGATTTACTATATCCACTTGACTCCCTCATGAGTGCCACTGGACTTGGTATTGAAAAAGAAAATTACATCCCCGCTGTTTATGACGCGATGATGTATGAAGGAAAACAATACGGCGTACCATTAGATGTCCATAGTATCATGCTTTATTACAATAAAGACTTACTTGCAACGCATAATGTTGAAGTACCCACAACAAGGGCCGAATTAGTCGCGGCCGCACAAAAAATGCCCAACACCCAAGCTGGAGGTTATGGTTTACCATTAAGTACGACATGGCCGAGTGAATATATTTTCACCAGTGCTTTATATCAAAATGGGGGAACGGAAATTGATACGTCAACCCATATGCCAGCCTACAATAATGAAGCCGGACTTAAAGCCTTAAAAGCAATGACTGACTTTATCCATGTTGATAAAATTTCGCCACTTAACGTAAACGTTGATGGTGACTTATTAATGTTCCAACAAGGAAAAGCAATGTTCCATATTAATGGCAACTGGATGCTTAATGGCATGATTGATAGCGGTATTAATTTTGGTGTTGCCCCTTTAAGTGACATCTTAGTTGAAACCCCAAATAGTACAAGTAAAAAAGTGGCCGCTCGGAGTCATACCCTTGTTTTACCTCAAGGTCGTAATGATGTAAATAAACAAAAAGCCAGTTTAGTCTTTATTAAATACATTACCGAAAACGCCTATTTATGGGCACAAAGTGGCGGACATATCCCAGCAAGTAACATTGCCAGGGAAAGTGCCGAATATTTAGCCTTACCACATCATCAAACGTATGGTGATGTCAATAATTACACCTTAAACGCTGCTTCACCATATTACTATGAAGCCTTTGCCCCGGTCTTTAGTCGCGTTACAAGCGCAATGAGTGATCCAAACTATGATGGCGCGGATTTACTTGCCACTGCCGCTGAAGAAGGTGAACAAGCCGTCGTACTCGCCCAACTTGGATAAATAAACAATGGAAAACAAAGTAAAACATCATCGGAAAGAAAGTATTAAACGTTACTTAACAGTGGCGCTCTTCCTCGTGCCCTATTTAACCTTCTTTATTATTTTCTTCATTTATCCATTATTCTTTGGTGTTTATATTTCGTTTTTCCGTTATGACGTCTTTGATCCAAGTAAAAGTGTCTTTGTCGGTTTAGACAACTATAAATTAGCAACAACCGGTCTAATGGTCGGAAACACCAATGTCACCCTATACCGTAATATGTTTTGGGGTGCCTTAAAAAACACTCTCCTTTTCGTTGGTGTTTCCGTCCCCCTTTTGATTATCATTCCGATCTTTATCGCCATCTTAATTGATATCGAACCAAAGTTTTATAAAATTTTCCGGATTATTTTCTTTTTACCGACGATTCTTAGTATTTCCGCGGTGGGAATTATCTTTAAATGGCAGTTTGATACGCAATATGGTTTTGTTAATGGCATTCTCAATTTATTTGGTTTCGAAAGTGTTGCTTGGCTTAATAGTCAGCCTTATGCTTGGATTGCCATCATTGTTACGACGATTTGGTGGACAATCGGCACAAATACCGTTATTATCGGCGCTGGACTTAAAGAAGTTGATAAGCAAATGTATGAGGCGGCGGAAATTGATGGGGCAACGTATCCCCGTATTATGTGGAGTGTGGCTTTACCGGCGATTCGTAATCAAATCTTTATCATTGTTTTCACAACAATTATCGCTTCCTTTAATATTTATGGTCAACCTGATATTTTAACCGGGGGCGGTCCTGCCCTTACCGGGACGGTTGCGGCCGGCACACCAGGGACGACAACGGTGGTAATGATGGTTATTCGCGGCTTACTCCAAGGCGTAAACCGTTTACCAGGTTTAGCCGCGGCGATGGCTATTATCTTTGGTTTCTTTATCTTATCGGTTAGTTTAATTCAATCACTGATTAATAAAAGGCGGGAGAAACATTAATGGGACTTAAATCACACGTTAAAAGACGGAAAAGAGTGGCCTTTGTCATTCTCTTAATTCTCTCCATTTTCTGGGTGCTCCCTTTATTATGGGCGTTTGGCACATCTTTTAAAAGTGCGACCGATATGGCCAATAATATCATTACGATTATTCCCCGTGATTTTACTTTTGATAATTACAAAAACTTATTTACGGGCAGTGAAAATTATCCAATCTTTAACTGGTTAATGAATAGTGCTTTAATTAGTATTTCCCATACGTTACTTTATTTACTCTTTGCGACGATGGCGGCTTATGCTTTCGGTGTTATGCGCTGGAAAGGCCGTAATGTCGTATTTGGCATGTTACTCGCCACGATGGCAATCCCAAGTGTAATTAATTTAACCCCGTTATTTTCAATGGTAATCCAATTTGGCTGGCTTGATAGTGAGGCAGCCTGGAAATCAATATTCGCGCTTATTTTGCCAGGATTAGGCGGTGTTTTTGGCTTATTTATTCTTCGCCAATTCTTTAAAAATATTCCTTATGACTTAATTGAAAGTGCGCAGATTGAAGGTTTAGGACACTTTGGTGTCTATCGGAAAATTGTATTGCCACTTGGTAAAAGTGCGATTATGGTCGCTGGACTTTTTGCTTTCATGGGTAGTTGGAATGATTACTTATGGCCAACTTTAACTGCCGCCGTCCATTTTGACCCGAAGTGGTATACATTACAAACCGGCTTAGCGACGATGCAAAGCCAATCAAACTACGACCCCGGACTCGTTATTGCCGCGGCAATTGTCTCGATTCTTCCGGTTTTAGTCGTATATATGTTCGTTCAAGACAAGATTATTGAAGGTGTGAGTCACACCGGCATCAAGTAGAAAGAGGTATTTATGAAACGATTAGAATATCCCCGTCCTAGTTTAGTAAGAAAAGAATGGATGAGTCTCAATGGCCCCTGGGATTTTGCCTTTGATGATGATAATGAAGGCTTAGCAAATGACTTTGTCCATAATGGGCATTATCCTTTAAAGATCAATGTTCCCTTTGCTTTTCAAACCGAATATAGCGGCATTAATGATCAAAGTTTTCATGATTACATGTGGTATCGGAAAACATTTAAAGTAAAAAAACAAGACGGAAAACGTTATATTTTACATTTTGGCGCCGTTGATTATGAATGTAAAGTATTTTTAAATGGCCAAGAAATTGGTGAACATATCGGCGGACAAGCACCCTTTAGTTTTGATATTAGTGACTTTTTAACCTTTAAAAAGGAAACACTTGTCGTTTACGTCAAAGATCCTTCGACGGAATTAAGTATGCCGCGCGGTAAACAATACTGGAAAGAAAAATCGGAAGTTATTTGGTATAACCGTACTTCGGGTATTTGGCAATCGGTATGGCTTGAAATCGTCCCTGATGCTTATATTAAAGAAGTAAAGATTACCCCTTTATATGATGAAGGAAAAGCGGCGATTGAAGTTAAAGTTAGTAAAGTGGGAGAAATGCTTTCCTTAATGATTGATGATGCGACTTATCACCATAAAATGGAAGATTTAACCTACACATTTACGGTGAGATTGTTAAATGATGATGGTGATTTTATAGAAAAATCATGGTCGCCAGAAAATCCTTATTTATTCCCCTTAACTTTAACGTATGGCGTAGATACTTTAGAAAGTTATTTAGGAATGCGCAAGGTTCATGCTGAAGGTGGTATCACTTATTTAAATAACAAACCATATTATTTTAAACTCGTGCTTGATCAAGGATATTGGCCTGAAAGTTTATTAACCCCGCCGAGTATTGAGGCTTTAAAATATGATATTGAAATAAGTAAAGCCATGGGTTTTAACGGTGCCCGGAAACATCAAAAATGTGAAGACCCTTACTTTATGTATTTCGCCGATCACCTTGGCTATTTAGTGTGGGGTGAAATGGCAAGTTCGATTAAATTTAGTGAACTTTCAGCGTGGCGTGATATTAATGAATGGCAACAAATCTTAAAACGTGATTATAACCATCCTTCCATTGTCGCTTGGGTTCCCTTAAATGAAAGTTGGGGCGTTGATGACATTAACACTGACTTAAGACAGCAAAAGCATGCCCTTGATTTATATAATCTTTTAAAAGAAGCCGATAAGACCCGTTTCATCGTTGGCAATGATGGATGGGAACAAGTGATAACCGATATTTGTGCAATTCATAATTATAATCACGGTAAAGTTGATGATTTAGATGCACAAAAGAAATTTAGACATGATATTAATACAAAAGATGCCTTACTACAAAGCACCCCAGCGAATCGGCCGATTTACGCGAAAGGGTATGAATATCAGGGTGAACCAATTCTTCTTACCGAATTTGGCGGGATAAGTTATGAAGTAAATGGCCAAGGATGGGGTTATACTGCCGTGAATGATAGTAATATTTTACTTAGTGAATACAAAAGAATAATTAATGACATTAATGATAGTGAAGTTCTTGCCGGCTTTTGTTATACACAATTAACGGATGTCGAGCAAGAAATAAACGGCTTATTAACATATGACCGGAAACCAAAATTACCGGTTGAAAAGATTAAGGAGGTGAATGACCTTATTCAAAAATACAAATAGTTAATTATGCTTCCTACTTTTCGAGCAAAGTAGTTAAAAATCAATGATTGAAGCACAAAAATTAGTCGCAAAATGTTTTGATGAAAGGAGCAAAAATGAAAAGTAAAACATCAAAATTATTAATTGCAATGCTTGGTCTTGCAATGCTTGTTAGTTGTAACAAACCAAGTGAAGAACCGCCTCTTAGTGAAGAGCCTTCTATCACGGAAACATCTGTTCCAACGACAAGTGAACCAGATCCAGAACCAGGAACCCCAATTCGCCTTGGGACTGCTGCTGACGCTATTAGCCACAAAGGTGAATTAGTCTTAGACGTCAAAGAAAAAGTTACTTTAACCTACGCTCGCATGGTTGAAGGCGTTTCGCGCGTCAAATACACAGTTGAAGAAGGCGTAACATATGATGCTCTCACCCTTTATCTTGAAAATAGTGAAGCGGTCAGTGGCAATCGTTATACCTTAACCTTCAAAGTAACCGCCGCGGTTGCTTTTGTCGGAATTTTAAATGGTACACCACATGATTTCGTTCGTGGTGAACAAGAAGTCACCCTCCACTTTGATGAAGGTGAAGCCCCAAGTTTAGGCTTTATCTTTGCCTCGAGTGAAGAAGGCTTAGGTCTTAAAGACAATGAAGTAAGTTTCCAAAACTTCGTCTTTGTTGAAAGACAATATGATAGTGTTGAAGATATCGTAATCGACGCTAGTAATAGTGACTGGGTTAATACAAGAGCCTATGAAAACACGGTTGGTGTCCATGGTATTACCCCAACAACCGCCCATAAATCCGTTGATTTCTACGCAACATTAACATCAAAAGGTTTATATTTACTCGCTGATGTCCAACATGATCTTTATGTTACTGATGCTGCAACTTGGTGGCAAAGTTCAAACTTTGAATTTTTCATCAATGGTAATAATCAATATTGGGTGAGCGGAAAAGTTGAAGGTGAAGTAAATCACTCAAAATCCGATAACATTAGTGAAGCTGCTTGGCTTACCACCCCACAAGAAGCCGAAGGTTTAGCTGCATATCATACCATCGTTGAAGCTTTCGTAGCGCTTGATAAATTACCACCCGCCTCAGTCGTTGCTGGGGAAATTCGGGTTGGTTTTGCTTGGAAAACTGATGGCGATGTCAATACTGGCGGGGAAGCCGCTGGTGGTGGCGAAGATCCATATTGGGTTCCAGCTGGAACTTGGACCAACAATGCTGCACAAACTTTCGTTGACGTGAACGGTATTCACCGCGAAACTCAACTTAGTTTTGAACCAACTACACTAGCCATCGATGGGGATTTAAGTGACTGGGAAGCATTACCAGCATTCACCAATAAAGTCCATATTGCTGGTGACTTAGAAAGTGCACATAAAAACGTTTCATTCTACGCTTTCATCAATGAAGAAGGTCTCTTTGTCGCTGCCCGTGCCGAACATGATGTCTTTATTAATGATCAAGAAGTGTGGCATATGAATACGAACTTTGAATTCTTCATGAATGGTGGAAATCAAAATTATGTCGCCGCTAACGGAAATGTCTCCTTTGGTGCTGGCAAAATTGTCAATGCCCCACTTGGTGGCGAAGGTAAAGCAACCTACGTTACTGTCGCCGAAGCCTTTATTCCTGCTGCTGCTTATTCCCTTGATGAATTAAATCAATTCCTTAAGGTCGGTTTTGCTTGGAAGACTAATGGCGACCTTGCAACCGGATTAGGTGGAAGCGCAGGCGGACCAGATGCTTGGTGGTTTGAAGCCGGACACTTCCCAAATAACCTCGCAGAACAATACTTTGTAACGAGTGATGGCGTCTTTGCCGTCAACCCATTTCTATAATCGAAATAATTTAACTATTAATTTAACATAATTTTTATGGGTCATTAGCTTCCTAGTGACCCTCTTCTTTTTTTGGATTAATAACGACAAAATAATGGCATAACATGGAATAATTGTTATAATAAAGAAGATAGGAAAGGATAATATCATCATGGAACTTTATAAATTAGAAAATGATTTTCTGCGTGTTACTTTTTTAACAACGGGGGCGACAATTTACACCTTTGAAGTAAAACCACTTAACTACCGAAATATTGTGCTTTCCACGAAGGATATAAGTCACTATAAGACACCTGATAATGGGTATTTTGGGGCAAGTGTAGGTCCGGTTGCCGGACGTTTAAAAGAAGGTAAATTCTTACTAAACGGCGTTACCTATCACACTGAACAAAATGAAAAAGTAACCAATACCCTCCATGGTGGTTTTCATTCCTTTGCCTTTAAAGAATTTAATGTTTTGGTCGAGACAAATGACCAACTTGTCTTTGAATATAACACCGCCGAAGATGAAGGTGGATTCCCTGGAATGATGTCATTAAGAGTCATTTACACCCTTAAAGAAAATGGTTTAGAACTTAATTATCAAGCGCGATGCACGAAAGATACCATCATTAACATTACAAATCACAGTTATTTTAATTTAGATGGGGGCGGGAACATATTAGATCATACCTTAAAAATGAACGCAACTGCCGTCTACGAATTAGATGAAAAGCAAATAAACATAAAACCCATTAAAGTAAAAAGAAATAGTGTTTTTAATGTCCGTAATGACCGAAAACTTAAAGATATAGTCCTCAATGAAGAAGTTAATAAAGCACCAACAATGGGCCTTGATCACCTTTTTATGGTAAGTGATGGGGTCTTAACGTTAACGACAAAAGATCTCACTTTAGTGGTAAGCGCCAATTACCCAGGATATCAACTTTACTCAACGAATTTTCCGCCTCAATTTCCACTTATCAATAATGAACCCGTTAATCTATATCACGGCTTAGCAATCGAACCGGTGGCGTTAGTAACAAGTAATACTTTTGAATATAAAAATCTAGAGCTCAAAGCCCTAGATACTTATGAAAAAGCGATTACTTACGAAGTAATTATTCTTTAATAGCGTGTGTTCCTTCACTAATGGAAGTTGTAAAGAAGGTTGGTTCATAACCAATCTTTTTAGTATATTCATTAATGACAAAGGTTTTAAGGTTTTCAACTTTTTCTTTGGGGACGATCCCAATTGCGCAGCCGCCAAATCCGGCTCCGGTCATTCTGGCGCCAAGGGCACCGCCTTCTTTAAGAAGTGACACTAAAGTATCAAGTTCAATTCCCGTTACTTCATAATCATCACGTAATGAGTTATGCGATTCATCTAAATACTTGGAAAATGTTAAAATATCGCCTTTTTGTAGGGCTTTGGCACTATTAATGGTCCGTTCTTGTTCCGTTATAATATGGCGAACACGGCGGAAAGTTAAAGGACCAAGGATTTTTTCAATATTTGGTAAGTCTTCTGACGTTAAATCCGTTAAATGATTGATAGTGTAATAAGCACTTAAAATTTTAAATGCAGTCATCGTTTCGTTATAACGTTCATTATATTTTGAATCACTTAAGCCGCGTCTTTTATTCGTATTGACGATTACTAAAGCGTAATCTTTCAGTTCAAGGGGAACACTTTGATATTCTAAGGTTCCGGTATTTAAAAGTAAAGCATGGTCTTTTTCGCCATGGGCAATAATAAATTGATCCATGATGCCACTTAAGACCCCAATGTATTCATTTTCTACTTTCTTGCCTAATAAGGCAATATCAACTTTTGATAAACCAAGATTAAAAGTGTCGCTTAACATTTTTAAAAGTAATAATTCTAATGATGAAGAAGAAGAAAGTCCGGCACTTGTCGGCATATCGCTTTCAATATAAATATTGACCCCAATTGGGATAACGTATCCTGCTTCTTTTAATACCGCGAAAACTCCACGGGCGTAATTGGCCCATGCTGTTTTTTTATCTTTTTCAAGGTTAATTAAGTTAAAAGTTACAACATTATCGCCGTATCCTTCACTAAAAATAGCCACGTTATTATCGCGTCTTACACTTAATGCTCCGTAGGTACCAATATCAAGGGCGGCGGGGAACACTAAACCACCATGATAATCAATATGTTCACCAATTAAATTAACGCGCCCTGGTGAAAAGTAAAAGGCTTGGGCATCTTCATTAAATATTTCTTTAAAGCGTTTTGCTAAATGAATTTTATTGGCCATTGTCATATCCTCCGGGTCGGTAACGTTCCTATATATTTTACATGAATTGCCTTCTTTTTACTCATAGAGTAACAATAAAATGAAATATTGACGTATAAATCCTTTTATTGACCAGCAAATTGATATAATAATGGCGGAGGAAGATAAAATGGAAATTCGTGAAATTAAAAAAGAAGCCAAAGCCCTTATCAAGGGACAGGTTTTAATGATTTTTGTCGTTTTGCTTTTGATGGGGGCGGTCTCAGGGATGACAAGCGGACTTTTAAGCCCAGTTTTAGCCTTTGGCTTTTACTTAATTGTTAATGATTTAATAATGAAAAAAGAACTTGATTTTAATCGTTTTGTCGAACCTTTTCGTAACTTAAATCAAGCGCTTAAACTTGTGGTCGTTTCGCTATTATACGGCATATTTGTTATGCTTGGTCTTATTTTATTAATTATCCCGGGAATTATCATTAGTTTAATGTATAGCCAAGCGATCTTTATTATGATGGATGATCCTGACATTGATATTTTTGATGCCTTTCGAAAAAGTAAAGAAATGATGCAAGGGTACAAAACCCACCTCTTTGTCTTTGGGCTTAGTTTCATTGGTCATTATTTATTAATTCTTATTACCTTTGGGCTTTGGAGTATATATGCCTTACCATTCTTTGAAGTGTCAAGAGTAAATTATTATTTACATCTTAAGAAAGTAAGTAAAGTCCCTTTATCCGAAGAAAAAGAACCAGTCGTTACCGAAGATATTAAAGATGAAGATATTATTGATAATGAAGAGTCCAATTCCGTGCAAAATGATAAAAAAGTAGTAGAATAAAAGATAAGAAAAGAGGAACAAAGATGAACAAAGAACAATTAAAGATTATGAAAGAGCATCAAGGCTTCATTGCTGCCCTTGATCAAAGTGGTGGTTCAACCCCGAAAGCTCTTTTAGCTTATGGTGTCAAAGAAGATTCTTATAAAAATGAAGAAGAAATGTATTTAGCCGTCCACGCGATGCGGAGCCGGATTATTAAAAGTCCTGCCTTCAATAAAGAACACATCCTCGGCGCGATTCTTTTTGAAAACACGATGAATAAGAAGATTGATGGTTTATACACTGCCGACTTCTTATGGGAAGAAAAAGGAATTATTCCTTTCTTAAAGATTGATAAAGGTTTAGCGCAATTAGATTGCGGTGTGCAATTAATGAAACCAATGCCGGAATTAGATCAATTATTAAAACTTGCTAATGAAAGACATATCTTTGGGACCAAAATGCGTTCCGTCATTAAAGAAGCAAGTGAACCAGGTATTAAAAGCGTGGTTGAACAACAATTCGCCGTCGCTCGTAAAGTTATAAGTTACGGTTTAGTGCCAATTATTGAACCTGAAGTCGATATCCATATCGATGATAAAAAAGAAGCCGAAGAATTACTTCACAAATACTTGTGGATCGAACTTAATAAACTTGCCGATAATGAATTAGTAATGTTTAAATTAACAATTCCAACCGTCCCAAATCTCTATCTTGATTTTATGAGTGATAAAAGAGTAGTCCGCGTTGTTGCCTTAAGTGGTGGCTATACCATGGAACACGCAAATTACTTATTAACGCAAAATAAAGGATTAATTGCTAGTTTCTCAAGAGCGCTTGCTGAAAACTTACGTGTCAGCCAAACTGATGAACAATTTGATAAGACATTAGATAAAGTTGTCATCGCGATTTATAAAGCAAGTATTACTTAATCAAAAACAAAACAGTTTAGCCCCATCAACATGGGGCTTTTTATTTAAAAGGAGACCAATAATGACGAAAATCGATATTGAAAAATGGAACCGCAAGAAACATTATTTATTCTTTAAAGATATGACCTATCCCCTAATTAATGTAAACGTAAATGTCGATATTACTAATCTTTTAAAGTATGTAAAAAGTCATCACTTATCATTTGCGAAAACCTTTTTATTTGTGACAACCAAAGCCTTAAATAGTGTCGCCGAAATGCGGATGCGTATTCGTGATGACGAAGTAATTATGCATGACATCATCCACCCTTCTTTTACCGTCCTAGGTAAAAACGAAGTGTTTCACTTTTGTGAAGTAAAGTATATTGATAATTTATTTAAATTTAGCGAAAACGCGGAAATTGCAATGCAAAAAGCGCTTATTGATGAATCGTTAAGTGATGAACCAGGACGTGATGATTATATTTTTGTGTCTAGTTTGCCGTGGTTTTCCTTTAATAGTATTACCCATCCCATTAATAACAATAAAAATGAATTAAGTGTTCCGCGTTTAACGTGGGGTAAGTATTTTGAAAGTGCAGGGAAGACCCTTATTCCTTTATCGATTGAAGTTAATCATGCTTTAGTGGACGGCATTCATATCGCCAAGTTTCTTGATGCTTTAAATTCGCTAAGTAATAATATTGATAATGAATAAAAAAAGCGCATTAAGCGCTTATTTTTTTAAGGCAATTTCGTATATTTCTTTAAGTCTTTCCCCGATCTTTTTTATGCTACGTTCTTCAGCGATTTTATATCCTTCTTCGCGCGTATCGACCGCTGTTTTATTCATGATATTATCAATCAATACTTTGAATTCTTCATTATTTTTGCCTTTAAAGACGTTCTTTTCATGGACGAGCCATTCTTCATAGACCCCAATATCCCGGACAATAACCGGACATTTGCTGGCTAGTGCTTCAAGGACAACAATTCCTTCCGTTTCTTCATATGTGGGAAAGAAGAAGACATCGGCGCTTGCATAGGCGCCTTCAATAATATCTCCGGCGATATAACCAGGAAGGATGACATTTTTTGGTTTATGGCGAATGGCTTTTTTAATCTTTCGGGATAATAACGAAGCCGGAGTATGACCAAACCATATGAAAGTATAATCTGGACGATCTTTAGCAATTTCAATTAAATCATGGAGTCCCTTTCGGGCGAAATATAAGCCAACGGTCATAACAACTTTTTGGTCGGGTGTTAAGTTAAAATATTCCCGGAACTTTTTAATCTTTTCACTATTTTCTTTATTGAAACGTTCAAGATCAATCCCGTTTGATAAAGGATAGATATCACGTTTTAAATTATAAGTATCGAGTAACTTTTTTGAATAGGGCGTGGGAGTAATTAAAACATCACCAAGTTTATAGGCGCGCTTAATATACATTTTAAAGAACGGGGCAATTTGATTACTAAAGAGGAAGGAATTTTGAAAGTCTTCTTTCGTACTATGGGCGTGCCACACGACTTTTTTACCGTGACGATGGGCTTTTCTTGCCATCCGCCATGAAGCTTTATCTATTGTATTAATATGGACGACATCATAATCTTCTTTGGGGTCAGTTGTAAAAGGAACCCCGGCCTCGGTCAAGGCTTTAACTTGATGGCGCATTGCTCTGCCAATGCCGGATTTATCATATAATTTTTGCTTTTTGTTAAAAAGTAATACTTTCATCATCATTTCCTCATTTCGTCTCTATTTTAGCATATAAAGGGAATGACGGGATGGTGACCTAGGTTTTAGGGGTTAAAGATGGTATAATATATAAGAAATAACGACGTAAAGGAGTGATAATATGCCTTATATTTCGCATTTTGCTAGTAAATTAGGGACGATTACGCTTTTAAGTGACGGTGATTTTCTAACTGGCCTATATTTTGATACCCAATTAGAAAAAAACTTTGAACCAGCAAAGTATGTAAAGAAAGATCATCTCCATGTTTTTGTCATAACTCAGGAATATTTAGAATCATATTTTAAAGGTGAAGAAACCTCAGTGCTTCCGCCACTGAATTTAAAAGGTACACCTTTCCAAAAAATCGTTTTTGATGAATTACTTAAAATACCTTACGGCACGCTTATTACCTATGGCGAATTAGCAGATCGTGTCGCCAAAATTAGAGGGGTATCTTTGATGTCATCCCGGGCGATTGGTCACGCCGTTGGTCAAAACCCAATTTCAATAATCGTTCCGTGTCACCGTGTCATCGGCGCCAAAAATAAATTAACAGGCTACGGAGGCGGAATCCCTTTAAAACGGAAACTATTACAAATTGAAGGTCACGATTTAACGAAATTTAAGGACTAATCTTAACGATTTTTGTCAATTAAAATATTTTTTGATTATATCATTTGTGTAAACGCTTACATATGCTATCCTAATTATAGACCACACATATAAGGAGGAAAAATATGAGAAAAGCTTTTGCCGCTGTATTTGTTGCAGCGCTAGCGGCCACACTTGCGTCATGTGGCAAACAAACATTTGAGATTGCGTTAGTTACCGACGTCGGTACCATTAACGACAAATCATTCAACCAAGGAGCATGGGAAGGTACGAAAAAATATGCTGAAGAAAAGAAAATCAGCTATAAATACTACCAACCAAGAAGTGCATCCACTGACGACTATATCGCCACAGCCGAAACCGCCATCAACAATGGTGCGAAGGTTGTCGTCACTCCTGGATTCTTATTTGAAAACGCTGTTTGGAAACTCCAAACTAGCCATCCAGAAGTCAAGTTTATTTTATTAGACGGTTCACCACATAACGTTACCGACTGGGATACGAATGCTACATTAGATGGTGGCGCTCCAAACTTTGATGTAAAGAAAAACGTTTATCCAATCTTCTATGCTGAAGAAGAAGCTGGCTTCTACGCTGGTTACGCCGCTGTCCATGAAGGAATGAGAAAACTCGGATTTATGGGCGGAATGGCTGTTCCTGCCGTCGTTCGCTTTGGTTTAGGATACATTGAAGGGGCAAAATATGCCGCTAACGAACTCGCACTTGGTGTTAATGCAGTTGAAATGAGTTATAGTTATTTAGGCGACTTTGGTCCAAGTGAAGGTCACCAAACAAAAGCCAAATCCTGGTATGATACCGGAACCGAAGTTATCTTCGCCGCTGCTGGTGGTGCTGGAAACTCCGTCATGGCCGCTGCAAGTGATTCCACTGATAAATGGGTCATCGGTGTTGACGTTGATCAAAGTTCACAATCAGACCGCGTCTTAACAAGTGCCATGAAAGAACTTGGTAACTCCGTTTACCAAACCTTAGAAGGCATTTATGCGGAAACTCCAGTCGAAGGTGGCACCGCCAGTTTACTTGATTCCAAAGTTGATGGCGTTGGTTTACCAGAAGACTTCAGCCGTTTCCAAAACTTCACCAAAGCACAATATGATGCAATTTATGCAAAAGTCGTTGCCGGTCAAGTTACAATCGAAAAAGGCGTTGATGCCCCAGACTACGTTGGTCTTGGTGGTACCAAAGTCAAAGTTACCGTTATTGAATAGTCTTTAAAAACTTAAATTATTAAGTTAGGCCGTAGTTAAACTACGGCCTTTTTTTATATTTCCATATGCATATTTTTTCTTATGCTATAATTTACCCATAGTAAAAAAGGAGTTTTCATTATGTCCTACGTTATTGAAATGTTGAACATAACAAAAGCCTTTCCTGGCATCATTGCTAATGATAATGTGACTCTCCAATTAAAAAAAGGAGAAATCCACGCTTTACTTGGCGAAAATGGGGCAGGGAAAAGCACACTTATGTCCATTCTATTTGGCTTATATCAACCTGATGAAGGAATTATTAAAGTCTGTGGTGAAGAAGTAAAAATCAAAAATCCGAACGATGCGAATGATTTACACATTGGCATGGTTCACCAACACTTTAAACTAGTCGAAAATTACACCGTCCTTGAAAATATTATTTTAGGGATGGAAGATACAAAACGCGGTTTTCTAACAAAGACGAAAGCCCGGAAAAAGATTGAAGAACTCGCCGAATATTATCATCTTCATATTGATTTAGATGCGAAAATTGAAGATATTACGGTCGGGATGCAACAACGGGTTGAAATCTTAAAAATGCTTTACCGCGATGCCGATATTTTAATTTTTGATGAACCAACCGCGGTTTTAACCCCGCAAGAGATTACGGAATTAATGCATAATATGCGCCATATGATTAGTGAAGGTAAATCAATTATTCTTATTACCCATAAACTTAATGAAATTAAAACAGTCGCTGATCGGTGTAGTGTATTACGTAAAGGGAAATATATCGGTACCGTTGAAGTCAAAGATACGAGTGTTGAACAAATGGCCGAGATGATGGTCGGCCGGAAAGTTAGTTTCCATATTGAACGCGAAAAAGCCGTGCCGGGTGACAAAGTATTAGAAGTGCATAATGTTAATCATATTAATACTTTTACGAACAAAAATGATTTAAGCGATGTATCTTTCAATGTTCGGGCCGGTGAAATTGTCGTTATTGCCGGTATTGAAGGTAACGGACAAACGCAGCTTGCCGGGGTCATTACCGGACTTAACACGCCCCGTTCAGGTAGTGTTATTTTAAACGGTGTTGATATTACTAAAAAAAGTATTCGTCAAAAAACCTTAAGTGGCATTAGTCATATTCCCGAAGATCGGCATAAACATGGCTTAGTCTTAGATTTTACTTTGGCGAACAATTTAATTTTACAAACATATTTCAATAAAGAATTACAAAAATTTGGCTTTTTAAAGTTTAAAAACATTAATGAAAAGGCTGATGCATTAATTGAGCAATTTGATATTCGGAGTGGCCAAGGGCGGAAGACAAGCATGCGGAGCATGAGTGGCGGCAATCAACAAAAAGCAATTATTGCCCGCGAATTAAGTCGTCCCTTAGATTTAGTCGTCGCCGTCCAACCGACCCGCGGATTAGATGTTGGCGCGATTGAGTATATCCATAAAGAATTAATAAAATTACGCGATGAACATAAAGCGATTTTAGTATTTTCGCTTGAACTTGATGAAGTGTTTAGCATTGCTGATCGTATTTTAGTCATGTTTGATGGCCGAATCGTCGCTAATCTTATAACCGAAGAAACTAATGAAAATGAACTAGGGCTTTATATGTCTGGTTCGAAAGAGGCGCAAGATGAAGAAATTATTACAAAGTAGTGGTTTTGAAAAAATAGCGGCGACATTAATAGCCATCATTGCTGGGTTACTTTTTGGACTCATTATTATGCTCATTATTAACCCTTCCCAAGCCTTTGGGGGTTTAGGAGCAATTCTTACCGCCGGCTTTTTAAATGGCGGACAAAGTATTGGTGACGTCTTATTTAAAAGTGCACCCTTAATTTTAGTTGGTCTCGCCGTTGCTTTTGCTTTTAAAACTGGATTATTTAATATCGGGGTCAGCGGGCAACTTATGATGGGGGCTTTAGCAGCCGTCTATGTTGGCGTTAAATGGAACCTTCCACCCTCCATTCACTGGTTAGTCGCCCTTTTAGCCGGGATTCTCGGCGGTGTCCTTTGGGCGCTTGTTCCTGCTCTTTTAAAGGCGTTTCGCAATGTTCACGAAGTCGTAGCGACGATTATGATGAATTACATAGCGATGTTTACTTCAAAAATTATCTTACTTAATGTTCCGGGATTATATAATGTTGCTTCGTCACGAAGTTCCGTTGTTGCGACCGGTGCTCAAATCCCGCAACTTGGGTTAAATGTCTTATTTGATTTACCAAAAATGAATAGCGGGATTGTAATTGCAATTATTGCCACCATTATTATTTATGTCTTACTGGAAAGAACAACCTTTGGTTACCAACTAAAAGCCGTTGGTTTTAACCGTAATGCCGCACGTTATGCGGGGATTAATGACCGGTCTAATATTGTTTATTCCTTACTTATTAGCGGAGCCCTTGCCGGTTTAGCCGGAGCAATAATGTATTTAGGACCCGGAAACGGATTAAGACTTGAAGCCAAAAACGTTATTTCGCCATTTGGGTTCCAAGGGATTGCCGTTGCCCTTTTAGGCATGAGTAACCCGTTTGGGACGATGGCCGCTGGGATGTTTTTTGGTTATATTCAAGCCGCTGATAATGAACTCCAATCATGGGGCTTTAATCTAGAAATTATCGATATTATTAACTCAAGTATTATATACTTTAGTGCCTTTAGTTTATTCTTCCAAAAATACGCTTCTAAAATTAGAGATTTCTTCTTGAACCTTGGCAAGAGTAAAGAAAAAGAAGAAAGTGTCCCAGAAGTTAAGGAAGTTACGAGTAACGAAATAGAGAGTGTAGAAGTAGTAGAAGAAACTCCAGTCGTTAAAAAAGAAAATAAAGCACTTGTAGCCGTCAAAGGTTTCTTTGTCCGCTTTGGTCGCGCTTTTGTCCGTTTCTTTGTTAGATTTGGCAAAGGATTTGTGAATTTCTTTAAAACGTTACCAAGTGATACTAAAACTTTCTTTAAAGAACTACCAATGCGGCTTAAAAAGCATTTTACCGTCAAAAGAATTATCATTTACAGTGTATTCCTCGTTGTCTATATATTATTAGCGATCTTTACAACGCCGAATATGTATAGTTTGTTACGCTTAACAATGTTTTCGGTTGTCCCCCTTGCTTTAGTGGCGATGGGTGGTTTATATAGTGAACGAAGTGGGGTTGTGAATATTGCCCTTGAAGGGACGATGATGTTTGGCGCCTTTATTGGTATCTTAACGCTTAGTAACCTGCAAGCACGGGGCATTGATGGTCAACACATTTTATTCTTTGCCGTCATTATCGGTGGGGTTGCCGGTGTCGTCTTTTCCTTACTCCACGCTTTTGCCTCGATTACGATGAAGAGTAATCAAACTATCTCAGGGACAGCCTTAAATATGCTTGCCCTTGCCCTTGCAATCTTTTTAGGGCGGGCATTAAGTTCAGCCGGTACTGAAGAAATTAACTTTGACCGTAATTATCCAATTGCCTCGATTCCATTGTTAAAAGACATCCCCTTTATCGGACCAATCTTCTTTGGCAAAAATGTTTATCTAATTACTATCTTTGGCGTCATATTATTCTTTGTTATGGCCATCATTGCTTATAAGACAAAGTTTGGTTTAAGACTAAGAGCGTGTGGTGAAAATCCGCATGCTGCCGATGCCGCCGGGATTAATGTTATTAAAACCCGTTACGCTGGCGTCCTTATAAGCGGGCTTCTCGCTGGTTTAAGTGGCGTTATGCTTATTGTTCCGACTACCATTAGTTTTAACGCGAATGTGTATGGTTTTGGCTTCCTCGCGCTTGCGGTATTAATAAGCGGCCAATGGAAACCGGGCCGAGTCTTCATCTTTGCGATTTTCTTTGGTTTATTACGCGGACTCTCAAGCGGGATTGCTTATGTGCAAGCCGATGTCGTCAATATTAAATTCCTTAGTGACTTCCTCACTAAACTTCCTACCGATATCTTAGAAATGTTACCGTATGTCTTTACCCTCTTTGTCTTAGCGATTACTTCGCTCAAATCAAGAGCCCCCAAAGCCTCAGGGGAACCCTACGATCAAGGCAAACGTTAAACCCTTAAATAATTTAGATATTATCGTGATAAAACACTTGCAAAAATGTCTTTTATGGCTATAATATCTAAAGTGATGCGGTCATAGCTCAACTGGATAGAGTATCAGACTACGAATCTGAGGGTTGGGAGTTCGAGTCTTCCTGACCGCGCCATTATAAAAAGTGCTCCAAAACGGAGCCTTTTTTATTTTTAGAGGGCGCGGTCACTGAATTGAAAAATATATTACTAATACTTAACTTTTAAGGGTAACGCGTGTTATAATTCTACGTATGAAAGTAACCTTTATGCTCTTTTATTATGAACCCGAAGATCCCACGATAAATTATCTTTATCGCCCGCTTTGGGAACGGCTCATAAAAGAAGGATATGAAATTAATATTATTACCCCGAATCCAACCCGGGGAATAAGTAGTGAAGATCAAGCCAAATACCGGAAAAATAGTGTTGAAGTAAATGGAAAAATCACTATTTACCGAGTTCGATCTTTTACCTATAAACCCAAAGCATTTACAAAGTTTAATTTATTTAGACGCTATTTAAGTGTGGCCTATCGCCTTAGCCAAAAGTTAAAGAAAGTGCCAAGTGATTTAGTGTTTGTTTCCTCAAATCCGCCACTTTTATATAGCCATTTAGTGACTAAATATTGTCATCAAAAGAAAATCCCTGTTATTTATAATGTCCAAGATATTTATCCTGACAACGTATTTAAAAAAGATTCTTTTTTCTATCGCTTCTTTGATCGTTACCAAGTAAAGAGTTTAAAGCATGCCACAGAAGTAATTACTATCAGTGAAACGATGCGCAAAACGCTTTTACGAAAAGGTGATTTTAATGACAAATTAAGTGTCATCTATAATTTTGATATTAGTGAAGTTGCCAAAGTAAAATCCACTAAAGTTCCTTATTTCTTTGATCCCTCATTATTTAATGTCGTCTATGCTGGAAATATTGGTTATGTTCAAGATGTTGATGTTATTTTAGCGGCTGCCAAACTTTTAATGCATGATCCCCATATTGCCTTCCATATCTTTGGCGAAGGGAGTCAAGCCGAACGGATTGCGAAAAGAATCCGTGAAGAAAACATTGTAAATACGACATACTATCCGCCTCATACTGTTGAAGAAAGTGCCTTACTTTATAAATACGCCGACGTTAACTTAATTTCCATATTACCGGGTATTATTGAAACGGCCTTACCTTTAAAAACGGCAAGTTGTTTAGCGGCGAAAAAACCGATTGTCTTTATTGGCTTAGAGTTATTTTATCACCATGAAGAATGGGTTAATGAAGTTCCTAATCTTCATACCGTTAATTATCGGAATTATCAAAAACTGGCCGATATTATTAGTAAGTTAGTCGTTACTAAAAACAAAAAAGAACTAAACTATCCGAGTTTTGAAATATTTGATAAAGCCAACAATATTAATCAATATCTAAAGATAATGAATAAATATTTAAAGAAAAAGTAGATTTTTCATTAAAAATAATGGTAAAAAAAGGCTATTTTTTCTTATTCTATGAGTGTTATTAATATCATTAAATGTTTTGTGTCGTTTCCACTTGATAAATTTAGTGACCTTTGGTAAAATACTTGGGCAACGGGATGTAGCGTAGCTTGGTAGCGCGTCTGTTTTGGGAACAGAAGGTCGCAGGTTCAAATCCTGTCATCCCGACCATTTAATGGGGCCATAGCTCAGCTGGGAGAGCGCTTGCCTTGCACGCATGAGGTCAGGGGTTCGATCCCCCTTGGCTCCACCATTATAAAGGTCTAGTTGTAAATTATGTGGCTGAATAGCTCAGTTGGTTCAGAGCGGCTGACTCATACCCAGCAGGTCGGGGGTTCAAATCCCTCTTCAGCTACCATTTCTAAAATCTTACCGGACCCTTAGCTCAATGGTTAGAGCTCCCGGCTCATAACTGGTTGGTTATAGGTTCGAGTCCTATAGGGTCCACCAAGACGGAAGCATACCCAAGTGGTTGAAGGGGTCGGTCTTGAAAACCGATAGGGGATGCGAGTCCCGCCTGAGTTCGAATCTCAGTGCTTCCGCCATCTAAAAAACAACGCGCATTAAATGCGTGTTTTTTATTTCTCATTAATAGAAATAGTATTTTCATTCTAAAGACGACTATATTGTTGACAGTTATTTCAGAATTGATATAATGAGATTGCAAAGGATTCCGCGATGAATCCACGCCTGGCTCTCTTACTTACGAGAGCCTTTTTTATTTTCTGATCCGCTACTGGTTTTATTCATATATTACTCCCTTGAGTTGACAGGTATTTAAGAATTGTTATAATAAAGACATATAAAGGGTTAAGAGCCCCACCACCAAGACCCTTTCTAGGGTCTCTTTCTTTTTTTATAAGATAAGGTATTATATAACTATGAAAATTGTTAAGAGTTTAAAAGATGATCAATATCCAAAAGCCCAAGTATATAACCCGCGGATTGCTGCGCGTGGTGTATGCATTAATAATCAAGGTGAAGTTGCCCTTACTCATCTTTTAAAAGATGATAAATTTGGTCATCGTGATTACTATGAATTACCGGGCGGAGGAAAAAGGCTTGGTGAAACAGTATTAGGAAGTGCCATCCGGGAAATGAAAGAAGAACTTGGCGTTGATGTAACACTCCTTGATAAATTAGGAATTATTCATGATTTCTATAATCTAATAAATCAAGAAAACTATTCTTACTATTATCTATTTAAAGTGACTAAAATCGGTGAAAATCATCTTGAACCACGAGAAGCAGGTTTAATCGATAAAATCGTCTGGGTTCCCCTTCAAGAAGCGATTAGAATATTTGAAACGCAAACAAAGATAAAAGGGGTCGGACTCCTAGTGGCGAGAAGAGAATTACCAATCCTCAAACTTGCAGCGAAATCCTTTGACAAATACACCTCAAGCAAGTAAAATACTATTTGCTATATGGCGACCGTGGTGAAGTGGTTAACACATCTGGCTGTGAACCAGACACTCGAGGGTTCGATTCCCTTCGGTCGCCCCATTAGAGAAAAAAAGACCTTATGGTCTCTTTTTTTATGGGGGCGACACGAAGGAACAATAAATTTTATACTTGGTTCAATATCTCAAGAATTGATATTATATAATTAAGTAAATTGATGTTTTAATAGAAGTGGATTTACTCAAACATCTTATTAACGATAAAAATAGGAGAAATCATTAAATGAAAGACAAATTACATACCGGGGAATTATATTTACCCGGCGATGCCGAAATTCAAAAAATCCAAATCCAGAAGTTAAATAAACTTTATGATTTCAATCAAACCCGTCCAATTGAAATGGACAAAAGAAATAAATTATTGAAAGAAATGTTCGCGGAGATTGGGGAGAATTGTTATATTGAACCCCCATTACATTCGAATTTTGGCGGTGGACATGTCCATTTTGGTAATAATATTTACGCTAATTTTAATTTAACATTGGTGGATGATACTCATATTTATGTCGGTGATTATACAATGTTTGGACCAAATGTGATCGTCGCTACTGCGGGACATCCAATTGTTCCAACTTTAAGAGAAAAAGGCTATCAATTTAATATGCCCATTCACATTGGTAAAAATTGCTGGATTGGCGCCGGGGTTATTATTCTCCCAGGCATTAATATTGGCGATAATGTTGTTGTAGGTGCAGGGAGTGTTGTCACCAAAGACATTCCTTCTAATGTTGTCGCCTTTGGTAATCCTTGTAAGGTTATTCGCCCCATTGGTCCAAGAGATGAAGAGTATTATTTTCGGGACCGGAAAATTAAACTATAAATATTTAGTGAATTAAAGATAAGTTAGTTCAATATATTCTTCTAATACTTTCCATTACTGTATCCTTTATGGGACAATATATAGAGATTTGTGAGCTATTCTATGTTTTTTGTTACAACCACTGCCCCTTTATATGGTTTAAAGCATTTCATTGGTTTATTGATGATGCTTGGATTAAGTGCAATGTATTTTGTGCCTTTAATAATTTATCGAAATAAACTAAAACCCGAGCAAAAAGCCCTTGTTTTAAAACTAACAATAATTTTTATGTGGCTTTTGGAAATTATTAAGTTTGTGATCTTATTACGGGTATATGGTAATATCCCGCTTGGGGAATTTCCTTATGCATTATGCAGTACTCCACTTTATCTTTTTCCTTTTGTCGCCTTTGGGAAGTCAAAATTTTCGGAGTTTTTAAAGCCAAGCGCTTTCGTCGTTGGTTTACTTGCCGGAGCGATTAGTCTTTTATATCCTTCAAACATTTTAGGAGATACATCATCATGGTTTAGTTTTAGCCAAGAAATGTTTCCGCTTCGTAGTTTTGTTTATCACACGGTCATGATTCTTTTCTCCGTGAATATGCTTTTAAGCGGTAATTATCGGCCTAAGAAGGGTGATTTATTTAAAGCGATAAGTGTTTTATTAGTGTTAGCAGCAATTGCGGTGCTTCTCAACGCTTTAATCCCTAACGCTGATTTCTTTATGTTAGGGATGGGATATGGCAGTCCTTTTGCGTTTTTAATGGACATTTCAAAAGCCCTCTATATTTTAGTAATGGTCGCGATTGCATTATTCATCATTACCATCCTTTATCTTCCATTTGAACTGATGAAAAAGAAAGCGGTCGATAATAATAGTCTAACCACCGAAAAAGACGCATAATATAGTATATTAGTATTTGTAAGGAGTAACGATATGTCCGCATTAGAAATTGTCTTAATAAGTGTCCTTGGCGTATTACTCGTCGTCGCATTCTTAGTCTATTTTATTACCCACACCAATTCGCAAAATCGGATGCAAATTTTCAAAGTCCTGAATGAAGATTATGTTGATGATTCAATTGTCTTTTTGGGCGATAGTCTTACCGATTTTTTCCCACTTCAAGACTTTTTCCCCAAAGAAACAATTTATAACCGCGGCATTGCCGGAGATACTACCAAAAATGTCCTGCACCGTATTGATAATGTCATTGAACTAAAACCAAGAAAAGTATTCGTCCAAATCGGCACCAATGACTTAGGGAAAAGAGTGAAAGTTACAAAGATTATTGAAAATATTATGAAAATATATGAAATCCTTGAAGAAAGAGTTGAAGGAGTCGAAATTATTGCCATTTCTTTATACCCGGTTTCGCATCACAAGATGTGGCTTTCCCCCTTTATTAGTGGCGTGCGGAGTAATAAGAAAATTATGGAAGTAAATCGGCTACTTCAGGAATTATGTAAAGATAAAGGTATTAAATACATTGATGTCCATCAAAAACTTATTGATCATAAAGGACGGTTAAAGAAAGAATATACTTTAGAAGGCTTACATATCTCCGGTCTTGGCTATCAAGTAATCGCGAGTGAATTAAAACCATATATTTAAATTATTTATTTTGTAAGGGATATTTCTTGCTATCTAAATCTAGTGTGTTATTATAATGCAGGCCATCAAGAGACCGGCGAGGGACAAGCCCTAAAACCCGGCAGCAACTTAGTGAATAACACCAAAGTGCTCCAACTTGTAAGATGACAGATCCCCCACCTTAAATATACACTCCCATTATAGATGGGAGTTTTTCTTATATGCTTTTATTCTTCGCGCCTTATTGTGTATAATGGGAACCAATACGTTAAAAGAGGACTAATTGATGAAAAAGAAATTATTTACATTAAGTTTATTAATGCTGCTTGTGGGGTGTAACGCTCCTAGTTTAAATAGTGATGAAAGTAATGAACCTATTATTACGACGAGTGAAGATCAAAGTAATGATGAAGGGACAAGCGTTGATGAAGTAACAAGTGAAACGCCAACTAGTGACACAAATACTAGCGAAGAAAGTAGTGAAGAACCAAGTGAAGAAATAACAATTACAAGTCTAAGTGAAGCAAGTACATTGGCAAAAAGTTACGTAACTTTACGCAATGAAAAAGGGGTTTATAAAAGTGATGTCTTTATGACTTTTACCGCCCAGTTATTAACTTTACAAGATTATATTACAACGCAAAGTGGCTACAATAACCGTTATAAAGCTTTTGTCGCTAATGAAACTGGCCATATCACTGTCAACATGGATTATTCGCAATATAGCCTCATTAAAGACTATAAAGATAAACAGCAAGTATATAAGTTTCAAGGCTATCTTGGATTATATAATGATGAACCAGAAATTGATATGGTCGGTCAAGGTAAAGTCGCATATCAAGAAGGAATTACCCTTGATTATGATTACAAAGTATTTGCCAAAGATGGATTGTCAATTGCCGAATCATTAAACCGCGTTAAAAATACCCCTTTTAACACTAAAGGGATTAATTGGAGCGAAAATATCTACAAATTTAATTTAAAGTATCTCACTAAAGTTGAAAATGCCGTTGCCTTATTTAGTGATGGCACGAATGTTATTCAGCTTCATAGTCATGACCGCATTAATAATTCGTTTTCGGTCGGTAATAGTTATTATATTTATGCGCGGGAAGGGATGTATAACTTTAAACCAAATTTAGAATATATTGGTCTCGAAAATGGTCCAGAAGTAGTTACTGATTACCAAACAATGAAAAGCGACATGAACACCGTGACTTTATATAACTATAAATACCAAGTTGATAAACCAAGCGCTTTAAATGCGAACATGCAATATGCTGATCAAATGGTGAAACTTTTTTACACTGAAGGTTACGCTAATTACTATGCGAAAGACGGAATGCATTATGTTGTGCTTGAAGACACTGCAAAAGAAACATTTTATGCTACGGATACCGGAGCGATAAGTGCCAAAGCCATGTTTGTTAATAATGATAATTCAGTTCGGTTATGGACAGAAACGGATTGGGCCAATTGTCCTTTTAATGATTATGTTGATGGTCCAGCCGCCACGAAGATTAAGATTGGTTACTATTTTGCCGCTTATGCCTATAACACAATTGGCTATTGGCAAGTACAAGTCTTAACCGATACAATTGTGACAATATAAATTGATTCAAGAAATAGGTCACTATGAACATAGTGGCCTTTTTTTATGATAGAATAAACGTAATTTGGGAGGTAACTATGGTTCAAGAAAAAAATAATGTCTTTATCTTAGAAAACTTATATAATGTGCGCCATTTAGGAGATATAAAAACCATAAACGGTGAAGTTACAAAGAAATATAAATATATAAGGGGAAGTGCAAAAGGGTCATTAAATGATGAAGAAAAAGCCCATTTTTATAATTTAGGGACAAGAGTAATTGTCGACCTCCGTTACACAAATGAAATAACCAAGTCCCCAAGTCCCTTACGTGATTATGAAGATACAAAATATTATCACGTTGATATGATGGGGGAATTTTGGCAAATGCGCGAAAAAGGTTACGCCGATTTAAGTGACCTTTACATTGATTTATTAGATGATTCGCAAGCAAAAATCAAAGAAGTATTTAAAATCTTTATTAATCATAAAGATGAAGGGATATATTTCCATTGTACAGCCGGTAAAGATCGAACCGGCATTATTGTCATGTTGATGCTTTCTTTAATTAATGTTCCTCACCAAGTAATTGTTGATAATTATAGCGAGTCTTATGAACATAATCGCCATCGTCCGGGCTATAAATTTATGAAAGAGGAATGGATCCGCTTTACCTGGTCTAAACCCGAATATATTGAAAAAGCCATTAAACACTTAAATGATAAATATGGTGGAAGTCTAAAGTATTTAGAACATATCGGTTTAACGAATGAGGAGATAAATACTTTAAAAGCGAGTCTCTTGCAGTAAGGGTTATTGAAAAATCGCGGCATAATCAGTACAATTAGAAAGTAATTGTACTTTTTATTAAGGAAGTGAGGAGACATTATGAATCAGATTATGGAATTTCTTCAATCCGAAACCGGTGTATTAATCCTCTTTTTTAGTTTCCTTGCTCTATCAATATTAGGTTATGTGCTTTTTACGAAGAAGAAAAAACCTAGTCAAGAAAAAATGCGAAGCGAAGCACGGACTTTAAAACTACCCCAAAAAGATGACGAAGTAGTTCAAGAAAGTGATAAATACGCAAAGCAAACTGCTTTAACTGGCGAAGAAGAAAACGCTATACCCGAAGAAAGCATAACAGCGAATGAAGAAAGTGATGAATACGCTGCCATTCAATATAGTTATAGTTACTTTGCCCATCTCCATGTTGCCCCAAAAGCAAGTCAAGAACGTTATAACGAAATTAAAAAACTAATCATGACATATGAAGGGATAAGCGCAAGTATTACTTTTAAAGAAGAACGCTTTATTTATTTAGGGAAAACCGTTATTAAATTCCGGCTAATAAGTAATGTCTTACGTATTTACTTAGCCTTAGATAAAGAAGATATCGCCAAAATTAATATTAAAACTCAAGATTTAAGTGCGATGAAAGAACACCAAAGAACGCCCTCTTTAATTAGAGTAAGTGGCAATACCGGGGTTAAAAGAGCGAAAGAAGCGATGATTTTACTTATGGAAAAACAAGGTATTAAAGTAAAAGAAGAATTAAGTGAGCAAAATTATATTCCGGAGCCAAAAACCTTCGAAGAGTTAGTCGCTCTTGATTATATTCGGAAGAAATAATGATGAAAAAAATTGGTTTAGTCTTAGGTGGCGGTGGCGCGAAAGGGGCATATCAAGTCGGGGTTTTAAAAGCGCTTGAAGAACATAAATTATTAAGGCACGTCCGTTACTTTAGTGGGACCTCAATTGGGGCCATCAATGGTTTTCTTTTAATGAATAAAATCAATATGACCCGCCTTGGTTTAATATGGAATGAATTTAATAACGACATCATATACGGCAAAAATAAGTGGCGCGAAACCTTTAGCATTGGCTTATATAATACCGACGGAATTGTGGAAAAAATCAAACCATATTTTAATGAAAAGGCTTTTAAGAAAAGTAAGATTAAAGGCTATGTTACCTTGGCGGAAGTTCCAAATAAAGGCTTTTTTGCAACGTTAAGCCGCAAAAACTATGTAAAAGATGTTATTTTTCTAAATGAGACAAGTGACCCGTTAGGCGCTACACTTGCCAGTGCCGCCATCCCTTTTGTCTTTGGCAAAAAAGAGTTTGAAGGCACAAAATATGTCGACGGGGGTATGGTTGATAATTTCCCACTTGACCCCTTACTTAATGAAGGAGTCAATATCATTTTGTCGATTGGGTTAAGTGTCAAAAGTTTACCAACTGAGGTCATTCCGAATGTCCTCCACATTAACTTTACTCCGCTTGAAGATTTTGGCTCATTTGCCAAAACATCTTTAGACTTTAGTCCTGCGAAAATCTCTAACTATTATGAACAAGGTTATGAAGATTCCAAACGTTTAATTCGTTATTTAAAGCAAAATAAGTATCTTTGGTTTTTTGGTCGTATTCGCTTACGGAAAAATCGCTTAGTTACGCTTAAAGACTTAGAACCTTTAAAATTACTTAAATAAAACCTATTTTTTGTTATTTGCCATTATTAATGGCATAATAACCCTATGAAAAAAGGACTATTTCGTTTTTATAAAGTTGTGTGGAAAGATATGGTACTTGCCATCTTTTTTATAACGCTTGAAACGGTATTAGAAACGCTTGTTCCCTTTATGTTCTCGCAGATTGTCGATGTGGGAATTGAGAATAATGATTTAAACTATATTTATTTCTGGGGAGCAATGATGATCTTAAGTGCCGGCCTTTCTTTTTTAGTCGGGATCATTGGTGTCCGTTTTATCGCAAGGATGGGTATTGGTTATGGCGCCGAACTTCGCCGCCAACAATTTAAAAAATTACAAGAACTTGATCTTGAAAAACGAAGTGAATTCGCGGTATCTTCCTTAATTACCCGTATTACAAACGATACTTATACGATTCAAAATGCCATTATTACTGGGATGCGCGGCTTATTCCGTGCTCCTTTTATGATTGCGATGGTGTTAGTTTTAAGTTACGCCCTTAATCCTTTGATGTCCGTCATCTTTCTTTTTACCCTTCCTGTCGTGGCCTTTTTAATGTTTTTGATTGTCGTTAGTGTTCGCCCTCTTTATGAAAGAATGCAACGGCGCTTTGATGATTTAAATCGGACCTTACAAGAAAACTTCCAAGCAATCAGGGTTGTAAAAGCCTATGTTACCGAAGAAAAAGAAATTAAAAAATTCAAAGAGATAAATAATGAATATCGGAAAGTGGCGAGTCGCGCCTTCATGACTGTCTCTTTAAATAATCCGTTCATGCAATTAGGATTATATGCGACGATGGTTGGGCTTTTATATGTCGGCGGAAATCTTATTAATACCGGCGAAGCCAAGGTCGGGGAAATAACCGGATTACTCACCTATGTATTGCAACTTTTAAATGCCCTTTTAATGCTTGCCCAACTTTTAATCATGTTTAGTCGGACCATTGCCTCATCTGAGCGGATTAAAGAAGTGTTAAATACCACGAATACTTTAATGTTTAATACGGAAAGTACTTTACAAATCGAAGACGGTAATCTTGAAGTCAAACATCTCTATTTTAAATTCCCGGATACTCCGGACAATATTTATATTCTTAATGACATATCCTTCACGCTACATAAAGGAGAAACGCTTGGTATCATTGGCCAAACTGGCAGCGGAAAATCAACGCTTATTCATCTTTTAATGCGCCTTTATGACATCAACGAAGGGGAAATTAACATTGATAATCATGCTTTAAAAGACTATTCGGAAAAAGAAATATTAAAGGCGATGAATATTGTTTATCAAAATAATATGCTTTTTAGTGGTTCAATTCTTGATAACTTAAAATGGGGAAATAAAGACGTAACAATGCCCGAAATTGAAAAAGCTTTAAAAGCCAGTTTAAGTGATGAAATTGTGGAAAAACTAAATGCGGGACTTAATAGTGAAGTCGGTCAAGCCGGGACTAATCTTTCCGGGGGACAAAAACAACGGATTAGTCTTGCTCGGGCCTTATTACGAAACCCGAAAATATTAATTATTGATGACGCTTTAAGTGCGATTGATACGATTAATGAAGCGAAAATTCGTGCGAACTTAAGTAAATATTACCCTGATTTAAGTGTTATTATGGTCTCGCAACGAATAAGTGCCATTAAAAACGCTGATCACATTTTAGTGTTACATGAAGGAAAAATAAATGGCGAAGGAAACCATGAAACATTACTAATTAGTAATGAGATATATAAAGATATATATGAGACCCAACTTAAGGGGGCAAAAGCATGAAGAAGTTTAGACAAAACCGAAACATGAAAAAAACCTTAAAGAGACTCTTTTCTTATCTTGCGGTTAAACCATTTACGCTTATTTTTATTGTTATACTCGTCATTTGGGCGGCTTTTGTCAATGTTTACGGCATTTATTTAATGCGCGACATTATTGATAAATATATTGTGAACTTTGATCAACAAGGACTTCAAGATGCTCTTATAAAACTTGGATTACTCTTTCTTAGTGGCGGACTATCAACTTTAATTTATAACCCCTTGATGGTCAAATATTCACAACGGGTCATTGCCCAAATTCGTAATGAACTCTTTTCCCATAGTCAAAAGTTGCCGCTTAAATATTTTGATAATACGACAAGAGGGAAAATCATGAGTTATTTCACTAACGATGTCGATACCTTAAATCAAGCACTAAATACTGGTTTTACCTTAATTATTTTCTCGTTTGTTATGGGGGTTGGCACGATTATTTTCTTATTCTTAATTGATGTTATTTTGTCCCTAATTGTTATTTTCTTTATCATTATCATGTTTATCTTTATCTTCTTAAACGGGCGGAAAATGCGCGCAGCGTTTAGCGAAAATCAAAAGACCACCGCTTCATTAAATAGTTATGTTGAAGAGATGATTGTTGGGCTTAAAGTTAGTGATATGTTTGATCATCATCTCGAAGATTTAAAAGCCTTTGATGAATATAATAACGCTTTAAAAAATAGTGCGATTAAAGCCCATACCAATGCGTTACGCAAAACGCCGATGATTGTTAGTCTCTCCTACTTTAATTACGCAATCAGTGCTGTTGTCGGTGCCATCTTTGTCTTAAATAATTATATTAGTCTTGGTATGCTTGGTTCCTACTTAATTTATGTCCGGCAAAGTAGCACACCTTTTAATAACTTTACGACACAATTAAATGATTTATATAATGGACTTGCTGGAGCCGAACGAATCTTTAGTTTCCTTGATCTCTCCCCGGAAGTTGATGAAGGAAAGATTACGTTAGTAAGCGCGGTGGAAATAAGTGGAAAAATTGTTGAAACCGAGCATCCTACCAACGCTTTAGCGTGGAAAAAGCCCAATGGTGACGGGACGTATTCTTATAAAATATTTCGGGGACGGGTTGATTTTAATAATGTTAGTTTTGGCTACAAGGAAAATGAACCGGTTTTAAAAAATATTACGTTATACGCCGATAAAGGGGAAAAGATTGCTTTAGTTGGTAGTACCGGCGCCGGTAAAACAACCATCATTAACTTAATTACCCGCTTTTATGAAATTGATGAAGGCCAAATCACTTACGACGGCATTGATATTAAAGATATTAAAAAAGATGATTTAAGACGGTGTGTCAGTGTGGTCATTCAAGATACCCACCTTTTTAGCGGAACGATTTTTGAAAATATTGCTTATCCTAGCCGTTACGCAACGCTGGTTGAAGTAAAACACGCCGCGAAAGTCGCTAACGCTGATTATTTTATTGAACGTTTACCGCAAGGTTATAATACTTTACTCCATGATGATGGGGCAAACCTAAGTAGCGGGGAACGACAACTTTTAGCGATTGCCCGGGCAGCAATATTACAACCTCCGGTCTTAATTCTTGATGAGGCGACGAGTTCAATTGATACTCGAAGTGAAAGACTAATTGAAAAAGCAATGGACCAACTTATGGAAGATAAGACCGTCTTTGTTATTGCGCACCGCTTAAGTACGATTCGTAACGCCAAAGCGATTATAGTGCTTGAAAAAGGGGCAATTATTGAACGGGGCAGTCACGAAGATTTAATTTCAACCCAAAAAGTTTATTATCATCTTTATACTGGTCAATTTGAATGGACTTAGAAACCTTTATAAAAGGTTAGTTATGCGTTCCTTGTTTAATTTACGACCTCCTAAGTTATAATTAAGACGATATACTAGGAGGTTTTTGTTATGCGGATTAATTTAATTGGTCTAGGGAAAATGGGCTTAAATATCGCCTTAAATATGCAAGAAAAAGGGCATGAAGTTCGTGGTTATGCCCCAAGTATTAGTTCAAGAGAAAATGCCAAAAAGGCCGGCATTAATGTTTTTGATAACTACCACGCCCTATTAGAACGCGAAGCAAATAAACCGTTAGTCGTTTGGCTTTTAGTGCCCAATCAAATTGTGACAAGCCTGATTAAAGAACTAATTCCCCTTCTAAAAAGAGGTGATATTGTAATTGATGGCGGCAATTCGAATTTCAACCGCTCAATTGAACATTATGAAATGCTTAAAGAATTCGGCATTGATTTTATTGATTTAGGAACAAGTGGCGGTCAACACGGAGCACGCTATGGTGCTAATTTGATGGCGGGCGGAGAAACGCGAGTCATCAAAGTCATGGAAAGCGTCTTTAAAGATATTGCCGCTAAAGATGGTTACTTACATGTTGGTAAACCTGGAAGTGGGCACTTTGTGAAAATGGTTCATAACGGAATAGAATACGGGATGATGCAAGCAATTGGCGAAGGATTTGGCTTTTTAAAAGCAAGTGACTTTGAATTAGATTATGCCGCAATCGCCACCCTATGGAATCACGGGTCAATTATTGAATCGTTACTCATTAAAAATATTAGTGACGCCTTAAAGAAAAGCCCGACCTTAAGTGATTTAGAAGGACGGGTCGATGATAGTGGTGAAGGGATGTGGATGGTCGAAGAAGCTTTAAAAAATAAAGTCGCAATCCCAGTTATTACCCAAGCCTTATTTGCCCGTTATAAATCAAAAGATGACGAAAAATTTAGTGAGAAAGTAGTCGCCGCCATGCGTAATGAATTTGGCGGGCACGCTTTATATAAAAAAGATGAATAAATTAATTATTACGATATTTGGGGCAACTGGCGACTTAACTTTACGAAAACTTTTGCCGGCTTTAGAAACTTTAATCAAAACGCAAAAAGATTATGAAAGTTTAACAATTGTCGCTGTTGGACGGCGCGCTTTTACGAGTGAAGAATATTTATCTTTTGTTAGTGAGAGTAACGCTTTTAGTGGTGATATAAATACACTTCGTCCCTATTTAGTCTACACTCAAGTTGATGCTTTAAAACCAAATACTTATGAAAATTTAAAGACGCTTTTTAGTGCCTTATCAAGCGGGAAACAAAGGGTACGAAAGATTTTCTATTTGGCGGTTGGTCCTGATTTATTTTTAGATATTGCTAGTAATTTATTAGATACAAAATTAGTAACCAAAGGTGACTTAAATTCGATCATCGCTTTTGAAAAACCGTTTGGTCATACCTTCGAAGATGCTCGCTTTATTAATGCCTTCCTTGAAGAAAAGTTTTCGCCTCTGCAAATATATCGGGTTGATCATTATTTAGGTAAAGAAATGATTCAAAATATTATTGATCTCCGGTTTTCTAACACTTTTATTCATGCGATTTGGAATAACGAACATATAAGGGAAATTAAAATTGTGGTTAGCGAAAAAGACGGGATCTTAAACCGGGGAGTTTATTATGATGAAGTTGGAGTCTTAAATGACATGGTGCAAAGTCATCTTTTACAAATTCTTGCCCTTCTTGTCATGGATATCCCGCATTCATTAGCAAGTGAAGACATCCAAAACGCCAAAATTGCCGCCTTAGAAAAAGTAAAATATATCGCGAGCGAATCGCTTCTTGGCCAATATAAAGGTTATCGAAATGAATTAGGAGTGGATCCTGATTCCTTAATATCGACCCTCGCCTTTTTACGGGTTGAAGTGCAAACACCAAAATATAAGGGTATTCCCATTTATTTAATAACCGGCAAAAAACTAGCCCGGAAAGAAGCCTATATTGAAATAATCTTTAAAGATGCGCCGGGGAGTCACTTATTCCTGGGGAGTCGCCCCAATCGCTTAATTATTGAAATTGCCCCGGAATCACGGATTACTTTAGAACTTAATTCACTAGCCAAACTCCATACAAGTGAAGTAGTACCTATGAAATTAGAGCACTGTTTCTCTTGTAATTTCCAGGGAGCAATTAAAGAAGCATATAGTGCATTATTCACCGAGATGATTCATGGCCGCAAAACGTTATTCCCAAGTTTTAATGAAATTGCGAAAGCATGGGATATTATATGTCAAATTCGTGATGAAAAACCCCGTTATTTTATTTATGAACCAGGGTTTGATATGGGAGGTAATAATGATTAAGTATGATGTAACAATGCTCATTAATGAAGAAATGCAAGTCTATAAAAATAAAGAAAGTAAAAAACCAATTTTTGAAGTAGCCGCGAGTCAAGAAATGGGCGATTCAACGAATGAAACCCTCGTGACCTTAAATGTTCATACCGGGACGCATGTTGATTTTCCGCGGCACATTTATAAAGACGGGAAAACGAGTAAAGATTTTGATATAACAACTTTTATCCGCGAAGTGAAAGTACTTGATTTCACCCATTTATCGAGCAAAATTGGCGTAAATAACTTGAAATTGCATGATATTAAAGAAAATGATTTCTTATTATTCAAAACGCGTAATAGTGATATTGATGCCTTTATCTTTGATTTTGTCTATTTAGATAAAGACGCCGCAACTTATTTAGCCGATTTAAAAATAAGTGGGGTGGGAATTGATGCGCTTGGCATTGAAAGAGAGCAAAGTGGTCACCCAAGTCATAAAGCACTTATGGCGCAAGGAATCTTTATTATTGAAGGATTACGACTTAAAGAAGTTAGTGAAGGAACCTATAAAATGATTGCCCTTCCCTTAAAACTTGATGACGTCGACGCCTTACCCTTAAGTGTCGTATTAATTAAAGAATAAATACTTTTGGTGAAAAGTACATTTTTCCTAAATATATAAAAAAGCGCTTATTAACTTATATAAGTTAAGACAAATCTTTAATTGTGGACTATAATTAATAACTAGTTAGGATGAAAAACATGGAGCAAAAAGAAATAAAAAAAGCATATCGCCGATCACTCTTCGCCCTTTATAAAGGCCACGGTCTTGGTATTTTCTTTATTACGCTTTTAGTTATTTTTCACCGAGTTACATATTCTTTTGTCCCCTTGTTTACGCAGTATATCTTAAAACACTTTGAATCGGGCGGCAATGTAACGGGCGTTAATTTACCACAGCCCTTACTTGATTTTTTTGCAAGCGGAAAGGATTTATTCCAAGTCGTACTTTTTGTGGCGATTGCCTTTATTAGTTGGCAATTAATCCGCTTCGCAACGATGATTGTTGAAAGAACTTTACAAGGTTATGTCCAAGAAAAAGTTGCCTTAGAATTACGAGTCAAACTTTTTGATCACGTCCAATCGTTAAGTTACCACTATCATAATAATAGTGATACCGGGGATTTAATTCAAAGAGTAACAAGTGACGTTGAAACGACTTCAGGCTTTGTCATTGTCCGCTTTATGGACGCAGTTGGGCTTTTATTTACGCTCATGAGCGGGGCATATCAAATGTATTTTTTAAGTCCAACCTTAATGTTTATCGCTTTAGGGACGATTCCTTTATATGCCATTAGTTCATTCTTTTACTTTAAAAATGTTCGGAAACGCTATGAAGACATTGAAAATAAAGAAGCGGAAATAATGACCGTCATTCAAGAAAATGTCCATAACACCAAGATTGTTAAAGCCTTTGCCAATGAACAATATGAGATCGATAAATTAGAAGTAAAAAATAAAGCACACCGCGACGCTTCCATTAAAACCAATAAGATGGTCGGCGCATATTGGGGGGCAATGGACTTTGTCGCCTTAAGTCAATATTTAGTTATTACCCTCGTTAGTATTTATCTTGCGCGTGAAGGTTTAGTCGATATTGGCGACGCCGCCGCGGCTTTAATGCTTGTCGGACTCTTAATTTGGCCAATCCGCGGTTTAGGACGATTAATTAATGATTATTCAATGGCAAATGTTGCCAATAACCGGATAAATGAAATCTTAAAAGAAGAAAGTGAATTTGTTGTTAATGGAACGCTTAAACCGGAAATTAATGGCAAAATCGTCTTTAAAGATGTGTCCTTTAAATTCCCCGGGATGAATGATTATGCCCTTGAAAAATTAAACTTCACGATTGAAAAAGGCGAAACGGTCGCTTTTGTGGGACGGACCGGAAGCGGTAAAACAACAATCATTAATTTATTGATGCGGATGTATGAATATGAAGGCTTAATTACCATTGATGATATTGAACTCCGCGAATATGAAAAACATCACTTACGGAAAAATATGGGCACAGTTTTACAAAATCCTTTCTTATATTCTCGATCAATTAAAGATAATATTGCAATTACCCAACGGCGGGCGTCAATGGATTCAATTCAAAACGCCAGTGAAATTGCCACCATTGCTTCTGACATTCGAAACTTTGATAAAGGCTTTGACACGATGGTTGGCGAACGCGGCACGACGCTTTCGGGCGGACAAAAACAACGGGTGGCGATTGCCCGGGTCCTCGTTAGCGATAAACAAATCTTAATTTTTGATGATGCGTTAAGCGCAGTTGATAATCGAACCGATGTCTTAATTCGCCGAGCACTAAATCAAAAAGAACATAAATCGACAAATATTATTATTACCCACCGCATTACCACCGCTAAAGAAGCCGATAAAATCATTGTCGTTAATAACCATACGATTGAAGCAATTGGCGTTCATGAAACATTAGCAACCGCCGGCGGTCTTTACCAAACATTGTGGGATATTCAAGGAAACTTAGAAGCGGAATTTTTAAAATTAGTCGCGGAGGAAAGTAAGTAAGATGGAACAATTTCACGAAGAACAAGCGATTAAAAAAGTAACGTTTAATGTTTGGGCACAAATATTTAAAGTTATTTTAAAAAGCAAGAAAGATCTTGTAATTCTTCTTATTTTCGCCACCGTTTTATCCTTAACCGAAGCGCTCATTATTCCGCTTAATGAATTTGCGATTACTAATCTAATTAAGACATATAATAGCGATGCCTTATGGCCATTTATTATTTTAAGTGTTTTGCAAATCGCAGTCTTTGCCGTTAGTGTCTTTTGCTTTATATATGTTGGTTCAAAACTAGAGGCTAAAGTTCGTTATATTTTACGGGCGGAATCATTTAAAAACTTACAAAAGTTACCGTTTAGTTACTACGATACGACCAAACAAGGGTGGATTATGGCAAGGATGACAAGCGATACCAACCGGCTGGCGCGGATTGTATCATGGGGTATTTTAGATATTACGTGGTCGGTCTTTTATATGTTTTTCACGCTCGCCATCTTATTTATTCGTGAATGGCGGCTCGCCCTTATTATTGTTTTACTTTTACCAATATTAATTATCATTGCCTTCTTATTCCGGAAGAAAGTTTTAATGCTCAACCGGAAAAGTCGTTTCCATAATAGCCAAATCACTGGACTCTTTAATGAATCATTTTTAGGTGTTAAAACGACCAAAAGTTTAGCTATTGAAGAAGAATTAAGCGAAGAATTTAAAGAAGAAGCCAATGTCATGAAAAAGGTAACGGTTAAAGCAACCTTTGTTAGTGCTTTATTCTCGAGTACGTTACTGGCAGGCTCATATAGCGTTGTCGCTTTAATTATGGTGATTGGTGCATGGTACATTACCGATGGCAATATTGGGATGACGATTGGAACTTTATATATCTTTATTCGGGCAGCGATGAACTTATTTGAACCAGTCTTGAATTTAACAAGATTCGTTAACGACTTACAAGTTGCCCAAGCAAGTGCGGAACGGGTCTTACAATTAGTTAATGAAAAACCAGAAATTGATGACACTGATGAAGTTAAAGACGTATATGGTGACTTATTTAATAAGAAAAAAGAAAACTGGGAAGAAATTAAAGGTGATGTTGAATTTAAAAATGTTACATTCTTTTATAATCCCAAAGAAATAATTTTAGATAACTTTAATTTAAAAGTAAAAGCCGGCCAAAGTGTCGCCTTAGTTGGTCATACTGGCAGTGGGAAAACAACAATTGTTAACCTTTTTGCCCGGTTTTACGAACCGCGTCATGGCGAAATATTAATTGACGGCAAAGATTATCGGACCCGCAGTTTAAGTTGGCTCCATAGTCGTTTAGGTTATGTTTTACAAATGCCGGAATTATTCTCAACATCAATTAAAGAAAACATCCGTTACGGCAATTTAAAGGCGAGTGATGAAGAAGTATATGCCGCTAGTATTGCTGTCGGTCTTGATGAATACGTGAAGACTTTAGAAAACGGCTATGATACTTCCGTTGGTGAAGGAGGAAATCTTCTTTCCGTTGGCCAAAAACAACTAATTTCTTTTGCCCGCGCGATTCTGGCTGATCCCCGTATTTTAATTCTTGATGAAGCGACGAGTTCAATCGATAGTGAAGCTGAACATAAAATTCAAGAAGCAACAAGTACGCTTTTAAAAGGTCGAACAAGTTTCGTTGTTGCCCACCGGCTATCAACGATTGTAAATAGCGATTTAATTATTCTTTTAGAAGCCGGAAAAATTGTTGAAATGGGCACGCATGCCGAATTATTAAGCAACCGCGGCCCATATTTTGAACTATATCGTAATCAATTTATTGCCGAACGTAGTGAAGCACTCTTTAAATAATAAATATTTTTAAGCATTATCACCCTCAACTCTTTTTTCACTTGGTAAAATAATACCATAGGGGGGTATCGTATGAAAAGAACATATATAGTACCAAAGATGATGTGCGGTGGTTGCCAAAAGGCGATTGACGCCAAATTAATGAATGTAAGCGGCATAAGTTACGAAATTAACCTTGAAAATAAAACGGTAGTCGTTTATTTTAATGGCGAAATTGATGACCATAAAGTAATAAGCGCCATCCGCAATGCGGGTTATGAAGCCGCGAGACTTTAAATAATGAAAAAGAAATATAAAGTAACTGGCATGATGTGTGCCGGTTGCGTCTATAATGTTGAAAAAGGGGTTAAAAGCGTTAAAGGGGTCAAAGATGTTAACATTTCGCTTTTAACGAATTCGATGGAAATTAGTGTCGATGACAGTGTCAGTGATGCGACAATTATTAAAGCCGTATCTGATAGCGGCTATGGCGCCGAAATATTTGAAAGTCAATCGATTAGTGACATTCGCCAAAAACGGAAAGAAGATTTAAAGAAGCGTTTTAGTATTTTAATCGTCTCGGCGATTTTACTTATTATATTAATGTATATCGCAATGGGACCAATGCTTGGGATCCCGCTTCCGTGGCCGAGTGACTTACTTATTCTTGGTTTAGCCTTACAACTTGGGATTGCCCTTTTAATTAGTGCTTTAAATTTTGGCTACTTTACGAGAGGCTTTAAAGCCTTATTTAAACGTCATCCAAACATGGACTCATTAACGGCGATTGGGGCGACCAGTGCTTTAATATATGGTGTTTATGCCCTTATTATGACGATTATTAGTATGAATAATAATGATATGACGATGGCGCACCACTATGCCCATAATGTCTATATTGAAACAAGCGCGATGATTCTTGTCTTTGTTTCGCTTGGTAAATATTTAGAAGAACTAGCCAAAGTCAAAACGAAATCAAGTTTAGAAAAATTAATTGGGTTAGTGCCTGATAATGGTTATAAATTAGTTGATGGTGAATTTATTAGTGTTCCGCTTAGTGATATAATGGTAAATGACTTAGTGCGGGTTAACCCTGGGGCAAAGATTCCCCTTGACGGTATTATTGTTGAAGGATATGGCGATATTGATGAATCAGCCATTAACGGTGAAGCCGCCCCAAAATATAAAACCATCAATGATGAAGTAATCGGGGCAACCATCAATCGAAATGGGTCATTTGTCTTTAAAGTGACGCGTACGGGTGAAGATACTTTGCTCCAGCAAATTATTCGTTTAGTCGAAGATGCGGCCAGTAGTAAAGCGCCTTTACAAGTTTTAGCCGATAAAATTGCCAGTATTTTTGTCCCAATCGTAATTTCTTTAGCCTTACTCGTCTTTGCGCTTTGGGCGATCTTTAGCCGTGATATCGAGTTAGCCTTCAACTTAGCGATTACTGTGCTCGTTATCAGTTGTCCGTGTGCTTTAGGTTTAGCAACCCCAGTTGCCGTCATGGTTGGCACCGGCAAAGGTGCTGAAAACGGTATTTTAGTGAAAAATGCCAGTGCGTTAAGTGCTTTAAATAAAATTGACCGGGTCGTTTTTGATAAAACCGGCACTATCACAAGTGGCTTTTTAAAAGTTAATAAAGTTACGTTAAGTGCAGATATTTTAAATGAAGTAAGTGGCGCGATAATTGGGTTAGAAAAACTAAATGATCACCCGCTTGCCGGAGCGCTTGTTAGTTATCTTGAGTCTCTTGGCTATAGCGCCTTTGAAGTAACAAATACCAAATATATTCCTGGGCAAGGAATGGTCGGGGAAAGTAATGGTCATCATTATTTAGTAGGTAACGTTAAACTATTAAAAGATAATGACGTTGATGTCAAAAAAATAAAAGAAATTGGCACGCATATTTATGTGGCCCAAGACGGGGTTATGCTTGGCGCCTTTATCTTACAAGATGATATTAAAGCAAGCGCCCATTTAACGATTCTTGAACTTCAAAAAATGGGCATTGAACCGATCTTATTAACGGGTGATAATAAAGAAAACGCGCTATATTTAGCAAATATCCTTGGCATAAAAGAAGTGTATAGTGAAGTTTTACCAAGCGAAAAGGCAATGAAAATTGCTAATATCCAGCAAAATGGCTATAAAGTAGCAATGGTTGGCGACGGTATTAATGATGCCCCGGCTTTAGAACAAAGTGATGTCGGAATCGCCTTAGGAAGTGGGACGCAGATTGCTTTAGATAGCGCTGATATAATCTTGGTAAATGATGATCCTTATGACGTCCTTAAAGCCATTAAACTAGCGAAGAAAGTTACAAGTACGATTAAATGGAACTTATTTTGGGCATTCTTTTATAACGTCATCATGATTCCAGTAGCAGCCGGTTTATTTAACTTTAGTATCTTTAATTACTTTACATTAAACCCGATGATTGCTAGTGCCTTAATGTCGGTATCAAGTATCTTTGTCGTCGTCAATGCGCTTTTCATTAAGCGTTTAAATATGAAAAAAGGAGGCTAGTATTATGCAAGCTGATCATAAAAAGGTAAATCGTAAAATTAATATCGCCAAAGGACAACTCGAAGGAATTTCAAAGATGATAAGTGAAGACGCTTATTGTCTTGATATTTCCAATCAACTATTAGCAACGATTGCTTTATTAAAAAGTGTCAACCATGAAATCCTTAGTGCCCACCTTGCGCACTGTATTTTTAATAGCAGTGATGAAGAATTACGGAGCAAATTACAAGAGATTGATGTCCTTTTAAAACGAATTGTGTAACAAAAATCGAAATTAAGATACAATTATTAGTATGAAGAATAAATACATTATTTACTTTAAAGAAAGTAAGGACCTCGCCTTAAGTTTATGTCAAAAAAGTAATGTTCCCGGATATGAACTAGAAGTGCTTTCTTATTCATTTGGTGAATTTAGTGTGAAGTTACCAGACGTTCCCTTAAAAGGAGATGTCTATTTTGTTATTCAAGATGACGGCGAGCCTGCTGAATTACTAGTCCGGGTTATGATGACTTTAGATGCTTTAGAAAATACATCGCCCGCCCGGGTTAATTTAATTATTCCTTATTTACCATTTAGTCGCCAGGATAAGAAAAAAGCCGACAATCGTGCGGTTGCCAGTCGGGTGCTCGCGAATTTATTTAACACCGGATTTGTCAGTAATATCTTTACTTTTGACCTGCATAATCCGGTTATTACCGAATACTTTAAAACCCCAGTTTACAATTTAACAATGCTTGATAGTTTTATTAATTATTTCAAAACGCTTGATTTAGAAAACGTTATTATCGTTGCCCCAGATCACGGGCGCTTTAATGCGGCAAAATACGTGGCGAACGCTTTTAAAGACGCAAACTTTGTATTAATCAATAAAGAAAGAACTTCAACCCATAGTGTGGAAATAACGGGGATTGAAGGGGAGACAGAAGGAAAAACCGCTCTTATCATCGAAGATATCATTGATACCGGTAATACTTTAGTCAGTGCGGTAGGAGCGCTTAAAGAAAAGGGCGTCAAAGAAGTCTATGTCGCGGCAACTCATGGGGTATTAAGTCACAATGCTTTAAGGAAAATTAAAGCGCTTGGTTTAAAAAAGATTATTATTACAAATACAATTCCACCTCATGAAACGGATACAATTTTAGAAATATTACCAATTGAAGATTATCTTGTGCCGATTATTAAAGACTAGTTCGGTAAAAGGTTTTATAGTCTTGTTTTACAACTTTCTAGATTTGTGTATAATTGAATTATATAGAAAAGGGGATCATTTATGGTTTTAGGATCAGAACAAAAATATTTATGCTTATTATGCGGAATGATTATTGATAATCCTGATTATTGCGAATATTGTGGCGCAACATCAGAAAATATCGTTCCTTACAACGAAGAATAAGTATTACATACTATTTTTAAGAAACATGGTCTAGTGCCATGTTTTTTATTTATAATAAAAAGTGCTAAAATATATACAACTTAAATGAGGTACTAATTATGAGAATACGTTTTATTAACGCCCTTATTCTGACAATGGAAGAAAATCGTCCGCTTTTTAATGGTGAAGTTCATGTTGAAGATAACTTAATTACTTATGTCGGACCAAGTCTTGAACTAGATGAAACCTTTGATCGGATTATTAATGTTGAAGGCAATTTATTAATGCCTGGCTTTAAAAATATCCACTCGCACTCACCAATGACTTTCTTACGGAGTTATGCTGATGATTTACCGCTTTTTGAATGGCTACACAATGCTGTTTTTCCGCTTGAAAACAAAATTCAACCTGGTGATCAATATGTTTTAAGTAAGATTGCTTTTGCTGAATATTTAACAAGTGGAATTACCCTTTGCTTTGATATGTATTATTCACCACTTGAAACGGCGAAAGCTGCGGTCGATTCCGGGTTTAGAGCAGCCTTATGCGGCACCGTCACGAAGTATAAGGAAAGTGTCGAAGAAATGAAAGCGGCTTACCATACCATTAATAAAATGAGTCCGCTTGTTAGTTATCATCTTGGTTTCCACGCCGAATATACTGCGACTCCAGAAATTTTAAAAGAATTAGCGAAAGCCGCCCATGAATTGAAAGTACCAATTTGGAGTCACATTAGTGAAACAAAACGGGAAGTTGATGAATGTATTGAAAAATATGGAGTATCCCCGGCCGTTTATATTGATAATTTAGGCTTATATAAATATGGGGGCGGTGGCTTCCATGGTGTCCATTTTACGGATGCTGATTTTGAAGTATATAAGAAACGGAAATTAAGTATCGTTACTAATCCAAGCGCCAATACGAAACTTGCGAGCGGGATTGCGCCAATTAAACGTTATTTAGATGAAGGAATTAATGTGGGAATCGGTACCGATGGTCCGGCGAGCAATAATGCGCTTGATTTCTTCCGGGAAATGTGGCTTGTAACCGGCTTAGCGAAATTACGGGAAAATGACGCAAGTGTCGTCGATGCTTATGCCGTTCTTAAAATGGCGACTGTCAACGGAGCAACGGCGTTAAATATGCTCAATGCCCGTTATTTAAGTGAAGGAAGTTTGGCCGATATTATTATGCTTGATCTCAATCAACCAAATATGCAACCGATTAATAACATTGAAAAAAATATTGTTTATGCTGGTAGTAAAAGTAACGTTATCATGACAATGATTAACGGAAAAGTCTTATATGAAAACGGGGAATTCTTCTTAGATGAACCAATTGAAGAAATATACCGGAAAGGTCAAGAAATTACCGAACGCCTAAAAGGGTAAGGAAAAGATTACCCGCGTGTATTATATAGTTTGCTAAAATTCAATTTAGTGCTATAATACTAATACATCGCGGGGTAGAGCAGTGGTAGCTCGTCGGGCCCATAACCCGGAGGTCGTAGGTTCAAATCCTTCCCCCGCAACCAAAAAAACAAGCAAGACATCTTGAAAAACAAGGTGTCTTTTTTTGACCAATTACAAATTTTCCAATAAAAATTATCATTATATGTTAAACTAATTTCATAAATACACACATATGGAGGTGTTTATGATGCGTAATAATATTGACAAACAAAACCCTAGTTTTTTATTATCAAAGAAAATTAGAAGGGCTAGACGCACGGCAATATGGATGGCTTTATTTATCTTTTTATTTGTCGTGTCACTTATTATCTTTCTTTTCGCAGAAGTATTTCAAGCCTTCGCCGTGATCATTTTAGTGTTAATCGTGCTTTTAACCTTAGGTTTAATCTTACTAAATGATGAATTCCGTGCCTTATTTTCTTCGGGTGCCGCCGAAACAACGGCAATGATTAAAAGTACAGGACTAACCTTAACCATCATTTTTGGAACTTTAATGCTCTTAACAATTGTCATTTATGTCTTACAAAAAAGGGCTATCAAAAAGTTAGAAAAATCGCATAATCCCGAAGTCATAATTGAAGCGGAAGTAAATGCTCCTACCCAAGACATTCAAGTGCTGAATAAGCCTCATCTTCAAAACATTAATGAAGGACCAAATCGTTTAAAACCAAAGTCAATTCTTGATGATAATAAAAAAGATAAGCAATTTAAATAGCGAAAACTAAATTACAATATGTCTTGCAAACCATTTGCAACTAATCAATTCCAAAATGTTTTAAAATGCTATAAGCATATGTGTTTTAAAAATGGCATGAAGGGTATAATATAATCGCGAGATAGGAGATATTTCTAGATATGAATGAACAAAAAAGAATCGTTGTGGTCGGGGGCGTTGCCGGTGGAATGAGCTTTGCCACCCGTTATAAAAGATTACACCCTCATGCCGAAGTAATTGTTTTAGATAAAGGTCCATATGTTTCGTTTGCAAACTGCGGTTTACCTTATGCTTTAGGAGATGTCATTAGTAAAAGACACCGCCTTATTGTTGAAACCAAAGAAAGACTTGGGGCCCGTTTTGAAATTGATGTTTATACGGACACCGAAGTCATTGGCGTCTATCCTGATGTTAAAGAAGTTGAAGTTATTAATAACTTAGAAAAAAGACGGATTCGTTATGATGAATTAGTGCTTTCTCCTGGCGCCAAACCATTTATGATTGATATTCCGGGACTTAAGCCGGAAGATACATATGTTTTACGAAACATTCCCGATTTAGACCGCCTACAAGAACGCGTTAATGATGACGGCATTCATAAAGCGATTGTGATTGGTGCTGGCTTTATTGGTTTAGAAGTGGCTGAGAACTTAAAAGTTAAAGGCTTTGAAGTGACGATTGTCGAAAAAGCCCCCCATGTCCTCCCGCCTTTTGATGAAGAAATGGCGGAATTTGCCCGGCTTGAACTTGTTAAAAATGGGGTTAATGTTTACGCCAATGATGAAGTTATCGAAGTTAAAAATAAAGTTGCTATTTTAAAAAGCGGACATAGCATTAAATTCGATTTAGTGGTTATGAGTGTTGGTGTCGTCGCCGATACAAACTTTTTAAAAGATACCGGCATTAAAATGAATGGCAGAGGCTTTATCTATGTTGATGATCATTATCAAACATCGGTTAAAGATATTTATGCTGTTGGTGATGCCATTTTAGTAAAACACGAAATTACTGGCGAATTAGTGAGTATCGCCCTTGCTAATCCCGCGAACCGCCAAGGCCGGCAACTCGCCGACCATTTAGGTGGATTTAAAACCTTTAATCGCGGAACATTAGGAACTGCGATTTTAAAACTTTTCACCGGAAGTTATGCGTCCACTGGTTTAAATGAAAGACAAGTGAAAAACGCTAATTTACCTTATAAAACTGTATATTTATCGTGGTTTGATCACGCCACCTATTACCCAGGCGCCACTGGTATTAATTTAAAAGTAATTTTTAATCCGGATAATGGATTAGTTTATGGTGCACAAGGAGTTGGTGAAAAAGGTGTTGATAAACGGATTGATATTATTGCTACCGCGATTAAAGCCAAACTCCCGATTAATGAATGGCCAGAACTTGAATTTAGTTATGCCCCACCTTTTGGAATGGCCAAAGACATTGTCAATTTAGCCGGATACTTTGCAAGTAACGTTATGCAAAAAGTAACCGAATTAGTCGAGTGGCATGAATTAGAAGAACGAATGAATAACGGGGCAATTGTTGTTGATGTCCGAAGTGAAAGGGAGAGAATGCGCCACGGTTATATTAAAGGGTCAATTAACATTCCAATTGAACGTTTCCGTGACCAATATGATGAATTACCGCTGGACCGGGAAATTATTTTATACTGCGAAAGTGGGACAAGAAGTTATAACGCGGAACGGATTCTTAAATCATATGGCTATAAAGCCTATAACCTTAATGGGGCATATGCCATTTATCAAGTGGCAAAACCGGAGCATGTAATTAAAGATGAGTAGTTTTAAAACAGTAATGAGTAATGATTTATTGATGATGATTCGTAGCGGAAATACGTTAAACATCATTGATGTGCGGGAAACTTATGAATTTGAGCGGGGTCATATTCCTGGGGCCATTAATATTCCCTTAAGTGCTTTTGACTTAAATAAACTAGATAAAAGTAAAGAATATTATGTCGTATGTGAAACCGGGGCACGAAGCATTGAAGTGGCGAAAGCCTTAGCCCAATACGGCTACAAAATAATTAATGTCATGGGTGGGACAAGTGCCTACCGTGGCATGCTAGTCAGATAAAGGACCAAGTAATTGGTCTTTTTTCTTAATCATTGGAAAAGGATTGAAGAAAATGGAAAATAAGCATAAAATGCTAGGTATGAAACATAATCGTCAATTACAAATTTTACTTTATATCACTCTAGCGCTGAACATCGTTTTAGCCACCATTAAGTTATGGGCGGGTTATGCTTATCTTTCGCCCTCTTTACAAAGTGATGGTTATAATTCGCTTTTTGATGTGGGAATTAGTATTATGCTTATTATCATTTTAAAGACATCAAACCGCGCCCCCGATCACAATCACCATTATGGACACCAGAAATATGAAGGGCTTCTTTACTTTGCGTTAGGACTTTTCATTTTATTTTCAACAATTGTCCTTGGCATTGAAAGTGTCAAAGGTTTCATCGGCTACTTACAAAATAATCCGGTGGAAAAACCTGATTTAATGGCGTTATATATTGCAATTATTAGTGTCTTAATTAAAGTATTACTTTTTACTATCAACTTCTTAGCCTATAAAAAGTTTAAAAGACCAGCACTTAAGGGTGACGCTTATAACCATTTAAGCGATATCTTTGCGACCGCCGTTAGTATTATCGCCATTATCCTTGCCCAATTTAATTTCTTTATTTTTGAATACATTGGCTCATTTATTATTATGATTATCATCATTAATACAAGCTTTAAAATCATTAAAGAAGCGGCCTATTATTTAACGGATGTTTCCCCAAGCCCAAAGACGATTGCAAAGATTCGTGAAGCCATCCTCCTCCAAAAAGATGTCCTTTTTGTCGACGATTTAAAAGTACGGCGCCATATGAATAATTACTACGTTGATGTTGAAATTGGCGTTAGTAAAGATTTAAGTTTTGAAGAAGCGCATATTATAAGCGAAAACGTCCACCATTATATCGAAGCAAACTTTAAAGTGTTACATTGCCATGTGCACATGAATCCTCATTAATTAGTGATCCTTTAATTAATAATTAAATCGTCATTATTATACTTGCAAAAAAAGTCAATCTTTATTATTATATGTAGTACTGGATCAGTGGTGTAGTGGTTAACATGTCTCCCTGTCACGGAGAAGATCGAGGGTTCGATCCCCTTCTGATCCGCCAGTGGCCCGATAGCTCAGCTGGTAGAGCAATGGACTGAAAATCCATGTGTCGCCGGTTCAAGTCCGGCTTGGGCCACCATCGAAAAAATAGCATCGAAGAAATTCGGTGTTTTTTTTATTACAAAAGTAGTCAAATACACTCTTTTGATGAAGATTAATATTCATTTATCCTTGATGTAAGTTAGCCATCTCTATTTTGAAATAGACGGCAATGTATTATAATTATTTATATTACTTAATTGGAGAAATAATATGCAAAAAGTAGGAATCCGGAACTGGCTATCATTAATAATTGCTGGTTTAGTCGGTCAATTAGCGTGGGCAATTGAAAATATGTTCTTAAATCTTTATTTATTTGAACAAACCCAAGATGCAAGTTTTGTGCCGTGGATGGTAGCTTTAAGTGCTGCCTCGGCGACCGTAACAACATTGCTGATGGGAGCATTAAGCGATAAGATTGGCAAACGAAAAGCCTTTATTAGTTTTGGTTACATTGCCTGGGGTATTTCGATATTACTTTTTGCTTTTATTACGAAAAATAATGTTGAGAAACTTTTTCCAAGTGCGAATGCCATCTTTTTAACCGGGGTATTCATTATTATTCTTGATTGTATTATGACCTTTTTTGGTAGCACTGCCAATGATGCGGCTTTTAACGCTTTTGCGACCGATATTAGCACGAAAGAGACTAGTAATCGGATTGAATCAGTTTTGGCGGTCTTGCCATTATTCGCGATGCTAATTATCTTTGGTGGTTTTAGCGGGATGGCAAAAGGTGAAGGATGGATGTTATTCTTCATTATTTTTGGCGTATTAACGGTTATTATCGGTATCATTTCGATCTTTTTATTTCCTGCCGACCAAGCGTTAGTCGCCAGTGATGAAAGTTATTTTAAGAAAATCTTCTACGGGTTCAAAGGAAAAGTTATTAAAGAAAATCCTTTACTTTACTTAACCCTTTTATCATTCATGCTCTTTGGGATTGCAATTCAAGTCTTTATGCCTTATTTTCTTATCCATATTCAAAATAAATTAGGATTTAAAGACCTTAATTTCACGATTATTATGGGGTCGGTTTTATTAGTCGCTTCCTTAATTACCGTTCTTGTTGGATTCTTTGTCTTAAAGAAAAATAAACCGATTTTTTCTTTCATCGCCTTAGGGATTACCGCCGCGGGCTTACTTCTAATGTTTTTTGCAAAAGACATGGTTTTCATTATCATTGCCGGTATTATCTTTATGAGCGGGAACATGATTGGTTCGACCATTCTTGGCGCCAAAGTGCGTGATTATACGCCACGGGCCGAAGTCGGTTTATTTCAAGGTATTCGGATGATTTTTGTCGTCTTAATTCCGATGATTGTTGGTCCTTTCCTTGGTCAATTATTTTATAGCCAAACCGCCGAAACTTATACGAATGAATACGGAAATTTAGTGAAACTACCAAATGAATATATTTATTTAGGGGCGATGTTTGTATTGCTATTTGCCATTATCCCTTTAATTTTCTTAATGAAAAGCGAAGTTAAAGAGGTGAAAGATGAAGAATAATATTCCTTTAGCCGAATACCCGCGGATGATTATGGTGCGGGATTCTTATCGGTCACTTAACGGCATTTGGGAATACGCAATTAGGAAGGATAAAGAAATACCTTTAACTTTTGACGGGGAAATAGTCGTCCCTTTTTCTCCGGAAAGTCCTTTATCTTTAGTGCATAAACATGTTGAACCCGACGATTATTTGATTTATCGTAAACGCTTTAGTGTCGATGAAGATTTTATCAAAGATCATACGATTCTTCATTTTGGCGCGGTCGATCAAATTGCCACCATTTACCTAAACGGGGTCCCGGTCGGCTTTAATGAAGGCGGCTTTATTCCTTTTTCGATATTTATTGATTCTTTAATCCAACAAGAAAATGAACTCGTGGTCGTCGTTAAAGATTATAGTGACACAAAGTTTTATAGTCGCGGTAAGCAAAAACGGAAACGCGGACAAATATGGTATACGCCGCAAAGTGGGATATATTTACCGGTGTGGATCGAAAGTGTTACGAAAGACTTCGTGGAAAGTTTAAAGATAACCCCACTTTTTGATCAAAGTAAAGTTGAAATTATCGTTTATTCATCAAGCAAGGAAGATGTAGTTCTCACTTTTAATGAAGAAAAGCACGTTTTTAAGGCCAATACGCCTTTTTTCCTTGAACTACCTAACTTTCATCCTTGGACTCCGGATAACCCTTATTTATACCCATTCACGGTGCAAATTAAAGATGACACTGTTTCTTCTTACTTTGCGATGCGGAAAATAAGTGTTGAACTCGCCCCTGATGGTCATAAACGAATAATGCTTAATAACGAAGTAGTGTTCCAAAGTGGCCTTTTAGACCAAGGTTATTATCATGATGGCTTATTAACCCCGCCAAGTGATGAAATATTAGTCAATGATATTCTTTTAGCTAAAAAGATGGGCTTTAATGTCCTTCGGAAACATATAAAACTTGAATGGGAACGATTTTATTATCACTGTGATCGTTTAGGAATGATGGTATGGCAAGATTTCGTCAATGGCGGTGAGAAGTATGCGTTTACCGTTGCCCATGTCCCAGCTTTTTTAAATATTCATTACAATGACACCAATTATCAAAGATTTGGCCGTAGTAACGCCAAAGGACGAATGCAATTTTATTTAGAAGCCCGGGAAACAATCAACCATCTATATAATTATCCTTCAATTGTGCTTTGGACGGTTTTTAATGAAGGATGGGGACAATTTGACGCCCGAAAATTATTGAAGTATGTACAAAAACTAGATAATACCCGACTTATTGATATTACATCAGGATGGCATGATCAAGGGATTGGGGACTTTAAATCACGCCATGTATATTTCCGAAAATATACTCATCACCAAGACTCACTAAAGAGAGCCACAATCCTTAGTGAATTTGGAGGTTTTTCCTATAAAATTGATGGTCATTATTTTGGTGTTGGAAATTTTGGTTACAAGAAATTTAAAGATGAAGCCTCTTTTACCAAAGCCTTCATCAAACTTTATGAAAAAGAAATTCTCCCTAGTGTTAAAAAAGGTTTATGCGCCGCTATCTACACACAACTAAGTGATGTTGAAGATGAATTAAATGGGCTAATAACTTATGACCGAAAGGTTATTAAAATCAATCCTGATGAAGTATTAAAAATAAACAAAAAATTAACTAACTCAAAATAGTAAGGTTAAATATATTCCCTTTTTGAATATTCAAATTTCAAATAATTTTTAAAGCGTTTGATGGAGTTGATGCTGCAACTTTGGATAAATACATGCTTAAAGTCAACAATAATTAAAAAACTTTACTCCCGCGCTGGTTCCTGACAACGTAGGAATAAAGTTTAATATATATTCCATTACAGAATAATATATACATATTTTATGTCATTTTAGAATATATGACAAATAATAAAGTTTTTATGATTACTTTTGTTTAAAATGAAACCATGAGAAATCTACGACTAAAAGAATTACGAAAAGAAAAGGGATTAACGCAAAAGGAAGTGGCCGATGCCTTAACGCTTTCGCAATCAATGGTTTCCAAGTATGAACGGGGTATCATGATTCTGGATATTAAGACTGCAGCCAATTTTGCTGACTTTTATGGAGTTTCCTTAGATTATATATACGGTGATGATCAATATCGCTTCAATGACATTAGTGAGCAAGATATTATTAGCCTTAGTGACGCCGAGAAAAATGAACTTATACTCAACATCTTAAAATTTATCAGGTCAAAGAAATAAAAAAAGCCATTACGGCTCTTTTTTAAATATTCAAACATTCAATAACTATGCTTTTTTATAAAGGTAATGACTATATTCATCCTTAGCAAGCATTTCTGCGATATAAGAACAGTAGGGAAGAATTTTAGTATTCTTTTCATCAGCGAGGGCGATTAGACGTTTAAATAAGAGCAAGGCTAAACCTTGACCCCGGTAGTCTTTATTTACTTCCGTATGGGTTCCAACAATAATGCCGTGGCGATTAATGTAGTAATCAAGGGCAGCGATTGTGTTTGTCGGGCTTTCACCGATATAGATGCTTTTTTCTGATAATTTTACTTCGTATTCCATACTTATATTTTAAACGATAATTTGAAAATTAGCGTGAATAGTGCTTAAATAATGCGTTTAATTTCAAATGACTTTTAAAATTGCTATGATTAAGGTGTACTCTAAGGAATTTCAGATGGAAAAAAAGAAATTAAAAGTCGCCGTCGTCGCCGACGTACTTGGAAAAGAAAATAATGGGACAACGATTGCCGGAATGAACTTTATTCGGTCATTAATCGCAAAAGGTCATGATGTAGTCGTTATTTCTCCCGATCAAGATAAGATTGGACTTCCAGGTCACGTAGTTATGCCAATTTGGAATTTTGGCATTTTTAATCGTTATGTTGAAAAAAACGGCGTCGTGATTGCTAAAGTTGATCATAAATTACTAGAAGACACTTTAAAAGACGTTGATGTTATTCATTCAATGCTTGCTTTTTCGCTTGGAAAAGCGACCGGGAAGATTGCTAAAAAACTTGGGATACCTTTAACATGTGGATTTCATACCCAAGCCGAGAACATTACCGGGCATATTAAATTAATGAATTTTAAACCGGCGAATCGTTTAACTTACAAAATATTAAATAATCGTCTCTATAAGCACGTTGACGGAATTCATTATCCCACGGCCTTTAGTCGCGATACCTTTGAACATGTCGTCGGTAAAACCCCCGCCTTTGTCATAAGTAACGGCGTTCATAAGCGTTTTCAGCACCGGCCAGAATTACAAGCCACTAATTTATTAAAGACGGATGCTAAATACCAAATCATCTTTACCGGCCGTCTATCTAAAGAAAAAACCCATCATGTTTTAATTAAGGCTTTAAAATATTCCCAGTTTAAAGATGATATTCAACTCGTTTTTGCGGGGGCAGGACCGCTAGAAGCCAAAATCCGAAAAATGGGTCGAAAATTAAAACATCCGCCCATTATCCGTTTCTTTAGCCGTGATGAAATGGTCGAAGTTTTAAATAATAGTACGTTATACGTTCATCCTTCGGAAATTGAAATTGAAGCGATTAGTTGTTTAGAAGCAATTAGTTCAGGATTAGTGCCGGTGATTGCTAATTCGAAACGAAGCGCGACCCGCTACTTTGCGCTAGATGATAAAAACTTATTTAAGAATTTAGATGCAAAAGATTTAGCAAGTAAAATTGATTATTGGCTTTTAAACCCTGACAAAAGGGAAGAAAGGCAAAAAGAATATTTAGATTATACAAAGCAATTTGATCATGATTACTGTATGGATCAAATGGAAGCAATGCTTTATAAAGTGATTGAAAATGGCAAGTCAAAAACACGTTAAGACAATTTACTATCGTGATTTACTTCATGATGATTTTTCAGGAACAACCATTTCCCAAGTCCCAATTGATGAAAACTATAAGTTTGTGCGGAAAAATATCTTTTTTCGAATAGGGGCATTCATTTTAACTTTTATCATTGCCCTCCCTATTTTGTTTTGTATTTTAAAAATAAAGCATGGAGTCAAGGTTAAAAACAAAAAAGTATTAAGAAAATTAAAAGGTAAAGCATATTTTCTATATGGAAATCATACCCAAAGTGCCGATTCATATATTCCGCAAGTGGCCATTAATCCTTTCCGAAAAACATATATTTTAAGTAATCCTGACGCCACAAGTATAAAGGGACTTAAAACAATTGTTGAAATGCTCGGGGCAATTCCTTTACCCGATGCTAACCAAAACTTCAAAGCGAGTAAGAACTTTTTAAAAGCATTAGATTATTATGTAAACAAGAATAAAGTCATTGCCATTTATCCTGAAGCGCATATTTGGCCTTACTACACCGGCATTCGCCCCTTTTTAAGTAATAGTTTCGTTTATCCGGTTAATTATAATGTGCCCGCCTTGGCAGTTGTCGCAACTTATCAAAGCCGCCGTTTCAAAAAAACACCGCGCCTTATCTTAACGTTAAGTGCACCATTTTATCCTGATTTAACTTTGTCAAAGAAAGATGCCCGCGATAAATTACGTAATGAAGTTTATGAATTTATGAAAAAAGAGGCGGCAAGCCCCTTAAATCATGAATACTATCTTTATATTGCTAAGCCTAACGATTAATCACGACTTTTTAAATCACGAGTAAAAACTTTATCTTTAACGTCCTCTAATTCCTTTTGATAGCGGTTTGTGACAATCAAATCGCTTTTTGCTTTAAAAGTTGCTAAATCGTTAATGACTTTATAACCATGGAAGGTTTCATCAGTAATTAACGGTTCATAAATAATTACTTCCATTTTTTCTTCTTTTAGAATATTAATAACATCAATAATCGATGATTCCCGGAAGTTATCGCTGCCTTTTTTCATAATGAGGCGAAAGACGCCAATTGTTTTCCCTTGGTTCATAATAAGTTCACGAATAATGAACTGGGCAATGAACTCTTTGCGGGAAATGTTTGATTTTATCGTCCCACTTATTAATTGTTCAGGAACAAGATCATAATTTGTTTGGAGTTGTTTAATGTCTTTTGGTAAACAGTATCCGCCATAACCAAATGAAGGATTGTTATAATAATTACCAATCCGCGGATCAGTGCTTATTGCATCAATAATCGTTAAGGAATCTAAGTCTTTTGTCAACGCAAAGGTATCAAGTTCATTAAAGAATGAAACACGTAAGGCAAGGTAAGCATTCGCAAAAAGTTTAATGGCTTCGGCTTCCTCAAGCGAAGTTAAAAAGACCTTCACGTCATCTTTATTTTTAACTGCATTCAAGTATAAAGTGCTGATTTGCCGCGCAATTTCGACTTCTTTTGCTTCTTTTTGGTTATAACCAACGACGATCCGACTAGGATATAGATTATCATAGAGCGCCGAACCTTCTTTTAAAAACTCCGGACTAAAGAAAATATTTAATGCTGGAAAAAGTAACCGTAAATGGATTGTTGCCCCTACGTGGAGGGTTGATTTAATTAAGATGATACTTTTGGATTTAGCGCTTTCTAATGCCTTCAAAGTGTCGACAATTGAACTTAAGTCAAACATTTTTGTTTCTTCATTAAAGTGGGTCGGAGTCGCAATAATAATGAGGTCGCTCTCTTTGATTGCCTCGTTAAAAACATTGGTAACTTTTAGTGATTTACTTTTCAATGCATTAGTAATTTCAATATCGCGAAAGGGAGTATTTCCCTCTTTAATTTTTAAGACTTTGTCGTGATTAATATCATAGCCAACTACATCATAATCGTTATTAAAAAGTAAGGCTTGGGCTAAGCCGACATATCCTAATCCAATCACCCTAATTTTGTTGAACATTATAATAACTCCTTATCAATTATAGCAAATATATGCGGATATTTTGTTCGTTCGTATTTTTATTACGAAAATGCGTAAGTTTATGATAATCTTGATATATGAAAAATGTATACACAAATATGTGCATGGTATATGACGGCGAAAATATTTTGGTCTTAAACCGTGTTAAAAAAGATTGGCCAGGTCTTACTTTCCCCGGTGGGCACGTTGAAGAAAATGAGTTATTTAGCGATAGCGTTATCCGTGAGATGAAAGAAGAAACTGGGTTAACGATTAAAGATCCTGAATACGTAGGGCAAATTGTGTGGCCACTCCCTGATAAGGGGATAAATGACGTTGCCTTACTTTACCGCACCAACATTTATAGTGGCGAAATTTTAGCGAGTAAAGAAGGCGAAGTTTTCTTCATTAAAAAAAGTGAGTTAGGTAATTACACCCCCTCACTTGATTTTGATAAAGTCTTAGCCAAGATGCTTAAGTTTGATTAAGCACTAGCCGCTTCAACGAACGGAATTGTATTTAATTGTTGGAATAATTCCGGAAGCGCATCACTTAAGTTTATAGTGGTGGCGCCATCTTTAAAGGCGCTAAACATGTTGAGACTACCGGCAACGTTCCCTAAATTAACAATTTTTAAGAGAATACTTCGTTCAGTAGTAAATAATTCTAAGAAGCCAATTACTTCAGGATTTAAGAATTTATACATTAATGTATCTTCAGTAATGGCGGCTTTAAAGGCGGTCATTGGCGGCACTAATGTTGCCATCGGTATCGCAAAGATCATAACGGCAATAAGCGTTAAACCAATGCTAATCGCAAAGCGGGCGGGAATAAGTTTTAAATCTTTTACTTTCTTTGGAAGTAATAAGTTGAATAAGGGGAAAGTAATTCCCGAGATAATGGGGGTAATAATACCAATCGCCATTATGCCAAACCAAATCGTGAGGTTTTTAAGGACGACTTCGGTGAGGGCTAAAGCATAACTATCACTGTAGCCAGCCTTGATACTGACACCGTTTATAACTTGGGCTAAGTTTGTCCATTCAACGGCAGTTCCACCAGCCGTACCTTTAATCGAAACCGGTAATTGACCCAAGGTCGGCGCAAACATCCCGACAAAACTAAATAAGATAATGACAAGAATAATAAAGATTATGCCTCGCCACACCACTTTCCAGAAACTTTTGAAAATACTTCGAATGATGGCGGCGAAAAAAGCGGCGGCAATAAAGGCATCAACGAGGAAGGTTAATTGATTTAAAAAGCCAAAAATAACGCCAACGAAATCAAAACCCTCGAGGGCAGCACCGATTCCGCCTTCGCTGACTAGCATGGGAATTAATTGAAGATAAGACAATAAATTCATAAGCATTTTCTAACCTCTATTCAATTATACATTTATTTTTATAAAAGACTAACCAAATTTGCCTATAAAAAAAGAGGGGGATGCCCTCTTTTCTATATATTAATGAAATGTAATTATTTACGGAGGTTATAGAAAGCTCTAAGTCCGGGGTAAATGGCTCTTTCCGCTAAATCGTCTTCAATGCGGATAAGTTGATTGTATTTAGCAATCCGGTCGGTCCGGCTCATTGAACCAGTTTTAATTTGACCAGCGTTTAAAGCAACGGCTAAATCGGCAATCGTTGTATCTTCACTTTCACCCGAACGGTGACTGACGACACAGGTGTAACCGGCTCTTTCCGCCATTTCCATCGCATCTAAAGTTTCGGTTAAAGTACCAATTTGATTTAATTTAATAAGAATGGAGTTTGCAATCCCTTTTTCAATTCCTTCTTTAAGGATTGTAGGGTTAGTTACAAAGAGGTCATCACCAACGATTTGGATTTTACTCGCTAAACGATCGGTTAAGACTTTCCAGCCATCCCAGTCGCCTTCTGCTAAACCATCTTCAATTGAGATAATTGGATATTTAGCGACGAGTTCTTCATACCATGCGACCATTTCCGCACTAGTTTTAACTGCTCCACCCGATTTCTTTAAAACATACTTTTTGGTTTTGGCATCATAAAATTCACTAGCGGCAACGTCAAGGGCGATAAAGAAATCTTTTCCTGGTTCGTATCCGGCTTTTTTAATCGCTTCAATAATAACTTGGATTGGTTCTTCATTACTAGCAAGATTTGGGGCAAAGCCACCTTCATCACCAACGGCAGTAATATGACCTTTTGCTTTTAAGACACTCTTTAAGTTGTGGAATACTTCTGAACCCCACCGTAAGGCTTCTTTTAAGCTTGGTGCCCCAACTGGCATAATCATGTATTCTTGGAAGTCAACACTACTATCAGCGTGCGCCCCACCATTAATAACGTTCATCATTGGGACTGGTAAGGTTTTGGCGTTAACGCCCCCAATGTAGTTATATAAACTTGTACCAAAGTAATCAGCAGCAGCTCTAGCGACGGCTAAACTAACACCTAATAAGGCATTGGCACCTAAGTTTTTCTTAAATGGGGTACCATCGAGTTCAAGTAATACTTTATCAATACCAACTTGATCATCAGCATCCATTCCTAAAATTTCCGGGGCGATAATTTCATTAACATTTCGAACAGCGGTAAGGACGCCTTTTCCTAAGAAACGGGATTTATCACCATCTCTTAATTCTAAAGCTTCTCTTTCGCCAGTACTCGCGCCACTTGGAACAATCGCCCGTCCAAAGGCACCAGATTCAGTTTGTACATCAACTTCAATAGTTGGATTACCCCGTGAATCAATTACTTCACGAGCGTAGACATCAATAATTCTTGGCATTTTTCATCCTCCTCTTGTATAGCCACATATATTATAAACGTTTTCCTATTACTTTGTAGTAATAAAGCAATAAAAAGTATGTTATTCGTGATTTTTTTACCGAAAATGTTTATATATTAAAAATCGTTATTTTTTGCTATACTTTTGTGTATGAGGATTTGCTTATGGATGCAAAAGTAGTTAAAAATGTTGTAGCCGGTTTAATCTTTTATAAAGGGAAACTATTTGCTGCGGCGCGTAATGAATTAGATGATCGTTACGGTAAGTATGAATTTCCCGGTGGGAAAATTGAAGATCACGAAACACCAGAGGCGGCTTTAGTGCGCGAAATCATGGAAGAATTAGCGATGGAAATTACTGTCAGTGGTCACTATATGCATGTCAGTCACGAATATCCGACTTTTCAACTTGAAATGGATGTCTATTTTGCCGAAGTCAAAAACGAAGACTTCGTATTAAATGTTCATCAAAGTGCCGGTTTTCATACGCGGGACGAAATATTAAAATTACCCTTTTTAGGGGCTGATCTTAAGATTGTGGAAAAAATTAAAAACGAATTATATTTTTAAATAAGATGTTCTTTTAAATACTCAATAAGCAAGGCACTGGCCCGACCGCGATGCGAAATGCCTTGCTTTTCATTTATCGTTAATTCCCCGAATGTTTTTTGTAAGTCAGGATAAAAGAAGATTGGATCATAGCCAAAGCCATTTTCACCCCGTTCTTCAGCAATAATTAGGCCTTTTACTTCGCCGACAAAGACTTGCGGAAAAGCATCAACGCCGACTAAAGCAATCGCCGCAATAAATTTGGCGCTTTTATCACTATGATTAATAAGCATTTCATTGATGGCTTTATTCTTTTCAGTGTATGGTGAATCTTTCATAAAGCGGGCACTATTGACGCCAGGGAAGCCATCAAGGGCATTTACACTTAATCCGCTATCATCGGCAATAACAGGCAGATTTGTAATGTTATGAACATACATTGCCTTGATTAAAGCGTTATCTTGAAAAGTTTCGCCGTCTTCAATTATTTCTTCATTAAACCCGATATCATTTAAGCCTAAAACTTCAAAATCGGTGTCTTTAAATATTTCTTTAAATTCCTTAATTTTGTTCGGGTTATGGCTAGCAATGACTATTTGTTTTTTCATCGTAAAGATTATAACATTTTAAACAATCATTTGCCCACGAATTAGTGCCCCGGCCGATTATTATTTGCTATAATTTAAGGTAGCGGGAGGACTAATTATGTACCACATAGAATTAGAGTTTATTAAGGAAAAGGTAATAAGAATATATAAGGAAATGTTAAGTGTTCCTTTAGAAGTTATGGACAAAGGAAGTTTTGACACTTTAACAAATGTTGACTTAGCCATTGAAGAAACATTAATTAAAGAGATTAAAAAGGCTTTTCCTCATGACAGCATTATTAGCGAAGAATTTAATCCGCTTGGAAAAGTAAATGGACGAACCTGGGTAATTGATCCAATTGACGGCACCGTTAACTTTTCCCGCGGCGGAACAAATTTTGGCATCCAAATTGCGCTTTTTGATAATAATGAGGTTGTCCTTAGTTACATGTATTTTCCCCGTTATAATGATGAGTATTATGCAATCTTAAATCAAGGTGCTTACTTCAACAATAAGCAGATTATGCACCAATTAACCCCGGTTTCACACACTATTATGAGTTTTAGTGATTTCTTTGTTAATGATCCAAAAGCGAATAAATTCATTGAAAATCTTTTATTAAATGTGAAAAATGATATATTTCGGACCCGATTTATTGGTTGTTCATCGGTTGATTTTGCCTCCCTTGCCGTTGGCACCACCGATGCTTTAGTGATGCGCACCAATAATTTGTGGGACCTTGCCCCGGGTTATTTACTTGTGAAAGAAGCAGGATGTACAATAATCAATGAAAAAACGCTTGACTATAACTTTGATGATTATGCATTAATCGCGGTTAATAATAAAGCGTTTATTGAAGTGCTTAAAAAGGCGTTATTGAAATAATTAATTACTCGCCGTAACTACTTCTTTATTTTTAAGTTCTTTTTTTGCTTTCGTATTTTGGACAAGATAAGGAATTCGTAAGCCTATAAAGATGATTAAACCGCCTAAACTAAAAGCCACAAAATATAAAAGTGAGAACAAAATGCCGACAAGCGCAACATGCATTCCACTTTGCTGCATTGAAATACGAATGTTACTAAGCACGGGCATATTGACATTGCTCATCCATGGATTAATAAAGAAACCATCAAAAGTTGCCATTCCTGGATGATTAATCGCTAAATAGTGGAATAAGACGTTTACGCCCTGGGCGAGGATAATAAAGCCGATAAGGACGGCTATTGCCATGAAGTAATCTTTAAAACTTTTGCCAATTTGTCGGGCGGCTAAAACATAAATTGAAACAACAACCATCGCCCCATGCCAAAGCATTGTGTGGACACTAATTGCTACTTGTAAGGTAAAGACGCTTTGTCCGACAATCATGACGGCAAGCCCACCAACGGCGGTAAAGATACCAATAAAACTATAAAGCGCATCTTTAATCTTTTTATTTTTGATAAAAGGGGTAAGCGGATATAAAAACATGGGGACAGAACAAAATTGTAATGGAAAACCATACCATAAGTAATTTTCAATTCCTTGGTTTAAATTCAAATAGTAAAGTTGTTTAAATAATTCAATACCTAAAAGCATAATACCAATGAAGAATACAGTATAGTCAACGCGGTCAAAACGACCAAACATATAACGTTCTTCGCTTTCCCGGTCTTTTTTGGCGCGTGTAACGAGTAAAACTGTAAACGCAAAAGTAATTAAAAGCGCAATAATGTGAAAAGAACTATAAGTTAAATCTTCACTATGACTTGTCGGAATGTAATTTGCGCCAAATTTCCATTCTAAACCAATCGTAAATAGAAAAGCGGCCGGTAATAAGGCAATAACTAAACTAAGTATGAAATCAACGAATTTTAATTTACCTTGATGGAATTTATTTAAATAAATTTTTGAGAGAGTTGCACTAATTAAGAGCGCTAAGAACATAGCACTCAAACTATATCCAAGAGAATTTGACATATAGACTCCTTGTGGTTAGATAAAGTAATTATATTACTAAAGAACATTATTTGTTTAAATTTGACCATTTCCGAGATATTTTCTATGAAAAGATAGACGTTTTGCACATTTATTTCTATTAAGCTTATAAAAATGAGTTATTTTCTAATAAAATATAAGAGTTAATTATGAAAAAATTTATTTTAATGATTGGCCTTCCTGGCAGTGGAAAATCTTCGTGGGCAAAAGACTATCAAAAAAGTCATCCCCATACTTTTATTATTGCAAGCGATGAAATCCGCAAGGAACTATTTGGTCATGTTCAAGACTTTAGAGACGAGTCACGGATTTGGAAAACTGTCGAAGAGCGCATTATCGAATACGGACGACGTAATGATGATTTAACGGTAATTGTTGATGCTGGTAACCGCAATAACGACATCAGAAGACATTTCCGTGAAGTTGCAAAAGATTATGATGTTCATTACCTTGTCTATTTAAAAAGAGACCTTAATACACTATTAACCCAAAATAAATTACGAAGTCCAGATCGGATTGTTGAAGAAGGCGTAATTAGAAGATTTTATGATGAGTTTGAAGAACCAGACGAAATAACAACCAAAATATACAAAGTCTTATTAAAATGATATTGAATAAAATAAAAAAGCACTCATAATCGAGTGTTTTTTTATGTGTGTAAATACCTATTTTGATACAATTTGCGTACACCTCTTATAAAATGCGTACAGTTATGTAAAAATGCGTACAGTAGTTATGTGTTATATTACAAAGCATTAATCACTCCAAATAACTATTTTTCGGGCTATATCATCGCATTTACTATTGAGTTTTTTTAATTCAATAAGCACTTCTATTATTAACTCTTTTTCAGAAAGCAAGTTTAAAGATTCTCGCACTTCTTGCTCATTAACTGTATTTCTATTCAATAATCTTTTAAACATAAAAACTCCTTTAAAAACATTTTTTAAACTTAGGCAAGCAAGCAATCAATTCTTGTATATCGGGATCATTGATTTCTACATCAACAAAAACAACAAGATTATAATAATCATTATCTCTCAAGGATTGTATACCGCCAAGCTCATTGCAAAGATAACAATCATTTCCCGCAGTTTCCGCTACTATTCTCTTGTTGTAATTAATGGCAAACTTCAATATATCTTTTGCTCTGTGTTTATATTTGTCTAAATGCTGCAAAGAATATCTTAAACAATTGTTGATTATGGGATTGATAGAATAATACGTAACGGAATCAACTTTTTTCTCTCTTTTTTGTTTGCTTCTTAACTCATGACAATATTGCTTTATTTCAAATATTGAATTGAACAAGTGGTCATGATCTAATAGTATTTCTAAATAATCAGCATTACAAAAAATACTGTCATTGCCGCCATAATGTCCGTTTGTAAAAAACATATTAAAAGAATCATAAATGTCGTTAAACAGATCAGCGTCGTTCATGCTTGCAACAAGACGTGCAAATTTTATGGCATTATCAAAGTTAATCCAAGTTACACCCTTACTCTTATTAAAATCAAAGTTATTATAATACCATTTCAATTTAATTCCATACTCGTCATGGAGATAACGAACGCCATTAACGGCACGATATTCAACAACATAATCGAGAAATGTTTTTCCAAACTCATCTGTTTGCGAGATGATAGGTTTTCCGTCCTTCGCAAGCAATAAATCGAATTCCTCTTTATACAATTTAGGATCATCTAAACAAGCATAATATCTGAATCCTTTATTATAGGGAACATTATCCTTTTCAACAGGCAACTTATATGCATTTTCATCTAATAATCTTGCTAATGAAACACCGAATATCTTTTCAAGCGGAATAATAAATTCATACTTAAGCGGTCTTTCACCTTTTAACATTTTAGAAAAGTTTGATTTTTCTCTTTCGGCAAATGCATACGCTTGCTGGCCTTTAATTCCAAGCTCATGTGCTATATCAACCAGCAAATGACTGTACATTCTAATTCCTTTCTGCTCCATATAGTGATCAATGTTGTTTTTTAAGTTTGTCATAATAGATCCTCCAAATGTGATTGTGCTATTATTATAACATATATTTTTTGAATTTGTAGTCATTTGCGACAACTTTCGTGGTCTTTTTTGACTTTTTCGCATTTTTAGCAAAATACAACAATGTCAAATATGACTACTATTACATTTGTTAGCAGCCTTTCGTTCCGTAGTTATTATACATAAAGAAAAAGAACCCTGCAAAAGTGCGGTTAAACACTCCTACAAGGCTCTGCTGTTTACTTACAGAAAGGAACTAACTCCTTATATGCAAAGAAAAAAGGTTCAATACTTTTGTATCAAACCTTTGCTTTTCTTATGGAGCAGCTGACGGGAATCGAACCCGCACGGTTAGCTTGGGAAGCTAAAGTTCTACCACTAAACTACAGCTGCGTGTCCTATATTATACAACCTTTTTTGGGGATGTATAGTATTTTATTTCAGAAGAAATCGTTTTTTAATTTCCCGGAAGAAATTGATACGAATAATGATGGCCGTACTTAAAAAGATAGCGCCTGCTAAAGCAATCGCCACAATCATTGCCCAACCAAGTGGTTCTTCTCGGCGAAAGAATAGTGCAACTCCGGCAAAGATTACGGCAATAATTAAAAAGATTAGTAACGGGAAGAAGTTTTGTTTTTGTTTAGAAATATTTGAGAAGAATAACGTAGCGGTTAAGATCAAGCCACCTCCCACCACGAGTGAGGCAACTTCAATTCCCGGCCATAGTGGAAAGACTAAATATATAATAACTATTAATATAGTGGTATTAATCGATGCTTTAACGGCAATACTCGTCCGATTATATTCAATTAATGTTGGTGTAAAGATAAGTGACCATGCCATCCATAACCCCCAGATCACAATTGCGCTCCAATACGGGGCACCAACAAAGATATTAGTCACTAAACTAGCAATGGCAGCAAAAAGAAATGGCCATTTTGCCCAGTAAATAGCATTACGCCGTAAGTCTCTTCTAATGTTTTTGGCGGGATATACGACTTTTATGTTCATATACGGCACTCCCTTCTACTTCGATTTCTAAACCATCTTTTAAAATCAAGCGATACAATTCTTCTTCAAAAGAAGGATCTTTCGTACTTTTTGTAATGGTAAAGGTTGAGACATCTTCATATGTAACTAATGTGGTGGTGACGCGGTTTGTCGCCGGTGGACCAAGAATAAAATCAAAGGAATCGATGTATTCTTTAAAGTAAGGAGGGGATTTTACGACCCCGACGTTACTAAAAGTCGTCGTAAAGATTGCTTCACCAATCAAACCATAGGCTAATTTCGCAATTGGTGATTTTAAAAATAGGGGGATAAACCGTAAATTAGTGTTCATTTTGTGCGCACTATACGCCATTTCGCTCATTACTTCATTGGTAGTTTTCTCTGCGAGTTGGGCTTTGACAAGTGGTAAAACATCATGAATATTAGTTACTTTCGTAATGTCCAAGCGGATCCCGGCATATAGGGAAAAGTTCGCTAATGTATTTGAAGGATAAAATTTTCGCATATCGACCGGTAACTGAATACTTAAGTCACCCTTATCAGCGTCAGTCGCATGTTTACTAGCAAGTAATATTAACGCTAAAATATAAGCGGTGATCGTTACGTCATACTTTTTTGCAACATCATAAAGAGCTTTACTATTCATTTTGAAATGTAAGATTTGCGTTGGCCGAATATTTGCGACTTTACCGCTCATTTGTAAGGCTTTCCGTTCTTTGAAGCCACTGGCTTTTTTCGCTGAAGTTCTTTTAAATTCATTCGCGTCTTCACCAATAAGGGGCGTTTCATCAATATCAAGAATTGATGGGTGCTTAATTTTTGGAACGCCCATTAATTCTAAGTAGGTGGCGACTAATGTTTGTAAAAAGACCAGACCTCCCCGTCCATCGGTTAAAGTATGGAAAAATTCGACACTAATTCGCCCTTTATAGTAAAGCACACGAAATGATTTGGACCGGGTGGTGCCAACTTTAATGGGGCGACACGGAATATGTTCTTCTTTTTCAATTGCATAACGTTGCTTATTGGCATCTAAATAGTGCCAAAAGAACCCTTTTTTCAGGGTTGTCGCAAAACGCGGAAACCTTTTGATGGTAAAGGTAAGGGCAATTTGGAGAAGTTCAGGGACAATATCATCTTTTAAGATTGCGGAGAGGCGGAAGACCATCATTTGTCCATGACGCATGGATAAGGGATAAATTTTTGCGGCATCATCAAGACTATAATAAAGAAGCGGTGGCCGAGCGTAAAAACCCCCAAGATGCTGATTATCAAGTCTTCGTAATGCTTCACTCACCGATACGCCGACGGCATTATAATACATCAAAGCATTTTCTGCATCGGCCCGTAACTTTTTTTCTTCGCTTAACGATAATCCCATATGTTGTTTAAAGTTCATGAAAAAAGCTTTGACTAATGCTAAGTCATTATCATTTAAATAGCCAAGATATTCGACAAAAGGTGATTCTTTTTTTCGTTTCATATGTGTTTAGATTATATCATTTTCTAGATTGTTATACCTAAAAGGTATTTTAGCGACAAAAAAACTATGGCGAACCATAGTTTTTAATCGTAAATTATAGTTTATTTTACTCTGGGGCGCATTGGATAAATGCCGCTTACAGGCATCGTGAACATAAAGCCAATAACTTGTTTTTTAGAGTTAGCGACGATTTGTTGAATTTCATGAATAACTTGTTTGGCTTTGTCTTCTTCATTAATGACCGTGAAGATTGTTTTTGAACTCTTTTGGTCATTTTGTAATGAACGGGCAAACGGTCCACTTAATAAGGAATAAAGCCCTTCATTTTGCATAATAGCGGCTGCCATCCCTTGCGAATCTATAATGGTACCACCACGGACTTCTAATTCGAGAAACTTCTCAAGAATTTTATCTAAATAAGAGAGGTCATTTAAGACGATAAATAAGATTTGCATGTTAGGCTCCTTCCTCGGTTAACTCGATTCCATCGAGACCTGATAATTGTTCAAGACGATCAAGACCGCCAATTTCTCCAGCTTTTTCAATTGCGAACTTCGCAAATAATGGACCAAAGGTTTCATACACTAAGATTGATAACATTATTATAGCCGAAATTTCTGGGAACATTGGCTTCATTTGAACGAAAACGATTGCTAAAAGACCAATTGAAACTCCCCCTTGTGGTAAAAGGGCAATTCCTAAGTAGCGTTTAATGGTTTTTGGTGCTTTGACAATGTAAGCCCCAATTAAAATACCAATCCATTTTCCAAAGCCCCGGGCAATGATATAGACACCAGCAATTAATAAAATTAATGGATTTTGTCCAAGAATTGCTAAATCTAAACCAGCCCCTGCGAGGGTGAAAAACATTACATAAAATGGGGTCGCAAAATCATTAATCGCGGTAAAGGAACGATCAGGACGTTTTGCAATATTAGCAATCATTGATCCAACCATGATATTGGCGAGTAATTGACTAATGGAAATACCGTGTGGTTCAAGGAAATGATTTAAGATGTAAGTACCACCGATGGTGAAGAAAACCGCCATCAAAGCTAATACTTGGAGGTCATCACGAATCTTATCAAATTTATTCACAACTTTTGAAAGAATAAAGCCGACTAACATCCCAAAAGCAATTGAGCCAAAAACTTCAATGAATGGTTTTAAGATCATTAACCAAACTGGTGGTAATGGACCGCTGGGGACGAGTAATTGCGCAAAACTAATAAAGAAACCAAAGACGACAATACCATATATGTCATCAAGGGCGGTAATTGGTAAAATTGCCTTTGTAACGGGACCATATGCCCGATATTGGCGAATAACCATCAGCGTTGCGGCTGGCGCAGTAGCCGCCGACATTGAAGCTAATATTAAACCAAAGGCGATATTTGGATTACTAAATGGGTTGTAACCATCAGCCATAATTGTTTCCGGTTTCGGTAATAAGAAAAGCGCAAAGAAAACAACTAGAACAGCCCCTAAAACTTCGGTAGTGGTCATGACTAAAACCGGCTTTCCAACCTTTTTAAGTGACTTTATTGAGAATTCTGCCCCAATCGAAAAAGCAATGAAAGCAAGGGCAATCTGACTAATAAAGTTTAACGATTCATTCTCGGCAACCGTAATAAAACCAGGATAACCTTTAAAGATTAAACCAACTGAAGGTCCAAGGAACAAACCAAGGACCAGAAAACCAGAGACGTTTGGTAGTTTAAGTTTACGAGCAATAATCGACCCGATAAACCCTACTAAAAGTACAACTGCAATTTTCGCAATTAAGACATAAATAGGATCCATATATACCTCCCCACAAAAAAAAGAATGACTATTCTTAATCACTCCTATGAGGTTAGCTGGCGGGTTCAGGACATTAAGTATCCTTACAATTTCTTGATTCACCCCTTGGACAATTGGGTCCCCCACTCGGTCGATTCGGAGATAGTCATATGATACTAAAAATAGTTATGAAAGTCAACCGTCTAAAGTCCTAATTTCCCTTTTTAAAACGTCTTTATTTTTATTATTTAAAACATAATCAAAACCGCTTAATTGCACTTGCAAATTAGCTATTCTCTTATTACTATCTATTCTAATATATAAACCTTTTAAATATAAACTATCCCCATCTATAGATGTTATGTTTTTTCGAGTATTCATAAGTAATACTATTTAAATGTTATTTTTTTATTTTGGAGTATGTTTTATTTCAGGCTATCGATTATGATTTTATTGTCTTAAATCCATTTAGTAACTAGTTAACAAAGTGCTTATTCTTTAATATTAAAACTACATCACTTCCCAATAACCGCTTTTATTGGAGCCTATTCTTTTTATATAGCGATTATCCCTTAAAAAAGATATATTGTTTTGTATCGCTGTTTTCTTAAGATTTAAAGTGGTTCCTAGTTGTTCATGGGTAATATTAGGGTTATTTCTAATTTCTAAAAGCATTGTTTCCTGTGTTTTATTTAGCGTTGGTTTATGCCCCGCTTTATCCCCCGCTTTATCCCCCACATTATTTCTTATTCGCTTAAACGGAATATTGACAACAATCGAACCTTCTCTAAATTCAAACGTTTCTCGGCCATATATTTCAACAATTTTTGGAACTCCTCTGCCTGATCTTTCACTAATTCTCAGTTGTAAAAATATATCAGATAATTTTTGATTAACTGGAATTGACTCTCCTAAGAAAAAGCCTTCTTTTGTTTGATTGTTAGGCAATTCCCCTCTTGATAAAATCTCAATCCTATCAATATATACTGTTATCATTGGACCATTGCCATCAACCCATTTATTATGAACAAAAGCATTTATGACTGCCTCTCTAAAGGCATTGTAATCAAATAATGATATATCCGTTCTTGTTGTGATTCTGTCTTTTTCGTCAACTTGGATTAAATTGATTATATCCCCATATTCCAATATTTTTTCCAAAGAGATAAGCAAACAAGTGTTCCCAAATTCTTTTATAGAAAACAATGGACTTGATTTATCTTTACCCGTAAATATTGAAACTCTAATTGGAATATAACTATTATCTGATAACAACTGAGCTAACAAATTATAATTACCATCTTTCGTTAATAGAAATAAATTTTTTTTAAAATTACCTGGATTAAGTTTTATTCCTTTACCCGCATAATATGTAAATAGTTTTTCGAATGTTAAGTTTTGATGTTCTGACTCTTTATTTTGTAAATTAACTTCCTTATTTTGAAGTTTTATAAATAACTTTGCTTCTCTTTCTGGATATTTTGATAGATTAACTTTACTTGAACCTATTCGCAAATATCTAACCCCCTTAAAAGTGGTTGGTATTTTATATGCAGCGGGTATTTCTAAAAGCACAATTCTAGCACCTTTTATTTTTAATTCATAAAATTGAAAGGCAATACTTGGGCTAATTTGTCGTGCAAAAAAATGTTCCAATGGTTCATTTTTGACATCTTTTTGAAAATTAAATTTAGTTCCCACTTCTTTGTGACTAATATCATCTATTCCCCATATTAAATAACCAAATTCTTTGCTATTAATAGCTGCTGAATTAGATAATGCCGAAATATATTCGCCAATCATGTTTGGATCATTTATGTTTTCTTTGAATTCTAACCACTCGGTTTCATAGTCCAATTTCAATAGTTCTTCCATTATATTCTCTATTTTTTTCATAAGTTTGACCTCAAGTTTATTATAGCATAAGTGGGGTATAAAGTGGGGGATAAATTTTCAAAATATAAGAAAAATAATCTTTAGATTATATTTATTCTGTGGCTTGATTACCCGTTAAGTTTAACTTTTTTGTATGAAAAAAGCCCCTTTATAAATTTAGGGGGCATCTTCATATCTAATGGAGCCAGTATTTACTTAAAGGGTAAGAGTTTTTTGGACTAAAATTCATTAACTGGTTAATTTTTCCCTTTTTGGGTAAATGGCGGAAAGTATGGGTAACTGTGGGTAAATGACAGACAGTTTGGGAACTTTCATAAAAGGGTTAATTTGTGCCGAGTTTGGGTAAATGGTGGAAAGTATGAGTAACTGTGTCCCTTTTTTCGGTGCGATAGAGTTCAAATCTAACCGCCTTGGTCAATTAAGTTATAAAAGGGTTTTAGCACTAATTCATGAACTTTTTGCTGTTGTTTCAGCACATTTTCTAGAAAAGTCACCAGGCACTACACCCAGCGACTTTTGTTTTATGCTAGCGCCATGCGCTCTTCTTTTAAAGTTATTGAAAGTCCTGACCCGTATTCCTATCCTTAACTCAGGTTGCTACCGAACCTATTGGTGATAGTTCATGAAAATTCAATAGTAAAAATTCTTTTAACTAGTTGTACATACAATCAACACAATTATGAAGTTCGAAATGTTCATGACAATCGTCACACTTTTCAGGTAGAATCAAAGTTCCATCATAAAAACTACTTAAGTCTTCGTCTGATATGACGTAAATCCCATTTTGAAGTATGTAACTTCCGTTTCCAAAATACTCTTTAATAAATAATGATGGCACGACTGTGATAATTGAACTTCCTTTATCATACTGACCAATCGCGTCTTTTGCAGGACCACCACAATATAAACAGGTTTTATAAGGATATCCTGGATCACTACTTGACACTACATGAGCCATTACTTGATTTAAACCGCAATTACATTTTGAATGATGTTCTCTCTCATTCATCCATAAATTAATCGACGGATGCTCAGTAACGTTTGTTGATGTTCGACACTGATTACACATTAATCCGTGCTTCCCACCACTTATATACGTCAGCGTTTTTGAAGTATGAAGGCACTCAACACCATTAAAATAAACAGGATTATTTGAAGGGTTCCAATTCGCATCAAATGTTGAAGGTGAACTTGTTCTACCCACTAAGTCGATGCGGGCACTGTTTGTATTTAAGAATGCATTGCTACCTATATGAGTTACGGTAGAGGGAATTGAAATTTGAATTAGTTGGCTTTTGCCACTTAACGCCGAAATTCCTATTTCGTTGACGGTTTTCCCACCGATGGTGTTTGGTAATATTAATTGACCAATCGGATTGAAATTAACTCCTTGTATAGTTGCGTTGTCTCCCGATATACTATAGTAATAGGCAACACTTGTTATTGTTTGGTATGCATTCAGTATGCCTCCACTTGAACAAAGCCCCGATAATGGGTTATTCCCATTTCCATCCATAGGATAGCTGACATTATTCAAAATAGCATTTTTTATCTGTACGGGTGTTAAACTTATATCAAGTGAACGTATAAGAGCTGCTACACCAGTTACATGTGGCGCTGCCATAGATGTACCACTTGTTATCGCATACCCTTGTGCAACTTGATTATAGTCATCTACATTTGATCCCCAATTCGTTGTAGGAAATGTACTTAGAATATCTCTGCCAGGAGCAAAAATTTGAACACTATTAGGGCCGTAATTGGAAAAATCGCTACGCAGACCATCACTGTCTATAGATCCCACAGAAATTACATTTGTAATTGGTCTTGCGGGTTGAGTTTCAAAACCAAAAATATTTGTTTTTCTAGGTATTGTATAAATTGAATACGATGAAGGGTAAGAGGGTGTTATATCATTGTTTTGAGCAACTCCGCGAATTCCGTTTCCTGCTGCACAAATCAATAATCCACCTAACATTCCATAATCCCAAATCGCGGCTGCATGGCTTGTATTTAAATTGGCAGGTATGTCATAACCTTCTGAATCAGATTTAGTATATTGAAAACTTGCATTTATAATCCAAACCCCTTGGTTTGCCGCATATGAAAGACTGTTTACAAAATCATTTCTATTTAATAAAAGCATATTTGATTGTGCAATTCCGGCTATTCCTCTGCTATTATTTGATATAGCGCCAACTATTCCTGCAACATGTGTGCCATGATCTCTTGCTCCGATATTAAAATTCGGGTCGATAAACCGTCCGTTTAAATCAGGATGGTTTTGCTGTGCACCCGACTCAAATAAGCCAATGCGAATGTCTAAATTTCCCCTTGTATAATCCCATGTATCCTCAGCTTTTATTCCGTTTGTTCCCGTTAATCCCCATTGATTATTTGTAAAATACGTATCATTAGGTATCCATAAATCAATAGCGTTATCGTTGTATTTTGGTTCTGCTGAATATACAATTTCGGATTTTTCAAGCTCCTCAATTGCCTGTAGAACTTTATCCTTTCCTCTAACCGGCAATTCGATTGATAATATCCTAAAAAGTTCGTTATCTTTCGTACCTTTACTATATTTAGCGGTATCAAAGTTGAATAAATCACTTATAATCGCATGGTTTTTAATTATTGATTTACCATATGTTTTTAGTTTAAATTTATCGACAATTTTATCAGTATCATAAATACTATAAGAAATCAAACCGGCCCGCTCCAAATTTATCCCAAAGTCCTGAATTTCTACTGTTTTGTCAAAACTACTATCTTTTTGATTTAAAACTACAACAACTTTATTATCATCAAAATCATCTTGTAATGTAGGAATTCGCTTTTGTTGCAATATCGCATCTACTGTTTCAGCTTCTGCCTTAACTAAATTCACATTATTTTTGGTTAAGGAGACTGCGAGAAGAGTAACAAGCAAACTCAACAACCTTGTACCATTTTTCAACTTTAAACTTTTCAAAACCTTTTTTATGTTTTTCCTTTCACTTTGCCCTCCTATTCAATGAAAGAAAGTCCATTAATATCCTCCGTACTTAGTTCTATAAAAAACTTTTTATGAACAACTATCGTATTTGGGGCTTCCACACCTGGTTCATAAACTCGTTTTATTTTTACTGTATTTTCATCAATTTTCTCAAGTTTTATATCAAATTTTCGATCGTTACTTGCAGTAAAAAACCATAGAATTAATGCTTTGTTTTCAAAGAAGTCTTCTTCATACATCGGGGTTACATAAAATTCTTTCTCATTCATTACATCTATCAATTCTGGAACAGAGGTTACTAATTCTAATAATGAATCCCTGCTTTGAATATCAAAATAGTTTGTTGTTCTAGTGCCAAGTTCAAAATCAATAGTCGGATTTTCCTCTATTTGATTACACCCCAATAAGGAAAACTGCAGTAATAACGCCATTATTATCTTTTTATATTTTTTCATAATACAATAAAGTCCTCCTTATAACTTAATTGCTTTTAAACCAATGTTATTCTTTCAATTTAATTATATATTAAAATAGAAGGTTTGCACAGTGAAAATCCGGACGCCATTCATATCTATAATCAAATCACTCACAATGAAAGTAAACTTGAAAAACTTGAAAAGGAACTGGTCGTTAATGTTACCTCTTCTGTTCGTCTTGATTATATAAAATCAATAGTTGCCAAAGAGCATTCGGATGAATCTTCAGTAAGTATCAAAGATATTTTCACTCTCATTCTTGCTGATAGTAAAAAGTTGATTTTCGTTATTTCACCGACTAAAACCAAAAGCGAATTATTAAAAACTTATGAGCGAATCGTTGAAGATGAAAGTATCTTACGAAGGATGTATGTTGCTAAAGACGGAAATCGGGGGATTTTCTATGAGGTTAAACTTTATGAGTAGCATTCAAGTTATTCACGCACTCAGGAAAGATAGTCAAAAGAAACGTGTAGCGGGTTACGCTCGGGTTTCCACTGCTGATGAACATCAGGACTCATCATACCGTCTACAAATTCAAGAACTCGAAGCTTCAATAAGGTTAAATCCGAAGTATGAATTTATCGGCATATTTAAGGACAGAAAGAGTGGCAGTAGCATCAAGGGTCGCCAAGAATTTACTGCAATGATTGACTTGGCCTTAATGGGTGAAATAGACGTTATTATTACTAAATCAATCACTCGGTTTGCTCGTAATATTCTTGATACTATTTCAATTGTGCGAGAACTAAAAAACAACAACATAGAAGTTATATTTCAAAAGGAAGGTATTTCAACGCTTGACCCGTCCCTTGAAATGATCTTAACTGTTCTTGCAATGCACGCTGAAGAGGAAGCAAAAAATATCTCGGAAAATACAAGGTGGAATTTTCAACGTAAAATGCGCGCGGGAGGTAATTTTACAACAAACTTATATGGCTATAAGATTAAAGGCGAGGAATGGAAGATTAAAAACAAGGAAGCATCAGTTGTTCGTCTTATTTTTGATATGTATATAAATCAGTTTTCGTACCGAGAAATAATCGATAAGTTATACGATTTAGGTGTGGCTTCTCCAACCGGTAAAAATAGATGGGTTATGGGAGGTATTGAACAAATGGTCCAAAATGAGAAGTATGCTGGCCATATGTCATTAGGTAAAACATATACTTTAAACGGGACAGCTATCCGCTCACAACTTATTGACCTTCAAGATTCAATGGTTATGAATCATCATAAGCCAATCATTGAACCTGAAGTGTTTGATAAGGCAATTGCATTACGAATGTCACGAAGCAGGAATAAAGCTGCTGGTTATATTCCGTTTAAAGATAGGATTACTCCTTTTTATCAATTTGTTTACTCGAAGACTAATGACAAATATCTCAAGTTCGTTATCGAAAGACCAAAGGGAAAATATGAGATTCCAACGCTTTTTGCATATGATAAAAATCGAGAAAATCGAGTTATGGTTACTGTTAAAAATCTTTTCGCATTATTGAACAACGCATTAGGAAAACTATCAATGCAATCTTTTCAATTTGCTAGTGAAACATCTTCATTGTTAAATAGTAAAATATCAGAATGTGATGAGCTTCTATCGGTTGATGTAGAAAACAAATTAGAAACATTAACAAGGAAGGTATCGCTTATAGCGGCGAGCAAGAAACTTTTAAGTTTTTCAAAACAAGTAAAAAACTATTCTCTTCTTCATGACGTGAGGGATTTTAAGAAACTTGTCCGTCTAGTTGAAATTATTGACAGTACTTCTTTTGCTATACGCTTATCCCTTGTTGAAGATAATAGTCTCGACACTTTGGTTCTTCAATCTAGTGTAAATTTGAAGGTTGGTAATCTCTATCGTGATGTCACCTTTTTTATTTATCTTTGAGAGTTCAAACTCTTACCGCGGAAGAATTAAAAAAGAGTTCAAACTCTTACCGCGTAGTTTCTAAACGTAAGTTTTAAATAAAGAAAATGGCCGTCTCGGAGAATGTCTAATTCTCTTAGATGACCCTTTTTTAGAGAAAAACGCCTATTTTTAGGCGTTTTTGCTATGTTTTTGGCGTTTTTTCGTTACCAATTCAAGATTTGATTGGAGCAAGTGACGGGAATCGAACCCGCGTAATTAGCTTGGAAGGCTAATGTTCTACCATTGAACTACACTTGCAAATGGCGGATCAGAAGGGGATCGAACCCTCGATCTTCTCCGTGACAGGGAGACATGTTAACCACTACACCACTGATCCGTCTTTCAATATTATAATGAAAAAATTCATTAATTCAAGTATTATTCTTTCGATGAATAAAAAAACCAACCGTGATGGTTGGTTTAATGTTATAGACTTTAAGTTTAGAAGAATGTTCCTCTTGCTTGGGCTTTAATTTCGGCGGAAGCACTGAATGGAATTCTGGTGGTGTATCCGGCTCTGGCGGCAACGATCATTTTGGTTGGCCAGGCAAAGACATCAGCGTTCCAAACATTCACTATGTCATTATAAAGTTCACGAGCAGCGGTGATTTCTCTTTGTAAGTAACTATTTTGTTGCATGGCATCTTGAATAGCTTGGTGGGCTTTTAATTCTGGATAGTTTTCAAAGGCAACGTTAAGTTTGTTAGTGACTTCACCCGCTTGGCCGGCAACCTCGTTTCTTGTTTCATCAGTGTTAACCCCGCCCCGATAAGCGGCAATGGTTGTGAAGGTGTCTTTATCAAGGGCAACGGCACGGTTGACTAATCCGACAACGTTATTTAAGATTACAACCCGTTGTTCAAGATAGTTATCGATTTGACTAGCGTGATGTTGAATCCGTTGTTGGAGTTGTTGGAAGTGTTTCCGGGCGTTAATTTTCATAAATAAGAAGATAACTCCTGGAATAATAAATAACCATAAGAGTACTTCAAATAAGGTTGAACCCCAGCCAACTTTCACTTGAATTTGTTTGCTAATTACGTTTACGTCTTGTCCTTTTTCGTTAACTGGACCAGTTAATTCATCTAATTCATTTCCCATAGTATTAAATTTCTCCTTTCATTCATTATACTATTTTTGTTCATTTCCTTTAATAATATTATTCAAGATATCATTATCGCTTGCTTTAAAGGTTTCATGCATGATAAAGGCCACGACATGGCGACTTGAAATTGGACTTTGATTACCGCTATATTTCTTTAAGTATTCATCAATTTGGTTAAAGATTCCGCCGTGGGTTACGCGGTCATTAGCGGCTTTATCAAGGACTTTAACGTTAATGACGCTATCTTGTTCAACCGGGATATATTCGACCCAGTGGACTGGAACGTTATGTGTACTCCCGTTTCCGGCTCTTCTTGGGATATAATCAACGCGGTCTATTGTTTTATATCCATAACTTGTGACACCTACGACATCGAAATCATTACCCTTATTTAAGATATGAGTCTTTAAGATGTTTTGGGTATTACTTTCCGGATGACTTAAAGCATCACTTGGGAATTGGTTCGCGGTCGCTTCATGTTCATAAAAGGAAAGATGCGATTTATATTCTTGTTGATAAATAAATTCTTGTGGTTTATGTTGTTGGTATAAAGGTACGGCAAGGATGGGCGCCATATTAAAGTAGAAATACCGTAAGAAATCATTATTATACGTTACAAAACGGTTAAGGATCTCTTTATTATCGTAATGATAATATTGGTTTGGATTAGCGCTATAATCGAAGTATTGTGAATGCTTGGAGCGGATTAAGTTTAAGTTTTTATCTTTATGAAACTCAAAATCATCGCCAAAGCCCACGGTTTTATCTTTAATAAGATCACTTATTTCTGATTGACCTAAAGCCGTAAATAATAAACGATATTCTAATTCATGATTACGATTATAAGCATGGAAAAGGGCTTCAAATTCGGTATTACCCATTGGCGTGAATTGATGACCTTTTTTAATCGCCTCATCACTAAACTTTTTCATTTCTTTTTCTTCTTTTTTGACATGGTTTTCTAACGAACGTTTGGTCCAGTCAAGCGGAAGTTGCGGATAACGATTAAAGGTTAAATTTGGCGCAGCTTCATTACCATAGATGATAACGGTGTCATTGTAATAATATGGGCACGGCTTCGTAAGTGATGCCGTTAAAGTTTCGGTCCGGACTTGGGTTTGGGCTCGGTTATTAACATAGACGGTCACAGTGTAACTTACCGTAATTGAGCCAGTATATGTTTTGGTACCCATATAAGTATTTAAAGCGCGTGATAAAAGGAAAGGATTTCCTTGAATTTCGCCACTTTGGACGAATAATGCACTGCTATCGACCCCAGTTTCTTCACTTAAGCCGTATTTACGGTTTAGGTAATCAAAGCGTTTTGAATCAAAAACCGGGTCCATCGTTAATAACGGAATCGTCTTTTCAACAAGCATCGGACTCATTGTTGAATCAAAAAGAGTATTAAGTGGATACATTTGTGCCCATGCTTCATCAATTTTCTTATCGCGAATCGTTTTTAGGCGATTAAGAATTTCTTCACTATTTTTGATTTTGGGGCGAAGGACTTTGAGATTGATGATAATAAAGGCAATGGTCCCGCCTAAAAAGAGTATTGATAAGAGAATATTTACTAAAGGTTCAGGGTTTTGGGTGGCTAAATAAATAAATAAAACTGTTAAGGCCAAAAAGGCAATTGTTAAAAAGATTAAAAACCCTCGCCATCCGCGGGCTCTTCGCAAATTTTTGCTTTCATCGTTTATTTGCCCGTTCAAGGTGTTAATGTCTTTAACTGTTAAGTCGTTAAGCGCGAGATCGACACCACTTTTTTTAACTAGTTCGCCAAAAAAAGTCGTGACATTTTGATGGTGGAGACCTTTAAAATTATCGCGATACTCTTCTAAAGGATCAAATATTAGTTTCTTCATAAATAAATTATACGATTAAAATAAAAAAAACTATCGTTATAAGATAGTTCTTTTAAAGATTAAAATGATGTTTTACTTGCCGTCAATAAAACGAAGTAATGGTTCTTTGGCAAGATAACCAGTTTTACTAGCAACCGGGACCCCGTTTTTCATAAGTTTTAAAGTGGGAATGCTAAAAACACTAAATTGTTGGGCTAAAGCGCCAAACGTATCAACATCAACTTTTAAAATGGTAACATCTGGTCTTTCCTTTTCAACTTGTTCAAGAACTGGACCAAGCATGCGACATGGACCACACCAATCGGCGTAAAAGTCAACGAGGACATCGCCTTCAGCAATTAATTTTTGGAAATCTTTGGCATCTTCTAAATAAATAATCATAATGGTTCTCCTATATAAGTAATGATATTAAGGCTAGTAGTATTAAGTGCACGGGGAAGAACCCGTAATACACAATGCGGAAGGTTTTGCCGTTATGACCAAGTCTTCCGTTATATAGTATTAATAAGGGGATGGTGATGATCGCATAACTTTGCATATTCATCGCAATATCACTCATATTAAATACGCTTAAAATATACCAAATGAATGTAATAAGTAAAAGTGAAACGCTACTTGAAGCGTTCATAATAACTTGTTTTTTACGTCTTATGTCTTCCTCGATATCCCCATCTTCAAGGTCACTTACCAGCGGATATCTATTTAGCAAATAACTCGCAAATTTCCGGGCTAAATAAAAACCAATAATGACCGCAATACCGTAAAAGTGATAATCACCGGTATAAATATACAATGAGGAAATGTTTTGATAAACGCCTAAATAATTAATAACTAATAAGGTTAAAAGTGGGACTAAATAATGGACATGACTCCACTTCTTTTTTTCAAAATACACAAGAAAAGTGCCGACGGCGAATAATGTAAAAAAGACATTACTAAACTCAAAAGATGAATCGTAAAGATTCACGCCGACAATTAAGACTTGCATGATGACGTAAAGTATTAATAATCTTAGAAGATAGGCGTCTTTATTTCGACTATAGATAATGCCCTCGCTAAGGAAGAAGGCGAAAAGAATAAAGGCTAAACGTCCAAAGATCCGCATCCCAATGTATAAAGGACTGGAGGATGATAAAAAAGCATAGGCAACATGGTCACTTAAAACGGCAATCATCGCAATGATTTTTAAGATGAAACTTGAAAATATAAGATGGCGATTATTTTGCATAAATTCTGATGATCGTAAAGATAAAACTTATTAAATTGTTGGTAATATGGGCGACACTGCTCCCGGCAAAACCAATCTTTTCATAAGTATAAGCGAATAGGAGACCGCTAATGATATAACTTGGGACGTTAATGAATTCATTAATTAACTGTAACGTATCAACCTCTCCGGCAGTGGTAAAAGGGATATTAAAGTGAATAAAGCCAAAGATAATGCCGGAAACAATATAGGCGGCAATCCGACTTTTTTGCCTTAAGCCTTCAAATAAACCAAGGCGATAAATTATTTCTTCGACAAGGGGACCAATAATGACAATCCAGAAAAAGGAAGACACCGGATAATTAAGGATAATTTCTTCAATGCTTGTTTGATTAATATTTGAAGTCGTATCCGGCGCGATTAGACTAGAAAATAGCCCATATGTAACCGAAGCGATAATAATAATAAAACCATAAAACACACCGTAAATATAAGGCTTTGCCTTTGTATATTCTTTGGCAAGAGGTTTTAGTAACCTAAAAAGGAAAATACTTAATGTTAATACTCCAAAAACTAGAACATAAATAAGGAGATTACTTAGACTATGGTATAAAACACCACTTACGTTAAGGGCTTTAAGAGTTGCGGAAATCGCTGAACCGCCTAGGACTAAGGTTAAAATTCCAATAATTAAAAGAAAGAAATGGTATCGGGGGTGGCGAAAAGAAGGTTCCACTTGCGGTGCGGCACTTTCTTCTTCAAAATTATCAATTATTTCATTTTCTTTAATAATTGGATTTTCATTTTCAGGTTTCAACTCGTTTGTATCCATAGAAAAATTATAACAAACTATTCTGTTTTTTAAATATATAAGGCTTTTTGCTAATTCTTGATAGAATTAAACTATGAGTTATGTAATAAATGAAATGTATGTCGCGGAAGTTGTCGTGGAAAAATCGCGCTTTATTGGAATTTTATGTCCTTTAACCAGTGACAATGATTTTGACCTCTATTTCAGTGAAGCGAAAAAGACCTTTAAAGATGCACGTCATTATACTTATGCCCTTCGTTATCATAACATTGAAAAGGCAAGTGATGACGGCGAACCTGCTAATACGGCGGGTTTACCACTTTTGAATCTCTTAAAAACAAATGATTTTAGCAATACCCTTTTAATAGTGGTCCGCTACTTTGGTGGTAAAAAGTTAGGAGCCGGAAGACTTTTTCGAACTTATGTGGAAACTGGCGTAAAGGTAATAAACCAAGCAACCAAATATATGGAAATACCCGCTTTTTGCTATGAAATCATTGTCCCAATTAGTGATTATGAACGAGTAAAACATTATTTAGTCAAGGCCGAGCATGAGATTATAGATAATGATTTCAGTAATTTAGATGTCATAATTACTGTCAATGTTAGCAAAGCTAATGCGCCAATGTTTGAAAGTATCTATAATATAAAAAGTAAAAGTGAAGCAGTGCTTCTTAAGGAGGAAGAAAATGAGTAATAAAGTGGCAAGCGATAAAAGCACCATTAAACATATTATCGGCATAGTATCAGGCAAAGGTGGCGTAGGAAAAAGTTATGTCACCGGATCTTTAGCCGTTGAACTTGCCAAACAAGGATATAATGTTGGAGTTTTAGATGGCGACGTAACTGGTCCTTCAATTCCCCACATGTTCAATATAAAAGAGGGAGTTTATGGTGATGAAGCAAGTATTTATCCTGCTGTTAGTCATCATTTAGGAATTAAAATTATTTCGGCCGCCCTTCTTCTTGATGGCGGTGAAGATCCAATTATGTGGCGCGGACCCCTTATTGGCGACTTAGTAACCCAATTTTATACGACCGTTAGTTGGGGTGAACTTGATTATTTATTGATCGATTTCCCACCCGGAACAAGTGATGTGGCGTTAAGTGCTTTTGATCAAATTCCATTAGACGGTATCGTATTAGTAACTACTCCGCAACAAATGGTGCAAACTATTGTGAAAAAAACTTATAAGATGGCCGAACAGTTAAAAGTTAAATTACTTGGTGTTATTGAAAATATGGCTTATGTTTTATTACCAAACACCAATGAAAAGTATTATCTTTATGGCACAAATAAACTTGAAGATTTACAAAAATCATTCCCAATTAATATTTTAGGATCACTTCCTTTCTTACCTAGCAACACAAAATTGATTGATGAGGGTAAAATAGAGGTTAGTGATACAACGCTTTTCACTTCGATTAGTGAAACGCTAGTTAAGGAGTTAGATCATGCATGATTTTAAAGGCCGCCGCGCCAAACTAATCAAATTAATGAAGGACAATAGTGCCCTTCTCCTTTTCAGTGGAGTCGAAATTAAAAAAAGTGCCGATGGCTACTTTGATTTTGAAGTAAACCGTAACTTTTATTATTTAACCGGTTTAAAACAAGAAAATTCGATTTTACTAATTACCAAGATTAAAGGGGTAGTTAAAGAAAAAATCTTTACGTTAGCCTTTGATCCACTTCAACACGTATGGACCGGAAGACGTTACACCGCCCAGGAAGCCAAGAAAATCGCTAATGTTGAAAGTCACGATATTACCGCCGCTTTTGAAACTTACTTTGAAAATATCAAAGATGATATTAATCATCTTTATCTAGACTTAGAACCAGGTATTCTCACCTATACCGGCAAGGAAACAAAAAAGTTTGCTTTAATGATGGCCGGACAATATGGTTATGAAATCACTGACATTTACCCTGAAATTGTCAAGTTACGGATGGTAAAAGATGACTATGAGGTAAAGCTTATTCGTGATAGTATTCATTTAACTGCCCTAGCCTTAAAAGACGCTATTAGCAAGATAAAACCAGGAATGTATGAATATGAAGTAGCCGCCGCCTTTGAGTACGGTATTAAAAAGCATCATGGGCAATTAGGCTTTTCAACAATTGCCGCCGGTGGGAAAAATGGAATTATTCTTCATTACCCGCATCTTGATGCCTTACTTAACGATGGCGATTTATTACTCCTTGATTTAGGGGGTCATAATAACATGTACACCGCCGATATTTCACGGACTGTTCCTGTTAACGGAACCTTCACGGATTTACAAAAAAAGATATATAGTGTTGTCTTAGCCTGTAATAAAGCGGTTATTGCCAAGATTAAACCCGGCAAAACGCTGGTGGATTTACAAAACTTCACACGGGAATTCTTAAAAGAAAAACTCATTGCCCTTGGGCTAATGACGGCTGATGAAGAAATTTCTAAATATTATTATCATGGGGTATCCCATCATTTAGGACTAGATACCCATGATCCAGGAGAAAGATCATTACCGCTTGTTCCCGGCAATGTAATTACGGTTGAACCAGGATTGTACTTTGCCAAACATGGGATTGGCATTCGCGTTGAAGATAATGTCTTAGTAACGGATACGGGCGCCACGAATTTATCAATTGAAATACCAAAGGAAATAAAGGATTTAGTAAAGTAAATGGAAAAATATATCTTAACAATTGACCAAGGGACAACTTCTACTCGCGCCATATTATTTGATAAAAATGCTTGCATTGCTTATATTGCCCAAGAAGAAGTCAAATGCTATTATCCAAAACCAGGATACGTTGAACAAGATGCAATCGAACTATGGCTTAGTGTGTTAAGTGTTATTAACCAAGTGTTGATTAAGGCAAATTTAACGTTTGCTAATATTGAAGCAATCGGGATTACCAACCAAAGAGAAACAACCATCGTATGGGATAAAAATACGGGAATGCCGGTTGCACCTGCTATTGTATGGCAAAGTCGACAAAGTGCTCCGATCTGTAACGCGCTTGGCGAATATAAAGATATCATCCATCAAAAAACCGGATTACTTATTAATCCCTATTTTAGTGCGAGTAAAATCCGTTATATTTTAGATCATATGCCAAATGGCCAAGCCCGGGCGGAAAATGGGGAACTACTTTTTGGGACGGTTGATACATGGCTTATTTATAAGTTAACAAATGAAACAAATCATGTCACTGATGTAAGTAATGTCTCCCGAACAATGCTCTTTAATATTAATACAATGGATTATGATGATGAATTATTAAGAATATTTAACATTCCACGGCTTATGCTTCCCAAAGTATTGGGAAGTTCGGATTTATTTGGTGAGACAACTTTCTTTCACCATCATATTAAAATTACCGGAGTCGCCGGCGACCAACAAGCGGCCTTATTTGGCCAAATGTGTCTCAAACCCGGTGATGCCAAGAACACATATGGCACCGGGTGCTTTATGCTCATGAATATTGGTGATAAAGTTGAATTATCAAATAAGGGTCTTTTAACGACTGTTGCGTGGAAAATTGATGATAAAGTCACTTATGCTTTAGAAGGTAGTGTTTTTGTCGGTGGAGCCGCGGTCCAATGGCTCCGTGATGAATTAAAACTCTTTAAAGAAGCAAAAGACACGGAAAATGCAGCCTTTTTGGCTAATCAAAACGATAATGTCTACTTTGTCCCGGCATTCGTTGGGCTTGGAACTCCCTATTGGGATGATAAAGCAAGGGGCGCAATTTTTGGTCTAACAAGAGAAGTTAGTAACCTTGAAATAACGAGAGCGACGCTTGAAGCAATTGCCTATCAATCGCGTGATGTCTTTGATGTGATGATTGCCGAATCACGCCAAGACTTAAAAGTATTAAGTGTCGATGGTGGCGCTTCTGTCAATCATTATTTAATGCAATTTCAAGCCGATATCTTAAATACAAGTATCAGGGTCCCGAAAATATATGAAACGACAAGTCTAGGTGTTTGTTATCTTGCCGGACTTTATACTGGCTTCTTCCCATCAATCAAGGCTATAACGAGAATCCATGAATATAATAAAACTTATACACCAAAGATGAGTGAAGAGTTACGTAATAAGAAATATAGTGGCTGGCAAAAAGCAGTCAGCGCTGTTTTAACTTTTAGTAGCGATAACGAAGATTAGAAAGTAACTACTTATTAACAAATAGTGCCAGGCTTTGGCACTATTTTTGATATAATCAAAGATATGAAGGAAATTATTAAAATTCTCGCTAACCATGACTTTATTATTTCGAACTATGCGACGAAATTAGAACTATTAAAGTTAAAAAATACTTATCCCTGGCTTAAAACAAAGATTTTAAGCGATGATGAGTTTATTTCCTTATTTTTGGGTCGCGTAAATGAAGATACTTTAATCGAACTTATAAACAAGTATAATTTTGACTTAGAGCATGCACGGATAATCTATGAAAATCTAATCTTTAGTAAATACAGTAATAAAACATTAAAGACTAAAGAATTATCTTCATACCGGAAGGCGCTAATTAGTGATCAGTTTATAACAATCGATTCCTACGCTTCTTACGCCTTTGCCGGTAAAAATATATTACTTTCTTCTTACCTCAAAAATCATCCGGTCATTATGGAATTATTAAGTGATGTGAAAGGAAAAATTCAGGTTTTACCGCTTGATGGAAGTTATTCACCAAAGGTAGCGAAATATAAGACAACCATTGAAGAAATCTATGATGTTTTAAACAACATTTCGTCGCTTATTGCACAAGGCATAAGTGTTAATGATATAAAACTAGTTAAACCTTCTAGCGAATATTTATCATTAATTCGTCATTTAGCCCCGCAATTTGGCCTTCTTTTCCAAAATAACCCACTTCCGCTTATTACATATCCAGAAATTCAAGATGTCTTTAATGCACTGTTTAATGGTCAAAGAACCTTAAGGGAAATCATCGAGTCTAATCAAGAAAATACTTATGTATTTAATGCTTTTTTAAATATGATTACCGCTCTTGATTTTGATAAAATACCCGAATCCAATAGATTAGAGTATTTACGCTATAAACTTTCCACAACGACCGTTAATCTTATTGAAAATGATGGCATTGAAATTATTGATGAATTACCAGATTTTAGTGTAGATGAAAAGCACTATTTCTATTTGAATTTTGCGCAAGGTGTTGCCCCGCTTATTGAAAGTGGTTCAAGACTTCTCACCAGTCGTGAATGTAAAGAATTGGGTGTTCTTACGTCGGCTGATAAAGCCATTATTAATGAAGAAAAACTAAAAAATAGTATCAAAAACATCAAAAACTTACACCTTACATTCGCAGAAATTTTTAGTAATCAAAAATTTGAAATATCGCCACTTGTAAGGTCTTTGAATTTGGAAGTTATAAGAAATGGGGCGCCAACTATTATTTATAGTCCGCAGTACTTAAATTACATTTACGCCTTATCTCGTGATGATTTCCGTAATTATAACTATTTAAGTGAAGACCTAGTTAGACTTCATGCATTTAATCCTAATGTTAACAATTACTCAATGTTTGATTATCGATTCAAAGGTATTAAGTATGCTCATAAATTGCCACTTAAATTATCATTTTCCAGTATTGACACGTATAATAAACTTCCATTTGACTATTTTGTGCAGTATCTTCTCGGGATAAAAGATGATCGGCCTAATTTTAATTTAGACTATGGAAATATTATCCATAATGTGTTTGAACATAGCACTGATCTAACGTCTTTTAATTACAACTTCTATTATTTCTTAGATCAATCAAATCTTAGTGTCAAGGATCGTTTTTTTGTCGAACATACTAAACCTATTATTGAAGAAGCATACAAATTCTACTTAGATTATGTCGAGGTTAGTAAACCCTCGCAAATTTTAAAAGAACAAAGGGCATCAATTACATTAAGTGATGATATTTCGCTTGTCGGGAAACTTGACCGCATTCATCTTTATGATGATGGAGACAATAAAGAAGCAGTTATCATCGACTTTAAAACCGGAAAAATTAATTACAATGAGAAGTTTTTTGGGGATGGACTTTATCTCCAATTACCAATTTACGGACTTCTTCTTAAAGAAGATGATTATTTGAAAGGAAATGAAGTCGGAGCCTTAGTGTTAAATAGTTTTAAAGTTGGTAATTATGCGCTGCAAAGTGATGATGTTTTAAAAGAAGAAATGCGATTATCGATTAGATTTAAAGGAATCGTAAACGATAATGAGGCCGTTTTAAAAAGAATTGATCCGACCTATCTATCGAGTGAATTTTATCGCGGAGTAAAAATGACGAAAGATATGCGCTTAAAAGGTGCACTTAGTAATGAAGAAATTGATAATTTCATTAGCACAGCCAAAAGGGAAGTTTTAAAGGCAGGACAAAACATTATCGACAATGATTTTGCGGTCCGCACCATTAAGTTATCAAAAACTTCTAACACCGGACAACAATCAGAATATAAAAGAATTAGCTACTTACCAGGAACATTAAGTGGAGATGGGGATTACGATGGCGAATAATAAGAAAGCATTTACTTATAGCAAGAAACAACTTGAAGCATTATCGCTTGATAAAGAAAATATGCTTGTTTCCGCTGGTGCCGGAAGTGGGAAAACCGCTGTTTTAACGGAACGTATTTATCGAATGATTACTGAAGCAAATGTTCCACTAGATTCAATTCTTGTCCTTACTTTTAGTGACCTTGGTGCACAAGAATTTCGCGAACGTATTAAAAAGAAATTAAGTGAAGATCCCAAAGAGGCACACAAGGCTTTTGCGGTCGATAAAGCCGACATCATGACTTTTGATGCTTATGCCTTAAAGTTACTTAAAAAATATGGTTATCGGCTAAATTACTCTAGTCAAATTATTAATATTGATGATATAACTGAGAAAACTTTTATTCGACAAATATTTAATGAGTTGATGCTTAAAGAATATGAAAAACCATCCCCGGAATTTAAAAATCTAGCAAAAAGACTTCTATATAAGGACGATGAGCTATTACTCAATATTGTTTTAGAATTATTGCGTGCGGCCAATTTAACCCTTGATCCACAAAAGTACCTTGATACTTTTATCATCAATTTCTATTCTAACGAAAACTTTCAAAAAATGATAAACGAATTAGACCGCCATGTTGTGTCTTTATTACGTTCAATATATAGTTCTGCAAAGTTACTTAATGACCCACGACATGTTCAAAAGTATGATCAGTTTGGCGAAAGTGTTGGCTCAATTTTAACATTTGAAGATTATATGAGTCGACGTGACGATTTTAAAATTCCCACCAGGCCTAAAAATTCATTCCTTGATTATCCTGAAGACGAGTTAATCAAAACACAAATTGATAAATATGTTAAAGAATTAAATACGGTATCTTCTTTAAGTTCAAAAGAAGAAATATACCGGAATTTCCTAAATGAAGCTGAATATGCGAGGTATTTAACGGTTTTAGCGACTCAAATACTTTCTAAACTTAATGAAAAGAAGGCTAAATTGCACGCTTTTACTTTCTCTGATGTTGTCCGGAGTGCATATCAATTAATTTCGATTCCGGATATTCAACAAGAGTTAAAGAGCCAATATGAATATATTTTGGTCGATGAATATCAAGATACAAGTGATATCCAAGAAGAGTTTGTAAATAAGATTGCTGATAATAATCTTTACATGGTTGGGGATATTAAGCAAAGCATCTACGGTTTTCGCAACGCTAATGTTTATATCTTTAAAGAAAAGTATGCAAAGTATAAAGATAAAAAAGGTGGTCGCTTAATTGATCTAAATGATAATTACCGTTCAAGAAATGAAGTGTTAACCGCCATAAATAATATGCTTAGTTTAATCATGACCGAAAATCATGGCGGAGCAAATTATGAAAAAGAGCATCAAATTGGCTACGGCAATAAAGCCTATGATTCTAATTTTGCAAAAGATCAAGAGGTCGGTTTAAAGGTCATTAAATACACGACTGACTTACCTATTGAAGACGATGAATTAGAAGAGACTTCTTCCCCTATTGAACGAAATGCAATTGATGTGGAAGCGCAAATAGTTATCGATGATATTAAAAAGCGGATAGAAAATCATGAAGAAATATATGATGCAGACCTAAAAATAATGCGTCCACTTACTTATCGTGATTTTGCAATCATTGTTTCACGAAAAACCAACTTTGATAAGTTTGAAAAAGCCTTTCTTAATGCTGGAATCCCCTTATTCTTAGATGATGATAAAACGGAGATTGATGAAAAAGTATTCGTGGCGCTAACGAGTGTATTAAAACTTTTTGTAGCATATTCAAAAGAGTCATCACCCCAAGATTATTCATTCCGTTTTGAAGTCGCAAGTTTTTTACGGTCATTTGTTAATAACTATAGCGATCAAGCACTTCTTGATTTAATGGGGAATAAAAACCGTGATTTTAGTAATGACCCCGTTTTGCAAAAAATTGCAGATTTGACAGTGAGTATGCGTGATGAACCAGTGATGGTAATTGTCAGCAAATTAGTCGAAACCTTTGACCTTTTCGGGGCTATTTACCATTTAGGTGATGTGGCTCAAAATACGATTAAGTTAACGGCCAAGCTTTCGCAAATTGAATCACTTGCAGAACTTGGATTTACCATGGAAGAAATTGTTAACTATTTTGAAGAAAATAGTGAAAATACTAAGGATATAGCAATCCGTAAAGCAAAACTCGTGGATGATGCGGTCTTAATTATGACTATTCATCGTTCAAAAGGTCTTGAATTTCCAATTGTTTATTACGTTGACCTAGAACAAGACTTCTATTTCCAAGAAAATCGAAACAAAAACTCGATATATCCTGGTTATGGTATTACATTTGCGAACATTAATGATGTTACGAGTATCAATGAAATTCTTAGCAAAGAAGCGAAAAAAAGGGAAATTTTATCGGAAAGAATAAGACTTCTTTACGTTGCTTTAACAAGAGCCCGCGAACTAATGGTCGTTATTCACCGTGAAGATGATAAAAATAGTCATTTAAGTGCCTTAGAAGAACAAAAAACCTTTAAAAATATTCTCTTACAATCGCCGTTATTCCGTGAAGTTTCTACTAGTTTAAATCCCCTTCTTCCATCACCAAAAGAAGGAGCGTCAATTCCTAAGTATCGCGGAAACGATAAGATTACTCTAAGTAAACATAGCCATCAGTTCACCACGGTTTCTAATAAGATATCAAGATATGAAAGCGAAAAAGTAAATGAACATATTCTCCGGAAAGGGACGCTTCTTCACCGTGAACTTGAACTTTATGATTTTGACAGCAAAAAACTTGATTACATTGTGCTTAAAGAACACCGTGAGACAATAAAACAAATTGTCGATTCACCATTATTTAATGGGGCAACCACCGAAAATGTTTATCGAGAATATTCTTTTATTGATGAAGCAACCAATAAAACATACACGATTGACTTCTTCATCCTTGGCACCCGAAAAATCACACTTATTGACTTTAAATTATTAAATATAGATATTCCTGAATATGATGAACAAGTTTTAAGGTATGCAAAACACTTACAAAAAGTGTTTGCGCGACCCGTTGAAGGATATTTATATAGTATCTTGAAGCAACAATATCGAAAGGTGGTCACTAATGAATAACAACCTAAAACATACGCCAATGCCGCTACATGACTTTATCAATATCGCCCATCATTTTCGTTTACAAGGACGAGATGATCTTGAGTTGATGTATGAGATATATTGTGATGCAGTTGAAACTCTAAATATCCACCATCAAACCTTTAAAGAATTACCTTACGTGCCACTTGAACATGTCCGGCTTATTCTTTTCTTAATTAATGATTATACGTATCGATTTCGTGATTTAACCAAAGAAGAAATTAGTCTGCTTTTAGATGATGATGCTACATACGGAAAACTAATAAATGCCGTAATAGATAAATATGGTGGTGAGTCCTATTTTAAGTATGATGAAGGCTCTTTTTTAACCCGTTATTCAATGGAAATATCAACCCTTAATGTTTACATAAACTTTATTTTACTTAAAACTCGACAACTTGCAGTCCACGATAAAGATGAAAAACTTTTTATTGAATTGTTACGAAGTGCCTTTTCATTATGCCGGACTATCAGTGAATTACTCGTCAATGGCTTTGAAAAAGAAGCGCTTAGTTCATGGCGTTCCCTCCATGAACTCGAAGCCACGCTTGTTTTACTTGAAGACGGAAAACTTATTAAAGACTACCAAAAACATATTATGTTTAACGCAAGTTACAATAAGTTACTTCCAAAAGACGAAGCTGATCGCAACTTTGTCGTCCTAAAAGAAGAACTCCGTGAAAAAGGACTTAAGAGTAAAGATATGCGGCGTTATATTGAATATGGCTGGATTACTAACCATCAAGATTATGACGCCACAATTCATAAATATAATTTTAGAGACGGTGTGGAAACTCTTGCAAATCTTATTGATTCTCGTGAAACATACCAAATAGCTAGTGAGGTTGCTCACAGTTCACCAATCATGCTTTTTACAAGACGAATTTATTTTCTTAAACTAACCCTTTTACACCTCTATAAATCCTTTATTTTGATTGAACAAATATTCGCCAATCTATACACAACTAAAAGTGAAGAAAATGAAGCAAGGTTATACCTAGCAATTCGAAAATTATATCTTGATGACATTAATCTTGTTTATCAAAGGACCGCGAAAATGTAAGGAAAAGGGCTACAAAACGTAGCCCTTTTTTAAATAATGATGTTTATATATTATACGTCGTGGAAGCAACTTCCGCCGATGAATTCCCGGAGTAATGAGTTATTAGGAACCCATTGTTCATCGAGATCGAGGAAGTATTTAAGCATTCTAATAAGCCGTTCCGCAAGTGGGAAGAATTCACTTTGATAATCAAATTCAAGAAGTAATGGTAAGGCATGTTTTTTCATAACCGCTAGTTCATAAGAAAGGAGCGAATTGAACACATAGTCCGCTTCTTCTTGGGTATCATAAATCCATTTAAATTCACCGGCACGAACGCTTGGCCACATATTCATTGTTTCTTGAGCGCTGGCATTACGGTATTTCTTATCACGGACGATACGACGGAGTAGCCGTAAGTCGGTAAGACTAATTGGGTTATGATCATCAATATTAATTTGGGCTTGTGGGGAAATATAAATCTTGTATTTTTGGTGTTTTGGAATATAACTGGTAAGTTGTTCGTTTAAAGCATGAATACCTTCAATGATGATTGGTTGATTCGATTTAACTTTAAGTTTACGACCAGCGACTCTTTTACCGATTTTAAAGTCAAATTTAGGTAATTGAACCTCTTCCCCGTTAATTAAGTCAAGCATATTTTGGTTAAAGAGTTCGATATCGAGCGCATAGATTGATTCTAAATCAAAGTTACCATTTTCATCGCGTGGTGCTAATTCGCGTGGTAAATAATAATCATCAATTGATAGGCGAATAGCGTTAAGCCCGCGACTCATTAATTCAGTGCGAAGTCGATTGGCGAATGTGGTTTTCCCAGAACTACTAGGACCGGCAATACAAATTAAACGGATGTCTTCACTATCTTCCATAATCCGTTGACCAAGTTCACTAAGCATTTGGTAGTGTTTTGCTTCGGCAATATTAATTAATTCGACAATTTGGCCTTTTTCAATGTAGGAATTGATATGGGCAACGCTATCAAGGTTGGTAAGTTTGGCCCAGTTGTGACTTGCTTTTAATGCTTTTCCAAACATTGGGGCATCTTTAAATTCTGGAATTTCCCCTTTGGTTTCACTCCGCGGATATTGTAATAACATTCCTGGGGAATATGGACGAATGATGAAGTTTTTAAGGTATCCAGTACTTGGGACCATGTAACCATACATATAGTTTTGATAGCCATCGCATTCATAAATATGGACATTTGGTTCTGGACGGTATTTTAAGATTTCTAACTTATCTTTGTAACCGAGTTTTTCAAAAAGAACTTCAGCTTCTTGCACCGTGATTTTTGAACGATTAAAAACAAGGTCTGCTTCGACGATTGAACGCATTTCTTTTTGTAATTTTTCAACAAGTAAGCGATCAACAGTTACACCTTTGTTTGTCACTTGAATGAAGATAGAACGTGAAACATTATATGAGAAACGAACGTTTAGTTCAGGACGGATTCTTTTCATTGCCATAGCGGCAACATAACGAAGTGATGTTTGATAAATCCGAATACCTTCACTATCATCAAGGGTTTTAACTTCAAGCTTTGCGTCTTGGGTAATAAGGTAGGTTAATTCACGAACCCGGCCATTTACGAGCACACAAATGAAGTCACGGTTGGGACCGACAACATCAAGAACACGTGTCGGAGTGTTGTGGGTGGTAGTTTTATTGTTAAAGGTAACTTTAAAACTAGTTTGTTTATTCTTTTCCATAAGGACTCCTTTTAAATATTCGATATAAATACTTGGTAACATTATATACAAGATGGAACTAATTGCAAAAGATTTCTACTATAGAAAAATGTGATTTATTTGAAATATTCTAGAAATTCGCTTTGTATTGTCTTTAACGCTTCCTCATTTTGGGGATCGAGGGTGATTACATTACTTGTATCAAGGTATTCAAGGGTAATAGTTTTTGGTTCCGTAATCATATTTGTAATCGAGACATTAATATTTTGTTCATGAAAATGTGGATAGAAGTATGTGTTAATTACTTTTTGATGTTCAGAATTATTAAAGTCATAAGTAAATAAAACACTTTTCTCATTTTTTGGAAGCGGAATACTTAAATCGATACGATGGGTGTAAAGCGATGTAAAGATGTTGTCACGGAAGAAGTTACTAACCGCGACACCAGTTTTAAGGTTTTGTGAACCAACTTCTTGATGACTAATTTCCCCATTTTTAATTAAGGTAATTGTGGGCGTCCCGCGAAGACTAAAAGTGCTCTTAAAATAATCAAAATTTTGTTCATAAGTTAAACTTGTCGCATCTAAATAATAAATTTCTGTTTTCGTTTTACTAACGTAATCAACTAATAACGGTTTTAACTCATTGCAAAAATGACATAGGGGGCTACCAAAATATAGGATAAAAGATCTTTTACCTTCCATGAAGGCCTTGGTCGTTTCATATGTGAGGGGAAGAAGAGCATTATCTTCATTAATTTCCGCACTATTTATCTTTGGAATGAGGATCCGATCTTCACTTTGTGGGCGACATCCTGACAATATTGTCAATAATGCGCTTCCAATTAACAACATTTGTAATTTTTTTCTGTTTTTCATATTATAATTAAACCACATCTATAAATAGTCCACAATTTTGTAGCCTATTACCATAAGGAGTTATTGAAATGAATATTTGGCATGACATGAATCCCGCGCGGATTACGAGCGAACGCTTTGATGCGGTTGTCGAAATTAGTCGCGGACAACAATCAAAATACGAACTAGACAAAGAAACAGGTTTAATCCGGTTAGACCGTGTTCTTTATACATCGACCCATTACCCGCAAAACTATGGATTTATTCCACGAACCTATGCCGGTGATAATGACCCGCTTGACGTCTTAATTTTATGTAGTCAACCTCTGGTCCCGATGACCATTGTTACTTGTATCCCAATTGGTGCCGTCAAAATGATTGATAATGGTGAAGTTGATGAAAAAATCATTGCTATTGCGGCAAATGATCCGACCTATTCATCATATGAATCAATTGAGGAAATTCCTGCTCATGTCTTCCAAGAAATTCGGCACTTTTTCCAAGTTTATAAAACTTTAGAAGGTAAGGAAACAGTCGTCCATCACATTCAAGACCGCGACCGTGCGGTGAAAATGATTGAAACTGCCGTTGAACTTTACGATACCATCTTTAAAGATGGTAAACGCATAAAATAATGCTTCATATCGTCTTATTCCAACCAGAAATGCCTGCTAATGTCGGAAATATTATGCGGACGGCGGTCGCTCTTAATGCGAGTCTCCATATTATAGGACCGACTCCTTTTAATTTCGATGACAAAAACTTACGAAGAGCTGGGCTTGATTACATAAGTGATCTTTCCTTATTTTTATATGAAGACTTTGCCGACTTTGATAATAAACATCATGATAAGAAAATTGTTTATGTCACAAGATATGGAAAGAATAATTATTCCGAATATAAATACGGACGTTTCGATGACGAAATTTATGTAATGTTTGGTAATGAATCACATGGAATCCCGCTTGATATCCTGAAAATCTATAAAGAAGAACTAGTCCGAATTCCGATGGTGGCAAGTGCGCGCAGTTTAAATCTTAGTAACTCGGTAGCGATTGTGAGTTATGAAATTATGCGCCAACAAGGTTTCTATAATTTAGCGAGTCAAGAAATGATTAAGGGTAACGATTTTTTAGATTAAACGTTTGATTGTATTTTTAAAATTAGTGCTTTCTTTCTCATCTAAACGGACAAAGAAAGTCTTCTCATGACGTAAGATAACTTGGCCCGGAAACTGGCCTTTTTTAATGTCTGATACTTTGGCGTAAGTGACATCGCCATCAACTTTTTTCGATAAGTATAAGGCTAATTTTCCGGCATATTCCAACATATCTTTTGACGGGTTAGACTCTTCTATAATTATATGTGCGCCGGGGACATTCCGGATATGAACAAAAGTATGGATTTTCTTGGCAATTTTAAAACTTAGATGATCATTTTGTTTATTGTTCCGACCAAAGAGAATTCTCGTATTTTTATATGTAACAAAATAAGGAAGAAGTGATGATTTAATATGGGTTTTAACATTGGGCTTTTGTAAATTTAATTCTTCAAATATTTGGGAAAATTCTTCACTTGTTTTGACACTGTGAAGCATTTGATAAATTGATGAAAGATATTCAATCTCTTTTACCGATTGCTCAATTCTTTCCTTTAATATTTCTTCGGATTTCTTTAGTTTTTTGGCTTTTTTGAAAAGCATTTCCGCATTTTGCAAGGCACTATAACGCGGATCAACACTAATTATTTCACCTTCAATTTGCACACTTTCACCCTCAATTTGCGGTTTATTCATTAATAAAAGATTGGCGTGCTCATATAATTTAGCGACCCCGTGAATTTTGGTTAAATCTAGTTTGTAATTCCGGACAAGTTTTTCAAGACGTTTAATATTGTGCTCAAGATAGACGTATAGGACTCGGTAATTTTGTTTTTTGATACGTTCGCCAAATGCATATAAGTACGTCTTTAAGTAATCAAAATCTCCAAGTTTTTTAGGACTTTTATTAGTAACTATATTTGGTAAGGAGTAGATGTTATTTCGTCTTATAAGGCGGCCATCTTTTCCCCGTTCATTATTGTAGCGATAGGCTGCTAAAATCTTATCTTCACTATTTGTTAATACCTCCTGCGGGTGATTAGGAATTAATTCAATATATAAGGTGAAGATTTCTTTTTCTAAGAGATTATTGCGTTGTTCAAAATCTAAAGCAAGGACCATATCATCATTTGGTTGTCTAACACTCACTAATCGTCCATTTAAAAATCGCCGTAAGTCGATGGCGAAACTATGGAGTTCACCGCCACTTGGAAATTCACTTAAATCACTATTAAAGCAGACAAAAGGGAAATTACTGTTAAGTGAAATAAAAATGTTTTGATTTTTACTAAAATCCAAGACAAAATCCACGAGACTTAATTGTCGTACTTTTTCTAAAAAGAGCCCTTCAATATGTTGATGTTCGTCACGAAGTGCCTTTAAATCGAGAGGATACATTCTTTGCATGCTTTAATTCTACATGAAGTTTGTTATTTATTAATAAATAAGATACAATCAAAGCATAAAAAAGGCAGGTAACACAATGAAAAAAGGAATTATTGTTTTAATAAGTGGTCCTTCTGGGGTTGGTAAAGGTACGATTTTAGATCGTTTAATTGGTAACCCCGCCCTTAATTTAACTTTTAGTATATCAATGACAACAAGAGCCAAACGCGATAAAGAAGTTCATGGACAACATTATTTCTTTGTAACCCATGAACAATTTAATGAAAACTTAGCGCGTGATAATTTTTTAGAACATGCGACCTTTGTCGGCAATAGCTACGGCACTCCGAAAGATTATGTGTTTAATCTCTTAAACTCTGGAAAAAATGTCCTTATTGAGATTGAAGTTAATGGTGCCAAAGAATTAATTTCAAAAGTTGCTCCGCAAGATATTATCTCGTTTTATGTCATGCCCCCGAGTGTCGAAGAACTAGTAAAAAGACTTCGCCACCGCGGGACTGAAGATGAAGCGACCATTATGCGTCGCGCTGAAAAATTTAAAGAAGAAATCAAGTTCAAAGATCAATACAACTTTACGGTTATTAATGACGATTTAGAAACTTGTATTGAAGAAATTACGACTTTAATAACGAAACGGATTAATGAAAAATAGATGAAAATAGTTGGTGTATTAACCCAATATTCAAAGTTAGATCGTCCCTTTACTTATTATTACGACGGTAATGATATTAGTGTGGGAATTCGTGTTTTAATCTACTTTAATAATCGTGAAATCGTCGGTTACGTTATCAGTGTTGAAGATACATTGGAAACAATTAGCGAAGCTGGCGCAAGACTAGGCTTCAAACTTACAAGAATAACGAAAATCCTTGATAAAGAATCTTTACTTACCGACGAATTAATGGCGATAAGTGATCAAGTGACTTCATATTATTTAACAACCAAAATTAGTGTTTTAAATGCGATGCTTCCCCCGTCAATGCGCCCAAAGAAATCTTCTTTAGGGGCACCAAAAATTGCTACGCAAAGAATCATTAAAGCAAACGCTGATTTTGAAGATTTTACTAGCCTTCGCCCGGTTGATTTAGCCTTACTTAATGAAGTAATAAATCGTGGGACTTTAATATATAGTGCCAAAAATAAAGTAAAGATTGAACGACTTTTGATGGCCGGAGCAATCACCATCGAAGAAGAAGAGAAGTATCGCTTAAAATATGAATCTTATCCGCAGGAAGTTCCTAATGCTTTAACGCCAAAACAACTTGAAGCAATTCAAACAATTATAAATGATACAAGGGAAACAAGTTTACTCCATGGTGTGACGGGCAGTGGTAAAACCGAAGTCTATTTAGCGCTTGCCGCCCATTATTTAAAAATGGGAAAAAACGTCTTAATGCTCGTCCCGGAAATTGCTTTAACCGGAATGATGCTCGCCAACTTTTACCGCCGTTTCGGCAAAAAAATAGCCATTTTGCATAGTGAATTAACCGCCGCCGAAAAATATGATGAATATCGGCGCATTAAAGATGGAAAAGTGAATATTGTCGTAGGGGCAAGGAGTGCTATCTTTGCGCCACTTGATAATATTGGAATAATTATTCTTGATGAAGAACATGCCGAAACTTATAAGCAAGATGTTGCCCCTTTTTATCACGCCTTTGTTGTCGCGCAAATGCGGGCGAAAAGTTTTAACGCTAAAGTGGTCGTCGGTAGTGCAACCCCTAGTATTGAAACAATGGCGCGGGCAGAAAAAGGGATATATGGCTATTATTTTCTTGATGAAAGAATAAATAAACAACCACTCCCCGAAACAACAATTGTAAATATGCTTGATTTTAAGAATGTTTTACCAAGTTCACCCTATGTTTCTAAAATCCTTTTTAATGATATCAAAGAAGCCTTAGATAATAAGACTCAAGTTATCTTATTAGTGAATCGGCGTGGGTATGCAACCTATGTTTCTTGTCGGCATTGCGCGACTGTTAAAAAGTGTCCAACATGCGGTATTTCTTTAACTTACCATAAAACCGGCAATGTGATGAAATGCCATCACTGCGGTATTGATTATGCGGTTAATACCCCTTGTGAAAAATGCGGAATGACTGATTTTAGTTTTTCAGGTTTTGCCACCCAAAAAGCCGAAGAAGACATTCAAAAATTATTCCCGGATGCCCGTATTTTACGGCTTGATAGTGATGTTAGCCGGAAAGATAAAACGCCACAAAAAGTATTAAATAGTTTTATGAACTATGAAGCGGATATTTTAATTGGCACGCAGATGGTTTCCAAGGGACATGATTTCCCCCTTGTTAGCCTCGTTGGTGTCATTGGCACCGATGCAAATCTTGCGATCCCAAGTTATCGAAGTGGGGAAAGAACTTTTCAACTGATTACCCAAGCAATTGGGAGGTCCGGTAGAGAAAAAATAAAAGGGAAAGCCATCATTCAAACAATGATGCCAAGTCATTATGTAATTGAACATGCTAAAGCCCAAGATTATTTACGCTTTTACCAAACCGAAATGCGCCAACGAAAATATACGCAAAATCCGCCCTATTACTTTGTAATGTCGATTACATTAAGCCATCAAGATGAAAACGTCATTCATTCAACTATTCAAAGTTTAAAGTATAATTTATCTACTGCATTAAAAGATGATGCCATCGTTATCGGTCCAACGACAAGTTTCTTGCCGCAAAGTGGAAAAACCTTTAATGAAACCTTGATTGTAAAGTATAAAAATTACTTCAAAATCAAACCGACGCTTCTAAGAATTTTAAGCCCATTTAAAGAAGAATCATCGTTTTATGTGCAAATAAATGTTGATCCATATGATATTTAGAAAGGTAACAAAATATGGTAATTATTAAAATTTATTCTCAAGACATGTATGTCGCAACCGAAATTAGCATCCATCATGCCAAAAGCATCGCCGCCCTTTTAAAAATTAAGGAAACTGATGTTTTCTTAGTGGGCAGTGAAGGAACGCTCGTCGCTGAAGGAGTCGACCAAGTAAGTTGGTTTACTTATCTTGAAGTTAGTCTTCCTGAACCGTTAGCAATTAAGCAAAATGAATTAAGTACTTTACTTCATGATATCTTCACTAATTACGGTGTTCACATCATGATTAAATACGACTACTATCGACCAAATAACTTGGTCAAAATCTTAAATCCCGACTTCAAAGTCTTCAATGAAACAATGGTAGAAGTTATTACTAATGAAAATTATTATGGTGATGAAGATGACGATGATAACTGGGGTGAAGAATAACCTTTTCTAATTTATTAGAATTAAACTAAATAAGGGTGGTATACTATACCTGGTAGGTAAAATATGATTAAGCACATTTTAGAAACAACAGAAAAGATAATGGAAGGTAGTCTTCCTTATCAAACATTTGCCAAAGAATTAGAGGCAAATGAAGATTACGATCAAAACGAAAAAAATGTTGTTCGCAATTTAGTAAACGGCATGTTAAATCGTTATTATCGTTACTTTTACTCTTTGACGGAAAACAAAGAAACGGACTTAACAACGAAAGAAGTACTAGCAATTTCTCTTTTTAGTTTCAATGTTGAAAAAAACATTACGAAACTTAGTTATGAAGAATTACTTAGTGCTTTACCGGCTGATAGTCAACTAAAAATTGAAGAAAGATATCCAGAGAAAGATTTTCCAATTAGGATTCCGCAAAGTTTTCACACTGAAAATCTTGCCTTATCATTTGCGACCCGTTTTAGTGCGCCTTTATATTTAGTTGAACAATTAATTGCCGATATTGGTAAGAAAAATATTTTAAAGTTTCTTTCAACTCGTCCGCAAGAAAGTTGTGGCTTAATAAATACCAACAAAGTTAGTAGCCCTGATTTCTTTAGTAAACATAAAGACTTTAGTCCACTTGAAAAAGAAGGACAATTTACATATATCGGGAAAGAATTTATTAAGAAAACAAAAGCCTATACTGACAATGAAATAGTCTTAACGACGCAAAGTATGCTTGATATCGCCGCTTTGGTCGATGGTTCTAAACCAAAATCATTACTTTTTGTCCAGTATGAAGATACTTCACTTATTTTACTTTTAGCCTTACTCTATCCTGAAGTAACGATTCATTACACCGCGGATGAACAAAAATCAAAGTTTATTTTGCAACACTTAATTCGGAAGTTTAATTTAAGTAATGTGACTTATGTTACTGCCATTGCCCAAACTTATGATTTAGTTATTACGACGTTAAGTAGTACGAACATCAACGGCAATATCAGACACCGTGATTTCTACTTCCGGTTACCGCTTGATTTAAATGAAGTGACATTAAAAGCCAGAGAAGAGTTAAATAGCGTTAAAGATTACGTTAATGACGGACAAAATTTAGTGTTTGTTACTAATACTGCTCTGCGCTCAGAAACGCATTATCAAGCCTTAACCTTCATCCGTGACAACCCCGAATTCAAACTCGAAAAAGAAAAACAATATTTCCATTTCATTCCTTTCCATGAAACGGTATATTTTGCCTTATTCAAGAAAGGTGCTAATGAGGAATAAATTAAATTTTTACGACTTTTCGCTCCCAAAATTACAAATCTATTTAAGCGACCAAGGCTTTAAAAAATTCAGTGCCACGCAAGCTTTTGAATGGGTTTATCAAAAGGGAGAAAAAGACTTTAATAACATGAGTAATCTCGCTTTAAAGGTGCGAGAATTTTTAGACGATACCTTTTCTTTTCATCTTCCGACCATTTCCCAAGAACATGTTAGTGAAGATGGAACAATTAAACTTTTAGTCGAATTAAAAGACGGAAACCTCGTTGAAACCGTCTTAATGCGCTATAACTACGGCAATGTTGTCTGTGTGACAACCCAAGTTGGCTGTAATATGGGCTGCCGTTTTTGTGCTTCAGGGCTATTAAAGAAGAAGCGCGATTTAACTGCCGGCGAAATGCTTGGTCAAGTCTTATTAATTAACGAAATTTTAAAAAAGAATAATGAAGCAAAACTTACAACCCATGTCGTTTTAATGGGCATTGGTGAACCATTTGATAATTTCACCAACATTATTGATTTTATTGATTTATTAAATAATCCAAAATCTCTAGAAATTGGTGCACGCCACATTACCGTTTCCACTTGTGGTCTCGTCCCCAAGATTAAAGAATTCGCCGATTTAAAACTCCAAGTCAAACTGGCGATTTCTCTTCACGCGCCCACTGATGAAAAACGTAATCAAATTATGCCTATCAATAAAGCCTATCCTTTAAAAGAAGTAATTGCCGCTGTTAAATATTATGAACATAAAACGAATAAACGAATAACTTACGAATACATTATGCTTAAAGACTTTAATGATTCGTTAGATGATGCCCGTGACCTAGCTAGACTCATTAAAGGCACAAACGGATTTGTAAATTTAATTCCCTATAATCCGGTTGATGAACATGCCTTTGCCCGTAGTCCGCGTGACCGTACATATGCTTTCGCCAATGCCTTAAAGAAGATGGGTGTCCAAACGACGATCCGTAAAGAATTTGGTAATGATATTGATGCCGCCTGTGGGAAACTCCGCGCTAAAGAAGAGGAAAAACGTGGCGACATCGATTAGAGGAACTTTTGCATCGCAAAGTGACCGCGGTCTTGTTCGCTTACATAATGAAGATCGAGCAGCGGTCCTTTTAAACCAAAAAGGTGATCTCCTTTTTGTCGTTTGTGATGGTTTAGGAGGTCATAATAAAGGCGATTTTGCCTCAAAGTTAGCGATTGATATGTTAATGACCGCTTTCGCCAACAACAAAGGTTTTTACACAACCGGGAGCATTAAACGCTTTTTAGCCCGCAATATTCGCGCCATAAATCGCGTTATTTTTCAAGAAAGCGCGAATTCAAGTGACGCAAATAATATGTCGACGACCTTAAATGCGGTTGTCATGACTAGTAATAAAATGGTCAGTGTCAATATTGGTGATAGTCGCTTTTATTTAGTGAAAGAAGATTCAATTCGCCAAGTTAGTCAAGATGATACCGTCGTTGATTACTTAGTTCGAACAAAGCAAATTACCCCCGAAGAAGCCTTAGTCCATCCTAAAAAACATATTGTGACTAATGCTTTAGGAACTTTACCTACCGTCACCTTTGAATTTCAAAAGGTTAACTATAAAGGGGAAAAAATCTTGCTTTGTACCGACGGATTATATAACATGATTGATAATGAAGACATTATCGGAATTCTTAATACGACACAGAAGATTGAACGTAAAGTCGAGGCCTTAATTGCCCTTGCAAATAATCGTGGTGGTGCCGACAATATTGGCATTGCCCTATGGGAGCCAGATTATGATTAGAATAGGTGATTTAATCGATAACCGCTATCGAGTGGTAAGTTTACTTGGTGAAGGTGGGATGGGCACTGTTTATGAAGCCGTCGATATCATTACCAAGAAAAATGTTGCTCTTAAGTTTTTAAAAGCGACCGTTGCCCAAGATAAAGTTAATCTTGCTCGTTTTGAAATTGAAGCAAAAGCAACCGCGACTTTAAATCATCCAAACATAGTCCGAGTCATCAGTGTTGGCAAATATGAAAATCTTCCATATATGGTCAATGAATTAGTCGTTGGCCAAAACTTAGAAGATGAACTTATTGCCCGTGGTCGTTATACCTTTTTAGAAGCGCTTGATATTATTGATCAACTTTGTAACGCGGTCGGCCTTGCTCATCATCACGGCGTAATTCACCGCGACATTAAACCCAGTAATATTTATATTACGCGCGAAGGACTCGTCAAATTAGGAGACTTTGGTATTGCCCGTTATAGTGATTCTAAACGCGTTACTAGCAACACTAGTATCGTGGGAAGTGCCCATTATTTAGCCCCGGAAGTATGTAAGGGTGGCGAATCAACACCGCGAAGTGACATTTATGCCTTAGGTATTAATCTTTTCGAATTAATTACCGGACATATCCCATTTGATGGGGAAAGTAATGTCGCCATTGCCGTCAAACAAATTAAGGAAAAATTTCCAAGTCCGCGGAAATACATCAAAAATACCCCAAAAGCCCTTGAAGCAATCATTTTAAAATGTGTGAAAAAGAATCCGCGCGACCGTTATGATAGTGTTGAAGCCTTACAAGCCGACATTGCTAAATTAAAAGGAAATCCGAAAGCCTTAAAACCCCGCCAATCAATTTGGGTTAAGTGGTTTGGTTTTGCCAGTGAGGATTAATGCCAGGACTCGTCATTAATAAGCAGAAGTCATCCTTTATCGTCAGTAAAGATAATGTCCTTTACGTTACTAAACCTAGTGGTAATTTAATTAAATCCCGGCAAACAATTTACGTTGGCGATTATGTTGAAATTGATACCGAAAATAAGTTAATTAGTAAATTATATCCACGCCGTAATTTTTTAATAAGACCGCCGATTGCCAATGTGGATGTTGTCCTTATTGTCATGTCAATGGTACAACCTGATTTTAGTTTATTTCTCGTCGAAAAGTTTTTAAGTTATGCGAATTTTGCCGAGATTAAACCATTAGTAATTATTACGAAACAAGATAAATTAGCAGATGCTACGCTTTTAAATTCAATTCAAGCTAGTTTAGAAAAACTTCATGTCCAAAGTTTTAGCGTCAACAATAAAAGCGGTGAAGGTTTTAATGAAGTGAAGTCTTTTTTAAAAAATAAAGTTGTCGCTTTAATGGGTCAATCAGGCGTCGGTAAATCAAGTTTTATTAATGCCTTAACTGATCATAAACGGGAAATTGGTCAATTTGCCATCAACGTAAATCGCGGTCGTCACGTTACGAAAGAAGTGATCATGCTTCCTTTTAATGAAGGCTATTTAGTCGACACTCCTGGGTTTTCTTCCTTTGAACTCCCCTTAACAAAAGGTGATCTAGCCGAGAACTTCCCCGGCTTTAAAAATAGTCTTGGGCGCTGTAAGTTTAATGATTGTCTCCATTTAAGTGAACAAGGTTGTTATATTAAAAGCCTTGTCGACAAGGGACTAATCAGTGAACAAAGTTACCTTAACTATGTTACAATTAGTGAAGAATTAAAAGTTGTAAGAGAGGATTATTAATGAAAAAAGATATTATTATTGCCCCATCACTTTTGGCTGCTGATTTTAAAAATTTAGGCGAAGAAGTGGCTAAACTCTTACAAAACGACATTAAATATTTACATTTTGACGTGATGGATGGTCATTTCGTGCCTAATCTTTCCTTTGGAATTCCCGTTTTAGAAGCTTTAAAACCTCATTTCCCCTTTGTTTATGACGTTCATTTAATGGTCAGTAATCCTGAATTTATCGCCTTTAAATTTATTGATGCCGGGGCCGATATTATTACATTCCATTATGAAGCGATGGCTAATAATGAAGAAGTATTCGCGCTTATTAAAAAGATTAAAGACCGAAACGTGAAAGTTGGCATCAGTGTAAAACCCCATACTGATGTTGAAGTTATTTATCCTTTCTTAAGTAGCATTGATCTTGTACTTATCATGTCAGTGGAACCCGGATTTGGGGGCCAAAAATTCATGGAAAATGCCCTTGAAAAAATTCGTTTACTAAGCAAACTGAAGAAAGAAAACGATTATCACTATTTAATTGAAGTTGATGGCGGTATCAATCATGAAACCGGGAAGAAGTGTAAAGAGGCCGGGGTGGAAATTCTCGTCGCAGGCTCATATCTTTTTGGCAAAGACGATCAAAAAGCACGAATTGCAGGATTAAAAGATGGCCGATAGTATTATGCACATTTCTTTTTTTGTGGCGATCTTTCTTTTTATCATTACCCTTATTTTTCAACTAACGATGTATCGCTATAAACAAGGGCGGAAATATTCATTTCGGAATGAATTACCCTTTGAATTAGTCCAAGGTGTTGATTCACGTTTTACCCATTATCATTATGTTTTAATCTTTATGGTTACGTTAGCCCAAGTGCTTTTTGCTTTTAATTATATTGATACCTTAGTGTTATGGTATGAATACTTATTAATAGGTAGTGTCACTTTAAGTGCCGTAATGTTTTATCTTTTATTCTTTATTAAAGTCTTTGAAGTAAAAAAACACTTAATTGTCGTCATATTACAAGCGTTAAGTGTTGTAACGAGTTTAATCGCTTTTGGTTTATTATTACAGTTTAATATTCGGGGGACGCAAAGTTTATTTTTTGCGATTGTAAGTTACGTTATTGCCTTTATTGCTTTATTACTTTTATTTAATCCCAAATTACGGCAGTGGCCAATTATGGATAAAGTATTACAACAAGATGGCAGTGTCTTAATTTTAAGACCACGTTTCTTTTTATTAGCCCTTTATGAATGGGGTTTTATTATCTTACAATTCTTACAACTAATCTTTATGTATATCTATTTATACTTCCGATAAAAGGAAGAAGAAGTAATAAAAAAAACTCACGATCAAGTGAGTTATTTTTTTATGCTTTGGCGGACTTATTAAGACTACGATACGCTCTTGCGGACATCCGGACGGTTTGGATTTTGCCATCAACTTCTACTTGGTAGTTTTGTAAGTTGACGCCCCAGCGCCGTCTAGTCGCGCGAAGTGAGTGACTGCGTTTATTTCCACTTAAGGGTCCTTTGCCAGAGACTGGACAATATCTTGCCATGCTTATTTCCTCCCCATTCAATAAATGCTTGTTAAGAATAACATTATTTATTTATATTTGCAACAAAAGAATATATATATTATATATTTTTGTGTAATAACTTAAAGTTTTAATTTCGGAAATGCCTTATTTATTTCTTCAATTGACCAATATGGTTCAACTTTGGCAAGCATCGCTTGATAGACAAGTTTTTGTGGATCATGGGCTAAATAACGTTCATCGCCCTTCCTTGTTACAAAGCGAATGCTAAGTTTTTTACTCGAATAATTTTCATCAATATAAATAATATCTTTGTATGGGTAATAAAGTACTTGTTTACCTTTATGATGAATTAGTTCATGTTTACCAATTTCATAATAACTACTTTTATAACCAAAGATTAAATAAATTATCGTCGTTATGGTCCAAATCCCTACGGCGAGGTAATGGTATAAGGTTGGCGGAAAAGTAATCCCCATAATTAAATAGAAGATAATCGCGACAAGGAAGTAGACGGGGAGATAAATAATAAGTAAGCCTTTGAAACTTGTGTAAATTTTCTTGTTCATGAGTTTTGGATATCGCGACTAAAGTCATCAAAGCGGCCGCTGAAGCCGTTGACAAAAGTCCGTACATTCCCTTCTAATTTTCTAGCGTCATTTAAGTCATTTGTGAAGTGGTCACTAATCTTGACGCGGACTAATTCATATATTTTAAAGTATAACGTAAGTAAGTAGTTACCAAAATCAATGCCAAGTTTTAAATCTTCGGCACTAATAAGGTATTCGTGGACAAATAAACTGGCAAAGGCGTAATGTGGGTGAAGATCACCAAGATTAACAATTTCGAGGAGTGATTTCAAGGAATATTCGGTCGTGGGACCAAGTAATTCCCCGGCCCAGCCAAAGCGTTCGGCAATATGCCACGGTAAATTTTTCCGTCCAGCATGAACTAAAGATTCTTTCGCCTTATCAACTTTAATTTGCCGATTTGAATCAATTAATTTAATCCGTCTTAAAGCAGCATCGCGTCTTTCATTAAAGCGTCCCGTCAGTTGCGGATTCTTTTCTAAAATAAGAAGGGTTACGGTCGTTTCTAAAAGGCTCCGCCACAAAATAAAAGCATCATTATAAAACTCTTTTTCTAGGAGAATCAGTCCGGAGATAAGTTCATCAAAAAAGCGATTTGTCATTTGATGAAGCGTTAATTTTTTATAATCATAATGCTTGGTATCAACTTTGGTGAAATGGTGATAACGGCGATTAATTAAATTTTCAAATTCCATAATAATTGGATCAATGATTTGGTCGCGAGTGAAGATGTGGTCAGGATCTTTTTTGGCTTCCTCACTTTTAATTACTCCTTTAATTAAGTCATTGATGTGGTCGGCGTTTAAAAAGTATGTCTTTTGGTATTCAATACTCCGTGTCTTAATTTTATGGTTATGACGCATAATGACGCGCTCGGCAAAAAGATTAAATTCTTCATGGGGCGCATTGAATAATTTTCGATAATTTGGAAACTCTTTTTTAATGGCGTTTCGGAAGTAATCGAGTTTGTCATTGGTGTTTGGGGAGATCTGAATGTCATCCTTTAAAAGGCGACTTACTTGAGCTCTTGACAGTTCATAATTGGCCATCTTGACCCTCCTTTCGCATCACTTTGATAAAAGCTAAATATTTCTTCTTTATTATACTAGTTTTAATACCCTTTGACCTTTTTATATGATAATATAAAACATATGAATGAAGGAGAAAATTTTTTTTGAGCCTGTTTACAATCATCCCTAATAACTTTTTCTCGATTCTCGCGAGTAAAAATAAAGAGATCTACGCCGAGGCGCTTCTTTTGTTACATCGTTCGATTGAAGATAACGATTTATTTATTAAAAAGAATGAATTTACTAGAAACTTAAAAGATCGTCTTAATGAATTAGCCTTAACCGTCGACATTAGTGCCGAAGAAGAAGGTGAAGACGAAGAAATCATTAACCATAGCGATAAAGCAAGTTTTATTGTCCGCCGTTTAGAAGAATGTGGGTGGATTGACGTTGAAGTTAATCCGGAAAACTTTGAAGAATATATTGCTTTACCAAGTTATAGCATCAACATGCTCGCCCTTATTAGTAGTTTAGTGAAAGAAAGTACGGCGGAATATGTCAGTTTAGTTCACGCTACCTATAGTGAACTTTCGCTTGAGTATGAAATGCGCGACGAATTTATGTATGCAACTTTAGTGCGCGCTTTTGAAAATACCAAAGCACTTAACGTTGAACTTATTACCCTCGCCCATAGTATTCGTATCTTCCAAAACCGTTTAGGTAAAGTCTTTAGTACTAATAATATATTAAGTGACTATTTTGATAATTATAAAACCCGGGTTAGTGACCGATATTATCACCCTTTAAAAACCTTTGATAGTGTGGCGAAATTCAAACGCCCGATTTTAACTATTTTACAAAAGTGGCTTTATGATGATGAAGTTCGGAGTCAACTTGTAACCCAAGCTTTAATGTGGAGTCGGCATAAAGATAAAGATGCCGCCGAAGCCGATATTATTAATAAGATTAACTTTATTAGTGATATGTATGAAAGAGTAAGCGATACAATTAATCAAATTGATCAAAAACATCATGAATACACGAAAGCAAGTGCCACCAAAATCTTATATTTAAATAGCGCCGATAAATCAATTAAAGGTCACCTTGACTTTATCTTTAAAACATATGCCGAAACCTTAAGTCGAAGTGGAAGTGTCAGTCCAATCTTAAATGGTCTTGCCGAATCCATTACTTTTAATCGCCATGGCTATATTAGTCCTGATAGTTTAACATTACCGATCATCCGCGAATTACGGAGTGATTCTTTACCACTCTCGTTAACGGATTTTGATGATATGCGGGACGCTTTGATGGAGCATTTCCTCGAGCAAACGAGCAACCAATTTAGTAATGATGCCATCTTTGACTTTATGGATCTTGCTTTTAATGATGAAAGTGAAGTCCATATTAAAGATATTCCCTTACCAACTTTTGAAGCATTCTTGCTTTTAATTTTAGCGACAATAAAGACAAATGATGAACAATGTTTCTATATTGTCGAAACTGACCCCGGTAAAATAAGTAGCCACGGCTATCGCTTACCGAACCTACGATTTATCAGAAAGGAACTTGCCCTCTAATGTTTGAAGAAACCATTTTAAAGATGACGCGCGCTGATCAAGAAGCGTTTGCTAAAGCCATCAATCAATTACTCTTGACGAGTTTTATCGTTCGTGACGAATTTGATCGTCGCGAAAAGACCATTAAAATTAATCCCACCTATCGTTTTATTGAACGGCATATTGACTTAATTAATGATTATTTAAGTTATAGTGGCTGGCGGGTTGATAAAGATTTAATTAAAGGGGTATTTAGCCTTGTTAATGAATATGACCAAAATCGCTTACGGTTTGACCGTGAAGTTAGTCTTATCCTTTTCGTCTTACGTTTAATCTATGAAGAAGAGAAGAAGGAAGGCGGCCATATCGGTGATTCCATTTATTTAACGACTCCGCTGGTGATGAAAGTAATGCTGGACCGCGGGATTAATTTCCCAAATAAAAGACTGACTGGCCGTTTAGTTGGTCGGGCGTTACGGGAAATTGCAAATCATAACATTATTGCCCGGGTCTCAGGAACTTATGATGAAGGAAATGTCACTTTTTACTTATTACCTTCCATTACTTTTGCGGTGGATAACGACAAAATTGTGGCGATTAGTCAAGCCTTAGAAAAATTAGCATTACGCGATGCGGGGGAAGGAAGTGACGAATAATGAAACTACTAAAAACAATTAAAATAATTAACTGGCATTATTTCTGGAACCAAACCTTAAATATTGAACAAATCGTCTTCTTAACCGGGGTGAACGCTAGCGGTAAAAGTACTATTATTGACGCGATGCAAGTCGTCCTTTTAGGCGACACAAGTGGTCGGCACTTTAATAAAGCCGCCGCCGAAAAAAGTAACCGGACATTAAAAGGTTATTTACGCGGTGAATTAGGCGATACCTTAGAAGGTGGCTTCAACTATTTACGGAATGGGCGTTTCACGTCTTATATTGTTTTAGAATTCCATGATGATGTTAAAAATGAAAACTTTAATTTAGGAATTGTCGCCGATGTTTATGATGATGGAAGTTATGATCATCGTTATTTCTATTTAAATGCCAAAATGCCGGAAAATGAATTTATTGCTGATAATGTCCCGCTTGATTACAAAGCGCTTAATAAATTTTTCCAAAGTGAGTATGCTGGAAAATATAAATTCTTTGATTCAAACCGCCAATATCAAGATCACCTTAAAAAGGTGCTTGGAAACTTAAAAGATAAATATTTCAATTTACTGAAAAAAGCCGTTAGTTTTTCGCCAATTACCGATATTACGACCTTTATTACGGAATATGTAACCGAATCACAACGAAGTATTGATATCGCGCCAATGCAAGAAAACATCTTACAATACAAAAAGTTGGAAGATGAAGCGGTCTTAATGCGTTATAAAGTAGAACGGCTCACGGAAATTAATCGTAATTATCTTGTCTATTTAGAACACAAAGAAAAGCAAACTTTAAGTGAATATGTGCTTGAAAAATCGACACTTCAAAATGACTTAAACCGCCTTGAATCATTCAACAAACAACTTTTAAGTTATGCAAGTCGTTTAACTGATATTGAAAGTGAACTCGCAGATTTAGATGTAAACCTCGCCGAACTTAATAAACGAAAAGTGAAATTAATTCAAGATAGTTCCACGAATGATACGTATCGGATTACTGATGAAATTAATGAACATAAAAAAGTCGCCGAAGAAAAAATTAAAAGTTTAAACTTCTTAAATATGCAAGTTAGAAGTGACTTGGAACGTTACGTCATGACCTTTAATAAAATCGCCAATGATGTTATTAATAGTCTTGCTGGTCAAGATATTAAACGCTTTAAAAAAGATGGATTATTTAGCCTAGATGACTTACTTAATAGCGCCGCCGAGATTGTTAAAGATAACAATATGATTACAACCTTATTAGGCCGGGACATTAATGAATTAAGTGAAGATAATCTTGGTAAATGGCGGGCATCCCAAGCCGCGTTCAAACAAAATCTTGCGGCGTTCACCCTTACTTTAGGCCGCTTAATTACTGATTATGAAGCGAATGAAGCAGTCTTAAAACAACAAGAAATTGATTTACGAAGTGGCGGAAAACCTTATGAATTTAGCCTTGTGCAAATTCGGAATGAATTACAAAATAAATTAAGCGCCAAACACGGTATAAAAATTGAAGTTTCAATCTTTAGTGACTTAATTGATATTAAAAACCCGAAATGGACCAACGCCATTGAAGGTTATTTAGGCGCCCAACGTTTTTACTTATTTGTCGAAGGACAATATTTCCTTGAAGCCTATGATATTTTAAAAGGTCTTTTACAAACTTATAACTATTACGGCACGAATTTAGTCGATATTGATCAAATTATTGAACGCCGTTTCAGTGCAAGTCCGAATTCCCTTGCTGAAGAAATTATGACTGACCACCACGGTGCCCGAGCCTATGTTGATTTCTTACTAGGTCGCTTACAAAAATGTAACACCATCCAAGAAGCCCGCAATAGCGGAAACGGGATTACCCCGGAAACCGACTTATATCGTAACTTTACCTTTGGCCGTATCAACCCACGGAACTATGCCCAAAAATTTATTGGCCGCCAAGTCGAAGAAGGTGAAGTTAACGCCAAGAAAGCCGAACTTGCTGCCCATGGTGCTTTATTAAAAACCTATAAAGACTTATTTAGTGTGTTACGTTACGGTAATGATATTGAAATTGTTAACACCAACGAAATTAGTGCATTAAGTAGCCAAGTTAAACGCATTCAAGAATTACCTGCCCTCCATCAAAGTGTTCATTTCTATGAAGAAGAACTTGGACGCCACGATTTAACATTAATTGAAGGTATTCATCGCCGTATTAACTTAGTGGAAACCGATATTAAAGGGATTGAAGAACAAAAAGCAATTCTTAGCGAAGAAAAAGGGACAATAAGTTCAAATATGAGTCTTCTTAAAACTGAAAGAATCCCGGAAACAAAACAAATTATTAACGAACGGCAAACAAAACTTGATGAAAATTATGACGCCTTCTTTGTTAATGATATTGCCGAACCTTTCTTCCAAAATCTCATCACTGAAGGAAAGTCACCACTGGAAATTAATAGTGAATTCCGTAATGCCTATTCAACTGCCCTTTATCTTGCTAACAGTGTCTTTAACCAAGTGAAAAGATTACGCAAAGAATATGTTGTTGATTATCGGCTTACTTTTGACACGGAAACAACCCATAATGATATGTTTGATGCCGAATTAAATGATTTACTCGAAGTCAAATTACCAGAATATGAAGTTAAAATTAATGACGCTTACCAGAAGGCGGTCAAACAATTTAAAGATGACTTCATTAGTAAATTACGTAATGCGATTGAAACGGTCGAAGATCAAATCGCCGAATTAAATATTGCCTTAAGTACCTCCACTTTTGGTGAAGACTCCTATCAATTCACCGTCAAACCAAGTACAATTTATCGCCCATATTACGATATGATCAAGGACGATTTATTACTTCAAGTTACGGATGATGATAGTGAATTCTTCCAAAAATATGATGATGTCATGAAAGATTTATTCGGGCAAATCGTATTAGCTGGCGATGGCGATAAAAATGCCGCCGTGCTCCAAAACGTCGAAAAATTCACCGACTATCGGAACTATCTCGACTTTGACTTAATTGTTAAAGATAAAGATGGTAACGAACAACGGCTCTCGCGGATGTTAATGAAGAAGTCGGGTGGGGAAACCCAAACACCGTTCTACATTAGTGTGCTGGCAAGTTTTGCTTATCTCTATAGGGTCAATGAACCAGGTGAACTAAGTAATAGTGCCCGCTTAATTATCTTTGACGAAGCCTTTAGTAAAATGGATAGCGGGCGGATTAAAGAAGCGATTCGGTTACTCCGTCGCTTCGGCTTACAAGCCATCATCAGTGCGCCAAGTGATAAAGTTGGGGACATTAGCCCGTTAGTTGATGAAACCCTCGTCGTCTTACGTGGTAAAAACTTCAGTCAAGTCCAACTATTCGCGCGTGAAGAAGACTTAACGTAACGAAAGGAGTAATATGGAACATACCTTTGCTAAAAACATAAAGAACGAACATATAAGGTTACGGAGTAAGTATTACGTTGAACTTTATAGCGCGCTCGCCATCTTTACGCTCCTTGGTGTGGTTCTTATTATTCTTGCTACTTTTTTAAAAGTCGATTTATTCGCCAAACTTTATATCCCCCTTATTTGGGGTTCTATCTTGCTACTATATTTATTATTTATGGTGATCTATTTCCCATTACGTTTTAATCTTTATCAAAAAGAATTACTTATTACCTTCTTTAAAGAAGCGGAAATCACCGGGCTTAAGTTAATCCCTAATACTTTAGGGACTCAGGAATTTGATTATGAAACGCTTTTAAAAGAAGCGTCACTTGGGAAAGAACACGCTAAATATCGGATTGGTCGCTATGAATTACATAAACGCTTAATTCATGTTTTGAATCATGAAGAAGAAGGTAATACATATGCGATAATTCATATTCCGATGAAAAAGTCGCCTTATTATCTCCAAGTTAATAATAGTAACTTTGCCCCACCTTCAACATATAAAGCAATGAATGTCACGAAAATTGCTTTTATTTCCCCTTATAAATTAAATTATTATGCCCTTGAAGGTCCTGACAATATTAAAGCCTACTTACGAAAAGAATTAGAAAGTCGTTTCATTGATATTTTGAAGGTACGGGATGGTACTTATCAATATATTGTGACCAACAGTGATGAGTTTCTTTTAATTGATCAATATGCGGAAAGTAAACCGCTCAAACTTGCGGAAAGTTATGATGATACATATTATATTGACCGCTTACATAATCTAAAATTACTACAACAATTATTAAATGTCATGCTTGACAAAGGGAGGTAAAATGTCAAAACAATTAGTTGCAATGATCCTCGCGGGAGGAAAAGGAACACGCCTTTATGAATTAACCCGCAAAGACGCCAAACCCGCCGTCCACTTTGGGGGAAAATATCGGATAATCGATTACCCCTTGTCGAATTGTGCCCATAGCGGCATCGACACGGTTGGTGTCGTAACCCAGTATGAATCAATCAACCTCAGTCGTTATATTGGTAACGGCGAAAAATGGGGACTTAATGGGGTGCGAAGTAGCACCGTTGCCATTCCGCCCCGCCAAACCGAAAGTGGCAGCAATTGGTTTTTAGGAACCGCCGATGCCATTTATCAAAATCTCGAATTCCTCGATTCTTTTAATCCAGAAAATGTTTTGATTTTAAGTGGGGACCATATTTATAAGATGGATTACGCCAAAATGCTTGAAACCCATCTCCAAAATAATGCTGATTTAACGATTGCTGTCCTCGAAGTTACTTTAGAAGAAGCCCGGCGCTTTGGGATTTTAAGCGCTGATAAAAACGGACGGATAACCGAGTTTGAAGAAAAACCCCGTAATCCAAAATCGACTTTAGCAAGCATGGGTATTTATATCTTTAATTACAAAGTATTGAAACAAAGTCTTAACGCTGACGCCAAAGATGAAACAAGTGAACGGGACTTTGGGAAAAACATTATTCCGACCTTGCTTGCCAAGAAAAAACGCTTATTTGTCCACCGGTTTGACGGATATTGGAAAGATGTGGGGACGATTGATTCCCTTTGGGAAGCCAATATGGACTTAATTGACTCGATGGATGAAGATTTTTATACAATTGATAAATATCACTTCCGGCTTTTTAGTGAAGACACCAATAGTGTCCCGCAATATGTTGGAAAAAAAGCTCGGGTCACCAATAGTGTTGTCAACCAAGGAGCAATTATTCTTGGGGAAGTTGATCACTCGATTATTAGTAACGAAGTCTTCATTGATAACGGGGCAAGAATAACCAATAGCGTCATTATGCCGGGCGTAAAGATTGGCAAAAATGCCGTCATTAATAAAGCAATTGTCATTAATGATATTGAAATTGCCGAAGATACAACGATTAATATTGAAGGCGAAAAAGTCGTATTAGTGCACCAAGGAGGCGTCAAATGAAAGTTTTAGCGTATTTAAATTTACACCATTCCCCCGGGCTTGGACCTTTAACCCGTAATCGGAACGGGGCGGTCGTTAGTTTCTTAGGGCGTTACGCCTTTATGGACTTTATGCTGAGTAATTTCTCCAATAGTGGTTTTGACCGGGTTGCAACTTTAGTTGACTCCCATCCGCACTCGGTTTTAAAGCATTTAGGAAGTCGTAATACCTTTAATATCAACACCAAAATTGGCATGGAAATTGTTGCCTATAATGAAGGGGGCAGTAAAGCCGGACCGCGTTATAATACCGATATTGCGAACATTTGCTTCAATGACTGGATTTTAGATCAAACTGATCCTGATTATGTTGTTGTCGCGCCAAGTTACTTTATTTTACCACTTGACTTCCGCCCAATTCTAAAACAACATATCGCCCATAAATCGCCAGTTACCGCCGTTTATCAACATGTTAATAACGCCAAGACCGAATTTATTGGGCGCGGTATTTATGAATTAAATAGTGACGGTCAAGTCATTAATTTCACCCGTAATAAAGGTGAGAAAAATGAACGGCTCATCGCTTTAGAAATCTATATTTTTAATAAAGAAACATTCAAATATTTAATTGAAGAAGCGCAAAAGATTAGTTCTTTCTACACTTTAAGTGATATTGTCGCTTACCAAGCAATGAATGGGTTACGGGTTGATACATATAAGTATGATGGTTACGTCCGCTCGATGGATAGTTACCAACATTATTTTGACTATAGTTTTGAGTTACTTAACTATAAAGTCCGGCGTCAACTATTTATTCCTAATTGGCCAATCTATACGGTCACCCACGATACCCCGCCGGCAAAATATGAAGCAAGTGCTAGAGTCAATAACGCCTTTATCGCCAATGGGTCTTTAATTGCAGGGACGATTAAAAATGCGATTATTTCCCGTAATGTCAAAATTGAAGAAGGGGCCGTTGTCGAAAACACCATTATTTTTACGGACTCGATCATTCGTCGTAATAAGACAATATCTTACGCGATTATTGATAAATCGGCCGACATTGCGATTGCGACCGAATTAAGTGGAACCCCGACTGATATCTTATATGTCCGGAAAGGAGATAAAGTATAATGAAAATTTTAATGGTTGCGAGTGAAAGTGCCCCGTTAGCGAAAACGGGTGGTTTAGCCGATGTTGTTTATTCTTTATCGAAAGAATTAGCGATTAGCGGCGAGGAAGTAAGTGTTGTAATGCCATTTTACGGCAATATTCGTCGTTTCCCTGATCAAGAAATTCGTTTCCTTGCCAATGTCCAAGTGCCGCTTGGTTGGCGCTTTCAAAATGCCAAAATATATAAAACCTTTATTGATGGTATTACTTTCTATTTAGTCGAAAATGAATATTATTTTGGCCGTGATGGATTTTATGGTTATGAAGATGATACTGAACGCTTTGCATTCTTTAGTGTCGCCGTCCGTAATATGCTGCAAACCATCAAACTAAAACCCGATGTTATTCACATTCATGATTACCATGGCGGAATGATTCCGGCGCTTATTAAAATTCAAAATGCCCGGACTAAATTCTTTAGTAAAATGAAATTTGTCGTGACAATTCATAATCCGGCATTCCAAGGCGAATTCCATCCGGATTTACTACCAGACTTTTATGATATTCGTAAAGAATATTTTGAAGATGGGACCCTTCGTTACCGCGATAAAGTGAATGCTTTAAAAGCGGCAATTGTTTTTGCTGATAAAATTAATACCGTAAGTCCAACCCACGCCAAAGAATTATTAAGTCCTGAAGGCTCAAAAGGATTAGACGGCATCTTAAAATTACGGGAACAAGACTTTGTCGGTATTTTAAACGGGATTGATTATGATGAATTTAATCCAGCAACTGATAAACTTATTCCCCATAATTATCATGTGCAAAAAATATCGCCGAAAGCCCTTAATAAGGTCGAACTATTTAAAGAACTGAATTTAAGTGTTGATCCCAAAGTTCCGTTATTTGCGATGGTGACCCGTTTAACTTGGCAAAAAGGTCTTGATTTAGTTATACCCGCCATTCAAGAAGTAATTAGTGCGGGTGGGGCCGTTGTCGTTGTTGGCAGCGGTGAATATGGTTACGAACAAGAACTAGAACGGTTACGTGCAAAATATCCAACACAAATGGCGATTTATATTGGTTACAATAATAGTTTGGCGCACCGCGTTTATGCGGCCAGTGATTTCTTCTTTATGCCTAGTTTATTTGAACCATGTGGTATTGGGCAAATGATTGCTCAACGCTATGGCTCATTACCAATTGTCCGCGCAACTGGTGGTTTAAAAGATACAATCATTGGTTATGACGGCACAAACGGTGATGTCGCCGATGGCTTTAGTTTTGATAATTATGATGAATATTGGATGAAACTAACAACAAATTACGCTTTACTCCAATATCAAAACCAACCAGTTTATAAAAAGCTGCGGCGCAACGCAATGAAGAAGTTAAATAACTGGGCAGAAGCATCAAAAAAATATTTAGCGCTTTATAAAAGTATCGTTAAATAACAAATATGTTATAATTTTGTTGCGAGCGAAGAATAAGTAACTAGTTACGTCTCACCTTCGCCTATCGCTGTGCCTAGCATTAATAGGAAAATGAAGTAATAAAATAAGGTGGTACCGCGAAATTTCGCCCTTAGGTAGCACCTTTTATTTTTGGAGGTAAAGATGGCTTATAACTTTAAAAAAGCAGAAAAGAAATGGCAAAAGTATTGGGAAGATAATGATACTTTCTATACCGATGTCTATGATTTTTCTAAACCTAAATATTATGTTTTAGATATGTTTCCCTATCCTTCCGGTGACGGACTCCATGTGGGACACGTTGAAGGATATACCGCGACCGACATTGTTGCCCGGTTTAAAAGAATGCAAGGCTTTAATGTCTTACATCCGATTGGCTTTGATGCCTTTGGCTTACCGGCCGAACAATACGCCATTAAAACAAACAATCACCCGGCGATTTTTACAAATAAAAACATCGCCAACTTTCGGCGCCAATTAAAGTCCCTGGGCTTTAGTTACGATTTTAAAAAAGAAATATCCACCGCTGATCCAAGTTATTATAAATGGACCCAGTGGATTTTCACAAAACTTTATAATGACAATTTAGCCTTTGTTGATAATATCCCTGTGAACTTTTGCCCGGCACTTGGCACAGTTTTAGCTAATGAAGAAGTAATTGACGGCAAAAGTGAAGTAGGCGGTTTCCCGGTCATTCGGATGCCGATGCGACAATGGTTATTAAAAATTACTGCTTACGCTAATCGTTTGCTTTTTGATCTGGACGGACTTGATTGGCCAACCTCAACCTTGGAAATGCAAAAAAACTGGATTGGGAAAAGTGAAGGGACAATTATTAAGTTTAAGATTGCTAATTCTACTGAAGAGTTTAAAGTATTTACAACAAGAGTCGATACGCTTTACGGGGCAACTTATACAACGTTAGCCCCCGAACATCCGCTGGTCGAAAAGTTAGTGACAAACGAACAAGAAGAAGCAGTCCTTGCTTATATTAAAAACGCGGCCACGAAAAGTGATTTAGAACGGACTGAACTATCAAAAGATAAAACCGGGGTTTTCTTAGGAGTTTATGCCCTTAACCCATTAAACGGTAAAGAAATTCCAGTTTATGTTGCTGATTACGTCTTAGGAAGTTATGGTGAAGGGGCAGTAATGGCGGTTCCGGCCCACGATCAACGGGACTATGAATTTGCGAAAAAACACGGATTACCAATGATCCAAGTCTTAGAAGGTGATATTAGTAAAGAAGCGTTTGTAGATGACGCCAAACACATTAATAGCCCACTGATCAACGGCTTAAATATTGCCGAAAGTAAAAAGGTATTAAATGAATACTTAACCAAAAATGAATTAGGCTATGTGCAAACTAACTATAAACTTCGCGACTGGTTATTTTCAAGACAACGTTACTGGGGCGAACCAATCCCGATTGTTATTGGCGAAAATAATGAGTTCACCGCTTTAAAAGTAGAAGAACTACCGCTGACCTTGCCACCGCTTGAAGAATATAAACCAAGTGGAACCGGGGAGTCACCACTTGCTTTAGCCAAGGACTGGGTTAATACAACCTATAACGGTAAACCTGTAAAACGTGAAACAAACACGATGCCACAATGGGCAGGTAGTTGCTGGTATTATATTCGTTATTTAGACCCGAAAAATGATAAAGAAATTGCTGATCCTAAACTCATTAAGCACTGGTTACCAGTTGATCTTTATATCGGTGGGGCCGAACATGCGGTCTTGCATTTACTTTACGCCCGTTTCTGGCATAAATTCTTATATGACCATAAAGTTGTTAATACGCCCGAACCATTTAAAAAACTATTCCACCAAGGAATGATTCTTGGTGAAAATGGTGAGAAGATGTCGAAATCACGGGGAAATGTCGTTAACCCTGATGATATTATTGCCAAATACGGCGTTGATGCTTTACGGTTATATGAAATGTTCATGGGACCGCTTGAAGCAAGTTTACCATGGTCAAATACTGGACTAGAAGGGGCATTACGCTTTTTAAACCGAATTGCGCGTATTTTTAGTGATGAATTTACAACCCCAATTGTCGACATCAATAACGGCGAATTAGATTATTCATATCACTTCACCGTGAAAAAGGTTACTGAAGACTTTGAAAAATTAGCCTTTAACACCGCGATTGCTCAATTGATGATTTTTGTAAATGACATTTATAAGGCCAAGGAAGTATATAAACCATATCTTGTTGGTTTAATTAAATTAATTTATCCAATTGCTCCCCATTTAGGCGAAGAACTTTATAGTTCCTTAAGTGATGTCGATACGATTACTTACGAAAGTTGGCCAACATATGACCCAAGTAAATTAGTCGTTAATGAAGTCGAAATTGCTATCCAAGTAAACGGCAAATTACGGGCAACGATGAAAGCACCGTTAAATGAAAGTAAAGAAGTTATTGAAAAAATGGCACTATCTTTAGAAAATGTCCAACGCTTTTTAGAAGGCGTAACGATTAGACGGATTATTGTTGTAGCAAACAAAATCGTTAATATCGTTGTTTCTTAATTTTTATATTAAAATATTAGTGCACGTTACTCACTTGTGAGAATGTAGCGGAGGTATTATGAAATTAACTTTAGACATCGGCAATAGTGTCATTGGTGTGGCACTATTTAAAGACGATACGCTAATAAAAACTTTTTCACTCGAAACACGAAAGAATGAACAATATGATCATTATTTTTTGACATTAAGTAATCTTCTTTCCTATTTTGATAAAGATTTAGTTGTTAGCAAAGCAATGATTGGAAGTGTAGTTCCGTCATTAACCATCATTTTGAAAAGAGTAATTGAAAATCTTTTTAATGCCAAAGTATTAGTTCTTGAACCAGGAATTAAGACCGGCATTGTTTTAAAGGTTGATCATCCCTTAGAAGTAGGAGCCGATATTGTCGCTTGCGCGGCCGGGGCTTTTAAATATGGGGATGGTCCTTTTACCATTATTGATTTAGGAACTGCCAATAAGTATATTTACGTTGATGAAAAACATGTCTTTCATGGGGTTGCGATCAGTTCTGGTTTAAAAACAAGTTTTGACGCCTTAATTAAAGACGCAGATCAACTTTTAAGTGTTCCCTTTTATTTACCAAATAAAGTCCTTGGTAAAAATACCAAAGATGCTTTGGCAAGTGGGGCAACTTATGGCTTACTAGGTGAAATTGAAGGCTTTGTCTCACGTATTGAAACTGAAGTAGGACGGGAGACGACAGTACTTTTAACGGGCGGAAATGCCGAATATGTTAAAAATGCGGTGCAAAAACACTATATTTACGTTCCGACCCTTGTCCATTATGGATTAATGAAAATTTTGGAGAAAAATGATGAAAAATAGAAAATTAGTTAATGATATAACAATCGATGGTCTTTTTATTGCCCTTTTAGTCGTAATGAGCATCGTCCCATTTTTAGGCTTTATTAGTGTTGTCGGCATAAGTGCAACAATTATTCCAGTCCCAGTCATTTTGGGTACCGCCTTCCTTGGCTGGAAAAGAGGAGTACTTTACGGTACGGCTTTTGGTGTTGCTTCCTTTTTAATTGCTATCGTGCGAGGAGCGGCGGCGGATGCACTCTTTGTCGATCCGCTGATTAGTATTTTACCACGCTTTCTTTTCGGGTTAGTAATTGGCTTAATTTCTATCCCGTTTTTTAGTAATAAAGTAAGCGCCCAAACAAAACGGATTATTATTATTCCTTTTGCAGCCTTTTCCATGTTAATCCATAGTACCTTTGTGCTATTTATGCTTTGGTGGCGCTATGTTGATTCGTTTAATGCTTATATTTTACCGGTCTTACTTCCTCTTGTTGCTTTAGAAGTAGGAATTTCCACCGCAATTGTAAGTTTATTATATAACGCTTTATATAAGCCTTTTGCCGATCGTAATTTACGGTTTGCGCCCCATGAAGATGAAGGAGACATGAGTATGAATTTCAAAGATTTAGTGAAGCCCTATGAAGAAGTGAGTTTAAAAACCTTAATGGATTTTGTAAGTATTGATTCGGTCTATGATCCAAAGACAGTAAGTGAAGAAATGCCTTACGGAAAAGGCGTAAATAATGCCTTAACCTACATTTATAAACTGGCCGAAAAAGATGGCTACACTGTCCGCAATGTTGATGGACGTGCGATAGAAATATATTTTGGCGATAAAGAATTACCAAACATTGGGATCTTTGCTCATGCCGACGTTGTTCCGGCGACTGGAAAATGGGATTCACATCCTTTTAGACCAGAAATTAGGGACGGAAAACTTTACGCGCGTGGAACAAGTGATGATAAAGGACCAGCGATTGCTGCCTATTACGCGGCGAAAGCTTTAGCCTTAAGAAATATGGTTGAAGGTTATAGTATCCGCCTTGTCATTGGCGGAGATGAAGAACGGGGAAGCAGTTGTATGCGTTATTACTTTGAAGAAGGAGCGTCTCCGGCACCACTTTATGGTTTTACCCCTGATGCTGAATTCCCTTTAATCTATGGTGAAAAAGCCATTACGAACTTTATTGCGACTAAAAACATTGATTTATCGCCGATTATGAGCATTGAAGGTGGAGAAGCACCAAACAGTGTAATTGATAAGGTTATTGTTAAACTTCCGCAAGACGATGCTTTAATTCGCTTCTTAGATAGTCGTAATGTTAAATATAACGCCGCCTTAGAACGTAAAGTCATGGTATTAACCTTCCTTGGGAAAAGCGCCCACGGAAGTCTACCAGAACTAGGTGAAAACGCCGCCGTTATTATGTTTAAAGAACTAGGTGAATTTTACAAATTACCGCATTTAGCTTTACTTGCAGAAAAATATAATGATCCAAGTGGTAAAACAATGGATGCCTATTTAGAAACCCCACTTTTAGGGAAATCAACTTATAATCTTGGACTATTAAGTTATAGCGATAAAGTATTAACGTTTACCACCAACTTCCGTTATCCGGAAAATGTTGATTTAGATAGTCACTTAGCAAAACTAAGTACCACCTTACAAATGGAATTAAGTATTAAATCAACAAGTAAACATCTCCTTTTTGATCCGGAAAGTGTCTTTATTCAAACATTATTAAAGGCCTATCAAGATGAAACTGGTGATTTGGAAAGTAAACCATTAGCGATTGGCGGCGGAACTTACGCAAAAGAATGTCCAAATACGGTTGCTTTTGGCAGTGCCTTCAAAGGACGTCCTGGTGACATTCATTCACCAAATGAACATATCTATATTGATGATTTCTATGCGCAAATGGCAATTTATGCCCGGGCAATCTATTATTTAGGAACTAAACTATGCGCGTAAGGCATAAGCCGTGGGCGAAAGACTACTTACTAACGCTTGAAATGTACTTACCGACTGAAGAACTTGATATTGAGCAATTTTTACCTACCAAAAAAACAAAAATTGCCTTAGAAATTGGGATGGGTAAAGGCGACTTTCTAAAAGAAATGGTTATTAAATACCCTGATGTTTATTTTCTCGGGGTTGAAAAAAATAGTAGTGTCCTGGCCGTGGCCGCGGAAAAACTTTTAGAAGTTGACACTAAAAACTTTAACATTACAAACGCTGATGCTTTGGTGCTACTACCAAAAGTCCCTAAGGAAAGTGTTGATTATATCATCTTAAATCATAGTGATCCGTGGCCTAAGAAACGCCATGAAAAAAGAAGATTAACTTATAAAACCTTCATGGATGAATACTTTCGCGTCCTCAAAAAGGGTGGATATTTATTAATTAAGACCGATAATGATGGACTCGCCGAATATACCTATGAAGTGATTAGTCAATATCCTTACGAAAATATTCAGTTTATAAAGGACTATGACGTAACAAGTGACTTTGATGCGAAAACCGAATATGAGAATAAATTCACTTTAAAAGGTGTTAAAATAAAGAGAATTGTTGGAAAGAAGTAGGTGATTTTATGTTAACGAAACGTGAATTGAAACTATTAGAAAAAGTAACGCAGATTGATGCAATTTCTGGTTTAGAAAAAGACTTAGCAGCTTTTATTAAAGGTGAATTATCAAAGTATGGATTTACTCTAGTAAAAGATAATCTTGGTTCAATCTTTGGTGTTAAGAAATCCAAAACTAATAATGCTCCCCGCATTATGGTGGGAAGCCATATGGATGAAGTCGGCTTTATGGTTTTAGATATTAGTGAAAACGGGATTATGAAAGCTGAAGCGCGGGGCGGGATAAGTACAAACACCTTACTTTCGCAACGAGTGCGGTTAACCTTAGATAACGGAACAAAACTTAATGGTAGTATTGGCGCCTTGGCCCCACATTTAGGTGGGACAAGCGTCGATAAACTTAAAATTAGTGATCTTGACTTTGATTTTGGCTTTACTTCCAAAGCAGAAGCCCTTGCGGCCGGCGTTAAAATTGGGCAAATGATCGTCGTTGATGGTCCTTTCCACGTTTTAAACGGGGGACAAAGACTTTTAGCGAAAGCGTTTGATAATCGTTATGGCGTCTTTATGATGCTTGAAATGGCACGACACTTTCAAAATATTGAGTTACCTTATGACCTTTATGTGGGAGCAACGGTCCAAGAAGAAGTTGGTCTACGCGGCGCGGAAACGATTGCCGATGTCATTAATCCTGATTTTGCCATTGTGTTAGACTGTTCGCCGGCGCGCGACACAATTAGTAAGACTGAAGAAGGCCAACTAGGGGGCGGGGTTTTAATTCGTTATTTAGATCGCTCGATGATTGCCTTCCCGGAATTATTAAGTTATCAAGAAAAAAGCGCCTCTAAGGTCAAAGTTCCTTACCAATACTATTCAAGTATGGGTGGTACTGATGCCGGAGCGTTCCATTTACACGCGAATGGGGTCTTAACCTTAACGCACTGTATATGCGCCCGTTCATTGCATACCGCGGCCACGATTGTCGATACCAATGATATAAAAGGGGCAAAAAAGGTATTAATTCATATGTTAAAAGACTTAAATGCGGAAAAAATTGCTGAATTCCGCCGTTATCGGAGGTAATTATGACAGAAATTGAAAAGAAAATACTAAACCCTAAATTTCGCTTAACTGATAAAACCTTTAACTTCCCGCAAAGTATTGCAAGTCATTTTTATACGGCGAATTACTTTGTAAAAACCGATGAAATTATACAAAATAACTTAAATGATCTAGAAGTTACAATGCAATTTTTCCAACGGAAAGATAATGTGATGGTTGCGGGCATTGATGAAGCAATTGCCCTCATTCATACCTTTGGTCAAAATGTTGAAAAATTACATATTGAAGCGCTTCATGATGGCGATATTGTAAACGCTAATGAACCGGTCTTGAAAATTAAGGGGCGCTATGTTGACTTTGGTTACCTTGAAAGTTTAATTGATGGCATTTTAACCAGAAGATCAAATGTGGCGACTAATACTCATGATGTTTTAGTAGCCGCCGGTGATACTGAAGTATTCTCAATGGCCGATCGTCAAGATGATTATTTAACGCAGGCGGGTGACGGTTATGCAAGTTTTATCGCTGGCATTAAAAAGTTTTCTACCGATGCCCAAGGCTCACTTGTCGGCATTAAAGGGATGGGAACAATGCCCCACGCTTTAATTGCGATGTGTGATGGTGATTTAGTGAAAGCATGTGAACTTTATAATAAAACGTATCCTAACGAAAAAATAAGTGCTTTAATTGATTATACGAATGATTGTGTTAGTGAAGCCTTACGGGTTGCCCGGCACTTTGGTCCAAAACTTGGCTCAGTTCGTTTAGACACTTCCTTATCACTCTTGGACGAATATTTTGTACGAAAAGGCGATTTAAATCCTGAAAATAAGGGAGTTAGTCCGCTTTTAGTCTCCGCTGTTAGAGAAGCCTTAGATAATGAAGGTTTTAAGGACGTTAAGATTGTTGTAAGTAGTAGTTTTAATCCGCAAAAAATTAAGGAATTTAAAGATAAAAAAGTCCCGGTGGATTTATTTGGCGTCGGTTCCTATATTGTTAATACCAAAAGTGTTGGCTTTACCGGTGACGTTGTCGCCGTAAACGGAAAGCCTCAAGCAAAAGTGGGTCGTAAAGAATATTTTAGTGACCGTCTTGAGAAAGTAATCTATAAAAGAGACTAATACTTAGTCTAAGTTGACTTTGAAAATATTTTCAAGTAAAATTGTCTTGAAAAGAGGTATTTCATATGAACGATAATTATAAAGACCGCGTTACAATTTATGAAGTTGCTTCCGTTAGCGGCGTAAGTCTTGCCACCGTGTCTCGGGTTATCAATAAACATCCCAATGTGACGGCGGCGACGAGAGCCAAGGTTGAAAATGCCATTAAAAAATTAGGCTATCGCCCAAGTGCTTTAGCCCAAGCGCTCGCAACTAGTAAAACCACAAATATCGGCGTAATTATCCCAAGTGCGAACTATGTATATATTTCCAATATGCTTCATGGCATCATTAATACGGCGAATCGACTTGGTTATTTGATTACATTATTTGTAACTGGTGATAAAAAAGAAGATGCCATCACCGCGATGGATAAATTAATTACCAGTCACGTTGACGGGGCGATTATTTTTGATGACTTATTTGAAGAAGAGGAAGTCACACAAATTACGAACTATCAAGTTCCGGTTGTCGTTGTTAATAATCGGATTGAACCGGCGGAAAAAGTATCATGTATTACTTTTGGTTATGAAAATACCCTTCGTGAAGAGATTATTCGGCAACATCTAAGGACTAGTAAAACCAAAATGCATTTTGTAAGCCTCCCTAACAATGGTCGGCTTTTAGAAAGATTACAACGTAGTTTTGAAAAGACGCATAAAGAAGAAGGCAAAGACTATGAAGTTCATGTCGTCGATGATTCATATGATAGCCACTATAAATACTTTAAAAATTACTTTAAAAAGGTCAAAAGTGGTTACTTTGTTGCTTATCGTGATTCCCTGGCAAATGCCATTATTAATGCGGCAATTGAAAATGGCTTAAGAGTTCGTGAAGATATTGAAGTCTTAAGTTTAATTGGCACAAGATATGCTGAACAAATGCGCCCAATGTTATCAAGTATGATTTTAGATATGGAAGATGTCGGAACGAAAGCCTTAGAACTTTTGGTGGAAATTCTTGAAGGGAAAACCTTTATTCCCCGCCAAAAAGTTGTGGCTAACTTTGTCAAACATGATACGACAAAATAGAGAAGAGGATACTATGAAGTTATTTGATGATTTGCTTTATCGGGGTCTTATTAAAGACTTTTCGAATGAAGCAAAGATTAAAGAAATGTTAGAAACACCGCAAGTTATTTATTGTGGTTTTGACCCTAGTGCATCAAGCATGCATATGGGTAATTTCGTGATGATTTTAACGTTAGTGCGGTTACAAAAAGCCGGACATAAAATTATTGCCGTTGTCGGTGGTGCGACCGGCATGATTGGCGATCCAAGCGGTAAAAGTGCGGAACGTAATCTCCTTGATATTGAAAGTTTAAACTACAATACCGCGCAAATTGCTGCTCAATTGGGAAAATACCTTGATTTAAGTGACCCAAAACGGGGTGAAATTCTTAATAACTATGACTGGCTTAGTAAGATTAACATCTTAGAATTTTTACGTGATTATGGTAAATACTTTACCGTTAATTATATGCTTGCTAAAGATACTGTTGCCCGCCGTTTAGAAGACGGGATTAGTTATGCTGAATTTAGTTATATGCTCCTCCAATCCGCGGACTTTTTACATCTTCATGAAAAACATAATACTACGATGCAAATTGGCGGTAGTGATCAATGGGGGAACCTAATTAGTGGTCTTGATTTAATTCGGAAAGTGAAAGGTAATGACGTTAATGTCCAAGTTATGACCGCTCACCTATTAACAAATAGTGAAGGGGTTAAATTTGGTAAAAGTGTTGAAGGTGCCTTATTCCTTGATCCAAAGAAATTTAGTCCATATAAACTTTACCAATACTTTTATAACGTTAGTGATGAAGATGCCTATAAGTTTTTAAAAGTCTTTACTTTCTTACCAAAAGAAGAAATTGAAGCACTCAATATTGAGCACCTTAGTGCACCCCATAAAAGACTTGCCCAGTCGCGTCTTGCCGAAGAAGTATTAATTATCGTCCACGGTCAAGAAGCCCTTAATCATGCGATTAAAATGAGCGAAGCCCTCTTTAGCGGGGATGTGAAAGATTTAACAAGAGAAGATATTAATGATCTTTTTGGCAACATTATTACGCCTCTAGAAAAAGACACTAAATTAGAAGACGCATTGATTAGCCTAAAAGCGGCCGCAAGTAAAAGAGAAGCACGGGAATTTATTAACGGTAATTCCGTAAGTGTAAATGGCCAAAAGGTTAATAATCCAAACTTAGTACTTACTAAATATTATTTACTACACAATGAATTTATTATCGTAAAACGCGGTAAAAAACAATATTTTGTTGGTAAGATTGCTTAAACTACTATAAAGATAGAAAAAGACCCACCGGTGAAGGTGGGTCTTTCTTTTTGTTTGGTTATTTTTTAGAGTGCGCGGTTGTAGAATTCAATAATTAATGCTTCTTGAATGTCTTGAGCAACTTCACTACGTTCTGGTAACCGATCAAAGCGAGCGCTTAATTTTTCTGCATCAAGAGTGATGAATGGAACTGGGCGGTCGATCTTTTCAAGATTGAATCTGAAGAGTTTAATATCACGGCTATTTTCGCTAACGCTGATGGTGCTTCCGGCTTGAACTAAGAAGCTTGGGATATCAACTTTCTTGCCATCGACTAAGATGTGGCCGTGGCTAACAAGTTGCCGAGCTTGCCGTCTGGTATTGGCTAAGCCAACACGGAAGACGAGGTTATCAAGGCGTGACTCAAGAATTTGAATAAACGCTAAACCGGTGACGACGTCTTTATTTTTCTTGGCTAATAAGAATAACCGTTTGAATTGGCGTTCATTGACACCATAGACGTGACGAAGTTTTTGTTTTTCAAGAAGTTGTTTTCCGTATTCGCTGACTTTACTACGACGTTTGCCGTGTTGTCCGGGTCCAAATGGACGTTTTGCTAACTCTTTTTCATTTTCAAGAATTGAGTAGTTTAAGCGCCGGGAAATTTTCCAACTAGGTCCTGTGTATCTCATGTGTTTTCCTCCTTTTCTTTATTTGCATACTAAACAAAAGGTGCAAACCCCTCGTTTCTGGATGTTTATGATTCTTCTTTTCGCCGTGTAGCATAGGTTACTTGGATCGTTTTACGTATAAACATTAGACAAACGGTGTTTACATGCTGCTTACATGCCTTAATATAATATATTAACTTGAAGGTTTAGTCAACCTTAAAAGTCTATTTTTTAAAAATAACGAAGTAACTTTATTTTATTCAATTTCTTCAGTAGGTTCTTTTTTCTTAATTACTGCACAAAAGGTTTCACAATTTTTGGCATAAGCGCATCCCGCACATGATCTTTTATTTTGATATGCAAGGAAGATAATAACCCCCACTATTAAGAGAACGACAACGACTAAAATAATGATATCTGCACTACTCATAAAAGACCTCCTATAAGTGTTCCGGTTTGATAAATTATCGTGGCAATTAAAAAGGCAACGAGGGTTTGAATGGCCACCGCTTTAAGCATTTTCCAGCCACTGCCAAATTCTTTATGCATCGCACCAATCGCGCCAAAGCAAGGGGCACTAAATAAGTTAAATGCCATAAATGCATAAGCTGATGCAGGAGTGAAGAAGGAGAAGAGCGGACTAGTAAAGATGGTATGAGCCTCGCCAGCTTCCCCGCTAAGTCCGGCAATGATTGATAATGATGTAATAACTTGCTCTTTGGCGACTAGTCCTTGGATAATACTAACTGCCGCTGCCCAACTATTCGTTCCTAAGAAAGGATAAAAGACCCATGAGAATAAGCGACCAATATCACTTAAAATACTTTCTTCAATCGGAACCCCATAGGTAAAGGTCCAATTGAAACTTAGTAATAACCAAATGATGATGGAGGCTAAAAAGATAATTGATCCGGCTCTTGTAATAAACGCCCATGTTTTTTCCCATGTTGTTTTTAAAACATAAGTTAAATTGGGGGCTTTGTATGTCGGTAATTCTTGAATAAAGGCTGAATAGCCAGCGCCTTTCATAAAGCGTTTCATTGTTAATGCTGTAACTAAAATAACAACGATTGCTAAGAAGTATAAAGAGGCACTAACAAGGCCAATTGAATCTTTAAAGAAGTAACCGGCAAATAAAGTAATGATCGGTAATTTAGCGCTACAAGGAATAAAGGGGGTCAGTAATATTGTTAGACGTCTTTCGTTTTCATCATTGATCGTTCGGGTTGCCATAATTGCCGGAACACTACATCCACTACCAATAATAAAAGGGATAAGGGCTTTCCCGGATAACCCAACTCTGCGGAAGATGCGGTCAAAGAAGAAACCAATCCGCGACATATATCCGCTTGCTTCTAAAAAGGCGATTAAAAGGAATAATATAAGTAGTTGCGGCACAAAACTTAAAATGGCCGTTACACCGTTTACGATGCCATCAATCATAAGGCTCACTGCCCAAGGAGAAGCGCCAACATTAGTTAAAAAAGCGCTAAATTGCACACTTAACATTGCAAAAAGCTCTTCAATTAGTCCACTTAATCCACTGCCAACAGGGCCAGCAGATAAGAAATAAACACCAAACATTATTAAGATAAAGATAGGAATTGCTAAATATTTATTGAGAATAATGCGGTCAATTTTATCGGTTAAAGTCCGCGGGTTTTCAAGACTAGATACGGTTTGATCACGAATGTTTTCTACATAGTTATAACGTTGGTCCGCAATAACTTGTGGGATATCATTTTCATAATTATTCTCTAAGTGTTTTATTTCTTTATCAACATTAAGTTCAATTCTAATTGGTAAACTTTGATCATTTTCTAATAGTTTAACGGCGAGGAATCTTTTCTCATTCATAAGAATGTTATCTTCAACTTCAATGATTGTTTTAAGTAATTCACCCTCATAAATCGTTGGGAATTTATCAGTTTCTAACTGATGATTTTTTATAATACTTATCAATTCTTTGATTCCGGTTCTTTTTAATGCTGAAATTGGCACAATTGGTAGTCCTAGTTTTTCACTAAGTAAATCGACATTAATCCGAATACCTTGTTCAAAGGCAAGATCAGTCATATTCAGAGCTAAAATCATTGGAATATTAAAATCAAATAGTTGGGTTGTTAAATATAGGCTTCTTTCAATTGAAGTGCTATCAAGAATATTAATAATAAGATCGACTTTTTCTTCAATTAAAAACTTGCGAACAATTGCTTCTTCCGGACTAAAAGGAGAAAGGCTATAGATACCAGGTAGGTCAATAATTTCATGTTCGGTTGTGCGTAAGATTCCCGATTTTCGTTCAATCGTAACTCCTGGCCAATTACCAACCTTTTGATTTGTACCGGTTAAAAGATTGAAAAGTGAAGTTTTACCGCTATTTTGATTTCCGATTAACGCGATTCTCATCCGATAACCTCAATCTCAACATCTTTGACGTCATCTTTACGCACTAAAAGATTATAACCACGGAGAACAAGACAGACTGGATCACCTAAAGGTGCCACTTTACTAACGGTAATAATGACCCCACGGGTGATACCCATATCTAAAAGTCTTTGCTTTAAGGCAAGGTCTTCACCATTTATTTTCAAAACGCGAGCTTTTTGTCCCCGTTTAAGGTTATTTAATGTATTTACACTCACGGCTGAGTAATTCCTTTCGTAATTTGCATTACTGCTCTATTAATATACTATATTTCCAGGAAGTTTCAAAGGAAAGAACTACCGAATGTACATTAACTATGTAAATTTTTTCAAAAAAATTGTATAATATACAATATGAGGTTTGAAACTATGAAACTTACATCTTTTATTACTATTACCCCCATAGATATTATATTTATTGTCCTAAGCGCGATTGTCGTCGTCGGACTCTTAATTTTTATATTATCGAAATTCGCCTTTCAAGGCGCCAAAAATAAGAAGATACTCCGTTCTTTATCGGTAAAGTATTCTTATGTCCGGAGTTTATTACTTGGTGAAAATATCCAATATATTAAACGGATTGAAGCAATCAGTGATATTAACTTATTAATGCGTCCTGCATATGACGACTTTTTCTCGCGCTTTGAACAATTAAGAAATGTTGATGATCGCAAAGCATCACGTTCGATTCAAATCTTAAATGAAGCTCTCGCCGCCGGTAATAAAGAATTTAAGAAGAGTCTTATTGAACACCGAACGATTATTTTAGATTATGAACGGAAAGTAACGCAACTTAGTAAAGACCTAACAGCGATGATTAAACCTGAATCGGAAATTCGTGAAGAAAGTGTTTATGATAAAGAAAAGTTACGGATCATTAAGAATATGTACCGCGATAATAAAGATGATTTAGAAATCGTGGTGCCAAGTTTTGAAAAAATATTTAATCAAATTGAATTACTTTTCAAAGAATATGATACGGCATTAAATGGCGCATATTACGATGAAGCCCGGACCTATTTAGAAAAGATTCGGACTTTTAATGATCAACTCGAAAAAAGTTTACAAATCCTACCGCTTTTAGTTGTTAAAGCGACCGTACTTATCCCTGAAAAGATTAATGATCTTAAAAAGCGCTATGATGAAGCCGCTGGTTTTAATGTTCCGCTCCATCATTTACGAGTGAGTCAAGAAATTGAAACCTTCAATGGCCAATTAAGCGTAATTCGCCGCAAATTAATGCGTTTTGAAACACGGGATGTTGAAGAAAATTTAAATAAAATTGCTAATACAATTGATCGTCTTATTGAAAGTTTTAATTTAGAAATTCAAAAGCAAAAAGAATTTGGTGAACTTTATGATTCTACTTATCTTCACGTTAATGAATTAGAACAACGCTATGTCCGGCTTGTTAACCGGATGCCGCAGTTTAAAGAATACTATCAAATTAATCCGATTTATGAACGTAAACTTGATGAAGCTAATGTATATATTAACTCTATGATGGGTGTTAAACGAAGTCTTGATGCCTTCTTACATAGCGCAACCAAACAACCATATAGTTTACTCGTTGAGAAAGTCCATCAATTAAAAGATGAAAGCGCCAAAGTTGAAGAATTAATTCGTGAATTCCAAACATATATGGAAAATGTTCGAATTATTGCCGAAGACGGTTATGCGATATGTGAAGTGCTTTTCATTCGCTTTAAAGAATTAGAAGTAATGTTACGGCGCTTAAATGTCCCCCGCTATAGTGAAAAGTTTGATAATGACTTTGATAATGGCTATACCATGATCAGCGGAATCCGCGATATTATCCGCCAACAACCAATTGATATTAATCAAGTTGAAGTATTAACGAATAGTTTACGAAAACTTTCAACCCATCTTGAACAAACCATTAATGATGATGTTAAATATGCTGAATCAGCCGAACAAGTGATTGTAAGTCTAAATGCTTATCGGACCCAATTTAGTGAACTCCATGCCAAATTACGTGAAGAAGAACAACGTTTTTTCAGTGGCTTATATAAGACGACATATGAAAACTCAATCGAACAATTAAAGAAATACCAAAACCGTAAACAATGATTTATTTTGATAATGCCAGTACGACGACAATTGATAAGCGTGTTTTAAAGACGTATGAAACATTACTTTCAACCTACTTTGCTAATCCAAGCGGCAATCATGCTTTAAGCCGTGACGTTGACCGGCTCCAAGATAAAGCCCGGACGGAAATCTTAAAAAGTTTCAATTATCAACATGGTAAAGTTATTTTTACAAGCAGTGCTACCGAGGCCAATAATTTGGCCTTAATTGGTCTATTCCTTACTTATAAGTCACGCGGCAATGAAATTATCATTAGTAATTATGAACACCCTAGCGTCTTTGAAGCGGCTAAATATCTAGAAAAAGTACATAACGCCAAAATCAATTATTTACCTATTAATAACGATGGTACATATGATTTAGAAGTATTGAAAAATCTCTTAACTAATAATACAGTAATTGTCTCGCTTATGGCGGTGAATAATGAGATTGGTACGGTCAATTCGTTCCACGAAATTAAGGAGATATTAAAAGATTATCCAAAGGTTTTTCTTCATAGTGATATTACCCAAGCAGTTGGTAAAATTTCGCTTGATTATAGTCTTTTTGATGCCTTTTCTTTTAGTGCCCATAAGATTCATGGTCTTAAAGGAAGTGGGGCGTTAGTTCTAAAGGAAAAACTTAATCCGACCCCTTTACTCTATGGCGGAATGCAAGAAAATGGGACCCGCGCGGGAACTAGTAATGCGCCGACGAATATTGTCCTTGCGCAAACAATCCGCCTGGCATTAAGTGAAGCTGATTCGAACTTTAATCATGTTTTAAAACTAGCAACTAAACTTCATGAATTATTATTAAATGAAAGTGATTATTTTGTCCTTAATTCCACGTTAGATAATCCATATATTGTTAATTTTTCGCTAATTAATCATAAGGCATCTGTCGTCTTAAATGCTTTGGAAAATGATGAAATTTATGTCGGAACAACGTCTTCTTGTAGCGCCAAACTCCACGAAGCCAGTCGAAGTGTTTTCGCATTAACAGGCGATGAAAAACGGGCGCATAACGCCATCCGTATTAGTTTTTCATCTCAAAATACCCTTCAAGAAGTTGAAACTTTCTTTAATACGCTACTCAAAATAATCAAAGGAGCAAAAGATGAATAAGAAATTAATGATTCATTTTGGTGAACTTTATACCAAAGGTAAAAATCGCCGTGATTTTATCAATAAGTTAAGAGATAATATTAACCATGCATTAAAGAAATTTAAATTACAAATTGAAACAAAACATGATCATATCTATCTAAGTAAATTTAATGACACAAACTTACATGTAATAACTGACACCCTCCAAAACATCAGCGGGATCCATGCTATTAGTGAAGTTATTTTTATGCCCCGTGATTTAAATTTAGTGAAAGAATATGCACTCGCGTTAGTTAAAGAAGAAAAGTATACATCCTTTAAAGTCGTAACAAAACGGAAAGATAAAAACTTTCCGATGTTAAGCGACCAAATTAATCGTGATATTGCCAGTCATATTTTACGTAATAGTGATATAAAAGTTGATGTTCATAATCCACAATTTACCTTACGTTTAGAAATTGATTTTGATGCCATCCTAGTTGTGGGGAAACGATATGATGGTTTAGGCGGTTATCCCCTTGGGGCATCCGGCAAAGGGTTAGTGCTTTTAAGTGGCGGGATTGATTCCCCCGTCGCGGCTTATTTAACAATTAGAAGAGGTATTAAGATTGCCGCTATTCATTTTGCGGCCCCACCTTATACTTCGGCCGAAGTTTTAAAGAAAATTGAAAATCTAGCGAGTAAACTTAATGTATACCAACCATCCATTAGGTTATATATTGTCCCTTTTACCGACTTACAACTTGCGATTTATGAAAATGTTCCGCATAACTATGCTATAACCATCATGCGCCGGATGATGCTTAGAATTAGTCAAATCGTTGCTAAAAGACATGGTTTAAAAATAATTGTAACTGGTGATTCACTAGGCCAAGTTGCCAGTCAAACTTTAGAATCACTCGTCGTGATTAATGAAGTAACAAATTATCCGATCATTCGCCCTTTAGCGACCGTTGACAAAAATGAAATTATTAGAGTGGCGAAAAAAATTGATACGTATAATATTTCAATCTTACCTTATGAAGATTGCTGCACAATCTTTGAAGTACCTAATCCGGTGACAAGTCCAAAGTTAGAAGATGTCCTAGAATACGAAAAACGTTTTGATTTTGCATCCTATATTAGTGAAGCAATCGGCGGTATTCAAAAAGTTGATATTACCCTTGATAAAGATGAAGATGAACTCTTCTAAATAATAAAAAAACTCCCATATCGGGAGTCTTTTTTTACGTAATCGTTAGTTATTTCGCTAAGGCTTTTTTTGCGGTTTCCGTTAAGCTTTTGAATGTTTCAAAGTCATGAATGGCAAGTTCGCTAAGCATTTTACGGTTAACGTTTACATTGGCAAGCTTTAGACCATGCATGAATTGGCTATAGCTAATTTCGCAAAGTCTGCAACCAGCGTTAATCCGTTTAATCCAAAGTTTACGATAGTCGCGTTTAATGTTACGACGATCAATGTATGCGTATTGTAAGGAGTGCATTACTTGTTCTTTAGCAGTTCTAAAGAGTAAGTGTTTCGAACCAAAATAACCTTTGGCTTGTTTTAATACTTTTTTCCGCCGGGCTCTTGTGAACGGGGAGTTTTTAACACGTGGCATCTTTCTCTCCTCCTAGTTTTGAATCAAATACTTAATCCGTTTGTAGTCACTCTTATGGACTAATTGGGATTTACGTAAATGACGTTTTTGTTTTGTGGTTTTGCGGGGGGCTAAGTGCGATGTATACGCAGAACTGCGCACTAATTTGCCGGATTTTGTGACCTTGATACGTTTCGTAAGGGCACTTTTACTTTTCATTTTTGGCATGAAACTTCCTCCTATTTCTTAATCTTACTTGATAGAATCAAACTTAAGTTACGACCTTCAAGAGCAGCTTTCTTCTCGATATTAGCGTTTTCTTCGACGAGTTTTACAAAATCATCTAAAATCTTTTGGCCAACTTCAATGTGTTGCATTTGCCGACCACGGAACCGAATAGTAACTTTAACTTTATCACCATCAAGTAAGAATTCTCTTGCTTTTTTGGCTTTCGTTTCAAGGTCATGAACGTCAATAACAGGTGACATTCTAATTTCCTTAAGTTCCACGATTTTTTGTTTCCGTTTTTGTTCTTTAGCTTTCTTTTGTTGCTCGAAACGGAATTTTGAGTAGTTAATCATTTTACAAACGGGTGGTTTACCATTTGGATTAACACAATATAAATCAAGTTCATATTGGTTGCTTGCTAAATCGATTGCAGCCCGGGTTTTCATGACTCCGAGTTGTTCGCCGTTAGGGCCGATCACGAGTACTTCGGGGAAACGAATATTTTCGTTTACTAATTCGACGTTACGTTCGGGCCGTTCTCTGTTTTGGTTATAAATAAGCCTGTCCTCCTAAATTTTATTTAAAAAGCGGGTACCGTAGAGATACCCGCATATAATAAACGTAATTTGTTTATCGTGACATCAACCAATTTACGGTGTAAATCTGGTGAGAAGCGGGTGCTTCTACTTTCCACTTTTTAGACTCTAATAAAATACCATGAATGTTAGTATTTGTCAAATTTAATAATTATTTTAACGCAAGTTCGTATAAACGGGCAACTTCATCCCAGTTAACAACGTGGAAGAAGGCGCTCACATAGTCCGGGCGCCGATTTTGATAATGTAAGTAGTAAGCGTGTTCCCAGACGTCAAGGGCAAGAATTGGTGTTCCTTCAAGAAGTGGGGTATCTTGGTTGGCAGTACTTAAAACTTTAAGTTCATTAAGCGGGGTAACAATCACCCAAGCCCATCCGCTGCCAAAGCGGGTTTTCGCGGCATTGGCGAAACTTTCTTTTAAGGCTTCAACACTTCCAAAACTTTTAACAATCGCTTCAAGTAAACGGCCTTTTGGTCCCTTATCTTCATTAACTTTAAGTAAAGACCAGAAAAGTTCGTGGTTATAATGTCCACCGCCATTATTTTGGACTGCAGTCCGAATTGAAACTGGTAATTTATCAAGATTTGTTAATAACTTTTCAAGATTCCAAGTTGCAAATGATGGTTCTTTTTCTAAGGCAGCATTAAGGTTATTAATGTAAGCTTGGTGGTGTTTGGTGTGATGAATTTCCATAGTACGTGCATCAATGTATGGTTCAAGGGCACTATAGGCATATGGAAGTGGTGCTAATTTAAATGACATATTTTGTCCTCCTTTATTACATAACCATTATCGCATTTCAACGGCGATTTAAAGATAATTATGCTTTGTTTTTAATTTCATTAACGATCATTTTGACAAAATCTTTGTAAGGAACAGTAATTTGTTTATCACTACCAAACTTCCGATAGGTAACTAAATTATCGTCTTTTTCTTTATCGCCAATGACTAAGGTATAAGGCACTTTATTAATTTGCGTTTGCCGTAAACGATAGCCTAGTTTTTCATTCGCGCCATTTAATTCAACCCGAAGTCCAAGTTTTTCAAGTTTCTTCACTACTTTTTTACTATGATTTAAATGTGCTTCATTATTAACTGGAAGTACGCTTATTTGTAAAGGACTAAACCAAAGCGGGAATGCCCCAGCATAATGTTCAATCAAGATACCGATAAAGCGTTCAATTGAGCCAAAAACGGCACGGTGCAACATAATTGGCCGCACTTTTTGGTTGTTACTATCAATATAAGACATATCAAAGCGTTCCGGTAAATTCATATCAAGTTGGATTGTTCCGCATTGCCAAATACGGCCAATAGAGTCTTTAAGTTTAAAGTCAAGTTTTGGTCCATAGAAAGCACCATCGCCTTCATTAATTTTAAAGGGAATGCCGCTGGCAACACAGGCTTTAGCAAGGGCTTTTTCGCTTTCATTCCAAATCTTAATGTCCCCAATATATTTATTTTCAGGACGGGTCGATAATTCGATATGATAGGAAAGATTGAAGGTTTTATAAACTTCATCATAAAGTTTCAGTAAACGTTTAATTTCACTTTGCAGTTGATCTTTACGGCAGAAGATGTGGGCATCGTCTTGGGTGAAGTTCCGGACTCTAAATAAGCCGTTTAAAGCGCCACTTGCTTCATGACGATGGACATTACCGTGTTCGGCGAGACGGATTGGTAAATCTTTATATGAATGAAGACCGTTATTATAAATTAATATTGAACCAGGACAATTCATCGGTTTTACGGCGTAATCTTTTTCATCAATTTTCGTCGTATACATATTGTCACGGTAGTTTGCCCAGTGGCCGCTTATTTCCCATAAGTCGCGACTTAAAAGGGTTGGCGTTTTGATAAATTCATAACCAGCTTCCCGTTGTTTATTAATCCACCAGTGCTCAAGTTCATGATATAAGACCATCCCTTTTTCTAACCAGAAAGGAAAACCTGGTCCATATTCACTAAGCATGAAGAGCCCTAATTCTTTACCAAGTTTACGGTGATCTCTTTTCTTGGCCTCTTCAAGGTTATGAAGATGGGCATCAAGCGCTTCTTTGGTGAAGAAACTAACGCCATAAATCCGGGTTAATTGCTTACGGGAAGAATCACCGCGCCAATAAGCACCCGCCAAACTTAAAAGTTTAAAATGTTTCACGTATCTCGTGCTTGGCATATGCGGACCATAGCATAAGTCGACAAAATCGCCTTGGGTATAAACACTGATTCGTTCAGTGATTTCCTTAATTAATTCGACTTTATATTCATTGTGTTTGAAAAGTTCTAATGCCTCTTGTTTTGACACTATTTTAAGACTAATCGGAAAATCGGCTTTCGACAATTCCGCCATCTTTTTTTCAATCACGGCTAAATCACCATCATTAATCGTAATATTACCAAAATCAATGTCGTAGTAGAAGCCTTCATTAATGGCTGGACCAATGCCAAATTTGGCTTGGGGATAAAGACTTAAGATTGCTTGCGCCATTAAGTGGGCACTGTCGTGATTTAAAATCGTAAAGGCTTCCGGATCATCTTTTGTAACAAACGAAAAATCCCCGCCTTCTTTTAGCGGACTACTTAAATCATAAAGTTCCCCATTAAGTTTGTACACCAAAATATCGGCTTTATTCGAAACTTCAAGTCTTTTGATGAGATTAAAACCATTCTCGCCTTCATTGACCTTAATTAGTTGATTGTTGAATTTAATTTCCATAAATTTTACTCCTTTTAAATAAAAAAACGCCCTTTTAAGGACGCTATTAGCGCGGTACCACCTTAATTCATGTTGCCATGCTCTCAAATGTCGTAACGTGACTAACGATTGATTTACATCAATTTTGCTCGAAAGTGGTAAGTTATTTGTTGCCTCTTAGTTTGCACCGTCCACTAAGTCTCTATATAAGCGCAAAGTAACTCATATCTTTGTCTTCGCAATAATAATATACACTTTATAAGTGATATTAGCAATAATAAATTACTACTTTCCGTAGTTTATTAAGCCATAAGATGCTGCCCCGACAAGACCAGCGTCTTCACTAAACTTTGCTATCACAATATTAGCGTGCGGGACAAGGGCTTTTAATTTATCCCAAAATAAATGTTTTGATTTTAAAACACCACCGGTGACCGCAATAACATCGGGGGTAAATGCTTCATCAATATAGGAGAAGAAGTCGGCGATTAAAGTAAGCCATTCATCAAATATTTTTAATGCATAAGGCGTTCCTTTTTCCACATCATCAAAGAAGGCTTTTCCAGTTGGATAATATATATTATTCAGAGCGGCAAGTTTTAATACTCCATCGCCGGAAGCAATCTTTTCTAATTCATAAAAACCATCTTTATATGGGACTAAAGTATGACCAATTTCGCCACTTGGATTTTTAATTTGATGGTTATCGATCAAGCAGCCGCCAATCCCGGTGCTAATGGTGACAAAATATGTACTTTTATATGCTTTTCCGGCACCAGCATAGGCTTCCGCAAAGGCCGCCATTTCCGCATCATTTTTAATAGTAACGGGTAAATTAAACATTTTATTTAGTGGTTTAACGAGATCGATGGCTTGAATACCAATATTTGGTAATTCATCAATAAAACCATTACTCCGTACCCGACCTGGAACCCCAATGGAAATCGCTACTGGATCATATTTATTTAAATTAAGTTGGGTAATGATACCAATTACTTGAGCGATAAATAAGTCTTTATCATGACGTAAAGTAGCTTCTTTTTTAACTTCGATTAAAGTACTATGTTGATCAGCAATTGCTGCTCTTATATTTGTACCACCAATATCAAGGGCAATAATATACATTAAATATCTCCTAATTCATTGACTGCGACGATCCGTAAGAAGTTCGTGGTTCCGGTGCCAGTTGGAGTACCGCCGGTAATAATAATATTATCTTTGGCCGCTAAACCAAGTTGACGCATTTTAATAAGCGAGAAGGCTTCCATATCTTCAATCAATTGCGGAAGTTTTTTAACAACGATACTAAAGATTCCAAAGTACGGCGCAACTTTCATCCCGGCATCAACACTACTTGTAATCATAACAATTGGACATTTTGGCCGTGATTTGGAAATTCGAATTGCACTATTTCCGGTTTCACTAAAGCAGACAATGGCCTTGGCATCAATTAAGTTTGCAGTCGAGGCAACACTTGTGGCAATTGCGTCATTCCGTTCTTTTTTTGAATAGTTATAGCCAAAATTTGCAAGTTGGGTATATGGTAAAAATTGTTCCATGGTAATCGCAATTCGTTGTTGCATGGCGGCACTTTCAACCGGATATAGTCCACTTGCCGTTTCCGCACTTAACATCACAGCATCTGCCCCTTCTTTAATGGCGGTGGCAACGTCACTTACTTCCGCTCGGGTGGGAAGTGGGTTTAACTGCATACTATCAAGCATTTGCGTGGCAACGATAACTGGTTTCCCAAGTTTTCGGCATTCTAAAATTAAATCACTTTGCATAACGGGGACGAGTTCTGGCGCAATTTCAACGCCCATATCACCCCGGGCAATCATAATGCCATCGGCGACTTCAAGAATTTCTTTAATATTTTCAACGCCTTCCATGTTTTCAATCTTGGCAAAGAGTTGGATGTTACTACCACCTAATTCACGAAGGTAATCTTTAATTGTTACCATGTCATTTTTAGTTCTTGTAAAACTGGCGGCGACAATATTAACGCCGGCTTTGACGCCAAAAGCAATATCTTCCTTATCTTTTTCACTAAGGGATGGTAATTTTAAACGCGCAGTAGGAATGTTTACACCTTTACGGTCTTTAACAATATGGGTATTAAAGGCTTTGGTTGTAATAACTTTGGCTTTCTTATCAATCGAAACGACATCTAAACGTAACTTACCATCATCAATTTTAATCGCGTCTCCCACTTTTATATCGTGAATAAGATTTTCATAATTAACACTGAAGTCGGTCGCATTACCGACAATGTTTTCCATATGAATGCGCACTTCCGAATCTTTGATAATTTCCGCATTCCCGCCTTCAAAGAAGCGACAACGAATTTCTGGACCAGCCGTATCAAGCATAATTGGTACATAAATATGTTTTTGCATTAGTGCTTTGGAAATATCAATAATTTTTTGATGACTTTCATAATTGCCATGTGAGAAGTTGACACGCATGACATTAATTCCGGCATCAATTAACGCTTCAACGGTGGGAAGGGTGTTACTTGCCGGACCAATGGTCGCGACGATTTTGGTTTTTTTGGAAATGTTTAACATGGTAAAGTTACCTTTCTATCTACTATTTAAGTTTATCAATAACATTAATAAGTTCAGTTAAATTTGGATTGAGGGAGCGGGCAGTTGCATTAATTGGCGTACTTGAAAGACGACCATTGATCATTCCAACACAAACATTATCAACGTTTTTAGCGATAAGTTCAATTGCGTGGATACCAAAACGAGCCGCTAAAACGCGGTCAGCAGCGGTTGGACTTCCGCCCCGTTGAATTCTGCCTAAAACTTCGACTTTGGTATCAAATCCTGTTTCAAGAACTATTTTATCTTTGAATGCTCCTAAGTCATCAAATTGTTTTTCACTAACGATAACAAGAGCGTGGCGGGCATGAGTTAAGTTTATATTTTTAAGAGTTTCAATAATTTCACTTTCGGTTGGACGATGTTCAGGAGAAATAATTAAATCAACCCCACATGCGGTCCCAGCATAAAGGGCTAAGTCGCCGCAGCGATTACCCATAACTTCAATAATTGAGCAACGGTGATGGGAAGAAGAAGTATCACGAAGTTTGTCAACCGCTTCAGTAATCGTATTTAATGCAGTATCAAATCCAATTGTTTGTTCTGTACCCATGACATCATTATCGATTGTCGCCGGAATGCCAATAACTTTAATGCCGTAGCGACTTAAAGCATAAGCGCCACGATAAGTACCGTCCCCGCCGATAACAACAAGGTGCGTTATTTTATGTTTTTTAAGTTGATCCGCCGCTTTCATTAATACTTCCTCTTGGCGGAATTCTGGGAAGCGGGCGGTTTTCAAAATTGTCCCACCGCGCATTAAGATTTCACTAACTGTCGACCGATTTGCTTTCACGATTTTATCTTCATAAATACCACGGAAGCCTTCATAAATGGCATACATTTCAAAATTGTACATAAGACCTGCCCGAATGACGGACCGAATCGCGGCGTTCATTCCGGGAGCGTCGCCACCCGAGGTTAAGACTGCAACTTTAATTTTCATAAGACTAACTCCTAACAATAATTATTTTAACACGATTTTACTATTTAGGGCATCTACATTATGTTATAATGTGTTTACATATGCGATTAGTGAAAAGTAATGATTTTTATAGTATAAAAGTTCGAGGATACGTTACAAGTCTTCATCTCGATGTTTTAGACCTTCTTTATCAACCAATTATGGGTTTTAGCGCCACAAGTATTTATCGTTATTTATATGCAACAAGAGATTTTAGAAGTGGAGACCCGCTATCTTTTGCTTTAATTCATAATCATTTAGGTTTTACTTATGACCAAATCTCAATGGCTATTAATCGTTTAGAAGGACTTGGCTTAGTCCGTTCATTCTTAGTGTCTCGTCCCGAATTTAACGAATTCGTGCTTGAGTTATTCGCTCCTAAAGATCCGGCTTCTTTTAGTAAAGACGCAATCTTTATGCATTTATTGCAAGATATTTTAGGACCACGTCATACCCAAGAATTAATCGGTTTATTCATGCTTGATGCCGAGACCATTAATCAAGAAGAAGTTACTGCTGATTTTGCCTCAATTTATGGACCGCAAGTTCAAGAACTTAACGGCGATGACCTTTATACTGGTCAAACCTTAGAAAATGTTGTAGGTAGTGTAAAAATACCATTTGACGAAGTACTATTCTTTAATTTATTAACAAAAATTAGAAAAATTCTACCGACCGCCTTATCCAAAAATGAAGTAAAGATTCTTAAACAAATTGCCGGTCTTTATGATTTAACGGAAGAAGCCCTCGCTAATAAAGTGGGTGACTTTTATAACGCTAAAGAACCATTTGGCAAACGAGTTGATATCAGTGCAATGCGAAGTCATCTCCAAGAACTAATAAAATATCCAACGATTAGTAAAACATTACGTCGTCGTAAAACCCAAGTTATCAGTGGCGATAGCGCCAATATTAATATGATTAATAACATGGAAAAGAAGGGTCCAATTGATTTCTTAATGATGCTTAATGAAGGCACAAAGATTGCCCCTGCTGACCAAAAAATCTTAGAAGATCTAGCAGTTTCCTATAATCTAACCCCACCGGTGATAAATGCCCTTATCTTCTATACTTTAAAATATAATAACAATCAGTTAATTCGGGCATTAATCGAGAAAAACGCTAGTTTCTTATCTCGTTCTAAAGTTAGTAATGCCCTTGATGCTTTAGACATTTTAGAAAGACCACCAGTGGCCAAAAAGGGACGAAAACCCAAACAGGAAGAAACCCCAGAAAAAGAAGAATTAACGCCCGAAGCCAAAAATGATTTAGAAGATCCGATTTGGGACGAATTGAAGGACTTATAATGAGTAAGAAATATAATGTTTCCATCGACCGAAGTGATCTTAATAAAGTTAAGGCTGAATTACTTAAAAATATTGAAGGTCATGCTGAACTTCAAACCATTTTAAAATCACTTAATATATCAAAAGATATTATCAAGGAAAATCTTGGCCTTCTTTCCGATTATCTTGATAGTCTCGAAGAAGTGAAGGCTTGTAAGGAAGCGGGGAAATGTTTAAAGCACGGTGAATATCATGCTTATAAATTACAAGTTGATGGGTCTTTTTTATCCTTAACCCCCGAATCTTGCCCGGTCGCTTTTAATGCCCAAAAAGGGATGATGCGTTACCAATTCCGTGATTTCCCTGATGAATATTTATCTTTACGGATTAAGGATAATCCCGCCCGACATGGTTTTTCCGGCTTCTTACGGGAATTAATCGCTTTTTATAAAGGTGAAAGTCACTTAGTGTATGTTGACGCGCCAAGTAATATTGGAGTTTTACGTTACGCCGTTAGTTTTATGAATCAAATTCTTGATGAGAAGAATGATGTCTCTGGCGCGGTCGTTGATTACCAAATTTTAATTCGTGAACATGCAAGTGATTATTATAAACAAAAAGAAGAACTTGATACCTTACTTAGTCAACTGACCAATGTTGATTATTTAGTTATCCATAACTTTGGTAATGAAGAAATCAATAAACTAGTGCGTGATGCTTTTACATTCCCGCTTATTACCGAACGGATCAAACAAAAGAAGCCCACCATTATTTTAAGTGAACTTTCTTTAAACGATATTCGTTACTTACATGATTACACTGGTAAAGATGTGCGCATTAATCAAATTATTCAAGCCATTAAACGAAATATAAAAGAAGAATTTACCCTTAAAGGTACTGCGCTTTAAACGTTTTAAATTTATTAATTAAATCTTCGATACTTCCGTCATTAATGATGATGTAATCAAGTTTGTGACGGTTTTTTAAATACATTTGGTCAGGGTTGATCCCTAAAGTATCGCCCCGTTTTTCTAGGTTTTGCATCTGTCTTGTTAGGCTAACTTCAACGCCGATGATGTAATCAAATAACTCATTAATTTTATGACTAAAAAGAACGGGAATTTCAAAATACAACATTTTTGCATTACTATTCTTAATTATATTAAGCATTTCATCTTTTACTAAGGGGTGAATAAGGCCATTTAGGACTTTAATTTGCTTTGGATTTTCCTTAAGATAATTTTTTAAAAGTTCAATATCAAAGCCATGTTCATTACTTAGCGAAACATTAAATGTCTTTTCTAATCGTTTAATAACTTCAGGGTCTTTATAAAGTGATTTGGCAAGCGTGTCGGTATCAATGACAATTTCTCCTAAGGACCGTAAGTAGTTACTAATGACGGTTTTCCCGGAGGCTTTTTGCCCAGTGATAGCAACTAATGTTGGGGCATTATGATTTACTTGGCAATGAGGACAAAAAGTCGTGCCGCGTCCGCCGACAAAGATCTTTTTAAAAAGCGTATTACAAGTTGGACATCTTTCATCAACTCGGCCATAAGCATGGAGTTTTTGTTGGAAGTTTCCGCTGACGCCAAGCGCCGGGGCGTAAGATCTGACCGTTGTACCGCCGGCTTTAATCGCATTATTAAGTACTTCAATGCTATGCTTGATCAATACTTTGACTTGATCAAGGGTTATTAAAGAAGTAGGAGTAAGCGGGTTAATTTTACTTAAGTATAAGACTTCATCGACATAAATATTACCTAGTCCGCTCATGAGTTTCTGATCTAATAATGTTAATTTAATTGGAGTGTTTCGCCCTTTGATTTTTTCAAAGTATTCTAAAGGATTGATTGTAAATGGTTCCGGTCCGACATTTTGGAGTGATTTAGTGTTTAAATACTTTTCACGGGTCGTAATTTCCATTTTGCCAAATTGGCGGGAATCATCATAACATAGACGACGTCCATCTTTTAAAACAAAGATTACATGAGCATATCTTGAATCATTATTCCCTGGTAATATTTCAATAAACTTGCCTTCCATCCGGAGGTGGGAAAGCATAATTAAGTTGGTGTCAAAGGTAAAGATAAGATATTTTCCAATACGTTCTACTTCCTTAAAAGTCCGCCCAATTAAGGCTTTTTTAAAGGAAGGGACATCACCAATAATAATGCCTTTTTTATAAACTATAACATCAATTATTTCTGATTCCGGAAGAAAAGTATTAAGAATTTTTTTAACAGTTTCGACTTCTGGTAATTCAGGCATAAATCCTCCTAACTGGCACTAAACCAGTCTTTGCCGGTGCTCACGCCAACCTTTAATTTAAGCGGAAGGGCAAAGATGTTTTCCATGATATCAACGATTTCATCAATAATGTGGTGTTCATTATCATCTAGCGCAAAGATGAGTTCGTCATGGACTTGTAAAATTAAAGTTGTTTTATAGTTATTTATAGTCAAATATTCATCGACTTTAATCATTGCGAGTTTAATTAAATCGGCGGCGCTTCCTTGAATAGGCGCATTCATTGCCGCTCTTTTAGCGAATTCTCTTGTTTGGTAATTTGGGTCATTAATTTGCGGTATATAGCGTTTTCGTCCGGTTAAGGTCGTAACATAGCCTTTATTTTGTAATTCATTAATAACTTCTTGTCGGTACGTCCAAATTTCGGGATAAGCACTAAAGAAGGCATGAATGATACTCCGCGCTTCGCCGACACTTATTTCTAATTGTTCGCTTAAGCCAAAATCACTAATACCGTAGACGATACCAAAATTAACGGCTTTGGCTTTTCTCCGGGCATAACTTATATCTTCAAGTGGGAATAGACGCATCGCCGTTTCCGTGTGAATATCATGATCTTCATTAAAGATTTCAATAAGCGAAGGAACGTTAGCGATACAGGCTAAAAGTCGTAACTCAATTTGGCTATAATCAATCGCTAATAACGTTTTATCACCGGCATTAAATGCTTTCCGAATTTCGCGCCCCTCTTCATTACGAATGCTAATATTTTGGAGATTGGGGTTATTACTACTTAAACGTCCGGTCGTCGTTAAGGCTTGGTTAAAAGCACTATGGACTTTGCCGTCTTCATGGATATGTGGTAAAAGTCCATCAACGTAGGTACTAATTATCTTTTGATATTTCCGATATTCTAATAGAAGTGGAACAAGGGGATGATCATGAATTAAGTTATTTAAGACATCAACGGCCGTTGACCGTTTTTTATTAGCTTTTAAGCCAAGTTCATCAAATAACACAATTGCTACTTGCTGCGGACTATTAATATTAAAAGTATGGCCGGCTAAATCATAAATCTTTGTTGATAATGAATCTAAGATACCTTTATATTCTTCACCAATGGTTAGTAAAATATTCCGTTCAACATTAAATCCGGCGATCTCCATTTTCGTTAAGACGTTTGTTAATGGTTTTTCAATAGTAGTATATAAATTAAGTAAACCTTGTTTCTTAAGTTTTTCTAAACCTTCATTATATATTTTAATGATGTTATGAACTAAAATTGGCAACATTGATTCTTCATCGGTTGGCGCGCTTATCCCGTTATTTAATAAAAAGGCATGAGGGGTTGCTTCAATATTTGTATCATAGACATATGTCAAAATACTAGCGTCATTTAACGGTCCATCAAGAATTAAACCGTGATTATGAAGGATGACCGCGACTCTTTTAATGTCGTAACCATACTTTGTGATTTTTTTGTCTTTCAACAACGTAATTAATTCATGATCTTTTTGTAAATTTTCAAAAGAAATAACATAAACATTTTTATTAATGCCAAAATAGAAAAGAAGCGGTGTTCCTTTAAAGTAAGGACCATCCGTGGAGGTTAAGTAAATGGCAATTTCTTTTATTGTTTTTTCATTAATTTCTTTAAAAGAAGTAATAACTTTTGCTTCAATCGTCGTTGCCACTTGGGCATTTTCGTAATGTAAATTATTGATAAATTGCCGTAATTCGTATTTTTGGCTAAAGCCTTGGACGGTCGAAGCATCATAACCTTCATAATGGTAATGACTTAAAGGATATGGCAAGGGAATATCCGTAATTAAAGTTGCTAAATATTTGGATTTCCGGGCGACATCTTTATGTTCGCGGATATTTTCCCCTAATTTGCCCTTGATATGGTCAGCGTTATCTAAAATATTTTCTAAAGTGCCATATTCACCAAGTAATTTTAAGGCCGTGACTTTACCAACACCAGGAATTCCTTTTAAATTATCACTTGCGTCGCCAATTAAGCCTTTATAGTCGGTCGCTTGATGGGGGTGATAACCAAAGTCACTAAATAATGATGCCGGGTTTAACGATTGTACATCACTTAACCCACGACGAATAAGCTTTACATTAATCTTGTCGGTGATTAACTGTAGATAGTCTTGATCACTTGTATAAAGTTCAACTTCAAAATCTTCGCTTTCCGCATGCTTTGCCAAAGATCCGGCGATGTCATCGGCTTCATAACCGATTATTTCATCGTGATGAATCGCTAAAGCGTCCAGAAATTCGCGGGCAATCGGGAACTGCGTAATAAGTTCTTCGGGAACGGCTTGACGCCCGGCTTTATATTCATCATATTCTTCATGTCGAAACGTTTTTTCACCCGTATCAAAGGCGACAAAGATATGATCTTCGGGTTTTAAGTCGTTTATAATGCGCACTATCATGTTTGCAAAAGCAAAAATAGCATTCGTCGGAGTTCCGCTTTTGGTGCGCATTAGATTACTTGTCCCGGCATATGCGGTCGCATAATATGCGCGGAACAAGAGCGAATTTCCGTCAATAATAATGAATCGTTTACTCATTAATGTACCTTTCTATGGTCTGGACAATAAGTTGTTTTTCATCGTTTTTCACTTCAAGATGTCCAGTCACTACATATATTTCATTTGTTAATAAATTTTCTTTTAATGCTTTAAATGTATTAGGGAAAATGACAAGATTTAACCAGTCACTATAATTACTAAGGGTCGCAAAGGCCATTTGATCACCTTTTTTCGTTTTTATTTGCCGTGCACTAACAAGAATACCAAGGGTTTTGAATGTTCCAGACGTTAGGTTCATTAATTCGCTAAGTGGGGTAACATCTTTAACTTTGATAAGTGCTAACGGATTTAAAGTAAGCGGAAAACGTAATCTTTTCACTTCATATTCGGTCTTTTGGTTAATATTTTCTTTTGGTTCATCAACAATAATCGCCATAAGCGCTAATTCATCGGTAAATAACCCAATTTGCAGCGTTGGTAAGTAACTTTTAAGAAGTTTCTTCAAATATTCGCGGTTTGGATGAAAGATATCAAGCGCTCCACTTTCAATTAAGGCAATTAATTCATCGTTACTAATCTTATGATTATAAGCGCGGAAGAAGAAGTCCTGCAAATTTTTAAAGGGCTTTTCATCGCGTAATCTAATAATAGTGCGGACACTTTCATAATTTAAACCAATAATTTCGCTTAAAGGAAAAAGTAAACCGTTGCCTTTTCTTATAAATTCAGTGTTAGATTCCTGCACGCTAGGCGGATAAAGCGTAATTCCTAATGTTTTTAATTCACTGCGCACGAGTTGGAATTTTTTGGGGTCACTAATCGTTGTTTTAAGGATTTCTTTATAAAATTCATGCGGGAAATATGTCTTTAAATAAGCAAGTGCCATCGTAATCATGGCATAAACGACCGAGTGACTTTTGTTAAAACCATAATCAGCGAATTTTAAGATATCATTAAAAACTTTGTTTGCTTCTTTATCTTTAAATCCTTTGTCTTTCGCGCCTTTTAAAAATTTCTCTTTATTGGCCAAAATATTTTTTTCGTCTTTTTTACCAATTGCCCGTCGTAATAAATCGGCATCGGCGAGTGAAAAACCGGCCATTGCCGTGACGATTTGCATAATTTGTTCTTGATAAATAATAATGCCATATGTTGAACCAAGAATGCGCTTAAAATCATCATTAATGTAAGAAATTTCCGTGTTATTATGCTTTCTTTCGGCATAATCGCCAATGTAAGCCATCGGTCCGGGGCGATAAAGGGCAAGGAGGGCGCTTACGTCATTAAAGTTTTCCGGGCGTATTTCTTTAATGGCCTTCCGCATCCCTTCACTTTCGAGTTGGAAAAGACCAATCGTTAACCCGTCACTTATAACTTTATAAATACGTGGGTCATCGAAGTTAAGATCATAAAAATCAATATGGGCATCATATTTATTATTCACTGATGTAATAATGTCATTTATTAACGATAAATTACTTAATCCTAAAATATCAACTTTAAGAAAGCCTTGGTCTTCTAAAAAGCCCATTTCGTATTCACTGACCCGGAGTCCGTTATTAAAAAAGGTTGGAAGATTTAAATATAGAGGATCACCATCAATAATGATACCAGCGGCATGTAAACCGCTTTGGCGTGGGAACCCTTCAAGTTTCACGGCATGTTTAATTATTTCTAAATTATAAGCATCCGCATCAATGAGTGATTTGAATAAAGGAACATTCCGATATGCGTCACGTAAGGAGTAGTTATTATTCCCTAAACTCTTGCTCAAGCGATCAATAAATTTATTATCGATTTGAAAGATCCGTCCGGTATCACGAAGCGATGCTTTCGCGGCGTTAGTTTGGAAGGTGACAATTTGGGCAACTCGATTTTCCCCATATGTTTTTTTAATATAATCGATGACTTCGCCGCGCCTTGTATCCATGAAGTCAATATCAATATCCGGCATTGTCACCCGTGATGGATTCAAGAATCGTTCAAAGAGTAAATCATGTTTTAAAGGATCGACAAACGTAATCTCTAATAAGTAACTAACAAGTGACCCGGGGGCACTGCCCCGGCCATAACCGACTAATATTCCTTCATTTCGGGCAAAGGTGACGTAATCACTAACAATTAAGAAGTAGTTAACAAAGTTAAGCGATTCAATGACCCTTAGTTCATGGTCAAGCCGTGTTAAATACTTTTCATCATTATGGAGCCCTAAGGATTTTAGTTTGGCGCTCGTCAATTCTCTTATTTTTATACTCGGATTATAATTTTCCGGAAGCGGGAAGTTATATGGTCTTTTAATATCAAAAGTAAAAGACATAGCATTACTAATTTTCAGAGTATTTTCTAACTCTTCACTCGTATAAAGATTCAATAATCGCCCTTCTTCGAGAAAATAATTTTCACCAAGCGGGTTTTCATTCATATCGAGGAAAGTAGCGTTTTTAATGGCATCAATCATTAAATATGTTTTATAGTCATTGGCTTCAAGATAAAGAATATGCGGGAAAGCAACAATATCATAGTTGTATTTTTCGGCAAAAGAGCGTAATTTAGCCCTAAATTCATCACTTTCAAATTCTAAGCCGATATAGAAATTATTGGAAAGCATGGCCCATCTTTTCACAAAGTCAATGATCGCTTTGCTTTGAAAATCAAGACTACGAAGGCTTGAAGAAGGTAGAATTAGAGTTAAATGTTTGGCGAGTTTTTTAAAAGCCTCATCATCAAGTTCACTGTTATTTTTAAGCTCAAGAATCGTTAATAAATCGGTATAGCCTTGATCATTATGAATATATAAAACGATCGAGGTGTCACCTAGGGTTAGACGAACACCAAAAAGGGGTTTTATGCCCGTCCCTTTACTCATCTTTTTAAAGTAAGGATAGCCGAAAAGATGGTCAGGATCACTAATCCCTGCCGCTTTAATATTCCTTTTTTTAAGTTCTTTGAAATATTCTTCAAGCGTAAACGCGCTTTGAAGCAGAGCATAGTTTGTAAATACGTTTAAAGGAATGAAATTCATCATATTTAATTCTATCATAAGCAAAGGTTTAGATGACCTTTAAAGTTAACTTTAATCGACTAAATAAGCATCAAGTTCGTTTATGAAGGAAGTCATTTCTTCTTTACTTAAAAGTGTGGCGCCACTTGCTTGGACGTGACCGCCTCCACGCCATTTCGCAGCGATATCATTAATAGGTTTCGAAGCGCTCCGTAAAGAGACACGCCATTCCCCTTTATCTTTGTATTCGGTAATCGCTGCCCATGCTTTAACACCGCGGACTCCGCTAAAAACATTAACGTTTTCTTTCGGTCTTTCCGCCGGGATATTAAGCGCTTTTTGGTTGGCGTCATCAAAGATAAAATAGGCAAAACCATTCTTGGTAATTGTAAAGTTATTTAAGATATAACCAACCGCTTTTAAGTCTTCAACTTCCTGGGCGTAAAGTTTATTGTAGATAGCATTTATATCGATGCCATGATTAATTAATTCTTCAGTCGCAGCAAAAGTAGTCGCGGTCGTTGACGCATATTTAAAGCGTCCAGAATCACCGACAATGCCACTAAAAAGGTAAGAAGCACTTCCGACACTAAGGTGCTTTCCGTGCGCTAAAAGCATGACTGTCAATATTTCACTAACCGCCACCGCTTTGGTATCGACAAAGCAAATATTACCGAATGGCTCAACATTAGGGTGATGATCAATTTTAATTATAGTTTCGGCTTTTTCATAACGGCTGTCACTGACTCTTGCTAAGTTCCCGGTATCAACAATAATTGCGAGAAAGGGTTTAGCAAACCAGGTATCGGTAACATCATCCGTCAGCGGATAAAGGTCGCCGCTATATAAATAATGGTTTTCACCAAGCGTAATTATTTCTTTATTAGGATAATTGTCTTTTAAATAGGAAGATAAACCAAATTCTGAACCAAAGGCATCAAAGTCTGGGGTTCGATGGGCAAATATGGCAATCCGATCATACTTTTCAATTTCTTTAAATATTTTATGGACAAAAGGTTTATATTCCTTAATACGACTCATTAAATTTTTACTATACTTTTTCATAAATTGTCCTCCTTTAAAAGACCTTCCATCATAAGATAAATTCTACAATGTTGCAAGTAAAAGAGTAATAAAAAAACCCTCGATTTGAGGGTTAATTGTTTAAGCCTTTAAAAGTCTGACACAGTCGCGGACAATCATTAACTCTTCATTGGTCGGAATAACGAAGACTTTGACCTTACTTTCGGGCGTCGTAATAAGACCATAGGCTCCGCCGCGGGCAGCTTTATTTTTTTCTTCATCAATAATAATGCCCATTGCGTCTTTTACTTCATTTAAAATTAAAGTACGCATTGGCGGGACATTTTCACCAATCCCGGCGGTAAAGGCAATTGCTTCAGTGCCTCCTAAACGGATATGATATTGACCAATATAATCGGCGACCCGTCTTGCATAAAGTTTTTCGGTAAGAATCGCGCGTTTGTTGCCATTTAAGGCTGCATTTTCAACGTCGCGACTATCATTACTTAAGCCAGAAATACCAAGCATTCCCGACTTTTTATTAAAGATATCATAAACTTCATCCATCGTTTTGTTTTCAAATTTCGCTACGAAGTACATAATACTTGGATCAAGGTCACCAGTCCGGGTTCCCATCATTACACCGCCAAGCGGGGTTAATCCCATTGAGGTAGCAATACTTTTCCCGTCTTTAACAGCCGTAACTGATGCCCCATTACCTAAGTGACAAACAATCGTCTTTTGGTGACGACCATTATGTAATTTGGTAATCTCATCACTAACATATTTATGTGATGTTCCGTGGAAGCCATAACGACGAATATCATATTTAGTATAGTATTCATAAGGGATTGCAAATAAGTAATCTTGGTCTTCCATCGTTTGGTGGAAGGAAGTATCAAAAACAGCGACGTGGACGACATCGGGTAAAACACTCTTAAAGGCACGATATCCCGTTAAGTTTGGTCCATTATGAAGCGGCGCAAGTGGGATTAAACGTTCCACGGTTTCGGCAACTTCATCAGTGAAAATAACACTGTCGGAGAAGTGTTTACCGCCTTGGACAACCCGGTGACCAACGGCACTAATTTCATTTAAACTTTTAACAATATTTAATTCGACTAAAGCTTTAGTTAATTCACTAACACAAACTTCATGATTTGGTAATGGTAAAACGCGTTTTACATCACCTGTTGGCGCTTTGATTTTAAAGATCCCATCTTCATGGCCAATTCTTTCAAAAAGACCACTTGTGACAACTCTTTCACTCGGCACTTCAAAGATTTTGAACTTTAGGGAGCTACTCCCGGCGTTAACGGCTAAGATTAATTTGGACATAAGTCACCTCACTTATCAATATTTTATACAATATGTAATATAAATCAAATGAAAAAATAGTTTAATCTATCTAAAAGTTGTTTATTTTATTATAATAATAAAAGATTGGAGGTTGTATGAATTTTATTGATGAGTTCCTCTATGGATTTACTACCAGTGCCCACAAATTCTTTGGTGCGCACTTCAATAAAGCGCGGGGACGCCGTAAAGCAAGCGTTACTTTCCGCCTTTATGCCCCAGCCGCTAATGATGTGAGTGTCATCGGCGATTTTAATAACTGGGACCCAAATACCCATAAAATGGAAAAGATCGACTATCGTGGAGTATGGGAAATAACTATTCCTGAACTTCATAATTACCAAAATTACAAATATCGTTTTAGAAATGCTCACGGCCATTACGTTGAAAAAGCTGATCCTTACGCCTTTTTTAGTGAAAAAGCCCCAAGTTCGGCCTCACGGTTATTCGATTATGAAAACTTTATGTGGCACGATGATGAATGGATGAAAAATCGCACCCGCGGTCATGATCAACCGATTAGCATTTACGAAATTCACCTTGGTAGTTGGAAGGGTAAAGAAAACGGACGAATTTTAAGTTATGAAGAAATTGCTGACTATTTAATTCCATATATGGAAAATAAGGGCTTTACCCACGTCGAAATTATGCCAATTACCCAATATCCGTTTGACGGTTCATGGGGATATCAAGCGACGGGCTTTTATAGCGTTGATAGCCGTTACGGCAATCCAATGCAATTAATGTCTTTTGTCGACCGGATGCATAAAGCCGGTTTCGGCGTTATTTTAGATTTTGTCGCAGTCCACTTTGCGATTGATCATTATGGTTTAATTGAATTTGATGGAACGAGAATGTATGAATATCAAGATAGTGAACATACCTTCAGTCAATGGGGTTCACCGCAGTTTGATTTAGGAAAAGATCCCGTGCGTTCATTCTTAATTAGTTCCGTATTTTACTTTTTAGAATATTTCCACTTTGATGGCATCCGAATCGATGCGGTCAGTAACATTGTTTACTGGCACGGCAATAGTAACCGTGGTGTTAACGAAGGAGGAGTCGAATTTGTTAAAAGATTAAATGGTAAAGTCCATCACCATTTCCCGGGTGTTATGATGATTGCCGAAGATAGCACCGCTTTTAGCGGCACAACCCGTGACGTTGAATGGGGCGGTCTTGGTTTTGATTATAAATGGGATTTAGGGTGGATGAATGATACTTTGAAATATTACAGTAAAGATCCAATCTATAAGAAATATGATCATTCTTTATTAACATTTTCCATGCATTATTTCTTTAGTGAAAACTTTATGCTACCGTTAAGTCATGATGAAGTCGTCCACGGTAAAGGGACCATTATTAATAAAATGTTTGGGAATTATGACCAAAAATTCGCCTTAACCCGTAACTTATATGCTTATCAATTTGCCCATCCTGGCAAGAAATTAACCTTCATGGGTAACGAAATTGCGAGTTTTGATGAATGGGATGAAAATAAGAGTTTACCGTGGTCACTTAAATACTATCCAAAACATGATTCGGTCAGTCGCTTAGTCCGTGATTTAAACTTAATTTACCGGAGTGAAAAAGCCATGCATGTTGGCGAATTTGACCCGAAGAACTTTGCCTGGCTCATGGTCGATAATAAAGAACAAAGTGTCTTCGCCTTTATGCGGACATATAATGATGAAAAATTAATCTTTGTCTTTAATATGACCGGCAATTACTATGGTGAATACGATATTGGCGTTAATGATGAAGGAGAATATACCGAAATCTTTAATAGTGATAAGGATGTCTATGGTGGTTATAACCAATATAACGGTTTACCGCTTATGACAAAAGAAGGTCCAGGACCGGAATTAAGACCATATCGTCTTACTATAAAACTCGGATCTTTTGCCGCCTTAATCCTTAAAAAAACAAAGTAACAAGATAAAAATTAGAAACGGAGATATTTATGTTTACAACAACTAAAAGTTTTATTCACGAATTTAAAGCAAGATTAACCGAAAAATATGGGGTTGGTCTTGAAGATAGTCACATTACCGAACGTTATGACGTGCTCGGGACGATGGTCCGCGATTACGCGAACGTCAACTGGCGCAAAAGCCGCGATAATGTGAATAAGAAAGAAAAGAAACAATTAATTTATTTCTCAATGGAATTTTTAATTGGACGCTTATTAACAAACAATTTAATTAACCTCGGCATTTATGATGTCGTGAATAAAGGGCTTAAACAAATTGGCATGGACCTTCATCAACTTGAAGAACAAGAAAGTGATGCTGGGCTTGGAAATGGTGGGTTAGGACGTCTTGCCGCTTGTTTCCTTGATTCCATTGCGAGTCTTGGTTACGCCGGGAATGGGCACTGTATTCGTTATGAATATGGTTTCTTCCGCCAAAAAATTGTCGATGGTAAACAAATTGAATTACCAGATCAATGGTTAGTAAACGGTAACGTTTGGGAAGTAAGAAAACCAAAACACGCTGTTGAAGTTAAGTTTTATGGTCACGCCGAAACTTATCAAAAACGCGACGGGAACTTTGGAATTCGTACCGTAAATCCGACAATTGTCAAAGCCGTTCCTTATGATATGGCCGTTGTTGGTTACCATAATGATGTCGCTAATACCCTGCGGTTATGGAGTGCTGAACCAAGTGATGAAAAATTACCGACCAATGAACCATTTGACCAATATTTAACGACGTTACGGGAAATTAACCATGGTTTATATCCTGATGATAGTAGTGAAAAAGGGAAGATGCTTCGCTTACGGCAACAATACTTCCTCGTAAGTGCCGGACTCCAAAGTGCGATCCGTGGTCACTATCGTCGTTTTAAAACCCTGAAAAACTTCCATGAAAAATATGTCTTCCAATTAAATGATACCCATCCAATTTTAGCGATTCCGGAACTAATGCGGATTTTACTTGATGATTATGAATATAGTTGGGAAGATTCATGGAATATTGTGCAAAAAACTTTTGCCTATACAAACCATACCGTCATGGTTGAAGCCTTGGAAAGATGGCCAATTCAATATGTCCAACATTTAGTTCCACGTAACTACATGATTATTGAAGAAATCGATCGTCGGAGTCAACGTGACTTTATGAGTCGTGGTATTAATGAAGGTGACCGGCGCGCAATGGCCATAATTCGTGATGGCATGATTCAAATGACAAACTTAGCGCTTTATGCTTCTTTTGCCGTGAACGGGGTGGCCGCTTTACATACCGAAATTTTAAAGACGCAAACATTTAAAGAATTTTACGCTTTATATCCTGAAAAATTCCAAAATAAAACGAACGGGATTACCCATCGCCGCTGGTTTGTGGCCAGTAACCCCGAACTTAGTAAATATTTAACAAGTCTTATTGGTGATTCTTATATTACAAATCCGGATGATTTTGAAAAACTTTTACCATATGTTAAAGACAAGAAAGTCCAACGGAAATTCTTACAAATTAAAAAGATTAAAAAGCAACAACTTGCTGATTATATTAAGATGGCAAATGGTATTGAAATCGATGTTGACTCAATCTTTGATGTGCAAATTAAACGATTACATGCTTATAAACGCCAATTAATGAATGTTTTCCGGATTATGATCTTATATTTTGCCATGAAAAATGATCCAAAATTCCGCATTCATCCAACCACCTTTATCTTTGGCGCGAAAGCCGCCCCAAGTTATTACTTTGCTAAAAAAGTAATTGAACTAATTAACGGAGTCGCTGATGTTGTTAATAAAGATACCGAAATCAGTAAATACATGAAAGTAATCTTCATTGAAAATTACGGGGTTAAAACTGCAGAAATCATTATTCCTGCCACCGATATTAGTGAACAAATTAGTACGGCGGGGAAAGAAGCAAGTGGTACCGGCAATATGAAATTCATGATGAATGGGGCCTTAACGCTTGGAACGCTTGACGGTGCCAACGTTGAAATTCACGAAGGAGTCGGTGATGCCCATTCCTTTATCTTTGGTTTAACCGAACCTGAAGTTAAAAAACTTAAAGAAGAAAATGGTTATAATCCGTGGAACGTATATCAAAATGATTTTGAAATCAGAAGAGTACTTGATAGCCTCATTGACGGCACATGGAGTAACGGAAATCCGCACGTCTTTAAATCAATCTTTGATGAAGTGATGAATCGCGGCGATGAATACTTAATTCTTAAAGACCTCCCAGCTTACGTTAAAAGAACGGATGAAATCGTCTCCTATTACCGGAAGAAGAGCAAATGGGCGGAAAGTGCATTATATAACATTGCCAAAAGTGGGTTCTTTAGTAGTGACCGGACTATTAAACAATATATCGATGACATTTGGCACATTAATAAGGTAAAAAATGGAAATTAATTTAGCCCCGTTACTCATAAAACAAAAAGAACTTGATGCCCGGATCAACACCGAACATAAAGTCACGCATCAAAGCACAAAAACCGAACGCTTTCTCGCCTTACTTGTCGAAATTGGCGAACTTGCCAATGCAACGAGAGCCTTTAAATATTGGTCACTAAAACCAGGCGAAGAACGTGCCCGGTTATTAGATGAATTTGCGGACGGTTTACACTTTTTCCTTTCGCTAGCAATTGTCTTTAATATTGAAGTCGATGAAGTATATTATGAATCTAGTTTGACCGATAAAAAGACAGTTGTTAATCGTTTTAAAGAAGTTTATCAAGCCATTGGTCACTTCATGGAAAAAGAAGGAGAAATACTATACTTTCGGGCTTTAACATCATTTTTATCGCTTGGTAGCGCTTTAGCGTTTACTCCACAAGACATCAATGATGCTTATCTTGCTAAACTCGTGGTAAACTATACGCGTCAAAACACAAAGTATTAAATAGAAAGAAGGATATTATGAATCAAAAAAGAGTTGATTTATTAAAAAGACTAAGTGAAGTCAATGGCATCAGTGGTGCCGAACGTGACGTCGCTCGCTTAGTAAAAAAAGAATTAGAAGACGTCGTTGACCGGATTGAATTTGATAATCTTGGCTCACTTGTGGCGACATTAGATGGCGAAAAAGATGCTCCTAAAGTCTTACTTAGCGCCCATATGGACGAAGTCGGCTTTGTCGTCAAACAAGTGGAAAAAGGCGGATTTCTCCGTGTTCATAACGTTGGCGGATGGTGGGGACACGTCGTCCTGGCCCATGAATGGACGATTACGACCCGCGACGGTAAAGAATATATCGGTGTGACCGGAGCGCAACCACCGCACGGCATGCCACCTGAACAACGTAATAAAGTGTTAGAAATTAAAGATATTTATATTGATATGGGTGTATCAAGCGAAGAAGACATTGCTAAACTTGGTATTAAAGTTGGCGATACCGTTACCCCACATCAAAAATTCCGCATTTTAAATGATGGTAAAACCCTTTTAGGCAAAGCTTGGGATGACCGGGCAAGTGTCGCCGTTGGTGTTGAAGTTTTAAAAAGACTTAAAAAAGAAGGCCATAAAGCGAATGTTAGTTTAGCCGCGACCGTCCAAGAAGAAGTTGGCTTACGTGGTGCGAAAACAAGTGCCCATTTAGTTAAACCAGATCTTGCCTTTGCGATTGACGTCACGATGAGTTATGACTTACCAGGAAGTCCAGCAATGGATACAAAACTTGGTAACGGTGTGGCATTAAGTATTATGGACGGCAGTGTCATTGGTCACCGCGGATTATTTGATCACGTGGAACAAGTCGCTAAAGATGCCAAAGTAAAATATACTTATGATCTATTAACCGCCGGTGGAACTGACAGCGGTGAAATTCATAAAACCTTAGACGGGGTTATTAATATGACCGTCAGCATTCCATGCCGTTATTTCCATAGTCACGTTTCCTTAGTCCACTATGATGATATTGAAGCGACCATTGAACTATTAGTCGCGGTCATTAAAGGTGTTGACTGGGATTTAATCGCCCAACTTAAAAGAACAAAATACGAATAGTTTTTACAAATTCCTTTAAAAGCACTAGATTTAATCTGGTGCTTTTTTCTTTACTTATTTGCTACAATTACACTATGAAAATTCATCAAATATCAATACCAACTAGTAAGGGAATAACAACATATTCACTGCACCTAACTTATAAACGTATTAATAACATTATCTTTCGCCTGAAAGAAGATGAAGAAAATGCGTTTAAAGTGTCTTTACCATTTGGGACAAGACTTAGTGATCTTGATGAATTATTCAAGAAAAGTTACGTCCGGCTTTTAAAACTTCGAAAAAAACAAAATAAGGTCGAGTTTGGTGAATTTGTGTACTTATTTGGCGAAAAAGTTGAAGTTTCAACCTTAAAAGAAAAATATCTTTTAAAAAGCACCCCCGCTGATCTTGAAACTTTTTATCATCTTTTCAAGAAAATTCTTTTAAAGTATTTAAGTGATGAAGTTAATTACTACCGCGAAGTAATGAATATAAAGCCTAATTACAAAATAAGAATCCGGAAAATGAAGACAAGATGGGGCACAAATAGTTCAAGAACCATGACTTTAACCTTTAATGAACGAATCATTCATTTTCATCCAAAGATTATTAAGTCACTTGTCGTTCACGAACTTGCCCATCATACAATACACGGCCATGGACATGATTTTTATCACTATCTTGAAAGCATTCACCCTGGTTATAAATATTACGATAAGTTATTGAAGGAGCACCATTATGAATGTCATTTCTAGTCGGCAAAACCCGCGCATTAAAGCCTTAGTGCAATTAAAAAAAGGTAAAGATCCCCTTTTACTTATTGAAGGAAAACACTTAATTTTAATGGCTATTGAAGCCGGATTGGTCAAAGAACTTTTTGGGATTACTCCTTTTGAAAATTACGATAATATGACACTTATTACGAAAGAAGTGGCTTTGAAACTAAGTGAAAAGGAATCAACTGATGGTTATTTTGCTTTAATCACTCGGCCGCAGTTAGAAATTAATTTTAGTAAACATTTAGTTTATCTTGATAACATTAATGATCCGGGAAATCTTGGGACGATTATGCGGACCGCTTTAGCCTTTAATTTCGGGGGACTATTATTAAGTCCAAATACCGTTAATCCCTATAATCCCAAAGTATTAAGTGGTGGCCAAGGTGCCCATTTCTTATTACCGACTAAAGAATATAATATTAACCAATTAAAAGATTTAAAAACTAAAGGTTATAACATCATTGTTTCAACGTTAGAAAATGCCACCGATTTAAAAACGTTACCAGCGGGCAAAAGTGTTATTGTCTTAGGGAATGAAGCCCGGGGTGTTAGTGACGAAGTAAAAGATATCGCCACCCATTTTGTCAAGATTCCCATTCAAAATATTGATTCATTAAATGTCGCCATCGCCGGGGCAATATTAATGTATGAATTACATAAAAATGACTAAATATTGATTTAAATAACATAATAGTAGTTCAGTAATGATTTCCACTACTCATTTCCTATATATAAACTATAATAGTGTTGTAATTAATATAGGTATTTTATGGTAGAAATTAGATTAGCGACGCTTGATGATATTCCCTTCTTAATGGCGTTAGAGGAAGCTTCTTTTAATGAACATGATCGCTTTAGTAAAGAAAGTATTAAACGTAGTATAAAAAGTCCAACCCAATTTGTCTACATTATTATGAAAGGGACAAAAAGTGTCGGTAGTGCGACCTTACATTTACATAAAAATGTTTGGCGCCTTTATTCTTTTGCCGTCCTCCCCGCTTATCGAAAACATCATATGGGCGCCATTCTATTAGGCGAAATCATTAAAAGAGCCGAAGAAAAGTATTTACAAAAGATTACACTCGAAGTAAATAGCGAAAATACCTCCGCGATCCGTTTTTATGAGCGCTTTGGTTTCAAATTTGTGCGGCTTTTAGAAGATTATTACGGACCCGGGACGACTGGCCATAAGATGGAACTTGTTTTCTATTCGCCCTCATCTAAACTTTCAAACATTGTTGTGATCGATGAAGAAATGCCCTTTTTAAATGAAGTTCCCGGCATTACGATAATAAGCGCTGAACGTTTTATCAATGACCCGCGTTTCCAAAATGGCGATTTTCGGGTCTTTAATCTTTGTAGCAGTTACGCCTATCAAACAACCGGCTACTATGTCTCACTTTTTGCCGCGGCTCGAGAACTACGCGCCGTCCCAAATATTGCCACCATTGAAGACTTTAATGATGTCACGATTATCGATACGATAAGTGATGAAGCAAGTGATTTAATCCGTTCAACCTTTAAAAATATCACCGAAAAAGAAATAACCTTAAATGTAATATTCGGCAAAGCGCAAAATCCGAAATATAATGCCCTGGCTTATATGTTGTATAAACTTTTCCCGGCGCCATTTCTCTCCTTTTTATTTATTAATGACCGGAGATGGACGATTAAAGCCATAATGCCGCTTGCCCCGAAAGTTGTTGCCCAAGATGATTTCTTATTAAGTAGTGCCATTTCTTTCTTTGCCCAAAAGAAATTTATGAATCCCCGCTTTAAAAACTATAAATATGACTTAGCAATTTTAATTGATAAAGAAGACCCGGCGCCGCCTTCTAATAAAATGGCGCTTCGTCGGTTTGTGAAAGCAGCGAAGAAGATGGGCTTTTATACGGAGTTCATTACCAAAGATGATTATCACTTAATCCGCCAATTTGACGCCTTATTCATTAGAACGACAACTAATCCTAACGATTATACGTATCAATTCTCAAGACTTGCTTACGCTGAAGGTTTGGTCGTAATCGATGATCCGTGGTCAATCTTGCGATGTGCCAATAAAGTCTATCTTCATGAAAGTATGAATACCCATAATATAAAAACGCCGACGACAATCTTTGTCACTAAAGATACGTCATTACATATGATTACCGACCGTTTAGGATTCCCAGTCGTTTTAAAAAGACCCGATAGCAGTGCCTCGCTTGGCGTTTTTAAAGCCAATAATCTTGATGAACTCCAAACGAAATTAAATACTTTATTTGCCACGAGTGATATTATTCTTGCTCAACAGTTTATTAAAAGTGATTTTGACTGGCGGGTGGGAGTTTTAAGTAATAAAGCAATCTACGTTTGTAAATATTATATGGCGAAAGGTCACTGGCAAATCTATAACTGGAAACCAGGCACGAAATCTTTTGAAGTCGGGGGCGTTAAAACCTTGCTCGTTGAAGAAGCGCCGAAAAAAGTGATTGATCTTGCCCTTCGCGCCTCGGAAATCATGGGTGACGGCTTTTACGGGGTCGATATTAAAGAGGCAAACGGTGAAGTATACTTAATTGAAGTTAATGATAATCCAAGTGTCGACCGTAATTGGGAAGATGCCCGCCTTGGTGATAAACTTTATGAATTAATCATGGCCGATCTATATAAAAGAATTGAAGATGCTCGTATGGTAAGAACCCGGCTTTCTTTACCTGATATTGATTAATAAATATTTTATATACTGCAAAATAATTACTAATAATTTACTGAAATATCAACATGTGTTTTCTTTAACCATAAGCGTTTTAAAATAACCGCTATTATGTAATAATAAACAAGTTGTCAAAGGGGATGAAGTTATGTTAAAAATAGGTGTTATTGGTTCAATTGGGGTCGGGAAATCGACCTTTATTAATTGCTTAATCAACAAGATTGAAGAACTTGAAGTAAAGACCCATGTCTTTGGTGAACCAGCAATGGAAGATCCGGAAACGCATCAAATCTTATTAAAATTTTATGGTGATACACTTACTTATGCTTTCGCATTAGAAACATCAATTACGAAAGTTTATAACCGTTATTATCGGCAAATTAAAGAGATGGAACAAAAGAATGTCGAAGGGGTTGTCATTATCGACGGACCATCAAATGGGGACATTTATTCACGCATTTTCTACAAAAATAATATCTTTACCCTCGAACAAAGAGATGAAGTCTTTAGTAAAGTGGAAGAATTTGATATCGATATTATGATTTATCTCCAAGAAAGTGCTGAAGAAACGATTCGCCGTATTAAAAAGCGTGATCGAAGCATGGAAATGAGTAATCTCGATTATATTTATGATCATGTCCGTGATTATCAAACGTTAATTCCCCATTACTTAAAAAGCCGTTTTCCGGGCGCAAAAGTCTTGAACCTCCAAAACTTCCCGGATGTAACAACCAAAGAATATGATGAATTTGTCACTATTTTAGCCCGACTTATTACCCAAAATAACAGTGTTTCAACAATTGATTTTGGGAAACTTTCCTTAATTAATGCCTAAATCATTAAGATAAGGGTATTTATTCCGCTTTTATTCTTTCATTAAACTTTTTATTAATATATAATAAACATGCGTTGACAAGAAGTAGTAATGTTCCCATTTGTTTTATAAGCGAAGGTTGATAGTGCAAGAACCGAAAACAAACAACATGAATTCACCTTGGAGCAGGTTGATGACCCGTTGACTGCCGTTAAAGTCATAACTAAGAGTGGCAAAATAGGATGGTACCACGGCGAAAGTCGTTCCTAGGGGAACGCTTTTTTATTTATAAAGGAGAAAATTATGTATAACGAATTTGAAAAAAACCAGAAAGAGGCTTTAAAAAGCATCGATTTAGCCCTTGATTTAAGTATGCTTGACGAAGTTAAAAATACTTATCTATCAAAAAAAGGCATCGTTGTGAGTCTTATGAGTCGTTTAAAAGATCTCGCCCCTGAAGACAAAAAGGCTTATGGGCAAGGGGTCAATGAACTTAAAAAAGTTATTGAAGATGCACTTTTTGCCCGGCAAAGTGTTTTGGCTGAAGTTGCCTTAAATCAAAAACTAAATGAAGAAAAAATTGATATTTCCTTACCCGGAAAAACCTTTAACACCGCCCCGATGCATCCTTTCCATTTAATTAAAGATGAAATTAGTGAAATTTTCTTGGGAATGGGATATACGATTGCCGAAGGTAATGAAGTTGAAGAAGATTACTTCAATTTCACGCTTTTAAATATGCCGGAGAATCACCCCGCCCGCGACATGCAAGATTCTTTTTACATTAATAAAAACACCTTGTTACGGACGCACACCTCACCCGTCCAAGCCCGGGAAATGCAAAAACATAAAAATACCCCACTTAAAATCATTAGTCCCGGAAAAGTTTATCGCCGCGATGATGATGATAATACCCATAGCCATCAATTCGGCCAAGTTGAAGGACTTGTTATTGCCGAAGGCTTATCATTAGGGCATTTAAAAGCAACCTTAGACTTATTCGTTAAGAAAATGTTTGGTCCAAAGCGTGAAATTCGCTTCCGAGCAAGTTATTTCCCTTTTACCGAACCAAGTGTCGAAGTTGATGTTAGTTGCCACGAATGTAACGGGAAAGGCTGTGCGACTTGTAAAGGTACCGGTTGGATTGAAATATTAGGCGCGGGAATGGTTAATCCCCATGTCTTAGAAATGAATGGTTATGACATTCAAGAATTCACCGGCTTTGCCTTTGGCATCGGAATTGAACGAGTTGCCATGTTACGCTTTGGCATTGATGATATTCGCCGTTTTTATCAAAATGACGTGCGTTTCTTAGATCAATTTCCAAAGAGATAGGAGAAAATTATGAAAGTATCACGTAAATTATTAGAAAAATATATCGATATCCAGCACATTAGTGACGCAGAAATTGCCCATCGTTTAACCTTTGCCGGGATTGAAGTTGAAGATTATTATCCGCTTGCCCAAGGCACAAATTTAGTGATTGGCAAAGTCCTTAAAACCGAAAAAGTAGCAAATAGTGACCATTTAACCCACTGTTTAGTCGATATTGGCGAAAAAGGCACGAGATCAATTGTCTGTGGAGCTTCAAACGTCCGGGCCGGTTTAAAAGTAATTGTCGCCGAAGTCGGCGCCGTATTACCAGAAATAACTATTAAAGCCGCGACCATTAAAGGTGTCGCCAGTGAAGGAATGATTTGCTCACTAAAAGAATTAGGAGTAAGTGACGAATTAATTAGCAAAGAAGATGAAACCGGCATTCATGAATTAGATGAAGCGGCCGTTGTTGGTAACACTGATGTCTTTGGCTATTTAGGACTTGATGATACGATTTTTGACTTAAAACCTTTAGCAAATCGAAGTGATATGCTAGCGATTTATAACATTGTCCGTGAACTAGGAGCCTTATTCGATTTAGAATATGATTTCCCAATTCATAATATTAAAAAGGAACTTAAAACGAAGATAAAATTAAGTGTTCCCGCCCAAAAAACATCATCATTTGCCTTGACGGAAGTGCAAAATATTAAGGTTGAACCATCTCCCTTCTGGCTCCAACAAATCTTATTAAAACACGGTCATCGTCCGATTAATAATATTGTTGATATTGGTAACTATGTTATGCTTTTAACCGGTCGTCCGCTTCATATGTATGACCTTGATAAAGTCCATAATGAAACCTTTGTCGTTCGGGATGACTTAACGACAAGTTTTGTGGCACTAGAAGATAAAAAATATGACTTATTACCTGGCGACCAAGTAATTAGTGACGAAAATGGGGTTTTATGCTTAGGGGGTATCATCGGCGCCCATGATTCAATGGTGACCCTCACTACGAAACGAATTGCCGTTGAAGTTGCCGTTTTCCAAAGCGAAGCGATTCGGTTAAGTGTGACACGACTTAATTTACCAAGTGAAGCCAGTAGTCGCTTTAGTAAAGGGGTTAATCCTAATAACTTTGAAGAAGCTAATAATCTTGCTCTGGCTTTAATCAAAGAATTATTGCCACATGCTTTAGTAAGTGATAGTGTCCTTGTTAGCAAGCCAAAAGAAGAAGTTAAACCAATTATCTTTGATGAAAAGTATATTAATATGCTTTTAGGGACTGCTTTTACGAAAGAAGATATGCTTGAAACCTTGTCATCTTTAAATATTGAGGTTAACGCCGATAACAGTGTGACTTTACCGGAATATCGTCAAGATATTACCTATTTAGCCGACTTAGCCGAAGAAATTATTAGAGTCCGTGGTTTTGAAAATGTCAAAAGCGAATTACCAACCTTAAATACGACAATTGGCGAATTTGATGAAACGCAAAAAGCCCGCTTTGAATTACGAAAATTATTACGCAGCTTAGGGTTATATGAAACGTTAAATTATACCCTTACCAACAAGGAAAGCCTTGCTAAATTCGCCTATTTAAATCAAGATGACGCTTTAAGTTTAGAGCATCCTATGACCCCTTTACGGGCTTATTTACGAATCAATTTATTGCCAAGTTTACTAGAAACATTAAGTTATAATGTCAGCCGTCAAGCCACCGATTTAGCGCTTTTTGAAGTAAGTAATATTACAAGTCTAAATCATCATAAAGAACATCTTGCCTTTGCCTTTTATGGTACCGAGAAAGTTCAAGGGGAATTAATGAAAAAACCTTATGATTTTTACACGGCGAAAGGTTTAATTTCCACGATCTTAACCTTTATCGGATTAAGCGAAAATCGTTATGAATTTATCGAAAATAACCTCTATCTTGATCACGGATTACATCCAATGCAAAGTGCTTTATTAAAAGTTCAAGGTAAAGTCGTCGGGGTCTTTGGTAAACTCCATCCGACGATGCAAAAAGAATATGGTTTAAATAACGACACCATTGTTGGAGAATTAGATTTAGGGGCAATTTTAACGCTTAAAACTGGACGCCAAAAAGTAAGTCCTCCCGCCCGCTTCCCCTTTGTTAGCCGCGACTTAGCCCTTCTTGTTGATCACGATTTAAAGGTCAGCGAATTACTGAAAGTCATTAAAGTAAGTGGCGGCAAATTGGTGACAAACGTTGAAGTCTTTGACGTCTATACGAAATTAATTAACACCCCCGATAAAAAGTCTGTCGCCATTAAAATCCGGTTGATGGACACTGAAAAAACACTCGTAGAAAGTGAAATAAAGGAAGTAATGACTAATATTACTAATGCTTTGAAAACTAAATTAAATGCCGAGGTTAGAAGCTAATGAAAATTAAAATACCCGCGAATATAACCGCGAACTTAAGCGCCACTGAAGAAGTTGATTTAAGTCATGAAGACTTTAGCGCAAATTACTCACTTAAAGGCATTAAACCCTTTAACTTAACGGTAACTTATGATACTTTCACCGAAGTCCTTGAAGCACACTTTAGTGCCATAGTGACCGTCACTTTACAATGCGCCTATACCTTAGAACTATTTGATCAAGAACTTGAACTTGATGATGAACTTTGTTTTAACTTTACAAATCCGGATATTGAACTTGAAAGTGATGACTGTTTTTATGAAAAAGGACCTTTCATTGAACTCGATCATTATGCCTTTGCCTTAATCCTTAGTTACATTCCAATTAAAGCAATTAAACCCGGCGCAAAAAGACCAGTCAGTGGTGAAGGTTATGAAGTATTAAGCGAAGACGAATTTTACGCCAAAAAGCAAACCCTTGCCGATGAATACGGCGATCTTTTTGATGAATTAGATCTCGACGAAGAATAACTTTTTTCCATACCATCGACCAAAAAGGAGAGGCAACTCTTCTTTTTTATTTTTCTTTGCTTTTTCGGTTTACAACTAAAATACATTTATGTATAATGAAGTCAATGAAAGTGGGAGAAAGTGGGAGATGAAATTTTTTGGCACCTATTACCATAACTTAGACGCCAAGGGACGCTTAGTTGTTCCGGCTCGTTTTCGTGAGACGTTAAAGGAATTAAAAAAACTCTACATTCTCCAAGGCTTTGAAGGTTCGCTTAGTGTTTATCCAGAAGATGCATATCAAAAAGAGTTAGATTATCTCCAAAATCTAAACTATAAAGACGCGAATACTCGCTCATATGTTCGGACAATGTATGCCAGTATTGAAGAGTTAGAAGTTGACAATGCTGGACGGATTACCTTAAGTGTCCGCATTCTTAAAAAATATCAAATTGGCAGTGCTGTCACTGTCATCGGCGTTGGGGATCACTTAGAAATATGGGATACGAATGCTTATGAAGAATATGAAGCAAATGCCCTCCTTAACTTAGAAAAAGTCGCCAATACCCTTGAAGGAGAACGTCATGGGTAGCCATTCGCCCGTCTTACTTCTAGAAGTAATCGAAGGGCTAAATCTTAAAAAAGACAGTATTGTTGTCGACTTAACCCTTGGCCGCGCCGGTCACGCCAAAGCGATGCTTGAAAGTTTATCAAACGGTTCAAGTAAAGGTCATCTTTATGGGTTTGATCAAGACATAACCGCCTTAAATGAAGGACGGGAAGTCTTATCACGCGTGAAACAAAACTTTACCTTAATCCACGCTAATTTCAAAGATTTTCGCACTAAATTAGAAGAAATTGGGGTCATGGGTGCTGATGCTATTCTCCTTGATCTAGGAGTTAGTAGTCCGCAATTTGATGTTGGTGAACGTGGCTTTAGTTATCGCTTTGATGCCCCACTTGATATGCGGATGGATCAAATGAATAATGAAATCACCGCCCGGAAGATTGTAAACACTTATAGTGAATCGCACTTAAAAGAAATCTTCTACAAATACGCCGAACACCCATATAGCGCCAAAATTGCGCGGGCGATCGTCGATGCGCGGACCATCAAACCAATTGAAACAACCTTCGAATTAGTCGAAGTAATCAAAAGTGCCTTACCTTCACGCGAATTACGGAAGAAAGGCCATCCCGCTAAAACAATCTTTCAAGCCTTACGGATTGAAGTGAATGATGAACTTTATGTCCTTGAAGAAGTACTTGATGAAATTGAAGACTTCTTAAATGTCGATGGTCGAGTCGCCGTCATCACCTTCCACAGTCTTGAAGACCGGATTGTCAAACAAAAATTCAAAAGTCTAACTACTCCCAAAAATGACCGGCATCCCTTCAGTCTTCCAAGTATTGAAGATGAACCAAAGTTTGTCGCCATTACCCGGAAACCAATTACTGCCAGTAAAGAAGAGTTAGAAGATAACCCCCGCGCCCAAAGCGCCAAATTACGCATCATCGCTAGAAGGAGGAAATAAGATGAGAGACAAATTATACAAAACTAATAAAAAAGCCGGATGGTACCATGCACGCAGTGGATTATTCCTCGCCTTTTTCCTAATTGTTGGTGCGGCCGCCATTACTTTACCTTATCGTTATGTGGCTGAAGCCATTAATGCGTATCAAGAAAAAAAGGAAAGTGAACCACCAACTTCCATCAGTGAAGAAATGCCACTTACTTCCGAATTAGTGTAACTTTTTTCGATGAAGCCTTAGTGAACTCCCCCCTTAAATTACATCACTAAGGCTTTTTTATAGGTAAATTAGGGAAAAATACGTAAAAATAGTCCAAGTAATTGTTATTAAGCGCTAATTATTGTAAAATAATTACATTATTGAGGTAGTCATGGATATAGCAATCAACACTTTAGAAATCTCCGCTAGTGCGGTCAAACTTGTCATTGGTTATGAACTTGATAGTCAGCCATATGTTTTATATGCCAATAAAGTTTTACTTAACCAAGCGATTTCAAGTGGGGAAATTGTTAATCAAGAACAAGTAATCACCGCGATTAGAACGTTAGTTAATGACGCTAAACAACAAATCGGCGTCGAGATGATTGAAGTTGTCCTAAGTTTACCTACAATTGATTTTGAAGTATTCCGTGGAACGCAAACGACTAATACTTTAGCCAATAAAATCGACCGGATCGATATTAAAAACATTATGGCTTTATTCCGCAAAAACCGCGTTGATCCAAATAAAGTGATCGTCGCCATTTTGCCGCAAACATTTAAAACTGAAAGTGATCAAAAATATCGGCTCTTACCGCTTGGGGAAGTAAGTAACACCTTAACAGTCGAAGCCTTTCTCCATGTTTTACCACTTTGGATTTACAATAGTTACATTGAAGTAGTGACAAAAGCCGGCTTAAAAGTTACCAAAGTTTACGCCGATAAATACGCTTTAACCGAGTTACTCAATAACCCAGGTACACCAACCCATACATATTTTTTAGTTGATTTTGGTGCGAAATCAACATCAATTACTTTCGTTAGTAATCATAATCTTTATTTCACTAGAATCATTAATTCTGGAAGTGATGATTTAACATATTTACTTGCTGAACGCTTTGGTTTAGAAGTGAAAGAAGCCGAACGTATTAAGAAAGATTACGGTTTAGACCGCCGCAATGTCTCGGTTAATTTTGCGCTTGCTCATGGCATTGATGAAAACGGCAATGAAGTGAAAGTATACTTAAGTGACATATATAAAACAATCAAAGGATTCTTAAATGAACACTTAAAGAAGATTCTTGATGAAATTAAAATTGTTGGCAAAACCCAAAACATGCCAAGTTTAAATAAGTATCCGCTGTTATTTGTCGGGGGTGGCTCTTCGATTTATAACTTTGAAGAAATAATTGCAAGTGACCATACCTTCGCAGACAAATATATTGTAAAATTAGACACTTTAGGAGCAAGAGACTTAACATACGCTGTTAACCTTGGTCTAATTAAAGCATATACGAAATATACCCAAGATATAGGCGATGAACGCACAAGTATCGGAACTTTAACAAGGAGTTAGACTATGATAGGAACACAAGATTTAGATAATTTTGAGCCAGTTGCAAAGATAGTAGTAATTGGTGTCGGTGGCGCCGGCAATAACGCCGTGAACCGGATGATTGATGACCAAATCGATAGCGTTTCTTTCTGGGTCGCTAATACCGATAAACAAGCTTTAGCCACCAGCAAAGCGAAAAATCGTATCGTCCTTGGTGAAGAATTTACTCATGGTTTAGGAGCGGGCGGTGAACCTGCTGTTGGCCGTAAAGCCGCCGAAGCAAGTCGCGAAAAAATTGAAGAAATTGTTAAAGGCGCTGACCTTGTCTTTATTGCAGCCGGAATGGGCGGCGGAACCGGAACGGGCGCTAGTCCAATTATTGCCGAAATCGCCAAAAATTCAGGAGCATTAACGATTGCCATCGTCACCAGACCCTTTACTTTTGAGGGTAAAAAACGAATTGCCCATAGTGTTGAAGGACTAAATAACTTAAAAGAAATTGTTGATTCAATCATTGTGGTTAGTAACGATAAATTATTAATTACTGGCGGAAACCTACCAATTGCGCAAGCCTTTGGCGAAAGTGATAAAGTTTTAGCGCAAAGCGTGAAAACGGTCGTCGACTTAATTTTAGTCCCAGCGGTTATTAACCTTGACTTTGCTGATGTCCGTAATACGCTCACCAATAGCGGAATTGCCTTAATTGGCTTTGGAATGGGACGCGGCAAAACGAAGGCTAAAGATGCCGCCCATACCGCCATTAATTCGCCGTTACTTGAAGCGAGTTTACAAGGAGCCCGAAAAGCGATTGTTGCCGTTACTTGTGGAACAAATGTTAGTTTATTTGAAGCCCAAGAAACCGTGAATGAAATTGTTGAAACTAGTGGCTCAAATCTTGATGTGAAATTTGGGGTTGCCTTAAATGAACTATTAGAAGATTCGATCATTGTGAGCGTCATTGCTAGTGACTTTGAAGAACAATATGATTTTACAAGTACGCCGCAAACGCCATTAATGCGCCCCCAAACCCATGATGTACGAAATGATGATGGGCATCAAGCTGAAGACGATAGTAGTTTCTTACCAGAGTTTTTAAAATCACTTGATGAAGAAGAAAACGAATAAAAAATTAATAACTATTGTATAATAGTTGAGAAATCGGACGAAGACACGACAAACTTAAGCGTTAAATAGCGACTAGGGGCATGGTGGAAGCCTTAGTAACAAATAAGTTATGTTATCACTTCTGAGTGCAAACTTGAATAAAGTAGAGTTTGTCGGGTAAACCTTCCGTTACAAGGATCAAGTGCTAGATTGTCTAGAAGAAGGGTGGTACCGCGGAGCGTTTCGTCCCTTCCCTAGGCTTTTTTATTAAAGGAGGTCCACTATGGAACTAAAAGACACATTACTGATGCCGAAAACTGGATTTGAAATGCGGGGGAACTTAACCCGCAAAGAACCAGATATTTTAGCGCGGTGGAATGATATTAATCTCTATCAATTAATGTTAGAAAAGAATAAGGGGAAAAAGTATTTCATTTTACATGATGGTCCCCCTTATGCCAACGGCAACATTCATAGCGGACACATGCTAAATCGGAACTTAAAAGACTTTGTGGTCCGGCTTAAAAACATGCAAGGCTACAATACGCCTTTTATTATGGGCTGGGATACGCATGGTCTTCCAATTGAAAATCAAATAACAAAAAGCGGCGTAAATCGCAAAGAATTAAGTGTGGCCGCCTTCCGGAAGTTATGTGAAGAATATGCTTTAAAGCAAGTTGAAATGCAAAAAAATCAAATTCGCCGGCTTGGGATTGTCGGTGATTACGATAACGCTTATATTACTTTAACGAAAGACTATGAAGCTGATGAACTTGAAGTCTTTAAAAGTATGGCGCTAAATGGCTTAATTTATCGGGGACTTAAACCTGTCCATTGGTCACCAAGTAGTGAAACCGCCTTAGCTGAAGCAGAAATTGAATATCAAGACGTCGTTAGTGATGCAATTTATGTCGCTTTTGCTGTTACAAAAGGTAATAATGACGTTCCTGTCGGCGCGAAGTTTGTCATTTGGACGACCACGCCCTGGACTTTACCCGCGAACTTAGGAATCAGCGTCCATCCGCGCTTTATGTATGGCTTATATGAAAGTAATGTCGGACAACTTGTCTTACTTAACGATTTAGCGCACTCTTTCACCAAAGAAACCGGCGTCGAAGTTAACTTAATTAAATCATTTAAAGGGCAAAGTCTTGACCGTCTTGAAACAAGACACCCCTTATTCGACCGGATGTCGCTTGTTATGGTGGGTGATCACGTCACGAGTGAAACCGGGACCGGCGCCGTCCATACTGCCCCTGGCCACGGGATGGAAGACTTTATTATTGGGCAAAAATACGGCTTAGAAGTACTTTGTCCCGTAAATGAACGCGGTGTTTTCACCGAAGAAGCCGGAAAATACGCCGGAATGTTTTATGAAAGCGCCAATAAAGTCATCCTTGACGATTTAACCGCCGTTAATGCCCTTTTAGGAGCGAAAAAATTAACTCATAGTTATCCTCATGACTGGCGGACGAATAAACCGTTAATCTTTAGAGCAACCCCGCAATGGTTTGCCTCGATAAGTCCAATCCGTAAAAGCTTACTTAAAGCCGTTAAAAAAGTGCATTGGTATCCAAAATGGGGTGAAAACCGGTTAGCGAACATGATTAAAGACCGTGGCGACTGGACCATAAGCCGCCAACGGGTGTGGGGCGTCCCAATTCCGATTATTTATAATGAAGATGGCTCACCAATTTTAGAAGAAGCCGTGTTTGATAATATTATTAAAGAAGTTAAAGAACATGGCACCAATATTTGGTTTGAAAAAGACGCAAAGTATTTCTTATCGGAAGGTTATGTAAATCCTTCTTCGCCAAACGGTAACTTTACCAAAGAACAAGACATTATGGACGTCTGGTTTGATAGCGGCACTAGTGCAATTCATACCCTTAAAAAGCATAATTTACCATTCCCAGCCGACCTTTATTTAGAAGGTAATGATCAATATCGCGGCTGGTTTAATAGTTCGTTAACTTTAAGTGTCGCTGTCAAAGGCGAAAGTCCTTATAAAACCGTCTTAACTCATGGCTTTGTCGTTGATGAAAAAAATATCAAAATGTCAAAGTCTAAAGGTAATGTCCTTGATCCTAGTAAACTCGCTAATGAATATGGCGCCGATATTTTAAGACTTTGGACTGCAACGATTGATTATCAAGAAGATGCGAAGTTAAGTGTTGATTTATTAAAACAAACCAGTGAAACCTATCGGAAAATCCGTAATACCTTTAAGTTTATGCTTGGTAATTTACCATCACCTGAAGCACCTTTAAAAGATATTAAAACGTTAACTAAAAAACCAACGGCTTATATCGATTTATTAATGCTTGCTAAGTTAGATAAAGTCGTCAATAAAATGCTTGAAAGTTACAATGATTACGACTTTGGTGGCGCTTTTACCCATTTAATGAATTTTGTCACTAATGAATTAAGTAGTTTCTATTTAGATATTACTAAAGACATCTTATACTGCGAAAAAGAAGATGGCGAACGACGACTTAGTGCAGTGCGGACCTTATACAAAATTAGCACAACCTTATTACCGCTTATCGCTCCTATCTTAGCCTTTACCGCTGAAGAAATTTATACTTTCTTACCGGTTGTTGACCGTTTACCAAGTGTCCATCTTTTAGGGATGCCACGCGTGCAAAAACTTGATGAGGAAAAACTATTAAGTCTTGAAAAATTACTCGATGTTCGGGCAAGTGCTTACCAAGTTTTAGAAGCTAAACGGAAAGACGGTGTCCTTGGTAGTAGTCAAGAAGCCCTTTTAGTATTAAATAAAGAAGACACCAATTTGGAAGATAATGTTAAAGCATTAGCAAAAGACGAACTTGCCCGCTTATTTATCGTTAGTGAAGTAAAACTTGGTGATGGTTTAAGTGTTACCAAACATCAAGGCGAAAAATGCCCACGGTGTTGGAATTATCATGATACACTAGTAAGTGTAAAGGACCATCATGTGTGTGAACGCTGCGCGAGTGTGGTAAAAGATTATGAATAAATTTAAAGAACTAATGGTTAAATTTTATAAGTCATGGTTATGGCTTATTATTCCGCTTTTACTCCTTGATCAATTAACAAAAGTCTGGGCTTTAAAAGCAATGTGGAATATAACCTTAATTCCAAACTTTCTCCATTTAACCTATGTTCGTAATACCGGGGCTGCCTGGAGCATTTTATCCGGTAATATGGCGCTTTTAGCCGTTATCAGTGCTGTCGTTGGCGGTGCAATAATAGGCGCCCGTTATTATTACCGCACCAAACTAAACCCGTTAAAGAAAGCCTTGTTTGCCGTCATTATCGCCGGGACATTTGGAAATTTTATTGACCGGGCTTTTTATAAATTATTAACCGGGACATCGGGGGTTGTCGATTTCATTCACTTCCAATTTGGCAGTTACCATTTCCCAATTTTTAACGTCGCCGATATGTGTTTAACACTTGGTATTATTGCCTTTGCGATCGTCATCGCTCTAGAAGATATTAAGGCCTTGAAAACGCCAAAACGAGTTGAAGAAACGAAAGTTGAGCCAAAAGAAGAAGCAAAAGAAGAACACCATGAAGAAGATAATAATTAGTGAAAATTATGCTGGGAAACGAGTCGATGTCGTACTTGCCGAATTATTAACGATTCCTCGTGCCCAAGTCCAACATGCCATAAAAAGCGGGAACGTGACGCTTTTTGGGACACCATTAAAAGCAAGTTATAAAGTAAGTGAAGGTGAAGAAATTTCCTTTATTGAAGCACCGGTTACGACTGATGACCTTGTCCCTTTTTCTTTTACGTTAGACATTGTGTTTGAAGACGAATATTTACTAGTTATTAATAAACCGGCCGGACTTGTTGTGCATCCAAGTTATGGCCATAAGGATGATACTTTAGTTAACGCCCTTATTGCCCGTTACACCGATTTAAGTGACGTCAACGGACCATTTCGGCCCGGAATCGTCCACCGTTTAGATAAAGAAACAAGTGGTCTTTTAATTGTTTGTAAAAATAATGAAGTCCATAATAAACTTGCTAAATTATTAAAAAACCATGAAATTAAACGTAAATATTACGCTTTGGCGGTTGGTAATCTCCATGAAGATGCCGGTGTCATTAAAACATATTTAAATCGAAGCAAAACAAACTTTCAAAAGATGGAAGCGACCCCGAATACAGGCAAGTTAGCGATTACCCATTTCAAAGTAAAAGAACGTTTTAAAGGTTATATGTTACTCGAAGTGTTACTTGAAACGGGTAGAACCCATCAAATCCGCGCCCATCTTGAATATATTAAAACCCCGGTTGTTGGCGATCGCTTATACGGCGAAAATAACTTAAAACTATATAATAAAGGCCAGCTTTTACACGCTGGCGGCTTATCTTTTGTTCATCCTATGACGGGGAAGGAAGTTAGTGTCAGTGCACCCCTACCGACTTACTTTGAAGAAGTGCTTATTAATCTTCGAAAAGGTCTTTAAAATTCCGGAAATTGTGTTTAGTAATACTTTCTAAATTACTTTTTCCGTGTTTAATTAGAAATTCTTTAGCAAATATATCAACGTTTTTACCGGCACCAAAAGGAATATTTACACCAAATTGGTCGCCGATTTTTTTCATTTCGAGAAGAAAATAATAACGAGCAATAATACTGGCCGCGGCAATGCTTACGCTACTTATTTCGCCATGCGGAACAAGAATAATCGGGGCTTCATCCATCGTTTCCGTTGCCTTAAAATAACTATTATCACTCGTAAACTTATCAATGTATAGATTCCCAGTATATGCCATTTTACGCGAAAGTTTTGTGAGTACATTATGATGAAGCATCGCTTTCATCTCATTCATATTCTTTCCACTTTTATTTACTTCATTATATTTCGGATTATTAACGATGTTTTTCATATGGGGAATGATTTTGATTAATTCGTTTCCCATCATTAAAATAAGCGAGTCATTAAGTTTTTTAGAATCGGTTATTTGGTAATTTTCAATTTTAGTGAGAATGTCTTGATCAATATAAGCACTGACGACTACTAACGGACCAAAGAAGTCACCAAAACCGACTTCATCACTACCAATCTGCGGGATGTCTTTAATCTTTGAAGAAATTTGCGTATTACTATGACCAATTTCTTCAATTATAAAGGGCGTAAGATCTTTTGGTAATAAACTACCCTCAAAGATTGCCTTATAAGGTTTATTCTTCGTATTATCATAAATTATAAACTCTGTGTCTTGGTCTTTAAAATGAAATAAAACATAGGCGCCAAGGTCTTCAATAGTTTTTATTTTAGTCGCCCTAAGCACGTTATTAAGTTTATGCCGGGGAATTTCTAAACGATACTTTTTCATATTGTTATCTTACCATAATTTCGGGTTGTTTTACGTGTTTTATCAAAGAGATAGTCATTAATAACACTCTTTATATGTTAATAAAACCATAAAGTTATCATTAATGATAAAATAAACGTATGAATATTTATGATTTATTAGAATTTTCGCGGATTAAAGAAGCAGTCAAAAACTTCACCAAGACCGAATTAGGTGCTATTTATGCTGAAAATATCACTAGTTTTGATAAGGTGGAGGACGCCAATGTTGCCCTTAATCTACTTAATGAAACTGATGTTATTTTCACGCGCTTTGGGACAATTCCCTTATCACAAAGCCACAACTTAACGCCCATTATTGAAGAAGCAAAACGCGGAAACATTTTAACGCCTCACGACTTTTACTTAATAAGTGCTGATATTTTAAATATCACAAAAGTTAATTATTTTTTAAATGATAAATTGACGAATGCTCCCTTATTAAAGAAGATGTTAGAACGAGAATTAGACATTGGCTTTCTCGCTAAAGAAATCGATAAAATTATTACCCCAAATCTATTAATAAAAGATAGTGCGAGTCATGAACTAGCAAGAATTCGTAAAAGCATTGTCGCAAGTGAAGATCGCCTGACTAAAGCGGCCAATAGTCTTTTATCAAAATATGGGAGTTATCTTGCCGAACCGCTCATTACCCAACGGGAAGGTCATTTTGTCATTCCTTTAAAAACATCGCATAAAAATAAAGTTGACGGTATCATTTATGATATTTCAAACTCCGGACAAACCATCTTTGTCGAACCAAGTGAAATTGCAATGCTTAATAATACTTTAATTGCTCATAAAAATGATGAAATCATTGAAATTAATCGCATTTTAAGGGCGTTAACCCTCGAAACATTACAATATGAACACCAAATCATAAATAATAACATTCTACTTGCGGAATTAGATTTACTTTTCGCTAAAGCCCAATATGGTCAAAAGATTAAAGGCATGATTCCGACCTTTAAAAATGAAATCGGTTTAGCCTTTAAAGATGCCCGCCATCCCTTAATTGATAGTGAAGTCGTCGTTGCTAACACCTTTAATTTAAAAGAAGATAAATATATTATCGTTATTAGTGGTCCAAATGCCGGGGGGAAAACAGTCGCCCTTAAAACGATGGGTTTATTAGTAGTGATGGCCAAAAGTGGCTTAATGCTCCCCGTAAGCGCCCCGCCAACCTTATATTTTTATGAAAACGTATATGCAAGTATTGGGGACGAGCAAAGTTTAAGTCAAAATCTTTCAACCTTTTCAAGTCACGTGAAGCGTATTGGTGAAATTATAAATAGCGCGACCCATAAAGATCTTGTCTTACTTGATGAATTAGCGACCGGGACAAGCCCAGAAGAAGGGGAAGCCCTCGCCCTTGCGGTTACTTCTTACTTATTAAACGCGCACATAAGCAGTGTTATTTCAAGTCACTACAGTCGCTTAAAAGAATTTGCCTATAAAAGTCACGGCATCATTAACGCCTCAATGGCCTTTGATGAAGAATTATTACTACCACTTTATCGTTACCGCGAAGAAGTACCAGGACGGTCATATGGTTTAGTCGTCGCCAAACGCTTTGGCATCCCAGAAACCATCATTAAAGAGGCGGAAAGTATTTTAAGTGCCGGCGTTTATGACTTTGAAGCGACAATCGGCAAATTACGTCATGAATTACTGCTCCTTGAAGATGAAAAAATAGCGTTAAATGAAGAAAAGATCCGTCTTGAAAAGAAAGAAAGTACGCTTGATAAGGAATTATTTAGAGTAAAAGAAGAACAACGGACCTTTAAAGCCGAAAAACATGAACGGCTCCAAGAGGAAATCGAAGAAGCAATCAAAACAATTGATACTTTAATTAAAGATGCTTTACAAAGTGGCGGGAAAGCCCATGAAATTATTGAATTAAAAAAAGAAGTCAGTAATTTACTTAGAGAAGCCGAAAACTTTGAAGATGAAAGTGAATTCTTTGAGGTTGGGGATTATGTAGAAATCAAAAGTCTCCATGTTAAAGGGGAAATAACCCGCATTAAAGGTGATATTTATACGATCATGCTTAATAGCGGAAAGCATATGAAAGTAAAGGCAAGTGACATTTCGTTAAGTAATAAAAGTCCGGATTTAAAGAAAAAACCCGTTGTAACGACCGCCCTTGATCAAGAAGTAACAAGCGTAAAACCAGAAATTAACGTTATTGGGATGCGGGTCGATGAAGCGCTCGCGGTATTACAACCATATTTAGACCGTGCCCTTTTAAAACGCTATCCAAGTGTGCGTATTATCCATGGGTTTGGAAGTGGGGCGTTAAGACGCGGAATCCATGACTATTTAAAAACTGTATCTTATGTTAAAAGTTTCGCCCTTGCCGGCCAATTTGAAGGGCAAGGTGGGGCGACAATTGTGTATTTCTCATGAAAAACGATGAATTAAAGTTTTTACTCGATAATTTAGTAACCGCCCCCGGTGTTTATTTAATGTTTGATAAACATGGCAAGATTATTTATATTGGTAAAGCAAAAAATTTAAAAAACCGCGTCAGTCAATATTTTAATCGTCCGCAAGTTGGTAAAGTCGCGGGGATGGTAAAAAATACCGTTCGATTTGAAACAATTATTACCAATAATGAAAAAGAAGCGTTTATTCTCGAATTAAAACTTATTCAAACCCATTATCCCCGTTATAACATTATGCTCAAAGACGATAGTCATTATCCTTATATCGCCTTAAGTAAAGTGGGTGATCCCGTTGTAACGATTGAACGAAAAGCTAATAACGTGAATAATTATTACTTTGGTCCCTTCCCTGCTAGTCAAAAAGCCTATCAAACCGTCGATTTAATTAATAAAATCTTTAAAACCAAGAAATGCAAAGGTCATCATAAAGGACCATGTTTTTATTATCATCTCGGACAATGTTTAGGCTATTGCTTTAAGGATGTAAGTGAGGAAGAAATTGAAGAAGTCCGTAAGAGCGTATATGACTTTTTAAACGGTAAAGATACCACGACTTTAAAGCGTTATGAAACACTGATGAAAGAAGAAAGTGCGCTTTTAAACTTTGAAAAAGCCAATGAATATAAAAACATTATTACGGCAATTAAACACATATATTCATCACAAAATGTTGAACTTAAAACCAAAATTGATGTTGATGTCATCGCTTTTAGTCAAATTGAAGACTTTATTGGCTTAACAATTGTCAGTTATCGCAAAGGGATTTTATTAAGTGAAAGATTCCAAACTATCAATGCTTTTGGCGACATTAATGAACAAATTGTCACGCTCCTTGGTGAATACTATAATAAAAGACCAGTCCCGCCGCATTTAATGCTCGGGAGTTCATATATTGGTGAAGAATTAAGTCTCCTTTATAACACGAAAATCATAGTACCGACCAGAGGACAATATTTAGATCTTTTAAATCGCACGTATCAAAATGCTAGTGAATCACTCACTAAACATTTATTGTTCCATCAACAACAGACCGCGGAAAATGAATTACTTGATACCTTAGCCGAAACGTTAAACATCAACTATCCGCGGCATATTGATTTAGTCGATATCGCCCATTTATCGGGTGAAGAAGCCATTGGCGTTGTTGTTACCTACATTAACGGTCGCCCATTTAAGAAACTCTACCGAAAATATAACATTACGGCCGTAAATAAATTTGACGATTATAACAACATCCGCGAAGTATTATCAAGACATTATGAGCGGAAATTAAAAGAAGGGAATAATCTTCCTGATCTGCTTTTAGTCGACGGGGGGAAAGGGCAACTTAGCATCGCTACCGAAGTATTAAATAAATTAAACTTAAGTTTTCCTTATGCCGGTCTTGTCAAAAACGATAAACATCAAACCCGGGGTTTAATATATAAAGACGAAGAAATAACCTTAAAAAGAGAATTATTAACCCTTTTAGCCAGTATGCAAGAAGAAGTGCACCGCTTTGCAATCACCAGTCACCGTCATAAACGAACAAAGGCGACTTACGTTAGTGTCCTTGATAATATCAAAGGCTTAGGAAAAAAACGGCAAGCTTTACTTTTAAAGACCTATCTTTCCCTTGACACCTTAAAAGTTGTTTCGCTTGAAGAATTAAGCCAATTAATCCCTAAAGATGTCGCCTTACGGGTTATTGAAAGATTAAGTGAATTATAGTTTGCAACATAATCCTTTTTGTTGTAAAATAACATGCATGTCCCGGTAGCTCAGCCGGATAGAGCAACAGCCTTCTAAGCTGTGGGTCGGGCGTTCGAGTCGCTCCCGGGACGCCATCATGGAATTAAATAATGCTACACTTCGGTGTGGCATTTTTTTTATGCTTTTGAAGTATTGTTGATATATGTTTGAAGTAGCATTGAGAAGGAAAGGGAACTTTTATAAAAAATCCCCATATTTTTAAATTTTAGATGAAAATTATGAAATATATTTGATCCATAAATACGGAGAAACAACCAATGTCTTTAAATATGACACTGACCAAAAACTAGTGAAAGTTGATAAGTACCCTGAAGATGTAAATGAACCAGTGATTGGTGAGGTCTTAAGTGACATTCCGCACATGACCTTAGATGAATATGGCCTTGAAGGTTATAAAATCTATAAAATAGGCATAAACGATTATCTTGTTAAAGATGGTGATGGTAAAGTTATTTCCACATATCTTATTCCCGACTTTGATTTTCCGTTCAATACCCTATATGTTGGTCATCACTTTATTTATCAATTTAAATTGGCTTCTCCAGTTGATAGTCTCGTTTATGATTATTTTGATGGTAACCAAAAATGGATCTTGGAAACCCACGCTATTGACTTATTAACCGGCGAAGATAAACTGCTTGAATTCCCTTATCTTATCGAAAATATATCCGCGATTAAAGACCGCGATAACTTAAGAAAGTTATTAATGGTTTACGTTCAACCAATTCGCGAAAATAAAACCCTAGGTTATAGTGAAGGGTATATTGCTGATGAAAATCTGAACTTTATTGAACGGGTGGATGATTTCCCGCTAAAAGGTTTAGTGAAGCTTCATGAATATTATTTTAACTATTTAACTGACACCTTTTATGATAAAGATTTGAATATCATTGGCATCATCGATACAGAAGTATTTGGTTTTGAAGTTCTCCCCCAAGTTCCTTACATTAGTCTCCGGAGTCATTCGACGAATAAATACGGGCTTCTTGATATGAATTTAGAAGTCGTTATGCCGGTTATCTATGATCGTATCAGTTACTTTGTCAGTGATGAAAAAATCCTTTGTCGTCGTGATGGCATTGCTTATTTGTACGATTTAAAGACTAAAGAAGAACTAGAAATACCTAATTTCTTTAACATGGTAAATGAACTACTCTATTTAACAGGAAGCGAAGCTAGTAATAGCATTGAAATCCGACAAGGTAATAATATCCTTTATAAATATGACTTTGCGCAAACAACTACCAATGCTTCTTTTGACACTTATAACCTAAATTATTTACATGTACCGCAAAAATTATTCTCGACCTTGATGATTTACGATGAACGCGGAACACAAGTGATAAATACCTTTAAAACATTTGTTAGCGACCAAACTCTCCCTGGTTCCTTATTCTTTTATCATTAATTTTCCTCATTTATGAAGATTAGTCCCGATTTTCGTCGGGACTTTTTTATATAATGTACATGAGGTAACTTTATGGCAAGTGATTTTGAATATGTCGCGTTTATTATTGAGCAACTACGTCCGCTCGGACACATTACCTACCGGCGGATGATGGGTGAATACATTATTTATTACAAAACCAAATATTTAGTAACAGTCGCCGATAATGAAGTGTATTTAAAAGTAACGGACAAGGTTTTACCTTATCTTAGAGAAGAAGTATATAAACCTTTTTATAAAGGCGGGAAACCTGCGCTTTTAATCCGTGATGTTGATGATAGTGATTATCTATGTAATCTTGTTTTAATCACGTATAACGCCTTAATTACCCCTAAGGGCGAATAAACAATCATTAAGCGTAATAAAGGCGCCCTAGACCCCTATTCTTTATAATATATATGAGGAAAGATTATGGAAGAATTACTAAAGACCCTAAAAGAGAGATTCGATACTTACCATACTTTTTATGAAAGTGTTAAGTGGGATGAAGTATCAAAGCGAATCATAAAAAATCAAGCACTTTTAAAGACGCTTTTATCGCTTGAAGAAATGGGAAATGAACCGACCTTTATTCATCTACCAAATGGGGTATTAGCCTTTGTTACCCTTAGTAAAGAATCACCCTTTAACAGTCGTAGTTTTTGTTATGATCATGACGCTTTAAATAAAAGAAAAGAACATAAACCGTTAAATAGTGCCCTTAATTATGCGGCACAATTTGGAGCCAGACTGGTGAATGAAGAAGAGTATAATATGATTCAAAAAATGCTGAAGATTGATGAAAAAACATCATCCTGGCTACTTACTCCCCCGTCAATAAGAAGTAAAGGTGGTGCCTTATTTGCCGAAAGAAGATATGACCGTATCTTTGTCGGTGCCAATAGCGCAGAATCTTACTATAGTAGCCGTGGTGTGCGCTTGATTGTCCCTTTAGGCGATAATTAGTAATTAAGTAGTAGTTAATAAGTATAAAAGACACATTTTTTCATTTTTTATAATTAAAATAGTCCTTGCTAATCTAATAGAAAGTTATTAAGGATATAAGAATAATTAACATATTATTGCAGTAAATTGTTAAATCTACTATTATAAATATAAGAAAGACCGTTACTTATGATTATTAAAACTATCCCCCAAAACATTGAATCATTCATGATTATGCTTGAACCGCTTATGATTCAATTTTTTATTAGTCAAGCCTTAGCCCATCTTTTACATGCCTATTTCCGTAAACAAAAACAATCATTACTCGTCAAGATTCTCGTAGGAGTGATGCTTGTTTTAGCCCAAGTTGTTATCATGCTTTATCCAACCTTCCTTGGCGATATTGTGGCCTTTGATATTTCAACAATTATTATCTTAATTGCTTATGGCTTTTTTGGTCTTTTATATGGAAGAATTACCTTCATTACAACCTTTCTCTTCATCTTATTCCGTTATCTTTTCTTTAAAGAGTTCTTTGGATCACCCTTATACTTTATTCAATTAGTGCCGATGCTTGGCGCAGTAATCATGGCCGCGAACGTTAGAAAAATTGTCGCTGGTCAAAAAGGACGCGTAAATTCACTAATTATTTTCTTTATCATGGCAATGGCTAACTCACTTGTAAACTTACTTTACCTCCTAGTATGGGATGAAGTACGGGCGAATATCTTAGAAGTACTCGGGATTGTATTAATATTCTTACCTATTTTAGCGCTTTTAGATGCGTTAATCATGTTCCAACAAAGACATCAAATCACAACTAGCGAAAAATTAATCGCCAGTGAAGCGTTACAAAGAGCGTCGATTAATGCCCCGAAAGAAATGGAAATTTTCGTGCTTGACCGTGACTTTAATTACATGAGTTTTAATGATTTTCACGCCCGAAACTTAAAGTTATTCTTTGGCGGAGAAGCAAAAATTGGCGCGAATTTCCTAAGTCAAATATCGAATAGTCAAGTTCGTTTACGCCTTGAAAAGTCGATTTCACGTGCATTAAATGGTGAAAACTATGATCAAGAAGTGCCTCAAGAAATAAATAAAGGAAAATATTTACATGACTTTTACGCACCCCTTTATGATAAAGACGGGCATATTATCGGCACGACAATCTTTTCTTATGAAATTACCGAACGGAAACAACGTGAAGAAACCATTACTTACCTTAGTTATCACGATAAATTAACCGGTCTCTATAATCGTCGCTTTTATGATGATTATGTCGCTGGTTTAAATGATTATAATGATGAAGTTATCCTCGTCTACGCCGATATTAATAGTTTAAAAGTAATGAATGACTTATTTGGCCATGAAGTGGGGGATGAATTAATTATCGTTGTCGCCAGTAAAATTAAAGAAGCTTTCAGGAATTTCGGGATTGTCGCGCGAACCGGGGGCGATGAAATTATTATCGTGATCAAAAATGCTGAGCTCGTGTCCATTGATTCAATTATCGAAGACTTGAAGGAACATCTAAAAACCTTAACGGTCCAAGATATTCAAGTTTCGGTCTCAATTGGCCGCGCCGTTGCGCAAAATGGGAAAGAAATCAACCAGGCAATGCTTTATGCAGAAGACTTAATGTATAAAGATAAAGCGCATGATATGAGCAAACATCGTTCAAGTATCTTAAATTTATTACTCGAAAAAATCCAAGTCCTCCGCACCTCAAATGTTAACGATGAAGAAGTAATTGCCACCGCTTTAAAGATTGGTAAAGCGCTTGAATTAACAAGTGGCGAACTTGCATACTTAAAAGAAGTAGCACGGCTTCGCGAAATTGGTAATGTTGTTTTACCGCATGATGAATTTATTAAAACAATTGAAGTTAATGAAGAAGACATTGAACTTATGCATCGAAAATTGGAAATTGCTTATCGCTTAATTTTAGGGACTGATGATTATAACGTCATCGCTAACGACGTTGTCGCCCATCACGAAAATTATGATGGTACAGGCCTTCCTCGCGGTCTAAAAGGGGAAGAAATTCCGTTAAAAGCTCGAATTATTAAAATCGCCGTCGCTTACTGCACATATCTTAGTAAGAAAAGTGGCGAACGGTTAATTTCCAAAGAAGAAGCGTTAAAAGCCATTAAAGCGGAAAGTGGCACTCATTATGATCCGCATCTTGTGAATATATTCATCGAAAATAATTAAATTATTGCTATTTTTGTCCTTTCTTTCATCCGTGGTAACTTTAAATAGAAGCCACGGATTTTTATTTACAACATAAAGAAAAAGGACACATGCTTGATCATATGTCCTTCTAGGAGGGTATAAAACCGTTAAAGCGGTTTAAATCGTTTAAGAATGTAACGAATCGATTTTTTATTAACGACCCGTTTTTGGTCAATAAGCCATAAGGCAGTATCTCTTATTGTATCTTCGATGTTACGCGGTTTATAACCAAGCATTAATTCCGCTCTTTCATGGGAGAAGGAGCAGTGGGCACTTAAAGTATAGAGGGAATAGCGCGTAAATAACGGGGACGTTTTACGTTTGGCGGCTATTTTTTCAATAAGTGGTAAGAAAATTTTCACAAACCATTTGGCAAAGACAACCGGTTTTCTTTTAAAACCAGCAATTTCCCGCATTTTATTGAATAATTCTTCTAGTTTAATCTTATGACCATTAATGATAAATGGTCCTTGGGCTTTTTTAAGACTTGCAACATAAATAGCTTCAGCGACATCCCGAACATCGACAAAGTCATATTCACCGTTAACCCGGGCATTAAGTTTACCGTTAAAATAGCCTTCAAATAGACGGGTCATGTAAGCTTGGCCAAAGTCATAAGGACCAATAATGCCGCTTGGGTGAATAATAGTGGTACTTAACCCTTCATTCATCGCGTCAATGACGTATTTAGTGGCAATTGCTTTTGTTTTGGCGTAAGCACCAACGACTAAATCGGGATCAAAGTGCATAATTTCGGAAATAGTTGAATCTTCTTTCGGTTCGGGAATCGCATGAACGCTTGAAGTGTAGATGAAGTGATCAACATTACACGCTTTTGCAAGACGAATAATGTTTTTCGTGCCTTCAATATTAACTTTTTGCATTAGTTTCGGTTTCCGTTCACTGATGGAAATAATCCCGGCCGTATGGATTAGACAAATTTCGTCATTTTCTTTAATATTTTGGAAAAGCGGGACTAAAGTATCATATTCAAGGACATTACCAAAAAAGATTTCAACATTTGGTAATGGGTCAAGCATTGCTGTGTTTTCTCCGGAAAGCACTAAAGCGCGGACTTTATGGCCTTCTTGGGTCAGCTTTTTAATAAGCGTATTGCCCAGGTGTCCGGTGGCGCCAGTTACGATATAAATCATTTGATAACCTCCTTTTTAGTATTTCAAATCGATATTTCAAATATCTATTTGCATTATAATGTATATATGGCAGAATAGATACATAAATACTATTTGAAAATAAATTTGAAAGGAAATTTATGGCAAAAGAAGATATTAAGATGTTAATTCTTGAAAAAGCCCAGGAATTAATTAAAGAAAAAGGTGGCTTTACTATTAAAGAATTGACTGATGCAACCCATGTCAATATCGCGGCTGTTAATTATCATTTTGGGAGCAAAGAAAACTTAACAAAGATTATTATACAAGACGTCGTTACAACGCTTAAGACAACGTTAACGGCATATATGTACATGTTAGAACAAGGTACTAATATGTATGATTTTATGACGGAGATTGTAAATAGTGTCTACGATTTCACTGTTCAAAATGCCGGACTATTGCAATACCTCTTTTTAAGTTTTGAAAGTCAACAAGAAACCAATTATGAACTGATAAACGCTTTTTTTAGTGATAATGAATTCACCCGCATTGTCTATAAACATTTAGCGATTGCTATCGGCACCGATAATGCCAAGGAAGTTTATGCCCGTTATATGATCTTTTTTGCAACCGGAGTTGCCCCCATGCTTATCCAATTAATGCAAGGAAAGAAAGGCGTCACTGCAACCTTTAATGATGAAGAGTTTAAGGCAATCTACGTTGCTCAGATGATGAAATTAATGAACTAATATGGGTTTTGAAACTTTTGATGTATTTTTTACAATCTTTTTAATAATTTTTATCATTATTTTCGCTTTTTCGATCATTACCGCCATCGTACGTTTTGTCCGCACTATCAAAGGAAAAAATAAAGGGAACGAAAATCCGCATGTTGACCCATTCACCAGTGGGCAAAATAAGGCGAGTGCTTATGAAAAGCGCGTTGTAACCTTTTGTCCCTCATGCTATGCCAAAATTGACAGTGCGACCGCGACGAAATGTAAGATATGCGGGGTTGAATATATTTGTCCCCGCTGCGGAAAATGTAAAAATAGCGTGAATCATCCGCCGACAATTAATTAAAAGGTTAAGGAGAAGGGAAACTTTCTCCTTTTTTCTTCATGACATTATGTTATAATACTTTTATCTAATAGATAACTATTAGTAGAAGGAGAACCTCATATGGAAAGTTTAGTATACGAAACAATTGAGAAGCTTGAGCAAATCAAGGCCCTACGTTTAGAGGAAAGAGGACTCTTAAGTCGGTATACAGATGATGAAATTTTATTGCTAATTACTAATTTAGTAGAAGCACTTAAAAGCGAATATCTCTACCAATAAAAGATACTTAAATCCATCTAAATTACACGGGTAACCGTGTTTTTTTTATTGTTTAAGGCTACTTATATTTTTTATTAAGTCGGTATTCTTCAAATCATGGGGATACACAAGATAGATCCCCCGTTCTAAATAAAAGTCTTTAACTTTAATCTCCTTCAAAGTACCAACCTTTAAATTAACTTCACATAATGCCCGACTCATAACACTAAGACCATGCCCGGCGATGATAAGTTGCTTAATAAGTGCCGTATTATCAATTTCTAAAATAACATCGAAATTCGAGATACTATCTAGATGATTTAATAAATAATTTTCAAACGCGAGCCGGGTATTGGCTTTTTCATGACGTAAAATGAACTTTTCACGCTTTAATTCTTCGGTTGTTACGTCATTTTTATTCGCTAAAGGGTGATTTTTCGGACCAATGATAATTAGTTCATCTTTCACTAATAATTCAACGTTAAATTCGGTGGTTTGTGGGGTCCCGTCAACAATGACAAAGTCAAGTTCATTAAGGCGCATTCTCTCAATTAAATTACTCGCCAAATCGGTGTGGAAGTTGAATCTTAATTCGGGATATTTGCGTTTAAATACGTTCAGGATTTCGGGAATAAAGTAACCTCCGGCCGTTAATGTAATGCCGATATCAAGCTTATTGATCCCACCTTTATTTTTATTCAATTCTTTTTCAATATTCCGGTTTAAAGCAATGAGTTTTTTAGCGTTACGCACTAAAACTTCCCCTTCATAAGTTAAAGCAAGATTCCGGCCAATCCTTTTAAAGATTTTGATGCCATACATTTCTTCAAGCGCTTTAACGTGTTGGGTTACCGCTGGTTGGGAAAGATGGCATAATTCGGCGGTTTTAGTGTAGCTTTTCACTTGGGCTAAGACGATTAAGGTGTTTAATTTATCATTTATCATGCGAATTCTCCTTAGAAATCAATTATAAGTTTATCTTATATTATTATAACAAAGTATAAGTTGTTATATAAGTAATATCATTGTATAATTACTATAGTTAAATATATGGGAGGTATCTATGGGCAATTTTTTTATAACATCTCCATTTACTGAAGTTAATGTTCCAACGATTTTAATGACGCTTTCGATCATGCTTTTGATTGGCTTCTTATTTACGCGTCTGACGAAACTTGTTAAATTGCCAAATGTTACCGCTTATATTATGACTGGGGTCCTTTTAGGTCCAGTCGCGACCCTCATTTTAGGGGGCACCCCTTTATTCCCGGAAGAACTACGAACTGGAATGGATTTTATTACCGATATCGCCTTAGCCTTTATTGCTTTTGGCGTTGTCCGTTACTTTAAATTTGACATCCTAAAGAAAAGCGGACCGAAGATCTTAATCATTACCCTTTTTGAAAGTTTAATGGCGATGGCCGTTAGTTTTGGGGCGATGATGCTTATGAATTTAATCCCCGGCATTGAAATGCATTGGGAATTAGCCTTACTTTTAGCGGCGATCGCTAGTGCAACCGCTCCGGCAAGTACGATGATGACAATTCGTCAAACCGGCGCTAAAGGGGACTTTGTTAATACGATTTTACAAGTTGTTTCCCTGGATAATGCCGTTGCTTTAATCTTATTTAGTGTGGCGATGGCAATTGTTACCGGTCGAGCAAGTGGCGGCACAATTGAATTTGGTCAAATTGCTTTACCGCTTTTATATAATTTAATTCTCATTGTTGCGGGCTATATTCTTGGTTTAGTTTTATATTACGTTACTCCCCCAAAAAGAACGAAGGACAACCGGCTTATTATCGCGGTTGCCTTTATGCTTGGCTTTAGCGGAGTAGCTTCACTATTAAATATCTCTCCACTTTTAGGGGTTATGGCGATGGGCATGGCTTACACCAATATTGCCCCCGATGAATCATTATTCCGGCAAATTGATGCCTTTTCACCCCCGATTCTCACCTTATTCTTTGTCTTAAGCGGGATGCGCCTCCAATTACAAGCCCTTGCTTCAATCGGTGTTGTTGGGATTATCTACTTTATTACCCGCATCGTCGGAAAATACGCTGGTGCTTCGCTTGGTAGTGTTGTCGCCCGCTCAAGTGATAATAATAAAAAGTACCTTGGACTCGCACTTATTCCGCAAGCTGGGGTTAGTTTAGGGCTCGCCGCTTTAGGTTCAAGAATTTTAGAGGGTTACGGTTTAGATAACTACGCCTTAATGCTTACAACCATTATTGTTGCGGCTGGGGTACTTTATGAAATCTTTGGTCCACCAGCTGCCAAATACTCGCTTTACATTACAAAATCATACACTCTTGATAAGAAAGTCGTTATTATTGGTCCAAAACCCGAACCTGTGCCTCATCACCCTGAACCGGTTGAAGAAGCGATTTCGGAAATTAAGCCCGATAAATAGATTTCCCTTTTAGACTATTATTCACCTTTAACTATGATAAAATAAACCCATTATGTATAAGAAAATAGAACGTCTTTTTGATAACGAACAAATTGAGGAGCTTTTAGCATTAACTAAAAATACCAAAGATCCGTATTTAATGTTTTATTATTTAGCAGGACTTATGCAAATCGGTGAATATAACATTGCCCTTAGTTACATTACTGAGCATCAAATGGAATTATATAATTTTGATGCCCCACAACTGATCTTTGGCCATGTCGATATTTTGATGGAACTCGGGGAACTTGATCAAGCCTTAAATATTTTGAAACAGTATGAAGATTTTCCTTATTTCTCACTTGAAACAAATGAAATGATTGCGACCCTTGGCGAAAAAGTCCAAAAAAGACGTAAAGAAAAAGTCGAAGAACGTCAACTCGATTTAAAAGAGATTGAACGGCGCTTTTTTAGTCATAATCATGACCTCGTATTAAGTGCTTTAGCTTATGTCGAAAAGTATTACGATGAAGCCTATATTTTCATCTTACAAAAGGTCCTATTAAACCATCCGTCTGAATCTCTTAAATCCTATGTTTTATATATTTTAAAATCCAATAATCATGATGGTATAGTGCAAATTAATAAGTTTGGTGTTATTACAAAAGTTAATCCGGCAAAACTTTTTATTCCGCATAATACTACCGCCCAAAAAGCCGTTTTTACCGAAATTAAAAGGATTAGTGACCTTGATGATGATGTTAATTTTCCTACCGTCATAAATGACTTAGTGAAGAATCATATTTTTACAATTTACCCGCAAAATTATGAGAAAAAAGATGTTTTCCTTCTTGGTCAAATCTTCAATATATTTGCGCTTATGATATCAGGTCGACCGGTCCTCTTACCGGAGTATTTTGACGAAAAAAATCTTGACATCAACGAATTTGATACTCTCTTTCATAAATATCATTTTGATGACTTTTTTGAAAAAGCCGATAATTAAGTCATTATTTCCACGATTTCGCCATAATTAAGTATTTTTGTTATTAATAACAACGATTTTTTAGTATACTATTTAGGTTATAAATGGAGGAATTATATTAAATGAAATTAAATGTAACAAACAAAGAAACTGGCGTTTATGAATTAGAAGTTGAAGTATCAAGCGAAAAATGGCTTGCTGCTCGGCAAAAAGCATTCAAAAAACTTGCTGGTGAAGTCACTGTCCAAGGCTTCCGGAAAGGGAAAGCCCCAGAACACTTATTAAAAGACAAAATCGATCCAGCGAAAGAACTTGATGAAGCCATTAAACTCATCCTTGACGATGCCTTTAGTTTTGCTTTACAAGAATCTGGTCGTTACCCCGTTATGCAACCAAGTTATAACGTTACCAAAGTAAGCGATAAAGAATTAACCTTAGTTTTCACGATTGTTAGTGCCCCAACCGTTAAGTTAGGTGCTTACAAAGACTTAGAAATTGGTCATGAACCAGTTGAAGTTAGTGAAAAAGCTGTTGAAGATAAACTCAATAGTTATTTAGTGCAAAATGCTGAATTAGTGCTTAAAAACGAAGCTGCCACCCTTGGTGATACCGTCGTTTTAGACTTTGAAGGCTTTGTTGATGATGTTGCCTTTGAAGGTGGCAAAGCTAGTAACCACGAATTAGAACTTGGCAGTGGCCAATTCATTCCAGGCTTTGAAGATGCGCTTGTTGGCGTAAAAGCGGGTGAAAGTCGTGATGTTCACGTCACTTTCCCCGAAAATTACCATGAAAACCTAAAAGGTAAAAAAGCCGTCTTTAAAACCACCACTCATGAAGTTAAAACGAAAAGTGTACCAACGCTTGACGATACCTTCGCCGCAAGTTTAGGTTTACCAAACGTTAGCGATGTCGCAAGTTTACGGATTCATGTCCTTTATGAATTAAATAAAGAAGCTGAAGCCAGCGAAAGAAGTGCGTATGTTGAAAAATTACTCGCCAAATTACGCGAAACAACCGAATTTGAAATTGCTGAAGACATCATTCATAGTGAAGGTCACCATATGCAAGACCGTTTAGTCCAAGAAGTAACTGGCCAAGGAATGACTTGGGATCAATACAAAACCGTCACCGGCCAAACTGATGAAGAAATTCACGATCGTTTCCATGAAGAAGCCCGGATTAGCATTCAAAACTACTTAATTACCCAACAAATCGCTGATAATGAAAAAGTTGAAGTAAGCGATGCTGAAGTTGACTTTGAAGTGGCAAGAATGGCACAAATGTACAACATGGAAGAAAAACAAATCCGCGAAATCCTTGGTGAAAACATTAAAAACCTTAAAAATGACATTCGTCAACGGCGGATTATCGATTTCTTAGTCGAAAACAATAAATAACATTAAAAAACTATATATGCATTACATTAGTAATGAGATGGAGGTGCTATGAGTAAGAAAACCATGCATTACGAATTACCGGTCATTATTACCCGCAACCAAGTATATTTTCCTTTTAACCAAAGTGATGATCTTGATGCTGGGCGACCACAAACGGTAGAAGCGATTCGTTACGCTAATAATGAAGATGATAAACTTATTATTGTCGCTACCCAACGGGTTTTTACCATTAATAACCCTACGCTAGATGATATCTATCCTTTCGGTGTCCTCGCTCGCTTAACCAAAGTGCGGGAACGTCCACACCATATTACGGTCCAATTTGAACCACTCGCCCGTGTTTTCATTGAAACAATGGACGCAAGTGGCAGTTATACAATTGCTAAATCTAAAATCATCCCTGCTGCCCCACTTGGTGAGGGCGTGGATGTTGAAGCGCTGAAAAATGCGCTTTATACGTTCTTTAGTGATCGTTTAGAACTAACAAGACGGTTACATATCGCCCTTGATGATATTAAGGCGCAAAACCTTAATCTTGAAGAATTAATTTATTTCTTAGCGAATAAAACGCTTAATAGTACCGAACAAAGGATGACGATTCTTGAAGAACCAAGTTTAGAAAAGCAAATTGATGCCCTTTTAAAGATTTTAGAAAATGATGAAGCCAATGACGCCGTCGGCGCCATTACCCAAATCGTCCGTAATCGGCCACAAAGCCAAGATGGAAGTCTTGAAGAAGGAAAACCAGAAGAACTCCTTGACCAAAATGAAGAAGATGAAGACGAAGAATTTGATAGCAGTGACGAAATTTTAGAAAAACTAAAAAGTCGTTATTTCCCCAAAAACTTTGTCTCACGCATTAAAAAAGAAGTTAAGAAGATGGGACGCTCAGAAATGGGTGAAAGATCACGAATTATTGAATACCTTGATTGGCTCATGAAATTACCTTATGACCAAGAAACAATTGATAATCTTGACTTACTTAATGTCCGTAAAGTTTTAGATAATGATCACTATGGGTTAGAAGAACCCAAGAAGAGAATTGTTGAATTTATGGCGGTAAAACGGCTTGCTAAAGAAAATAAAGCCACTGTTTTATGTTTTTATGGACCGCCGGGAACCGGAAAAACAAGCCTCGCCTTAAGTATTGCTACCGCCATGGGCCGAAAACTTGTCAAAGCAAGTTTAGGTGGCATTGATGATGAAAGTAAACTACGGGGTTTCCTACGAACCTATGTTGGAGCTCAACCCGGAATTATTATGTCCTCGATGCGAAAAGCCGGGACGATTAATCCGATCTTTGTCCTTGATGAAGTCGATAAACTAGGTCGCGGCGCCAATCGTGGTGACCCGAGTAGTGCTCTTTTAGAAATTTTAGATCCTGAACAAAATAAAGGCTTCATTGATCACTATATTGATGAACCATATGACTTAAGTAAAGTCGTATTTATTGCCACCGCAAACTATTATTGGGATATTCCTCGGCCATTACGTGACCGGATGGAAATGATTGAACTTAAAGGTTATACCGAAGAAGAAAAAGTTCAAATTGCTTTCCGCCATTTAATCCCCAATGGGATCGAAGGCCACGGCCTTAAAGGCTATGACATTAAATTCACCGATGAAGCACTCCGTTTCATCATTGGTGGCTACACCTGGGAAGCGGGAGTACGGATGCTTGACCAAAAAATTAGTGCTATTTTACGTAAACTAAGTGTTGAAACCTTAACAGATGTCGAAAGTAATTTTACGATTACTCCTGATGAAGTTAAAAAACATCTTGGTCGTCCCCGTAATTTCTTTACAACCAAAGAACCTGAACCAATTGTTGGTGTTGTAACCGGCATTAGTGTCGCGGGCAATATTGGCGATATTATGAAAGTTGAAGTTACGACTTTTAAAGGCAAAGGCATGGTTAACGTAACCGGAAACCTCGAGAAAATGCTCAAGGAAAGCGGTGAAATCGCCGCAAGTCATGTCCGGAGTTATGCCCTTAAATATGGTGTTGATCCTGATGTCTTTATGAATACGGATTTAAACGTACACTTCCCGCAAGCAAGTACCAAGGATGGTAATAGTGCTGGGGTTGCGATGACTATTGGCATTATTAGTGCGCTAACGAACCGGAAAATCAATCCCAATGTGGCGATGACGGGGGAAGTTACTTTAACGGGTCGCGTTTTAGCGATTGGCGGACTTTATGAAAAAGTTTTAGGCTGTATTCGCGCCGGGATTGAAACTGTTTTATTCCCGGAAGAAAACATCATTGACCTTGAAGAAATTCCAGCCGAAGTCCAAAACAAGATTAAATTAATCCCAATTAAAACGATTGATGAAGCGGTGGCGATTGCTCTTTTACCAAAAGAAAGTGAAACAGATCTCGCCGCTTAAGGATTATTATGAATTTTGCGAATACCGAATTTGTCCAAAGTTTTAAAACGAAGAATGATGGGAGGGTTACCCCCCTCCCTGAAGTCATTTTTATTGGGCGGTCAAATGTCGGTAAGAGCAGTCTTATTAACGCTTTAATTAATCGTAAAAACTTGGCTTTTACATCTAAAAAGCCTGGATATACGAAACTTTTAAACTATTTTATCGTTGACGATTCATTTTATTTAGTTGACGCCCCAGGATATGGATACGCGAAAGCGGGCAAAAGTCTTGGTCGTGATTTCCAAAAGATGATGGATGATTACTTTAGTGATAATAAAGCCTTAAAACAAATCTTTTTATTAATTGATTCACGCCGGGAACTAAATGAAGATGATGTCACTTTTCTTGAATTTGTGAAAAGTAAAAACTTACCACTTACCGTGATCTTTACCAAAGCCGACAAACTTAATCAAAGTTTACGAGCCAAAACGATGAATATGTATCAAAAACTATTTAGCGATAGTCAAAAGAAGGCTTTCTTTACAAGTAGCCTCAAAAAAGAGAATATTGGTATGCTTCAAAAGCATATTGAAGCCGTAATTAAAAGTTAATGATTGCCTAATTGTTAATTTTTATATAAAATTAAGTGATGTTTGTTAAGGAGTAAGCCCCTTGCCTATAAAGAGACTTCTTGGTTGGTGGAAAAGAAGAAGGCAGCCCTTACAGGTCGTAACAGTTAAAAAACATCCGCTTTGTCAGCGTTAAGTGACCAATGAGTGCGTTAATCTTAACGAAATAAGGTGGTACCACGGAGAAATTCGTCCTTTAGCTAGGACTTTTTTATTTATAAGGAGCAAGTTATGAAAAAACTCGAAACCCATTACGATCCAAAACGCGTCGAAGAAGGCCGTTATTTAGCCTGGAAAGAAAAAGGCTACTTTAAAAGTGGTGACTTAAATAAACCAAAATTTTCTTTAGTGATCCCACCCCCGAACGTCACCGGACAATTACATTTAGGCCATGCTTGGGATAATACTTTCCAAGATATTATTGCCCGTTATAAAAAGGCAAAAGGTTTCGATGTTTTTTATATGCCCGGAACTGATCACGCCGGCATTGCTACCCAAGCAAAGATTGAAGAAAGACTACGTAAAACCGGACTTTCTCGTTATGACTTAGGTCGCGAAAAATTCTTAGAAGAAGCCTGGAAATGGAAAGAAGAATACGCCAATACGATTCGTCGTCAATGGGGCAAACTTGGACTTATGCTTGATTATGATCATGAGCGTTTTACCCTTGATGAAGGCTTAAGTAAAGCGGTCACCCACACCTTTGTGGAATTATATAAAAGAGGTTATTTATATCAAGGTGAACGGATTATTAACTGGGATCCGGTGTTTGAAACAGCCTTAAGTAATATTGAAGTTATTCATAAAGATGTAAAAGGTAGTTTCTATTATTTTAAATATTATCTTGAAAATAGTGACTTTTATTTAAGTGTTGCAACCACGAGACCTGAGACAATGTTTGCCGACGTTGCCCTTGTTATTAACCCTAAAGACAAAAAACACGCTAAATACCTTGGTAAAACTTTTATTAACCCAGTAAATGGTGAAAAAATACCTTTAATTGCCGATGATTACGTCGAATTAGGGTTTGGGACTGGGGTTATGAAATGTACACCTGCCCATGACGCTAATGACTTTAAGATTGGTGAACGCCACAATTTAGCCCGGCCAATTTGCCTTAATAAAAATGGCACCCTTAATGAACGCGGTGGAGAATTTAATGGTCTTGATCGTTTTGAAGCCCGTAAACAACTCGTCGAGAAGATGAAAAAACTTGATTTACTTATCAAAATTGAGAAAATCACCCATAATGTTGGCCATAGTGAACGAAGTGATGCGATCATTGAACCTTACCTTTCTAAACAATGGTTTTTACGGATGGATGATTTTGCCAAACAAAGCATAATTGATCAAGGAAGTGATGATCCAATCAATTTCTATCCGAAACGGTTTAATAAAACATATTTAAATTGGATGAACATTGCTGAAGACTGGTGTGTTTCGCGCCAAATTTGGTGGGGACACCGTATTCCGGCCTATTACCACAAAGTTACCGGAGCGGTTGTTGTTAGTGAAAAACCACCAGTAGATATTGAAAGTTACGAACAAGAAACGGACGTCCTTGATACATGGTTTAGTAGCGCTTTATGGCCGTTTAGTACTTTCGGATGGCCAGAAAAAACCGCAAATTATGAGCGTTATTTCCCAACGGATGTAATGGTCACTGGTTATGACATTATTTTCTTCTGGGTATCACGGATGATTTTCATGAGTAAAGAGATGACCGGTAAGAAACCGTTTAATGATGTGGTTATTCACGGGTTAATTCGTGATGAACAAGGCCGTAAGATGTCAAAATCACTTGGTAACGGCATTGATCCGATTGAAGTCATTAATAGTTATGGGGTTGATAGTCTTCGTTACTTCCTAGCAACCGCAAGTACCCCTGGCCAAGATGCCCGCTTTAGCGAAGTGAAGATTCAAAGTAGTGTGAACTATTTAAATAAAATATGGAATGCCGCGCGCTTTATCCTAATGAATTTACCAGAAGATTACATTCCAAGTGCGATTGACTATAAAGCAGTCGATGCCATTGACGGCTTTATACTCCATAGATACAACGAAACTGTTAAAAAAGTCACAACTTTAATGGATAAATACGAATTAGGACTCGCAAGTACATACTTATATAACTTTGTTTATGATGATTACTGTTCTAACTATTTAGAAATGGTGAAAGTTGCCTTAAATAAAGAAGGAAATCATCAAAATACTTATAATGTCATGTATCATACTTTACACGGAATCTTAATGATGATTTATCCTTATTCACCCTTTATTAGTGAAGAAATTTATCTTTCTTTACCGGGTGCCAAGGAATCAATCATGCTTGCAAATTATCCTAAAGCCACTACCAAACATTTTCCAAAATATAATCATGAAGTCAGCGTTATTATCGATTTAATCCGTGAAATCCGTAACTTTAAAGCTAGCAACAGCCTTGCTCCAAACACAAAAATGAACTTATATATTAATGAACCTTCCTTTGATTTCACGCCGTATTATGATGTCCTTAAAAGACTAGGTTTTATTAGTGAATTTAAAAATGAATTGATTCCAAACTTAGTGGCTAGTGTCCTTTTACCAAGCGGAAAATTTGGGCTAGAAGTAGAAATTGATAAAGCTGCTTTAATTATTAAATTAGAGGCTGAAATATCAAGTCTTGAAAAGGAAATTGAACGAAGCACGAAAATGCTTAGTAATCCGGGCTTTAAATTGAAGGCACCTGCCACTAAAGTGGCCGAAGAAGAGGCAAAAGCGAAACATTATGCCGAAAGTCTTGCCCTTGCCCAAGAAAAACTAAAAACATTGCGATAAAATACCTATTTTCCTTTTACTTATTAGTAGGAGGAAAGATTATGTATGAAATATTATCAGACTACGCTCTAAGTAAAGTTACTGGGGGCGAACCGATTACTTTAACGGCAATTATGACGATTTTAATCATTGCCGTCGTAACGGTTGTAGTTTACAAAATTTTCACATCAAAAGCGGGTTCGACAACGATTCCCGGAGGTTTTAAATTTGAGTGGAAGTAGGAAGATTAAAGATCTTCCACCACTAGAAAGACCACGAGAAAAAGCCTTATATTATGGGATTAATACGCTCACAGAGGAAGAATTACTTGCTTTAGTCATTGCCCAAGGCACAAGAGGCGAAAATGCCTTATATTTAGCCCGTAAACTGCTGGAAAGACATTATTCGTTAGAAAACATTTATAAGGTTAATGATCCACGTCTTTTAATGGTCCCAGGAATTGGTAAGGCAAAAGCATTACAAATTATGGCGATAAGTGAATTGAACCGGCGAATAGTTACATATGAAGGTGATCGTAACCATCTAAAATATGATGAAAATCGTCTCATCACTTACTATCAAAGACGGATTGGAAGACTGCAAAAAGAGATGTTATATCTAATTGCTCTTGATCGAAGGAACATGATTATTAGTGAAAAACAACTATATATTGGTAATGAAAAAGGCTTCATTTTAGATACAAAAGAAGTGGTTAGAGAGCTATTAATTATGAATGCTGAACGCTATATTTTGGTTCATAATCACCCCAGTGGGCACGTTGAACCAAGCAAAAATGACCTCGAAACGACCGAACAATTAGCCAAAGTAAGCGCCCAATTTGGTGTCTATCTCTACGATCACATAATTATTGGGTTAAACAGTCATTTTTCCTTAAGAAACCATCAAAAGTCGTAATATGGTATTAAATTAGTAGTTTTTTGTATAAAGAATTCGATTTTCCAAACCAAAACAATTAAAATGTTAGGTGTTGATTCGACGCATTAGAACATTCACTATAGTAATATTTACTATCTTAAAAAGATATCAACATAAAAGTCTTGCCTATTTTAGTGGTTTGTGGTATTTTATTATCGTTATAGCCTCACGAGCTTTAACCGCCTAGAAGTGGTTTACCGAAACGAAGAATAATCTTCTACCATCATAGCGAGTCCAAGTGAATTTATAGAAGGAGGTTAATACATGTACGCAATTATCGAAACAGGTGGCAAACAAATTAAGGTTGTCGCAGGCGAAGTAATCTATGTTGAAAAACTCGAAGTTGCCGAAGGAGAAAATTTTGTCTTTGATAAAGTTTTACTTGTCGGTGGCGATAAAGCCAAAGTTGGTACTCCATATGTTGAAGGAGCAACTGTAACAGCAAAAGTTTTAAAACAAGGATTAAATCGGAAACTTAAAGTTTTTACTTACAAAGCAAAAACGAACTACAAACGGATGCTTGGGCACCGTCAACCATACACTGCTCTTGAAGTCCTTGAAATTAAGGGCTAATTATGATTAAAGTTGTTATTACCAGTAGTGCAAAAGAAATCTTAAAGATTAAAATTAGTGGTCACGCATATAGCGGTGAACCAGGACACGACTTAGTCTGTGCTGGAGTAAGCGCGGTAGTATTTGGATCATTAAATAGTCTTGAAGATAATGAAAAAGCCTTTAAATTCACACTAAATGAAGAAAAGGGTTTAACGGAAATAGAGCCATTATATCGGCCTAGTTATAAAAACAAGATCGTACTTGAAGTGTTAATAACAAGTTTAAAAACCATTGAAGAAAGTTATGGAAAGTATCTTAGAATCCGAGAAGAAAGGAAATGAAAACTATGAAATTTATCTTAAATTTACAGTTCTTTGCCAGTAAAAAAGGGGTTGGTTCGACTCGTAACGGTCGTGACTCTGCTGGTCGGCGTTTAGGCGCAAAACGGGCCGATGGTCAATTTGCGAAAGCCGGAGCTATTTTATATCGTCAACGCGGCACCAAAATCTATCCAGGAGTTAACACCATGCGTGGTAGTGATGACACCATCTTCGCTACAGTCGCCGGAATTGTTCGCTTCGAAAGATTAGGCAAAAGCCGTAAACGTGTCAGTGTCTACCCAGTCGCTGAATAATAATGCATATAAAGACCACCGAATAAACTATCACGGTGGTCTTTTTTTATTAAATATAATAAAATATATGGGAAAGAGGTAGTTATGGCTAAAAAATTAGTGTCAATTGTTGTACCGATGTACAACGAGGAACCAATGGTTCCCCATTTTCTTGAAAAAATAGCCGAAATCATTAATGTTAATAGTGATTATTCTTTTGAGGTCGTCGCCGTTAATGATGGTAGTAAGGATAAAACTTTAGAATTACTACATGATTTCCAAAAATCGTATCGTTTTTTAAGAGTTGTTAATTTAAGCCGTAATTTTGGTCATGAAGCGGCCGTCGCAGCCGGACTTAGTGTTGCAAAAGGAGTCGCTATTATCCCTATTGACGCCGATTTACAAGATCCTCCAGAATTAATTGCCCCCATGCTTGAATTATTTGAACAAGGCTATGATGTTGTTAATGCCCGACGTGCTTCAAGAAAAGAAGATGCGTGGATTAAACGTTATACCGCCCAAAAGTTTTACAAAGTTATTGATAAATTAAGTGGAAAAGTGCGAATTCCGCAAAATGTTGGCCATTATCGCCTCATAAGTCGCCGTGTATTAGACGAAGTCTTAAAATTGCCAGAAAGTAACCGTGTTTTCCGGGTTGAAGTGCCTTATGTTGGCTTTAAAACGGCCGAAGTCGCCTTTACCCGCCCAAAAAGAGAGCATGGTGACACGCACTATAACATGAAGTCAATGATTGACTTAGCGATTAATGCGATTACCATTACTTCAACCAAACCACTAAACTTTGTCTTTAAATTTGCAATGTTTGTCGGTATTATGGGCTTTATAAGTAGTCTCACTCAATTAGTACTCTTTATTTTAGAGATGACGAATGTGTTAGTAATTCCATTTATTAATCATGGGATATTCCTTGCCATTAATATCGCGGTAATCTTAACAGCCATTATTCTTGTTAACTTAAGTTTAATCGCTATTTATCTTGCGAAAACGTTTAATGAAACGCAAAAAAGACCATTCTATGTTATAGAATCAGTAAAGGACAACAAATAATATGTTCGTTGATCAAGTTAAAATTAGTGTCAAAGCCGGGAATGGCGGCAATGGGATGGTTAGTTTCCGGAGGGAAAAATATGTTCCTAAAGGCGGACCTGATGGCGGAAACGGCGGAAGAGGTGGTTCCATCTATTTTCGTGCGACCAATAATATCTCAACATTAACGGATTTCCGTTTTGGCTTAAAAATTAAAGCAAGCAATGGTGGAAATGGCGCCATTAAGAATCAATATGGCCGGAGTGGTGATGATTTATATATTAATGTGCCAGTTGGTACGGTTGTTTTTGTTGAACCAACGAAAGAAGTCATTGCCGACTTTAAAACGGTGGGCGAAACCATACTAATCGCTAAAGGTGGCCGTGGTGGGCGCGGTAATACGGCTTTTAAAAGTAGTCTAAACCGTGTACCACGAATTGCCGAAAACGGCATCCAAGGCGAAGAATTTGAATTAACGATGGAATTAAAACTTTTAGCCGATGTCGGTTTTATTGGCTTACCTAATGCCGGAAAAAGCACGCTTTTAAGCGTAATTAGTGAAGCAAGACCAGAAATTGCTAATTATCCATTTACAACCCTAACTCCCGAATTAGGAGTAGTTATTACTCCACGCGGCAAAAGTATTGTGGCAAGTGACTTACCCGGGATTATTAAAGACGCACACCTTGGGAAAGGACTAGGGCTCCGCTTTTTACGGCATGCGCAACGCTGTAAAGTCTTATTATTCATCATTGATGGTGAAAATAGTCAAGATTATTATGCTGAATATAAATTATTACGGGAAGAAATTAAAAATTATGGTTATGGTTTAGAAAAACGACCTTTTATCATTAGTGTCAGTAAAAATGAATCGGAAGAAACTGAACATAAAATAAAAGCCTTTGCCAAGAAAGTTAAAGGTCATGAAGTAATTGGTTTTAGTAGTTTATTAAATGATAATATCGATAAACTTATTAATAAAATTGAATTAGAACTCGCTTTAGCCCCTGAAATCGAACTTGTTGATCAAAAGGGTACAAGTGTTAAATATCGTGAATACGACTTAACAACCCAAAGTGAAGAAAGTGATTTTGTTATTAATAAAGTGGGTCGGAATACTTACCAAATATCCGGTGAAAAAGTTGAAGCTCGTTATGCAAAATTTTCCTTAAATAGCGAAGAAGCAATTCTTTCACTACTTAATTACTTACGGGAGATCGGGGTTGAAAAAGCCTTAGAAGCCGCTGGAATTGAAGATGGGGACACCGTTGTCCTTGTTGACTTTGAATTTGAATATTATCGCTAGGAGGAAATATGCCAAAACTAAATGAATATATTGATTATCTTGATGGATATCTAAAGAAAAAAGTCCAAGGTTTTAAAGGCTATATTTTAGGTCTTAGTGGCGGACTAGATAGCGCCGTTGTTGCCCTTCTGGCCCATAAAGCAGTTGGCGATGATTTATTATGTGTGATGATTGATATTGATAGTGATCCTCATGATATACGTGATGCGATTTCCTTATGTGAAAAGAATAATATTCGCTATTTAAGTATAAATTTAAGTGAAGAATACCATCATCTTGTTAATAATTTAGAAAACCACCAAGAATTAACTGAACTTAGTAAAATCAACACTAAAGTTCGTTTAAGAATGGTAACTTTGTACGCTTTAGGGCAAACAAATGGCATGCTGGTTTTAGGCACTGACAATATGGCGGAATTATATACCGGTTACTTTACGAAGTGGGGTGATGGCGGTGTTGATCTTTTCGTCATCAGCAGTCTTTTAAAAAGTGAAGTTTATGAAGTCGGAAGAAGAATTGGTGTAACGCCAAATATTTTGAAAAAAGCCCCTTCCGCCGGACTATATTTTGGCCAAAGCGATGAAAAAGAACTTGGCATTAGTTATGATGAACTTGATGCTTTTCTTGTTGGTAAAAAAGTAAGTAAAAAAGTCCGAGAACGGGCATTATATTTACACAAAGTCAGTGAACATAAAAGACGGAAAATTACCGCACCAAAGGAATATAAACGGTGAAAAAAGATAAATTAAGTTTAAGTATTTATAGTGGACTTATTAGTGTCGTACTTTTTACAATACTTTTAGTATTTATAAGGATGGTGGGCGTATGATTTATGGTTTAAAAGGTATTTTAGTCGTCCAAAATGTGACGGATGTCGTGCTTAATGTCAATAATGTTTTTTATGAAGTGAAAGTGACAAACATTAGTGAAAAGACAATTGGCAGTGAAGTATTTTTATATACTTATCAAGTAATCCGCGAAGATGATGAATATTTAATTGGTTTTGAAACCTTACGGGAAAAAGACCTTTTTATGCAACTAATTAACGTCAATGGAGTCGGTCCGAAAACGGCTTTAGGTATTTTAACCGCCACCAATCCAGATCGTTTCTTTGAAGCGGTCGCTACCGAAGATTTAAGTTACTTAAAGAAATTACCAGGGGTGGGTCCGAAAGGTGCAAGTCAAATTATTCTTGATTTAAAGGGTAAGTTACAAACTGATACTTCAAAAGGTACGAACCCCCATGAAGCCGAAGTCACCCTTGCTTTAAGCAATCTTGGCTTTAAAAAGGCGGAAATTACTAAAGTTATGAAGAAAGTAAGCCTTAGAGCTTTAAGTGCGAATGAGTTACTTAAACTCGCGCTTAATGAGTTACGAAAATGAGTAAACGTTTAGTAAGTAGTGATCAAGATTTAACGGAATTAAACGTTGAAATTAGTTTAAGACCGCAACGCCTAAGTGAATATGTTGGGCAAAAAGCCTTAAAACATAATCTTAATGTTTTTATTAGTGCCGCCAAAGCGCGGGAGGAAGTATTAGATCACGTATTACTCTTTGGTCCACCAGGACTTGGTAAAACAACCTTAGCCCATATTATTGCTAATGAAATGGAAACAAAAATCAAAGTAATTAATGGCCCAAGTGTCGAAAAAGCTGGTGATCTTGCGGCCATATTAACGGTTTTAGAACCCGGTGACGTCTTATTTATTGATGAAATCCATCGTCTTCCTCGTGTCGTTGAAGAAGTATTGTATAGCGCAATGGAAGACTTTAAATTGCAAGTTATGATTAATTTAGACGGTAATGTCAAAAATTTAGAAGTCGATCTACCACCCTTTACTTTGGTCGGTGCCACGACAAGAGCCGGGGACTTAAGTAGTCCTTTACGGGCCCGTTTTGGCATTAGTGAAAAAATTGATTATTACGAAGAAAGTGACATTTTACAAATTATTAAAAGAACAAGTCGCGTCTTTGAATTACCAATTAGTGAAGAAGCGGCCACCGAAATTGCCAAAAGAAGCCGGCGGACGCCACGGATTGCCAACCGATTATTCCGGCGAATTCGTGATTTTGCTACGTTTAATGACAGTAAAATTATTGAACTCCCGCTTTGTGTTGAAGCTTTAACGCACCTCCGCGTCGATACGCTTGGGCTTGACGAAGTTGATATTGCTTACCTTACCACCCTCGTTGAACGCTTTAAAGGTGGTCCGGTCGGTCTCGAAACGTTAGCCAATGCCATTGGCGAAGAACTAACTAACTTAGAAGATGTTTATGAACCATATTTACTGCAAATCGGGATGATTGACAAAACCCCACGGGGACGAGTCGCGACTGAACTTTGTTACAAACATTTAAAAAAACCACGACAAATTTCTCTATTTTAAATTTTTTTTGAACTTATTTTGGTGTTTTACTTTATTTCGGTTGTGAAAAAATCCATTTAATAGTATTCTATTAAAGCGATTATTGACATCGACTAATTTTTTATTATGATGGAGGACCCCCTATGCGTCGACTAATAGCTTACATTACATTAACGATTGCTCTTATTTTTGGAGCAGCCGTCAATACCTTAAGCCCACTACGTAGTTTAGTGAGCAATCATGAATACCAAGAAGGTCGGGAATTTGTTTATCGAATTAGCGATAAAGAAAATCCTGATAACCAATTTAGTGATAGCACAGCAATTGATGAAGTTGCGAGCATCATGGATAAACGGATGCAAAACTTTGGTGTTAGTGAATATAACATTGCTAAAGAAGGAAATAACATTATTCGTACTTCCACGACTTTACAAAGAGAAGAAGAATATCGTCGTTTGCAAGTTTACTTAAATTACAACGCTAACTTTACCATCCGGATTGGTGATGATGACAACACTGAAGCACAATTAAGTGCTGAAGAAGTCTTTAAAAATGTCAATGCTCGGGTCGAATATCGTGGTCCATATCCATTTATCGTCTTCCCTTTAAGTGATCCAGAACTTTTCCAAACGAATATTGTCAGTGTGGCGGAAAAAATCCAAGCCGAAAAAGGTGAAGAAACCCCACCGGAAGGTCAAGATAAACCAGCGCTCGTTAAAGAAGCCACCATTGTTATGTGGAGTGACTTTAACGCTGATAAAGATAGTTACATGAACCCACAAGGGGATACTTCAGGTAAAATCTTCCTTTCCTTTGATTTCCGCTCAATGTGGTGGGATGAAGCCAAAACCGAAATTGGGGTCGCAAGTCCACTTGATGGCCAAAACCAAGAAGGGGGCAACAATTACACAACCGCACAAATTAAAAGTGCAAGTGACACTGCCCGCTACATGGCTAACGTCTTTAATGCCGGAAGTTTTGATTATAAAGTTGAATTCTTATTCCAAAATAAATATACGGCTCCATCCGTTGAACCAATTATTGTTTTAGAAAATCGCGATAATTTAGCGTTAAGCGCCACCTTATTTGCGACAATTATCACATTCTTATTAGTGACAGTTATTGCTTTTGCAATATATCGTTTACCAATTATTAGTGCCATAAGTAGCGGATTATTAACGTTCCTTGGTACTTTAGTTATCTTTAATGCCATTCAAGTTGAGTTTTCAACAAGTACCGTTATTGGCTTACTGGTAGTCACCCTTGTTAGTCTCTTTAGTACAATCTTCTACGCTGCGAAGTTTAGAAGTGAAGTGTATAAAGGTCGTAGTTTCAAAAAGGCCAACAATGAAGCAATTGCCCGTTCAAGTTTTATGACCATCGATATCTTAGTTTTATTACTTATTACTGGGATCTTTAGTTATTTCTTTGGCGGCGCCGCTTTAGCCGGTTTTGCGACCACCTTAATCTTTGGTAGTATCGTTATGCTAGCAAGTGTTTTACTCCATAATGCCCTTTTATTACCGCTTTTAGCCAACAACCATTTATCGAGTAAATCATATGGTTATTACGGCATTAATGAAGACCGGGTCCCAAATCCATTAAACGAAGAAAAACAAATATATTTTGGTCGTTTTATGAACCATAAACCGGAAGCAAAAGCAAAACTTAATACTGCAATCTTAAGTTCACTTGGCGTGATCGGGGCTGTGCTTGTCCTTGTCTTTGCCTCCTTCACAACAACCAATCCATTTAATCTTGTAAAATATGACGCGAACACGACCCGTGTTTATTTCCAAGTCAGTGAAAAAAGCGACATTAACACGAATAGTGACACGAATAATCCAAGCCTTTTATTATCCTATATTGAATTAAACGGTGAAGCCTTACCAATCGTTAAAGAAAATGGTGCCCCAGTTTATGAAACGCATACATATGACGTTCTCGAACAAGAAGGGGAAGTTGAAGTTAATGTTACTTACAATTTCTATGTTTATAAATTAAAAGGTAATTATACGGGTGAAGAAGCGGTTTCCTTTAAAACAACTGCGACCGGCACAATGCAAGATGGCTTCCTTAGTGATGCCCTTGATGAAATTGTTAAAACCTTAGATGAAAAAGCCACAATTTCCTTCAATCCTGTCCAAAAAGAAAGCTTAACACCGCACTTTGGTCGAATCGCTTGGGTTACTTTAGTCGCCCTTGCCATTATGAGTTTCTACTTAACGTTACGCTTTGGTTTAACGAGAGGTTTAACAAACTTTGTCGAAAGTTTTGTGGCCGGCAGTTTAATCTTCTTATTCTTTATGGTTACCCGCTTAGCGATCCCACCACTTGCAACGATGGGCGCCTTTGTTGCAATCTTATTCGTCAGTTTCTTAAATGTTGTCATCTTTGGCAGTATTAAAGATGTTGAAAAAGATAACTTAGCCAAAGGGATGACCCGTCGCGAAATCTATAGTTTAGGCATGCAATATACCTTAAGTGCACTTTATATTATTACCTTACTTGCAAGTATCGCTTTCTTAATCTTTACCTTACTTGGACCACTTACTATAAGTAGTGTCTATTTAGGTGGAGTAGTCGCCGTTATCGTTGCGCTTTTAATCGTCACGAAATTTAATACGCTCCTTATTAGCGGAACCCTTAATATTCTTGCGCGGATTCCGCAAAAAGGTCGTGCTAAACGGGAACAAAAAGAACGGACTAGTATTAAACCACGGTCCAGTGAACCCGAAGAAGCCGTCTTTATTGGTATTAACGACTAATATTAATTAAATAACTAACAAAAATACTACCCTTGTGGTAGTATTTTTTTATGAATGAATTTCTAAATAAAGTATTAAAGTATTATAATCTTAGTCTTGAAGAATATGAAAAATTAAGTGCCCCGGTCACTTTAAATGATTTACCATATGCTTACGCCTTTTTTAACTTTGAAAAGTTTATGATGCGGATCGAAGAAGCCATTAAAAATGACGAAGAAGTCGTGATTTATGGTGATTATGACGCCGACGGAATTATGGCGACAAGTATATTAAAAAAAGCCTTTTTAAAACGCGGTAAAAATGTTTATACGATGATTCCGAGCCGTTATAAGGATGGCTATGGCTTAAACGAAAGGGCCGTTAATCGCCTCCATAAACGCGGGATTACTTTAATTATTACCGTTGATAATGGCGTTAGTGCTCATAAAGCAATCAAACACGCCAATAGTCTTGGCATCGATGTTTTAGTAAGTGATCACCATGAATTAAGCGCGACCTTACCTGATGCCTACGCCGTTTTACATCCCGATTTAAGTTCTTTACCCGCCATTAATAGTTGCGGGGCATATATGGCACTTGTTATAAGTTACGGATTACTTACATATTATGATGAATATTTAGTTAGTTTAGCGGCAATCGCCACTTTGGCCGATATGATGCCTTTAGTCGACCGCAACCGCACAGTCGTTAAGTTAGGTATCAGTTTTTTAAATATAAATAAACCATTTAGTGTTTCGACTTTAAATGGGAGCCAACTATTTGATGAAGTATCCCTTGGAATGCGCGTTGCGCCCCGCATTAACGCTTTAGGACGTTTAAGTCAAAACTATGAAGCTAATATTTTAGTCGAATACTTTACCACCGACGATGTAAAAAGAATGTATGACATCAGCGTTTATGTCGAAAAAGTATATGAAGAACGCAAAAATCTTAGTAAAGCCAGTGAATTAAGTGAAGAAGAACTAAATAATCCCGCGATTGTATTATTAACCACTGAATTAGAAGGGATTTTAGGGCTTATTGCTCAAAGTTACTTATTGACCCATAATAAACCCGCACTTATTTTTACCGAAAGTAGTGAAGATGACACGCTTATTAAAGGAAGCGCGCGTAGTAGCAGTGGTTTTAACGTTGTCGAAGCCTTCGCCACGTTAAAAGACTACATACTCGCCAGTGGCGGTCACCCTGAAGCAGGCGGATTAACCATTAAAAAGGCTGATTTTCTAAACTTTAAACGTGATTTTCTTGCTTACGCCGCCCTACATCCTTTAGTTTCAAAGAAAGAAAAATATATTGAAGCGCACTTTGAAGATCTTAATCCGGAAAACTATAAGATTATCAATAATCTAGCCCCTTTTGGCTTCAAATTCCCCTCGCCAACCATCAAAATCGTTGACGGAAATACCTATAAATACACGTACTCACGCGACGGAAAACATATTATTTCAACCTTAGAAAACGGGATAAAACTCATTGGTTTTAGCCTTGGTGAAGAAGTGAGAAATAAAAAAGAATTTGCAATTTACGGCACTTTTTCGCAAAGTGAGTTCCGGAATGTTGTAAGTATTGAGTTTAAAATCAAGCAAATAATTTAAAAACTCCTTTCAAAGAGTATAAATGTTTTGTATCTATTTATAGATATGGTAATATTATTATGTAGTAAGAAAAGGAGGAATATAATGAAAAAAAGAAATTTACTTTTACTACCTCTTTTCATGCTTGTTTTAGCAGGATGTACAAAACCACCTGTCGCAAGCAGTGAAGAACCACCTGTCACAAGTACTGAACCCATTACTGATGATAGTGAAGAATTACCAAGTGTAAGTGAAGAACCACCAACCTCTGTTGATGAAACGGTTATCACTCCAATCAAAGACGCTCGTCCAAAAGAAGGCACAGCAGTCACTGTTCAAGGTGTTGCTACAGCCGTTTATGGCATGTCAGGCGGAAAATTCGGCGCCATCTTACAACAAGATGATCACGCGATTACGCTCCCATTCCTTTTAGAAGCTGATCTTGCTCTATTTGCTATTGGTGATGTAGTCCAAGCTTCTGGTACTATTAAAACCTTTAATGGTTTAATTCAACTTGATACCCCAACTGTTAAAAAAGTTGATGTCACCATGGCTGCCCCAGTTGCTCATGTCTTAACCACATGGGATCAAGCTGCTATGGAAGGCATGGATGCCCGTTGGGTTAAAGTCGAAGGCTTACAAAAAGTCGGTGGCGTTATTGATCCAACCAAAAATAGCCCAATCGATGTTAAGTTCCCAGGCGAAGCCACAACCTTCCAACTCTACATGTCTGGCTATATTGCCACTGCTGACAAAGAAGCTTTAGCGACAAAGATTAATGACATGGGATCAACCGATACCATTAACTTTGAAGGACCACTTGGACGTTATAATAACTTCCAATTAAATCCAGTCAATGAAGCAACCGTCACCATCGTTAAAGGTGAACCACCAGTTGGTCCAGTTGCTCCAACTGCTTTAGCTTTTAGCCCAGCATCAAAACTTCTTAAAGGAGCCGAAACTTTCCAAACTACTTTAGTTCCTACCCCTGGTGATGCCACTTTAGATGGATTAGTTTATGCTTCAAGTGATGAAGCCGTTGCTACCGTTAGCGCCACCGGTTTAATTACCGCTGTTGCTCCTGGTCTTGCTGATATTACTGCAACAGTCGACACCGTCGTTGGTACCTTCAAAGTTGAAGTTATTCCTGCAAATGCTACTGTTATTGCTTCCCCAGCCACCAGCACTAATATGACCCCAAGCGTCAACGAAGCTGAAAAATTTGGCTTTGTCCCTGCTGACATTTATATTGCTGCTGAAAAAGGATCCGCTAGTACAGTCGTTGGTTTATATGCTGACTTAAGACTCTACGGAAACCGTGCCGATGGTAACGGAAACCTTTTATCCGTTTATGTCCCAACTGGCAAAATGATTACTAGTATCTCTATTGATTTTGGTGCAACCACTAATGGTGGAACCGCTGAATTCAAACATGGTGATCAAACTGTCGCTTTAACTAACGAACAAGTCTTAAATGTGAGACATGAAGTTAATAGCATCGCCGTTAATGGTTTTTCCATTAAAAATAACCTTTCTGGCGGCACTTCAAACCCACAAATTTGGATTACTAAGATTCTTCTTGTTATTGAAGATGGCACCCCAACCTCTGTCCTTCCAGGACAACCAAGTGACTTTACCCCACCAGCCCCAGTTGTCGTTGAACCAAAAACGATCGCTCAATTCCTCGCCGAAGCTGATGGTTTTGAAGCCATTATTACTGGTGTTATTACCAATTTAGGACCTTACAGCTCATTTACCATTGAAGATGCCACTGGTGCAACCCACTACCGTGTCTCTGGTAAAGACGCTGCTTCTAACCCATTAGGATTTGCCGTTGGTGATCAAGTTACCGCCCACGTCAAAAAAGCAACATTCAAAGGCTTACTCCAAGCTGAATTCGTTGCCGACCAAGTGGTCGTTGCTGGCCCAGTTGCGTTCCCAAACACTGCTGTTGCCTTAACTTCTGTTTTAGCAGCTGACTTATTACCAAATTCTGGTCGTAGAGTTACTGGTGAACTTACTGTTGTTAGCTATTCCGCTGACAAATATGGAACCAAAATTCTCGTTTTAACCGACGGAACAAATGAAGTCAATTTAAAACTTGACAACCGTCTCCCAAATTTTGTTCAATTTGATTATGTGGCTACTTTAGTTGCTGGCGATATCGTGATTCTTGATGGCGCAGTTATTTCTGTTGCAAGCAATACTCCATTACTCGTTGCCGACAATGCAGCCCAACTCGTTAAAAAGACCGTCTAATACGGAATAATTAACTTTATTTATAATTATGAAAGATCTCTGGACTTCCCAGAGGTCTTTTTTTATTCTGAAAGTTCGGATATATGAATATATGATAATTTTGCTATAATAAAATATAGGAGAAAATGAAGTGGAACCAATTAAAGATCCAAAGTTACCGTTACCGGAAGTACATTCCTGGACCGACGTTACTGACGTCTATTTTCTCTATATTACTGATAAAAAAGACCGCGATAACATCCAAAAGGCATATGACTTTGCCAAACTTAAACACGAAGGCCAATTTCGGAAGAGCGGATTACCATATATTCATCATCTAATTGAAGTTGCTTATATTTTAGCTTCGTTAAACGCTGGACCAAGCACAATAATTGCCGGACTTTTACATGATGTCGTTGAAGACACCGATTGCACCGTGAATGACATTCAAAAAGAGTGGGGTAAAGATGTCGCAATGATTGTTGATAGCGTCACCAAGATTCAACGCTTAAAACTGAGTAAAAAAGGTGATGATAGTTCCTTTGTCTATGAAGATCACCGCAAAATCTTTTTAGGAATGGCAAAAGACATCCGGGTAATTATTATTAAACTTGCCGACCGTCTCCATAATTTACGCACTTTATATTACTTAAAGCCCGAAAGGCAACTTGCGATTGCTAAAGAAACAATGGCGGTTTACGCCCCGATCGCCGGACGCTTAGGGATGGGAAAAATTAAGGCAGAAATGGAAGATTTGAGTCTAAAATACATCGAACCTGATGTTTATTACCATGTCCTTGAACTTGTCGAACAAAAATCACCAAACTTACAAAAAGCCCTTACCGAAGTTAGTAAACGGATTGCCGATATTTTATATAAAAATAATATTAAATTTGAAATGAAATTTCGCGTAAAATCAATCTATTCCATCTATAAGAAGATGAAAGAGAAAGATAATGATTTTGATAAAATTTATGACTTAATGGCCTTACGGATTATTACCCCTACCGAATTAAATTGCTATGAAATATTAGGCTTAATCCACGCGACATATCGTCCAGTGACGGGACGCTTTAAAGATTATATCGCGATGCCGAAAAGTAACATGTACCAAAGTCTTCACACCACAATCTTTAGTGGGGACGGGAATGCGCTTGAAGTGCAAATTAGAACACCAGAGATGGATCAAATCGCTGACTCTGGGGTTGCGGCACACTGGGCATATAAAGAAGGTACAAACTATAATCCGGAAAAAGAACAACGTGAAATTGAAAATAAATTACACTGGCTCCGGGATTTTGTCGGTATTAGTTATCAAACCGGCGATAATGCCAAAGAATACATGGAAACATTAACCAAAGAAATCTTTGAAACTAGTGTTTATGTTTTCACACCAAAAGGAAATGTGGTTGAATTACCAAGCGGGGCGACTCCCCTTGATTTTGCCTATAAAATTCACACCAAAGTCGGTGATAGCGCGGTTGGAGCGCTCGTTAATGATAAACTAGTCGCAATGAATACTCCGCTTAAAACCGGTGATATTTGCGAAATTAGAACAAGTAAGACCGCGACTGGTCCCACTGAATCATGGCTCAACATTGCCACGACGAATAGTGCCCGAAATCACATTCGTAAAGTTTTAGCGCGTAAAAATCAACTATTAACCCGTGATGAAAATATTGAAAAAGGGCGGGGATCATTAAATGATGCCTTTAAAGAACGTGGGTTTGCCGAACATGAAGTCGAAACACATGTTAACAAGCCCCAAGTATTAAAACATTTTGAAGTTAGTGACTTTAATGAACTATTATTGCTCGTATATTCACGGAATGTGACGCCAAGTTCGATTTTAGATTACTTAAAACTCGATCGTCGCGATCATATTGGCAAAATGCTTAGTAAAGGCCGAAAAGTAGAAGATGCCAAAAATCCAGTGCTTGTGCCAGGGGCCGGTACGGTCGCCGTTACATTAGGAAATTGCTGTACGCCAATCCCAGGAGATGAAATCGTTGGTTACATTACCAAAGGTAAAGGCATTACCGTTCACCGCGTCACTTGCCCAAACATCGCAAAAGTAATTGACCGAGCGGTCGAAGTCTTTTGGAATCCTAATAGTCAAACAAAACTATACCCACTTGATTTAAGTGTAAAGTGCCTTGACCGGGACAATCTATTAGTCGATATAATGAATGCTTTAAGCCAAGCAAAGGTTACCCTTAGTAAAATCAAAGCAACATACCATCCAACAACGAGAACAAGTGTGATTGATGTCACGATTTTGATTGGGGACTTGACCCAACTAAGCGGCGTGCAAAATATAATCGGTCAAATTGACTCAGTGTACAAAATTGAACGTGTTTTCCATTAAAAAATCATCAAAAGTAATTAATTAGTAGTTTTATAGTTATTAAATAGTATATATTGCAATTAGGATAAATTGACTATATATGTTTTTTAATTTATAATTAAAACGTCCAAGACATGGTTTTACATAATAGTTCGGGTAAAGAGACTAGTTGGCAGGTGCGAAACTAGCGAAAACTATAATGTAATGACACCATCGAGACATGTCCTTAAAAAATAAGAGGACCGTAGACGTCGTTACCGTCTTGAGTGCGTTATTTTAACGAAGTAAGGTGGTACCGCGGATCTTGTCCGTCCTTATACTGCCTTTTTTTATTTAATAGGAGGAAATTTATGGCAACCATTAATAGTCCAAAAGGAACCCACGATCTCATTGGGAATGAAGCACGTGGCTACAAATATATTATCGATATATGTGAAGAAGTTGCATCTTTATACGGTTTTAATCCGTTACAAACCCCAATCTTTGAAGCAAATGAATTATTTGCCAGGGGCGTAGGAGACGCAACCGACATCGTCCGTAAGGAAATGTATGTTTTTAAAGATAAAGGTGACCGCTTGATGGCGCTTCGCCCCGAAGGAACCGCTGGGGTAATACGTAGTATTATCGCCAATAAGCTTTACGCCACAAACGATTTACCATTACGCTTCTTTTATAGCGGACCGATGTTTCGTTATGAAAGACCACAACTTGGTCGTTATCGGCAATTCCATCAATTTGGCGTCGAAAGTGTCGGAATCGGTGGTGTTTATGATGATTTAGAAGTTATTTTACTCGCTATTCACACTTTACAAGCCCTTGGTTTTGAAAACATTACAACCCGAATTAATAGTTTGAGTACAAGAGAAACCCGGGAAAAATATAAAGAAGCGTTAAAAAATTATTATGCCGGACATTTAAATGAAGTTTGTGAAGACTGTAAAGTGCGTTATGAACAAAATCCTTTACGGATGTTAGATTGTAAAGTGGAAAGTGACGTTAAACTCGCGACTGGCGCTCCTCAAATTAGTGATTTCTTAACGGAAAACGATAAAAATGACCTTGATTTCATTAAAAACGCCTTACTAGGCTTCAATATTGAAACAACCATCGATTATACGTTAGTCCGTGGCCTTGATTATTATTCAGGAATTATCTTTGAATTCGAATACCTTCCTCCTTCAGGAAAAAATTATGGGGCAATCGGCGGCGGTGGCCGTTATGATAAGCTCATGAGTGATCTTGGTGGCCCAGTTATGGAAGGAGTCGGTTTTGCCTTTGGCTTAGAACGTCTTTTCAACATCTTAAGCGAAGAAGGGAAACTTGAACACGCCAAACTTAGTGATGACGTCATGATTATTAGTGTGGGCGAAGAAGCTCGCTTTGATGCCTATAGTTTATTAACTAGTTTACGGACCAATGGCGTCCGTGGGACAACGAATTTTAGTGATAAATCATTTAAATCACTCTTTAAGATTGCCGAACTTCGTGGGGCAAAATATGCTCTTATTATCGGCGAAAATGAAGTTAATAACCAAGTTGTTAGTGTTAGAAATTTAGAAACACAAGAACAAATTGAAGTTTCTTACCAAAAAATTGTTAATCATATCCTAACTCTATTTGGCTTAAGTGATGATTATTACGCGCATCACCACCATCATGATCATGATGAATGTTGCGGAAATTGTAAATGTGGCCATGATCACGACCATGGTGATGAAGAATGTCATTGTGACTGCGATTGTGAAGGCGAATGCACATGTGGAGAATGTAGTTGTGAATGCGAACACTGTAACGGCAATTATAAACATGATGAAGAATGTCATTGTGACTGCGATTGTGAAGGCGAATGTACATGCGGAGAATGCAGTTGTGAATGTGAACGCTGCAATGGCGGCAAAAAGGAAGAATAGGTGGAAAATATGTACCGAACTATTGAAAATGGCTTAATTAGTGAAAAATTAGTAGGAAAAACAGTAAAAATTATTGGTTGGGTTGCCAAGAAACGTGACCTTGGTGGTTTAACATTTGTGGACCTACGCGACCGAAGCGGGATTATTCAAGTGCTAATTAATGAAAATGTTGAACGGCCAGAAATCCGTAATGAATACATTTTACAAATTGAAGGAACGGTCGTGCTTAAAAATGTTCCAAACCCAGCATTAAAGACCGGTAAAGTTGAAGTAGTCGCAACTAAGGTGACTTTAATTAATAAAGCAAAGAATCCACCGCTTATTATTGCCGATGAAACTGATGCGTTAGAAGATGTCCGCTTAAAATATCGCTATTTAGATTTAAGAAGACCCACTTTACAAAATAAACTCATAACAAGAGCAAAAATAACAAAAGCAACGAGAGCATTTCTCGATAATGAAGGCTTCATTGAAATTGAAACACCAATTTTAACCAAGTCGACACCGGGCGGAGCGCGTGATTATCTTGTCCCTTCACGTTTAAATCCCGGAACCTTTTATGCTCTTGCGCAATCACCGCAAATTTATAAACAATTATTGATGATTGGCGGCCTGGAAAAATATTATCAAATTGCTAAATGCTTCCGCGATGAAGATTTACGAAGCGATCGGCAACCAGACTTCACGCAAATTGATATTGAAACTAGTTTTATGACATATGATGAAGTTCTTAATGTCAACGAGAGATTATTACAAAGAATTTTCAAAGAAGTTGTTAATTATGACCTTAAATTGCCATTAAAACGTTTAAGTTATCAAAAAGCAATGGAAGATTATGGTAGTGATAAGCCAGAAACTCGCTTTGAAATGTTTATTCAAAATGTCCATAGTGCTTTAAAAGATGAACCTTTCTTTAAAGACTTTCCCGAAGTGCGGGCGATTGTTGTAAAAGATCACGAAAATAAACTAAGTCGTAAGGTAACTGATGAATTTAACATTATCGCTAAACGCTATGGTTTAAATTATTTTGCCTTACTTAAGTATGACGGAGTTACTTTCACGGGTGGATTTGCGAAAAATATCACCAATCCTGACCAACTTGTCAAATTACTTAACCTAAAAAAGGATGATGCCGTATTTTTAGCCTTTGGCGTCCCTCTTAATCGGATTCTTAGTGCGCTTGGGGCATTACGTTTAATATTAGGAAAAATGTTTAACTTAATTAACACCAAAGAATTTGGCGTTTTATGGGTTGATTCCTTCCCATTATTTAGTTATGATCCTGAAACAAAGAAATATGTTAGTGAACACCATCCATTCACCCAACCACTTGATAAAGATGTCCATAAACTCGATACAAAACCTGAAGAAGTCTTGAGTTATGCCTATGATATCGTCATTAATGGTTATGAAGCGGGTGGCGGTAGTATGCGGATTTATGATCAAGATATCCAAAATAAGATTTTTGAAATTCTTGGCTTAAGCACAAATGAAATTGATTACTTGTTTGGTTTCTTTATTGAAGCTTTGAAATACGGGACACCCCCACATGGTGGGATTGCCTTTGGGCTTGACCGCTTAACGATGGTCTTAAGTGGTACCGATGATATTCGTGATGTCATTGCTTTCCCGAAAAACTTAAAAGGCGCAAGTCTGATGAGTGAAGAGCCTTCAAAAGTCACTAATTTACAATTAGAGGAATTATATATTACAATTAAAAAAGGAAGTGAGGACTAGATTATGTTTTTTAGAAAGCGAAATAATGTTGATGCCTTAAGCGTTGCCGCCATTCGCGCAACCGTTATTGATGTCACCAATAAGGCAAATAGTGGCCACCCTGGCATGGCAATTGGGAGTGCCCCTTTAGTTTATAATCTTTATAAAAATCACCTTAAAATCAATCCAAAAAACCCAAACTGGATTGCTCGTGACCGTTTTGTATTAAGTGCAGGGCACGCGAGTGCATTACTTTACACCACCCTCCATCTTGCTGGATATGGCGTTTCGATTGATGATTTAAAAGCGTTCCGGCAACTAAATAGTATTACTCCAGGTCACCCTGAGTATTACATGACCCCCGGAGTTGATGCGACGACAGGACCACTTGGTCAAGGCTTAGGAAACGCCGTCGGGATGGCATTAGCAGAAGCGTCCCTCGTTGCCCGCTTTCCTAAATATACCCATTTATTAAGTCACTATACGTATTCTCTTGTCGGTGATGGCTGTTTGCAAGAAGGGATAAGTCAAGAAGTAATTTCTTTTGCTGGTCATCAAAAGCTCAATAAATTAATCGTCTTTTATGACGCAAATGAAGTAACACTCGATGGTCCACTTAGTGATTCCTTTAGTGAAAATGTTGAAATGCGTTTTAAAGCCAGTGAATGGAATGTGTTAAAAATTGCTTCAGGAAATAACTTAAGAGCGATTGATAAAGCCATTAGAAAAGCCAAAAGAAGTCAAAAACCGACCCTTATCATCATGAAAACAATCATTGGGCAAGGTAGTCGTCAACAAGGAACCCATAAAGTTCATGGCTCACCACTTGGGGAACTCGATGGCACATTTGCCAAAGGTACATACCTTTATCCAAATGCTCCCTTTGAAATTCCATTACCAGTTTATGAAGGGATGCGGAATGCCATCGCTAAAAATGGCGGAAAAGCCTTTGAAGCATGGACAAAAGCTTATAGTGCTTTAGAAGAAGATAGTGATGTCGAAGCCACTGATCTTAAATTATCTTTAAGTGACGATACGGCCGATATCCTTAATAAACTAAATCTTAAATTTGAAGATGAATTAAGCGAAGCGACCCGCAATACAAGCGGCAATGTCCTTGCAGCTTTAAATCGTCATTTACCGCATGTTATGGGTGGAAGTGCTGACGTCGCTAGTAGCGTTATGACAAGTATTAACGGCGAAACAAACTTTACGGCGAATAATCGTGTGGGGCGTAATATCAATTTTGGTATTCGGGAATTTGGCATGGGTGCTATTAGTAACGGGATGTTACTCCATGGCGGAATTAGACCATATGTTGGTACATTCTTAATCTTTAGTGATTATCTTAAAAACTCAATCCGCCTTGCTGCCTTAAGTCATATTCCAAATATTTATCTATTTAGTCATGATAGCGTTCACCTTGGTGAAGATGGTCCAACCCATCAACCGATTGAACAATTAGCCATGCTCCGTGCGACCCCAAATCTTGATGTATGGCGGCCTGCCGATGCCCGCGAAACCTTTGTAGCTTGGAAGACCGCATTACTTAGTAAAAATCGCCCGACCGTTTTAGCCTTATCACGGCAAAAATTACCAATTATGCCCGGAAGTAAGAGCAAAGACGTCGAAAAAGGTGGTTATGTTGTCAGTGCCGAGAACAAGAAAAAGAAACTTGATTTCATCATTATTGCCACTGGTAGCGAAGTAAATATGGCTTTACGCGCCCAAAACGCTTTAGTGCTTAAAGGCCATAACGTCCGTATCGTCTCAATGCCATCAATTGAAGTCTTTAGACGCCAAGAGCAAAGTTATAAAGACGAAGTTTTATCCTTGCCAAAAGATAAACGAATCGCGGTGGAAATTTTAACTAGTATGGGATGGCACGAATGGGCTGATCATATGATGTGTTTAGACCGCTTTGGCTTTAGTGCGCCACAAAAAGATATTTTAGATCATCTTAAATATACGGCCGAAACGTTAGCCCGCATTGTCGAAGGGCACATTGATCCTTCAACTTTAAAGGCTAATGAAACCCTTTATAGCGGGACGGACGAAAGCAAATTACCGCCAGTGATTCCTGGTTTAGATGAAGAAGCACCCGAAGAATTATTAACGGTGCCCGAAGAATTCGCTGAAGATTTCATTAATGATCCGGAAGTAACTGCCGAAAAAACCGAAGATGGCGAAAAAGATCATCAAGCAAAGAAAAAAGGTAAAAAATAAATATTAGTAATTAATTAGTAGTTATTTTTAATAAAAGGTGGCAAGTCCACCTTTTTTTATTTGTGTATTTTCTTCCGTTATGTCAAAATGATATCAAGCGCGGAGGGGTATTTATGCCTTATTGTCAATATTGTGGAAATGAAGTTGGAACTGATCATCGCTTCTGTTCAAGATGTGGAAAAGAACTCGCCCTAAAAAACAGTGAAGCTACTACTGAAAATAATAAGATGAGTGAAGCTTATGTTTTAGGAGTAGTTGGCATCGCCCTTATTTTCTTCTTTTTCCCGGCGGCCCCGCTTGTTTCGTCAATTGGCCTATATAAAGCGGATAAAACCAATGATGAAAAAGCATTTAAACTTTGTTTGGTAGGCACAATTGTCTCAATCTTGATGATTGTTGTACCGCTTTCGTTGTATATTCTATATATTTTAAGTTTAATGTTGTAATTTTATTACTACTTATGGCGATATAATATTGATTTTTTTGAACGCTCTTATTGAATTAAGAGTTTTGTTCCGTTATAATAATAACGAGGTAATTTATGGCAGAGTATGTTTACATTCAAAACTATAACAAAAAAGGGACCATGGGTATTTCCCACCTTGTTTTTGACCAAATCGCTGAAATTGCCACGAATGAAGTAGCGGGAGCGACTGTTAGTCAACGTAAAAAGAGTCTTTACTCCCTATTTAAACCCGTACAATGCACAATTCGTAACGGGATGGTTACGGTTAAAATTTCCGTCAAGGTTAATCCCCGGACTAATGTTAAAGAAGTCGCCCGTGAAGTGCAAGAAAACGTTGCCACCCAACTCAACTTAATGACCGAACTCATTCCTTTTAATATAAGTGTCGAAGTAATCGACGTTGGCTAGGTCATGAAAAAAGAAAATTCACCCAAAAATGTTAATCGTAATTTAAGACGAGCACTAACATTTTTTTTATTTATCCCTTTATTATCGAACTTAATTGGTAATTTTATTGGCATCAGCAGCCATTATACGTTTTATTATTATGGTTACAACAGTGTAGCAATTATTTCGCGTCTTTTGGAAGACACTATCACGAATGTTGGTTGGCGCATCTTTACCCTTGGCATGCTTACAATGATTACTAGTGCGCTTATGTATTTACTATATGCGAAAGCCAAAAAAGGAAAACTATATGCTTTTATCATTGGTTTTGTGCTTTATGCCGTTGATTTTAGCCTTGTTTTTAGTATTCATTATTATGAAGGAGCGACCGGAATTATCGTTTCGAATTTCATTCACTTAATGATTTTGTTATACTTTGTCGTGGTAGGATTATTATTCTTACTTAAAAATCCCCGCTGGAGGACTCGCTATGATTACGCGTAATAAAAGTCATGAAATCGCAGTAAGTGCATTATATGCGATGTTAATTAAGATCAAGAACAATCAACCAATTGAATTTAGCGAAGTGGTCAGCACTATTAGTGAAACACCATACGACGAATTACCGCTTTTCTTAAAAGAAACGCTTTTATATTCTTTAAAACATTATGATGAAATTATTAAAAACATTACACCGCATTTAAAAGACTGGAAGTTTTCGCGCTTAAATCTTGTGACTCAGGCTATTCTTATTTACTCTTATGCCCATTATTACTATATTGGTAATGTAAATAAAGCTGTTGTCATTAATATTGCCGTCAAACTCGCTAAACTCTATTTAGTAGAAGATGACTACAAATTCATTAATGGCGTCCTTGATGGAGCCCTTAAGTAATGCGCGAAGTCTTAACAATTAGTAAACTTAATGCATATGTTAAAAATATAATCCATGAAGATCCCTTTTTAGCATTTGTTGAGGTGCGCGGCGAAATTATTAACTTAAAACGCTACAATAATGCTGCTTACTTTACCTTAAAAGAAGGTGATCTTGCGCGAATTAGTGCGGTTACCTTCAATATTCGCTCTTTTCCCACGACTTTAAAAGACGGAGATGAAGTCTTAGTTCGCGGCCGAATCAGCGTTTATGAAAAAAGCGGAACTTACCAAATCATTTGTCATGAAGTAAATTATTATGGTTTGGGCGCCAAACTTGTTGCCCTGGCTGAGTTAAAAGTAAAACTTGAGAATATGGGTCTATTTAGTGCTGATAAAAAACGTCCGTTACCAAAATTTCCCCGTGTTATCGGTATAATCACCCCTAAAGATAGCGCTGCACAAAGCGATTTGATAACAAATATTGCAAGACGCTACCCGCTCGTTACTTTAAAAATAGTAAATGCTACCTTTCAAGGGGATAATGCTCCAGGTTCATTAATAAATGCCTTTAACATTTTAAATGAACAAGATATTGATGTATTAATTATTGCTCGTGGAGGCGGAAGTAGTGACGACTTATGGGCTTTTAATGATGAAAACCTAATTTTGGCGCTTAGTAAAAAGAAGATGCCACTAATTAGTGCAATCGGGCATGAAATCGATACAACTTTAGTTGACTATTTGGCTGATGTGCGAGCAAGCACCCCCACCGGTGCCGCCGAATTAGCTGTTCCTGACCAAAATGAACTTAGACAAGACGCGTTAAACCTTGAAATAAGGCTCTATAACGCGTTTAATACGAAGTATACCCATTTATCCACCTCCCTTACTAATTTAATGTCTAGGCCGGTATTAATGAATTTTAGCGCTATTACTAATAACTTAAATACAATGCTTAATAATGTCACAATAAAATTAAGCGCGAATATCACGAAAATTATTAATAAGTACGAATTACTGAATGAAAACTATAAAGAACGTCTTAATCGATCGATGTTAGTGAATATGGCTGCCTTAAGTGAAAACCTTACCCATCAAAAGGCAACCTTAATGTCATTAAATCCTCGTAACATCTTAAAAAGAGGCTACGCATTCATTAGTAAAGAAGATGAAATTGTCGCTAGTGCCATCCAGTTAAAACCGAAAGATCAAATTAATATTCAATTCAATGATGGTAGTGTGAAAGCCATCGTCACTAAAGGAGAAGAAAATGAGTAAAACCTTAACATTTGAAGAAAAATTAGCAAGACTTAATGTCATTGTCACGGAACTTGAAAGTGGAAAACTTAGTTTAGACGCTAGTTTAACCCTTTTCGAGGAAGGTAATGCCTTAAGCAAAGAACTAGCGGCCGAACTTAATGCCGCCAAGTTAAAAATTGATGAATTACAAGCAAAATAACCATTAAATGGGCTTTTAGTTGTTTAATAGTAACTATTTAGTAGTTTTTTATGTAAAGATTAATGTTATAAAATAGTGTTTTCAGCACTATTTTTAATTAAGGGAGGATAAATTATTCAAGTGAAAATATTATGTAAACTAAAAAGTTTAGGTATAATGATTATATGAGCAAAATAATACTTCATATTGATTTAAATGCCTTCTTTGCAGCCTGTGAAGAGATTAAGGATCCTAGTTTAAAAGGGAAACCGATGATCGTTGGTGGCGGCGGACGAAGAGGAATCGTTAGCACCGCCAATTATGCAGCGCGAAAATACGGTATTCATTCGGCAATGCCTACCTATAAGGCTATCCAATTATGCCCCGAATTAATCATTAGAGAACCCGATTTCAAACTATATCATCACTATTCTTCGCTCTTTTTCAATTATATTAAGGATAATTTCTCACCTTTAATTGAAGTTGCTAGTGTTGATGAATGTTATGTTGACGCAAGTGAAGTATTACAAAATGATCCTGCTCCTTTAAAAACCATCCTAAACTTACAACAAACCTTACTAAAGGAATTAGGACTAAGTTGTTCAATCGGCGTTGCTCCCACTAAATTCCTTGCTAAAATGGCGAGCAACTTTAAAAAACCGCTTGGTATGACCGTATATCGTCGCCGTGAACTTAAAAATACCTTGTGGATTTTACCTATTACGGAGATGTATGGCATTGGTAAAGCAACGGCACCACGACTCCAAGCGCTTGGCATAAAAACGATTGGCGACTTAGCAAATAACAAGAGTGAAGATGTTAAAAACATGCTTGGGAAGAGTTATTTTACATTCCATGACTGGGCAAATGGTTATGGGAGTGATGCGGTCATCGTCGATGAGGAAGATCCCAAAAGTATTGGAAATTCACAAACATTTCTTTTTGACACCGATGATTATGATGAAATAACCGCCTTATTTAAAGAACTTTCGATGTCGGTCTCTAAAAGAGCAGAAAGAGAGAATAAGGTAGGACTTACGATTCAAATTGTTATTCGCTACTATAATTTTGAAACCGTAAATCGAAGCGTCACCTTAACTAAACCTACAAACAAACAACTTACGATCTTTTATGAAGCAATGAAGCTCTTTGATCGAAACTACAAGGATGAACCAATCCGACTTTTAGGGGTTACTTTACAAAACTTAAGTGATGAAGGTAGTTTAGTTGAACAATTATCACTTTTCGATGACTTTACTACGAAATCAAAAACTGAAGTTATTATGGACTTACTTAATGAAGAATATGATAAACCAGCATTCATCAAACTCAGTGACATGAAGAAGGAATAAGCATGATTATAAGTGAAGCAATTACGCGATATACTGATTTCCTATATTTTGAAAAGCAATTATCAAAAAATACAGTAGGAGCTTATCTTGATGATATCCATCAGTTCATTAATACTTTTACTTTTACTGACACTACCGAGATCAGTCCCTTCTCAATTACCGATTTTATCAATTTAGAAAGTCAAAAAGGCCTAAGTAGCGCGACGATTGTTCGCCGTCTATCAAGTGTTTATAATTTTCTGGTTTTTTTGAAAGATGAAGGGGCTCATCCTTTCGAATTAATGAAAGTTATTCGACCCCGGGTTAATAAAAGTTTACCAACTTATTATACGAATGAAGAAATTGAAGGCCTTTTAAATGCTCCTGATCAACATAGTCATCGTGGCCTTCGTGATAAGGCAATGCTTGAGGTCATGTATGCCAGCGGACTCCGGGTGAGCGAACTTTTAAGTTTAAAGCGTGAAGAAGTTAATTTCAATCGTGGAATCATTAAAATTCGTGGAAAAGGTGGCAAGGAACGCATTGTCCCAATTGGCGAATATGCGCTTTATACATTAGTCGATTACATTAATGATGTACGTCACCATTACGAAAAAAGTGATAAGCGGACCATTTTTTTGAATCAAAGTGGACGCCCCATTAGCCGCCAATACTTTTTCAAAATGATCAAAGAGTATGCCGAAACTTCCGGAATCACCAAAAATATATCACCGCATAGTCTGCGCCATGCTTTTGCAACCCACCTTTTAGAGTCCGGTGCGGAATTACGCGCGGTTCAAGCCATGCTTGGTCATACAAATATCGCGACAACGGAAATATATACTCACGTTTCCGCTAAAAGAATCATTAGTGCCTACGACCGGATTATGCAAAAGAAATAAGATTATTACTTTATTAAGTAAAAAGGGTGAATTCGTGTCGTTTTATAACGTAATTTGCTATAATATTTACGAATTAAGAAAGGACAATTTATGGAAAACAAGAAATTTAAACGTGTCTTTTTAATCGTCATGGATAGCGTTGGCATTGGCTATATGAAAGATGCTCACCTTTTTGGCGATGAAGGAAGCCATACCTTACTGCACGCCGCCCAAAGTAAACCGGAAGGATTAAAGATCCCGGTCATGGAAAAATATGGTTTAGGAACTTTAAGTGACATTCCTGGCGTTAAAAAAGTTGATAATCACCCTAATTCTTATGTATTTAAACTAAATGAAGCAAGTAATGGGAAGGATACAATGACTGGTCACTGGGAAATGGTCGGTATTCATACGAAAAAACCTTTCAAAACCTTCACTGACACTGGTTTCCCAAAAGAATTAATGGATGAACTTAGTGAAAAAACCGGATATAAACTTATTGGTAACTATTCGGCAAGTGGAACGGAGATTTTAAAAGAACTCGGTGAAGAACAAATGCGCGATAATAGCCTTATCGTCTATACTTCCGCCGATAGTGTTTTACAAATTGCGGCTCATGAAGAGGCCACTGGATTACAAGAATTATATCGGGCGTGCGAAATTGCCCGGGAAATTTGTATGCGTCCTGAATACCTTTTAGGCCGGATTATTGCTCGCCCTTACCTTGGAAAAGACAAAAATTCCTTTAAAAGAACGACAAATCGTCATGATTATGCCTTATCACCAAATGAACCTACTGCTTTAAATATCTTAAACGATAACGGCTTAACGGTTAGTGCAATCGGCAAAATTAGCGATATCTTTAACCATTATGGTATTACTAGAACGCAAAAAACCGTTAGCAATCAAGACGGGATGGATAAAACCATTGCCCAAGCCAAAGAAAACGCCTTTAACGGTCTTATCTTCGTTAATTTAGTCGAATTTGATAGTGAATTTGGCCATCGCCGTAATCCTTTAGGCTACGCGAATGCCATCGAAGAATTTGACGTTCGGCTTGGCGAATTACTCGAAGTCGTAACTGAAGATGATTTAGTGTTAGTAACCGCCGATCACGGCAATGACCCAACATGGCACGGTACTGATCATACTCGCGAAAAAGTGCCGATGATTGCTATATCCAAAGCCTTCAAACATGGTCGTAAATTAGCGGAACGTGATACCTTTGGTGATATCGGTGCCACCATCCTTAAAAACTTCGGCTTAAAACCAACAAAAACATTAATTGGCACCCCAATTAACGAATTAATAGAAGATTAATTAAGAAAATCACAAAGAAAAGCGCTCATAAGTAGCGCTTTTTTTATTTTGTCGAAAAAAAGTTTATTTTTTTGTACCTAAATGTACTTTTAAGTTGTAGTTATTAGTATGTTTAAGAAAGGAGAAAATAAACATGCAAGAAGAAAAGCGCTTTATGCGCATCAGTGACTCGGGAACTGCACAAAGTGAGTTAGAGCGTCCCAAAAAACATTTAGCGGCAATGTTAGATTGGTTTAAAAGGGCATTAGAATACGAAACTTTCCTTTTAACTAATTCATTACGCTACAAAATTCGCCAGGGGGAGGTATATGAGATTGATTTTGGCCGTAATGTCGGTAGTGAACTTAATGAAAGGCATTACGCTGTCGTTTTACATCATAGCGACGAAGATGCGCAAAATATTGTTGTCGTGCCGTTAACAACCAAAATCCATTATAGTTATGGCGAAGCAATTGAACTTGGCTATTTGGAAGGAATAAGGACCAATGAAAAAAGTTATGCCAAAATTAGTCAAATTCGCACGGTCGATAAGGCCCGTATTTATCTGCGACCAATTATTAGTGAGCGGACTGAGACCACAAGTCGCCGCCAATTTGGTCCGGTCACAAAACTAACTGGCGATCAATTCAAACTAATCATCAGCGGGATGAACAAGTTGATAAATAACAAGCTTTAACCCTATTAGTAGTTTTTTAGTAGTTTTATTTCTGTGGATAACTCACTATTCCAAAAGATAATAAAACAATGACTGATTACGGATTATTACCCACAAATAGTTATGTAATCAGTCTTTTTATATTGTTTTGTTTACATAATATTCCTTATTGAAAGTAATAGTAATTTCACAATTTACCCTTTATTTGTGGATAACGCCAATCTTTTGTTTCTTCTCCTATTATTTGCGTGTTAGTAGTTTTTTGCTATTCCCTAAATATTAAAAACGCCCATTTGTTAAAGGGCGTTAATTCACTGACTATTTGTTTTCTTATTTAAGAAATGTATTAAAGCAAGTTTGAGTTAAGCGGTTGTCGACTTTCTTATCATTCGCCTCTAAATACGCCTTATTCGCCCTCAGCACTTCAACAAAGCCATTATCAATGTCTTTTACGCACAAGGCGATGAGCGTGCTACTATCGTATCCACGGCTTGGATCTAATTTATCGGCAACATAAAGCACTTTCCCAAGTTGTGACATCTTCTTGTCCCCGGTTGCATGCACTTTAATGGCATCTAAAATAACCTTATCTTTAATCAAAAACTCATTCTCCGCCATGTAACTACCAATAAATTGGTGGTGGGACCATGAAGGAAGGTCGAGAAATTTTGGAAAATGTTCGTTCATAAGTCGTTCTGTCTTGTTTTTGGGCACTTCTTTACCAATATCATGGAGAAACCCGGCGATAAAGGCACTTAAGGCATCAACATCGTTGGCGATTGCGATTAAGCGACTCAATTTTGCAACCTCAAAACTATGGAAATAACGTTTATCACTTAATAATTTATTAATCCGGTATGCAAAGTATAGTTTATTTTGACCAATATATTCAAGAATTGAACTTGGAATATCAAGAGATTCAAAATGACGGACGGCACTACTAGAGACATTACGTAGCGGACCACTTATTTCTTGCATGTTAAAGCGGTTTTTTAAATAGTCACTCAATGTACTACCTTTCCGCTTATAAACTAATATCGTTGCATTCTTGGCGATTTCATCAGGATTCATCCATTTATCAAACACTTCCGCTTGATCTTCCCCAAGTAATAAGAAAAGCTCATCATCCGGGAATTTTTCTTTAAGTTTACTTATCGTTAGGTAGGTATAATTGGTTTTACCTTCATTTTTTTCTTCAACAAGCGATATTTCAAAGCCTTCTTCACCATTTATTCCCATTTTAAGCATGTTTGCCCGATGTTTAAAGGGGGTATCAACTTTCTTCCACACTGTTGAGGGGGAAAGCAAAAAAAGCACCTTATCAGCGTTTATGGCCTTCTTGGCAGTTCTGGCAATCGTTAAATGCCCGTTATGTAACGGATCAAAACTACCAGGATAAATGATTATTTTCATTTTGGTAATGCTATTTTTGGATCTTTTGTATTGCGACGGTACAAGACAAAGGTCCGTCCCTTCGTTTCAATAATATCGCTATTTGTTTGGGTGGCAATAATCATCGCCATTTCTTTAGTTGTCTCTTCGACACTTTTTAGAAGGCTTACTTTAATTAATTCACGGGCGGTTAACGCTTTATCAAGTAAGGCGATATGGGTTTCACCGATATCGTTTTTACCAAGTTGATAAAGGGCTTTTAATTGATTGGCTTTACTCTTCAAAAAGAGTTTTTGTTCTTTATTTAACATATTTAAATCTTACTTTCATTGTAACTGATGGCTACTCCCCGAGGAGCGAAAATACGGATTACACGACCGTTTCCTTTAAAGCTTACGAATCCAAGACCATTCCAACTCACATCATATTTAATATCTTCATGGGTGGTGAATTCAAAGGCATCTAAATCGCTTGTTTTATCGACTAAATGGGAAATAGGGCTCGTCTTTTTGAGGGCAACAACATTATTAAAGGTGCTATCAGCCTTACTTGTTTGACTGCGGCTTAGTTTCACTCCTTCCGCAAAATAGAAAGTAAAGGATGTGAATGGACCACTCACAAAGTCAAGACGGGCAATACCGCCAATTAAGATAGTTTGTTTTGGCATTAATTGGTAGGTACGGGCTTTAATTTCTTTGCGGGGTACTATTATTTTTACAACTTCTTTCTCGGCTAAACCTAAAAGACTATTATTAATCGAGATTCCGGGAGTATCAAAGATCGAACGGTTTTCAGAAAGAGGAATTTCTTGGACCGCCAGCGTAGTATTGGGATAAATACTTGTTGTAATAAAACGGCTTGTTTCGTTTTTATAATTACGTAATAACGTTTTAATAAGACTTGATTTACCACTACTTACCGCCCCAATGAAATAAACGTCTTTTTTATGGTAATGTTTCCTAATTTCTTCCATAACTTCAACGATATTATAGTTTTTAGTACTACTTGCTAAAATAATTTCTTTAACGTTTAATGCTTCTTTTTTAATTTTATTGGCGACATATTCTTTTAACTTCTTCTCATTTGTCTTTTTCGGTAATAAGTCAAATTTGTTGGCCACCAAAATAATATCAAGACCAGCAAGGGCGTGATTAATTTCATGGTTAAAGGATGATTCAAAATTAAAGACGTCGACCACATAGACGACTAAGGCCTTTTTCCGTTTAATATCATCAATTAAGCTCATAAAATCGAGCGTTACGATTGGTTCTGCTAATTTGTCGGCGCTATAATGATGCGTTTTAAAACAGCGTTGGCATAAAAAGACATCATCCCGTTCTAAATGAGTGCTTGGGACATAACCAACTTCTTTTTCATCTTCACTTTGGAGTACGACTCCGCAGCCATAACATTTTTTAACTCTCTTCAGTTCTTGAACCATAAGTATGCCACTCCTTTAATTTATTTTTCCTATGTAATCTACGACGTAACGGCCGATCAATGATCCGATTGAAGCGTGTTGTCCATTGATCTTCAGAAACAAGTTTATCGGTCAATAATATTTTAACACCTAAACGGTTTGCAAAGTAGACATCTGTTAATATTTGATCACCAACCATCATTACACCCTTCAAATCAATTTCTTCGTTTTTAAGGAACTTTTTTGTTCGGCTTCTAAGTGGTTTACGGGCACCGGCAATATACTTTAGATTCGCGCTTTCAGCATATTCTTTAACCCTTTTTCCGCGATTGTTAGAGACAAGATATACTTTAAGCCCTAAATCTAGTAATTTCTTTAAGTATTCTTTTGTTCTATCGCTCGCCGTTAATTCTTTATATGAAGCAAGCGTATTATCTAAATCAAGTAATACCGTTTCAACCCCAATTGCTTTAAAAAAGATAGGGTCAACTTCATATATATTCTTAGCGTAATAAGTAGGGACAAATTTCTTCACTCTTTTTCTCATTTCTATCCGTATTAATTTTACCATGAAAAGTGCCAATTTATTATAAATACATATTTATGATAAAATTACGATATGGAACTAAACAAAAAACAAGAATATCTTTTAGTTGGAGGCATGACTTTAGGTTTAATCGCTGGCTTTTTAATGCCGCTTATTGGCTTAATTATTCTGGGAAGTATGGGAAGTTACGCATTTAAATCTACTAATAATCTACCAAAAGAGCAAAAAACCATGATGATCATGGCTTTTGTGGTCATTGTCTTATATTATCTTTTAACAATAATTTTTAACGTGATGAACCCTCCCGTTGTCGAGGATCCATCAACTGTTAGTCAACTATTAATCTTCATCTAATAAGTCGAAAATCGACATTTGTTCATAGTTATCGTCAGGTTGTTCTACTTTGACGGTTTCCGCTTTGACAATTGGGGCAAACGCTTTAGTGTTTTCATCAATTAAAGGAATTTCTTCGCTAAAGACCCCATTTATCATTTCTTCTTCGGCAAGTTCGTTAATATTTCGCTTGGCGTATTTGTCAATTGGCGTCGGGGCTAAATCGACTATTGATAATGGTAAGATAACATTTTGATTTGTTAAAGCGTGTAATTTAAGGTTTTGCGCGTTCTTTTGATATTTAAAGACACTAATGACGGTGTGCGGGTCACTTTTGAATATTTTCATAACATGTTGGAGCCGTCCTAGGCGATTTGTGGTGGCAAAGTAACTATGATCTAAAAGCCGTAAATGGCCTTCCATTGTCACAACCCCGGTCCTTGTTCTTGTTTCGGGGTCAACACTGATCACACCGACAATTTTATCGGTTTTATGCTTATTAATTGCTTTAACGCCACTCGCTTTAAGACCTATGACACTAACTTCATTTTCATTATAAAATGAGGCAGCACCGTTCTTGGTAATGACTAATAAGTCACTATTCCCGGTTGTTAATGTGACATCGGCCAGTTGATCGCCACTTGAAAGCCGCATTGCTTGTAATGGTCTTGTGTAACGTTGCGCGACAAAGTCTTTGACGACACTTCGTTTAATCATCCCATTACTAGTCACCATCGCAAAATATAAATCTTCGCGGAAGTTTTTGACATTAAAGGCACGGATGATTTTTTCTTCAGGATTCATTTGCACCAAATAGTTGATGTGTTTTCCTTCATCCTTCCATCGTCCTTCATTTATTTCATAAACTGGAATATATAAGTAATTCCCAAAATTAGTAAAAGCAATTAAGAAATCTTTTGTATTTAAAAGACTGCTCGTGACGAGTAAATCACTACTTTTGACCCCCGGCAAGGCATTGTCGCCGCTACTTTTATATGATTTTAAACTACTCCGTTTAATATAACCATCACGAGTTAAGGCGACCATTACATCTTCATCGGCGATTAAATCTCGTTTATCAATTTGAATGACTTCACCTTTTTCTTGAATCTTGGTCCGACGATCATCACCAAACTTTAATGCAATCCGTTTTAAGTCTTTTATTATGACGTTATGGAGTGATTTTTCGTTTTCCAGAATGTCTTTTAATTCACTAATATTTTGGGTGATTGTTTCTTTTTCATTAATTAATACGCTAATATCGGTATTACTTAATTTATAAAGTTGGAGCATAACGATCGCTTCGGCTTGTTCTTCACTAAAACCATAAGCTTCAATAATATTTGCTTTAGCATTAGCCTTATCGGTGCTTTTCCGAATTAAAGCAATAATTTCAGTGACGACACTGATGGCTTTAATAAGGCCTTCAATAATATGGAGTCTTTTTTCAAGTTTTGCTAATTCAAAAACACTCCGTCTTCTAATTACTTCAACTTGGTGTTCAATATATGTTTCAACTAATTCAAGAATATTTAAGGTTTTTGGCCGATTATCAGCAATCGCCACGACGTTCGCGTTATAACCAGTCCGTAATTGTGTACGATTGAATAAATACTCTAAAATAATTTCGGCATTGGCTTCTTTTTTTAGTTCGACGACAATTCGTAAGCCACTGCGATCACTTTCATCACGAACTTCGATAATGCCATCGACATTATGATTTTGTTCAATTAAACCAATTTCCCGTAAAATAACACTTTTATTTGCTTGATAAGGGATTTCGGTAATGACAATATTTTGACCGTTTTTATCTTTTTCAATCGTTGCCTTGGCTTCGACTTCAACCCGACCTCGTCCGGTCTCATATATTGCATCAAGCCCTTCACTTTTATAAATAACCCCGCCGGTTGGGAAGTCAGGACCTAAAATAAACTTACGGATATCGCTAATTTTAGTGTTTTTATGAGTTAATGTATAAATAATGGCATCAACAACTTCGCGTAAGTTGTGTGGGGGAATTTCAGTAGCAACGGCAACGGCAATCCCTTGACTACCATTTACTAATAAGTTTGGAAAACGTGATGGTAAAACAATTGGTTCAAAGCTTGTATCATCAAATGTTAAATTTTCATCAACTGTTTCTTTTTCAATATCTAACGTTAATTCACTGGCTAATTCATTAAGCCGTGCTTCGGTATATCGATAAGCCGCCGGACTATCACCATCAATACTCCCGTTATTACCTTGGAAATCAATAAGCGGATAACGTAGGTTCCAATCTTGGGACATCCGGGCAAGGGCTTCATAAATACTAGAATCACCATGGGGGTGATATTTCCCCATAACCATCCCGACAGTGTGGGCACACTTCTTCATTGGTTTATTAAAAGTCGTTCCTTCATCATGCATTGCATAAATAATGCGCCGTTGGACTGGTTTTAAGCCATCACGAGCATCAGGAATCGCCCGATTTTGAATAACATATTTTGCATATACGCCAAAACGTTCCCCCATTACCTCATCCATCGGTAATTCAAGGATTGTTTCTTTTGTTTCTATAACTTCATTCTTTTTTTGCTTCTTCGCCATATTATTTCACCTCATCAAGGAATGTATCATAAGCGTTGAAATCAACGTTTTCTTCAATCCACTTCCGTCTGACACTTGCATCTTTACCCATTAAGACTCGGACCCGCATTTCGACGAGTAAAGGATCGTTGATACTAATGCGAATCAGTGTTCTTGATTCCGGATTTAGGGTTGTTTCCCATAGTTGATCACTATTCATTTCCCCAAGCCCTTTGTAACGGGTAATTTTATATCCTGGACCGATTTTTTCTTTAGCAGCTTCTAAACTTTGATCGTCATATGCATATTCAAAGACGAGTTTTTTATTAACTTGTTTGCTAACCCGGTAAAGGGGTGGAACAGCCATATAAATCATTCCTTCTTTAAGTAATGGTTTCATATAATGATAGAAAAATGTTAATAATAACGTTTGAATATGGGCACCATCAGTATCCGCGTCGGTCATAATAATGATTTTTCCGTAACGGCAATCATCAAGATCAAAGTTTTGGCCAAAGCCGGCGCCAATAGTGTTGATTAAAGTCGCAAATTCTTCGTTTTTAAGCATTTTATCAACCGTATTTGTATCGGTGTTAAGGGGTTTACCCCGTAATGGTAATACCGCTTGGTGAATGCGGTCCCGCCCACTTTTGGCAGTACCACCAGCACTATCACCTTCAACGATGAAAAGTTCATTTTTCTTATAGTCTTTACTTTGGGCAGGTGTTAATTTTCCGCTTAATACGATATCATTTTTAACTTTCTTCGTCTTCCGTAAATTTTCTTTGGCTTTCCGGGCAGCGATTCTTGCATTTTGGGCATCGACACATTTTTTAACAAGACTAACGGCAAATTCGTGATTTTCCGCTAAATAATAAGTTAATTTAGTATAAATAAAGTTATTCATCGCACTATTTGCGTCATTCGTGCCAAGTTTCCCTTTAGTTTGACTTTCAAATTGTAAAATACTTTCGGGAATCCGAAGACTAATAATTGCCGTTATTCCTTCCCGAATATCGTTTCCGTCAAGTTTCATCCCTTTCCGGACGAGATTATGTTCGGTGGCAAAATCATTGACAGCCCTTGTTAAACCAGTTCTAAACCCGGTTTCATGGGTCCCACCATCGCGGGTTCTTAAATTATTAACGTAGGAAAGGACGGTTTCGCCATAATCATCACTACAATATTGCATGGCAATTTCCATTTCCATTGGATGGACTAATTTTCCACCATTGGTGAACGTATCTTCAAAATAAATAACGGTCCCTAAGGGGGTTTTATTTTGATTAATAATGCCAATATATTCAATTAAGCCATTTTCATAATAAAATTCTTCACTTAAACCCGTTCTTTCATCTTTGACAAGGAATGTAACCTTATTTAAAAGGAAGGCACTTTGTTGTAAATGACTCGTAATCGTATCCCATTTAAATTCTAAGTTACCAAAGATTTTGGCATCGGGCTTAAAGTTAATGACCGTTCCGGTTTTATTGGTGGTGCCAATAACTTCGAGGGGGACGACAACTTTACCGCCATTTTCATAACGGAGGTGATGGACTTTTCCTTCACGGTAAACGATAACATCAAGCCATTCGCTAAGGGCATTTGTCACCGACGCCCCTACCCCGTGAAGCCCGGCACTTGTTTTATAGGTTGATTCACTAAATTTACCACCAGCGTGGAGTTGTGAAAACACTAAATGGACGGCAGGTTGTCCTGTTTGTTTATTGATACCGGTTGGAATACCTCTTCCTTCATCGGCAATTGTAATTGAGCCATTTTTATGCATTGTGACACTGATTTTGTCACCAAATCCACTCATAGCTTCGTCAGTTGCGTTATTTACTACTTCCCAGACTAATTGGTGAAGACCGATAATATTGGTCGCTCCAATATACATTCCGGGACGTTTTCTAACCGCATCGAGTCCTTCTAATACTTGGATCGAGTCAGCGGTATATTGTTCTTGATTTTTCTTATCTACCATTGCATTTGATTCCTTTAGCGCTTACATTTCTTTGTTATTATAACAAATAATCACTTTATTTTATAATCCTTTATTATTCCTTTATACTTTATAGGGAGGGTATTATGGAAACTTTCTTAAATGTATTACTCTACTTCGCCGTTGGGCTTGGTGGCTACTTAATTGGATCAGTAAATAACGCGGTTATTATTAGTAATCTCTTCTTTAAAAAAGATATTCGTGAGTACGGTTCAAAGAATGCTGGAGGTACAAATGCTGGCCGCGTTTTTGGTCGTAAAGTCGGTGCTTTAGTCATGATCCTGGATGTTTTTAAAAGTATTATTTCCTATTGGCTTATTACCCTTATTTTCTTATTTACTAATCTTGGGACCAGGATTGATTATAACGCTGCCTTACACTTTGCGATGATCTTAACAGCCCTTGGCCATTGTTATCCTGTGTTTTATAAATTTAAAGGGGGCAAAGCAGTTAGTGTTGTTGCCGGTTTTGTGGTCGCCACGAATTGGCTTTTGACCCTGGTCGGACTTTTAATTTACTACTTATTACTTAAATGGAAAAGAATTGTGAGTTTAGCCTCAATCTTAACGGCCTCTTCCCTTGTTCTTCTTTCACTATTATTACTTATTGCCCCGTTGCGGCAAATTAGTTTTTATCCCTTAGCAAGTCAAAACTTACATTATTATATTCCGACTTTAATCGGCTTATGTATTCTCTTAATATTAAAGCATCGCACGAATATAGAGCGATTACAAAAGGGAACCGAAAATACGATTACTTGGATAAAATAAGTAACTATACAAACAAAAAAAGAGGGTGTTATGCCCTCTTTTTCTTTTTCTTTTTCTTAGTTATTGTTGGCTCATCCCACGCATGATTTCCCGGACTTGTTTTTCACTTGGTTTCCGGCCCATCATCGTGAGCATTGCGCGAATTTGTTTTTCGTTAATTGGGGGATTTTTCTTTAGTTGATCTTGGAAGATTTTCCGACTAATGAAGAATCCGGCGACCGCACCAACGATAAGTGCAAAAACCGCAAGACCAATTGCTGCCCATAAATCCATTAGGCACGTCCATCATAACTTCCGTCAGTAGTTTTGACTGAAATTACTTCCCCTTCTTCAATGAAAAGTGGGACCCGTAACCGGAGACCAGTTTCGACAACGGCATCCTTGGTGGCGTTAGTAACGGTATTACCTTTGACGCCTGGCGCACATTCCGTGATTTTTAAACTTACTTTTGGTGGTAAAGTAACTCCAAAAATTTCATCATCATAGCTTGCCATTTCAACTTCACTATTTTCAACTAGGAAATTTAATTCCCATGTTAAGGCTGTTTTATTGAGTTCGACTTGTTCATAAGTATCTGTATTCATGAATACTAAAAGATCGCCGCTATCGTAGAGATATTGCATCTTTTGTTTGTTGATACTAATGCGGTCAAGTTGATAACCGCTGTTATAGGTTTGTTCGGTAATTGCCCCACTCCGGACATTTTTAACTTTTAATTTAGCGACCATTTTCCGCATCGCTGTTTTATTAAGTAAGATGTCAAGGACGTGATAAATTTCACCACCTTCAGTGAAATAGTTACCGGGTCTTAATTCTGTTACGTTAACCATAAACTAACCCTCCTTCTTATAATTTCTTATTTCTTTTCGCGGTGGATAGTTACCTTATTGCACCGTGAGCAATATTTTTTCTTTTCGATCCGTTCAGGATTCGTTTTTTTATTTTTGCTCGAAAGATAGTTTTCTTCTTGGCATTCTGTGCATCTTAATTGAATATTTACTCTCATAATCTTCTTTTCTCCTCTAATTGCTTGTATATAATAGCATACTTTAACAAGTTTTTACTAATTATTATATATATTTATATAATTACGCTTCTCCTAAAAGCACTTTTAAGTCATTTTTAAATGTTTTGGTCTTAATCATCTCAATTTCTAACTTATAAGGGGCATTCCCGGCGACGTAAGGTGTTTCTAAAATCTTTGGTAAATGGCTTAAGCGTGGATGATAGATATATTTGATTAAAGTATCAAAGCCAATTGTGCCAAAACCAAGGTTTTCGTGGCGATCTTTACCGGCACCCCGGACATTTTTTGAATCGTTGATATGGACTACTTTTAAGTAATTAAGTCCGATGATACGATCAAATTCTTCTAATAGACCATCAACATCATGAACGTCATAACCAGCATCATTGACGTGACATGTATCAAGGCATACGCCAATTTGTGCTTTATTATGGACCCCGTCAATAATCGCCTTAATTTCTTCAAAAGAACGCCCAACTTCAGTTCCTTTGCCGGCCATTGTTTCAAGGGCAATCGTTGTCCCGCTTGTGTCATTATCTAACACCAAATTTAAGCCTTCAATAATTTTATTAATGCCAACTTCGGGACCCGCCCCCACATGGGCGCCAGGATGTAAAACAACATTTTTTATACCAAACGCTGCTACTCTTACGAGTTCTTCACTTAAAAAGCGGACCGCGAGTTCAAAAGTTTCCGGTTTTACGGTGTTTCCAAGATTAATAATATAAGGCGCGTGGGCGACAATATTTAAGACATCAAGTCCTTTTTCCTTTAAATAGAGTAAACCTTCATCAGCATGCATCCGTTCTGTCGGGATTCTTACCGTATTTTGTGGCGCACCAGTATAAATCATGAAGGTATTTGCCCCATAACTTAAGGCTTCATCAATTGCCCCTTTATAATAATGGGGACCACTCATGCCAACATGGCTACCGATAATTAAATTATTCATCTTGACCTCCTCTGGCTCTTTTGGCGCGTTGTTCTTTAATCGATTTTTTAATTGTTTGCCGTTTATGGAACCATTTGACTTTCGCAACGGCTTCTTTAACTTTTTTCTTATAACGCGGCCGAACTTTTTTCGTTTTAGTGGTAGCAACTGTCTTTTTAATCTTAGTATCAAGTTCTTTTTGTTCCGGTGTTAAGCTTCTTTTTACTTTTTCCTTCTTCTTAGCTTCGACAAATTCATCTTTGCGGAAAGCAAGGGTTTTAAAAGTAACGCCAAGTGCTTCAACTTTCGCCACAGTGTCTAAATCATCGTGATCAAAGAAGGTATAGGCATCACCTTTATTATTATTACGCCCCGTTCGTCCAGCGCGATGGAAATAAAACTCTAAATCATAGGGGAAACTTAAACTTAAGACATGACTAACATCTAAAATATCAATACCACGCGCGGCTATATCACTTGCCACCACGACTTGGAATTCATTATTTTTAACTCTTCGAAACATCGCTTTCCGTTTCCGACTATCAAGTTCACCGGTTAAAAGTCCGATTTTATGACCTCTTCCACTTAAAAATTCATAAAGGGCGAGGACATCTTTATTGGTTGATCCAAACACTAATAATAAGTATGGGTTAAAGCGTTTAATAAACTGTTCAACGACTTCAAACCGATTTTGATGATGGACATCAATTAAATAATGGGTGACTGTTTCACTGGTTTTATCTTGTTTATCAACGTCGATAACTTGTTTAACGCCAGTTTTTAAGGTGACAAGGTTGGCAAGTTTTTGCGGAATCGTTGCACTAAAGAGTTGCACAGTCTTTGCATCAATAACATTTAATGCTTCGGATATTACGTCATAAAAGCCTGAATCTAAGAGCATATCTCCTTCATCAAGGATAACGGTATGGACCGTTTTAAAACTTGTAACATCTTCATTAATCAATAAATCTTTAAAACGTCCCGGGGTGGCAATTAATAAAGCTGGTTTATTTCCTAAACGTTCCTTATTACGACTTTTTTCAAGACCACCGGCCAGTAATAACACATCAATATTATGATATTCTTTATTAATTTCTTGCGTAAAATCATATATTTGGCGGGCAAGTTCGCGGGTTGGGGCTAAAATAACGGCTTGTATACCATCATCCTTATTAAGTCTATTTAATAAAGGGATTAGAAAACTATGAGTTTTTCCGCTTCCCGTCTTCGCTTTGACAATTAACGAATCGCCTTTTAATGCCAGGGGAATAATAGCCGCCTGGACTTCACTCATTTTTAAATAGCCATGTTTATTTAAGACATTTATTAATGATTTATCAATATTATACTTTCCAAAATCCATACTATTTCCTCCTTATATTTACTATATAACTACTAATTTATAACTATTAAATTACTTTTGACCGCTTTTAACGACTTTTGGCGGGAATTCATGCAAGATACTAATTACTTCCAGTATTGGGTCAATATCTAGCAAGACTTCTTTCATTTTCGTAAGGAATATGTTCTCAATTTCATGCGGTAAATCTAAATAGTTATAACCGGCATTTAGAATATCACGCCGGACATGATGCGGTGCATCGCCACTGATATAAAGATCATAACCTTCCTTTTGCGCTTGATTCCAGGCGCGACTTCCGCCGCCACCAATTATAGCAACAGTGTTCACTTCTTCTTTACCACCTTGCACTAAAAGACCATAAGATGCATTTAATTTGTCTAACGCATAGATTGTAAAATCTTTAATGTTCATAGGTGATGATAATTTACCACCTCTTGCCATTGGGCTACCTTCAAGCGGTTTTACATCATTTAGTTCTAATGCGGCGGCTAAAGCGTCATTCATCCCATTAGGAGCTTCATCAAAGTTGGTGTGCATTGAATAGACCATAACCGGTAAAGCATCGATTTTAAGGGCTAAATCTCTTTTTTGTAGATCTCTTTTAAATACTTTTGAACGCGGACCATAAATAAATGGATGGTGGGTAAGAATTAAATCTGGATTATGACTTAATGCTTCGTCGACAACTAAAGTGTCAAGATCAAGAAGCAAAACAATCTTTTTAATTTCTTTAACTTTTTGTCCGGCCATAAAACCGACCCGGTCCTTGTTCTTTATGGCGATTTTACGAGGATATAATCTACCTAATTTTGTTAATAACTTCCGTGTTTCCATTAGTTTTCATCCTTTACTTTTATAGCTTTTTCGATTTGTTTTTGCATTTCTAAAAGTTCATCACGTTTTTTGACGCCAATTTCTTCTTTGGCCAATAGTTCTTCATTTCGAGTATACACTTGCCGCCACTTATTGATGAAGGCTGGTGATTTTTCACTTAAGTTATAGGCACCAAAGAGCGTTTCCACACCACAAACAACACATGGAGCATTAACGGCGACCATAATTTCATAAAATTGGCCTTTATCTTCAATAACTTTTTCATTAATGATGGTAAAGCCAAGAAAACTAACGAGTCGACGTAATTCTTGTTCACCACCGTTTGGCGCTAAGACGAGTTTCTTGATATGATCAAGTTTAGTAATTCCTTTACTCAATATCTCACCAATTAAGTCGCCACCCATGCCGGCAATATTTACGGTATTAATATTTACTGGTAAATCAGTTAATCCGTCTTTTAAAGCGATCTCGATTTGTCCATTACTTGGTATACCAATTTCATTTTTCAAACGATTATAAGGACCTTTTTTATTTTCACTTGCGTAAACATAGGGGTGTCCTAACTTGTTTAAATATAAAGCAATCTTTCCGTGATCACTCCCAATATCGGCAACGACATCATCACTATCGATATAGTCGGCAACAGCTTGTAGTCTTAAAGATAACATTAATTACTATGTCCTCTTAAACCTTTGGTCCGTGATGGGTGCCGTAATTTTTTAATTGCTTTTGCTTCAATTTGCCGAATTCTTTCCCGAGTTACGCCGAAAATTTTTCCAACTTCTTCAAGGGTCCGCGGTTTATCATCATCAAACCCGTAGCGGAGCCGTAAAACTTTTTCTTCCCGTGGGGTCAGAAATTCTGCCATGTTTTCGCGTAATTGATCGTGTAAAATGCTCTTTCTTACGAAATCAGTAGGTGTTTCATTATCTTTATCTTCGACAAAGTCACCTAAATGGCTATCATCTTCTTCGCCAATTGGTGATTCAAGACTAACTGGTTCCATCGCAATCGCTTGGATTTCGCGAATACGGGCAGGAGTAAATTCTCTAAATGATTCACTGATCTCTTCCGGGGTAGGTTGCCGTTTTAAGTCTTTTTCTAAGATATCGATGCGGTCGATAATCTTTTTATACTTATCAACAAGTTCTTCTGGGATGTTTTCTTCATCATTTAGGGCATGAAGCGCTAAAATTTCATTAACTTCTTCAACGCTAAAGGTAATTAAAGCATCACTTATTTCTTCAGGGGTCGCGTCACGACCAAATTCTTGGGTAAGCCGTCTTTGGGTCCGACTAATCTTATTAATGGTTTCAACCATGTGGACTGGAATGCGAATAGTCCGGGCTTGGTCGGCAATCGAGCGGGTAATACTTTGTTTAATCCACCAGGTTGCGTAAGTTGAAAACTTAAATCCCTTCGTAAAATCAAACTTTTCTACTGCTTTCATTAAGCCAATATTTCCCTCTTGAATAAGATCTAATAGATGCATATTCGTGCTACTATACTTTTTGGCTTGGTTAAAAACAAGGCGTAAGTTGCGGGTAATTAATTCATCACGCGCATCCATGTCACCATCTAATTTATAACGTCTTGCCAAGTTAATTTCTTCATCAGCCTTAAGTAAGTTATAACGGCCCATCTCTTTCATATAGATTTTGACGGAGTCGGTAGTTTTAACTTCTAAAGAAGAAATAGTTTTGACTCTTTGATCTTCTTCGTAATTTTCTTCCTCTTCATCTTTAAAGGCGTCACCAAAGGAAAAATCAGCGTCTTCATCTTCATCAAATTCATCGACATCTAAATCTTCATCTTCAATCAAGTCATCACCTTTAACGAATTTAGTAAAGTCGGGATCATATTCATCATTTTCAATATCACTAATAATGGTGATTTTATGATTTTTAAAATACGTTATTAGTTTTTCTAAATCCGCTTCTTTTAAATCTAGATGGTCGGTTGCTTCAATAACATCATCTTGATCAAGTTGATTGTTATTCTTTTTTGCTTCATCTAGTAATTGTTTCCGAATTTGCGGTAAAGTTAAAATCTTTTCCTCTTCTTCGTCTAATAATTCGATATCTTCTAACTCTTCGATATCTTCAACTTTTTTATTTTCGCTCATAAACTATAATCTCCTTTACTATTTACGTTCGTATTTTTTCATTAACTGTTGTCTAGCAACTAAGTATTTATTCATCGCTAAGGCGTATTCTTCTTCATTTTTAGCCGCCATTAAGGCTCGTTCGTGGTCTTTTTCTAAGATTTTAATGGCTCTTTCATATTGCAAGGTATTATTTGCATCATCTAAGACCCCAACATCGTATTTAACATCTTCAATCTCGGCTTCTATTTCCATAATTTCTTGCGTATATTCATTAATTTTATCTTCATCCGCGAAACGGGTGTTGATGTCATTTAAGATTTCGGCGAAGTTTACTTCTTTAGATGGCATTACTTCTTTTAAGTAATTGGCGAGATATTTATGGATTTCGTAAGTGAATATTTTCACATTGGCGTCAAAGTATGCGCGGGCTTCAGGATAAACAAGCATTTGATAAATAATGAATCGTTCAGCTTGCGTAATTTTGTTTAATGTTTGTCGTAATGGCAACTTTGCTGCCACAACGTTATAGGCTTTATTTTCAGCATCTTTTTGCCGACGCAATTTTGTATACATTTCATTAAGGATAATGCCGTTAAATCCGCTACTGGCACTTAATCTTTCAATAAAGGCACTTACTTCTAGTCGACTATTAAGATTTAAGATAACATCATTCATAACCGCATTAACAAATTGTTTATTTGCCTCTATATCATCACGTTTATTCGTGCTTTCATAGTATTTAAAGATAAAGTCTTCACGGGCAATAAATGTATTGGCAGTGTTCACTAGCACTTCCGCGCCATGTTTTTTAAGTAAATCATCAGGATCAAGTTTTTCGGCATTAGGACTAACAATTTGGAATGGAATTTCCGCATGCATTAAGTCTTTAATAACCGTCAAAGTTGCCATTTGACCAGGTCCATCACTATCAAGGAATATCCGGACTTCTTTATTAAGCAATTTAAGCATTGCAATTTGTTCTTTGGTAAAGGCGGTGCCCATTAAAGCGACCACACTTTTAATTCCTGCCTTATCAAGAGCAAAAACATCTAAGAAGCCTTCAACTAAATAAACATACTGAACTGCCATCAAATCTTTGGCAAAATGATAATTGTATAATGTTTTGGACTTAATAAAGAGTTTTGTCTCTGGAGAATTTACATATTTAGGAGTGTTTTTATCATTACTCATCGTTCGAGCACTGAAGGCAACGCTTTGCCCATCACTATCGCTTAAAGTAAAGATGATACGGCCTTGATTTCGATCATAACCACTATCAAGACCGCCACTTAAAATTCCTAAATCACCAAGTGTTTTAAGGGTATGGCCTTTACTTTGCATAAATTTGATTGTTGCTTGCCCATCATTTGGCGCAAACCCGATCTTATACTTGGTAAAATCACTTTCACTTAGACCTCTTTTTAATAAATATGTTTTCGCGGCTCTTCCTTCTTCCGTCAAAAGAGTGAATTGATAGTAGGCAGTTAAGTCATTAATGGCCTTAATAAGGGGAGCGAGTGTCGTATTTTCCCGCGGAACATAGACTTGTTCGGCAAAAAAGTCACTTTTAAAGTTTACAATATCGGCAACCTTCTTTGCCGCTTCAAGATATGACTTCTTTTCATAAAGTTGAACAAAGCGAATCGCATTTCCGCCGGTATGGCACACAAAACAATTAAAGATTTGCCGATTTGGGCTAATTACTAGGCTAGGGTTTCGGTCATCATGAAAAGGACATAGTGCTTGATAGTTTTGACCTTTTTTCTCCACACTAATGTAGCGCGAAATGACATCAACAATATTGACATTCGCTAATAATTCTTCGTAAGGTTTGTTGTTAAATATAATCGTTTCTCCTAATTTAATACTATAAAACTACTATTTATATACTTTTGACCGTAAATAGTCATTAAGTTCACTTATTGGCAGGCGAATTTGACTCATTGAGTCGCGTTCACGAATTGTTACGCTTTCATCTTCTAAAGTGTCAAAGTCAACGGTCACACAGTATGGTGTTCCAATTGCATCTTGGCGGCGATAACGCTTACCAATCGATGCCGTTTCATCGTAAGCGGTATTAAATTCTTTAACTACTTCTTGAAACACTAAAGTTGCCTTATCATTGAGTTTCTTTTGAAGTGGTAAGACTGCAACTTGGTATGGCGCAAGGTGCGGAGCAAGTCGTAAGACAATCCGAGTGTCATTTTCAAGTTCCTCTTCTTCGTAACTATCAACTAAGGTCATTAATAGTAAACGATCAAGACCAACGCTTGGTTCGACACAGTAAGGAACGTATCGTTCATTAGTTTCGGGGTCTAAATATTCAAAGTTTTCACCGCTATGTGTCATATGTTGCTTTAAATCATAATCGGTACGATCGGCAATACCCCAAATTTCGCCCCAACCAAAGGGGAATAAATATTCAATATCGGTCGTGGCTAATGAATAAAAGCTCAATTCGTCTTGACTATGGTCTCTAAAGCGTAAATGTTCGGCTTTAATTCCTAAATCTTGCACAAACTTAATGCAATAGTCTTTCCAGTATTTAAACCATTCAAGGTCAGTTCCGGGTTTACAAAAGAATTCTAATTCCATTTGTGTGAATTCACGAGTTCTAAAAGTAAAGTTTCCGGGGGTAATTTCGTTCCGGAAGGCTTTCCCAATATTTGCAATACCAAAAGGCACCTTTTTCCGCATTGTCCGTTGGACGTTTTTAAAGTTTACAAAAACACCTTGGGCAGTTTCGGGTCTAAGATATACTTCATTTTGGCTATCTTCAGTTACACCAATATGGGTTTTAAACATCATATTGAACTTTCTAATGTCGGTGAAGTCTTTTTTGCCACATACTGGACATTTAATATCATGTTCACGAATATAAGCCATAAGTTCGTCATTATTGAAACCGGCAACGTTGGCGTCTTTAATTTGTCCTTCGATTAATTGATCGGCGCGATGTCTGGCTTTGCAGCTTTTGCAATCAATTAAAGGATCATTAAAGGTGGTAACGTGGCCAGTGGCGTGCCAAACTTTTGGATTCATTAAAATAGCTGCATCAATCCCGACATTAAGGTTTGATTGGGTCACAAATTTCTTCCACCATAAATTACTAATATTGTTTTTAACACTGGTGCCAAGTGGACCATAATCCCAAGTGTTACTTAAACCACCATAAATCTCACTGCCTTGAAAGACAAAGCCGCTGGTAATTAGGTGATTAACGATTTTTTCAAATGAATGTTTATGCATAATTCCTCCATAACGCTTAAAAGTATACTATTATATAGTATTCTTGTCAACCCATTATGAGTGTAGTAAACTAGTAAATCAACTCGCTACTAACGATTTTAAAGTTGTAGGTTTCTTCAAGATAAACAATGAATCTTTTTAGGATGTCTTTTAATTCTTCATCTGCGAATTCATGACGGAATAATTGGGTTTCATTAATCATAAATCCGTAGCGGATTATTTTGATTTGTTGTTCATTAAGGACCATAGTATCAGTGTTTCGGCAGTTTTTACATATTAAACCGCCATCATAAAATGAAACTCCAACAATATCATCCTTGACTCCACAATTTACGCAGTGATCAATAACAAAACCAAGCCCAATAACCCTTAATAGATTAGTAATAAATAGATAACTAAGGGATAAAAGTTTCGATGTATTTGGTAGTCCAAGTAAGGTATTCTTCAATAATGGGAATGCTTCGCTAATTGAATCATCATCTTTAAGGGTTCTGATCATTATTTCCCCAATTAAATTTAAAGTAATTATTTTTTGGTAATCAGTGAATATTTTGGCAATATAATTTAGATTTTTGATGCTTACAAGACTAAAACCGGCTTTCGTTTCTTTTAACTCTATATCGACAAGGGCATAAAGAAACAATTTTCCGGCGAATTGACTTTTAACATTCAAAGCGCCACTCGCGCGAAAAGTTACTTGTCCTTCACTAGTAAAAGCATTAACGATATAGTCTTTTTCTTTATATGGGGTTAGACGAATAATGATGGCTTCCATTAAACACCTAACAGTTTTTTAAGAATTTTGGGATCACTTCGCCACATTGGTTCGACTTTTACCATTATTTCGAGTAACACATCTTTATTTAAATACGCACTTAACTCATATTGGGCTTGAAGACGAATTCTTTTAATCATCTTCGCACCTTTACCAATCAAAATGCCCTTTTGGCTTTCTTTTTCGCAATATATGGTTAAATATGCCTCAATCTTCTTTTCACCTTTGGTTAGATGATCAACTGTCACTGCGACGCTATATGGTATTTCTTCATGGGTGAGCATGATAATTTTTTCACGAACAATTTCGTTAATATATTGTTCAAGTTTTACTTCATAATCTTCGGGTTCAGGGAAATATAATGGTCCTTCCTCTAATTTATCAAAGATTAAAGTAATTAATTCTTCAACATTGAAATTATTTACACTACTCACTTCAATCAGTGGGGCATCAGGGTAATTTTCTTGCCATTTAGTCTTCAAAACTTCAATATCGGTTGGATTTGCTAAATCGATCTTAGTTAAGACCACAATTAAATCATGGTCTATTTTCAGTTTTTGAAACAAATATTCATCACCTGAACCATAAGGAACACTGCCGTCAACAACGAGTAAGGTTAATTCGCTACCCCGGATACCGTGATAAGCTTGTTTATTTAAATGTTCACCGTAGATGGTTTTTGGTTTATGAATTCCCGGTGTATCAATAAAGACGATTTGTCCTCTTAAATCATTGTAAACACCTTGAATATTCCGATTAGTTGTTTGCGGTTTAGGGGTTACAATCGCCCGCTTTTCTTTTAAAATCGTGTTTAAAAGCGTGCTTTTTCCCGCATTTGGTCGACCGGCAATTGTTACAAAGCCACTTTTAATCATAAATCACTATCATCAAAGGCAAACGGTAACAACTCGACAGCGTTTGTTTCTTGAAGAGCCCCTTCTAAGTTTGTAAGGTAGATTGGTGCATCTTTAGGGAAAAGCTCGCTTATGACTTGGCGACAGGCACCACAAGGACTAATTGGACCTGTAGTTTTACCAGTGACGGCCATCGCCACAAAATTTTCCTTATTTTCGCCATGATTCATCGCATTATAAAGGGCATTTCGTTCTGCACACATACAAAGCGGATAACTGGCATTTTCAATATTGGCACCTAAATACACTTTTCCGTCTTTAGTTAAAAGAGCCGCTCCGACTTGAAATTTGGAGTAAGGAACATAAGCGTTTGCTCGTGCTTCTTTTGCTAATTTGATTAATTCTTCTTTTTTCATGAACTTTTACCTCTTTTTCCTATTATTTTATCTTGGAGACTAAACATTTCTTTTTCTTCTTCCGTCGTTTCATGATCATAACCTAGTAAATGGAGTAAGCCATGAACAAATAAAAACTTAAATTCCCGATCAATAGAATGGCCAAATTCTTCCGCTTGGCTAATTGCCCGCGGCGCACATATTAAGATGGCGCCTAAATGAGTTACTGGGGCGTCTTTAACTAATACTTCACCAGGTACTTCATCACTAAAAGCAAAGGAAATAACATCTGTAACCCGGTCGATTTGCCGATAATCACGATTAATACTTTGAATCGTTTCTTCATCAACAATCGTGACCTCAAGTAAATAATCTACTTCCGTATAATCAAGTAATTTAAGAGTTTTAATAAAGATTCGCTTAAAAATAGCGCGATATTTTTGATAATTTGGAGCGTAATCGTCATAAAACTCAAGGGTCAGTTTTTGCATATACTACATTTTAACATAAAGCATCGATGACAAACACTATTCATTACTCATTAGTAATGATATTTATTGCTTTATAATAGTCTTTTTTTGTAAAAACTAAAGAGAACATCTTCTTAAGTTCATAATAGTAATAACCAAACCCAAAAAAGTAGAATGTTAAGAAGTTTAAGGTAAAGTTATTTGTAAAATACATTAAAAGAATAATAAGCACACCAAGACCAAAATGAACAATAATATCAAAATAGACATATCTTTTAGCAATCAAGACTGATTCATTAATAATCTCATCATACTTTGCAGGACGTGACAGTGGATTAATAATCATAAAATCACTCATTTTAATGTTCAAATCATAATCACGATCTTTTAAATATGTTTTAATCTGATGATCAATAAGGGCAAAAATGATGAGGTAAAAGGCAATTGTAAGCAAAAAATAATTGTTGATGACTAAAAGGACAGTAATCAAAAGTATAGTGGAAAAGGATGAAAATAACTTTAAGGGATAACCAAAGACCATTTCTTTGGCCTGATGTAATGCATAAAACTTCTGTTTAAAGTTTCCATTGATCTTCTCAAGTTTTGGCATAACATACTTTTTAGAAAACTTTTGAAAACTCATCATCATAATTTGTTGCTCGATTATTTTTAAAATACCCGCCAAGGTAAAAAAGATATAACTTAATAAATCAATACCTGGAATACCAAGAAATGCAAAGCCGAGGATAATAAAAAGCAAGAATAAACCATGGAATAGTAAAGGCATAAAAGAATATTTAAATTTAACCGGTGGTGGCTTTCTAACATTCTCTACACAATTTACTACTAATATGTTACTAATAAAATACTTTTCAAGCATTTTTAGGGATAAAACGTAATATTCACCACTTGGATCATTAATTTTGATTTTGTCCTTAGTAATAAGACCCAATAAGAAATGATTAACCCCGTTTCGGCTAGTTTGCAGGATAAATGGACCTTTAACTTCCTTTAAATATTCAATGTTTTCATATCTTCTTCCCTCTAAACTTAACCCGAATGATTCACCCTTCTTCTTCATTAAAAGAAAATTATCAAACTTCGTAGGAAGGCTGATTGTGAGGTAATTATAGTCTTTATGAATATAGGCTAAAAGCATTTTAAAGACTGCTTCGCCACAGCTTTTCTCATCTTTTTGGGTTATTAACACGTTTTTTAATCTCATGCTAATAACTACAACACAATTTGATTATTTAAACAAAAAACCCACCGAAGTGGGTTATTTATTAGCCTTTGCGGGCTTTGCGACGAGCTTGTTCGGCTTTAAGTTTCCGTTTAAGCCCTGGTTTTAAGTAATATTGACGTTTCTTTGTTTCTGAAAGGACACCGGCTTTATTTACTTGTCTTTTAAAACGTTTCAATGCTTCATCTAATGATTCATTGTCTCTGACAAATGTTTTTGGCATATAAAGTCACACCCCTTCCGTTGCTAGTTGCACCTAGTTATTATATGTAATCACATAAAAAATGCAAGAAAAACGTGTAATTTTATGCATTTTATTATAGATATCTACTAATTGTCCGTTGTTTCTTCATCTTTTAGAAGATTTTTGGTGAAATAACGATCGGGGTGATTCGTAATAAAGGCATTGAGTCCCGCCTTTAAGGCCGCTTCGGTTTGATAAGAATCTTTTAGAAAGCGCACAATCCGCATTTCCCCGTCTTTTGTGACTAAGACAAGATTATTTCTAATTTTGCCAAAAGAACTTAAATTACTAAAAGGATAAACGACATCCCGTTTTTTGCTAAGGTGGACGATAACTTCTTCATCATTAAACGATAAAAGAATAAGCGGACGAACTAAATATAAGATGATAAATAGTAATTCACCGCCAAAAAGAACGAGGAAGAATAGTCCTAATAAGACAATATCTCCCACTTTTGTTTCCCCAGTCTTAAGTAGTAATAAGATCCACGCCACAAGGGCACCAATCGTTAAAAGAAAACCAATAAGATAAAGGATTAGATGACGTTTTGATTTCTTAAATTCAGCCATAGATTGCTAATTATTAATAACCGGTCCCGGCTTTGCCTTTAAAGAATGCCACACCGTTACTCGTGCCGATTCTTGTCGCGCCAGCTTTAACCATCTTTTCTAAATCTTCCATAGTGCGAACACCGCCACTTGCTTTAACACCCATATCTGGACCAACCGTTTTCCGCATTAAGGCGATATCTTCAGCGGTCGCGCCGCCGGTACTAAATCCGGTGCTAGTTTTAACAAAGTCTGCCCCGGCTTTTTTACTTAAAAGACAGGCTCTTACTTTTTCTTCTTCAGTTAATAATGACGTTTCAATGATGACTTTTAAGACAATTTCATCACCAACAGCCGTTTTAATGTCGCGAATTTCTTTATATACATCTAAATCAAGGCCAGCTTTAAGTTTACCAATGTTAATGACCATATCAACTTCACTAGCCCCTTCTTCAACGGCAATGCTTGCTTCCAGCACTTTACTTTCACTGCTTGTCGCCCCAAGTGGGAAACCAATGACGGTACAGACTAAAACATCACTTTCTGCTAAAAGCATGCTGGCAAGGGGAACATAACCTGGATTTACACAAACACTCTTAAAATCGAATTCTAACGCTTCCTCACATAGTTTTGTAATTTGCGCGGGAGTTGCATCCGCTTTTAAAAGGGTGTGATCAATAAGTTTATTTAATTTCATAATTACCTCCATTTATTATTATACAACTTATAAGCAAATCTCTTAATGCTTATTATCGTTAACTTAGCGGCGTTTTATAAAAAAAGGAAGCATAACTTCCTTAATTTATCACTAACGCTAATTACTTTTTGGCTTTAGCTTTGGTTTCTTTTTTTACTTCTTCGGTCGTAATGACATCTTTACCAGCGTAATGATGGCATTTTGGACAGACGTGGTGGGCACGAATAAGGGTGCCGCAATTTGGACAAGTTGTTAAACCAGTAACTTCTAATTTAAAGTGTGTCCGACGTAACCGTTTACGGGTTTTTGAGCCTCTTCTTTGTTGAACTGCCATAAATGATCCTCCTTTTAGACTATGGTAATTATAGCAAGGAAAATAAGGATGTCAACTAATTTAGACATTTTATAGTATTTTTATAATAACACTGATTATATGAACGCAATTTAAGGTGGATTATTTATACACTGTCTATCATTATTGATTCTTCGACATCGTATTTGACGTTAATCACTTGATGTTTGATGTCAACATTACTCTTAACATAAACATCTAAATAATTGCTGGTGTGACCAACATAAAGATCTTTTTCTTCATCATACGTTTCAATTAAAGCGCTCATCGTTTGACCAACATACTTTTGACGATAATCATTTTTTAATTCTTCACTTAAGGCAATTAAGGTCCGAACTCGTTCTTTCTTCGTGATGCTATCAACTTGGTCTTTAAACGTTGCCGCCGGCGTTTTCGTTCGTAAACTATAAGGGAATACGTGCAATTCACTAAAATTTACTGCTTTAATGAAATTATATGTGTCTTGAAAGTATTCATCACTTTCGCCCGGAAAACCGACAATAACATCAGTTGTTATTGCTATATCTCCGACGTAATCACGTATTTTAGTGATCTTTTCAAGGAAGGCTTTCGTGTTATAGCGCCGATTCATCCGCCGTAACACTTCATCATTCCCGGCTTGAAGCGGAATATGGAGATGGCGAGCAAGTCTTTGGTCTTTTTGCATCAATTTTAATAACTCATCATCAATTTCATTTTCTTCAATACTGGAAATCCGTAATTTATATAATGTTGGACAAGCATCTAAAATCATTTTCACGAGGTCACTAAAGGAGACATCTTTTAAATCAAGGCCGTATGCCCCGGTATGAATACCTGTTAAGACGATTTCATGATAGCCTTTGGCCACAAGTTCTTTGGCTTCTTTAATGACTTCAAAGGGGTCTCTGGAGCGTAATTTACCTCTTGTTAAAGGAATTATACAAAAAGTGCAAAATTGGTCGCAGCCGTCTTGTATTTTTAAATAGGCGCGAGCGTGGGAGGTGATACTTGTTTCTTTAAGTTCTTCATAGGTAAAAGTCCGGGATGATGGGTTAACGGCAATGATTTGCGTTTGCGTATTTTTGAATTCTTCAATATATTCCAATATTTTTGTCCGGTTACTAGTGCCGACGACAATATCAATCTCTGGGATAGAATTCGCCAACTCAACATTAATTTGTGAATAGCAGCCCATGACCACTAAAATCGCCTCTGGATACATTTTGGCAAGTTTTCGAATTTGTTGCCGACTTTTTTGGTCGGCACTACTTGTCACACTACATGTATTAATAAGGGCAACTTCAACTTTTTCACCAGGCATTGCTGGTAAATAGCCCGCTTTTTTAAATTCGTTCGTTAAACTGTCAACTTCATAGGCATTAACTTTACAACCTAAAGTGACACTGACAAAGGTTTTACTCATTTTTTCTTCTTCCTTTTGATGAATGCAAGGTATTTATTAAATAGTTTATTACTAATGAGTCTTTCATATACCAAAGCATTGATAAAGCCGATTTGATCGTTTTCATAATAGGCTTTAATAACGGGTTGGAGCCGGTCAATGACATTACGATAATCCGGTTTTTTGAGATGTTTATCAAAAAGACTAATTCGTTGGTCAAGTCGTCCTTGATCATTAATAATGTAGACGGTGTGGAAATCATAATGGTAATAGGCGTGGGTATTTATATCTTCGCCAACTTTCACTAAACTTGTTAAAGAAGACTCATATAATGCAAAATTATACGTTTCAAATAAATCAACCGCATCATGATTAATTGTTAATTTATCGCCAAGTCCATTTGCAATCAGTAAGTTGTTGCTGACACTAAAAAGTGGACAATAAATAGCGACATCATTGAAGGTAAATAATGGTTTAACATTAAATGGAACATCTTTTGATTTCCGTTCTTCAAAATAGCGGCTAAGTCTTTCATAATTTAATATCGATTCGATAATAATATTAGCCTGGATAAGGTTAAATTCATCTTTAGGATTGAGGAAAGGGATGATATCGGGGGTGTAACTAAGTTTACTTTCATATTCAAGATAAAAAAGGTTCTCCCGACTTGGGGCAATGATATGCAGCCGACGATTAGTCATTAATAAATCGTATATTCGCATTATTTTAGTCCTTCTTTATAGTTATTAATAACACTTAAGGCATAAAGTGGCGCCGTTTCACTTCGTAAAATCGTTTTGCCAAAGGAAATAATATGATAACCAGCGTCTTCTGCTAGTTTTACTTCACTTTCACTAAAGCCGCCCTCAGGACCGACAAGGACACTTAAGGTTGCTGGCTCTTCTTTTAAATCTAAAAGCATCTTTGCAAAAGGCAGTGTTGCTTTTTCATGTGCCATAAGTTTTAAGGTAGAAGGTAAAAGTAAGGCATCTTTTAAAGCCATGGGACCAAGAACTTGGGGAATAAAATCTCTTTTACTTTGCATTGCCGCATTTTTAATAATCTTTTGGTAACGTAATAATTTACTGGCTTCCTTATCCTTTGTAATTTTCGCTATGCTTCGTTCGGTTTCGACAAGAATAATGTTATGAACGCCGAGTTCAACACTTTTTTGTAAAACGAAATCAAGTTTATCACCCTTTGGTAAAGCGTAAATTAATGTCGTTTTAAGACTATTTTCAGTGATTAAAGGTGTATGACTTATAATTTCAAGACAAAAAGGGTTATAGTCTTTCACTTGCGCAAGAAATAAAGTTTCCGCAGCGACAACTTCGATTGTTTCGTGTTTTTTGATCCGTAAAACTTTCGTAAGATGAAAAATATCATCGTTTTCAAGCGTTAGGGTGTTGTTACTAAAATTTCCAAAATAACGATTACTCATAAATGTACCGGTTATATTTTAGCATATTAAGGTATGAATAAAGAAAAAAGGGTAAGTTTCCTTACCCTCATTATTAACGTTTGAATTTTGCTTTGAATTTTTCAAAGAATGATTCTTTTTTCGGCTCTGCTTCTAAATACTTTTCGAGCGCTTCTTTTTGCGCTTTACTAAGATTGGTTGGTGTTTTAACTTCAACTTCTAAATATTGATCGCCAATGTTACCACGGACATCTTTTACCCCTTTGCCGCTTAGCCGTAAGACTGCGCCAGGTTGGGTGCCCGCGGGGATTTTAACCTCAACCACACCATAAACGGTTGGCACATCAAGGGTAATACCAAGCGTAGCATCGACAAAACTAATAGGAATCGTTAAGTAAATGTTGTTGCCATCACGTTTGAAGGAATTATGTTCTTTAATGCGGATTTCAACGAATAAGTCGCCATTTGGTCCGCCATTAACGCCCCGTTCCCCTTTGCCATGGACGCGGATTTTTTGCCCTTCACCAATGCCACTTGGGATTGTGACATCAATTTTTTCTTTGGTAGAGGTGTATCCTGATCCTGAACATGTTTTACATGGGTTACTAATGGTTTTGCCACGTCCGCCGCATTGGCTACATGAGCGTTGCGATTGGACACGACCAAAGATACTATCTTGAATAAAGGTTTCAACACCACTTCCGTTACATTTGGAACAGGTATGAATATCACTTTGATTTTCAGCCCCTAGTCCGTTACAAGTTGGACACGGTTTATCATAAGTATGATTAAATTGAATTTTCGTCCCATTAATGGCATCCATAAAGTCAATTCGAACTCTAGTTAAGACATCATTGCCGCGTACCGGACCGGTTTGACTACTTGATCTTCTTGAACCACCGCCAAAGAAACTTTGGAAAATATCGCCAAGGTCAACATCACCAAAACCACCAAAGCCACCACTAAAGGGATTACCGCCCCCGCCCGCTTGATCAAAAGCGGCGTGACCAAATTGGTCATAAGTAGTGCGTTTTTGGTCATCAAAAAGCACATCATAGGCTTCTTGAACTTCTTTAAACTTATCTTCAGCCCCTGGTTCTTTATTGACGTCAGGGTGATATTTTTTCGCTAATTTACGGTAAGCACTTTTTATTTCATCTTTGGTTGCACTTTTATTTAACCCAAGCACTTCATAATAATCACGTTTGGCCATGGTTCCTCCTTATATACAAGTTGAAACCCCGCGGGTACGGGGTTTCATAAGTAAATTTAATCTTTAATTAGTCTTTTTTGTCAGTGAAGTCAGCATCAATGACATCGTCACCGGTCGTTTCACTGGTATCTTTTGCGGGTTCTCCACTTTGTGGTCCTTGCATATTTTGCATCATTTGCGCCATTTGTTCAAGTTCGGTGATTCGTTTTTCAAGGGTGTCGTAATCTTCTTTTTCTAAGGTTTCTTTGAGTTCACTTAAAAGTTTTTCACTTGCTTCTTTTTGTGAAGCATCTAAACTTTCGCCTTTTTCACTCATGCTTTGTTCAATATCATTAATATATTGTTCAGCTTTGTTTTTAAGTTCAACATTTTTCTTCCGTTTTTCATCGGCTTCTTTGTGAGCTTCGGCGTCTTTAACCATCCGGTCAATTTCTTCCTTACTTAAGCCACTGCTATTACTAATGGTGATATGTTGTTCTTTTTGCGTATCTAAGTCTTTGGCGGTGACTTTAACAATGCCGTTGACATCGATATCAAAGGTTACTTCAATCCGTGGTTGACCTCTTCTAGCCGGTTTAATACCATCAAGACGGAAGTGCCCTAATAATTTATTATCACGAGCCATTGGTCTTTCCCCTTGGTAGACAACGATGTCGACCGAAGGTTGATTATCAGCGGCAGTACTAAAGATTTGGGATTTGGTGGTTGGAATCGTTGTATTACGAGTAATTAATGGCGTTAACACTTCACCCATCGTTTCAATCCCGAGGGTAAGTGGGGTAACGTCAAGTAAGACAACGTCTTTGACGTCCCCAGCAATGACTGCCCCTTGAATTGCCGCCCCAATAGAGACTGCTTCATCCGGGTTAACACTTAAGTTCGGGTTTTTACCAGTCATCTTCTTCACTAATTCTTGGACGGCTGGCATTCTCGTTGATCCCCCAATAAGGATAACTTGTTCTAAGTCACTTGCTTTAATCTTCGCATCACTTAATGCGCGGCGGATTGGTTCTTCAACACGAGCGAGTAAATGTCTCGTAAGATCAAGGAATTTTGCTCTTGTTAATTTACCTTCATAACTAATTGGACCACTTGCGCCCATGCCAATAAACGGTAGACTGATTGTGGTTTCAAGTAATTGACTTAAGTCAATCTTTGCTTTTTCGGCGGCTTCTCTAAAACGTTGGATGGCCATTTTATCGGTTAATTTAAGACCATGTTCGCGTTCAATTTCTTTTTTAAGCCATTCAACGATTTCATTGTCCCAGTCATCCCCACCAAGGTGATTATCCCCAGCGGTCGCAATAACTTCAAAGGTGCCATCGCCAATTTCGAGAATACTGACGTCGAAGGTTCCGCCTCCTAAGTCAAAGACTAAGATCTTTTCGTTATGTTCTTTGTCTAAACCATAGGCTAAAGCGGCAGCGGTTGGTTCGTTAATAATCCGGACAACTTCAAGTCCCGCAATTTCACCGGCTACTTTGGTTGCTTGCCGTTGGGCGTCATTGAAGTAAGCCGGAACGGTAATGACGGCTTTACTAATGCTTTGTCCTAAGTTCTTTTCAGCATAATCTTTCATGTAAGATAAGATTTTGGCACTGATTTCTTCAGGGGTAAAGTCTTTTTTAAGTGATTGGATGCGGATTTTTTCGCTAGAACCAATTTTACGTTTAATACTTAAGACAGTATCTGGGTTGGTTACTGCTTGACGTTTGGCGGCTTCGCCATTGATTTGTTCACCATCCGGTTTAAAGGCGACAACACTCGGAGTTGTTGGTTTGCCTTCGGGATTTGGAATAACTTTAATTTGGCCATCGGCTTGACGATAGCTGACGACACTGTTGGTGGTACCTAAGTCGATACCGATAATAATTTCTTTTGCCATAATGTGGTTTTCTCCTTTTTCTTTCTTAATTTAAGGTTGAAGGATCGATCGCTTCACCTTCTTCACTATCTTTTACATTGGTAGAGACCGTAACTTGCGCCGGTCTGATGAGCCGATCAATGAACATGAATGCATTGTTGCGGACTTCAATTACGGTGTTAGGAGCAAGACTTGGGTCATACTTTGCTTCAAGGGCATGCATTGTATTTTCATTGAATGCTTCGCCTACCTTTACTTCGATTTCGCTAAGCCCTTCACTTTTCAAGGCTTCTAGCAGGTTTCCATAGACATATTGGAAGCCAGTTAAGTAATTTTTTAAGATTGGATCTTGTACTTCAGCGCGTAAGACTGCCCCGAAGATGTCAAGTGAGGGTAGTAATTTCTCAATAAAGGGAACGGCCCGATATTTAAGATAATATTGTTGATCTTTGGCATTTTGCTTTTTGGCGTTATCCATATCCGCGAGGACGCGCATGAATTTATTTTTCCATTCGCCTACCTCGTTTTGTAAGATGCCAATTTCGTCTTCAAGTTTCTTTATTTGTTGTTGATGTTTCTTTTTGGGGGATAACTCTTTTTCCCCATCAACCTTTTTTGCATCATCACTCATCATTAATCTCTCTTTCTATCTCAAAGTATTTTTCTAATTCATCGGTTACGTATTCTAAGGCCATTAAGACGTTATCGTAATCCATTCTTTTCGGACCAACAAGGACAATTTGCCCTACCTGGTCACCTGGTAACTGAATACTTGCACTGATAAGACTCAAGTCTTCATCAGCATCACCAATATTTATATTTAACTCTTCTTTCCCGACAATCAGTTGACGTAACTTTTGCGGGTCATCAAGAATTGCAATGAGTTTACGTAACTTTTCACTATCATTAATGAATTCAGGCTGTTCGAGTAGACTTTCTTTACCATATAAACTCAGGCGGTCACGGGCGTAACGGATGAAGGCTTCAGTGAAGGCGTTGGCGAGTACTTCTTGCTCGACAACATATTCTTTCAATAATGGTCTTAACAGTTCCATCTTCGCACTTACTTCACTAATCTTTGTGCCAATTAATCGCTCATTGAAGATTTGCACGACTTTGGCGATTTCCTCAATGCTACTATTGGGTGGAATAATGAAGGTTTTATGTTCGACGTATCCTTGATTCGTGACAAAGATCGCGGTTGCAGAGTGTTTATCTAGGGCAACTAGGTGCATACTTTTAAGTACTTCCCCACTTGTATTTGGACCGAGGGCAACACTAACAAGATTTGTCATTTGGCTTAAGATTTCACAAGTTTGGTTGATAACTTCTTCCACACTCTTCGTCTTTTCTTCGACAATTGTTTGAATGTGGTGACGAATATTATCACTTACAACCCGTTCTCTTAAGTTTGCGACATAGAACTCATATCCTTTTTTACTAGGTACGCGTCCCGCGCTTGTATGCGGTTTTTCTAAGAATCCCGCTTGTTCAAGGGCGTTCATTTCCGCTCTGATCGTTGCGCTACTAAAGTTTAAGTTATAGTTTTCAAGTAAAGCCTTGGAGCCAACGGGTTGGGCGGTTTTAATAAATAACTCAACCGTATACTTCAAGATTAATTCACGTCTTCGATATCGCATACACTCCTCCTTAGCACTCTTTAACTTTTATTGCTAAATTAATTATACTAAGAAAAATAGCACTGTCAATGATTAAGTGCTAATTTTCTAAATATTTTTTATTTACTACGTAAAGTTTTGATAATTTAGCGATTATTTTGCTTTTTTAGGTGAAGTTTTCCCAATTTTAACGTGTTTTTCACTAAACTTTAAGAGCCGTAATCCATTTAAAATTACAAGAATAGTACTTCCTTCATGAACGGCCACGGCAAGACCCATTGGCATTCTAAAGAAGAAATTCATAATAATTAGGAATAAGACAACACCCATTGCAAAGACAATGTTTTGCACGACAATTCGTTTTAGTTTTTGCGAAACCGCGTGGGTAAGTGATAATTTAGCAAAATCATTATTTACTAAAACCCCATCAGCGACGTCAATTGCCACATCAGTCCCGTCCCCCATTGCAATCCCTAAAGTGGCTTCGACTAAAGCGGGGGCATCATTGATTCCGTCGCCAATCATCGCCACTAACCCGAATTCTTTTTTGAGTTCCTTGACGATATCTTGTTTTTCTTCAGGTAAAACATTAGCGTATATTTTACTAATACCGAGTTCTGCGCCAATCGCATCGGCCGTAAGTTTATTATCACCCGTAATCATAACGGTCGCAATACCGTGATTATTAAAGTATTTTAAACCATCCATTGCGCTTTCTTTTGGCGTATCTTGTAAAGCGATAACGATCATTGGTTTTTGGTCAACGGCAAAGATGACCACCGTTTTTCCTTCAGTGGCAAAACGTTCAATTGTTTGATCACAGCGTTCACTATGGACAAATAAACTTGGTTTACCAATATGATAATGGCGATTGTTATGATGTGAACTCAAACCACTGCCAATTGCATGCTCAACTTCAACTTCAATTGATTTTACGTCACTAAAATGGTCGACTAAAGCGTGGGCAAGCGGGTGATTGGCTTGTTTTTCCATACTCACTAAAAGCGTTAAGGCTTCTTCTTTATCTTCAGCACTAAGATTATCGACAAAGATAACGTTTGTAACTTTTGGTTTGCCATAGGTTAATGTTCCGGTTTTATCAAATGCAACAGCTTTTACATCCGCGAATAAACTTAAAGGGGCGCCGCCTTTAAATAAGACCCCACGTTTGGCTAAGAGACTTAAGGCACTTAAGGTGGCAGGAATATCACTTACGGCAAGGGCACATGGTGAGGCACCAATAAAGAGAATAATCATGCGGTTAAAGGCAAGATTCATCCCGTTTCCGGGAACAATTTCCGTCCATCCTAAAACGTAATATCCTAATAAATAAAATAATGGGGCGATTAGTAAGATTGTTGTAACGTAAATTGGTTCAAATTTCTTAATAAAAGTGGCGGTTTTGGTGAAGTTAGTTTGGGTTTCACTAACGACTTTAAGAATTTTAGCAAGGACTGTTTCATCACTATTTTTCGTAACTTGCATCGTAAAAACACTGTTGCCGTTAATACTTCCGCCAAAGACATCATCGCCTTCACTTTTTTCTTTTGGCATACTTTCACCGGTGATCATCGATTCATTAATCGCGGCGCTTCCTTTAGTAATAAGTCCATCAGTTGGCACTTGATCACCATTAAGAACCATCACTAAATCACCGATTTTAAGGGTGTTTACTGGCACAATTGTCGTTGTGCCATCTTCATTTAAAAGTCTAGCGTTTTGTGGAGTAATCTTAAGTAAATTGGTAATTTCTTTCTTACTTTTGGCTTCGGCGTAATCTTCTAAAAAGTGCGCGCCGGCGAAAATAAGGATTAATAAGGCGGCGTCACGGTAGTCACCGATAATGACCGCACCGACAGCACCTAAGGCCATCAATACGTCGATATTTGGTTTAAAGTGGCGATGTTTAATACTATCGGTTACCGTACTTATTAAACCCGCACTTACAACGTGGTGTCCGGCTAAAACAAGGGCGACTAAGTTTAAAACCATCACCGCTGTTTCATTAATAAAAGTAACGCTTGGGATCAGTGGTAATAAGGCAATTAAAAATAGAATCAAACCAATGAAATATAGAATTAACGAAATTTTGTGCCAATCAAGCTTTTTGGTGTTTTTAGTGTGCATATAGTTATTCCTCAATGTGTTCTTTGGCTTGGGCAAGAATTTCATAAATATGGTTATCAACGATTTCATAAATCCGTTCTTGACCACTTCTTACGTAGGTGACGACCCGATGGCTGTATAAGACACGCAGTTGATGACTGATCGCGCTTTGTTCCATGTTTAAACGACGGGCGATTTCACTGACGTTAAGAGGGTTTTTACGCAATAGTAAAATAATCCTTACTCTTGTTTCATCACCAAGAACTTTAAAAAAGTCTTTGAGATTCATGATTGTTTGTTCTTTGATTTCCATCGTAGTGTCCCCTTATATGAACATCTGCTCATGCTTTCATAGTAATATTATACTGCGGGATATTTAGCGTGTAAAGGAATTTAGGAAATTAAATCTAAAACGACCCGGTCAAGGAGTAACATCCCTTCATCGGTGACGTGAAAATGTGTTTTATTATAGGTAACTAGACTTTTTTCTACCAATGAGGCAATTTGTGATTGATAGTTCTCTAGAAAATCAATCCCTGTTCGCTTTTTAAAATCATTTAGTGAAAAACCATCTTCTAAACGTAAATTTAGCATTAAATATTCTTCAATGAACATATCTTTAGTGATGATATCTTCAACAATTTTCCGTTCACCTTTTAAGTATTTAGTAAGACCACCCGTTATCATATAGCGTTTGTCGTTAATATAGCCACTTGCCCCTAACCCTATCGCGTAATAGTTTAAATTATGCCAATAAAGTTTATTGTGGACACTTTCATGATTTTTTCGGGCAAAATTACTTACTTCATATCGTTTATAGCCGTTATTTCGTAAGGTAGCAACAACTTTTTCATACATTAAGCGACTTTCTTCATCACTAATCTTCGGCCACTTCTTAATAAAGGCGACCGTATTTGTTTCAATTTGTAAATCATAAGTCGAGATATGCGGCGGATTTAGTTTTAATATATTCTTAATGTCATTAGTTAATTCATCAAGATCTTGACCCGGCAAACCATAAATTAAATCAACACTAAAATTCGTAAAACCCATCTTCTTCACAAGTTTAATTTTTCGTTTAATCGCTTGATATGTATGTTGGCGATTTAATGAATGTAATCTTTGGTCATTGGTACTTTGTACGCCAATACTCAAGCGATTGACGCCAAATTCTTTCATAAGTTCAAGTTTTTTAGGGGTAATACTTTCAATGTTTGCCTCAAAAGTATATTCATAAACATGTTTGGTATATGGGGCTAAAAGCTGTAGTAACTTTCGTAATTCGACATAACTTAAAACAGTAGGGGTTCCCCCGCCGACATATATCGTATGTAAATCTTCTGGAACATTAAAAAAGGCTAAGTCTTGCTTTAGCCCTTTTAAATACGGATTAATCCACCCTTTTTGATAAATAAATTTGACAAAGTCACAATAATGACAAATGGCAGCGCAAAAAGGAAGGTGAACGTATAATCCTTTATTCATCTTTTTTCGGTTGGTCAGTTTTTTCAATTTCGGCGAGAATTTTTTCGTCAGTGATTGGTTCAAGGACGCGGTCTAATTCTTGTTGAACGGCGACTTCTTCATTGACGACGCCACCTTTATCTTTTAAACCAGGGATGATTCTTCGTAAAATGAAGGTGATAAGGGCGATTAAGCCAAAAAATAAGATGAGGAATAAGAGAATTAAACCCGGATTATCAATCACGGCCAATACTTTTAAAAATTTATCCATATTTAGATCCTATGCTTTCTTTGTTGGTGTGTATATAAATTTGTTTTTAAACTTTTCTTTACGATAATAGCCGCTATTGGCGAGATGATCCATACTTGTTCGGGCTGTTTCATAAGCTGAACCAATAACTTCTTTAAAATCATTGATGGTATAGTATTTTCCCATTGTACAATGTCTGGCGTAGAAATAGGCTTCAGCCCGGGAAAGACTTGGATCACTTTCACGTAAATGTCTTTCTAAACGTAAAATATCATTTTCACTTAATTGCGGCGGTAATTCGCTAATTCCTAATCCGGCGGCTTCAACCGTTACTTTTGGTTCTGTTGGTTCTTCTTTTGGTAATGGTGTCGCTGGTGCTTTTGGCACAAAGACAGGAATTGGTTTTACTTCCTCTTCGACTTTGGCATATCCAAATAAGTCGGTTGGTTCAGGTAAAACTTCTTCAACCACTTTTTCTTCAACAAATGGGGCCACTTCATCAATACCATGCTTTTCCGCTTCTAATTCATAAGTTGTAACGTAAGTAATATGATCTTCAACTGCTTGAAGTGATTCATTAAGCACATTAACCAATAAGTCGATAAAATAAGTTAAATCGCCACTTTTTCGTACTTCTTGGAAAATTTCTTCACGATTATCTTTATATTTATCAAGAATTAATTCGAAGTTGATAAAGGGAGCAATGAAGGCTAATTCATTTTGCGCTAAATAACTTTTTCCCATTAAAATCGCAATAATTTCACTATGCGCTTCAAAGGGTTTAATATAATCAAGATAAAAAACCACTAATGCACTTTGAACGATGGTTGGTAAACTATTATCGTTCATAAATTTGTATAAATCGCTAAGAAAATCAGTAACTTGATTAACAGGAACGTGTTGGTAAAGATGACCGATAACTGATACTTGACGCGGTGATTTTAGTTCGGTAGTCCGGTAAATATAATTATTTAAAGGCGGAGCGTTAAAAATACGACCGACATCGGCCAGTAAACGTTCATCAAACGATAACCATTGGGCATTATTAACAAGTTCTAAGCCGCGGTAATAGTCATTTAAAAACATTTCCCGGGGACTTAAAACACTAATGGCATCGTTAATTAGTTGACTAACAATTCCTTCATTGAAGGAAATATCATAACTTGAAGCGACGGTTTTTAAAATATCACGGTATAAAAGAGCATTTAACGCTTCAAAATGAACATGGTTGGCACTTAGTTCTTGAATACGGGCTTGAATTCTTGTCAAACGCCGGTCAAGTTGGCTAATCCGATCACTAATTTTGGGAGTTAAAACGACATTTATCCGATTTCTTTCGACCGTCCGAAGGGGCAAGGTCGTCATAAAAGCATTGCGATATTGGAGCACTTCTTTCCAAATATCATCAATTAGCGTGGTACCTAAAGCGCGACTAACTTGATTTCTCGTTAAGTAGCGTTCGTTACTGAAACGTTCTCCTTGATTAATACTCATAATTACCTCTCTTAAAGTTTAACATATTAGCGCACCTTGCATAGCCAAAAACTATAATTCTACTAATTATTTACTAATTATCGTCTTCAATGCTTAAAACTGACATAAAGGCTTCTTGGGGAATCTCCACCGAACCAACTAATTTCATCCGCTTCTTCCCCTCTTTTTGTTTATCAAGGAGTTTCCGCTTCCGGCTTATATCACCGCCATAACATTTGGCTAAAACGTCTTTACGAACGGCTTTAATATCGGTCCGGGCAATGATTTTATTATTAATTGCCGCTTGGACTGGAACTTCAAATTGTTGCCGTGGAATGATGGTTTTTAAAGCACGACAAATTGCTTCGCCCCGTTTATAAGCGTTTGGACGATAAACAATAACGCTTAAAGCATCAACGGGTTGACTATTAAGTAATATATCCATTTTCACCAGATTACTTGCTTTATAATCACTTAAAACGTAATCAAGGGTCGCATAACCTTTCGAATAACTTTTTAATTTATCAAAGAAATTGTAAATGACTTCGGCCAAAGGAATTTCATATGTAATTTCCATACGGGTATCATCTAAATACGTTAAATCGGTGTAAATACCGCGGCGATCTTGGCATAATTCCATGATTGGACCAACGTATTCTTTGGGGGTCATAATTTTTGCCGTAACATAAGGTTCTTCAATCCGTTCAACGAGCGTTACATTTGGTAATTTACTTGGATTATCGACCTTGCGCATTGTTTTATCATAAAGATAAACATGATAAATAACACTTGGTGCCGTTAAAATTAAATCGATGTTATATTCTCTTTCTAAACGTTCTTGAATAACATCCATATGTAAAAGTCCTAAAAACCCACACCGGAAGCCAAAACCTAAGGCCACACTCGTTTCGGGTTCATATTTTAAAGCGGCATCATTAAGCGATAACTTCTCTAAAGCTTCTTTAAGATCACCGTATTTTTTCGAATCACTTGGATAAAGGCCGCAATAAACCATCGGTGTTATTTCGCGATATCCCGGTAAAGCTTCTTTGGCTCTATTTTTCACTAAAGTAACGGTATCACCGGTACTTATATCTTTAATATCTTTAATTTGTGCGGAGAGGTAACCGACTTCTCCCGCCCGTAAAATGTCTCTTTTTACTTCTTGGGGCGTTCTTATCCCTAATTCCGTAACAAGATATTTTTTACCGGTCGCCATCATTAATATTTCATCACCAACCCGGACTTCCCCTTCTTTAATACGGAGCATAATGACAACGCCGCGATAAGAATCATAATAGCTATCAAAAATAAGCGCTCTTAATGGGGCTTCAATGGCGCCAGTTGGGTGGGGGACATAGTTCACGACTGCTTCAAGAACGGCATCAATATTAATGCCGGCTTTGGCACTTACCCCAATTATTTTATCGGTGCCAAGGCCAATTCGGGCTTTAATTTCTTCTTTGACTTCTTCAAGACGGGCACTTGGTAAATCTATTTTATTAACAACTGGAATAATTTCTAGATCATTATCAACCGCTAAATAGACATTAGCAAGGGTTTGGGCTTCTACCCCTTGGGTGGCATCAACAACTAAAATAGCCCCTTCACATGCTGCTAAAGAGCGACTTACTTCATAGGTAAAGTCAACGTGTCCGGGAGTATCTATTAAATTAAGTTGGTAGGTTTTGCCATCTTTGGCGGCATAGTTTAAAGCAACGGCATTAAGTTTGATGGTAATGCCCCGTTCCCGTTCCAATTCTAAAGAATCAAGCACTTGGGCTTTCATTTCCCGCTTTTGCAGCGTGCCCGTATGTTCAATTAACCGGTCGGCAAGGGTTGATTTACCGTGATCAATATGGGCAATAATGGAGAAGTTTCGAATAAGTTTCGGGTCGTAATTCATTTTTTGTGTCCTATGCTAAAGCATTATACCAACTTTTTAGAGATTTTCACCCGAGAAAAAGTTTAATTTAAGAGAAAACGTGTAAGCAATGATGAAATATGGGCAGCACTACTAACTTTTTGGATAATCCCATTATAATTTCGTAAATGTTCACGATAGGGACTATAGTCATAGCGTTTATCCATTAAAAGAATGAAACCATAATCTTTTTCAGTACGGATAACCCGTCCCATCGTTTGGAGAATTTTATTTAAGGCCGGATAAATATAAGCATAACTAATTCCATCATCAAGCATCTTGTCAAAATATTCTTTTTCAAGTTCTTTTTCAAAAGACGGCGGCGGATAGCCAACTCCTAAAATAAAGATGCCACTTAACCGGTCACTAACAAGATCAACTCCTTCACTAAAAGACCCTCCTAGGACGGCAAGACCTATTTTCGTTTTGGTCGGTGAGAAGGTAAAACTATCAAGATATGATTCTTTTTCAAAATCAGTCATTACACTGCTTTGAATAATCAATTCAAAAAGGGGATTACCTTCAAGTTTTCGTTGGAGTAATTCTAAATAAGCAAAACTTGGCGTATACACAAGATAATTTCCGGTCTTCACTTCCGTAGCCGCAATTATTCTTTTTACGACTTCATCGATGCTTTTATCACGGTCTTTATAAAAGAGAGAAACGGTAGGATCAACCATTATTAATAGTTGTTCTTTTTTAAAAGGATTACTAACGTGACTTAAGTCATCTTTAATACTAAGTAAGGTTTTAAAGTAATTCTCGGGAGCAAGGGTGGCGCTAAAAAAGATTGAACTTTCGACGCCTTTTAGCGCCCCATTAATAAATTCTTCGGGATTAAGACATTTGATGTAAAACTTTGGAAAGAATTTTTTATCTTCATCAATCTCGACATATTGCACAAAACTTTCATTGATGAGCGAATGAATTTTAATGAATTTATTAACGGCAAAGAAGAAATCGGTGAATTCTTCACTAAGTTCAGTCCCCATTTTCTGCATATAATCGCTACCTACTAATAAAAATTTCTCTAAGATGGTTAAAAGGGAACTCGGAAATTCATTAATAGTTTGATATGGAGGAATTATATCCTCACTATACTCAATTAATACTTTTACCATGCGATTAATTAAACGTCGGACTTCTTTATGTTTATCACCCTTTAAAGTCTTCCGAAAGGAATAGAAGGCGGTAAAATCGAGCACTTGGGAATAATTATCCATGACCCGCCGTGCTAGGTTATGGGCTTCATCAATTAAGACAATATATTCTCCTTGTTTTTGGTCAAAGTAACGTCTTAAATACACAAAAGGATCAAAAACATAGTTATAATCGGCAATAATGACATCAGTAAATAAACTTAAATCTAGTTGAAATTCAAACGGACATATTTCATGCTTGCGGGCAATGTCTAGTATTAAATTTGGACTATATTCATCGTAATTCGTATAAATATCGAGCAAGGCACTTTTGAGTTTTCCATAATAGTTACGGGCAAAAGGACATTCATCGGGATTACAAGCAATTTTATCGTTTAAGCACATCTTCTCCTTAGCACTTAAATTAATACTTTTAACTTTGGCTTGACCGCCAATAAGTCGTAAAGCATTCTCAGCTTGGGTTTTACCGCTTCCTTTAGCAGTCAAATAAAAGATTTTAGTCCCCGGTCTTTCCCCCATACGTTTTAGACTAGGGTATAAAGTGGCCATCGTCTTCCCACTTCCGGTCGGGGCATTAAAATACATCTTCATCCCACTTTTAATGCCTTCATCGACTAAATCCATCATTTCTTTTTGGCTAGGACGAATATTTTTAAAGGGGAATGTTAAGTTTTTGAGATCATTATTTCGCTTTAAAATATAATCTTCAACCCGATTATAAAAACTAAAGTATGTCGCAAAGAATGAGTTGATGGCGATCACTAATTCATCGACATGAAAAGTGTAACGTTTTATCATTTTTGATTCATCAATCTGACTAATATAGGTCAGTTGAATATCCATAACTTCACGGTTATTCTTCAAAGCATACATTAGGGCGTAGCACTGGGCTTGACCAACATGCCACGCTTCATGCGCCATAAAGAATGTATCTAAATCACTATTTGTCGTCTTAATTTCTTCAATAATTACTTCATTATCATTTAAAATAATCCCGTCTACTCGACCTTGTAAGGTTATTTCAAAGGCGTCATAGGTAAATGTATGTTCAAGATATTGTTCTGCAAGATAACGTTTATTTTGTTTGGCTTGATAATAACTATGAATCTGCGTGCCCCTGGTCATCGTATCAAGATTAAAAACCCGGGCATCAATATCCCCGGTACGAAGGGCAAAGTCAACAAGACCGTGGACACTAAGTGTAATTTTATTCATCTTTGTCCCGCATCTTCAAGATAGTTGGTAACTTGGCTTTTTCACCATTAATAAAACTTCGGGCATCAACTTTACTTTTCCCGCTTTTTTGTAAAGTCATTATTTTTATTTGCCCACCTTTAACTTGTAAAATAAGTTCACTCTGCGAGGAAATAAATAAGGTTCCGCTTACTTTATCTTCTTGATTATTATATAAACTCGCTTCATAGATTTTTAATAGTTCATTGTTATATAAAATATTAATTCCTGTATCCGGACTAAATGCTTGAATTTTACCTAAAACACGTTTAACATCATCATTTTCTAAATTGAGTTCTTCATCCACTGGTTTTAAAAGTGGGGCAAATGTAACTTCGTTTTCATCTTGGGGAATCCCTTTATTTTCACCAGAAATAATTGATGGTAAAACAGTTTTTATTAGACTTAATGATGCCTCAACCATCTTGAGACTGACAGTCGCAAAATTATCATGGGATGACAAAGGGAACCTTTCAATACCATATACTACTCCTGCATCCATCTTTTCGACCATTTCCATAAGACTAACGCCGGTTTCTAATTCATTATTTATGAGCGCCATTTGAATCGGTGATGACCCACGGTATTTTGGTAGGATTGAGCCATGAAAGTTTAAACATTTATATTTTGGTGCATCTAAAACGGCTTTCGGGACAATTTGCCCATACGCAAAAGTCAAGATAACATCTGGTTTCGCATTAATAATAAAGTCATGATCAAGTTTTATGCGGTGCGGTGTAAAAACTGGGATATTATGTTTTAAAGCCACTTCTTTAACAGGACTCGGGGTTAAAACTTTTTTTCGACCAACAGGGGCATCTTCTTTGGTGACGACCCCAATGATATTAAATCCTTCATTTATTAATGCTTCCAGGAGCAAGGCACTAAAGGACGGGGTGCCCATATATATGATTTTTAATGATTTTAATTTTTCCATGCTTTAATTATAAACGAAAACGATAAATAAAGAGAAAGCAAGGGTCATAAAGTCCAAATAATTACCCGAAAAAAATAAGTGAACATTAGTTGCTAAATTCCCTAAATGTCGGTATAATATGAAAGATTATATTGAAAGAGGTGAAGTATGCCAAATATCAAATCACAAATCAAACGTGTGAAAACCAATGAAAAAGCGAGAAACCGTAACGCCCACTTTAAAACCATGGTGCGGACCCAAATCAAAAAAGTTCGTTTAGCAATTACCGCCAAGGATGTCGAACTTGCCAAAACCGAATTTAACAAAGCCGTTTCCCTTTTAGACAAAGCCGCCCAACGCGGAGTTTTCCACCCTAATAAAGCCGCTCATCACAAAAGCGCTTTAGCCCGTGATATTAACGCCCTCAATGCTTAATAATTAAGTAAAAATAATTCAAAACCATAGAAGCGGTCAATTTGGCCGCTTTTTATTTTATAATCTAAAGTCGCTAAGGCAACTAAAATATCAAATACTTGATCAAGACTTGTTCTTCTCCGTTGATCCATTGCTAATTTAACGCGGTAAGGATGAATGCCTAGTTTAGTGGCAATTTCTTCATTCGTATTCCCAAGTTCATGATAAATATAAATCTGGGCATAGACGCGGAATTGGTTGCCTACTTGAGCAATAAAAGCGACAGGTTCTTGATTTTGAATGCGGAAATCTTGGTATATTTTTAAAGTCTTTGCTTTATCGCCCGCAATAAAAGCATTAACGAGCGCAAAACTATTTTCTTCTAGTAATGGGGTAACGAGTTCTTCGACAAGTTCAACCGTAACTTTCTCACCATATATTGCTAGTTTCTCGGCTTCTTGTAAAAATGAACCAAGGTTTGTGACTCGGGCTAATAATTCCGTAACGGCATCACGTTCAATTTGAATGTTATAGCGATCGAAATAAGCATAGACAAACCGTTGCCAATCGTTTTTATCAATATCTTTTTCAATATTAATCTTGCCATTGTTTTCAATATATTTATATAGTTTACTACGGGTATTAACTTGCGAGGAACGGGCAATAAAGATTAAATGCACATCTTCATGAATGTTTGCGAGTTCATCTAATACTTTATCATCAATTTCTTTATTAATCGACTTTTCATTACTGGTTGTTAACATTGTCGCGTGATCTAAGACTAAGACTCTTGTTGAATCCATCATCCCCATTGTCTGCGCATCTTCGATAATTTCTTTAAAAGGAACTTGCCGTAAATCGTAACGACTATAGTTAAAAGGATTACGATCTTCTAAAAGGTTATCAACCGTTTTTCGGATGGCTTTTTCGACTAAAGCATATTCATTGGCAGCAAAGAGATATAACATAGTTATATTATACAAGAGTTTAAAGAAATCGTTCCGTGATAGTCAGTTCTAAGTATTTCAATATTATATTTTATTAACGTATCAAGGACACTTTTATGGGGATGACCATATTTATTTAAATGACCGACACTAATGATTGCTCTTTTTGGTTGATAGTGACGGATAAAGTCTTCACTTGTACTTGTATTGCTGCCATGATGTCCAATTTTTAAGATGTCCACCGCTAAATCTGGATGATGAGTTAGTAGTTCTTCCTCCTTTTTAACACTAGCGTCCCCCATTAATAAAATATTAAGACAAGGTAAAGATACATAAACAATCAACGAATCATCATTTTCATCGTCGCCGCCTTCATTTAGGCTAAGAAAAGAGACGCCTTTGATGGTTAAAGGAAATTGCTGATGTTTTGTTATGAGATTACGAACTTTAAAGTTTTCGATAAGCGAAGTTTTTCCAGCACTATGGTCAAAATCATCATGGGTAATTACTAAATAGTCGAGAGTGTAAATATTTCTTCTTCGAAAATAAGGAATAAGGATTTCAGTGGCGATATCTCTTCCTAAAATCCCACCAGTATCAATCAATACACTTCGACCGTATATATTAAAAAGAATGCTATCACCTTGGCCAACATTAATAAAAGTAACACTCGCCGATAAATGCGCTTTTAAGGGGATAAAAGTCAAAAGTAGGACATAAATGAAACCAAAAATACTTACACGATAAATCGGAATATTTTTAATTTTATAAGCAAAAATGAAAAGCACACAAAATACAACAATAATCAATATCGTTAAAATATTAAAATCGGCAAAATAGATCATAAATCCTTGTTTATTAAAGATATTCATAACGTGATAGACTACATTTAAAATAGTAACCCCCATATTTTGCAGAAAGGAAAAAGGGAATGTTATTAAGTAAATTACATACCAAATGGTAATAATCGGTGAGATAAAAAGCGGAACAAAAAGTAAAGATAAGTTAATAATTCCCGTTGAAAGTATTTGGTAAGGAAGTAAAACACTAAATAAAATGATATAACGCGAAATTAATCCTCTAAGTCCTTTTTTGGGTTTAATTAAAATGAAACTAAATATTAATAAGTAAGCAATATAGAAAGACGCTTCAAAAAGAAACCATGGATTTAATAATAGAAAGCAAAAGGCAACAAACACATTTACTTCAAAGTAACTAAATAGACTTTTTAACTTCTTCTTGTTTATTAACCGGAACAGTCCAGTCAAAAATATCCGATAAAACGCAAACTTTGTTATATGAAAAAGAAATAAGGGTACCAATACTAAGTAACTAACAAAATCCGCGGTCTCATCTTTAACAAAAATACGTAAAATTGACCTGCTTAAACGCCGCAATAGACTTAAATGCGCACCGGTTAAAGTGATAAGAAAAAGTAGGTCAAAGCGCATCATATCTTGAAGAAAAGGATCATCATAATTAATACTTTTTGTCAGTAGTAAATCTTTAATGCCTGATAGATATGAGGGATAATTAACTGCCCCTATATCAAACAAGCGAAATACTCTTAATATACTTCGGGCTTTTACATCAATATTGCTTACACGGAAAGAATGCATTATACCTTTATTCAATAGGTAGTCTTTATAATTGAAATCCCCTTCAATCGTTTTAAATAAATGAGGCGCTTTATATCCTTCAACGAAAACAATATCGCCGGGCACCAAGGAGTTTAGTTTATTTTCAACATACAATTTTCCGTTTATGGTTAGGACAATAAAGTAATTTTTGCCGCTATTGGTAACGAGTCCATATCCTTTCGTGAAAGGGATTTTCATGATTAAATCACGAATTAATATTGTAAGAAAACCAAAAATGGCAAACCCTATAATTAATCGTAATAATGCCTTATCATGCCATTTTAATAAAATTAAGGCCAAAGATAGTAGCAAAAATAAAGGATGACGAAAGACTAAGATACCGCTGATGAAAGATAATAAGATTACGAATAAATTCATCGAATCGTAATATAGTTTTTAATCTTTTCAAAGGTAGCTTTTCCAATCCCCTTTACTTTTAAAAGCCCTTCAAGATAGGTGAAACTTCCATGTTCACTCCGATAGGCAATAATGTCGCCGGCAAGCGTCGTACCCACCCCATTTATTTCCATGAGTTTTTCCCGAGTTTCGGTATTGACATTTACTTTGATAAGCTCTTTCTCCCCACAATAATCATCAAGATCATTAATCGGGGCGATGTAATAATTAACTCCTTTTTCGAGTAACGTTTCTTCAATATATGCCCGCGCATCAGCGTTTGATGTTGGTCCCCCGGCTGCCATAATTAAATCACCAAGGTTATCTTCCTTTTTCATCACATAAGTTCCCGGTTTATGCACTTGACCGGTAATCGTTATTGACAAGAAATTTTCATCGACAACTTGGACTGAAGTTGAGGTAATTGCATCTGGTCCAATATTATTATTAATTACCGTAAAAGCAACGACAACAATGACGGTAGCAATAACTACCCCTATAATTAGTTTTAACATTTAAAAAACCTCCTTACTAATAAATAAGGAGGCATTTATTTTTTTCTAACAAAAAGTAATGTTTATTCAATCGGTTCGGTCGAAATATTTAAGATTTGGACTTCATAAGGAACCGTTGCTTTAACTAAAACACGATCACCAACTTTACGACCTAAAATTGCTTCCGCGATGGGGGCGTCAATTGAGATGGTGCCGTTAAGTGGTTTTCCTTCAAATTGGCCAAGAATCCGGAAGGAAAAAGTTTCATCATAAGAAACATCATGAACTTGGACGTAGTTACCAACGGAAACGGTTTTACTTGTTTTTGAATATTCAACGACTTCTTTATTAGCGAGAATGCGTTCAATTTCAAAAATCCGGCTTTCAATATTGCCTTGTTTATTCCGGGCGGCATCATAGTCAGCGTTTTCGCTTAAATCACCATAACCACGGGCTTCTTCAATTTCTTTTAATACTTCAGGACGTTCAACATTGACTAAGTTACTAAGTTCTTGTTCTAAGGCTTCAACACCTTCTTGCGTTAATGTATATTTATCAATCATTTTAAAATCTCCTTTAACAATGCGTTGCTATTATATCATAAACTAACGTTTATAACCTAATATTTTGAAATAGTTAATTTTCTTCTTCTAATTCGGCTTCAAAAGTTGCAAAAACTTCTTCCACTTCAGCGATTTCGTCTTCATCTTCCACGTATTCTAAAGTACCATCTTCGTAATAGCGGGCATACATAACTTCTTCATCATTTTCTTCATCATAAAAGAAGACATAATTTGTCCCTCTTTTTTCATTTTCATAGGTGAATAAAATCACAAATGTTGATTCAACACCCTCTTCGTCAGTAATCGTAATTAATTCTTGTTCTTTCATTTTTTGTCCCTCCTTTGGGCAAGATAAGTTTCTAATATATATTTGGCGGCGACTTCATCAATCTTCTTACTAATTTGCGAAGGTTTATAGCCAAGCGCGCGAAGTTCTTCATAGGCTTCAATCGTCGTGTATGTCTCATTGACAAGAATAACGGGGACCGCGCCTTCATCTTCTAAATCCTTTTTAAAGCGTTCGGTACTTATCGCTCTTTCGCCGCGACTTCCATCAACATTTAAGGGGTAGCCAAGGATAATTAATTCAATGTCTTCTAGTTTACAAATTTCATGAATTCGGGCTCTAGCTAACTTATAGTAATGCACCGGGAAATTGTAATTTTCATAAGCGACCGCTAAGGTTTGCTCACTATTAGTAATAGCAATCCCCAGTGTCTTGGTTCCTAAATCTAAACCGAGAATCTTACTCATTGACACCTTGTTTTACAAGACTAATAATATCTTGTAATCGTGCTTTTTCTTTAATTGATCCGTTTGCAAAGTCGGGACGACCACCACCGGATCCCCCAAATTTAGCGGTGATAAGTTTCATAATCTTATTGGCGTTAAGGACACTAGTAAGACCTTTACTAAGACTTATTAGAAGGGCATTATCGCTAAGTAAAACAATGACGGCTCTTTGATCTTGGCTCTTAATTTTATCGGCAATAAGTCCTAATTCGTCACGGGTTTTTCCTTCACCAACATAGACATAAAGATTTAAATCTTTTTCATTAATTGGCTTTAAGTTTTTAGCAAAATCTTCTAATTCATTGAGTTTATATTTATTAACTTCGGCACTTAATTCATCTTTTTTAAGCATCACATTTTTAGCAGTAGGAATGACATCTTTAATTTCTTTAATTCCGAAAACTTCACCAAGATGATTCACGGTATATTGATATTCTTTTAAATATTCATAGGCTTTTAAACCACTTAAGGCGACAATGCGGCGAATACCACTGGCGACACTTCCTTCGCTCGTAATAACAAATGCCCCGATTTCACTACTATTTTTAACGTGCGTTCCCCCGCATAGTTCGATTGAAACATTTTCGTACATAACAACCCTAACTAAATCCCCATATTTTTCCATGAATAAGGCTTTTGCCCCAAGTTTTTTGGCCGCTTCAAGACTCATAAATTTAATGGTTAAAGGAATCGCATCATGGACATATTTATTAACAATATTTTCAATGCGATTAAGTTCTTCTTTCGTAATTCTTGTATTGTAATTAAAATCAAACCGTAAATAATCAGGACCAACATAACTTCCGGCTTGACCCACTTCTGGACCAAGGACATCATTAAGGGCACGGTGGAGGAAATGGGTTGCACTGTGATTTAAGGTAATCGCCCGGCGATTCGCTTTATCAATTTCTAAAGTTAGAGTATCCCCAACCTTAATTGTTCCATATTCGATATCAAGTTGATGTAAATGTTGACCGTGTGGTGCCTTCGACATAAGGGTGACAGTTGCCCGGAAATCATCACTATAAATCGTTCCGCTATCACTCACTTGTCCGCCACTTTCACTATAAAAAGGCGTGACATCAAAAACTGCACTAACTTCATCTTTTCCTTCATTAACTTTGACCCCGTCTTTAAATAAACCAATTACTTTTGCCTCGAGTTTATAGGTGTCTTCTTGGAATTTTGAAGGGGTATTAAATTTTAATAGATCTTCACTTTGAATATTCATACTACCTTGGTTTTTACGCGCGGCACGAGCTTTTTCCCGTTGCCCTTCAAGGAGCGTTTCAAAACCTATTTCATCAACTTTAGCCCCGACTTCACTCGCAACTTCTTTAGTTATTTCTAAAGGGAAACCAAAAGTGTCATAAAGTTTAAAGGCTAATTCGCCACTGACGACTTTACTATCATTTAAGGCATTACGAAGTAATTCTTCACCATGAGTTAAAGTATTTAAAAACCGTTCTTCTTCGGCTTTAATTTGTTTAGCAACATTTGCCGCTTTATTATTTAAATAAGGATAGAAAGGTTCCATGATTTTAATGACAACCGGCACTAATTTATATAGGATTGGTTCGGTGATTCCAAGTTTTTTTCCGTAACGGACGGCTCTTCTTAAAACCCGTCTTAAGACGTAACCCCGGCCTTCATTTGCAAAAGTTGCGCCGTCACTTAAGGCAAAAGTTGTGGTCCGGATATGATCAGCAATGACTCGATATGCCACTTTATGGTCAGCATACTTTGTACCAGTTATATCTTCTATTTCTTTAATAATTGGCATGAATAAGTCAGTTTCAAAGTTACTTGGTGCATTTTGTAAAACACTGGCAATTCGTTCTAATCCCGCCCCAGTATCAATGTTTTTACTTGGTAATTCTTTGTAATCTTCACGCTTGACCCCGGCTTTGGCATTATATTGACTAAAAACAATATTCCATATTTCTAAGAAACGATCATTATCAACGTCGTCTTCTAAAAGTTTGGCTCCCATTTTTAAAGGATCAAGTTCTTCACCTAAATCAAAGAAGATTTCCGTGTTTGGTCCACATGGCCCTTCACCAATTTCCCAGAAGTTCCCGGAGTTAGGAATGACATGCTTTGGATCAACCCCACAACTTATCCATAAGGCTTTGGTTTCTAAGTCACTTGGATGGTAGGTAAAATAAAGTTTATCAAGCGGTAAACCAAGATATTCTTTACTGGTTAAAAATTCAAAACCCCATACAATCGCTTCTTTTCGGAAATAATCGCCAAGTGAGAAATTGCCGAGCATTTCAAAAAAGGTATGGTGACGATTCGTTTTACCAACATTTTCAATATCATTAGTCCGAATGCTTTTTTGCACATTTACGAGCCGACGATCATTACTAACTTTTGAACCATCAAAATATTGTTTAAGGGCGGCAACTCCGCTATTAATCCATAAAAGGGTTTTATCATTGACTGGCACTAAACTAGCCCCTTCAATCACCGCGTGATTTTTGGCTTTAAAAAAAGATAGCCACAACTTCCGAATTTCATTACTTGTTAAGTTCTTCATATAACTTCTCCTATATTAAACTCATGCAAGGAACGACTTTCACCGCGGTACCATCCTATTTCATCATTTGATGCACTCAATTATTCGTAACGTGAATAGCCGGCGATGATTAGTCGCTCTAAGGAAGTGGCCTGTTTTCTAAATTGTGTTACTTGCACCCTCTAACACTCGCTATATTGTTGAAAACTTCGTTTCCTTTATCGATTTCGCTAATATTATAACATAAGTTAATATTTAATTAACTTTTTGCCCATTAAAATAAATATCGTCAATGATTGCTCCGCCAAGGCAAATGTCATCTTCATAGAAAACGGCAGCTTGTCCAGGAGTCACCGCAAAATAAGGGGTCGGGAATATAAGGTAACTAACCCCATTTTCTTCGACATAAGTCGCTTTTAAATCTTGTTGGCGGTAACGTAATTTAACATTAATTTCCGTACCACTCAATAATTTTTCATTAATAAAATTAACATCACTAAGGCTTATTTTATCGCTTTGTAAATGGGCGTCATGATCATCATTTGCGACATAAAGCACATTATGCAAAACATCTTTTTTACACACATACCATCGTTTATTTTCGTCATAATTTTTAAGTCCGCCGATCCCTAATCCCCGGCGTTGACCAAGGGTGTAATAATAAACGCCACTATGGGTGCCAATTACTAAATCAGTATTGATATCTTTGATGACACCAGTTTGGGCGGGAATATAATTTTTTAAAAATTCGCGGAATTGGCGTTCACCAATAAAGCATATACCCGTGCTATCTTTTTTTAAGGCCGGAGTTAAGTTTAATTTTTGGGCAATGTCTCGAACTTCACTTTTCGTGACGTCCCCCAGTGGAAATAACGTTTTACTTAATTGATCACTTGATAATTGACTAAGGAAGTATGTTTGATCTTTATCACTATCTTTACTTTTAAGCATATAAGAAATGCCGTCTTTTACTACTTTTTTGGCATAATGGCCGGTGGCAATGTAACCAAAACCAAGTTTTTCTGCCCATTTTAAGAAAGCATCAAACTTTATATATTTATTACAGAAAATATCAGGATTTGGAGTTCTTCCGGCTTGATATTCTTTTAAAAAGTACATGAAAACATCATCCCAATATTCCTTAATAAAATCAACCCGATGTAAAGTTACGCCAAGCTCAGCGGCCACTTTAACGGCATCATCATAATCGACTTCTTGCGGACATGCCGGATCTAAAAGGGTGGGATTACCACTTATATCATTGTTGGCGATGGCGTCCCAGTTGCGCATAAAACCCGCATGGACGTCGTATCCTTCTTTTTTTAATAGGTAAAGCGCGACCGCGCTATCAACGCCGCCACTTAAGCCAACCATTACTTTAATCTTACTTTTATCGTTATGCATTTTCTTCCAAAATATACGTTACAGGACCAACATTGGTGAAACTAATATTCATCATTGCCCCAAAAACGCCGGTTTTTACCGTAATAACCTCATTTAAGGCCTTGTTAAATATATCATAAAGTTCCTTACTTTGCGCCCCAGGAAGCACATTTGTGAAGGAAGGTCGTCGTCCTTTAAATTCACCATAGATGGTAAATTGACTAACACTTAAGATTTCCCCATTAATATCGGAAATATTTAAGTTTGTTTTTTGCGATTCATCGGGAAAGATACGCATTTTTAACACTTTATCCGCCATTAAGAGCGCATCTTCTTTCGTGTCACCCACTTTAAAAGACACTAGTAATAAAAGCCCATATGGAATTTCACTATAGAGCGAATCATCAATATAAAGTTTGGCGTCTTTAACGATTTGGGCAACAATTTTCATTATTTAATGTATGCGTGAATAATTGGTTTAACTTCAAACTTTGTCTTACTATAAGTAAAGGCATCATGAACATCCACTAAAATAGGACGGGACACGTCATCACTTTTATTAGTATAAACAAGGGCTAACCGATCACCAATTTGCACTTGATCTCCTACTTTTTTATTTAAGACAATGCCGGCGGACATATCAATAACATCTTCATAAGTTTCGCGGCCACCACCTAGTTTCATACTGGCAATCCCGATTGCTAAACTATCAATATGTTGCACGTATCCAGCACTCGTCGCTAAAACTTCAAAGACATGGGCACTTTTTGCAAATTTTTCAGGATTTGTAATATAAGTTTCGTCGCCGCCTTGGGCTTTGATCATTTCCACAAGTTTAAGGAGCGCTTCCCCACTTTTAATTTTGGCTTCTAACGCCGGATAAGCATCTTCGGCATTTTTAACAACGCCCGCTTGTTCAAGCATAATCGCACTTGCTTCTAAACAAAGGGTCGTTAAATCACTTGGTCCTTCGCCTTTTAAAGTGGCAATTGCTTCTTTAACTTCAAGCGCATTACCAACGGCTAAACCAAGCGGTTGATCCATATCGGTTAAGATCGCCCGCGTATCGCGCTTTAGACTTTTACCAATTGCGACCATGGCTTCAGCAAGTTTTTTGGCATCTTCAAGCGTCTTCATAAAGGCGCCACTTCCAAACTTAACATCAAGTAAAATCGTATCGCTGCCACTGGCAAGTTTTTTCGACATAATACTACTAGCGATTAAAGGAATTGATTCAACAGTCCCAGTTACATCGCGTAATGCATATAATTTCTTATCGGCGGGCACTAAATGTCCACTTTGGCCAATGATGGCACAGCCAATTTCATTAACTTGTTTAATAAAAGCGTCCCGTTCAATTTCAATCTTTGTTCCGGGAATTGCTTCAAGTTTATCAAGGGTGCCACCGGTATGACCAAGACCACGTCCGCTCATCTTGGCGACTTTGACGCCAAAACTGGCAACTAATGGTCCTAAAACTAAACTTGTTTTATCACCCACACCCCCGGTGCTATGTTTATCAACCTTAATCCCTTCAATTTGGCTTAAATCAATAATGTCGCCACTTTTCATCATCGCCAAAGTTAAAGCTGCTGTTTCTTCTTTGTTCATTCCTTTTAAAACAATGGCCATTAAAAGACTACTTGTTTGGTAATCCGGAATTGTTTTATTCGTTACGCCATCAATAAAAAACTGAATTTCTTGACTAGTAAGCGAAAAACCATCTCTTTTTTTACAAATAATATCATACATGCGCATAGTTAAAGTCTCCTCTATTAGATATATTTTACCATAGGTAAAAATATTACCATAAAATATATGAAATGTATTAAAAAAGGGTAAGTTTTACGCTTACCCCTCTAAGCTAATCTTCTTTTTTCGTAATTAATGCCGGATCAATCATTAAGCGGCCATACTTATTAAGTTTTTGGGTTTGGAAGTATTCCTCTTTTAAGCGATTGGCCACTTCTTGGCTCGCACTTTGGATATTACTGGCAATTTCTTGCGTTGTACCAGACGGATCTACTGGAGGCAAGTATTCCATAATAACTTTATAGCGCTTTGCCCGGGTTTTCTTTGGCAAAATCAACTGATTACCCCATAACACAAAGGGGACAATTTCCGTATTAGTTTGTAAAGGGGCTTTAAAGGCACCGGCTTTATACTCTAATAGGGGGGCATGATAATCTTTATTTCTAGTACCTTCCGGGAATAAAATCCAACTAGTTTCTCCTTTTCCTAAAGATTCTCTTGTCGTCTGCATTGCTTTGATTTCTTGCTTTAAATTATCGCGTTCAATAAGCACTCCGCCGACGACTTTAAACATCGTCCCGACAAAGGGGATTTTTTCATTTTCGACTTTGGAAACATAATGAACGGGAAGTGGCATATAGGCAAGGGTAACTAATGCATCCATCAGTGACGTATGATTACCAACAAAATAATAAACCTTCTCTTTTGATAATACCGGCATATTACGAATTTCAATATCGACTTTGAGGCGTTTTAACACTTTACGGGCTAATTTTTGCGCGCGGGCAAAGCGTTCTTCTTGCGAATAACGTTCGGGGTGTTTTGCGTAGCGGCGCATCCAGGTAAAATAATTCCACACAATCGGGATCCCGGCTTTAAAAACCCAAATAAAGTATTTAAACATTTTTACACTCCTCTTATTAACTCAGCAATCACAAAGGTTTCACCATCTTGTTCTTCAAGGCGGCCTTTGATGGTGACCATTGTTCCATCCTTCATCTTATGAAGAATACCAGGAAGATATGACCACATTTTGACTTTGAATTTGTCAAATAGGGGACTTTTTTCATCATAATCTGGTTCAGGAACTTTTTCCACGTAAATATAGCGATAATCACTTTCAATTTCGCCAAGCTTTCCCGTGATAAAAACAGCAGTTAGCATGAAATGTCGTCTCCTTTCTATTTATTTTGGGCCAAGATCTCCACTTCTTAATCCTAGCACAATTACACTATAGGGAGCGACCATCGTACGTTCAATGTACTCGTTATGGCGTCCGGCAATATAACCCGCGCGATTTAAAATCATCTTTAAAGGTTTCTTTAAATCGACAAACATCGGTTCACTATTGGGATTTACAAAAACATGAAAATCGGTATAGGGTGATAAGTCAAATTCTGGGTTATAAATAATTTCACTTGCCCCATTTGGTAAACTATTAAAAGTAACCATGGCTTTAATCTTTTTCGGGTCTTTTTCATGAAGGAAAACGCATTCCTTCCGTAACGCCGTTAAGGCTTTAAAGTATTCGACCATATAACTTCTTTTATAGGCTAAAGTATAGGGGAATTGGTTAATTTTATCACTACTTTTATAGGAATTTTGATCACCATATTTGGATACGCCAATTTCTTGACCACGGTGGAAAAAGGGAACACCAAAGGCTAACATCACAATCGTATTCAAACTCATTAATCTTGTAAGGTGGGTATCAATACTTTCTTGGGGATTACTGACCGCCATTTTATCAATAATGACTCCGTTATCATGACATTCAACGTAATTGATACTTTGTGAAGCATCAAGATATCGTGGAGTGAATGTAGTATTTAAGACACTGCCGGCATAGGCAAAATAAAAGCCATCCCGATAATTAGTGGCTCCTAAAAGATAACCACGTTCATGAAGGTGTTCAGGGAAACTTGCCCCTTTATTAATTTCGCGGAAAGCATCATTGAAAAAGCCTAATTCTTTCGTTTTAAAGGCATTTCCGTGATGGGCGAGTTGATCTTTACGGACGGTGGTGGCCATTTCCCAGCCTTCGCCATAAACCATAAAGTCTTGTTTAATTTCTTTCATTTTAGCGACAACTTCATCCATTGTATCAATGTCAATAAGCCCCATTAAGTCAAAACGGAAGCCATCGACTCCTAATTCTTTAGCGTAATAAACACAAGCATCGACAATTAAACGGCGCACCATCGGTCTTTCACTGGCAAAGTCATTACCGACACCGCTCCCATTACTTATAACCCCTTCACTTGTCTTCCGGAAATAATAATTTGGAACAATCTTTTCAAAGACACTTGTTTCGTGCTCATAAACGTGATTGAAAACGACATCAAGCACAATGCGAATACCAACTTCATGGTAACGGGCAACCATCTTTTTAAAGTCAATAATACGATTATATGGATCATTTGCGTCGCGGGCATAACTTCCTTCAAGCACAAAATATTGTTGCGGATCATAACCCCAGTTATAACTTTGCCATTTCTTTGTTTCATCAACGGTTTTAAAGTCATAGACTGGCATTAATTGGAGGTGGGTAATGCCTAAATCTTTTAAATAATCAAAGCCAGCCGGGTAAAGATCTTTCACTTTGCGGCCTTCTTCAATCATCCCAGCAAATGTTGCCCGATATTCAATATCAGTCCGTTCGTCGACTGTTTGGTCACGGACACTTGTTTCATATATGATTGCTTCGGTAGGACTATTAAAGGGTGGTAAGCACTTATCATTCATTTCCATCTTTAAACGTTCAGGATTAATGACATAACTATATTGCCCGTTTGGTCCACTGCTTTTGGCGTAAGGATCGGTTACTTCTTCTTCAAGACCATTATTAAGCACTAAATAAGTGTAACGTAAGCCATCAAGATCACCTTCAAGCGTATATTCATAAACACCGCGTTCACCGCGTTTAAGTTTACGATATAAAAAGTTTTTATTGTTGGGTAAGTAATATTTTATAATGACCCGACTGGCTAAGGGCGCCCATATTTTAAAAGTGGTCGCTTCTTTTGTGTATTGCGGACCTAATTCCCCATGATATAAATAGTCTTCATCAAAGTTTGGAAAAGTCGTCGCTTCACTAACATTAAGCGGCACTTGACCAAAGTTTTGTAAATATATTTTATAGTTTTGGCCAAGGACAAAGGGTTGCTCTAACGTTAATTCATAAGTTGTGACCTTATATTGCTGAGTTTTTGTCTTGGTGCTAAAGGGAACTAGTTTATCAAAGTCATCATAAATGGTGACTTTTGTTTGTTCATAATGATATTTATCACTATATAAGACAACCCGAATGACGCGCGGGCTAATAAGATGCGCACTAAATTGACCAAATGCCATAAATATTCTTACTCCTTAATCTCGACAATTGCCACGGCGTAATCGCCATCGTGACTAATTGATACAGGGTATATTTTGCCCCCGTAATGAATTTCGGGACGACCATCACGTTGATATACAATATCAATTTTCGTGAAGGCAATCCGGCCAATTCCTTCAACAATCGCTTTCAAGAAAGCTTCTTTTGCAGCAAAACGTCCGGCTAAAAACTCTTCCTTATTCGGGCGATTCTTATAAATTTCTAACTCATTTGGCGATAAAATACGCGCCGCCAGTTTTTCTTTTCCGACAAAGCGGGGAATGTAGACAATATCAATACCAACTGCCATATTCGTCCTCCTCTACTTTCGATTAATAATAACAACCGCTCCTTTAGCACTATTGGCTTCATCAGGAGGGGCAACAACTCCATTTTGCACTAATAAATCATATAATCCGCGGGCGCGTGGCCAGCCTAATCCAAACTGTTGCTGTAAGCGACTAATGGAAATTGTATCTTGGGTTTCAACAAAGGCCACGACACTTGGATATAATTCATCATCCGCCGCTGGACCATTTCCAAATACATTAACCTTTTCTTTTAAATCAGTGAAATCAGGATGGAAATCTGTTTCATAAGTATTCCGTAAATAATTAGTAATTCGTAATACTTCTTTAACCGGAATAAAGGGGGCTTGGACCCGGACAAAGCCACGTCCGACGGTAATACTATCAACTAACATATCACCATATCCTAATAGTAATTCGGCGCCACCTTGTCCTAAAATCGTCATTGAGTCGGTAACGCTCGCGGTCATAAAGGCGACCCGGCTTGGAATATTGGCTTTAATATTCCCAGTGATAACTTGGACACTTGGCCGTTGAGTAGCAATTAAGAGGTGAATACCTGCTGCCCGTGATTTTTGCACAAGCCGTAATACACTCGTAGATACTTCTTTTTCGCTTTCAAAAAGGTCGGCAAATTCATCAACAATCGCAATGATTAAAGGTATTTGCTCGCCACCTAATTCTTCAATAACTTCGTTATATTCACTAAATTTACTAACACTTGTCGTTTCAAATAATTTGTAACGGCGTTCCATTTCATCAATGAGCCGATCAAGGGCAACTTTTGCTTCACTTGGTTCTTTAACAATTGGAGCTAATAAATGGGGAATATTGTTATATTGGGCTAATTCAACCCGTTTCGGGTCAATTAAAAGGAGTCGTAATTCATTGGGAGTATGGAACATAATTAATGAAGTTAAAACGGTGTGAATAAAGACACTCTTCCCGCTTCCGGTCGCCCCGGCCACTAGGAGGTGCGGGAAATCGCCAAAGGGTGAAAAGATAATATTACCGGCGACATCTTTCCCCATCGGGATATAGTATTTCTTCTTCTTTTCTTGGGAAATACGTAAGATTGATTCTTTAAAATTAACGATGGTACGGTGCTTATTGGCAACTTCAATCCCGCTTAATGCTTTCCCGGGAATAATTGGTTCAAAGCGAATTGAGGCGCCGTTAAGTCTTAAGGAAATATCATTCATTAAGTTTTTAATGGAGTTGATGGTTTCGGTTGGTCCAAGACTAATTTCATACCGAGTAAAGGTTGATCCAATCGTATAGGAAGCAACATTAGCGTCAATATTAAAGTCACGGAAGAAAACATTAATCCGTTCACTAAAGTCTTTGGCGTCTTTTTCATTTTCAACTTCTTGGCCACTTTCGACCGCATCACTTAATAAATTGATATCCGGTAATTTATAGTTTAAATATTTCCGTTTAATCCGTTCTTCTTTCGGGGCCGGCGCTGCTTTTGGTTCAACTTGTTTGATTACTTCTGGGGCAGGAGCAACAGGTAAAACATCTTCAATAACTGGTTCATCAAAGAGGAGAATTTCCTCTTTTTCTTCGATGACTTCTGGTAATTCTTCGGCTTTTTCAACAAAAAGTGGGGTTGGTTCAAGGTCTTCACTCATTTCTTCTGGAGATTCTTCTTCCCTTACGACATCTTCGGGTAAGGTAATTGCTTCAAAAGTTCCTTTAGTATCAACCGCTTTTTGGAGTGCTTCATAATCTTCATTGTCGACTCTTGATAATTCACCTAAGACTGGGGTTTGGATAATTGCTTCAATCGAATCTTCATTATCAAGCGAAGGTAACGTAAAAGTATCTTCACCATCATTAATCGTCACTTTCGAAAGTGAATCAGTATATGGTTTCTTCGGTCTAATTGGTTCATTATATTGGGGGGCTGGTAAAGGTTCTTCATACGTTTTACTGGCGACAGGATGTAAAAGTGATGACGTATAGGTCCGCGCTTCTTCGATTACTTCATCGACTTTGACTTGGACTGGTTCTTCTTTTACTTCTTCTTGGCCTAAAAGCCCAGCTTGAAATAATACTTCTTGCCGTTTTCTTTTTTCACGGATATATTCGCCTAAATAAATAATTAGATGACGAATCGATGGCCAAAAGATAACACAAAGTAAAGCAATTGCCACTAAGCTTAAGAGCGTAATAATGAGCCACGGATCAAAAGCACTTAATAAAAGTAATAAACTTTCGCCAAGAATGCCGCCATATAGATACCAATAACTACCTTCCGGAGCAGTGAAAGAAAAGGCATGCTTTGCTTTACCAATCATTTCGTTAAGTCCAGTTGTGAAAAGATTACTTGTCATTTCAAAATTACTTAAAATACCGGCGTAAAAAGCGCTACTTATGATAATAAGTCCTAAAATACTTAAAAAGACAATCGTCGTTCTAAGTTTCTTTTTAGGTAAAGGGAAAAGCATTAAGTAAAAGGCTAAAAGGACAATTAAGCCAAAAGCGGCAACAAAAAGATCACCAAATAGAAGAGCAACCGGGACGTTAATGACCGCGCCTAAAGATATCTTTAAAATGCCAATTAACGCAAAAAGGGCTAAAATCATTCCCTTTAGGCCACGTGATACTTTCTTTTGGACGATAATTTGATTGGACACTTTACTGTTCATACTTAATATTATACATAATATTACAAAAAGGCACTCCTTTTTTTACTACTTTAAGGTAGTAAATGAAAATAAGGATGAAAAGGGGAGGAAAAACATCCTGTTTTTTAAGTTTTAGTAAGATATAAAATAATTTACTGATTGATTACGCGAATAAGCGGCAAGATCATTGGATGTCTTCTCGTTTCGCGGAAAATGTATTTTTCAACCCTTATTTGCGTTTCTTTAACGGCGTCGCCAATATCAAAGTTACGCATATCAAGCGCTTCATTAACGGTTGATAAGAAAATATTACGAATTTGTTTTAATAGTTGTTCACTATCTTTAACATAGACAAAGCCCCGCATTTGCACATCCGGTCCGGCGGATATTAATCTAGTATTATAATCAATTGCTAATGCCATAATGATAATGCCGTCTTCACTTAAGCGTTGGCGGTCTTCAATAACGCCGCGATTAATATCACCAATTCCTGTACCGTCGACTAAAACATCACCATTAGTAATAATATCGGTGGCATGGGGTTTAACTCGACCATGTCCTTCATTAAATTCCACGGTAACGCCATTATCAAGTAAGAAAATATTGTGGTGACTAAAGCGTAAGCCGCTATGAAGGGCGAGTTGCGCGTTAGCGATTTGTTGACGATAAAGTCCTTTAACCGGTAAATAATATTTTGGTTTTAAAAGGGTTAAAAGCATACGTAGGTCTTCTTCTTGGGCATGCATTCCACTTATTACTTTCCGAGTAATATTGACAACATGACAGCCAGTTGTATATAAACTATCAAGGGCTTCCGTCGCAATAATTTCTAAAGTTGCCGGGGCTTGTAAGGCCATAATAAAGGTGTCTTCATCTTTTAAAACAATCTTTTTATCAGCATTTTCTTTATGAGAAAGGGCGATGATTTTTTCAAAGATTTTTTCACCCACGCCAAGCATTAAAATACAAATATCTTGATCCCGGGCTCTTAGTAAATCATCGTTACTAATAATATAACGTTCATCAATTAACGGTAAACCAGCTTCGGCAAAATCTTTAAAATATTGTTCGGTAAGTGGATCATAGAAAGCAATTTTCCGTTTAAATTGCATACAAACTTGCACAAGTTCTTCAATGTTATACGTTGTTTGATCATAAAGAGCGATAAAGATACGGCCTTTAATATCACGGAAGATTGGTTCAATCTGCGGAGTTAAACGGTGATTAGGAGATGTATAACCACTTTTTTCGGCCGCGGTTGATTCACTTAATAAACAAAGGACATCTTTTTCGGCAATTTTGGCAATACTATTTAAATCAAGTTTATAACGTGAACTATTTGTGTATTCAACAATAAAATCACCAGAATATACGACCGAACCTTGGGTAGTATCAATTGATATTCCAAAACTTTGCATGGCGCTATGGGTGGTTTGGAAAAAAGTAAAACGACGACGTGCAATTTCCACTGAACTTGATGGGGCAATAATATTGATCTTATAATCAACATTTAATCCAACGCGTTTCGTAAAGCGAGTTAACATCATTGCCGTTGCTTTCGTCGTATAAATCGGGGCGGGGGCTAATTTATAAATAAAAGGTAAGGCACCAAACTGATCATCATGACCGTGTGTTAAAAGATAGGCTTTAATCCGGTTTTTATTGGCCAGAAGATATTCATGATTAGGGATAATAAAGTCAATCCCGGGACTTGTTTTATCAGGGTATTTAAGTCCAGCTTCAATAACGAAAATGTCGTCATTAATTTCGACGATATACATGTTTTTTCCATGTTCATCGAGCCCACCTAAAGCGAAAACCTTTATTTTATCGTTCATATTATACCTCGTCTCTATGTGCCATATTTCTTGTTCATTATACCAAATGTTTTGTGTAATACACAAGTAAGAAAGAAATCTTTATCGCCGGGGGCGACTAGCAATGATATTTGCCCCGGAATTTAAAATGTTTTCGACCAGTATTTCATTAAAGGCAACTGGCGCTTTTACCACCAAATTATTAAGATATTCGACAATCGGAAAAATTAATGATTTATTGACGGCAACATCAGTCCGAACCGGTAAGGGTTCTTTTTGACCCTCAACTTTCACTAAATAGGTAAGGGTTCGTTTCGGTTCTTTAATTTCTTGGAGGGCATAAGGAATCCCTCTTGGACAAAAATTCCCGGTGACGACTAAGTCATCGCTAACTTCAAGTTGACAGCCACGTGGGCATACTAAACATGTTAATCTTTTAGACATCACTAACCTCCACAACAAGCTTGGCACCATTTTTAATTAAACTATTATCAACTTTCAAAGTGATTAGTTCGCTTGGGAATAAAAATGGGAAGAATTTCTTATAGACAACTTCTTCATCAATTTTAACGACGATACGCTTGTTTATATCATCTTTACTTGGTCTAAATTTGAGTACTAATTGGTCGGTATTAAGCGGTAATGAAACAACATTTGGTAAAACGTAATTAACACCATTTCCGGGTTCAGTATTCATTAAATCTTCACATGGTTTTAGAGCGTCTTTTAAATATAGACTAGCGGCATAACCGGCCTCTTCACCTTCAAAATAGGCATCATCGGCAAGATCATGAATATGGAGGGCATTCCCTGCCACAAAAAACCATTCTCTTTTTGTTTGATAATTATTATTAATTAAAGGACCGCGGGAGCGACTTACTGGATTACTTAGTTTATCGCTTAAGGCAATATAAGGAATAAGACCAACGGCAAGTAATAATGTATCGACTTTAAATGTTTTTAAGGTTCCAGGGACCACAGTACCATCTTTATCAATCGCGGCAATATCCACTTCTTTTATCCGTGGTTTACCGCGAACATCAATTACTTTATGCGATAAATAAAGCGGAATATTAAAGTCATCTAAACATTGGACAATATTCCGTTTTAAACCGCTTGAATAGGGCATAATTTCACTTACAGCGTGGACTTTAATCCCTAATAAACTTAAACGCCGTGCCATAATAAGACCAATATCTCCCGAGCCGATAATTAAGACATCTTTAGCAAAATGATATCCTTTTAAGTTCAAGAAATATTGCGCTTGTCCGGCAGTCATGATTCCAGCACTCCGTTCACCGGGTAAATTTATGGCACCAGCACTTCGTTCATAAGACCCGGTCGTTAAAATTAATGCTCTTGTATGAAAGGTTTTGACACTTTTCCCAGCGACATAAACCGTTACTTCTTTATTTGCGGAAATATTTGTAACATTCGCACTTTTTAAAATATCAATCGCTTGTTTTTTTAATTCTTCTTCGAGGAAGTAAGCATATTCAGGTCCAGTTAGTGTCTTTTTAAACAAATGGACACCAAATCCATCATGGATACATTGATTTAAAATTCCGCCTAAATTTGCGTCTTTTTCAATGATTAAAATCTTGTCAACACCATGCTTTTTGGCATTTAAAGCGGCACCGATTCCGGCACTACCGCCGCCCACCACAATTAGATCATAATTTTTCATTTTGTTTAACCACATAACTTTCTTTTTCATCATAGGCAATTTCATCAACGGAAACACCGTAAAACTCCGCCATTATCTCAATAACTTTTGGCGTACAAAATCCTCCTTGACATAAACCAAATCCTGCCCGTAAGCGTTTTTTAATGGCTTTCACACTTTTAACGGGAATTGGACGTTTTAATAAATCAATAATTTCCGCTTTGGTGATTTCTTCACAGTTACAAACAAGTGTTGCATAATCTTTATTTTCTTTAACTAAGGCTTTTAAATCTTTGGCATTTAATCGATTGGCACGAATTCTTGGCCTAATATGTGGATTAAATGATTCCTTTGCTTCTAATTTATTTAAGGAATTAACAAGGTCATGAACTACATAAAGGGCAATTGCCGGAGCACTTGCAAGTCCGGGACTTTCAATCCCAGCGACGTTAATTAACCCTTGAACATAAGGGTCATGTTCAATGACAAAATCACCGGTTGATGGCGTTGCTCTTAGACCGCTAAAGGTTCTAATAGTCTTGTGAAATGGAATATTATTTAAAAGACGGTTGGCGTTATCTTTAATTTTTTGGAGTGATTCATAATCGGTCCCCACATCTTCTTTCGACATTATTTGTTCACTCGTTGGTCCAATTAGGAAATTCCCAGCGGTGGTTGGCACGGCTAAAATACCTTTACTATGGACATTAGGAAGCGGGAAAACCACACTATTAACAAGCGGAACAGGTAATTTGTCAATGACGAAATAACTACCCTTCCGTGGGGTAATTGTAAAATCGGCCTTACTTACTAAATTAATAATATTATCCGCGTATACGCCCGCGGCATTAATGATAATCTTTGTTTCATAAGTGTCTTTTTCCGTTTTAATAACAAAGTGATCATTGACTTTAGAAATCGAAATTACTTTGGAGTTAAGAGCAAGTTTTACGCCATTATCCATGGCATTTTCAATTGCATTGGCCGTTAACTCAAAAGGATTAACAATCCCGGCCGTAGGGGCAAAAAGTCCGCCTTCAATATGATCTTTTAAGTTTGGTTCAAGCCGATGAACTTCTTCTTTGGAAAGAATCTTTACTTCGACACCATTTTCGGTTGCGCGTTTTTGTAATTCAATAAGTTGCGGTAATTCGTCAACACTTTGGGCAACAGTTAATGAGCCAATCCGTTTAAATTCGACATCAAGTTCGGCACATAGTTCTTTAAACATTGGCACGGCTTTGACATTAAAATAAGCTTTCTTTGAACCAGGTTTTGGATCATAGCCACTATGAACAATCGCACTGTTTGCCGATGTTGTGCCATTAGCCACATCATTATCTTTTTCTAAAATTAAAACATCAAGTTTGTATTTACCGAGTTCACGGGCAATAAGTCCGCCGATAACTCCCGCACCAATTATTATTATGTCGTGCATAAAACCTTCCTTCACTACACTTTTTTATATGTGATACTTTATATATTAATAATACATTATTATTTCAATTTATGGCACATTATTTATAAAAAAACCACTCCGAAGAGTGGTTAGTAATGTAAATTTCTAAAATTTATTATTTGCGACGTGGTTCGCGTGGTTTCCGTTCAACATAACCTTCTGGTTTTTCTTTGAACACTTTAACACTGGCTTTAACTTTGCCTTTTTCGTCAACGCCGATAACTTTTACCCGGAGTTTTTGTCCGAGTTTATAAAGTTTGCTGGCGTCTTCAACATATGCCCAGTCTAAATCACTGACGTGGACTAAGGCATCAACGTTACCAAATAAGTTAACAAAGACACCATAAGCTTCAACCCGAACGACTTCACCTTCGTAAACTTCGCCGACTTTGGCTTCTTTAACGATACCTTCAATGATGCTGATTACATTATTGATTGTTTCACGATTCATGTGATAAACCACCACTAAACCAGTGTCATCGATATCAATTTTTGCACCATCGTTTTCTTCAATGATTTTGTTGATGACTTTGCCGCCAGTACCAATAACTTCACGGATTTTATCAACTGGAACATACATTTTCGCCATCTTTGGCGCATATTTTGCAACGTCTTCACGTGGTGCACTAATAGCTGCCATTTGGTTGGCGCGAATTTCTTCGCGGGCTTTTTTGGCTTGGGCTAAAGATTCAGCAAGAACTTCTTTACTAATACCTTTAACTTTGATGTCCATTTGTAAAGCAGTAATACCATTGCTTGTACCGGCAACTTTAAAGTCCATATCACCAAAGTGATCTTCTAAACCTTGAATGTCGGTAAGGATGGTATATGGATGGTTGCCATCAAGTGGTCCGCTGGTAATAAGACCCATCGCAATACCTGTAACCATATCTTTTATAGGAACACCAGCAGCCATAAGTGCCATACTTGAAGCACAAATACTTGCTTGTGAACTTGAACCGTTACTTTCTAAGACTTCACTAACAACCCGAATGGTATATGGGAAGTCAGCTTCGTTTGGAATAACAGCGGCAAGGGCTCTTTCACCAAGGGCACCGTGACCAATTTCCCGTCTTGCAGGGCTACCAAGTTTTTTAATTTCACCAACGCTATAAGGTGGGAAATTATAATGGTGCATGAACCGTCTTGATTCTTCATCAGTTAAGTTATCAATAATTTGTTCATCACTTTTTGGACCAAGGGTAACGACTGATAAAACTTGGGTTTGTCCGCGGGTAAATAAAGCACTACCATGAGTGCGTGGTAATAAATCAACGCGTGAATCTAATGGACGAATTTCATCGACTTTACGACCATCTGGACGGATTTTTTCAAAAGTGATTAAGCGACGAATTTCGTCACTAACCATAACTTCATGTAAAGCTTTAACGTCATTAACAGTCCGTTTCTTTTTGTCATCACTTTCGTATTCTAAACCGCTATAGTGTTCAACCATTTCGGCTTTAACGGCTTCAATTGCTTCCGCTCTTTCGAGTTTATCAAAGACACTAATTGCAGCTTGTAATTTGGCAGTGAATTTTTCTTTTAAGTCTTCGACTAAAGATGCATCAGGGACAAATAATGGGAAACTTCTCTTTGGAAGACCAATTTTTGCTTGAATATCTTCTTGGAAAGCACAAAGTTCTTTAATTGCCGCGTGGCCTAACATTAAGGCTTCGAGCATATCTTCTTCGCTAACTTCTAAAGCACCAGCTTCAACCATGTTAATGGCGTGTTTTGTACCAGCAACGACTAATTGAATGTCGCTCTTAGCATGTTCTTCACTGGTTGGGTTAATAATAAATTTGCCATCAACTCTCCCGACTTGAACACCAGCAACTGGACCTTCAAATGGAATGTCACTAATTGTTAAGGCTAAACTTGAAGCAAGCATGGCAGTCATTTCTGGAGTTGCATCAAAATCAGCACTTAAGACCGTGTTAATCACTTGGACTTCATTACGGAATCCATCAGCGAATAATGGACGGATTGGCCGGTCAATTAAACGGCCAGTTAAGGTTGCGTGTTCGGTTTCCCGTCCTTCACGACGAAGGAAGGATCCCGGAATTTTACCAATAGCATAAAGCTTTTCTTGGTAGGTGACTGATAATGGGAAGTAGTCAATATCTTTTGGGTTATTGCCTGCAACAGCGGTTGCAAGGACAGCAGTGTCGCCATAGCGCACTAAGACAGCGCCATCGGCTTGTTTGGCGAGTTCGCCAGATTCCACGACGATTTTACGGCCATGGAACATCATTTCATAAATTTGTTTCATTTCTTTTCCTCTTTTCCAACAATTTAATGAAAAAACTGTCGGGGGACAGTTTCTTCTCTTTTAAACTTAGCGACGTAAACCAAGTTTAGCGATAAGTTCTAAGTAAGCTTCACGATCGACACGGTTGTAGTAGTCGAGAAGACCACGACGTTGACCGACAAGTTTAAGTAATCCACGTTGTGAGTGGTAATCGTGTTTGTGAACTTTCATGTGTTCAGTAAGTTCGCGAATTTGTTCTGATAATAAGGCGATTTGGACAGCGGTGGAGCCGGTGTCTTTTTCATTTGCACCAAATTCTTTAACAATTTCTGCGATACGTTCTTTGCTTAATGCCATTTTATGTATCCCCTTTCGTTTTTCTTAACTCCAGCATCGCTTTGATTTAGGGGTAAATCGAAGCAGCGCTAAAGTCGCGTTACTATAGTAACATTTATGAACTTTTTTGCCAAGTTAAACGGCTATAAATATTTATTTATAATGCCTTAAAGTAAATGCATTAAACAAACGACCCTGCAAAAAAGCCCTCTTTTCATAGAATTGAGGGCGGTTTTGTAAGATACTTAAGCAAAAATAGGTTATTTATTAAGGTCAGTTTTGACTAAATTTACGAAATTTTGGATATACGCTCTCGTTGTCAATAGTTGATCGGAAGTTGGTTTTAGACGAATACGATGACCTTCATCGACTGTCTTCATCATTAATTCTTTGGCACGATTCATATAGTTCCGAACGGCTTCACCGCTCCAACCGAAACTACCAAAAGCAGACATGTATTTTCCGCGACCAATATATGGGTTAATGCTATTTAATACATCATAAATTGGTTTGATGCCGTCTCCAACAAAGGTTGGTGAAGCAAGTAATAGGGCATCGCTTCTTTCAATACTGGCGACAATCTTATCCATATCATCTCTAGGTGCTTCAAAAACATGAACTTCTACTCCTAATTTATGGAGTTCATCAACTGCTGTATCTTTCATTGTGGCGGTATAACCGTAGGCACTCGAAAAAACAAGAGTTACAACAAGTTTTTCACTTTTTGGTAAGGTTGACCATTTAATATATTGGTTAATGGCATGTTCCACGTCTTTACGGGTGTCAAGAATATAACCATGACTATTAAGGACCATGCTGACATTTAATGATTCAAGGGTTTTAACTGCCTTTAAACAGTCCCCTTTAAATGGCGCCATGATTGCTTCATAATAAACTGTGAGTGCTTCTTCTGCAAATTCTTTATTTGGTTCTTTACTTAAGAATAATTGGCTTGGCGAAACATGCATTCCTAAGAAGTCACAAGTATAAGCAAGATCATTGACCGGGTCATGGGTCATAATCGTATCTGGCCAGTGAACATTAGGAACAGGATGGAAAAATAGACTTTGTCTATCACTTAACTTTAATTCTTGACCAGGTTTTACGGCATTTGGCAAAAATGGACCATTATTGATTTCTTTTAAGTTGGCCATCGCCATAAAACTGCCAAATACTTGAATATTAGGATTTAAGGCAAGCAAAGTTGGAATTGAACCGCTATGATCGGGTTCGGTATGTTGGGTAACAAAATACTTGATATCTTTAACATCCACTAAAGACTTAATATTTTCAAGCCATTCATTAGTAAATGGTTCCTTAACTCCATCAATAATTGTGATACCACCTTCTTCCATAATCAAATAACTGTTGTAGGTTGTACCTTGTTTTGTTTCCATCATAATATCGAAAACACGTAATTCTGGGTCTTTAACACCAATTGAATAAACATTATTTTTAACTTTAAAAACTGACATATTAAAAATCTCCTTCTTTAATTAATCTATCACAATTTGCCCGATCTTCTTTAATCTTTGCAATTAAAGAATCTAAAGTTGGCAACTTTTCTTCGGGTCTTAAAAATTTAATAAAACGAACATTTAATGCTTTATGGTAAATATCTTTATCAAAGTCAAAAATATTAACTTCTAACAAAGGAAGATTAACTTCATTAACAGTTGGGTGATAACCAAGGCTTGCCATCCCAAAGTAATCTTGTCCTTCAAATGTTACGCCTACAAAATAAACGCCATGTCTTGGTAAAAAGTAATTGGGATCTAGCGCAATATTTGCAGTCGGGAACCCTAGTTTATTACCTAACCCAAAACCTTTGGTCACTAATCCGGTTAAAGAGTAATAATATCCTAGCATTTCCTTGGCGGCTTTTGTGTCGCCTGAAAGTAATTTTTCCTTAATAAGCGAAGTACTAATTTTTTGATTATCAATAAATAAAGGTTTCACGACTTTTGTGTGAAATTTCGATTTACCAATTTCAACAAGATCAGCAGGCGTTCCCTTTGCTTTATAACCAAAGCGGAAATCATCGCCGATCACCACTGATGAAGGATGGAAGGCAAATAGAATTTTATCGATAAATTCTTCGGCCGGTAAATGTAATAAATCTTTACCTAAATTTAAAAGATAAACAGCATTTACACCCATTTCCTTAAACATTCTAATCCGATCGTCGAGCGTAGTAATAACACCGCTTTTTTGATGTTCTTTGGTAATTTCTTTGTAAGTATAAATCAATAAGATAGCAATATTCCCATGTAGTTTCTTCGCTTCTAAAAGTAATAACTGGTGGCCTTTATGAAGTCCATCAAATGTACCAAGTACAAGAGCAGTCGGCGCTTCAAATGACTCAATATGTTTTATATCAATATGCTTTACTACCATAGGTTAAAACCTCTAAATGGTACGTAATCTGGACCATTTTTGCGGCAAAGAGCGTGCAAAACGCCGTTATTATCGACAACTTGAATGATTTCAGCGGTAGAATTAACGGTAATTTTACGTCCATTACGGACATCATTGATTGCAATATCATCCACTTTATAGATTGGAAAATTAGATAATGCGACACTAGGAGAGATGAGATCATCAAGCGTTAATTCATCAATTGTTTTAGCGTTCTTTACACTAAGCTTCCCTTGTTTTGTTCTTGTTAAGACAACAGTGGAAGCATGGGTTCCTAACTTATTAGCAATGTCTTCCCCAAGCGTCCGAATATAAGTCCCTTTACTAACAGAAACTTCAATTTCAATATAGGGATGGATATAGGAAATTAAGCGGATATGATGGATCATCACTTGACGTGATGGAACCTCAATTTCTTCACCCGCATGGGCATATTCATATAGTCTTTTTCCGTCAACTCGGATTGCGCTAGTTAGGGGTGGGATTTGGGTAATTTCGCCAATGAATGAATCTAATGTTTCACGAATTAATGATTCTTTAAACTCCGGTATGATTTTATCTTCAATGATTTCCCCTTCTGGGTCAAGCGTTGATGTAAGTAATCCAAGTTTAAAAACAGCGACATAAGTTTTGGTATCATCTTCTAAAAAAGGCAAAACTTTTGTCCCTTCATTTAAGGCAATAATTAATAATCCCGTAGCAAAAGGATCTAAAGTTCCTAAATGACCAACTTTTTTGACTCCAAATTTCGCGCCGATTAGATTACTTACCTTCCGGCTCGTCATTCCTGGTTCTTTGTTTACTAATAAAATACCACTATTAATTGTTCTCATGTGCTTTTATATTATAATATAAACCGGTAGGATTAGACAATGAAACATTTTCGAGAATTATTAGCAAAAATAAAACGGGCAGATGAAATGTTCAACCTCATTAACGATGGCGACCGAATTGTCATTGGTATCAGCGGAGGAAAAGACTCAATTGTCCTTTTTGAAGCAATGATGACATATAAGCAATATGCTAAAAAGGAATTTACTCTTTTGCCGGTCATCCTTAACCTTGGATTTGAACGTTTTGATGCAAGTACTTATCTTGAACATTTTCATAATCGTGGTTATGACTTATACGTAAGTGATGCGAGCAATGTCGCTAAAATCCTTGAAATTCAAAAAGAAAAACAAAATTTACCAAAACTTCCATGTTCAATTTGTTCAAAAATGAAGAAAGCAGCAATCAATAGTGTTGCTAAATCGCTAAATGCTAATAAAGTTGCCTTTGCCCACCATATTGATGATGCCCTTGAAACTTTAGTAATGAACATGATCAGCGGAGGACGCTTTGCAACTTTCCAACCAAAGATGCATCTAGAACGCGCGGATATTACCTTTATACGCCCACTTTTACTCGTCGATGAAGATTTAGTCATCAACGTCCAACAAGACTTAAATTTACCACTTTTGGAATATACTTGCCCAAACAATAAGAAAACACGCCGCGAAGACATTAAACAGTTATTAAACGGAATCTATGGTACTTATGAAAGTGCCAAGAAGAATTTTCAATTGATGATGATTAACGATAATGAATTTAAGTTATGGTTTGATGCTTTTGAAAAAGACTTTGGTAATGGGCTTACTTTAGTAAAAGTTAATACCCCCGCTCAATTTAATGATGCAATGTATATTCGTGTCAAAGTATTCATTGAAGAACAAAAAATTAAGGTTGAAGATGAATACGACATAAATGAATTAGATTATACAAGTTTTGTCTTATATAAAAATGGTGAAAAAGTTGCGACCTTACGTTATAAAATCGATAAAGTTAAACGGATGGCCACCATCGGGCGAATCGCGGTCCTTAAAGAATATCGGGGACAAGGGTATGCTAAACTGATGATAAATTATGTCGAGGAACTTTTAACCTTTAAATACCGTCCGCTTACCATTACCATCGGCGGCCAACATCATTTAAAAGCATACTATGAAAGCCTAGGTTATATTGTTGAGGGTGAGCCTTATTATGACGCCGATATCATGCATTACCACCTCATTAAAGAAATAAAATAAAAAGGGACGTATTGTCCCTTATTTTTTTGTACGTTTCAAGATTTCTTCAATCTTGTGGGCTTTTTCAAGCGTATCATCGTATATAAAGCGTAATTCTGGCATTTTCCGAATTTGCATTTTTTGCGCAATTTCGTGGCGGATAAAGCCTGCGGCATTACTTAAGATATCCATTTTCGGTTTAATATCACCGTCACCCAAGAAACTAATATAGACTTTGGCATAACTATAGTCATTGGTGATTTCTACCGCCGTAACGGTCGCTAAACCAAGGGACGGATCATGAACCTTAAAACTAATTATTTCACTAATGTAACGAAGCATTAATGATTCATTACGACTTTTTCCATGTTTAGCCATTTTTCACCTCGACCATTTCAAAGCCTTCGATGATATCGCCTTCTTTAATGTCGTTGTAATTTAAAAGCGTCATTCCGCACTCAAATCCAGCGCGACTTTCTTTAACATCGTTTTTAATTTGTTTCATTGTGGCAATCTTACCTTCGTAAATGATGACACCATCACGGAGTAAGCGGGCGCTTTGATCACGTTTTAAAACACCACTTAAGACCATTGAACCAGCAATTGTGCCAACTTTTGAAGCGTGCCAAATGGCGCGAACTTCGGCTTGACCAGTGACTTTTTCTTCAAATTCTGGTTTCAGTAATCCTTTAAGGGCGGCTTCAGTTTGTTCTAATAATGCATATATAATGCGGTGTAAATGAATTTCAACTTTGTTCCGTTCTGCTAAATCGCGAACTTGGGTTGATGGTCGAATATTAAAGCCAAAGATAATGGCATTACTCGCTGAGGCAAGTAAGACGTCACTTTCGGTAATTTGCCCAGCACTTGCCCGGATTACATTTAATTTAATGCCTTGAACATTAATTTTTTCTAAACTGGAGCGGACTGCTTCGGCCGAACCACTGTTGTCAGCTTTAATGATGACATTTAAGACAATAAGTTCGCCATCACTTACTTTTTGGTGTAAATCGCTAAGTTTAAGTCCTTCGCTACTACCACGCATGACGTCAATTTTGGCTTGTTTACGTTTAAACGCTAATTCTTTTGCTTCTTTTTCGGTTTCAAAAGCGATAAAGTTATCGCCAGCTTCTGGAACCTCATCAAGACCGATAATACTAACTGGGGTGGCTGGTCCAGCTTGTTTTAATACTTTGTTATTTTCATTGCTCATCCGGCGGATTTTACCAAAACTTGCGCCAGCGACAATGAAGTCTTTACTAAGTAAAGTGCCATTTTCAATGAGTAAACTGGCTTTTGGTCCTTCACCCCGTTCAAGTTTTGCTTCAAGGACGGTACCGTAAGCATAACGGTGGGGATTAGCTTTTAATTCCAGCATTTCACTTGTTACTAAGATGGCATCAAGTAATTCTTCAATGCCGGTACCTTTTTTAGCACTGACCCCTTGGAAAATAATGTCACCACCAAATTCTTCGGCAATAACGTTATGGGCTAGTAATTCATTTTTAACTTTATTAACATCGGCGCCAAGTTTATCAATTTTATTAACGGCGACAATAATTGGGACATTGGCGGCACGCGCATGGTCAATCGCCTCAATTGTTTGCGGCATGACGCCGTCATCCGCGGCAACGACTAAAATAACAATATCAGTTACTTTGGTCCCCCGACTCCGCATCGCCGTAAAGGCTTCGTGTCCAGGAGTATCAATAAAGGTAATCTTTTTACCGTGAATTTCTTTTTGATATGCCCCAATTGCTTGGGTGATAAAACCGGCTTCTCCACCGGCGACATTCGAACTACGAATCGTGTCAATAAGTGTTGTTTTCCCGTGATCAACGTGCCCCATAATTGTCACAACTGGCGGACGGGGTTTTAAGTCTTTTGGCGGATCAATGACTGCTGAAAGATTAACGTCAAGGACATCACCACTTTCTTCAATTAATTCAAAGTCATAGTTAAAGTCGAGACATAACTCGGCAATTGTATCGGTGTTAAGGATATTATTTATGGTAACCATCTGTTTTTTCATAAAGAGGTTTTTAATAATTTGCGCTTCCGATAATTTTAAAAGTTTCGCTAAATCACTTACTTTAAGTGGGCCTTGGTAAATTAGTTTCTTCCCTTCTGTGTAGGGACCACTACTTTTTTTACTTTGGGCACTAAGATTGCTTATGCGTCTAATTTCACTCATAAGGATCACCTTCTTTCATTAGATTTGCAATTTTCTTGGCACTTTCTTTACTCGTAATCGTTAATACTTTTACATTTTTGCCAGGATATAAACTAGTTACGATGTTCGCAGGGACATCATAATAATTAAGGTTGTGGTTTTTAAGAAAGGTCATAACCCCTTCTCTACTTTGGTCACTAATTGATTCATGAATTAAGACAAGATGAATCTTCGGTAAGTTTCTTAGAGTCAAGTAATCACTTCCGAGTTTAATGACACCACTTCGTTTAATGAGGTGCAGGAAGGAATTAAGTCGTTCCTTATTCACTCACTAACTCCAAGAGTTCAAGGTAGAGGCTCTCGGGAATTTCAACTTCAAGCGCTCTGCCAAATGAATTCTTCTTTTTGGCTTGTAAAATCGCTTCTTTTCGACGAACGACATACGCGCCGCGACCGTTTAAACGACCACTTTTATCAATTACGACTTCGCCAATTGGAGTTCTAACCACACGGATAAGCGCCTTTTTTTCATGGCTCTCACCGGTAACAATGCATTTGCGGATTACTACTTTTTTCATGGGTTTTTCCTACAATTTTCTTATTCGTAATATTCATCAAAGTCTTCGTAATCGATATCATCTTCTTCAAAGACTTCTTGATTTTGTTCTTCAAGTTCCCGTAATTCTTCTTCCGTATAAATATCCATTTTTGGACCACTGACCGTTGGTTCAACGACTTCTGGTTGTGGTTTAACTTCAGGTTTACGTTTTCTTTCTTCACGTTTGGCTTGCGCTTTTTCTTTGGCTTCTTCTTTTTCTTTTTCTTTGGCAAGTTCAGCTTCTAAATCGGCAAGCGAAATTGTTGTTTTAACTTGTTGGACTACTGGTTCTGGTGCTTTAGGTGTAATAACCGGTTCAACACTTTCTTCCGCAGTTTCAACATAATCATCTTTATAAACAAGAGTGTCTTCTTCACTCATCGCGTTGACTTCATCTTCTAAAAGTTGTTTTTGTTCAGCGACGCGTTGGGCGACTTCTTCACTACGGGCAATTTCTTTTAAGAGTCTTTCTCTAGTCCGTTCTTGTTCGGCTAAACGTTCTTCGTATTCAATATCGGCTTTGGTTTGGAAGGTTAAGCCTTGTTCCATTGCTTCATGAACGTCAAAGATTGAGATGTTATATCCGGTAAGTTTAGCGGCTAAACGAATATTGGCGCCGCGATGTCCAAAGGCTTTTCCTTTTTCATCTTCGGCAAAAATAACTTTGGCATTTTTTTCTTCAGTATCGATTTTAATACCAAGCGGTACGGCAGGACGGAAGGCTTCAAAGATATAAATCGCCGGGTTTTTGGACCACGGAATAATATCAATTTTTTCTTTACGACCATCGGGACCAAGTTCAGCAGTAATCTTTTGAATACGACTGGCGTTTGGACCAATACAGCTTCCGACTGGATCAACATTTGGATCAAGACTTTCCACGGCAACTTTGACTCTTTCCCCTTCTTCACGAACGATATCATGAATGACGATCGTGCCATCATAAATTTCATGGACTTCTCTTTCCATGAGTCTTTTTACAAAGTTCGGGTGACTACGGCTAATGACGATACTTGCTCCTTTGGCGCCACTTACTACGTCCACGATGTAGAAATTTAATTCTTGACCGTTTCGTAAGATTTCCCCAGGAATCGCTTGTTTACCGCGTTCATCAAAGAAAACGTTGGTAATTCCTAAAAGATTGATATAGGTTGTTTTTTCATTCTTTTCAACTGTTCCTTTAACGAGTTCACCAATTTTATCTTTGAAGAGATTAAAGAGTTGTTCTTTTTCTAATTCAATAAGTTGATGCCGGAAGTTTTGCGCGACATTGCTTGATGTTTTGGTTGAAAAGTTTGAAAGAAAACCGCGTTCAACGACGACATTATCGCCGACTTCAGCCATAGCGTCGAAGGCATGGGCTTCTTCAAGACTAATTTCTAGGGCATCATCTTCAATGTCTTCATCACGCGCAACGACTACTTTTAAGAGTCGTGCTTCAAAGTCGAGCATTTCTTCATTAATGACGACTTCAACATGAACATCATCGCCTCCTCTTTGTCTTGCGTAAACATTACGGACGGCTTTTTTAAAGACATCAATGACGATTTCTTCTTTTAAATTGTGCTTTTCGGCAACTTCTTTAAAAGTTTCCATCATTCCTTCATAACGTTTTTCTTTTAGTTTTTGTGCTGATTTTGTAATTCTTGCCATTTTATTAATAATCCTTTTTAAAATTTAATTGCTCTTTTTATTAGTTTAATATCACTGAGGGAATAATTTACTTTTTTAAGTTTTCCCCGTTCGTTGATTGTTAGCATGATTGTATCTTCATTCACGCTACTTAAGGTCCCTTTCATGTGCGGTTGCCCTTTTACGCCGTCTTTCATTGTTATTTCGATATATGTTTCGACATAATCTTGTAACTCATGAACACTTATTTCTTTTTCGGCCCCGGTGGTCGTTACATCCAGAATAAAGGCATTTTCTTCGGTGTCTTCATCAAGTAAAGTGTCGATTGCTTCACTAATTGCGACAATTTCATCAAGACTGACCGTATGATGATACTTATCAACAATAACGCGTAAGTAACGATCTTTACCTTCATTAACGAATTTCATACTCATTAAGCGGTATCCTTTTTCCTTTAAGATTTTTTCAACCTCAGGTGTTAGTAAATTTAAATCCATAGTCCTCCCAGTAAAATAAAGAGTGGGCGTACCCACTCCAGAGAATTTGAAGTTTACTTTGTAAATTATATTTACTGCATTATAATAGTCCATTTACTTGGATTATGCAAGTGATTAATACTATTCCTTATCTTTTTAAAAGATATCTATCATTCATTGCGCTTAATTTTGCCAATTCATACATGATTACACCTCTAGTCAAAGATGATTATAAAATTCCTAATCTCCAAGTTGTATTGTTATTCTCCTAAAATTATGTTATTTTTTGGAGATTATTTAAAAAGCATCCTTATAATAGATGATTCTTTTCATTATTTATATAATTTATTTAGAATCAGACCTTACATATTTTGTTGAACGCCCACCACCAATTTTTACAATTGTTCCTTCGTCACACAATTCTTTTAATGATGCTTCAACTGAACCTCTACCAATTTTAGGGCATAATTCCATAATATCACTTTTGCTAAATGGACCTATTTTTTGGTCAACAGCATTAATAACCATTTCTTTTGCAGTTTGCTTTTTACCTACTAAATCGACCCGATCTTCAAAATCTCGATAAGCTGCAAGTATCGTACCAAGCAAATATTTCACAAAAGGAGTATCATCACATTCATTTTCATACCATCCTTTTGAACTTTGATTCAGAGCATCATAATAATCCTCTTTGGTAATGTGAATTTTCTTTTCTAGCGAAATGTATTTGCCAATAACATATCCACTTTTATATAAAAGCAATGTTGTTAAAAGCCTTGACATTCTTCCGTTGCCATCGTTAAAAGGATGAATACATAGAAAGTCATGAATGAAGATTGGAATTAATACCAAAGGATCGATATTTCCTTTTGCGATAGCCGCATTAAATGATTCACACAAACTATTAATAGCATCCGGCGTTTCATATGGTTCTAGTGGCTTAAAAATAACTTCTTTTCTACCGTCAGGATATACGGCGTGTATTTCGTTTGAGGTATCTTTGAATCTTCCGCCAAAAGCTACATCCAAAAACCGATACATTTCCCGATGAATCTGGAGGATATAGTTCGGTTTGATGGGAATATAATCAAAATTTTCATGAACAAGATTTAAAGCATATCTATATCCTTGAATCTCTTTCTCACTTCTATTTTGCGGGGTCGTTTTATCAATCATTAATTTGGCTAGTCTTTGATTCGTAGTAATAATACCTTCAATTGCGTTAGATGCTTCGGTCGATTGTCTTTTTGCAAGCTCCACTAGTTTTTCTAGTTCGTCCGGTTTTTGATTTAAATATAACTGTTGTCTTCCTTTAAACTCATGAATAAGACCGACATAATTTAAAACCTCTTTATCCCATTGACGATTTTCTAGTTTTGAATAATCAAATATTTTCATCCTTTTATGCTATTCCTTTCCCTATTCTCCAAAATTATATCACCTTTTAGGAGATTAGTAAATAAATAACGAATAAATTGTAATATGTTTTGGTTATGTGTGCCAAATGTGTGCCAAAAGTGTGCCACAATAAAAAAATACCCGCATCTAATACGAGTAATTTAATGAATGGTGCCCCCTGCCAGAATCGAACTAGCGACTGATCCTTACCATGGATCTGTTATGCCATTTAACTAAGGGGGCATTGCTAAAAGTATACTAAATAATGAAATAAATATCAATAAATGTAATACAAAGAAAAGAAAATGCTCCCTTATAAGAAGAGAGCATTTAATTTTGTTATATTTTCCTTAAATAACGGTTGCGCATATGTCTTGGGTCCATTGATTAAAATCGCCCCAGATATAGCATGATAACTTCCGATTATCGATAAATGGATTCCGGGTATTTTGGTATTTTTCAATACCGGCTTGCCGTTGGCCATCACGTTCAATGGTTGGGGCATAATCTAAATCCCAACGAAGCATTGTTTGAATCATAAAGTTTTCCGTAATTGAACAGTTAGCAGGATACATTAGTAACATATAAAGTTGCGAACGGGCGATTTCCCCTCTAACCATGCGGGTTGGTGAGAAATATCCGCGTCTTAAGATACTATCTGTTCTTTCGTTAGCGGTATTAACAGTCGTAAATGGGTAGAATGTTTCGGGATCATCTTCATAGTTCCATTCCCCATATGAGTTATTACTGCGAACTTCGTTTAAATCCCAGTCAGCAGCGAATAAGTTGGCGACGTCACTTGAAATATTTTTACGGTTGGAAGCCGCCCGTAAGGAATCATCACCATCGGCAAGTTTTGATTGCGGAAAGGCGTGTTCACGGTTCCATGTTGATAAGACATTAGCGTTATGGCTCTTTAAATCGTAAATTGATAATACTTTTCCAGCGTCTTTTGGATCTTTATCCATTTCGCGGACCGCGGTTAAGGCAGTACTATAGTCAACTTTAACGAAGTTTGCCCACATCTTTTGGTTGAGGGCAGTTTTAAGGGCTTCACCCCGTAAATTGAAATCAATATCGTTCCAATAAGTGCCATCATATTCAGGGAGGGCTTTAAAACCAAAGTCGGCCGGCTGTGGCGAACGGACTGGTTCCGGGGCAACCCAGCCACTTGTGGTTGGGATTGGTTCACTTGAAGAAATTTCTTCTTCACTTGACGCCACTGGTGGTTTACAGGCACTAAGGACACTAAGGGCGACAAGTCCTAATAATAAATTGCGAATTTTCATATTTATAACCTTCTTTTCATTTGTGTAACTATTATAGCAAAGAGCCTTTACTTTGTAAAATAAAGGTCATTATGCGAAAGGTGAGATACTTAATTCGTTGTTAACGACGGTTAAACGATAGGTAATGCGACTATCAATATTCCCTTTAATAATTTCTTCGGCAATATAGGTTTCAAGACTTTTTTGAATAAAACGTTTTAATGGTCTTGCGCCAAATTCCGGAGCATAAGCACTATCCAGGACAAAAACGACAATCTTTTCGTCATAGATTAATTTAAAGTTACTTTCGCTCACATGGACCATGAGTTCATCAAGCATCTTGCGAGCGATTTCTCGTTGCGTTTCTTTACTTAATGGTAAGAAATAAACCGTTTCATCAATCCGGTTAATAAATTCGGGTTTAAAGGTCATCTTCACGAGTTCTTCAACTTTATTTACTTGGTTTTTAAGGAAGAATTCACTTCCTAAATTACTCGTCATAATAATAACGGTGTTTTTAAAGTTAACTACTCTTCCTTGGGAGTCAGTAAGCCGACCTTCGTCTAACACTTGCAGTAAAAGATTAAAGACTTCAGGATGGGCTTTTTCAATTTCATCGAATAACACAATGGAATATGGGGATCTCCGTACTTTTTCGGTAAGTTGTCCGCCTTCATCATATCCAACATATCCTGGCGGGGCCCCAATAAGGCGACTCACCGAGAATTTTTCCATATATTCACTCATATCAATGCGGACAATATGTTTTTCATCAGCGAACAAGGCATCAGCTAAAGCGCGGGCAACTTCCGTTTTCCCAACCCCAGTTGGTCCTAAAAAGAGGAAACTACCAATCGGGCGATTAGGATTATTAAGTCCAGCGCGTTGCCGTAAAATAGCGTCACTCACAAGTCTAAGGGCGACATCTTGCCCAATAACCCGCTTTTTAAGTTGATCATAAAGTGACAAGATTCTTGCTTTATCGCTTTCCATGATCCGTTTTAAAGGAATGCCGGTTTGACGAGCGACAACCGCGGCAATTTCATTCTCGGTGACAGTTTCTTTTAAGACTTTATTATCTTTGGTGATCGATGTCAATTTCTCGATTTTCTTTTCTAAATCTGGAATAACTTTATATTGTAAAGTCGATGCTTCCTCAAATTTCCCATTATTAAACGCGACATTAAGATTAAAGCGGGCGCTTTCAAGTTCTTTTTTGGCAGCACTTAATTCTTCTAACTCGCTTAATTCATGTTTCCATTCTTTCGAGAAATTATCATCTTCTTTGCGGAGATTATCTAATTCTTTGTTGATGTCTTCTAATCTTTTTTTACTTAAAGCATCATTTTCTTTGGCGAGGGCGACTTTTTCAATTTCCAATTGCCGGACTTTCCGCCTTATTTCATCAAGTTCAGCAGGAAGACTTTCGACTTCAACGCGGATTAAAGAACATGCTTCATCGACAAGGTCAAGGGCTTTATCCGGTAAAAAACGTTCGGTAATATAACGGTCACTTAAAAGTGCGGCACTGACGAGGGCACTATCGCTAATCTTAATGCCGTGGTGGCTTTCATAACGACTCTTAAGTCCCCGTAAAATCGAAATAGTATCTTCAACACTTGGTTCACCAACGATTAAAGGTTGGAAACGTCTTTCTAAGGCGCGGTCTTTTTCAATGTAATTGCGGTATTCATCAAGGGTAGTTGCGCCTATGGTATGAATTTCGCCCCGGGCCAACATTGGTTTAAGCATATTCCCAGCGTCAATTGCTCCTTCGGCTTTCCCTGCACCAACAATTAAGTGGATTTCATCAATAAATAAAATGATTTTATGATTACTTTCTTTAATCTTCTTTAAAATGGCTTTAAGCCGTTCTTCAAATTCGCCACGGAATTTTGCCCCGGCAATAAGCGCCCCCATATCAAGTTCATATATTTCTTTATCTAAAAGATTTTGCGGGACATCGCCGGCTACAATCCGTTGGGCAAGTCCTTCAATAATCGCAGTCTTACCAACCCCTGGTTCGCCAAGTAAAATAACGTTATTTTTTGTTTTACGGGCGAGAATTTCAATGATCCGTCTTATTTCACTATCGCGACCAATGACCGGATCACTTTTATTGGCTTTGGCGTCCTCGTTTAAAAAACGCCCAAACTTTTCAAGAATTTTATCGTCTTGTTCATAATTTTGGAAAGGATTAAACATAATACTTTACCTCCTTAGCACTCACTCTTTGTGTCTGCTAAGATTATTATATATCATATTTGGCACTTGTCAATTAAGAGTGCTATATTTTAGTTTAAATTAATTTTACTAACCTTTAAAATCCGACTAATTTTGTCATCATTTGGTCGTAAAATAACATAGTGGGTTGCGTAACGTAAAACATCAACATATTCTTTTTTGTTGTAATGTTCAATAATCAGGGTGCGGATTACGTCAAAAGCGATTTCACTTGGAAATGGTTTTTCTTTACTATAAGCAAAAAGTTTTTTAATTTGACTTCTTGTTAATTCATATGGTTCTTTTTTATCAAGGGCTTTTAATACACTTGTAATTTCTTCGTTAAACCCAGCGGGTAAGGCATTTTCATCATAAACAATTGATTGATAATAAAAGGCATAAGCAAGATCAAACTTTCCTTCTAAGTATTGAGCATAACCTGCATAACGTAAGGCATTACTAATGTTTGGTAAACTATAGACGACTTGTAAATACCACATTGATAAACGCATTAAATCAGTTGATCTTTTATCATGTTTTAAGGCTTCGAGGATTTTTATAATGGCTTTGGGATTAAAAGGATTCCATTGGTGGGCTTTGGAATACATCCGGAAGGCATTATCGTAATCGCGATTTGCTTCAAAAATAACCCCGCGGTAGTAATAAATATGGAAAAAGGGGAAAGTTACGAGAATTTCTTCAACATTTTGTTGGGAAAACTTCGTAAAGAGCGCTTTTTCAAAGTCATTAATAAAGTTAAATTGTGGTTTTTTAACGGCTTTTTGGTCTAAGACTTTCGCGTGATTATCACTATAACGAACAAGGGCATTACCAATTTCTGCGCGCCGACTTAAAGCAATTTTTTCTTCTTTTAAAATATAAAGGGCAACCGGGACCATAAGTTCTGGATTGAGACGAATTTCATTATGAATTTCTTTGACATCATTCCCTAAAAAGGTCGCCGCGAGGACGAGGAGTTCCGGTTCAGTTTCGTCACTTGTGAAATTTTCGACGATATATTTAAAAAGATTCGTGCGATCAAAGTCATTATCGCCGGTTAAGTTAATTCGGTTTAAGGTTCTTGCATTCATTTTCATACCTCTATCTTAGCAAAAATAGTGCCATTTCGCTACATTTATGAACGAAAAAGCGCCTATTTTGGTCAATATATTAATTACACTACAATTTATATTCGTTTAAATAATTTAAGGCTACTTGGTCGCGGCTTTTAAGAATTTTTCAAAAGCATTGATGCCGACTTCATCATCTTTAAAGCAAGCGGTGTTTTTAAGAACGTTAAAGCATACTTCAGTCATGTAATTACGGCTAAACTTTTCAAATTCACTTGACTTTGGAGCGGCGGCAAATAATTTAGCAATAAAGTCATGATGTTTTTGAATCTTTTCATGATCTTTAAGCATTTCTTCTTCTTTGACCCCTTTGGCGTATAACTCTTCAATGAGGGCAAATTCACTTTTAAGCCGGGCCGGTAAGATAAAGGTCCCCATTTGTTCAATAAGGCCAATTCCTTCTTTTTTAATATGATGGTATTCAGGATGGGCGTGGAAGATTCCGGTTGGATACTTTTTGTCAGTCCGGTTATTCCGTAAAACGATATACATAATGTATTTCCGTTTATTCTTCATGACAATTGGGGTAACCGCAGCGTGCCGGGTTTCGCCGGTCGCCGGGATAATTCCTAATTCTTTATTTTCATAATTGAGCCACTTTTCACTAATTTTGGTGGCGGTTTCTAATAGTGTACTTTTCGATGAAGACTCGAGTTTTATGACGTTACTTTCCCAGTCAAGAATACTAATCTTAATCTTGCTTGACGCTTTATGTTTTAAAACATAACGATCTTTAACTTCAAACATTGGCATAACTAAGGCGCCACCTTGGAAGTGTTCGTGATTTAAGATTGAACCACCGACAATGGGGATATCACTGTTGCTCCCGATAAAAAGATTAGGGAAACGGTCGACGAATGCCACTAATTTAGCGAGAATACGCGGGGAAATCGTCATTGGTTTATGTTCTTTAGAAATGACAATTAAGTGATCTTTATAATAGACAAACGGGGAATATTGCATATACCATTCTTCTTTATCAAGAATTAAAGGTACGGCGCGTAAGTTTTGGCGTGGCGGCGTTGTTTCATTCCCAGCAAAGCCAACGTTTTCTAAACAAAGGGGACAACTTGGATATTTATCCTCAGGATTTTCCTTTAAAACTTTAGCAACATCTTTGTTATCTTTTTCGGGTTTAGCAAGATTAATCGTCATTTCATAATAATGGTTGCCGATCGGCGCTTTCCAGCGAATATTTTGTTCAATTTTTGATTGTTGAATATAGTTATTAGCGACACTTAAATCATATAAATATTTAATGGCGTGGTCACTACTTTTTTTATAGGCTTCACTAAAACGAATGTTAACAACACTCGGAATTGGGGTCATCATTCCTAAAATATCGGTAATAATGCCATCACTTGCCAGCACACTTAAATGCGGATATTTATGTTCTTTAAGCGCTTCTTCTAATTCTAAAATTAACTTTTCAGGATTATTTAAACTAGCGATTTCACTAACGTTAATAACGCCTTTATATGGCTTTTTAAGGCCAAATTTTGATAATAATATATTCCGGTAATAATTGATATCTTCAGGGTTTAAGGCGAGTTTAAGTTCGCCATAGGTTAATATTTTTTCGACTAAGATTTCTAACATATGCCACCTCTTTTCACAATCTATTATGACAAAATTTAACTTTTTTTGGTAATGAAGTATAAAATACTTGTGAAGTCACCACCGATTCTTGTCGTATTGTTAACCCCTGTTCCGCTCCATTCGGGATATAAGGTTAAGGCGCCAGACTTCAAGACTTTACCACTTACCACGTAATGTTCTTTAACTTCAATTTTAATTAATTCTTCAGCACTTTTACGGTTATTTAAATAATTAATAATCGCCCCATCATGCTTAATAAATTTTGGCAAGACTCGGTTTAAAAGTGAACCAAAAGTTTCAATATTGGTTGTTTGGTTTAAAGTCATAACTTCATATGTATAATCTTCATTTAAGGGCAAGGCCACTAATTTATTTACTTCGGGAATGGTACTATTGACCCCGATACTAACTAAAACAAGGGCCACTTCTTGATCTTTACTAATCACCCCATAAGCCTTTTTATCTTTCGCCGATTGAACATTAAATTCAAAGTAATCACCGTTTATTACATAACTTTGAAATACTTTAGCGATTTCGTTATAGGCTTTAATTTCTTTTTCTTCTTTCGGGGTAAGACTTGTAACATCAAGTTCATAGCCAAATCCTCCACTTAAAAAAGCATTATTAAAGCGCGTTTGTAACGGAATATTTCGTAACATTTGATGATTAGGAATGGCACTGACGTGCCCAGACATCACACTTAGTGGATAAGCTTTCGCTAAAGTGGTGTGCATTCTAATTCGTTCATGAGCATCACTACAGTCACTAACCCAGATTTGATCAAAGAAACTCAAAATTCCTAAATCAAAACGATTGCCGCCACTTGCGCAACCTTCCCATAAAATCCCCGGGAATTCATGCATTAAGACGCTAAGTATTTCATATAATCCTACCGTATAATCATAAAAGAAAGTCGAAAAAGAGCCATTTGGGCTATAAAAATCACTTAAGTTGCGGTTATAATCCCATTTCACATAATTGATATTCGCACAATTTAGAGTATTTCGCATATTCGTAATAATATAGTCACGGACTGCTTTGACCGTTAAGTTAAGGGCATATTGGAAACGGCCGGTGCTTGGCACTAAACCGGGAATTTTCACGACCCATTCGGGATGTTCATGAAATAAGGGATGATCTTTACTAACCATCTCCGGCTCAAACCATAAACCAAATAAAACGCCTTTTTTATGGGCATAATCACTTAGTCCTTTAAGCCCATGGGGAAGTTTATTTTTATCGACAGTGTAGTTTCCAAGTCCTTTAAAATCATCATTTCGATTAATAAACCACCCGTCATCAAGGACGAATAATTCAATTCCTAATTCACTACTTTTATTAATTAAACTTTTGATTTTACTTTCGTTAAAGGTAAAATACGTTGCTTCCCAGTTATTAAGTAAGATCGGGCGGGTTTTTTTGGCGTATTGTTTTCTTACGACGTGATTTTGAATAAAGTGGTGAAAGTTATGGCTTACGCCATTTTCACCCCCTTGCGAGTAAGTTATAACCGCAAAAGGAGTAATAAATACTTCTTCTTCATTTAATGCTTTACTAAAGGTTTCATCATTTATTCCGTGTTGAATTCGTAAGTTATTGTTAAATGTATGTTCAATTGTTGCTTTAAATGGACCGCTATAAATTAAGTTAAAACCATAGGCATCACCATGATTTAATCTCGTATCTTTATTGAGCAACAAAAAGAAAGGATTATGCCGGTTACTACTTGGTCCGGCATTCGTACTTATTTCAATAATACCTGGCGTTAATTCTTTCCGGACCGGGCGCATTTCATTGGCCCATGTCCCGTACGTATAATAAACTTCATAATGATTATTTGGAAGATCAAGATTAAGGCTCATCACTCTTTCAAGTCGGCCTAAAGTATTTAAGACAACGACCCGGCGGGCAATAACATTCGCGGCTTTAAAAATAAGATAATCAAGTTTAAGATGCGTATTACTCGCCTTATCTTCTAAAAGGAAATAGTAATATTCATCCGCTCCATCAGGAATTGGTAAGGCGTTTTTATCGAGAGTATCTAACGGGGCAAAGCCGTGTTTAATAACTACAAAATCACTGACAAAGCCGACTTCATGTTCAAGTAAAATACTTGGTTTTCGGTAATCACCTTTCCCAAGGGTTGAAACTTCAAGATTTACAAAATCTAAAGAATAATTATCATCGGCTTTTCCGCTATAAACGGTTGATGTCCCTAAGACGTTTTTTTGCTTATTCTCAAGGACACTATAGTCTTCATCATCACTAAGCCGTGGACCATAATATAAGTTTTCTAAATGGCCATACTTATTGACTTTTAAAATATAAGAGGAGTCATTCGTTTTGAGGTGTATATATGTATTTTCCATATGTTAATTTTAGCACACTACCATAATAAATATAGTTTCCCACATTCACTTTTATTAGATATAATATAAGCATGAAACATCCCTTAAACTTTAATTGGTTCTTCATCGCCAATTTTAATGATGAATACATCCGTAAAACTCCAGCGAATAGCCCCCTTGTTGACTTACCACATAATATGGTTGATTTTCCTTTTAATTATTTTGACGAAAAAATCTTTGAGACATACGGCACTTATATTAAAGAAATCACCATCAATGAAGTAACCAAAGACCAACTTTACATCTTACGCTTTGAAGGCGTTAATAATGCCTTTGATCTTTACGTTAATGAAGCGCATGTTGGGCAATTTACAAGACCTTATATCGAAGAAAATATAAATATTAGTGAGTTTGTTAAAGAAAGGCATAACCGGATTGTCGTAAAAGTTAATGGTACCCATGCGGTAAACGCCCCACCCTTTGGAAATACCGTCGACTTCTTCCCCTTTAGCGGCATCTACCGCGAAGTAAGTTTATTAATATATGATAGCCTTGCCCTACTTGATTTAAAAATTGATGCAAGAAGTGACGGCAAAGTAACATTAAAACCAAAAATCCGCAATATAAATAACGAAAATTACACAATCAAATATGAAGTTTATCAAGATAATAAAGAAATAACGAGCAGTTTTGATGATGAATTCACCGTCTTTCAGCCGCGGCTTTGGTCGATCAATGATCCTTATCTTTATAATCTCCGCGTTATCTTAAAGGGTGAAAAAGAAACATATTATTATGGCTTTACCTTTGGTTTTCGCGATATTGAATTTAAAGAACTTGGCTTCTATTTAAATAATATTAAAACCCCTTTGGTTGGTCTTAATCGTCATGAAACATTCCCCTATCTTGGCGGAGCGGCCACGGCTTATCTACAATTTAGTGATGTCGTCGCCCTTAAAAAACTTGGGGTTAATTACGTAAGATGTTCGCATTATCCGCCAAGTCGGCATTTTCTTGATGCATGTGACTATTTAGGACTTTTAGTTATTAATGAAGTCCCGGGGTGGCAATATATTGGCGATGATGCCTGGCAAAAAGTTCATCTTCAAAACATTGAAACAATGATTAATCGCGATTATAACCATCCAAGTATTATTGCTTGGTCAATTCGCATCAATGAATCCCCGGACCATGAAGTCTATGAAAAAGGACAAACTCTTGCCAAAAGACTTGATCCATATCGCCCCACCACTGGGACACGAAACTTTGCCCATAGCAAAGATCTTGAAGACATCTACTCCTACAATGACTTTAGTCATGATGGGACTAATAAGGGACTAGTCGCTAAGAAAAAGATTACAAAAAGTAAAAAACCTTATATTGTCAGTGAAAATAATGGCCATATGTATCCGACAAAACCATTTGATAATCCGCTTATTTTAGAAAGCCACGTGAAAAGACATTTGAAAGTATTAGATGCTTTCTTTAAAGATCCGCTTATCGTCGGCATTTCACCGTGGTGTATGCATGATTACTACACGCATAAAGAGTTTGGAAGCGGCGATAAAATTTGTTATCACGGGGTCCAAGATATTTTCCGCAATAATAAACCAGCGGCGTATGTTTATCAAAGTAATTTCACTGATATTCCGACTTTATACCCTTTATTTAAAGGTGATAACGGTGATTTACCGGAAAGTCGCTTATATAAGACCTTAGTCTTAAGTAATGCCAAATACGTCGATCTTTTTAAAGATGATACGCTTATCAAAAGATATTATCCGCGAAGTGACTTATATCCATATTTACCAAACGCCCCTTATGTTATTGATACTTTTATTGGTGAAAACTTTATAAGTGATAAGAATTTTTCGAAAAAAGACCGGAAAAAGATTGCTAAATTATTAAATTACGCGGCGGTGAATAACTTTGACCGCTTAACGTTAAGTATGAAACTATCACTTCTTCGTTTAATTATTAAATATAAGATGGGACGGGCTGATCTAGTGGACCTATGGTCAAAAAATATTGCCGGATGGGGTGATAAGAGTAATGGTTATACGCTGGTCGGTTATAACGAAAATGATCAAGAAATGGTCCGTACCAGATTAGGAATGACAACTTCGACAAATTATGAAATCGTCATTAGTAAAGATGAATTACGAAACGGGGAAACTTACGATATGACCACCGTGCATATTGATGCTTTAAGTCCTTATCGTAATCATTATGACTTTAGTCCGGTAAAGATTACTACTTCGGGACCCATTAAATTATGTGGACCTGAACTGCAAACGTTACACGCCGGAAGTCTTGTCTTGTACTTTAAAAGTATAAAAGAATCCGGAAGTGCTACAATAACGATTAGTGTAAATAACACGACCAAGACGTTAAACGTCAAAATATTATAGAAAGGAGCAGAAATGGCCGAAAAAAATCTCGCACTTTTAATTGACGCTGAGAATATATCCCCTGAATATATGTCAATTATTCGCGATGAAGCTAATAAATATGGCAACTTAAGTTATCGCCGCATTTACGGTGACTGGGCAAGTAGTAACCTTGGCAAGTGGCGCTCTAAATGTATTGAATATAACTTAGAACAAATTCAGCAAGTATCTTATGTCAGTGGGAAAAGCACAAGTGACTTTACCCTCATAATTGACGCGATGGATATTTTATACGCTGACCGTGTTGAAGGCTTTGTCTTAGTTAGTAGTGATAGTGATTTTACAAGACTTGTTAGTCGATTACGCCAAAACAATAAATTTATTATTGGGATGGGCGAAAGTAAGACTCCACTCTCGCTTGTAAACTCCGTTGATCTCTTCATATTTCTCGACAAAATTAAAAACGTTCGCGACAAAAACATCAAACCAAAACGGAAAAGTAAAACCACCGTTAATGAGCAAGAAAATGATGAAGGCATCATTGGTCTTGAAGACTTAATCGATGTCGTCACCAATATCATTAACGAAACGGGTGATGAAAATGGCTGGGCGTATTGGAGTAATACCAATAACACCTTAGTCCGGAAATACCCCGGCTTTGACCCAAGAAACTACGGTTTTAAAGGAAAAGCCTTACAATTCTTCCTCGCCAATGGCTTTGAAAAACGAAACGAAGGCTTAGATGTCTTCATCCGTCCTAAACCGTTAGCCTAAGTAAAAAGAAAACATCATGGGTTACTAACATGATGTTTTTTTTATCTTCTTCGATATTAATTAATAATGTTGATCACTAAGTAATTTTCGGTTATCAATATCTTTGACGATTTGATCATACATCTTTTCATCAATTGGATATTTTCTTTTCACTAAGTAATAAGCAATTAAGTTACAAATAAGCGGTAATAAGGCCATTCCGAGAATTAACACAAAGCGGGCTTGGGCTAAATTTGCCCCGTCAATCGCGTTTTGAGCAAGGGTACCAACTTGGGTTTCACTAATTTCCCCTTTTCCGCCCATAACTTCAAAGTCACTGATTTTATTGGTAATATCGTAAACGCCGCCGGCGGTAAGTGTTAAGAAAACGACTAATACGGTAATGGCGTTACTAATTTTGGCGGCAAAAGGCCGGGCCGCAAAGACAACACTTTCTTTCCGATCGCCGGTTTGCCATTCATTATATTCAACTGTATTCGTAATTTGCACGAGTAAAACAAGGTAAAAGACCCCTTGCGGTGTAAAGATAATGAGAGCAAGGACTGGTAAAATCCATTGATAAATTTCGTTTGGAATCGTAATAATTCCAAAGGCATGGCCGCTCCCAATTAAAAGTAAAAGTCCATTACCGATACTGCCGATAATGATTGAATATTTCAGTAACTGCGCTCTTGTAAACTTTTTAATTAAGCCACCAAAGGCAAAGTTCGCGGCAATTGAACCAAGGGCATAGGCCACTAAGAAATAAAAGAATGATTGGCCAGCTTCTTTATAACCAAAGACAAAGTGCATATAGTTTTGCCCTAAGTTATTAAACATTGAACCGCCTAAATAATGGAGAATAATCGCTAAGAGCATGACGAGTAAGGGTTTATTACCTTTGATAACTTTGAAGATATCCCGTACTTTAATAATTTCTTCTTTATCAATCTCACTTCGGTCGCGTTCTTGACATAAAAAGACGAGTAACACTTGCGAGAAAATATAGATTGAACCAATAATAATACTTAAAAGACTAAACATGTAAATGGCTTTACCGGGATATAAAGATGGCACAAGACCGCCAACGGTAAACGCCCCAATATTAACGGCAATCGCCATGAGCATCGTAATTTGATTACGTTGTTTGGGGTCTCTGGTAAGACTTGGGACCATACTCCAATAACCAATGTCATTAAAGGTAAAAGATATTTCCCAAAGTAAATATATAATGAGGAAAAAGGCGACATAACCCCAGCCACCAAACGGTCGAAAACTAAATAAAACCATTAAAAGGAGGCCATTTATGAGCCCACCAAATAATATCCACGGTTTATATTTACCAAGTTTAAAGCGCGCGTTTTCAATAATCATCGCAATTAGCGGGTCATTAAAGCCGTCCCATAAGTGAATAAGGAGCATTGCCACCATGACGACAAAGATCATTAATTTATATTGATCTGGATTACTTTCTGGTAACGTAAGTTGCAAATAAATCATTAAAAATAGGTTAATGAGCGTATAAGCAGCGTCACGACCAATACCAACAAATGAAAAAACATACTTTGTTAATCGGGGAACGTTATCACCCTTGTAGGTCTTAAATAAATTCATATTCTACCTCTTTTTTATTATCTAATAATTAGTTTACACGATATTAAAATAAATAAGATAGTAAAGGGTGAAATTTGCTAGTATTTTTTATTAAAGTTACAACTTTTTTGCTAAAATATGCATATGGAAAGAAAATTACGGTTAGCGTTAGCGATTAAGATGTTACTCGGCTTCATTATTGCCTTTTTGATCGCTTATCTTTTTAAATTACCTTATAGTTACACCGCCGGGGCTATTGCGGTCCTTCATTTATGGTATAGCCGGGAGAATGTTTTTAAAACCGCCCTTATTCGTTTACTAGCAAGCGCGATTGGTCTCGCGGTCAGTGCCTTACTTTTCTTTTTGTTAGGCTATAACGTATATAGTTTATTTCTCGTCATCCTTGGCGTAATTGTTGCCTTATATTTAGCAAAGATTGAATTTGGGACGACGATCGCTGTTGTCTTAATTGGCCAACAATGGGGTGATCAAACGGCATGGGCACCTTTAAACGCCTTCTTTATAATGTTAATTGGGACCATTCCGGCCATTTTATTAAACTTCTTCACATTCAAAAAATCAAAGATTCTTCCAGAACAACAACGGCTTTTAGATAATGAAATCGCCAGTATTTTTAATGATATTGAAACATTACAAAATGTTGATTTTACAAAACTTAATAAAGTGCTGAATGATACTAAAAATAGTCTCCAAGTTGCGCTTGAAAATTACAAGATTGATAACATTATGGCGGCGCTTGATTATATTAATATGCGCGCTGAACAAATTAAGATATTAGAAAGAGTCATTAAGACTTTAAATTCTTTATATGATTCGCCATATAAACATAAAGTCTTAGATTATCTTCTCCTTTTTAAAGGGCGGATCGGGGTTGAAGACTATGCTAGTCCCTTACTTATTGAGCATGAAAAGTTATTAAATGTTTACCGCGAACTTCCGTTACCAAAAACGCGCGAAGAATTTGAACATCGCGCGTCACTTTATGGGGTTCTTTTAGAAATGAAACAATTACTGCTTCTAAAAAGAGAATATCACGAAAAACATCCGACTATTTAAGTTTCATGGCTTTTTGCCATCTCGTCGAGGCGCGTAAGTCGTCTTTTTTAATTTTTGATTTAACTTTATAAATATGTTTTGAGCCGCGGCTAATGAGGCGGTCACTTGTTGTTTCGCCTAATACTTTATAAAATTCTTTCATGTAACTAAAATCAAAGGGGGCGCAACTAAAGACGTCAGCCATAATCGTTTTGGTTTTATAACTATAGTGTAACGCAACGTGACTTTGGGCAATAATAATGATGCCGGATAAATATTTAGGTTTCACGACCGTGGACTTTTGAACATTAGCACGGGTAATCGGATCCATATTAATTTTCGTCACAAAGTTTTCTAAAAAGTCATAGAGTGTTTCCATGCTTGGCGCATCTTTCGTCATAATTTCATTCATAATATGCGGACCAAAGTCGGTGTTTGGATCATATTCATAACTCTCAAGATCTTTTTGGTCGCGGTCGACGACTTCAACGATACTTAAATCATTTTTATAAGGGAGTAATTCATGGAATAATTCAAGGGCTTTTTGATCATCAAAATTTTGCGGGACATAAAGGTCGACAAAATAACATTCCCGAAGCGGGAACGTATGAATGGTGATATGGCCCCCTTCTAAAAGCATATAGGCCGTGACGCCGATGTCTTCTTTGACTTTCCCATAATAATATGGAATTAATTGCGGGGGTGTCACTGGGTCTAATTTTAATTCATAAATAACTTTATTTAAGACATTATTAATGTATTTAATATCGTCTAAATGTAAGTTTTTGGCGCCATAGGCATCAAGGGTTAAGTGTTTACGCATTATCTTTCTCTCCTACTATATAAAATAATTCATACATTGTTTTTAAAGCAAGCCATGAGGTAATATCATTGGTGTCTAAGGTTGGACTAACTTCAACGATATCAAGGACATAAGTGTTTGGTAAGGCGACTAAAGCGCTCGTAATAAATAAAGTATCACTACTTTTTAAACCAAAGGCTTCCGGAGTTCCGGTCCCAGGGGCAAAAGAGGGATCATTGGCGTCGATATCGTAACTAACATAAATCGCATATTTATCATCTTGATATTTCGTAATGATTTCGTTAGTGATTTTTTCAATACCCATTTGATGAACGTCACTTGCTAAATATACTTTAATAACTGGGTTTTCATTAAAGTAAATTACTTCTTCTTTTTCAAAACCACGCAGACCGACAAAGGTTAAGTTTTCTTGTTTAAGCCCGTGATCAAGCGCCCTTCTTGCCGGACACGCATGACTTAAGCGATTACCAAGATATTCATCCATCATATCGGGATGGGCGTCAATATGGATTAAAACTGGAATTTTATTTTCGCGTTTAGCAAACGATAAAAAGGCTTTAAAAAGCGGAATATTTACACTATGATCGCCGCCGATAAATAAACTTAAAGCGCTTTTCCGAATTAAAGGGGTAATTTCTTTTTCGACACGGTGGAAGTAAGTCGCTATCGCTTCATTTTCGAATTGGTTAATATCCCCATAATCAAAAAGGCGGACTTTATCTAATAATTTCGCGTCTTTAGTCACTCCGGGAATATTATTACTAAGCGCACGTAAAAAGGGGGGGGCATAACTTGTCCCACTCCCTAAACTTGCATTTTTATCAAAGGGAATACCGGCCAAAATGATATTAGCTTTTTCAAGGGTCGTCTTCTTAATATCTCTAAAGGTTTCTTTCATTTTCATTACCTCGTAATTATAATAACGAATAATTAAGAAAAGTGTATACAAAATAAGTTTTTATATATAAATATAGTTTTTTTATCGTCGTTTATTAAAGAAAAACACCCCCAGTATTGGAGGTGTTCTTATATTTTTTTAAATGTCTATTTATTATCGAGTCGACTATTGGCGGCAATGATGCCAGGGAGTAAGTTTTGCGGTACTTCTTGATAACTATCAAATTCGCTATTAAAGTAGCCACTACCTTGACTTAAGACTCGTAATTTAATGGCGTAATCGAGTAATTCAGCTTCCGGGACTAAGGCAACGATTTCTTGGATGCCATAGCCTTTTTCGTCCATACTTAAGACCCTTGCCCGCCGTTGATTTAAGTCGTTCATAATGTTTCCGGTCCATTCGTTGGTAACGTTAACACTAATCTTGCGGATTGGTTCAAGAAGCGTTGGTGAACATTTCATATAGGCTTCTTTATAAGCAAGAATCGCCGCCATTCTAAAAGCTTGTTCGTTACTATCGACACTGTGGTATTTACCGTCAAATAATACACCTTTTAAGCCAATGACAGGGAAGCCAGCAAGTAAGCCTTGTTGGACACTTTCAAAGAAACCTTTTTCGACGGCTGGATGGTAGTTTTTCGGAACCGTTCCACCAAATATTTCTTCAGTGAAGACGTTTTCATCTGTACCGCTTGGTAAAAAGCGCATTTCGACCACACCATAGAAGCCACTTCCGCCGGACTGTTTAACATAACGGCCGACGGCACTTGCTTCTTTCTTGACTGTTTCACGATAAATGACTTGTTGTGGATCTGTGACCGCTTCAAAACCAAAACTATTTTTCACTTTTTCAAGGATGTAATTTAAGTGCGAATCACTAAGTCCGCCGAGTAATAGTTGCTTGGTTTCCGGAACCCGAACTATTTCGATTGTTGGATCTTCAGCCGCAACTTTATATAAGGACTGAATAAGTTTTTCATCATCTTTACCGGTTTTACTCCGGACTGCGCGCCGATAGACAATCGTGGGGTACTTGGCTTTAGGATAGACGATGACATTATTTTTATCACATAATGTGTGCCCGGTCGTGACGTTATCAAGTTTCGCTAAAGCAATAATATCCCCGCTGATCGCTTTGGTGATTGGCGTTTGTTTTTGCCCAAGTAAACTAAACATTTGACTCACTTTAAAGGAGTTATTTAATTCGGGGACGTATACTTCATCACCACTATTTAAGACTCCACTTATGACTTTAACGTAGTTTGTGACCCCTTTATATTGGTCAAAGACGGTTTTAAAGACGTAAGCACTAAATGGTTCATTTTCATTTGTTAAGCGTTTAACTTCATTACCATTCCGGTCTTTACCAATATAGGCTTTTAAGTCTGATGGATTTGGTAAATATTCAACCATCATTTCAAGAAGCGTATTAACGCCGATATTGTTAACACTACTACCAACAAGGACCGGAGCAATTTCCCCGCCTAAAACGGCTTTATGGAGTCCGTGGCGGATTTCTTCCATCGTTAAACTTTCACCGCTGAAGAATTTATCAAGTAAAGCATCATCGGTTAAAGCGACTTGCTCGGCTAAAGTGTTATGAAGTTCAAGTACTTTTTCTTTTTTATCATCATGGATGACATCATCAACACTTTTCGTCCCATCATACTTCCGGGCTTTAAGGCTAATGACATTGATAAAGCCATCAAAGTTTTCATTTTTCCCTAAAGGATAAACAAAACTAACGGCTTTTTTCCCTAAAGTTTCAGTAATTTGATCTAATAAAGCATCAAAATTAATAAGTTCTTTATCCATCTTGTTAACGAAGATAAAGGTCGGAATACCGTGTTTTTTAAGCATATTATAGTGCTTAATAGTCCCAACTTCGATTTTCTTCGTCGCATCAAGGACTAAGACCGCGGCTTTAACCATGTCAAGGACGCCAATGATATCGGCGACAAAGTCATCGTTACCAGGGGCATCTAATAAATTAAGATGATAATCACCATAATCTAAACTAGCAATCGCTAACGAACAGCTACTAAGCCGGTTTTTTTCTTCGGTTGTAAAGTCACTAACGGTATTTTTCCGTTCAATCGAACCTGCTGGTTGACCTAAGACATTACTAACGATTGTTTCGACTAATGTCGTTTTTCCTGAGCCTTGGTGACCCAAGAATAAAATGTTTCTAATTTTATCAGTGGTATAACTCATATGTACTCCTTTTAGTCCAAGCCACCGATTAGTTTAAGTGCTTTTTCAAAAATCATCTCGTGATCACAATTGGTCGTATCAAGCATCTTGCGGGGTAAGACTTCTTTTTCATTCCGTAATTTTAAAATATATGCCTCAAATTCATCTAAGGAACGTAAGGGATGGGTTAGGTGGACCGGGTGACGATTTTCATAGTGTTCCCGATAGAGGAAACGTTCAAATAATACATCTAAGTCACCAGTTAAGTACACTAACTCAACTTTGTGGTTCATGAATTCGACATCTTTTTTGATTTGTTCGAGTTGCGTTTCATGGAAGTTTGCTTCTAAGATAACACTGCCACGGACTTGGGCGAAACGCCATGCCATGTGTGTTAATAAATCATAGGCGGACTTACTAATCCGTTTGTTTTGATCGATTCCTTCAAAATCAATCTTTTCGCCTAAGATTTCCTTAAATTTCGCTTTGGAAAAATAAGGGATTTGGTAATGCCGGGAAAGTCTTTTTGCAAGTGCACTTTTCCCTGATGCTAAATCACCAGAAATAATTATGATTTTTGCCATACTATCTGTTTCCTTTCTATGTAGTTAGCAATACATAAAAAGGCACCTTCAAGCGAAGATGCCTTAATAATTTAAACGATGATGCGCCCTTTGTTGGCGCCTTTTGAGGCGAAGATACGGACAACTCCGTTGTTATTGCTCGCTAAGACCTCAGCGTAAGCAATGGCCTCTTTCTGCGTATCAAAGATTTTGATGGCTTTCCGACTTTGGGCGATTTTAACAATCCAGCGATCATCTTTGGCGCGCTTCATGATGTGATAGATGCGGTCATATTCTTTGTCTTTGCCGTCTTTTTTCACCGCGGTATCTTTGACTTCTTCTACTGGGGCTTCTTTTTTGGCGGCCCGGGTTGCTTTGGCTTTTTTATTTTCTTCTTTACGCACAGTAGCTTCCTCCTCAGTTTCTTCTTCTAAATCTTCTTCGTCTTCAACTTCCTCATCAAGATATTCAACGGGGGCGACGACTTTTTCTTCTTCGACTGGTTTTTCCGGTTCTTTTGCTTCTGCTGGCTTTTCTTCCGGTTCGGCTTCAACTTTTTCTTCTATTGCCGGGGCAGGTTCAACCTTCTCTTCAACTTTTTCTTCTTTAACCGCTTCGGGAACGGCTTCTTTTTTCTTGTTTTTCCGGCCGAATGTATCGACAAGCGCCGTTACTAATAAGATAGCGTGCATTAAGACGATAAGTCCTGCGCCAGTTGTAAAGATAAGACTAACTGGTGGGTTTGTCCGCACGATAAATTCAACATAAGCAAGTGGGGCGACTAATAAGTAGGCAAAGGTTGAGACGAGTAAGACAAGTGGAGTATCAACTCTTTTTAATCTTCTAATCCCCTTACCAATTAAATTAATAATGATAAAGACGAGTCCTACGGCTGGGGGAATTAAGACAATCCAATGTTCAGGAAATAAACCAACTATATTACCTACCACTTCGGTGAAAATGGTTAAATTAGCAACAAGGGCTAACACTAAACCAATTACGGCGAAAAGTAGGGCACTAAGTGTGGTATAGAAAACACATTTTTTCATAAGGGCTCCTTTTCTAATAAAACTATATAAGTATTATATAAAAATAATAAAGGTGTGTAAACATATTGCCCATAATCTAGCGAAAAATCATGAAAAAGGAACATTATTCTCCCACAAAAGAAGAAAAAACCCCTAGTTTGCACTAAGGGTTAAGTTTATTTTTATAAATGGATTGGTTTATCTTCAGCACCTAAACTTGCTTCCATTATGATTTCGCTTAGGGTCGGATGCGGGTGAATGCTCGTTGCTAATTCTTCCGCTGTTACTTCTAAGTTAAGACCGAGTACTAGTTCACTAATTAATTCGGTAGCGTTATAAGCATATATATGGGCGCCGAGTAATTCATTATGTTCAGCGCTGACAATTAACTTAATAAAGCCTTGTTTTTCGTCTTCTGCTAATGCTTTACCAGAAGCACTAAGTGGGAATAAAGATGTTTTATATTTAATGCCTTGGGCTTTTACTTCTTTTTCGGTTAAGCCAACGGCAGCAATTTCCGGGGAGCCGTATATCGCAATCGGAATTTTTGTATAATCCATCGCGACAGTCTTTTTCCCTAAAGCATGACTAACAGCAATCAGCGCTTCATGACTTGCAACGTGAGCTAACATATGTTTACCGTTAACGTCACCAATCGCATAGACATCTTGAACACTTGTTTCTAAGTATTCGTTTGTTTTAATGCTTGATCGGTCTAACGCTAAGTTTAAAGCTTCTAAGCCTTGACTATTAGCCTTCATCCCAACTGCAACTAATACTTTATCAACATTAAGAGTTGTGCTCTTATCATTATTAATATACGTAACTTTTGCTCCATCAACTTTTTTAACTTCCGCGCTTGTAATAACTTTAACACCAAATTTTTCTAACGCTTTCGTATAAGCGACTTCAATATCTTCATCAAGCATCGTTAAAATAGTGGGCATCATTTCTAAAACATATACTTCAACTCCAAGTAAGGCAAAAAGGGTCGCAAATTCAACTCCAATGACCCCGCCGCCAATAATGGCAAGGCTTTTAGGTAAGACATCAACATTTAACATTTCGCGACTCGTTAATGCAGTGCCGTTACTTAAACTTTCTTTCAGCCCTTCAATCGGGGGAATAAAAGTACTAGCTCCGGTCGCGATAATAAGTTTTTTTGTTGTGTAGCTTTTGTTAGATACTACAACTTCATGTGCGCTTTTAACTTCGCCGTAGCCATAGACGACATCCACTTTATTTTTCCGTAATAAATAGCTAATACCGTTTGTCAGTTGCGATACAACTTTATTTTTACGGTCCATCATCTTTACAATGTTGACTTTTGCTTTCCCGCTAAGGTCCACTCCAAAACTACTAGCCTCTAAGACTGTTTTATACACTTTAGCGCTTTTTAGTAAGGTTTTCGTCGGAATACAGCCGTGATTTAAACATATTCCACCAACTTTTTCTTTTTCAATAAGGAGTGCTTTCGCCCCAAGTTGCGCCCCTTTAATCGCGGCGACATATCCCCCAGGACCGGCTCCCAACACAATAATATCGTACATAACTCCTCCTAACTAAAGAGCATTAATGAAGGTTTATTCAATAATTCTTTCACGCGGATTAAAAAGCGTCCCGCGTCAGCGCCATCAATAACCCGATGATCAACGGCAATCGAAAGTGGTAAGACGTAACTTACGACTACTTGGCCATTTTCTACTACTGGTTTTTGACTAATCTTTCCAACCCCTAATATCGCTACTTCAGGGTGATTAATAATTGGCGTGCCAAAAGCAATATCCATCGCCCCAAAGTTTGTAATCGTAAAGGTCGTATTTTGTAAACTCGCTAATTGGATTTTGCGCTCTCTTGTTAAAGTCGCAACTTCATTTAATTCTTTGGCTAATGTAAAGATTCCTTTCGTATTTGCAGCCTTTATATTTGGCACAATTAGGCCGTCAATAGTATCAACAGCAATGCCAATATTTATAAAGTGCTTAATAATCATTTCATTTTTTTCATGATCAAAACTAGCGTTAAATAATGGGAATTCACTTAGCGCTATCGTTACCGCTTTAATAATAAAGGCCATATATGTAAGCTTAACCCCTTTACTTTCGGCACTTGCTTTCGTTTTAGCACGAAGTTCTACTAATTCATCAATGCGGACTTCATCCATTAAGACGGTATGGGGAATGACACTTTTTGAAATGGTCATACTTTTCACAATCGCTTGCCGTAATTTAGTAAGCGGAACGACACTAACGTCACCGTCGCGTGAAATGGGTGCGCTTGTAAAAGACGGCATTTTCGCACTCTTTTCGCTTCCTTTTTCACTAAAGGCGATAATATCATTTTTCATGACGCGGCCACTTGGCCCACTGCCTTCTACTTTTTGAATATCAACACCTAAGTCTTTTGCGACCTTCCGGGCAGCTGGGGTTGCTAATACTTTGGTGCTTACCTTTATAACTTCATTAACTTTTTCTTGGGAACTACCGATAATATCGCTTGATACTGGTATTTCGCCAATTACGCCCGGAGCACTTTCTTCACTGATGGGGGCGGTTTCTTCTTTTACTTCTTTGAGGCTACTCCCGTCATCAATAATAACGACTGTTTCGCCAACGTGAATTATTTCGCCTTCTCCTTTGGGGATTGTTTTAATAACACCGCTGACGGGTGAAGGTAATTCAGCGTTTACTTTATCGGTTTCAATAACGACTAAAGTATCTCCTTCTTTAACAGTGTCACCAACTTTAAAATGCCACTTTAATATCTTTCCTTCGTGGAGGCCTTCGCCGATATCACTAAATTTAAAATCGTACATATATTTTCCTCCTTAAAACTTGATACTTTCAAGTATTGCTTTTTTGATGCGTTCTGGACTAACAAAATGGAAATGTTCACCGCGGGCTAAAGGAACTGTAATATCATGCCCTGTAACGCGCGCACTTGGACTTTCTAAATGTAAGAACGCTTTTTCATTGACGAGGGCGATAAGTTCGGCCGCGGCCCCATAAGTTTTAACGGCTTCACTAACAACGAGGAAGCGTCCCGTTTTCTTTACGCTATTGATAATTGTTTCAGTGTCAAGCGGACTAATTGAGCGTAAATCAATTAATTCAACACTTACATTGTCGTTTTCGAGCATTTTAATAGCCTTTTCGGTTTCGCGGACCATTGCTCCCCAAGCGACGACGGTAATATCTTTTCCTTCTTGGAGCACTTTGGCTTTGCCTAAAGGAATGCGATACATTTCGCTTGGTACTTCTTGTTTACCAGCTCGATATATACGTTTTGGCTCTAAAAAGACGACCGGATCTGGATCTTCAATCGCACTGATTAAAAGCCCTTTTGCGTCATATGGGGTACTTGGAGTAACAACTTTAATCCCCGGAATTTGCCCGAGTAAACTTTCTAAACTTTCACTATGGTGCTCTAAAGCTTTAATGCCGCCCCCGACAGGAATACGGATGACAAGCGGCACACTATAAGCGCCTCGTGTCCGGTTACGGTAACGAGCAATATGACTAACAAGCTCGGCTAAGCCAGGGAAAATAAAGCCGTCAAACTGAATTTCCGCAATTGGAATAAGGCCGTTTAGCGCCATCCCCATCGCTCCACCGACAATCGCGGCTTCGGCAATCGGGGTATCAAAGACACGGTCTTCGCCATATTTTTTCTGGAGTCCCGCAGTTACGCGGAAGACCCCTCCTTCAAAGCCAACGTCTTCGCCAAAGACGACAACGCGCTTATCATCTTTTAGTTTTAAGTCTAAAGCTTCATTAATTGCTTCTAATAAATTAATAACTGCCATCTTATTTTCCTCCTTCTTTTAAAAAGGTAGTGTACTCTGCTAATTGTTCTTCTAAGGCCGGGGTCATTTCTTTATATGTATATTTAAAGATATCTTCTAAGACGACCGATCCTAGTTCAGTTTCCACCTTTTTAAAGACATCATTTACGTAATTATTATGTTTTTCGTTCAGTGCTTCTTCTTTTTTTGCGTCCCAATAACCTAAGTCTTCTAAATACTTTTTGAAGCGAATCATTGGTTCTTTGGCTTCCCAAATAGCGACTTCTTCGTCACTGCGATAAATTGTAGGGTCGTCACTTGTCGTATGTGCGCCTAAGCGATAGGTAACGGCTTCAATTAAGACTGGGCCTTTACCGCTTCGGGCGTGATCAAGGGCATTTTTCATCGCCACATACATGGCAAGGATGTCATTACCGTCAACTTGAATGCCAGGAATACCAAAGGCTACTGCTTTTTGCGCTAAAGTTTCGGCTTTTGTTTGTTTGGCGCGTGGGGTGCTAATTGCCCATTGGTTATTTTGAATTAAGACAACCATTGGTAAGTTATAACTACTAGCAAAGTTAAGTCCTTCATAGAAGAAACCGTGACTTGTGCCCCCGTCCCCAATCGTGGCGACCGCGACTTCACCTTTTTTAAGGATTTTACTAGCGTAGGCTAATCCGGCAGCGTGATTAATTTGCGAACCGATAATAATATTAACTGGTAACGTATGAAGTTTAGGGTCAATGTGGCTGCCCCATTCATTACCGTACCAATATAAATATATATTTTCTAATGGAACCCCGCGATAAAGCATCGCTGGTAATTCACGAAACGCTGGTGATAACCAGTCTTTCGGGTCTAAGGCCGCCATCGCGCCGACTTGGGTTGCTTCTTGGCCGCGGTTAGGGGCGTAAGTTAGCATTCGTCCTTGTCTTTGGTATTGGAGCGCTTTAATATCGGCAATACGCGCTAAATGCATTACTTCATACATTTTAAGTAAGCTTTTTTTATCTAAGTGCGGATCTAAGTCTTTAGCGACAATATTGGCGTTTTCGTCTAAGATCTGCAACATTTTTCCAAGTTGTGGATCATATTTTTTAAATAACATTTTCTTTCCTCCTATCTTTTTTTAAATGTTTTAGTCCTTACATTAAGATTCCACTTTTAAGTAAGGTTAAAAAACTTTGTTTATTGACATCAAGAAAGTATTCATTAAAGTTAATGGCATTACTAATCTTGGTGATTGTTTCGTCGTTATAATATTGATTTATAAAAAGGGATGTAAATTCTTCTAATGGTCTAAGGGTGAAAAAGTCGCCAAAGAGTTGGAAATCTTTAATTTTGCCTTCTTGTAGTAAGAGGCGCATTTTAAAGACCCCGCCTTCAATACGCCCTTTTATTTCTTTGGTGTAGGCGGCTTGTTGATGGTAAAGATATTCGATAGTCGCGTATTTTTCACTTCTTTTTAAAAGCATCTTTATTTCTTCATCACTTAATTCATAGACGTCATTTGTTATTTCTTGCTCTAAATGGTGAATTAAAGCTTCTTGAGTCATCCCGTTTAAATATGGCTTTAAGTTAGTGACGCGGGAACGGACACTTTCAATCCCTTTACTGACAAGTTTTTCATCATCCGGCGTAATCGCACGAATCATTGTTTCTAAATCCGCGTCATAAAGGAAGGTGCCGTGGAGTAACATGCCGTTTTTATTTTGTAAAAAGGCATTGCCGCTTACTTTTTTACCATCATAGAGTAAATCATTGCGACCACTAAATTCGAGGATGACATTAAGTTTTTCAAGCGCTTTAATAATATGGCTTAAATGTGCTTTAAAACTAAAGTTTTCACTTCTTTTCGCGATGATTGAAAACATGGTGTTATGTTCATCAGCGTAGACTGTTCCGCCCCCGGTTGGACGGCGGAATAATTTAATGTTATTAGCTTTTAAGAAATCAAGATTAACTTCGTTTTCAATAATTTGATTGTGACCAATAACAACACCTTTAATAACCCAGGTGAAAAAGTAAGACTCGCCTTCTTTTAGCACTTCGTTTAATAAATAGTCTTCAAGCGCAAAGTAAAAGTAGGGGGTAAAATTGCCACTATTTTGATGTTTTACTAAAATCATAACCCCTCCTTCTACTGAAAATGATTTTTTATTTCATTGATAAAGTTAGTTCTTACTTCCGCCTTATGCACACTACCGGCGTGGAGCCACGTTACGTTATTTATACCTACCATCTTAAAGATCCCTTCAATGAGCCGTTTTTTAATCGGGTCACCAAAAGTCTTTAACCCATCTTTGGTTAAAGAAGCAGTCGTAATAACTGTTGCTTTATTAATGTTTAAAAGCGGGACAATATTATAATTATCACCATCTTTATAGACGTGTCCTTTTAAAAACACTTTGTCGAAAAAACCGCTTAAAATGGCCGGTTCTCCATACCACCATAACGGATAGATGAAAATTATTTCATCAGCGTTTTTTATGTTATTAACATAATCCTTAGCAAGCGGATCATTATATTCACCCTGCCCAAAAAGTTTTAGGTCTTCGCTTGTCATTACGGGATTAAACCCGTCTTTATATAAATCGAGCACTTTAACCTTTTTCCCTTTTGCTTTAAGGGCGGTTTGCACGGTCTCTTTTAGCGCGTGATTGAAAGATCCGTCCCAAGGATGTACATATACAATTAATGATTGCACGTTATCGTCCTCCTTTGGACACTTACATTTTATAGCATAAGACCACTATTTTAACGATATTTGCTTACCCATACTTTTTAACTAATTTAGCGATATAAAAAAGAGGCCATAATAACCTCTTAAAGTAATCGTAATTTTTTAGCGTTACGCGTTAGTCGGTTTTCCAAATAAGAATAAAAACGCTAAAGTGGCCGGAACTAAGTAAAAGACAATCCGAATTAAAGCGTCAATAATATAACGGACTAAAAGCTTAAGTTCAACATTACCCACTCCTCTAAAGAAACCGACTAATGCCATTACGGCAAAGTAAGCAAAGAAGATTAAAGCAATAATCATTAAGATGCGTTCAGCTTTCACTAAACTTGGAATTAAAAGTAAGATCCCGACGACTAAAAGTAAGAATGCGACAAAAGGAATCCCTTCCCACGTTAATGGCTTTGAAAAGTAATCGGCAACTTCACCGACACTTATTAAAATCGACCAAACAGCGACAATAATCTTTAAAGTTTTTTTCATATATTTCTCCTTCTTTATAACCGTAGCAAAGAACTAGAAATAAATTTAGCTAAGTGCTAAAAGTATAAGTTTTTAAAATGGTTGTTTAAAATTATAGTTTTACACTAACTTCTTCCGTAAGCTCGATGATATAAAGTCGACAAGCATTACCATGATAATAACCGCTTCACTACCGTTAAAGGTAATCTTCCAAGATGAACGGCTATTAATGCTACTTAGGGTGTGGAGTTGATCTGAAATAAGGTTTTCATTAAGTCCAAGGTAATTAGTCATTTCCGCCCCGTTTGTTAGTTGTAAGGCAAAAGAATTAGTGACTTTCACAATTTCGATACTAAGCGTTGTTTTAAAGTATCATGTCTTGCTAACTAATCACTAACGAAAGTTACGTCATATTTAGTAAAGGTTGTTTCCCCTTCAGTATAGGAAACTATTACTGTTTTTGCCCCTTTATCCGCTGAACCAAAGTTAACACCGAAGTAATTGGTCGTAAATCCCGTGACAAACTTCTTCACTGCAGGATTTGCTGTGTCATAAGCGTGGACGATAACGCCAGTCTTGGAAAAGACTTCATCCGTTATATATTTAGTTTTAGCTTTGCTTGTAGCAGTGACATTTATGCCGGCAATTGTGTTAAAAGGCTGGGCTGGAGTTTTAAAAGTAATAACATACTTTTGATGTCAATGCTACCGTCATATATTTTCAAATATACATAGCGGTAATCATTACCAGAGATATTCTAATTAACAGGGGCACTTGAGTAAGTTTTCTTTTTCCCTAAAGTTGTCCCATCGTAAACATAATTATCTTTATTAAGGACAGTGACTGGACTCATATAAGGGGCAAAGTCACGAGCAACACCGCCACCGTAAGTTTTATCAATCCTAGTAATACGTCGCGGTTATGGTTTAGTATTATGCAAATGGTTAGACAATGGGGTTCGTGGTTATAAACGCATCGAAGTTGTCTCTAACTAGTTCGAAGTATTCGTGTAAATATCAAATGATGCTTCATATGTTACACCATCGGCACCGACAGCGATCTATTAATCATCAGCATTATAGCTTAAGTTCCCACTAGGGAAATTAGATCGTTGCACAGTCACACTGTGGGCAAAGGCCTCAGTCTTTACTACTTCTTGGGGTTTACTAAGTTTAATACCAACACCAAGCATTAAAGCGAATAGAGTAAACGAAGTGACAATTTTTTAAATATTTTTTTAAAAAGTATTATCCTTTAGTTTTGATTTTAAGGCAAAAAAAATAAATATCGACTACATTCATTTTATTCTAAATAGGAATAAAGTCATTAGAGAACACATTTTATAGCCTGGATACGGCATAAATCTAGAAAAATGTACTTGAAACCAATGAAAAACAAATTATTAAAACCTCGATTTGAACAAGAGATTATATGATATAAAGCAATAAGAAAAAAGAGCGGATTCCGCTCCTTAATCTTTAACGTAATACTACGTATATATTAGGCTGTTAATTTCTTTTTGTTAATAAAGTAGTAACCAACAAGCGTTGTAAGACCGATAACCCCGATTAAGACAACCGCTGCTACATTATTAGTATCATTTGTCGTTACTTGACGTGGCGACTGTGTACCGTTTGTTGAATCTACCCATGAAGTTAAGTACTCAATACGCGCCCTAGCAGAAACGAATTCTGGATCAAGACTTGTATTAAAGATATTCTTAGCATCAGAGGATAGATTATCGAATTTTGCAATAATACTATTCAAAATGTTTTCACATGAACCTTCAGCACCTAAACCAAGTTCAACGTTAATATCATAAGCTAAACTATATGCCTTTGAATAACTAGAATCACCAATAGTGGTAAGGTCAACGTATAAATCTGGAAGGTTAGTAACAGAAGAATCACTGGCATATGCAGAAAACAAAGGATTGTTTTGATCATTAAATCTTAAATAGTTTCTTGTACTTGAACCTTGTGCAGCAATAGTGGTTTTACCTTCAAATGTGATTCTCCATGAGGCATTTCCGTCAAGTGTTGCACTAGTCCGAAGGTAGTTACTACTAGTGCCGCCAGCAGCATAAATATACTGATTTGCTGTACCATTAATTGTTTTAAAGCCAAAACTATTTTCTACGGACCCTTTAACTAACTCAAATTTTTGAATTTCTTCGTGGTCGACAACTGTTTCATCCTGAAGAGTGGCCTCAAATGCGCTTCTATTGTTAGAGTTTTGAACGGTAGACATTGGATATGTCCCATTAGCATTAGATCCAGCAATAATATAGGTAGCACCAATATATAATTGATCAACAGAAGATACTTTTGTGTATTTAGCTATATCAGCGATATCTAGAACATTAATAATATAATTAGCCGTCTTCGTAATGCCTTCTCTAGTATGAGAAACTTCAACAGGGACTTCACCGACATCATCTAATGTAAAGATGTGATCATCAAAATTAGTTGTAAAATCAGTAACTGTCTCTTTTAACACGGGATCGGAATCATCGAAGGCAGTTACCACGAGCCCTTCTGAGCTAAAGGTTTCTCCGACGTAATATTGGAGTTTCAATGCTGGAGAACTAGCGTCTAACTCAATTTTGTCGAGATCACCAAATTCTGGGATTACAACCTCTCCCTCTTCATAAGTCATCGTAATGTCTTTCATTCTAACTTGACTTGTTGATGAAGCAACATTTTGCAAAGTAAGAGTATTAGTGGCGGTAAAAGTCTCGGATACCGTCGCACTCTTATTCGATGGCCCACCATTAACTGAGAGTCCGTTATTTTGGGAAGTTTCAACTGTTACTCCAGTAAAAACACCACCCGTAATTGTGAACGTTAATTGTCCACCGTTACCGCCGGCGCCATTATAAAGTCTAACTTCGCTTGAAGTATTGTTGAATATCGAAGCAGTCGATGAATCATTCTTGGTAAATGATGCCGTAAATGTTGCACTCCCCGTATTTGTTAGGGTATATCTAGCTTCATCAATTACACCGTCAGCAATATCTACTGAGTATGAACCAGCACTAACAAACGTAATGGTTTCCGTAACTGTGGCAGCTTTTACTCCCACGTCTTCTCGCGGTGCACTAAGTGATACACCAATCCCTAAAGCCATTGCAAAAATAGCAAAAGGTGTGAATAATCTTTTCATTCTTTTTTTCATGTTATTCTCCTTCACAGAACATATCTTTCCCACTATAAAATATTAAAAACGGATGGGCAACCCATAGGATAATAATTATTATTAATAATTCATAGAATGCTTAAAATTAATCGTATCAGGAAAATAATATCGAAAGAATAATTATTGAATTTTTATTGATTTAATTTCTTCTTTTTGGTGTAGGTGAAAAGTATTACACTAAAAGCAATAACAAGGATAAAAGCAATAACAAGGGGAATAAATCTTGTTAATTCGTTACTTAAGACATTACGGGAATCAAAAGTATAAATTAACGCCCCTTCACTATTGGTAATAAAGTTTTCATAGTGATATACATCTAAGATAACACTATAACGGGCAATTAAGGCTTTAAGGAGCGGATCAACATCATAATGATCATAAAAATAGTTTTTAGCCGCACTTGATAGTGCAAGATAAGCATCTTTTAAAGTATTCCACGTTGATTCTAAAACGTTATTGGATGCGCATTCACTTGCTGTTAATTCCATGAAGTAATTCGCAAAAGTATGGACTTCTTCAATAACTGGGTCACTTGTACTACCTTTGGCCCGATATATTTCCGGTAATAACATTGATGTGCTAAGCTGTGATGTATACGTATTAAAACGCGGACTACTAGCGTTATAGAGGAGTCTTCCAAAAGATGCAGTTGTACTTTGGATTGTCGCGCTATTACTTGATATAGTAATATCCCAAGTTAAAGTGCCGTTATCCCAGGCTAAGTTTTTAAGACTTGTGACCCCAAGTTTTTCACCGCGGGCATTTGTTAAGGTCCAGGCTCCACTTGTGCCCCCTAAGGTAAATGTTTCGGTTGTTTCCGCCATCGAGTTTATCATCTCTTGGTCACTACTAAATGTTGCGGATCCTTTTCCTAAATATCCACTTGTAATATTCGTAGCAATAACATTATTTGCCGCGCTTGTAATGACTAATTTATCGCCGACTTGGAGCGAAGTATGATCTTTTACTAAGTAATAATTCCCAGCAATAGCAGGATTTTTTGCTGTAACGGTGATGTCAACGGTAGCACTTAAATTGGAACCGTCGGTACTTCTTGCCGTAATCCTGGCTTCACCGACATTTAAGGCCGTTAAATCGCCATTTTCCGAGACGGTGACCACCGCAGTATTATTACTTTCATAATTAATAACTTTATTCGTTGTATCACTTGGACTAATAAGTGGATTTAATGTTCTTTCACTGCCCGTTTCCATACTTAATGATGTTGGATTAAAGGAAAGACTATTCATCTTTACATCCGGGACACTTCCGTCACTTACATATACTTTAATCGTGACACTGCTTGTTGGTGTACTAGCAGTAATCGTTGTATTACCAACGCTGAGCGCTTTAACGAGTCCGTTACTCGTAACGGTGGCAATACTTTGATCATTTGAAGACCACGTCACTACTTCATTATTTGGGTTACGGGTCACACTAAGTTGATATTCTTCATTTAATAATAAAGAGACACTTGTTTTATTGACAGCAATGGTGTTACCAACATTGCTATATGTTTCAATGACATTTTTAACGGCAGTAGTTGGAGCACTCATGCCCGGCTCGGGTAAATGATAAAAGATTTTGGTGGCGTATTCGGGATTATCAATAAAGGGATTACGGTTATGGTGATAGCGGGTCGCAACTTCATTATTCCGTTTCATTTCCCAGGCTGAGGGTGGTTCTTCATAGTGCCATTTAAGTAAAGTACTTAGTTTGCCAATCCGACCAATCCGTAATGTCTCACCTTTATCATGGAGCATGACACTAAAACGGCTATCGTTACGATATCTGGTAGCGACATACATTAAAATACGGGCAATGGCTCCCCGATGGCCGCGTGATGGATAAAGGACATGACCTTTCGTCCCATCGCCAGCCGTATAGTTAAAATAATTGGTCCACACGTACGAATCATTATCGCCGGGTGTCCCATAACTCCAGTCCGTGCGAGTAAATTCATAACTTTTATAACTCGTCGCAAAATCTAATTCATCAAAAGCGGCGGTTCCTCTTTTACTGTTTAATTCCGAAGCACTTGGCCAAACATTATGGGCATCAGCGCCTGGAGTACCAGCCGCTTCGGTCCGTTGATCATTCCCATACCAACTTGCCGGCCAAACGTGTTCTTTATTTGTGCCGCTTGGCATACTTCCCGATGAAAAAGATTTTGTAGTACCGGTATAAACCATTTGCATCTGTCCGCTACTTGATAGACTTGCGTCACTATATGTATAAATACTTGCTAAAGAACTATATGATTGACTAACAAAGCCACTACTTGTTAAAGTGGCTAAAGCGTTCATTAAGTTTAGTCCGGTTAGACTTTCATCAATACCTTCATAATATTTATTACCTTCGTTAGTCGCGTAAAAAGTTGCCCCACTTGAAGGATTGGCAGCGACAACAACATAGTCTTCTGAAAAGTGTTTGATAATGGGCGCACTTACGCCGATTAAAGCGAAGAAACTAAGAATACTTAGTGTGATTTTTTTAAATTTGTTTTTCATAGTGTAAGCTATTATACACTATTTAAAAGAAAGGTAAACGATAAGTAAAAAGGGTAGTAGTCTACCCTCTTTATATTTATATAAGTCGTAATTATTTTAGTTTTTATACAACTGGTTTTAAATGCATTTCAATCCGTAACCAACGAACTTGGCTAACGTATTGAACTTGGGCAAGTTTGTAACTAATTTCATTTTGATTAGGGCTTGGAATAATCGTGACCCAGTCTCCTTCTGCACTCATTTCGCCATTTGATAAAGTGCCATCATTAACTGTCCCTTCGGCGTAGCCACTGGCGCTTAAGATGACGATCTTTTCAATCGTTAATTTGGCATCTACCCTAAATATTGCTTCTTGACCAGGATAAAAGCGGAGCGGATTACTTATAAATTCATTGTTAGTGTTACCAACCGCATAACCACTTGTGCGTTGATAGACACTAAAAGTCGCAGGACGCACTTCCCATCTTCCTCTGGTGGGACTAATACTTGTTAAAGCATCTTTAGTCCGTAAGTCAAAAGTCGCTACATTATCAATCGCCCGGGGACCACTATACTTATCACCGTCGCCATCAAACCATTCAAAAATTACTTCATGATTATTATCTTTATAGCGATAACTTAAGTGAAGTCTTACGTCATCATATGTACTTTGCAGATAATGGAAATCAGTCATTTCTTCGGCAACATGATTAAAGTCATAATTCGTTGTAATTTCCGTTAAATAATCATTGATGGCACTTTTTTGATGAACACGGGTAATGATTTGATAGAAAAAGCCAAACTCTAACTCAACAACCCCGTGATGAAAGGATGTATTCGTCTTTAAAACCGGCATCTCAATATTTGCCGCATACGTTAAGTAATCATTTAATTCACTAGTCGGCCACGCTTCACTCCGACTTAAACCTGGAATTTCTTCATCGGCAATTTCCGGAAGACTTGATTCACTGCTACTTTCACTATCTTCTTCACTAATGCTTGTCGTAATGTCTTCACTAATGGGCGGTAAGGTTGAAGAAAGTGAATCTTCACTACTTTCTTTTGATATTTCCCTAGGGGTACATCCACTTAGCACGAGTACACTAAGGAAAAGCCATAATATTTTATTATTTTTCATAAACACCTCTTCTTGTCCTTAAAGTATACACGAATAAAATAAATATAAAATTGATATAAAAAAACCCGGCGAAGCGGGTTTTCTATCATCTATTAAATAACTAATTAATGGTGATGATGCTCATTTAAAAATATATGGTTTATATGGGTGAAAACTTCTTGTTTTGGTGAGACTGGAACTTCTTTATGATAGCCGCATATAATACAGTTATTAACTTCATCAAAAATATGCGGTTCAATAATGGTCGCATAATGCATGACACCATCGACTTTAAATGACATATTTAAGGCGTGATCGTTTTCATTTTGATACATCATCATTAATGTGCCGGTGATCGTTTGGTGACAATCCCCACATGTTGCGCTCGCATTTTCATAGTTACCATTTTCATTTTAACACCGTGATTAGTTACCGTTAAGGCTTGGTGATCGATGATTTTAATTTCTTGAATTTCCCCACATTTGGAGCAGCGACTTATCGTTGTTTTGATACATGTTAGAGGATCTTTACTTTCACTTTCGAACACAAATGCATGATTATATGAATATGTACCGCGAATAACTGCATCTTCCCGAAGTTTTTCGCCGTTACGGGTAAAGGTGATCGTATACATTTTTTCATGTTTACAAGTTTCACCGGCGACTAATGTTGTTTTATCAGTAATTGTGGCGACGAAGTTACAATCGACAAAGTTATAAGTAACCTTTTGCCCATCGGCCGTTGATTCGTAGTTATTACTTTGGTAGCCGGTAAAGTAGACATATTCGGTTTCCCCTGTACTTTCCCGTAAATCATAATAAATATGGTCATGCTCACAACCAGGGACACTAATATGCATCCGTTTGACTTTGATATAACCACAAACTGAACATTTGTCGCCATCAAATTCATGGGCACCCCACTTCACTAATCCGCCACAAATAGTGCATGGTTGATAGTGGCAATGTTCATCATGTTGATAGTAATCATTCATATTTCCGGCATGGTCACAAGTATCATACGTTTCCGGGACTACTACTGTGGTTTCATTTTCTTTCGTAAGGTAAAAACTAAGCATTAAATTTTGATCGAAATTTTCATCACTCATCATCGCGACGGCTTCAGTGTGATGAATGGCACCATCTTCAAAGTAAACTAAGTAACTCATTCCTTCAATTGCTTCACCCATAATTTCGCTGAGACTTTGGGCATTTAATTCATAAACTTTACGATTTTCATCAAAGACTGCTTTATCAAAATATGGGGCAAAGGAATGGAAATATTCTTTCACAACATCATTACGTGGATTATAGACTGGTTCATAATTGATAGTCATCATATATTTGTCATTTTTAATCTTATAATTCTTGACTGTAAATTCGTCATTCCGTTCTTTGTAGGTTACTTCGCCAGCTTGAGAAATTTTAAAGGTATATACCCCATTTTATTCACTTCTTTCGCCTAAAGCCGGGTTATTAATTACTTCATTCCACATTTCTTCAGTTAATGCGGTTCCTTCAACTTTTTGACAATAAGTGGCATAATCTTCCTTACTAAACGATACTTCACGACCGGCATGTTCACTCGCTTTGGTTTTTATGTCGTCATATTCATAAATAACGCCTTCAATTTCTTTTGATACATAATTCGTCGTTTTAAGTTGATTTTTCATTGTTTGGGTCGTCGTGATCGTGGCGTTACTGTATGAGCCACCTAATAAGGTTGACCATTCTTCCGCAGTGACGGTATAACGCGTTTCGGGAACGATGGCTTTGGCGAGATACTTTGCGACATAAGTCATATCACTAACGACTTTCGTGACTTCGGGATTCCACCCCGTGAATTCGTAAGTAAATTCGGCGGTGCTTTCTTTAAGCGGGGTGACCCCGTCATAAGTTGGTAATGTATCTTTTGGTACATTTTCGTCAACTTCTAAAACGGTCCCATCATCATTTTTCCAGGTGATGGTAAATTTTGTGGCATCAACCGGGGGTTTATGACAAGCCGCTAAAATAAGGGCAAAAGACCCTAGACTCAACATTATTTTCGTGATCTTTTTCATAATATTCTCCTTTATAAAGAATTAATATGGATATCTACTTTATACTTTCAGTGTAAAACTTTAAAAATATTTGTCAAAACATGTTGAAATACTAAAAAATATTGATTACACAATGCTTTTTTAAATGTCATTTGAATTGGTAAAATAATACCGAATTATGATTACTTTTAATAAATGGTCCCTTAATATATATGTTTTAAGGGGAAATTTTCAATATATAATGAAAAAAGGGACCGTTTCGGGTCCCCTTTTTTGACTAATAGTTTGTAAACTAGGCTTTTTTCGTTTCTTTGCCAAATAAGAACACAAACGAAAGTAAGGCGGGAATTAAAATAAAGATTACTTTACTAATTCGACCCCAAATGTAACTTACAATGTTTTCCGCCGCGCCAATTCCTTTGATAAAAGCAATAAGGGCACTGATGGCAAGAAAGCCAAAGATAATAAGGGCAATGACCATTAAAATGTTTTCATGCTTGTCCATACTCGGCACTAAAAGTAAGATCCCGACCACCATCAATAAGACAGAAATAAAGGGGAAACGACCAAATTCAATTGGTAAGGTCGTCGCAAAATCAAATACTTCCCAGAAGGTGATGGCAATCGCCCAGATTGCGACAATAATTTTTATAACTTTTTTCATATGTTTTTCCTCCAAAATTAATTTTAGCAAATTAAAAAAAGGGAATAAATGGTTTAGCCCACTTCCCTTTATTTTAAAATATGCATTTAAAAAAGTTACACTAACTTCTTCCGTAATGATGAGGAGATAAAGTCAACTAATAATACTAAGATGATTACGGCTAAAAGGATGGTTCCTAAGTATTCCCAGCTCCACATTGAGGTGGCAATCATTAAACTTGCGCCAATCCCGCCAGCCCCCACTAACCCTAAAATACTGGCAGCCCGGACATTAATGTCCAGCCGATAAAGGGTGATTGAAGTAAAGTCAGGTAAGATGTTTGGCAAAATACCGTAACGGATTTTAAGCCAAATATTGGCGCCCACACTATCAAGGGCTTCAAAGGAACTCCGGTCCATGTTATCAATTGCTTCACTAAAGAGTTTGCCAAGCATCCCGATACTATGAAGCCCAATGGTTAGCATCCCTGTAAAAGCATTCATTCCAAACCCTTTGACTAAAATAATCGCGAGAATAATCTCGGGGAAAACCCGAATGATTAAAATGATCGCTTCACTAATCTTCGCTAACTTTTTGCCAACTAAACTTTCAGCGGCTAAAAAACCTAACGGAATCGCCAGAATCGCACCAAGTAAGGTGCCGATAAAGCCAATTGCAAACGTTTCAAGGACTTTGTAGACTACTCCTTGATCAAAGGAATATGTGCCATAACCAAAAAAGATTTCCCAGTTAATTCTATATATTCGACTAAGCATATCACCAAGCGTATAACTTAAGTTATTAATCCGTGACATATTAATCGACGAGCCGACAAAGGTAAACACTAATAAACCAATGAATAATACACTGAAAACGGTGTTAATAACCCACTTCCGGGGTTGTCTTCCATACATTGTTTGGACACTACCGCTAATTGGTTTCATTTGAGTTTCCTCCGTGCCCAGTTACTAAAGATTTGCACCGCGATAACCGTTAAAAACATGACAATAATGGCGACCCCGACTTTGTTATAGTTATATAAGACATTGTCACTAATGACTTGACCAATTCCGCCGGCGCCAACATAACCTAAGACGGCACTCGAACGGACATTAATTTCAAAGATATAAATCATATATCCTAAGTAAATTGGTTTAATTTCTGTAAAGACGGCGTAATAAAAGGCGATAAACTTATTCGCGCCACTTGATTCTAAGGCTTCAAAGGCCGACATATCAACGGTTTCAATCGCTTCATAAAGCATCTTTGACATAATGCCAAAACTAAATAGGGTGACAGCGACAATCCCGCTTAATATTCCGGTTCCGACAACGAAAACGGCCATGACGGCGAGAATAACGATTGGTATTGAACGAATAAAGTTCATGATGACTTTGGTCGGAATTTGGAGAAACTTATTCTTGACAATATTCCCGGCACTTAAAAAGGCAATCGGGAAGGCTAAAAGACTACCAATGATCGTCCCCCCTAAACTAATTTGAATCGATTGGATGAGAGGAATTCCCATATCTTGGTAATTAAAGTAACCAAAATAATCCTTCCAGGTCCGATTACCGTAAGGCACGAATAAACGGCGCATAATTGTCCCTAATTCGCTTAAAAAGATTTTGTCAGGAATCGGAATAAAGGTCGCAAAAATTATTGTAAGCACTAAGACAATTGCTAAAATAAACCATATTTTATTAAATGGTTGTTTTACTTTAGTGCCGCTACTAAGCGTATACTCACGCATCGGTATCCCCTAACATTTCATCATGACGAATCGTTCGGCCATAGATTTCAAAAAGAATATCGTCGTTAACTTCTTCAACTGGTCCATCAAAGACAATTTCCCCGGCTTTAATCCCGACAATGCGGGTCGCGTATTTAAGCGCTAAGTCGACGTGGTGCATATTGGCGATAATCGTAATCCCTAATTCTTTATTAATCTTTTGGAAATCATTCATAACGCTTATTGTCGTAATGGGGTCAAGGGAGGCGACTGGTTCATCAGCGAGAATAACCCGTGGTTCTTGGGCTAGGGCTCTGGCTAAGGCGACCCGTTGCTGTTGACCGCCACTTAATTGATCGGCTCTTGTAAAGGCTTTTTCAAGAATGCCCATTGTTTCAAGGGCTTCTAAGGCAATTAATTTATCTTCTTTGGGGAATAAACCAAAAAAGGCCTTAAAGGTCGGATGATATGCCACTCTTCCGGCTAAGACGTTATTAAAGACATTCATTCTTTTGACAAGGTTGAATGATTGGAAAATCATGCCAATGTTGCGACGTACTAAACGTAATTCTTTACCTTTTAGTTTACTAACATCGACATCATCGATATAAATACTGCCACTGGTAATATCGTGCATCTTATTTATCGATCGGAGGAGGGTACTTTTACCCGCCCCCGATAGACCAATAATAGCAACGAACTCACCATCGTTAATTGTTAAATTAACATCCTTTAAGGCCTGGACGCCATTGGGATACGTTTTGGAGACGTTACTAAATACAATCATTTTATAACGCCAATATATTAGAGATTATCACGTTTAAAGACGTAGACTTCGCGTTCGCCATCATAATCACTATCAACGGCGATATTGTAACCAGTGTGGTTATAAACGCTTAATGCTTGTAAGCCAACTTCAGTTTTAATAATTTCCATGAAGGCTTTTTGAATAGCTTCTTTCATCGCTGGTGCCATGCTATTGACAACACTAATGGTGTCATTATAAATACCAGTTGTTAAAGCGATAACTTTCGTATCGGCAAAGACATTTTGTCCTGCAACAGCATTATAAGCATCAAAGGCACTACTTAAACGAGCATCTAAGAAGGCAAATGCGGCGTCAACTTCATCATTTAATAACGCCATGATTTGTGATTGGTGACCACCAGAGATGGTAACACTTTGTACTTCTTTAGCACCTGGGGCATTACTCGTGAATTTTAAACCATTTTGATTTAATAAGACGGCTGGATAAACATAGCCTGATCCTGAACTTGTACTACCCGTTGCGACTTTTTTACCTTCGAGTTCGGCAACAGTGTCAAAGCCCGCTTCATAAGCACTTGTTTTTACAAGGAGCATGGAGTGATATGAAGAAACCTTAACGGTATCATGGTAACTTGCGTTATAGCCAGGAGCATTAACATTTGCCATAATTTGCGCTAAATCGGTAATTGGTTGTCCCGCATCATCAATTTGGGCAGCATAGGCATTACGGACTGAACTTAAGATAACATCAACTTTACCTGGTTCTTCAGTGGTGACATAAGCATATTGTTGTGAAGTTAAAAAGCCGACATCAACTTGGCCGCTGATCATGGCTTCGGTTAAAGCTTCATAGTTGGTCGCGGTGTCGAGTTCAAAGTCGGTGTTCGGGATTTTTTCTTCAAGCATTAATTCAACGCTTTTAATTTTGACTAAGTAAGCGGGGTCAGCAAGGGCGGCGCTACTTGGGACGAAACGGACAATGATTTTTTCCTTTTCGCCGGGTTTGTTGGTACATGCGGCTAAGACAGCAACGGCTGCCACGCCTGCAAGTAGAAATTTAGAGATTCTTCTCATTTTTTCCTTTCTTTCAGTGGGTGCTTTTGTATTTTATTTTCGAGATTAGCATTAATGGTCCAGCATTAAGAAATCCCAGTGGTTTCGTTACCCACAAAGAAAGATTAGCACACAAAATAATGGTATTCAATGATTATAAAAGAAAGTTATCCACATTCGTAAAGTAAAGAAAAACTTTGCAAAAAAGCATTATTTTTGCTTTTCTTTTATAAATATATGGAGTATAATTAATTAAATACCCACCAGACTATATGGTGGGTTTTCTTTTCTTACTTTATCTTCTTTTTATTAATGAAATAATAAAGAATAATGGTTGTAAGACCAAGGACACCGATTAAGACGATGGCAATGACACTGATTTCACTTTGATCATAGTCATTAGTTCTAATTTGATTAATTAAAGGATACGCTTCAGTGTCATTATGATAAAGACTCCACGCATTATATCGTTCTCGAGCACTAATAAGTAACATATTTTTATTATCATTTTGAAAATAATTTAGTTGATTAACACTTAAGTAACCTAAGAGTGATTTTACTTCAGGATACTTAGTAATACATTGTAAGGCTTCATCTTCAGCCATAATCTTACTAGCAACTGATAAAGCACTATTCATGGGGGAAGGAACACCTAATTTAAAGTCATTACCATTGTCATTTGTATCAATAGCGACTCCTTCACTTATGACTCGTTGGAGTGATTCTGTAACACTGCCATAAAGTGCTCTACTTCCTTCATACATATTCGCATTTCCCGCGCCAATAAAATCAATTACATTAGTATCATTTACCGTTGTTGGCTTTACATCATTATTGGTTAGGGCAACTTTAAACGCTCCTCTAGCCATCGTGATACTACCGCTTATATCTGATAAAGGTAACTCTAATCCATTAGTCCCCGTCCCTAATTCTTTAATTAAATAGAAACTACGGGGTAATATTCGTCCACTTAATGATGTCTTAAAATTAAGATCAGTGGTCGATGCCCCATAATGGACATACCATCCATTTAATTCAATTACACTATCACTGTTGTTATATAGTTCAATATAGTCATATTTATAGGGTGCACTACTTTCACCCCCACCCCCATATACTTCACTGATCACAACATTAGTTATATCTGAATTCAGTGCCCTAGTGCTTTGATAAGAAAGAATAGCATTACTGGTACTATTAATCGTAAAAAGTACAAATAATGGTGAAAATAACTTAATTATATGTTTCTTCATATAGTTATCTCCTTATCTAAATGATGTTATAAATCAGGAACATCTATATAAATATGATAATGAACATTAATAATATTTGTCAATATAGAAAAAGCCGAGGTCAACCTCGGCTTTATTGATAAACTATTTTTTATAAACTAATTAGGCACTTAACTTCTTCTTATTAAGGAAGTAGTAACCAACGATAGTTGTAAGACCAATTGCCCCGATTAAGACGATGGCTGCAACGTTATTAGTTGCTTCAGTTGTATTTGGTCTTCCTGCTGGGGCTTGGTTTGCTGCGACCCAAGCAGTTAAGTATGCAATACGTGCTCTTGCTTCAATATATTCAGTATCTGCGCTTGTATCAAAGAGTTGTTTTGCGTCAACTGATAGTGAATTATAACGGGTGTTAATCGCGGTAAGACTTGCTTCACAAGTGCCAAATTGTTCAAAACCAACACCATAGTTAATATCATAGGCAACATTGTATGCTTCTGCTTGTGCATCGCCAGTTGGAATTGTTGTTAAATCTAAATATAAATCAATTGCGTTTTGACCAGAACTATAAGCAGCAAATAACGCTGAAGTACTATTTAATTTTAATTGATTTTTAGTATATGTTCCTAATGACTGAGCTAATAATTCAGTTCCGGAAAATGTAATTCTCCAAGAACCATTATCATCTTTAGTTGATGAACTTTTTAAATAATTGCTGGATGAGGATGCTGCGTGAATATATTGATTTATAGTATCACCATTTTCAGCTTTAAATGAGAATGAGTTAGCAACTGTACCTTTTTCTAATGTGAACTTTTGTGTATCAGTTGTTTCAACAATGGTTAGTCCGTCCATAGTGGCTTCAATTGCAGTTCTGTTATTTGTGGCTTGGATTGTAGACATAACCCATACTACATCACTTTTATTACCAGCAATGACGTAAGTGGCTCCTAAGTGTAATTGATCAACTGAAGTTATTTTTGTAAATTTTTGTAAGATAGGTGCTTCTTCGACACTGATTTGATAATTTGCTGTCTTTGTTACGCTATTTTCTGTGTAACTAATCACGACTGGAATATTAGTACCAATTTCTGAAGTAATAAATGTGTGTCCATCATAATCTGATGTAAATCCAGATGGAACAATTTTTGTTGCTCCTAAATTATCATGGGCAGTAACTGAAAGGCCATCTAAAGTAAATACATCACCAACAAAGTAGTTCAATTTCGCGTTTGAGGTATCTAAAGAAATAGATTCCAATGTACCAAATTCTTGAGATGAAGTTTCATATGTAAATGAAAAATTGGCTAAACTTAAGTTTCCGCCAGGAACAAGTTGAAAGAATCGAATATTATCTCCAGCTGAAATACTCCAGGTAAGAGTTTGACCAGCGGTCGTAAAACTTTGTGATGTTAAAGCTGTACCTGATGTTTCAGTAGTCACGGCAGCAGATGCACTAACTCTAGGTGTAAGGGGTCTTGGTAAACTGGTTGATGCAATTGTTGCGGAAATAGAGGTAATAGGACCTGGAGTCATTGTTATATTATATGGATATGGTCTACGGCCTGTAGTTGTACTAATTTGAATACTACTTGTCGTTGTAGCATAGATATTTGCTTCGCCACTAATTCCATCTTTCGTCCAAGGATAAACTGCATAACCACCTGTACCAGTAAAATCTGAACGTTCAACTGTAACTGTAGTTGGGGCAGCCTTAACTCCCACTTCGGCTTTTTGTTGGGATAAAGAAATCCCGACACCAAAGGCTAAAGCAATTGTAACCAATGGTGTAAATAACTTTCTTACAAGTTTTTTCATAATGTTCTCCTATAAATTATAAAAGTAGAGTATTTTTCGCTCTACGTCTATCTTAAAGATAATAATATTAATTGTCAAATGAAAACTATATATCTATATATAAGAATAAATAAGATAATAATGTAATTCGGGTATCAAATTACCGATATATATGATTGTATGATATAAAGTAATGAATATATGAATATTTTACAAAATTCAAATGATTTTCAAAAAAAAGATTTTTTATGTTTTTTTATATTGACAAAAAGTGTCAACTTTATGTTTTACAGTCCTTTAGAGAACGTTTGGATGATTAGAAAATATAGGTAAATGTTAAGCCAATTACAATCAGAGCTTGTCCTAAAAGATAGAAAAGCATAATGTAATAATCACGTCTTTTAAAGTCTTTGATAAAGGTTGCTTTGATTAATATTAAGTCACTAACAAGGAAACTTATGCCTCCGATTATGCCTAGAATCATGAAGTCTGTAAAACCTTTGGTGCTGGCAATAATGCTGACTAATGTCACTAATACAAGGACACTTAAGTATAGGTTTCCAAGTAATGATAAATAACGGTCATTAGTGATCTTCTTGCTAAAAGGATAAAAGGCTAGGGTTAAAGATAACATTAAGAATAAAGCAATAACGTAAAACCACCACGGGACCGGATTATCTTTAAGCATAATGAAAAGTACTTCACTAATATAGCAAAAGTGCCCTAGTAAGAAAGAGACTGTTCCGAGAATGAATAACTTCTTCTTTTTGACAAAGATTAAAAATATATCACCAATCATTCCTAAGGTTGCCCCAATATATATTAAAGGGTGATTGGGTAACGCAAATAAGGCACTTAAAGCCAAAAAGAATAATGAGAATGGTTTTAAGATCATTCTTCCTTTTTCAAGTTCATTAAAGGCAAGGATTAATTCCGCAAAAGAAATTAGGACAAATAGACAAAAAAAGATGTAAGCAAAGGTGTTTATCATATATTTATCTCTCCGTCATTATTTTAACACAAGATAATATAAAGAAAAAGGAACCAAATAATGATTCCTTTATGTAATTAATAGGTTTATTTACTTCTTTTTCCCCGGGACATCATGTTTATTACGACTCCGTGGTTCATAACTTTCTTCGGCGTCAATTAAGACAATCGGATCATCGTAACTTGCCGGTTTCCCGTTTATTATCCGTTGGGTTCTCGTCGCCGGTTTCCCACTTATCGGGCAGATGGCGGTTAGTTTAGTGACTACTTCGGCTCGGGCGAGAATACTAGGCATTGGACCAAAGGGTTGACCGCGAAAGTCCCGGTCAAGTCCACCGACAATAACCCGGTAACCAAGGTCAGCAAGATGATCAACTACTTCGGGGAGTTCTTCATCAAAGAATTGTGCTTCATCAACGATAATGACTTCGACTTTATGGTCTTTTAAGTAAGGAAGGATTTCTCTAGCTTTTTCAATATTAAAGGCATCTTTTTGATTTTTATTATGGCTTTTGATGACATTATCGCCATACCGATCATCAATTTTTGGTTTAAAGACAATATAAGGGATATGGGCGTATTCAAGACGCTTAATCCTTCTAATTAGTTCTTCGGTTTTTCCGGCAAACATCGGGCCACAGACGACTTCAATATAGCCGCCATCAAAGTTATGATACATAGTGCTTCCTTCCTTTTCTTAAGTTATTTCAACTACTATCATAACAAATAAAAAAAGGAGAAACATCTTTATGTATCAAATATTTTATTTTCAAATAAGCGAAGCGTTTTTAATAAGTAAAGGTTATTAAGGAAATAAATAGTGAATATGGTATAATATTTACATGAAAGGAATATAAAAATGCAAAATAACGACAATTTGACACGCTTTCTCCTCACCTTCTTCTTAGGTTGGATTGGTAGTCTCATCATTAACCATTCCTCACTTCGGCCGGAAGGTTGGAAAAGTCGCACCTTAGCCTATATCTTCTTAACGATGATTACCTTTGGTATTTATGGGCTCGTCGCGGCAATTATGAATCTCACCTTTGATCCCAATAAACCATCAAACATTGGCTACTTCCGCGTTAATAACTAAAGTAACAACTTAAAACGACAAATGACACGAAAACAACCGTGTCATTTTTTTAATTTCTCCTTTGCTTTTTATCATCTTTCAGGCAAGATAATAAGTAGGGAGTAACAAGATGCTTTATTTAGCCTATGGTTCAAATATAAATAAAGCGCAAATGAAAGAACGTTGTAAAGACGCGCTTTTTGTTACTTCGGGTTTACTTGATGACTACACTTTAGTGTTTGATGGTTATTCAAATTCGCGGGGCGGATTAGTCGCCGATATCCGGAAAGAATTAGGGAAGAAAGTCCCTTATGTTTTATGGCTTATTAATGAAAAAGACTTACGAATGCTTGACTGCGCGGAAGGCTATAAAAAAGATCGACCAAATACCCAAAATTCTTATTATCGGACCACTATAAATATTCCTGAATTTGGTAATGTATATGTATATTTAATGACGCCTACTTTTATTAGTAAAAGACAAGAAAATCATTTTATTCCTTCAGAATATATAAGCATTATTAAAGATGGTTATCGTTATTTTCGGCTTGATATTAGTTATCTTGAAAAAGCAATTAATGATGTGAAAAATTAAACAGGTAAAAAACTATAAAGGGCACTTATCGTCGGCGTTATTGTTAGAGTATTGGAATAGGTGGCATACACCTTTTTTTCATAATAATTAGTTACTTCACTAAAAAGACCTTCTTCTTCAACAACATAAGGCGTTAGACTTAAGGGCGGAAGAATTTCACTAATGAATTCATATTGATTGGAGTCACTATTTTTCAGAATATTTCCGGCGACAATATGGGCTTTTGCACGTCTTATATCCAGTAAGGTCATATTACGAGTGTCGACAGTCGATGGATATGTTTCTTGAATAAGTAATTCACCTTCATAATATAAAGTAAATTTGTCACCAGCATTTACTCTTTGTTTTATTCCATAGTCACTGCCATTGAAAAAGAAAAGCGCGTCCCCAAGAAGTAATGTTACTTTATTTTCAATATGAAAACCGTAATCGTAATTTGTAAAGAATTGCCACGTTTTAATCCCTTTCGTGGCATCTTCTATCACAATATTAAAGGCACTGGCGAATATCTTTATTTCTTCATTACTTAATAATGCATATTCATCACTTGTGGTACCTGATACATTAGTTATTCTTTTTAGGATTATTTTTTGTTCAATATCCACAAGATATGATAGTGATAATGCACCATTTTCACTAAATGAAAAGCCAAGGTCATAATCACTATTTTGAAATGGAATAACTTGATCTTTAATGTCATCTCTAAATGAGATGTTTTTAATTACTTTAATAATCTTTGCTTTATCACTTCTTGATATATCTACGTCTTTAGCATCATCATTTCGGTAATGGATGGCATTTTCAAAAGACCTTATCTCATTATTAGAAACGCAGGATGATAAGAGTAATATGCTTAAAAGACAAAGTAATCCGTATTTTTTCATATATTTCCTTACATTTATTATAGCAAAGAAATTAGAAAAAGACTCCCCAGAGTGGAGAGTCTTAGTTTCAAATAATATTAGTGATTAAAGATTAGAGCCTTCACCGGTCTTCTCAGGTTTGGTAAAACTCCAAGTAATGGCAAAGGGGAAGACAAACATCGAAAGCGCAGCACAGACGACAATCGCGACGATAAATAAGATGATTGAGAAAATAAATCCTAAGATAAATAAGACAAGTTTGACAGTTAAAAACCAAATTATTCCATCTAAATCTAAGGAAAAGATTATCCCCGGTACTCTTATTGAAAAACCAGCGATATTGTCAAAAAGATCACGCACAAAGTTATTATCAATAATGATTGAGAAGATAAAGGCGAACATACCATATGTCGCAAATATTGTAAGGAATATGGCGGAGGCAAGTGCCATTGGTAAGTTGCCAGTAACGATTAAACTAATAAAAACCGCTAAAGTAATGGCACCGGCTAGAGATCCCCAAATAAAGCCATGAATACGCCGCACTTTTGATTGACGGATATTTTCACTCTTGATATATTCTGCTCGGGCTTTAACTTGCTTATCATGACATTTTTGGCATGTTGGACGACTCATATCTTGATAGGTTGAACGTCCACTTCTTTTCTTTGGATAATGGATGTGATCGCCAGCGCGTAATGGCGTTTTACAAACGACACATTGAGCGACAATCGGCATTTTTTCGACTTCGACTTCTTTTTCTTCTTTGATAACGGGAGCGACCACTACTTCGGGGTCAGGGGTTTCTTCAACTTTTTCTTTTTGTTTGCCCATAATTAAATCTTCAAGGCTAATTTCAAAATAATTAGCGATAGTTTTGAGCATTTCAATACTTGGTTCTACTTCATTGTTTTCCCAGCGCGATACTGCTTGCGCGGTGACAAATAATACATCACCTAATTCTTTCTGGGTCATACTTTTTTTAATTCGATGATCTCGAATATTTTCGCCTAAACTCATTTACACTAAGTTCCTTTCTCGTTCGATAAGCCTATTATAAGGAAACTTCATCCAAAAATGTATAAACATTTTGTGGAACGACTCCACAGATTGTTGAACATCTCATATAATCACATTTTATTAGCAACGATAAGTAATGTTATCGCAATTAATTAAATAGTGTCTACTCTTGTTTTTTCTAAGGATGCAATATTAACTTTATAAAAGTGACTATCCCCCATTCCTGCCCGGTAGTTAAAGTAATAAAGATGACCGCTATGATAACGAATATTACTCGCAAAACCAGTTGTCAACGTAGTGATGACTTTAGTGGAACGGTTAAACATCACTAGTGCTTCTTTCCCGCCGACATCATCAAAGAAATATAAGTGGCTAGGGGTTACTTCAAAGTATAATGGATCAACATCTGCAACTAATGTTACAAGGTTATTGCCATATAAATCGGTGCTTGAAAAATCTTTGGAAGTATAACCAAAGCCATAGAGTCTTCTAAAGTAAATATTATTATCAACGATTTCGAAGTTGGAAGTACGGACATTATCTAATTGGGTGAGAGTGTAATCAGTGTTACCGGCCGTGATATTGATTGTTTGCACCCATCCATGGCCATAAATACCACTATTTTGAATAAAGTATAGACGGTTATTTTTTGCTCTTAAGTTATAGACTTCTTTATCGTAAAGCACTTCATCATTTGTGCCATCAAGATTCATCCGGTTTAAAGTATTGCCGCCTTTATAATTAACGTAATAAATTTTATCTTGATAAATATGTAAATTCCCCGCATCAACATCTTTGACTAAGACGGGTGGTTCATTAACTTTTAGATTAATTTTGTATAGTTTCTTAAAGAGGAAGAAAGCGACTTCCCGGTAATAGAGTTCATCACCATAAATATAAAGATCATCAATTGATCCACTGGTCACGCGTGTATTAGTATTATTAAGGGTGTCATAAGCATATAGTTTCCCGGAATCATAATTATTTTGATAATAGATTACATTGCCGTATTTTGCACTTACGCCGTTACGGCCACTTATTACTTCTTCCGGAACGACAAAGCCTTCAAGGAGATTGGTTAATTCGCCTGATGCTGGATTATAACGATATACATTTTTATCATAAACCCGATAGAAATAAATGTTTGTACCATCACTTTGGAGACTCGTAAGTTCATATTGTTCCATTTCGTCACTTAAGACTTTAGTTCCGCTTCCATTATTGTCGATTGTCAATAAAGTACTTACTTTGTAGATACCTTTACCAAACATTAAGGTGTTAAGTTTATCGATGTTGGTGTAATAAAGATCGGTGCCGATAATAATCATATTCCCGGCGGCATCACTTGTTAATTTGACCTTAACTCCGCTACTGACGGTGTATTTACTTAAGTAATCACCTAAAAGATGGTTTTCCGTAAAATATAAGACTCCGCCACTCGCTACTAAGTTTTTAACCTTTACTTCCGGCATTAAGGGCGCCGGGGCATTGGTAAATGTCAGCGTATTAATCCGATAAAGCAGATTATTTTCACCGATAAAGTAAAGATAATTATCCATATATTGTAATGATTTTGCTTTTCCGCTATAAAGGAGGATAGGCGGGGTTTCAATGCTTGCTAAATTAAGTTTATAGATGTTTTCTTGGCCTAAAATCTTCTTTTCAATGAAGTATAAAGCATTTCCGTCTCCTACTAATTCGGCTGCGGAGATATCACTTAGTCGTTCTCTTTCATTGGTGGCTTCTTTATAACGCATGATTGAATTACTTAGTAAACTATTAGAAATGTAATAGATGTCTGCGCCTTCACTAAAGAATTGTGGCTTATCACTATTTACTTTAACAACCGCATCATCTTTGTATTTGTAAAGATAATCTTTATGTAAGGCATTTTGGAAATAGAAATTACCGGTTGAGGAATAATAAGAATATAAGTCATCTAAAACAGCGGTAATTGTTAAAGTGGCCCGTAGCACTAAATCATTAAAGTTGGCGTTTTTTAAAGTTGCTTCAACTTCATAAGTGCCTGGTTCAGTGAATTCATTTGTTCCTTCACCACCCACTTCTTGATAAGTCACGGTTGTCCCGGTCGGTAAACTACCCGTAATTAAGATTTTATGGGGTTTAGCGTCATATTCAACCGACATATCACTATATTCAATGTTACTAAAGGTCGCGGGTGTAATTATTAAAGAGGCATTTAACACTAACTCGTTATAGCCTTCTTTGGTTAATTTAGCGCTTGCCGCATAAGTACCAACATTAATATAATTAAGGCGGTTGGTATACGTCACTTGCGTTCCTTCTGGCGCATTAGTCACTTCATCTAAAATATGTTCAGTGCCGGTATAGACCACTGTTTTGTCTTTGAAGGTAACACCAATGAAATCTTGATTAACCACTGGCTCATCACTTGATTCATCAACACTTGGTTCAGTGACGTCACTTGTTTCATCAACACTTGGTGGATCTTCTTCGCTTGTTGTGGTGATAATACTAGTCGATGATGGTGCAGTAGGTGTTGGACCCCCGCCACAAGCTGACAATAAAATAGAAAATAGTAAAAAAGAAAATAAGAAAATCGGGCGGCTTCTTCGGAAAGTTTTCATGATTGGTTCCCCTTACTCATATTTATGAAAATATTATAAAGAAATAAATTAACGTTATCAACATTTACTAAAAGACGAAACCGAATGAAAATTAGTTACATTGTTCATTAATATTCAAATTGTGTTGATTTTATTGAAATATTACTTAAATCATGCAAAATTTATGTATTTTCCTAATTTAGTTTACTAAATCAACATTTTGTGGAACTCCTATCTAACGATTTTAATAAACACAAAATAAAGAAATACGATACTATATAATTATGGAAAACTATGAATTACGACGCGCTTTTCTTAATGACCTACCAGCAATTATGGTGATTATTGATGATGCCGGAAGACGGATGAAAAGTCATGAGTCCGGACAATGGCAAGACGGGACACCACGCCAAGAAACTTTCATTAATGATATTGAAAATAACTATCTTTATGTTGCGGCTTCTAATAATCTTATAGTCGGCGTAATGGCGGTTTTAGACTATGAAAAAGGGTATGAAAAGCTTTTGACCGGCCAGTGGTCGAATAATGATCCTTATCTTGTCCTTCATCGCTTCGCGGTGAAAAATGATTACTTACGAAAAGGGGTCGCTTCTTTCATGCTTAAAGAAGCCGAAAACCTTACAAAAACGCGTCATATTTGGCAAATTAGAATCGACACTCATGAAAAGAATCTAGAAATGATTAGTTTATTAGTAAAGAATCAATACATCAAAAAAGGATCAACATTAATTGAAGACACTAAATTAAGAATTGTATTTGAAAAGATAATTAATTAAAACTAAATCATTGCTTTACGGCGTTTAACGTAATATAAACCAATTAAAGATATTAAACCAATCGCACTTATAAGGATGATACTAAAAGTATTGTCTAATTTACTTTCAATATATTGCATGCCTGATGTTCCACTATTACTTGCTACCCATGCATTTAAGTAGGCCATCCGATTACGGGCACTTATAAAAGCACTATCGTTTGATGTATCAAAGACTCCTCTGGCACTAGGAGATAGTTGACTATATGCATTATTTAAGACATTTAAAACGACGGCACAATTATCTTTAGCACTTGCACCTCTTCCGTTATTAATCGCATCTACTAAACGGGTTGCACTAGTCGTCGGATCAACCGTTGCGCCGTTAACATAGAGACTTGGGAGGACTAGACTTGAGGTATAAGCGGCAAAACGAGGATTCATATTGTTATACTGAATTTTTCTGGTAGATAAGGCGGAATTACTAATTGTTGCTTTGCCACTACCATCTATTGATATAATCCAAGATGAATTGCTATCAAGAGTTTCGCTTGTATATAATGCATTGGATGTACCATTATAAGAAATATATTTTCCGTCATTCGCACTATTTACTAGTTTAAAGGCAAATGTATTGGCGTCGTAACCAATTTCAAGACTAAATTGCATAATATCGGTTGTTATTTCTAATTCAGTATCATTATTTAAGTATGTGGCATTTCCGGAGGTAAAGTAATCATCAACTACGGCGGTAGTCATCACAAAACCCGATGAACTAGTTTGTGCGCCTATTGTATAAATTGCCCCATACGCTAAAGCATTTACAGTTGATACTCTGGTCAAATTGGTGGTGGTAGGTGACGTAACATTTACAGCATAACTGTTTGAAACACTCTTCCCATCATAAGTGGCAGTAATAGTAACGTTTGTTACTCCTTCTTGGGGGCTTAAAGGATTAAATGACCACGACACAAGACTTGTAACATTTTGCGATGAGGAATCAGTGTAGTGACCAGTGACATTTAAACCACCCGCACTCCAACTTTCTATGGTTGTATAGGTGTTTTTTGTTAGACTTCCACTTAGTGTTAAAGTATTCAAGGATGGTGCGGCAAAAACGGTTAAACCCGAAATACTCGTCGTCTTCGTGATACCACCTTCACTATAACTTGCCGTGACTGTGGTGTTACCAATACTTAATGGACTTGGTGTAAAAGTTAGTTCATTATATGTTAATGTGCGCGATGAACTATCACTATAGTTTGCCCTAAAAGATAATCCTGAAGGATCGAAATTTTCCCCATCATTATATGTTGTTTTATTTAGTGTTCCTGTATATGAAATACTTGATAATGTTTTAACTACTTCACTTTTACCATATACTTCAACATCATCAATATATAAACGCGATGTGGAAGAGGGAGTTGATGCATAACTTAGGGCAAAACGTAAGCGAACATTAGCGTATTCGCCGGTTGCACTAACATTATATGTATGGTTTGAAGTCGATGTGTCTAAATTAAATGTTTCATCGCCAACCCATGAATTTCCATTATCCGTTGAATAAGCAACGCTTACATTAATTCCGGCAGCACTACTCTGCGCTTTAAAGTTTACTTTCGTGACATTTTGTAAGGAAAAGTTTGTGTATGTATAACCAAGATTGGATGTTGAACTTGTATACCATCGCATTTGCATGGATTGACCACCACTTAAAGGCGATGTAGTTGATGGGGTGCCATAGTAAGTTCCCCATTCTTTACCGGAAGGACCGCTATATGCAACAGTTGAATTATTATAAACAGTTGTGGCAGTAAATCCGTCTGACGATTCAAAACCTGTTGAGTAAATCAGTTCCTCTTCACCAATAACAACCGGTGTATTCGTAACATTAATGGTTGCCGTGCCTTTAATCGTGTTATTTTCTAAAGAGGTCGCCGTAATTATTGTTTGTCCCACCCCCAGGGCAGTAACAAAGCCATTATTACTAACACTAGCCACATTACCATTTGAACTTGACCAACTAACAAGTGGGTTAGTGGCAGTTGCTGGTAATACATTGGCGGTTAATTGTAAGGTTTTATTTGTGGAGGCTAAATTTATTGTCCCGGAACTTGGCGAAACACCAACGCTCGTCACTGGTACATTTGTGCTTTGACCGCTACATAAACTTTGCGTTTCACTATTCGTCTGACTCCAAATCCGACAAGCATAATCTTGGTGATCAATAAATGGATTGCGATTTCCTTGTAGACTATGAACGATATTATTCCGATAGATTTCGCGGTTAGTGACCGGGTGTTCAAGATGCCATCTAAGCATTAAGGCCACACTTCTAAAGTTGTCAGTGATCGAATAACCATACCGAGTAGTTAAATACATTGTTGCCCGGGCAACTTCACCTTTTGCAAGGTCATTTGGCATAAAAGCCGTTCCTGAAGTATAATTATCAGTAAGATTACCGTAACTATCAACCACACGATCACTAGTTGATTTATTTAATTCATCAAATGGGTTATTACTTCTAATACCATTTGTTTTAACATCATCGGCAAAGATATGATGATTATCAGAGGCAGCCTGTGAACCAATTTTTGATTGGGGGAAGGTATGTTCACGGTTCCAGCCTGTTGAGCCACTGACATGGGCAGTTTTAAGTACTACTTGGCGTGAATAAATAAGTAATACACTATTACTTTGTCCTTCGGCTTCATCCGCGGCTTCATAACGTGACCAATCATAAGATTCACTAGTTCCAACTGAAATGATTGATTTTAGTTTATTCTTTAATGTTTCGCCGGTTTCTTGACCAACACTTGCAAAGTAATTTCCTTCATTACTCGTTTGCGGTCCACTCCAAGCACTAACGGGGGTATTATCGTCTTTAAGAATACTTCGAAAGGTAAATAATGAACCTAAAAAAAGTACACTTAAGGTACTTAGGATGATTTTTTTAATAATATGGCTTCTTTTCATACGTCTTCTCTTTTTTTGGCTTTATCTCTAGGATAATCTACGGTTGCCTAATTTTAGCATAACCCCAAAAATAGCGATAGGAAAGCGAGTATAAAAGTGATTTACATACAAAGTTACATAATGTTATTAATACGATTGCCGAAATACTATATATAAAGTAAAATGGCACTTATGAAAAAACAAACATTGAACCTCAAAAAAATCGCCGTTTTCCTTACAAGTCTTTTATTCCTTTCCGGACTCTTTTTAAATAGTGTCCGCCAGAAGGATGTTGATCAAACTCATGGTGAAGCATCTTATGTTATTGATATGACAAAAGATAATGCCCCGACAAGCGCAAATTACTATACGAATGCCGAAAATACAATCCGCTATAGTACTTTTGAATATATTGGCGTGAAAGCAAGTCCCAACAATCACGTTGAATTAAAAGAAACAGGTTATTTTGGCAATAAAAATAACTCACAAATTACGTCAATTACGAGTATTAAGGCTAATTTCACGACTTTAGGAAGTTTAACACTCGCTACCAGTTTTGATGGTATAAATTACACGCAAACAACTATTACATCGGGTGTGACTAATTACACAAGTTCGCTCCCCTATCACTTCCGTTTAACCGCGAATAGTAGTGCGGTCACCATTCTAAGTGTCACCATTACTTATTCATGCGCCCCGCATGCAACCCCGATTGGCAATGAAGAAACATATAACATTACTGTGAATGACTTCACAGTTGGTAGTACCGGTACGGATATTTCAAATTCATTAAATAATAACTTACCAACATATTTCACAAGTGATCTTACATTAACATCCGTAACCGGAACAAAGATATATGGTAACGCCACCAATGCTACAAACTTTAAAATGGGTTCAAGTTCGGCTGCTGGTACCATAACCTTTAACTTTGCCAGCATGAAAGTATCACAAGTAATTGTTAGTGCTTATAAATATAGCACTGATACCGTGAGTATAAAGGTTACTACTTCTGCTGATTCAACTGGTAAAACGATATCAATTCCCGCTTCAACTCCTACAAATTACACTTATGCGCTTAATGACGCTAGTAATGCGACTTCATTAACGATTGCCGGCGTTGGAAATAGATTCCACCTTGAAGGAATAAAAATTATTTCAGCCGGAGCCGGAAACGGTAATGCCATTGAAACAGGCTTTTACGCAAGTGATGCAAAAGCATTAAATTATAAAGTAAATGATGTATATGCGACCGCTAATGAGATTAATGCGACCGCCTCAATGACAAGCGGGGTCCCCTTATCCTTATCCTATAACGCTAATGGGGTTGATGGCTATAACTATGTTTTGAAAAACGCCAGTAATGAAGTTATTTCCGCGACTAGTCCATTCCCAAGTGTTGGGAAATATTACGTCACTATCTCTTACAAAGTATATGCACCAATTACCATCGAATTAACGGTCAGTGTCGCTCCGACAATTACGTTAACTTCATTAAGTGCTGTTGATGCCAAAACAACCTATAATATCGGAGAAATTTACGATGATGTTAATGAATTAGTCGTCACTGCTACTTATAGTGATAACTCAAAGAATGTTATTAATTATGATCCGACTGGGGCTAATGGTTACACCATTTATGCTTTAGATCCTAACGCTGATGATTTCTATACAGCAAATCCTTTTAGTGTTCCTGGTGACTATGTTTTAACAGTTACATATCAAGGCATAGAAAGTAATGATGTTGATTTCAAAGTCTTAAGTCCTGCTGGGGAAGTAAATGAAGCCACCATTAATGTTTTAACTAATACTGTGGCAGATAGTACTGCTATTAATGATCCTCAACTTTATTTAAGTGCAATGGGCGTAACAATAAGTGGTGCAACTGCTTCTAATGTTTACGGGGGAGCCGGTGCCGCAAAATTACGTTTTAGTTCAAGTAAAAATAGCGGATCATTAACGATTAATTTCGCAAATAACGTCTTAATTACAAGTGTCGCCCTTAATGTTAGTGAATATAATAATAGCGACACAATTAATATTCAAGTCGCCACAAGTGCCAACACCACTGGCCAAAATATGACATTAAGTATGGAAAGCGCCACTTTAACTTATGATGCCTTTAATAGTGATACGACCCCGTCAAGTAGTATTACGATTAGCAGTCCTTCAGGTAATCGCTTCTTCTTATACGGCATTACTTTAGGGATTGGTCCAGTTGGTCCTGCCCTTTTAACTGGTGTCTCTCTTAAAACAGCAACCGAAATTGCCCCAGGCGGCGTTGAAACTTTAATTCCGACTTTCACCCCAAGTAACGTTAACCCGTTACCAACATTATCGTGGACTAGCGATAATCCAGGTATTGCTTCAGTCAATGATGGTAAAGTCACGGGTGTTGCTTTAGGGACGACGACCATTAGAGTTAGTGCCACCCAAGGTGACCTTACTTTTAATGCGTCAACAAGCGTTACTGTCAGTGTCGCTACAAACTACACCACCAAAACTATGGTTCATGATTATCAAGATTATATGGACTATAACTACTATAATAACGTTGATTCAAGTCCGTCAAAAGGAAATGTTAATTTCTTAGTAATTCCGGTGGAACTTCAAGGTTATCCGATGAGTGAAGCAACCCGTACCCGCATTGAAAAAGCATATTTTGGCACAGAAAGTGATACCGGCTGGCATAGTGTTAAGTCCTTCTACGAAGAGGAATCAAATGACCGCCTTAATATTAGCGGAACGGTTGCCCCAATCTATAAAACAACATACGGTAATACCATTACTGAAGCGCAAACGACCACGTTAGTAACGACCGCCACGAACTGGTATATCTCTAATTACAGCACCAATAGTGGAAAAGAGTTTGACGCGGACAGTGATGGTTATATTGATAGTGTTATTCTTGTTTATAGTGCGCCAAATAATGCCAATAATAATGATAATTTATGGGCATATTGCTTCTGGACTGATAATGCTAGAAGTACAACTGCGCCAACTGCTAAAACCTTCTTTTGGGCGTCATATGACTTTATGGATGAATCACCAAACGCAACGATTGATGCCCATACTTATATTCATGAAACCGGCCACTTATTAGGGCTTGATGACTATTATAATTATGACCGTGCCAGTAGTTACGGCGCCGCCGGTGGCTTTAATATGCAAGACTTTAATGTTGGCGAACATGATCCATATTCCCGTGTTGCTTTAGGGTGGATTGATCCGATTGTTCCAACCGGAAATACAACCTTAACCATTACTCCCGGACAAGCAATTATTCTTTCTCCTAATGACTTAAGCGCTTCTTCACCGTTTGATGAATATTTAATTCTTGATGTTTACTCACCAACCGGCTTAAATGAATTTGATGCGACCTATAAATATGGCGGGAATTCATCAATGTATCCGAAAGGTCCAAATGTGACCGGCATTAGAGTGTGGCACGTTGATGCGCGCTTGATGCGTAACTATACGACTAGTAGTGCACCAACCCTAACTTCTACCATCACCGCCGGAAGTAAATATACACATGCAATGAGCAATTCGACCGATAGTGTTTATGGATCAAAATATTCTAGTTACCGGGATTATAAGTTATTACATCTCTTACAAGAAGGGGGCACGAATACTTATAAAACAGGGGGACAATTTAGCGCAAGTGACGTGTGGGTGACTGGTGATACCTTCTCAATGGCAAGTTATGCTTCTTTCTTCGTAAATAGCGGAAGACTTAATAGTAATTTAATCCTTCCTTATTCCTTTGAAGTCGCCGCCATTAACGGCACGAGTGTAACAATATCGATTACGAAAAATTAGATAAAATCTAAATATTATGAATACAAAAAATGCCTTAAATTTAATTAAGGCATTTCTTTTTGTTATTTGATATTTAATTTATTCTTCAACTTCATCTTCAGCGACAACTTCGACATTTCGTTTATCTTTATTAAAGATTTCCATGTCGAGTTCCCCTTCGCTTTTGGCGGTTAAGGTGGCGCTGACCATTGCTCCGGTGACGTTAATGGCGGTGCGGCCCATATCAATTAGAGCATCAACGCCGATAACAAGGGCAATTCCTTCAATTGGTAAGCCAACACTTGCTAAAACAACGGTCGCGGCAATGGAAGCAATGCCAGGGACCCCGGCAATGCCGATTGAGGCAATGGTCGTTGTTAATATAATTAATAAATAGTCACTAAAAACGAGATTAATGCCAAAGGCATTCGCGGTAAAGATAGCAACCATCGCCGGGAAAATACCGCCACAGGCGTTCATGCCAATATTCGCACCAATTGGTCCGACAAAACTTGCAATTCGTTCACTAACCCCAACCCGGTCGGTTAAGGTTTTGACGGTGACCGGTAAAGTGCCGTAACTACTTTGCGTCGTAAATGCGACGACTTGGGCGGGGAAGACATTTTTGACCCATTTAAAGGGGTTTAAACGTCCGACAACGGTAATTAAACCAAGTTGAATAAAGACAAAGTGGAGAATCATGACCCCATACATTAAGCCAATATAGATTGCTAAAGTTTTCAGGGTATTAAAGTCATTACGTCCGGCAGCGTGCGCCATTAAGGCAAAAACGCCATAAGGGGTGAAGCGAATAACAGTTTTCGTTAAACGAACCATGACACTATTCGCCGCTTCAATAAAGTCGGTGACGGGTTTTACTTTTTCGGCTCGTCTTTTCATTTCATAATTGATTGCTAAAGCAATGAAGATTGCAAAGATAATAACCGGGATCATTTGGTTATTAACCATGTGGGCGAAAATATTATTGGGGAATAAACTTAATAACACTTGTTCAATTGGTAATACTTCTCGTGGTGTATAGACAATTGACGAGACATCAAAGCCTTTGCCAATCCCAAAGATAGTCGCAAAAATAAGGCCTAAGACCGTCGCCACGGCGGTTGTTAATAGCAGCCAGAAAAGAGACTTAAGGGCGATATTTTTAATTTTTCCGCTGGTGCCAAGGGAAGTAAAACTTTTAAGAATCGAGAAAAAGACAAGAGGGATGACAATCATCGAAATTAAGCGGACATAAAGTTGGCCAATAAAGCGGACCGTTGAGGCGACAGGACCGACTAATAAACCGACTCCTAGTCCTAAAAGAAGGGCAATTAAGACCCGAAATGCGAATTTTACCCGTTTTTTGCCAAGGAAAAATAAAAGTCCCATCGTAAGAATGGTGATTGCATATAAGACCCAGTACTGCCAGGTATCAAAGCGAAAGTTACTAAACATAAATACTCCTTTTTATGGTATTAATACCGGGCAATATTTTAACACTACTTCGATATCAAAATAGTAAGATATGCACTTTAGGAAAGTTGATTTACTTTATTTACTATATTTCATAAATAAAAATGGGTGGTAACATACTTCCACCCATTATTTAATTATTAATATTTATTTGTTTGGTTTTATTTTGGTGTTCAGTAATAAATGAACTTCTTCGACTTGATCAAGGCTAGTAAGATGATACCACATCCAGCCACCATGACCGCATGGATATCTATTTTCCCATACTTTTAAAGCATAAGGACTTAAGGAGTCTTTGATTTTGATAATATCAACTTCGCGCATTTGAAAAGCAATAAATAATGCTTCCTTTTCGGGATGAATATAACAAAGGGTGTTTTTTAGTACGCGGTAATTAACGCCCCAGCCTAAATTGACATTATTAGTCCCGGGTTGAAATTTAGAAGTTAGACTTTGGGTCCGATGATCATAGACTCCTAAACCAGTTGTCATTACTTCATAATATAGTTTGTTTGATTGGAGAAAAACATTATCGTAATAGCGATGAATGCTCAGCGTTTCTTCATTATAAATTAATGAACTTACGTTTGCTAAAAGATCATGTTTATATGTGTAGTTATTGGCCGTTGTCACATAGTATAACGTTGAATCGCCAAGCGAAAGATGTTTGATATAACTTCCGTCTCCGCTGGCAAAAAGAAAATAAGTCATGTTTGTTTTTGGATCATGTTTATAGACCCGGTCTTTAACTGCATAATAATGAAAGGTTAGAGAATGATCATAAACCGCTAAGCCATTATTATTCGCGTTCCCGTTGGTGTTGCCGTGTGATGCAGTATTCGAGAGAAAACTTAAAACTTCACTCTTTATGTCTTTTCCTTCGCTTGTACTACTTGTACCGTCATTGGTTACAGGTTCTTCTTTTGATGTTATATCTTCACTTGTAGGTGGTATTTCACTGGTGATCGAAGCTTCTTCATCACTAGGTAGTGAGTCATTACTAGATGGATTTGGTTTATTACATCCAGTTAAGATAAGTGCAAATAGTAGGCTTAAACATAAATTTGTTCGTGTTTTCATAGATATTTCCCCCTAAATATCTACTTTAATTATAGCACTAAAAAATAAAGCAAATTATTTAATAGGTATTTTTTTACCTACTGAAAAAATACTCTCAAAACTATTTAAAGAAAGTAACAATAAATATCTAATCTACTTTTATTTCAGGAATATCGGTAAGACGAACCCCATTATATTTAAAGAATAAAGGACCTTGGTAGGATCCACTACTATTAACGGTTCCTAAGCGTGTATATAGTTCTCGGACTAATGGGGAAAGATACCATAATTCACCTTCAAAAATTACTTCTCTTTCATTTTCAACAATGGCTTTATATGTCTCATCCCCGACAAAAACGATTTGTAACCCACGCATAATCCCACGTTTATAAAAATCAAAACGAGCACTCATCTTTTTTCGTTCTTTTGGTCCATTATTGGCAGTAACTTGGACATTATCCCCATATAATGACACTTCTGCATCATTAAGCATATTAGCGACATCAAGTAATATTTCATAGACTATTTCCGGAGCGATATTAAAAAACTCCCGATTCGCGGCAATTCTTAATTTAGAGATACGATCAATCGTCCGGTGTAACATCTTCTCCGCTTCAACATACTTTTCGGTTTTTAGTGTTGCATATATTTCATAAGGTAAAGGGACGGCCGTATTATATAGTTCACGCCCTCTTACTTCTGGTTCACGGGCACTTTTACCAATTTTGACCCAGTCATCACGAAAACTTGGATTAGTGAGGACATAAACATATCCTTTTTTTCTTTCATTCATAAGGTTTCTCTCCATTATTTTTAGTATATCATACGCACCCATAACAATTTCAAACTTTTAGGTGATATATTTGAAACCTTTACACAACTATGGATCACAACTACCCCATTGAGGTACAAGAATAAAAAAATGTCATTTATGTCTATTGATCGAAAGTGGAAAAATATATACATCAACTATGTTAAAAAATGATAAACTACTACTATGAAATATGCTCTAATTACTGGCGCGAATTCCGCCCTTGCAAGTACCTTTATCAAAAGTGTTAAAGATGATTACCACTTCTTTTTAGTCGATACCTCTAATCAATTAGAAGAAACCTTTAGTTACTTACAAAATAAGACCCTCATTGTCGGTGACTTGACTAATGAAGAAACAAGAAATAATCTCTATGCATTAGTGAATAACATAACTGATCATTTAGATTTAATCATTCATTTCGCTGGTCTTTTAGAAATTGGTCCTTTGGTCGAAGTCCCCCTTGTAAATTTTGAAAGAATCATGAAAGTTAATCTTTTCATAATTTATGAACTTAATAAAATGTTTTTTAATCACTTACGGTTATCTAAAGGACGTATTATCCATTTAAGTAGTGAATATGGCTTTCTTTTAGCTTTACCCTTTCACTCCTTCTATACGATGAGTAAGAAAGCCCTAGAAGTATATAACGATAGTCTCCGGCGAGAATTACAAGGGTTTGGTATTACAGTCATTAAAATTAGACCCGGTGCCATCAAAAGTGCCATGCAAGGTAATGTCACTAAAAAGTTTGATGCCTTACTTTTAAACACTAAAAACTTTGCGGGTTCCCTGACAAAGATGCAAAAAATTATGCTTACTGAACTTAAAAACGCCAAAGATCCTAAGAAATTAGTGAAAACGTTTATTAAAGCGACCACCAAAAAGAAACCAAAAAGAGTTTATAATGTCTGCCAATCAAAACGGATGAAAATTCTTAACCGAATGCCTGTATTCATGCAAGATTACATTATTTCTAAGTTTTTCCATTAATAAAAAACTTCCTTTTCATGGAAGTTTCTTTGTAAAGCTTGTAACTACTAAAGCATAGCCTTTATTGTCTTGATATCGGCTTCGTTTTTTTGTTTGGTTGCACTTATTACATTAGCGCCTTTTTTAAGTGATGCCCGATATGTGATGGCATCTAAGGTGAAATTATCAGTAATTGGTCCATTAACGCGGTAAAATTTTGGATCTCCGCCGCGTACATTACAGTCATAAAGTCGATACAACCAATATTGGCCATCCAATTCTTTTGATTTAACGACCTCATTATGGCTCACAAAAAAATCTGTGTCTTTTTTTGAAGTCGTGGCTTTGACTTCAATAAAGATTTGATGCACTATTCCTTTTTCATTAATATCATAGGATAAAATGTCATAACCTAAAACATCGTTTTCTAGCGATACTTGTTTGACTTTTAAGGCATACTTTTCAAGCCCTAGAAGATTAAGACGCTCAATTTCATAGGCTAAAACAAGTTCTTCTCCTAATAGTCCAATTTCTGCATTATCTTGAGCTCTTTTTACGTAATCAATTTTCCTATTGGATGGGGTTGATATTTCTTTAAAGCGTTTTGGCGCATCGATTCTTGGTTTTACTTCTTTTAAGTAATGTTTTGGCGGTTTCTTCCCTTTATAGAGTATTTCTCTAATTTCGGTGATGGCTTCTTCGGCATCAACAAACATTTGTGTTTGGTCATTAACAATTTTAGGAATAATTGATTCATAATCGAAACCATCAATCGTATCGATAATGTCATCATAAATATCTGCTAATTCTTCGAGGGTATTTAGAAATTCATCATCGGAGAATAACCCTTTTTTGAATTTTTTAGCGACAACTGTCGTTTTTTCAAAACCATAACCATTATCACCTTTTGTTGATCCTAATTTAATAAAGTGCGAAAAATTTAAATCACTAATTCGGTCTCTAAAGTATTTGGCTGCTTCATCAGCTTTTTGGTAGGCATCTTTTTTAAATGTTTGCTTAAAGTAAGTAATTCCTTGGTTTAAAGTGATATAAAAACCCTTCATATCTTTTTGAAATAAAATAGCAATATATAGCCCTTTTTGTGGACTTCTCGTAATCGTGTCATTCATTAAACAAATCCACGGATAAAAAGTTCTTTGTCCGACACCGTCACTTCCTTTGATGTAATACTTTCCAAAGCGTTTGTTTTCTCGTATTAGGCTTGGAATATCTCTTGTGATTAGTTGGTGGGACTCGCTTAAAGAATCAACCCGTGGGTCACTAAGACGGGGATAAAGTTCCATAAATCGATTAACGGATGTTGCTATCATAATGTAATAATAGCTTAGACGATTTACTTAAAAAGATCAAGAGAATATTTATAGCAATATTAGTAAATTTCAGTTGTATACAATTTGTAGACAACTCAAATACTAGTTTTCAACATCTAATCTTCTTAAAGACTTTAAACTCTCAATAATGAACAAAATAGCAAAGCCAGAAACCAAACATCCGCCTATTACTATTATTGAATATAGCCTACTAAAAAGGGTATGAATATCATTCAAAGGGGCTGGTTCACCTAGAAGGGGTGTCGTATATACAAAGGCTATATAAATAATACTGACAAGAAGAACAAATAAAACATTAATCGTCATTCTAACGCTAGTTTTAATTCTTTTCCTTAAGATGATTGACACTAAATAAAATAGGGCAAAAGCTGTCACAATGATGCCAAAAACAAAGAAAAAGATATGTCTCATCGTATCAAGAAACTCTGAAAGATAAAATAATCGATCATTATCAGGTTCATTAAGGGAATTAATACTGACCAAACCTGCCCATAATGTTAAAAGTGTATATAAAATAAAACTAATTATAGGAGAAATAACGGCTATAAGAATTTTATAAATCTTTTTCATTCCTATATTATAGTCGATAAATGGGACTATTGATACAAAAATTTAAGTTATAACTTTTGTTTACATTACAAATTCAAATCAAATTGTGAATCGATTTATATCAACTTTTTCTTTGAATAGTCATTCATTTAGGTCGTGGGTATACTTCTTTTATAAATAAAATAATTACTTCAATATGCGATCAATAATTTTCATCAAAAGTTTCTTGGTCTTTTTATAATCATCATCATTTTGAAGATATATGTCTTTGTTTAACTCTATCATTACGCTTTCAATACTGATATTACCTATATCTTGGGGAATATAAGTTCCACTATATGGATAATTATCTAATACTGAATATCCTTGACTTTCTATTTCATTTTTAATATAACCATAAGTTAATGTTTTGTGAGTATTAAAACCCAAATTAAAATCCGGTAGTTCTTTATCTTGTATAAAGGTGGGGTAATGTTTAACTTGATCACGACCAAAGCTATGCAAATCAATTATCACTAATTCTGAAGTTTTTGCTTTTTTCAATATAAACTTGTTAAGGCGATTATGATATTTTATGTAGTATTGTTTTACTAATTTCTTTTTATATTTCTCGTTATAGTTTATTAAATCTTTATTATCAAAGGTCTTCAAATATACCACTCCTTGGCCGTACTTTGCCATCAGTTCTTGACTATCATCACAATATCTTTCCATATCAATAAAAAGTCGCGAATAAGACGGAAAGTATAGATAAACATTGTCCTTATACTTATATAAGTTATATTTCTTATTTCTTTCAAATTTATTAGAATTTCTACCAAAAAACTCTAATAGTTTATTATCTGTCATCTTATCCACATAGTACTCAAGTTCATCTTTTGTTAATAAACAACTTTTATTAAAATTTTTTGGGAATGTTGTCTTTGAATGTGGTATATGAATAATTATTGTCTTTTTCCCCATATTATCCTCGTTTCTATAAATTGATAAAAAATAAAACCCATCAAACGATGGGTCATCTATATATAGAATTAAATATAATTTCCATCGTTCTGCCATTAGCACCTTATCAATTGTTAGGTTGCTGTGTGGTCGTAAGGGCAGTCCCTCGCACAACTCTTAATGGTAGTGTTATTTTAACATATACCCTCAAGAGATCTAACTTAAACAAACAAAAGGAAAAACGATTGATGCTTCAATGATTGGTTCTTATATATTATTTTAAATTAATAAAAAACGACCATTTTAGGTCGTTTTTGCTACTCTTTGAAAGTTATTAAAGACAAGCATGTGTGATGCTACCTATTTTGATACAAATTAGCACCCCATGAATTTTTTTAGCACCCTTTGCTTAATTTTAGCACCCCTAAAAATATGCTTTTTAAGATCTTTAATCAAAAACAATACTATATCTCTTTGAATGTTAGAGAAAAATATTGTAAGTCATTTGAATCATATACCTTATTGTAATTCAGAAAATCTATACTTATTAAATTTTCAAGATATAGACTTTGATATTTATAAGTAGAATATATTTCTTTTAGATGTTTAGTAATATCATTGAATATTATATTCAATTCATGAACTATTTTTATCAAGTTATTGACTTTAATGGTTATATGATTATCCAATATTTGAAATTCAAATTCAGGCAAATCACTCCCACCCATCGCACTATTATTCTTTATCTCATGCATCATGTGTTGATTTTTATTTCTCATATACTTCAAATCTATTAACGCATCATAATTATCATCAACCAATGATTTTATTTTATCTTTAATATTGATTTCATCGAAAAGTAGAATAGCCTCGTCTTCAATTATTTTTAAACCATATTTATCATGTGCAGACAATGGTATTATTTGGAATAAATCATTGACAATATTAACTAAGATTATAGCATTTTCAAAAATAGTAGTATGTTGATAATTACAAATTCTGATTAAATCCTTATTTATATCTGAAAGGGTTTTGAAATATATATATTGAGAATTAACAAATTTACTTTTATCAGTATGTAAACTCAAATTAATCATATCAAAAAAAGTATAGTGGTAATCTTTTTCAACTAGTATTGTTTCAAGTAAAATTTCGGTATCATAAAATATTGAATTACTATTACTATTACACTCGAAACTAAACTTAAGTGACTTTTGATATCGATTGATAAATTTCAAATTAAAATATCCTTTAGCTTCTAAGTTTTGTGATGTTTTAGAAATAAAATCATCAATTAGTTTTTTTAGTTTATCATTGTTTAGTTTTTGGTCAATAGCCAATTTAAAATAAAATCTATACAGCCACTCATTTTTTTCTTTCGTCATATCATAACCCTCACTTAAATATTTACTTCTATTATTTCAATAAATAAAATGATAATTTTTTTTATTTACTGTTCAATAAGTGCTTGTATATAGTCAACAACCATATTACTTGGTATTGAAAATCCTTCTGGATTGTCTTCATCATGATTTCCAGCATAGTTTATACCAACTATTTTCAAATCAAAGTTAAGTAACATTCCACCACTTGATCCACTATTGGTTTCAGCTGAATGAATGATCGAGTAAAACTCATTTGTTTTAGTGTCACCATATCTATCAACTGTTCTAGTTTTTTGATATTTTAAGACAGTCCCTGTGGTAATAATATTTCTTTCACCAAGTGGATTTCCAATAGCAATAATACCTAATCCAACAAAAATTTCCCCATCAACTATTTCTAAGACCGGTAAAGTTATATCATCTTTTTCAAACACAACAATTGCTAAATCTAATTCAGTATTCAAACTACCTTCATAAACAAACCCATTATATTTATTATCAAAATAATCCAATATTTCTATGAGGTTATATGAATAATCTCTATGTCTTTCTACAACATGCGCATTTGTTAATGCATAGTAGTAATTATCGGTTTCGTGAAATATAACACCACTTCCACTATAGTTATTAGTAGGTGAAAACCACCACTCATCATTATATGAAACATTTGTTATATAGATGTTACCTTGAGTCGCATTGAGTATTGCATCACTATCAATATTTTCATAAGTGTCAAATGTTGAATTACTATATTCATTAAATGTAAATTCACTTAACTGATAATCATCAAATTGAGGGATTTCAAAATTAAAGTCATGAGAAGATTGACAACCATTTAAAGTTAGTACATAGCAACATAATATTAGTATAATTAAAAATTTTTTGATTTTATTTCTCTCCATTCTATAATCATATCTAGAATAATATTTACCAAATTAATCAAATTTGAATTGAATTTTTATGTTTTCTTTTTTCAACATGTAAACATAAATAATCAATGTAGGTATGAAGTCTAATGTCATACCGATACCAAACATTAATGAAATACCTAATAATGTAGGAACAAATACACCAGTTAAATAAAGGATAAACATTGTGCCATAGTACACGCCATCAATAATAATCGATTGTATTAACATATAATTAGTTTTACCGCGTCCATAGAATGTACTATCAAATATACAACTATTAAATAAGAAAGTTAAATAGAATACAGTTTGAATTAATACGATGTTAAATACCGTTTCATATTCGATTACATTCAATACATGTTGTAAGAATGGTTTCCATAATGGAATAGATAAGAGCCATACTAAAGCAAATATTGACGTTAACATTAAGTAGCCAAACGTTTTAGTTCTAATATTATCTTTGTTTTCAGATATTTCTTGTTTCACTAAATCAGCTAATGCCAGCCCTGGTAATAAAAGCCAAGACCAAATAAAATTATTAGCTATCCAATAATTACCTTGTTCAGATACTAAGTTAACCATTCTAATGATCATAAGTGAAAAGGCAAGATTTCTTAAAAGTGATTCTAAACCTGAATATTTACCAACTCTAAACCAGTCTTTCAACCAGTCAAATCGCATCTTTTCTTTTGTGAAAACATTAACCCCTTCTCTTTTTAATAGGATAAATGCTATTGCTAACATCATGATGTTTACAAAGATGTTTGTTATCGCAATACCATTAACACCTAAATTTAAAGATATAGGTAACGAACTAACCAAGAAAGTATCAAGTATGATCGTAGTTACCATTTGGAAACCTAATATGATATACATTAATTTATCTTTCTTCATCAAAATTAACACGAGCATAATAAATCGTGCTAATGTTGAAAACAAAGCTGCAAATGTTTCTAATCTAATATAATCAACTGTACTAGAAACTAAAGATTGATCTTGTGCCATAAACACAACGATTTGTCTAGCAAATATAACGATGATTAAAGAAGCTAAAAAATATATGAGTCCTGTAACTAATAGACCACTTTTAGTTCTATTTTGAAACTCTGCTCTATCATGAATCACTTTTCCCATGATAAAGAACAATGGTAATATCAATGCTTCTTGAATCACTTCATAAAATAAGTTAACATACTGCAATTGACTTGCAATATTAACTCCCCACTCATTAGGCATTTGACCTAAAAAATAAATTCTAACTGTTAAATAAATAGATGGTAATATCATCAATGATAATATAGCAATCCAAAGTTTATAATTCACAGTCTTTAAAGCATCAATTATTCTTTTCATAATTAATTATCCTATCCTCTATTAATTTATTATTTTCTTTTAATACTTTAATTACATCTTCTGACCATTTTTTTCTACTTGCATACCATGGTGAATCTGGTGATGCAGCTTCAATATTCAGTTTTGCTCTTGCTATCATTATTTCAATAAAGTTATGTCTAAATTCAAGCTCTGCACCATACACTTGAATGCTTTTGTTAATAGCATCAATTGAATCTTTGAATTGTCTATAAGGATCTGCGATATCTAACCATGTCATTATGACATAAGCGAGATCTTCATATTTATGTCCCATATAGATTGAATCCCAATCTATGATCGCTATTGGCTTACCTTCTACAAAAACCATATTATTTGGTGTTAAATCTCCATGACACATCAACAACTCTTTATTATTAGATAACTCAGACACACTATCATGGTACTCTCTTAAGATTTTAATCGCTTCATATAACTGGTTATCATTGGTTCTACCAATATTATCCGGTACAAATCCCTCGATGTATTCATAAATTAAATATTTAGTATCTTCTTTAACGAGTCTACCAAATTTAGTGAAATTGCTTTGTTCAAGATATTTCAGAAAATCAACAATGATTTCACTTTTTTCGTTTTTTTCTTTGAACAAAAATTGACCTTTTTTAAATACTTCTTTATGACTTCTTCCATTTTTAAGCTGCAAATTAGTTTTATCTTTATTAAGATGATTCAGAAAAAAATTGTGTCTGATTTCAGTTGTCATTAAAAACACATCTTCTGCTCTACCATGATAATCACTACCAATCGAATATAACAAATGATTTGATTCAACAAGCTCATTTAGGAACTGCTTTTGGTCATTATTAAATATCAAATATTCAGACTCTAAACCATCTAAACCATGGTCAATCATTTTTTTAGTATAAATAGCAATCTCATCATTAGTTAATTTTATTTTTGAGTTATAGTCAATAACTTCATAAGGATGAGCCCATATTGCTATACCATTTGTTCTTTTTATAGCTTCAATGGATTCATTAACCGTTGGGATACATGTTTTATAATTGGTATATTCGTTGATAAAATTAAAACCCGATTTTATATCTGAACATATATTCAAATCAATTAATTGTTTGATGACTTCCATTCTGTTGGCATTAACATCAATATTTGTATGATTTTCTTTATTATAATCTATTACAAATTCTCTTAAATACTTTGCTCTTTTTTCTTTCCATTGTTGAAGTTGATTTTTCATTTCATTAATATTAAAACCATACGCTAAAATGTGAAAAGTAAGGTTTCTATCTTTTTGATATTCCGCATCAAAATAAGATGTGATTTCAATTCCGCACACATGTCTTACATCATTTATCATAAAACAACTATCAAGCTTATCATGATCAGTTATTGAATAATAATCTAATTTTTCTAAATCAACAAATTTAAGTAATTCTTCTACTGTATTTTTACCATCACTAATTGTAGTATGCATGTGCATATTTAATCTCATGACATATCCCCTAGAATAGCTTAATTTATTTCAATTATACAATAAAAAAAGGAAATAGAGAAAATTCACTCTAAAATCCTTTTTGCGATCTATTATTCAATTGAAACACTTAGGTTGATTTAGAAATGTAGTGATTCTAAAACTACGATTTATTTTCTGTCAAAAATTCGATTAAATCTTCATCATTTGTGATCGTTACAAATTCACCATTTGGTCTTTTAAACACATCAGTATGCATTCCGTTTACTAAATCAACAACAAATGCATCTTCTCCAAAAGGTTCTGGATGTAGATAGAATTTTTTAATTTAATCTCTTGGCACAATAATTTCAATACTGTTCATTAGTATCTCCTTTTAGCATAAGCCATTTATTTACAGGATAGTCCTGTATTACCCATTGTACCAATCATTATTATGTATGTTTTATTAATTTATCAAGGTGTTTAAAAATTCAATCACATCATTATCTATTAGTTCTCCATACCAACCACTAAATAAATTAAAATAGTGAACTCCTTTAGAAGCAGCATATATTTTATTATTTTGATGATTTTCAGTTGAACAATTATTACTAGTTAATGACACTAGAAATAATTCAACATTTTGATTGTAAGAAACTGTTTGTTGATCATCATCTGAAAATTTACATGTTAAATCATTAAAATTTAAGAACTTATTATGATTTTCAATAATTTCATTAATGGTATTAGTTGCATCTCTGCAATATCCCATATTAGATTTTAATTCAATCATTGCTATTACTTCATTATTTTGATTAGCAATTAACAAATCTGGTCTATTGTTCTTCCCATTAACATGTATCGATGCATCAAGTAAAAACTTATAGTTTTCAGGTAAAACTTTTGCTATAAATAATGTAATTAAATCCTCAATATCAGTACTTATAGATCTTGAATGCCCTCTAAAAACATTAACTTGTAATTTTTTCTTAGTGTCATCAAAAGCTGTTTTAATACTTTGTTTCAAAAAATTTACTGCTTGATCAGTATTCATTTTGCTTATCCCCTCTTATAATTAAGACTCATTTTCATATTGATCAGTCAATCCACAAAGATTACATATACAGAGATATGCTGCATATTTTTTTGCTACTTTTTTTGAACTTGCGTATGCAATCTCTTTGATCACATGACTTCTTATTGAACATGTACACATCCAACTTGGTACAACCGATGGGACTTAAACTCTAAATGCAACCCCTCTCCTTGTAATCGTTCAATCGTGCAACCCCACCCCCTAATCGTTCAACTAGTAGGTTTTCAATAGTATATATTTCTGAATTGATACCATTTTCTTGTACTTCATGTTCTTTGTAGTTATTGTATCATATTTGTTGATTCATTAACCTATATTGAATAGGTGAATAACTTCCTAGAGTTAATTTTATTCTATCGTGATTATACCAATAGATATACTCGTCAATTGTTCTAATTAAATCAGATAAAGATTTAACCTTTTGTAAGTAGATGGTTTCACAATTAAGCGTCCCAAAGAACTTTCAACCACTGCATTATCATAAGCATTTCCTTTGGCACTCATCGATTGAGTAAATGATGATTTCTTAAGGTAATTACGATATTTAGGTGATTGGTATAGAATGCCTTGATCAGAATGTATAAGGAGTTTTGATAAATCTTCATTTGGGTTGATTGCTTTTTTGAGTGTCTTTAAGATTAAATCTTGATTCTGACTTCTAGATATTTGATACCCTTTAACTGCACCATTATAAAGATCTTGTATAACAGATACGATAGTCTTTAGGCGTTTGAAAAAAGCGCTCTTTACCATAAAGCCTATACTGATAGACCCATCTTGCAGGTAGTGTATCATTTAGACTTCCTGATGATAAATACATATCATATTTACGCGCTGCTTGACTGTATGAGAGTTCATTTTCAATGATGTCTAAAACAACCTTTAACTTGAATTCTCCGCTCCATAGTCTATTATTTTTCTTTTTATCCTTAATATGATGCTCCTGCATATACTTGTATTATAACAAAGTACAACTTTTTGGTATCAGTTCAAATCTTACAGTTTTGATGGAGTGGATGACTCTCTCCACCTTTTTCCACCTTTAATCTTACAGAGTCCTAACATTTGGGTCTCACTTCAGTATTTTGATGGTTTTTTTAATTGTTCTTCGCTACTTTAATCAAACATTCAAAACGATCCATTGTTTCTAAATTGTGAAGCTAGATACCGCGTTATTGATTTTCATCCTCTTCTGCCTTGTGATAAGCAAGTCCTTTGCATTCAGGATTAAATTTTATATATCCCTTTTCACTCATAATAAAGAAGTTTTTATATCGAGCAAAGCTACATTCGGGATAAAGTTCTCGTAAATCATGTTTCACGCGGTAGTTATACCACAACACATATAGATCGATAAATGGCTCTTGAATCATCGTGTATTGTAATTGATATTTTTGGGTATCTTTGTGATTACAAAAAATGAAAAACTTATTAGAGAACATGCGATCGACCAAGGCTATATCAACCATATTTTGATCTAGAAGATGTTGCATCACATCAAAAAACATCACATAATCACCCATCAATCTTCCTTCATCTGCGCTAAAACGATAGGGCATATCACGGTTTAATTTTAACTTTGTATAAATGTCAATAATATGTGGATTACTATTAAATGTGTTGATTAATGAGTAAATAAACTCGGCTTTTTTTATTTTATGGTCTTTTTGTAATTGGTATAAAATCGAAATGACACCAAATAATGCTGTGGCTACAGTGATAATTTCTGTCCAAAATTCCTGAAAAAATTGAGCAACAAAAATAGTGATCGCAACAAAAAAGACAATCAGAATAATCATTTGAACCGTATGTTTGTTTTTAAGCATAAATTTTTTCCTCTTATCAATAAAGGTTGTTATAAATATTCTAGCATGTTTTGTGCATTAGAAAAACGAATTTAAAAGGTTCTGTAAGAACAAAGGTGGACAAGAAAATATCACTCCACTTTAAATCTTACAGTTTTGATGGAGTGGATGACTCTCTCCACCTTTTTCGTAGCAGAGCAGTTTTTTCTTTTTGCTTGCATCATATAAGTCCTTATTAAGAAGCCCTTATTTTTTTAAGCAAAACCCAATAATTTTCTTAACATTTTATTTTATAATAAATATGGAAGGTAATTTCGATTGCCTCACCAAAAGGAGAGCTATTATGAAACGGATTTATTACTACATTTTAGGGATTGTCGCCTTGCTTGCTGTGGTAACGGGTTCAACTTGGATTGGCGCCGTTAACGGCGAAGTCCGCAAAAGACAAAATGTGATTGAAGCGACCGGCAATATTTACGCAAAAATGGGTGGTCGCTATGAAAAAGTAGCCGGTCTCATTGATGCCATTGAAGGGGCTAATGAAGCGATTGTTGAGTTCATGACCATCATCGCCGATGCCCGTACGGCGTTTGCAAATGCCATTGCCGCGAATGACTTAGAAGCAGCCACCGGTGCAGCGGAAACGATTGATGCGACGTTTATTGATTTAGTTTCCTATATGGAAGATAATCCATCCGAATATAGCACCGTTGATCTTTATAGTGGCTATATGGCCGAATTTGCCGCATCCACAAATGCCGTTATCGTCGCGGTCACAACCTACAACAAAGACGTAAATGCCTACAATACCCATATTGGAACGTTCCCAAACCTCATTTTCCTTCAAGGAAAAACCCCTTATGAAACTTGGGTGGTCCCAAACTACGACACCACATTGCCGACATTCCACTAATTAGGAAAGCATATGATAACCTTCATTCATGCCCTAAAAAAGTTTTTTCTCCTATTTTTAGTGGCATTCTTAACCGGTTGTTCGAATCCCGGATTTTATCAATCCAATGCCTTTTATATTAACGATCGGGCGGGTGCGTTACTTAGTTCGACTGAATACTTAATTTATACCTACTCCAAAGATCTTGATAAAGTCGATTCGCAAGCGAAAGAATACCGTGACCAAAAATTAAACGGGCTCCAACTCGTAGTCGCCACCTATCTTGGTGAGCCCGATAGCATTGACACGACAGCCGTTTTTAACAAATGGAAAATCGGTACGAATGATTTAGGCCTTTTGATTTTACTTTATTTTGAAAAATCCACAACCGAAGAATATACGTTTAATTATCTTGGGATGACGTGGGAAATTAGTGATACGCTTTCTAGTTATATTCCGATGATTCGTGTGGATCAAATCTATCAAGATACATGGAATAGTCCCGCGACCCAAGAAAATCATCCAGGTGATTACGATTACTGGCTTGCTGATTTCTATGTTGGCGTCTTAAAAGAAATATATCTTAAAGTCTATAACTACACGAGTGTTGATGATGTCGGGATTATGGAAACTTACGAAAATGATCAATATGTTTCGTTTTATAAATACTTACCAAGTGAAAGTTTTAATATCCATGCGATTGCGTGGTATTACTATGTCCTTGGCGTTATTGTCTTAATTTTAATTTTAAGTGGCCGTTGGTGGGTTGTGTTATTCTTTAACTTCCCTGGCGGCAATAGCGGGGGTGGCGGACGCTCGGGCGGGTATCGTTATACGCGCTAGCTTAGTCTTCGTCACTTTCAAGATAAAATGACTCTAAATCAGCTTCTCTTATTTTTTGGCGTTTTTTATGAAAAACCTTAATTTCGACTGGGGTTGGTTTTTTAAAAGTGACGGTATTCGTTTTAAAGCCACGAATATTTTTATAATTGGGTTCATTAACGAGGCGATCACGGAAAAGATCAACGTTTTGGCGGGTTTTCTTGTTCCAATACGGATCATTTGCGAGTTTGATACGAAGTTCATCATATTCCTCTCGCGTTATCTCGGTCGGACCTTTTAGACACCAATCCGGATGATCACGCTTTACACCGCCGATTTTCTTGGCTTTAGCACTTGCTTCTTTCTTATTAAAAGCTTTAATTGGCAAATCAAGCGGTAAAAATTTATCGCGACCGACATGGCCGAATTTGCACGTCACAACATCAACTTTCTGTGTAGACAAATACGATGGTATTTCCTCTGCACTACTTATATTAATAGCTGGTCGTTGATTGTTGTTATGAGATTGAATTACATTATCGCCATAACGGTTATCAACTTGTGGTTTAAAGATAATATATTGCTGTTTTGCGTACTCTAAACGCTTAATTCGACGGATTAATTCCTCGGTTTTACCTGCAAACATCGGGCCGCAAACAACTTCAATATAACCCCCTTCAAAATTTTGATACATTATATATCCCCCTTTATATCCTTCTTAAATTTATCATTAATTTACTTGCTTAAGTGATAGGCCAATTCTTTTTTTACTAACATCAACACTGATTACTTTGACTTTAACAACGTCATTAATAGCGTAATGCATACTAATATCACGGATATACGTATTACTAATTTCGGAAATATGCACAAGTCCATCTTGATGCACATTAATATCCACAAACATACCAAAATCCATAATATTCCGGACTGTGCCGTTTAAAATCATTCCAACTTTTAAATGTTTTATGTCTTTTACATCATTATTAAGATGTACTATTTCTACATCCTCACGAATGTCGCGACCTGGTCGTTTAATTTCCGCAATAATATCCGTTAATGTTGCAGAACCGATGTTAAATTTAGTTTTTACTTCCGCAACATCAATTAGCGAAAGCGCTGCTTCTTTTGTAGCGGTGTCATCAATTAATACATCAATATTCGCCTTTTTAATTAAGTAATGGGCAACTTCATATGATTCCGGATGGATTGCCGTAGCATCTAAATTTTCTTGCCCATCATAAATTCGTAAAAAGCCTGCACATTGTTCAAAAGTTCGAGCCCCTAATTGCGGAATGCTTTTTAGTTGTTGTCGTGATTTAAGCGGTCCTTTCGTCTGTATATATGTAACAATATTATTAGCGACCTTTTTACTAACACCTGCGACATATTTTAAGAGTTCAACTGATGATGTATTTACATTAACGCCAATCATATTTACCGAATCTTCGACAACACCATCAAGTGCTGTACTTAGTTTTGCTTGATTCATATCATGTTGATATTGACCAACACCTAATGCTTTTGGATTAATTTTTACTAGTTCACTTAACGGATCTTGTAAGCGTCGTGCTATTGAAATAGCACTCCTTTTTTCAACGGTTGATGTCGGAAATTCGTTTTCTCCCACTTCTGAAGCACTGTAGACAGATGCACCACTTTCATTAACAATAAATACTTTTGTTGGTAATTTATGCTTTGCGATAATGGCTGAAAGTTCAGTTTCACTTTCGCGCGATGCTGTTCCGTTACCTAACGCAATAACATCAATTTTATTATCTTTAATAACCTTTGTGATTTCAACACGGGCACGTTCGACTTCGGCAGCAGAACCCATAGTTAAGTTAACAACACCAATTGCGCCTGGAACGCCATGTTCATTCACAACAGCGTATTTACATCCGGTGCGAAAAGCGGGGTCAAACCCTAATACCTTTTTATTTTTTAAGGGTGGGTAAAGTAATAGCGCCTGCAAGTTTCGTTTAAATATAAGTAGCGAAGCATCTTCTGCTTTCGTGAATAAGTCGTTGCGGATTTCCGTTTCTACTGAAGGTAAGATTAAGCGTTTTAAAGCATCTTTAATGACCGCATCAAGTTGTGGTGCGAACGCATTATTTAGCAAATAGTCACGTGCAATGCGTGTTTCTAATGGTTGCATTTCAAACATTAAACTAATGCGGAGACATTTAACTTTTTCGCCACGATTGATTGCTAAAATACGATGCGGTGGAATCGTAGCGACTTTTTCTTTATAATCAGCATACTGCGCGTATGTATCTTTTTCATCTTTAGCGATTTCTTTCGTTGTAATAAAACCGTCCTTTTGAATTTCACTTTTAATGAACTTACGGTATACAGCGTTATCACTGATTTGTTCGGCAATAATGTCATATGCACCATTTAACGCTTCATTTTCCGTGTTAACACCCTTTTCTTCATTAATAAAAGATGTCACGAAAGTAGTAAAGTTTTGCTCTTTAATACCAGCGAGAAGGTAATTAGCAAGTGGTTCTAAACCACGTTCACGTGCAATACTTGCTCGCGTTTTTCGTTTAGGCTTATATGGACGATATATGTCTTCTAATTCCGCTAGTGTGGATACATTATTAATAGCTGTTTCAATATCTGCTGTTAGTTTTCCTTGTTCAGAAATGGCAGTAACAACCGTTTCCATCCGTGCTTCTAATGCCCGTAAATATGTTAATAATTATGCTAAAGAGCGAAGCTCATTATCGGTTAAATTATTCGTAATTTCTTTACGATAACGGGCAATAAAAGGAATGGTATTCCCTTCATCAATAAGCCTAATTGCACTATTGACTTGTGTAAGTTGCAATTGCAATTTATTACTTATACGTTTTGTAATATCCATCTTTTCACCTCACTCAGATTAGCTATACTTTGATATCATCATTACTAATTTATTAATAAATAATCCAATAATTCATGGTTAAAGCGTACACTTTTAAAGTGGATATTTCCAGTAAAAGAAAATTATTTATTATTAAGCAACTGAATGGCCAAATGTAATGTTTGTTGGTAAAACACCGTTAGCCCAATTTTCATCCCAGTCTTCGCCCGGTGCATCCGCCACAAAGTAGAGCGAAATATCGGGGTTTAAGTTAAAAATATTCGCACCAAGATATGTAACAGTGTCAGGAATAATAATCGTTGTTAACTGGTTGTTTAAAAAGGCTTCATCGTCAATCAGTGTGACACTATTTGGTATTGTAATACTTGTAAGATTTGCATGTGCAAATGCCTTTTTGCCAATTGATGTAACGCCCTCTTCTAAAGTAAATGAACTAATAGATGAAAAGTTTGCAAAAGCGTTTGCGGGGAGATGACCGCTTGTAACAGTAATCGATTCTAATGCTTTAGGAATCGCAAATTTCATTGAGCCTTGAGATTGAACAAGGTGATAATCAGGATCTTCATCACCGGCTACCATCTCAAAGAAAGAAGTAATAAAAGGGCGATCATTAATTTGTGATCGTGCTCCTGGTACTTCAATTGCGGTTAATGTTTTCGTATTGCTTAAAATTTCAGAGCCTAATAATGATGTAGCGGACATATTGCGAAGGGCAAAGGTCGTTAATTTTGTATTACTAAATGCCTCATTACCAATATAATTTAAATCATCTGGTAATTGCACATGGGTTAAATCTGTATTGGCAAATGCTTTCTCATCAATATTTTTTAGACCACTTGGCAATATTATTGTCTCGAGTTTTGTGCCAGCAAATGCACTATTGCCAATTAATTTTAATCCCTCATTAAAAATAGTAGTTGTTAACGAAGGTACGGCGTAAAATGCATCCGTATGAATATTAACTAAGGTCGAAGGAAATATAAGATTTGTCAATTTAGTGTAGGAAAAGGCCCGTGCACCAATCTCTTCTAGTCCCTCATTAAAAATTACTTCTTCAATATCTTTATAGCGAAATACTTCGGCTCCGATTGAAACTACATCAGCAGGAATTGTAACCTTTTTCTCTTTACCAGTATATGCAGTTAAATTACCGTCAGTGACACTAAAGTAATTTGGTTGTTCTTTATTAAAGGTGATATCAATTAATGTTTTGACAACGAAGCCGACCTGGGCTAAAACGATTAAAGATATAATGCCCAATGTAACTCTTCTTTGGAATTGTGAACCTACTTTGTGCACATTGGAGATGACATGATTTGCTAAATTTAAAAGGCCAACTTCATACGTTCCACTATAAAAACGCGCAACAGGAACAAGAAATGCATCAATTTCGTAATCTATAATAGTAACTTCAACATCATTCCTTTGTGCCTTATGAAATTCTTTGGCCTTCGCAAGCGCTCTTTTTGTCATAACTTTAATAATCGCATCTTTATCTTTTGTAATTGGTTGTAAGGCAGAAAATTTCTGAGCAGTAAGTGGCGTTAGATAGTTTGCCATATTATAATCATCATACTTATACTGGGTAATATCGGTATATGCAGCAGGAACTACCCCCGAAACCATTTCATAATTATCACCGGAATTCACAGTTTTAAAGTGGCTGTCGCTTTTAAAGGCAGACTTCTGCTTTGATTTAAATGTTGTTCGTACTTTAACATAGACATTGTAAACTGCAACATGAGCAATAGCGACATCTAATCGGGCAATACTTATTTGTTTCTTTTTTTGTAACAGTGCTTCACGCCGAAAAGTATTAATTAGTTCCTCTTTATCATTCATGTTAATTTTACTTTTTACTAATTGAGCTTTTCGTAAAAACGTGAAATCATCTGCATTAACCTTTTTTTCTGTCCGCATAAAATTACCTCTATTAGTTATAATTGTAAAGATGGATAAAAAGAAAGTCAATATAAATTATAATATCGTATAAATATTAAAATATTATGCGTTTTATAGATATAAAATAAGTATAGGCAATTAAATTATATAATTTTAAAGCGCTCATAAATAATGATGTTTTCCATCAAAATATCTCGTGTTTTCATGTATGTTTCTTTACTATCGAGACATTAAATAATTATCAAGCGTTACTTGGATATCTTCCCACGGTACTACTGCCCGCATATTTTTAGCAAGCGTCGAAATATGAGTACCCGCTTCCTTCCCGGCCTCTGCAACTGCCTTTGCTTCAACAATTTTTTCAGTTGGGACTTCAGTTGCTTCATAAATCCATAGTAAGAGTTCTGGACATAAAAGTTTTGTATAAACACGACTTTTTGCACTTTCACTCCAGCTTAAAGATCCTTGTTCAATACTTGGATACATCCACGAATCAAAGAAATGCCACTTTTGATTTGGTTCATGCTGTGCTTTATCAACAAGAAGACCTAATTGTTTCGCGTATGCAATGTAGCCACCACTTGCTTGTTGGTATTTTTCAATAAAAGCATTAGAAAGTGGGTAATGCGTATTTTTATCCGCTAGATAATCGGCCATATCACGAATCGTAATGTAATCTGTGACTGGAAGTTCGCTACTTTCACTACTAGAAGTAATTATTTCTGAATCACTCGTACTAGGAATGATAATTTCACTTTCATTACTACTTGAACTTTCACCACCACTGCCTGTCCCTGGCCCATAGAATCGAATATTATCAAGACCATAGTCCATTTTTGAACTAATTTCAGTTTCAGTATAAAAAGTTAACGTTATCTCATGGTAGCCATATGTTGGGATTTCAATATCACGGATAATTTCGCTATTACTAGAAACAGTGAACAATTGACCACAGCCCGTACTAATTTTTGTATGGGTCCGTTCTTGTTTAATATCTACTAAAATTTTAGTATAACCACTCACTTGAATGCGGACAACGGGCTGGACAGTTGTGCTACTAGCCGGTATGCGCATTCCTAATGTATTATCATCAATTTTTGCACTTAGTGTTTTAGTTACTCTACCATCAGCAACTATTAGTCCCCCGTAAAAGGAATTTTCTTTTGCGGTAGCACTCATATTGCCACTCGTTAAATCTTCAAAATCAATTGTTTTTTGTAATGCTATTTCCGCATTCACCCCAAACCGCGATGCATCATTTTGTTGTCTACGCCCTATAATATTAAAAGCTCCGATCATTAAAAGTAGTGCTAATGATAGAGTTATTTTATTCTTTTTTCTTATCGTCAATGTCCTTTCAAAATAAAACTTTAATCGTATATATATTAACATGCAATACTAACCTTATTTATAATAAGGATAATTTAATAGGCTAAAAAATTGCTTTCATAAAAACCATATCAATAGTCACAAGTAAAAGATAAAACATCGACTTAAAAAATAGTGTTATTTAAAAGCAGCATTAAAGTGAATAAACTTTACACTTCAATTTCTTTTATGAGCACAAATGGCCCTTTTCCTGAGTTTGAATTGATACCATTTGTCCGGCTCATATAAAATATATTGTTTTGGTGACTTAATCCTGTATTTATATAAATTTGAAATCTCCCCTTCATAGTCTATTCTTTTTCCTTTTATCTTTCATATGATGCCTCCTGCATATATCTTAGTTTACATTAAGTACAGGTTTTTGGTATCAGTTCATATATCGCTTTTAATTTGCTCAGGATTAATTGCAGATCCGACAATCTTTTCAGCTTCTTCTTTAGTAATAACAGTAAGATGATACATACAGTCTGCATTTCCAAATCTATAAGGAGATTCTTCAGGTTCAGATTCATCGTAGCCAACTCTAGCATCAGATAAATCATTTCCACCATCAATCCACTTTTTATCTTTCAAATTAAATAGCACACAAGTGTGATCACTATATTCTATATATAAAAGGGCAGCCCCGTGATAATCCATTAAAATAAATTTATAATCGTTATTTTCAGGTTCACTTTCTCCAACAAAGAAATCTGGCTGTGAAATTCTAGATTGTAATATACCTAGCATTGTTATGAACCAGTCTGAAGAAACACCACCAGCACTCATTCCGCCTAAGCCCTGATTAAGACTTTCTACATAAAATTCTTGACCGGGTTCTAACTTTCTTCCCGTGATATCTTCAAATGCCTTATAGTACATTTCGATAAAAGCAGATTCACTTGTCTCTTTTGTTTCAACTCTACTCAATTTGCGAGCTATTCCTGCATATAAAAATGGATGTCCTCTTAATCCCCAGTTAATTTTATTGTTTTCAATTCGAGGCAAGAAATACTGAAACAAATATTGACCATTGTGAAGCGGCTTACCTTTATCAGTCATATCGAGCATCCATTCCACATATTCAATAAGTTCATTTAAATTTTTAAATTCACTAAGACGTTCGGGATCTAAATCTTGAAATTTATCACCTAGCACTTTGTGAGCAACTACAGCAAATGAATCATTGATGCAATCTTCATACATTGAATGTAAAAATAATTTATTAACTATGTCTTTACCAAATATGTCCTGAAAGAGCCTATGGGTTTGGCTTTCACACATAAGAATTGATAAAGGCATCTCTTTTCTTTTTAGAACTTTCATTGTGCCTTTTTCCTTATTTGATTTAAAAACCTAATGGCCATATCCTCTGCATAGTCAACTTCTCTATCCTTAGTGTGTCTGTAAAGAGAATTAACAAATTCTTTAAAATAAGGATCACTAATATCAACTTTACTAAAGTAATTAAATATTTCAGAGTACTTAATTTCTTTATAATTTTTACTACCTGAATATTGTTTTAAATCTATCTTGTTGTAATCAGGGATAAAAATAAAATAAGAGTCATTTTTATTTCCTTTTTCATTTTTAGCATAATAAAAATATTTCAAAAGCTGAGATTGAATCAAGCCATCTTCTGAAAAATCATGTCTTGCAGAAACACCATTGATTCCTGATTTAATTTTATTCTCAATAACTATTATGTTATTTTCATCTTCAATCCAAAGATCAATATTAGCTTTTTCTCTTACAACCGTATAAGGCGCAGAAATCTTAACACCCAGTACTTTATTAGCAAAATCGCAAAAAACGTCTGGATAGGTCTTGAAAATATAAGAAAACAAATTAGAATAAGCTAGTTCGTCATATTCTTTTCCGATAATATCTAAAATATTAAAATGTTCATCGATAATTTTACCATTAACAATTTTATTAGGTTTGTTCTTTTCCCATAGAGAATCATCAGAAATGAGATCTTCAATTGAGCTGTATGATTTTGAATTATTTTTATCTGTAACATACTGAACCATACTGGTTTTAGAAAATCTAACATCTTCTAAATTAATCATTCTCTCCCCTTCGATTTTGAAATCTTGGTGATGACTGTCAGTAATAAATAATGAAATTTTAGGCAAAAGCAATTTAACAGACTTAAATGTAATATCTGCGCCATCAAACTTTCCACCATGAATATCTTTCAAAGAAACACCGCCATATCTAATGTCATTTAAAGAAGCATATTCATCAAGCTCCTTCTTGCATTCTTCGATTCTTTCTAATCTCTTATTAAAGTGTCTATATGTAACCTGACTATTCTTATCAGTTAAAGCAATTCCTAAAATTTCAAAAACACCATTTTTATATAAACGAGTCAAAACAATAGCTTCAACTGTATCATCATACTTTGGATTAATAAAACCGTAAGGGCCAACAAAAATGTAATTATTATTGTGATCGTCATGCAAAAGATTAATAGCCTCACCACCGAGGTTATCTTCTAAATAAGAACCAGCATACATTCTAGCAATTACGTATGTTTTCATGTTTTTCCTTTACTACTTTGTATTAACTCTCTTTTGAACGCAAGTAACTGTAATTATTTGCTATCAATTTTTGAATCTAAAACAAGTTTAGTTAACTTATGATATCTTTGATAAAGAGTCTCATCCTTAGTTGTACTTCCACCATAATCAACTATCGCTTGTCCTATAATAGACTTTTTAGAAGGATTTGAGTTATTTACCACTTCAATTCCTGTTTTCTCTTCATAAATAGCCAACGTTCCTTCATCGCTTGTTTTACCAATGTATGTTTTACCGGTAAAGGATGATTTAAAAACAATATCTTTAAAATGATGTCTATTTGCACTTAAAATTTTAATTTTATTTGCAGTTTTTTCATCGGCTTTTTCTTCTTTTGTTTTAGCATATACTTTTATATTTTTTTCAAGACAATTTATTTTTGTGAATTGATACCATTTTCTTGTACTTTATGTTCTTTGTAGTTATTATATCATTTGTTGATTCATGAGTCTATATTGGATAGGTGAATAACCACCTAGAGTTAATTTTATTCTATCGTGATTATACCAATAGATATACTCATCAATTGTTCTAATTAAATCAGATAAAGATTTAACCTTTTGTAAGTAGATGGTTTCGCATTTAAGCGTCCCGAAGAAGCTTTCAACCACTGCATTATCATAAGCATTTCCTTTAGCACTCATCGATTGAGTAAATGATGATTTCTTAAGGTAATTACGATATTTAGGGGATTGGTATAGAATACCTTGATCAATCTGAATGTATAAGGAGTTTTGATAAATCTTCATTTGGATTGATTGCTTTTTTGAGTGTTCGAAGAATCAAGTCCTGGTTTTGACTCCTAGAGATTTGATACCCTTTAACTTCACCATTATAAAGATCTTGAATAACAGATAAATATAAACGTTTACGATTCAATCTGAATTCTGATACGTCAGTCACCCATGCGAGATTAGGTTCATCTTTTTTAAAGTCTCTTTTAAGCAGATTGGGTGTGATTTTATTAGATATTTGAGAGATGTAGCGGTATCTCTTTTTTCTTACTTTACAAACGATATGTAGTTCTTTCATGAGCTTAACGACCGTCTTATACGCTATTTTAATCTGATAAAAGTTTTGAAGTGCAAGTTTTATACGTCTATAGCCATAAGTTTTATTACTTGCTTCAAAAATATCTGAAATTAAGATTTTTATACGATTTAAAACAATTTGAATATTTGATATCTAACAAAACAATGCATGTGCTATACTTAGTTGATAATCTTTTTCATAATTTTGTTATACTAAAATTTATTACTTTGGAAATAATTATAAATAGGAAGGTTAAATTGTGGAGTTTATTCATTCAACCAAATATGATAAATCAAGACTTTTAGAGGTTTTAAGTCTCGATGATGTTGTATATGATAAAAATTTAGTAGGTACTTTTGAAAGCGTGAGTACTCGATATAAAGCACATGAAGAAATGTTTATTTTTGCCGTTGACGAATCTAATAAAATGTGCGGTTATATTTGCTTTTTTCCCATATCGAATAAATTGCGTAATGAACTTGAGAATGGCCAAGAAATGTTTGATGACAATATCTCGGCACAAGACATAAAACAATATAGTAAAAATGAAATTAATAATATATATATTATTTCCATCGCTGTATATCCTGAATATAGAGGGAAGGGGATAGGATTCAATCTTGTTAAAGATATGTTTAACTACTTAGGTAAACTATCGGGATTAGGTTATGAAATTGGAAAAGTATATTGCACTGTAACATCACAGGATGGATATAAGGTGTTTTCTAAGTTTAATTTTCTTAAAATGAATAGTTATGATATTGGAACCTTATTGTATTATGATTTTATATGTTATAAAAAAATGGATTTGTACCTATTTGTCCCGGTAAAAATAATTGGTGAACTTCAAGTGTATGATAATAAGAATGCTTTTATTGATTTATTAAATCTGACATTTAAAATGGAAGTAAATTCACTAATGAACCAAAGAGTTAAGCGATATTTTATTGATAATATTAAATTCTATCCAGAAGATGATTATGGTAACACAGTAAAAACAAAAATACTTGATGCCAATATATTCATATCAGCATATAAAGATATTGGCACACTTATTATTGAGTTTCCTTCCATATCGTTTGATCCAACCTATATTCTTGATCAAGCATCTAGAAGCAGCTTAAAAGTAAGTGCTCAAGATGGGAAAGAAATTTTATTAGGTAACTATTTAAATGATAATGGTTTTGAGGTATTAGGAAATATTAATCACTTACTGGTTTCAGCTAATAAGTTGAGTGCCTATTACAGACAATTTGTTTTATATGGCGAGGCATATTTTAATCGCATAGGATCAAAAATCGTATCTGAAGAAGCAAAAGAACAAGCTACTAAAAATATTGCACAGTATGAATTTGCAGATATATATTGCTCAAGTGTTGGCGTTGTATATGAAATTAACAATCCCATTCCATCCACAACATATGAACAAAGAATTGAAAATAGTATATTGATGATATTTATAAATGAAATACTAGCACTCGAAATGGCTTCTATAAAACTACTTCAAAACACTATAACCAATGAATTTGATAATTCACCAAAGCCTTCACTAAGTATCATAGAACAATTAATAGATAGTTTTGGTAAATACATTGTTTTATTTGAATATAATTATAAGTATCATCTTGCTAAATGTTTAAGTGACAAGATATCGGACATATTCAATATTAAATCAATGAGGAATGATTATTTTCAAAATATTGAACAACTTGAAAGAATAGTAGCGATTAGATCTGAAAAACTATCAAAAGAATTCTCCAAAAAGCAAGAGGCATTGTTTAAGATTGTTTCTGTATTCACATTACTTTTATCAATTAATAATGTAGTTTCATTACTTGTGGGTATTGATTTTACTTCAAAAATAGATTTAATTGTGTTTATTATTAGTGGTATTATTTGGAGTACTGCAATCATTTATTTATTGATAGCATGGATAAAACGAATGCGTAAAAATAAATAATCAGCAAAAATGAAACAAAATAATCCATTCAGAAAAACTGTATTGATTTAAATAGAAAGATCAATATTAGTGTATGCATAAATTAAGATCAGATATGGATATAATAAATATTCTAGTGCTTGTTAATGTAAAAAGATTTAAGAGAAATAATATTCAATAAACGAACAAAAAAGAAGTTTACACACGATTGTCAGCTTTACTCTTTGTAATAAAAGTGGCAAGATGCAATTATGTAGTCTAATACTTTAATAATATGTTTCTTTGGTTTTTTCACTTCTAGTATGTATAAACATAAAATGACTGTTTTTATGTTTATAGAGTACACACAATACCCAATTTTCAAGCAATATGGTGAACTCAACGCACTCGGACAACTTCAATCCTGCCCCTTTAAAAGCCGTTCTGAAATTTAATCCTTCAGTATCAGCGTGACAACAATAAACAACACCACCCGCTTTTAACTGATCCGCCATATTAGTGAAAGTTTTTGATAAAAAGGTGAGAAAATCACTATCCTTTTGCTTGTCATTTTGAATTTTCATACCAGTTGAACCTTCATAATCAACGTTATAAGGTGGATCGGTAAAAATCATGTCAACCAGTTTTCCATTAGTTAATGTTTTAACAATCTCCGGATCAGTGGAGTCTCCACATAGGCAGATGTGTGCCTCCTTGATTTAATCCTAACGAATTATGACACCTATTATTTTAGGTTTCATATAATACCATCCTCAAAATATTTAAGTGATCGATTAAAAAGATTCTTAGCATATTAATTCATTATAACAAATAAAAAAAAATTTGAAACAAAGTTCAAATCTTCAAGCATTCATTTGGGTTTGTGAACCAATTTTGATACAAAAACTCAAATTGACTCAATTCATGCAATTAAATTTTAGCACATTTTTCACCTTAATCTATAGCGATTTCGTTCCCAGCCAAAAATGAATTTTTATGCCTCGCAATGCCAAGAAATAGAATGTGTATCTAATTCAACAAAATAAGAATAATTGATGGTCTTATCGTTATATTGATATGTATAAAAAGCTTCTTTTGAAATGACGATGCAATGTGCGGATTGCAAACATTTATCGCCAAGATCGTTTTCGACAAAATCTCCATTTGAAAATACAAAGACCCATGGATTATTAATAACACTCCCACCAGAATAATATTTATCTACCATAAAGTCGGTAAAACTAGACGACTCTTTCAAGTTGTAAGAATATTTGCTAACCGCTGGAGTGTTATACATATTAGTTCCGCTAACAGTGTATAAATATTTAAAAGATCTCTCTTTTAGATAATTATATATACTTCTAGCATACATATTTGCGTAATCACTGCTAACCATAGAAGAATCAATATAAGCTCTAGGATTGGTAAAACCATATCCTTTGAAATAAAAAAGAGCCTTCCCTAGTGGATCAGGTAAGTCGCTTATTTCTTCATTTTTTAGTAATTTGCCATCAAAAAAAGAATTTTCAACATAGCGATTATCGTTATGACAAGCTGTTAAAATGAGAGTAGAGATAGCAACTAGAAGAGTAATCTTTTTCATATTTTCTTCATGAATAATAGTTATTAATGTGGAACCACTTCATAAGAAACAACATTGTTATTTTGATTGAATGTAATCTCAAATGTCGTAGGATCCATATAGTCTTTATAATATCCCAAATCGTAAATGTATATGACACCACCATATTGAGGTGGATATGTTTCAAGTGTTATTCCATTAGTTTGATCTGGAGTGCCAAGTAAATCTTTTGTTTCTTGAAGACTATAGCCACTAATATCGTATTTATCTAAAAAAGAATAAATGAGTAATCCACGATAATCGTGATTATTGTATGCATTCATCCATTTTTCTATTGTGAATGTTTTATAGTCTTCATATTGAATTCTTGTAGTAACAATACCAGTAATACCTATGATAAGAGCAACTACTAAAGGAATTGTTGATACTAATGTTGGTTTCAGCTTCTTTTTGCCTGTCTTGATAGTCATTAATAAATATCCGGTAATAGACGTTATACCAACAAAAATTAAAGAAACAATAATAATAAATAAAAACGCCATTGCTTTTAAAGAATCAGAAAAGGAAACTGATAATATCATTTGATTATAAAAGATAGAAGCAATGGCAGCGGCAATAACAAAAATAACGCCGCACGCAAGAGTAATAATAAATCCAACAATTGGTCTTTTTGTTTCCTTAATTTCCTCATCATCATTTAAATAACTTATGTCAACATTAAAATAATCAGCAATTAGTTTTAGGGTTTCTTCGCTGGGCTTTCCGCCACCGTTTTCATATTTAGCAATTGCGCTTCTAGAAACGTGAACAGCATTCGCTAAGGCCTCTTGAGAAAGGCCCGCTTCAATTCTAATTTTTTTAAGTTTATCTTTGAACTCCATAATTCGACCAACTATATTGTAACTGATTTTCATAAAAATAATTGTTACTTATTGTTACTTCGGTTGAAATCATACAATATTGTCTTATAAAAATTCTATTTATCTTTTTAAATAATCCATTATTAATAAATTGAAACAAGTTGAATTGAAGTTTTTAAGTTCTTTTTGAAAAGCATCAATTTCTATGTCATATTTTATGGTTCGAACGCTCCAAAATGTTGAAAATATAATAAAAAACACCCTTTTTAGGGCATTTTTTTCTATTAATTCCACCTTTGAGTTTTTGTATCAAAGTATGTCTTCTAATCTGGTACAGCCGATGGGAGTTAAACCCAAGATGCAACCCCTCTCATTGTAATCGTTCAATCGTGCAACCCCACCCCCTAATCGTTCAACTAGTAGGTTTACAATATTGTGTATTTTCCCTTATTTTTTGCCCTGAAAACCATTAACTATCACCGAAAATCATAGAAATCAGTATTAAATGGCCTGTTTTTAGCGTTTTAAGCACAAAAAAAGCCTTGATAATTGTATCAAAGCTTCACTAGGCAGATGGCACCATCTATGTAGAGAAAATACGCATGTTTTTCGCTTTTAAGGAAAGTGTCTTTTTTTGTTGAGAACAGGAAAATTCTCGTTATTGAAAAGAAAAGTGTCCTTTTTTACAAGTTCTTGTTGTTCTATGGAAACTGCTTGTTGTCAGTAGGAAAGAAAAATGACTATTTTCGAATGTTTCTCGTTTTTTTATCATTCTCTAATAAAGCAAAGATGAAGAAATTTATGTCCTTGAATTTAAGTGAAAATCGCCTGACTGAATGATTGAAAACATGTGTGTAAATACCTATTTTGATACAATTTGCGTACACCTCTTAAAAAGTGCGTACACCCTATCAAAAGTGCGTACAGTTTACCTCAAATGCGTACAGTTAAGCTGACCGATAAATTGGAATTTACACTTATGAAGATTGTCTATGATAATAAAGATATGTTGCATGCAACGTTTTTCTTAATTACTGAAACAGTATCTTCAATTGTATGTGTAGTTGTATCGATAACATTCTGAATTGATACCATTTTCTTGTACTTTATGTTCTTTGTAGTTATTGATCATTTACTGATTCATGAGTCTATATTGTATAGAAGAATATCCTCCTAATGTCAACTTAATCCTTTCGTGATTATACCAATAGATATATTCATCTATGGTTCTTATTAAGTCAGATAATGATTTAACTTTTTGTAAATAGATGGTTTCACATTTAAGTGTTCCAAAGAAACTTTCAACCACTGCATTATCATAAGCATTTCCTTTAGCACTCATCGATTGAGTAAATGATGACTTTTTAAGATAATTACGATATTTAGGTGATTGGTATAGAATACCTTGATCAGAATGTATAAGAGGTTTTGATAAATCTTCATTTGGATTGATTGCTTTTTTGAGTGTTCGAAGAATCAAGTCCTGGTTTTGACTCCTAGAGATTTGATACCCTTTAACTTCACCATTATAAAGATCTTGTATAACAGATACGATAGTCTTTAGGCGTTTGAAAAAAGCGCTCTTTACCATAAAGCCTATACTGATAGACCCATCTTGCAGGTAGTGTATCATTTAGACTTCCTGATGATAAACACATATCATATTTACGCGCTGATTGGCTGTATGAGAGTTCATTTTCAATGATGTCTAAAACGACCTTTAATTTGAATTCTCCGCTCCATAGTCTATTCTTTTTCTTTTTATCCGTCATATGATGCTCCTGCATATACTTGTATTATAACAAAGTACAACTTTTTGGTATCAGTTCATTTTTCTGCAACAATGCTTTTAACTTTTTCTTCAAGAATGTCTAGATCAAATTTAAGTCCGCTTATCTTTTCATCGTATTTTTCAGTCGCAAATGAAATAGTTATAACGTCCTTTAAAGCACCATCAACAGCGCTAAATGCTTCTTTTAGTTTTCCCACCAATCCGATAACTTTTACAACAATTGTAATAATAGAACCTATGGCAACAAGTACACTTGAGCTTAATATTTAAACCTTTAATAGCTTCTGCCATACTCTCACCTCCTAATGACTAAAAAAGCCGACTGGTTTTGTCGACTTTATTGGAATAATTATTTATGTGTCTTTAACACCAATGTGTTATCGTGCCGATGTTGATGTTGGTATAATTCATAGAAATATTTAATCCGACTCCTCTTATTTCAAAACCAAATACTTGAATAGCATAATCGTAGTAGCCACTATTCTTGTTATGAACACTTGGTTCTATCCATACGGGCTCACTGCCATCTTCAGGGACAGTATAAACAAATGCTGATTTTACCCTCAAACCAAACTGAATATCGTTATTAGCGATGTAACTAGCATTATTAGCCATGACAAAGTTACCATTACCATCGTTATAAACGTTGTAATAAATAAATGTATGGCCTTTGTATGTAAAGGTTTTATCTTCCATTACAGGTGTATCGCCAATTAAATCAGCAGTAAAAGTAATTGAACCGCCGTTTGGCTGGCATCCAGCTAAAAGACAAGAAACAATAGGGAGTAATAGTAACGAGAATACTTTTTTCATATAATTATATTTTACACGATAACCCCACTGAAGTCATCAATTAACCTAAAAAGGCATCAATATCTGTTTGAGTTGCATTTCTACTGCCACCATCTTCATAGATAGATTTTTGTAATTTGACTATGTCAAGATAAGTAGCAATATCGAAGAATTCCGAATCACGAATACAAGTTGATATGACTTTATACGCGATGAATTTTACTTTTTTGGGATTTTTGAAAACGCACCTATTTTTGCTCTTTAAAAAATGGTTCTAATGCTCGAAAATGTTGAAAATATAATAAAAACACCCTTTAGGGCATTTTCTATGAATTTCACCTTTGATTCATTGTATCAAAGTATGTCTTCTAATCTGTGTTGGGTGACCTATTTTGATACATTACAACACCCCAATCAAAATTTACTACACCCCTAGTGTTTTTTACTACACCCCTACGGAATTTACTACACCCCGAAATTGATGGCTTTATTAGGTGATTTTGAGATTGATATTCATGTCTGATATTACCCAAAAAAAGTATACATCTTTCCTATCTAGGTATATCATTTACTCACTGAGGAGTTCATAAACTGTAGTTATTGAATTGTTAATTATAATTACTAAATTTCGCTCTTATATTCATCTGGTACTGGCAGATTAAACGCTTCACAAAGTAATTTAACATCCTGGATATCTTTATCCTTAAATTCATATCCACGATGAAATTCTATTTGTGACTCTGCGTTGATGCAATTTACAACTAGGTTATCTATTTTACCAACACCATCAAAAATAGTACCTGAAAACTCTATACCATCATAAATTATATTTTTATCAATAGTCCATCTAAATATGTGTAAATCAACAATTCTATCTAAAGAATCCTTCCATACAGTATGATCGTGTGTAGTATAGGGTTCAACAACTTCTCTATAGTTCTTATCTAATAAAATTTTAATAAATGTGTCACGATTCTCTAATTCTATAAATAAATCTATATCATTGTGTGGTCTTGTTTGTCTTCCTAAGAGAGCATCAACTCCCCATCCCCCATCTAACCAAACTGCAATACCATTATCTAAACAATAGTTTATAATTTCAATAGCATCAGCTTTATTAACCATTAGAATTACCTCCTTTTTTCAAACTACTCATATTTACTCAATAAAGTATATGGTTTCCTATCTAGGTATACTATTTTCCCATTTAAGACATCATAAACAGTGATTATTAAATAATGCACACTTTATATTATAACCTCTTTTTAAGTTTTAGGAAAGAGGCATGAACCTATTTAATTATTTCCTGTTTCCTTTATAATTCTGATTATTCGGATTCAATTGATTAGCATGGTTATTATTGTTTGCTCGATTTGCAGAATTGTTTGAGTTGCGTTGATTAGCATAATCATTCACTTGTTGTCGTGAATGTGTCTTGCCAGAAACTCCATTGCTTTTACTCATCGTTTAATCCTCCTCACTAAATTCGTCTGGTAATCCAAAGAAATCGCAAAGAACTAAGTAAGCAGCATATCGCTTAGCTTCTTTCTTTGATGTTGCATAATTGAATATTCTCTATATATAAATTCATCTTTATCAAATATTTTTACTAACTCATTTTCTTCAAATTTAACATATAACTCAGTTATTTTTTTCCTATTTTCTGGTGTTAATTCATTCTTTTTATCTCCTATGGATTTTCTAAGTTTGCTGTAAATATTCGAGGCATCTATTAATTGAATTTTCCCTTTTCTAGCATCGCTTTTATTTTTGGACAATATCCAAACATATGTCTGAATCCCTGTGTTATAAAATAAATCTGTCGGCAGTGCAATGATGGCTTCAATTAAATCTTGTTCTATCATCCACTTTCTTATTTGGCTTTCTCCTGATGATGTATTTCCAGCAAATAAAGAAGATCCATTTTGAATTATTGCAGCTCTACCTATTTTGTCATCCATTTTATCTATTGCAGATTGCATAAATATTAATTGAGAATCTCCACCAGAAGGTAATCCTGCTCCCCATCTTGAATTGCCTAATCCTTTGTTATGCTCTTCTCGTACTGCACTCTCTTGTCCTTCTTTAGCATCTTTACCACTCCATGGTGTTCCAAACGGAGGATTTTCTATTAAGTATCTCATTTTAACATTCTTGAAACAATCTTCTTTAAAAGTATCTGCATGTCTAAAATTTCTAGCATCTTGTCCTTTAATCAACATCTCTGCTAAACCTACTGCATATGACTGTCCCATAAATTCTTGGCCAAACAGCCTAATATCAGCTGAAGGATTAATGTGTTTTAAATATGAATATGCTGTAGAAAGCATTCCACCTGTTCCACAAGCTTGATCGCACACAGTAATGACTCTATGTTCATCAAATATATCATCACTTCCTTCAGCAGTTAATATCGATACTAAAGTCTTTATTATATCGCGACCGGTATAGTATTGCCCAGCATCAACATTTTGGTAGAATCTTCCAATCAAATCCTCAAATATATATCCCATTTTAATTGAATCATAAGTTTCCGGATTTAAATCTAGTTCAGAGAATGACTTAACAATTGAATATAAGCATCCTCCCTTATCCATTTTATCTATATGATTAAATAAATCTAATTCCTTCATTATTTCTTGAACATTGGGCGAGAACCCTTCGATATAATTCTTAAAGTTTTCTGAAAGTTTGTCTGGCTCATCAAGTAATTTTTTTAGAGTATAATCACTTACATTATAAAACTGAAATCCCGCTTCTTTTTCAATTTTTAGAGTTGGGTAGGCTGGATTCTCCTTAAATAGTTTTACTACCTTTTTCTTAGTTGGTTGTAATGCACATTCAAATCTACGAATAATGGTCATTGGAATAATTACATCACCATATTTATCAGGCATATATGTCCCACGTAATTTGTTAGCAATACTCCATATAAAGTTAGAATCTGATGACACATCAATTAAATCATCATCCCACATCAAATCAAGTTTTTTATTTACTTTCATTATTTTTCTCCTCCATGATAATATTATATTTTATGAAAAGAGGAGATAATTTCCTCTTAGCTTTTATTGATGGTGTTGTTCTATTTTTTTCCCATCTATTAACCGTGGCAAAAGAAACATCAAGTAATCTTGCCAATTCTTGCTGTGAGACTAACATTTTATCTCTTAAAGATTTAATTAATATAGAATAATTCATATAGTTATCACCCAAAAGTATTACAACATCTTTATAACATTTAAACAATATAATATAATAATATTTCAACCAAACCTAAAAAAATTTTAGGTAATCGTTAAATTGTATGGTAATCGTTAAATTGTATGGTAATCGTTAAATTGTATGGTAATCGTTAAATTGTAGTTATGTTTAGGTATAAAGCGACTAAAAATTCATTATAAACTTGTGTTTCTATTCTAGCTATTAATTTGTGGCAGATGGAATATAGGGGTTTTCGCCCTTTATTCCAAATAAAAAAGGTCAGACACTTTTGTATCAAACCTATGCTTTCAATATGGTACAACCGATGGGAGTCAAACCCAAGATGCAACCCCTCTCCTTGTAATCGTTCAATCGTGCAACCCCACCCCCTAATCGTTCAACTAGTAGGTTTGCAATAGTATATATTTCCCCCTATTTTTTGCCCTGAAAACCATTAACTCTCACCGAAAATCATAGAAATCAGTATTAAATGGCCTATTTTTAGCGTTTTAAGCACAAAAAAAGCCTTGATAATTGTATCAAAGCTTCACTAGGCAGATGGCACCATCTATGTAATGAAAATACGCATGTTTTTTGATTTTAAGGAAAGTGTCTTTTTTTTGTTGAGAACAGGAAAATTCTCGTTATTGAAAAGAAAAGTGTCCTTTTTTATAAGTTCTTGCTCTTCTACGGAAACTGCTTGTTGTTGGTAGGAGAGAAAAACGATGTTTTAGACTGATTTTGTCTTGATGAGGTTTATCGTTGATTCAATCTGGGTAGTCACAAAATCATTGATGCTTCCGTAGTTAGTTTCGATAAATGACTTAGTTTCTTGGTTCAGTTCTTTCAATACTTCTTCTTTAGCAAGAGTCAATGCTACTTGTTGTGCCTCTTGATCAAACTTGCCGCTCTTCTTGAGTGAGTCGACATAAGTTTGGGTAACGCTTCGAACGGCACGTTCAACAATCGTTGTGAGGCCAGTCAAGATGTTCCTGGTCTTTTCATCCTTAATCTTTTGATTGATGAGTTGAATGAGCTTTGTTCCACCTAATGTGATAAGAGGTAACACAACTGACGTAACGACAACGCTGATGATTGAGATGATGATTTCATTCATATTAATTAGTTTCCTTTTCTAGCATATTTGGCTTTGCTCAAGCTTTTAACATCCCGTTCAAGAACGGCCACACGGGTAGTCGTATCGGTATTGATAACCTCTAACTTATCAAGTCGCTTTTCGATGCGTTCGGTACTCGACTTGATATAAGAAATGTCGGAAATGATGATTCCTTCGTTTTTCCCGGAGAGTTTGTCTTCTTTCTTATTTGCTCGTTTGAAAGCTAGATAGGCAAATAAGATTGTTGATAGGGCGCCGATGACACTGATGACGGTCAAGACGGTTTCTATTTCACTCATGGTTCTTCACCTCCTTAAGATATTGAATGATGTTTTTAAATTCGCTGAGCGAGTGCTCATTTTGCAGTTTGTAGTTTTGCTTATAGACCTGGAGTTTTTCAATGGTTCCTGGAGTTAAAGTAAGCGACCATTCGCCCGTCGAAACGAAGCGTAGTACTTGTTCTTCAATCCGATATAGGTGCCACATCGTTTTCGTCTGACGATCTTCATTTAGATAAGTTTCAAAGTAGTCGATAACCTTCCCGAGATATGTTTTGAAGATTGAGGCAAAGTCCCTGGTTTGATAGCTTTCATAGGTGGTTATGAATTCTTCCTTTATATAAAGTGGAGTGTTACCAATGACTTCATCAGGAAAGATGAGAAAGAGATTTGCCAAGCTCGTTTCGAACTCCATCTTTTTAATCCAGAGATCCTTGCTAAAAATGAAGTATTCATTCTTCGTTTCATAATCGACGATATGATCCATGCCGCTATACCCGTCGAGGACAACACCGATATCTTCATCGGAGTTTTCGTTATCCACGCCATAGGCTTTTGAACCCATGCGATAGATAAGTAGAATCGTGCTTAAAGGAAAGTTCTTTCTAATGAATTCCATAATTACCTCCATACCTGAACATCGGCGACCCGATGTCCGGAATCTGTCGTTGATGAATAAAGTGAGATTTCGCCACCAGAATACTCGACGATAAAGTAATAACTCGTCTGTAGATATAGGTAGGAAATGTTTGTTAGCGATGAACTGCTAATGAGTCGTCCCGAAAATGTCAGCGAGACCTGGTTGTTAAGTCGCACAGTGAATAGTGTTTTATTGAGGTTCAAAGAGGAAACATCATATCTAGCGATGGTTGCTCCATATGCCGAAAGCGGAGTCAAGAGCATTGAGCCGTAGTTTTGTTCAATGTAAGTTTTAAGAGCCGTATCTAAACTCGCAAGTCGTGTACCTAAAGACTTGATTGAGGGAACTATGAAACTGCTATCGAGCGTGAGTGACGTTGCCGTCTTTTGGTATCTAGCTAGTGGCAGTTCATAAATCCCTGCTGTGTTATGTAAATTGTTCTGCGTGAGGGTGGGATAGGTTGATATTCCTTCCTTCGCATAGAGTGTAATGGCATTCGTCGCTAAATCGACTTTCAGAATTAGATATCCGTATTTCACTGAATCGAGGATGATCGCTACCTGGCTATTGGATTCAACGAGTATTAGGCGTCCATAAACTGCCACTACACCCTTGGCGACTGTCAAAAGATTATTGCCGGCTGTAACTGTGCAATCGTTATATAGACCTTTAATGACTCCTGCGGGAGTTAGATCGAGTAGATGATAATAGAAATCAGCATCATCTTTAGATGAAACTTGACTTCCATCAAATGTTATTTTGCGTATGGCCATATTATTTCCTTCTTTCTATCATTTTCAATTTCTCGGTCAGTTTCATGCGATGTTCTCCGAGGATTATCGAACATTCTTTTAAAGTTCCTTTGAACGCTATTTGGCTGAGAATCGATGGAATGGATTTTGTCTTTGTGATGAATTCGACCTGATCGCCGAGAGCGATGTTCTTAAATGGGGTAAATATTTGATTGTCCATCGTGACATCAAATGTTATGGCATGAAGGAACTTATCTTTTATTAATGCTTGTTTAGCAATCACTAATGGATCATCGCCGCTTTGATATTCGATATATGAATACTTGACTGGTGTTACTCGTAATGGATGACTCACATTCGTAGTCACACTTCCATCAGCTAGAAGGTAATAAGTTAGTGTCGGTAGACTATCACCATAGAGGATCGCTTTATTAATGGGGATGTTCCCGTCTTCATTGATGGATAGATTGCGAAGTAAGGCCAAATCATAACGGAGTTTCATTGTCGTTACGGCATCGAGAATCACCATTTTTAGATGGGTGATTTCTCCGTTTACAATGCCCAATCTAGTTTCGACTCTTAAGCCATTTGTCGCATTGAGTTCGCTAATTAATTGAGCGATGGTTTTTACTTCGGCTTTCGTAACACTGATTACTCCTTGGGCAATGCTTTCATTTCGCACCTGGAGATAGCTCATGTTCTGCGTTGGATCGGGATTAGTAATGAGATTATTCGTAATCAGTGATTTGATATGTTCTCCTAGATTACCCAATGGGTAATTGACAGTGAGATATTCAGTTTCAAGAACGCTATTGAAGTGAGTTGTGTTAATCTTCGTTTTGATTCCTTCAGCGCTTATCTTCTTGACGATTCCGATATAAAAGAAGCTCCGTTCATGCAAGATAGCGATATCTTCTTGAGTGGTGTTACTACCACTACCACTGATTACGAAAGATGATTCGCTATTGATGACGGTATCTAACACAATCTCGAAACTTTCAATCGGGAGATTGGCTTTAAAGGTGAAATCAAGGCGGCTATAGATGAGTAGGTTCATAGCTAGACACCTTCAAAACTTTCTTCAATTCTTAGATAACATGTTGCTGGATCACTCGTTCCGGGATAGAAGACGATTTCCGATTCGCCTTTAGGAATCGTTAGAAAATTCTTACAAGTGAAATCCTGAAGTTGATAGGCATTTTCATCAGCGACTTTGATGTATTCATCTTCGGGAATGCTCGACATGGAGACAATATCTTCGCCTTCATAAAACAATCTAAACGTTCCTATCGTTTCTCCGTTTTTATTGACGATGACATATGGGTTTTTCATCCTTCCTATAATCTTGAGACTTAGATAGGCATCGGCGTCACCACTATTTGTAATCTGCATGGATCCATTAGCGTTAGCACCATAGGTATAGTGATAGACATAAGGGAACTCTTTAGCGGATTCGGTTGTCGACACTTCGAGCGCGAATTCGCTATTACGATACCAAGGGGATAACTTCACGATGGTGAGGTTACTTTGGAGGCTTCCAAACGATATCTCACCTTTGGTGATTTCTTTAAAGGCTATTTTACAAAGATAGGTTTCGTTCGTCTTATACTCAAGGAACAGCTTGATCGCACGTGAGATGAAAAGGACAAAGTCTTTATATCCGCTATAACCTTCTAAAAAGACGAGCCCAAGCGTAATATCGCCAAGTCCATGGCTGATTCTTGCTAATGAATAACGATCACGAAAGGCTAGGTACTCGTTCTCTCTTGTGATGCCTAGGCCTTCAATGCCGTTGATGAGAACTTTGCCAGTGAGTTCAATGCTTTGGCCATATTCATTGATGATTTTTAGGGAGCGCATCAGTAGGCACCCCCTAACGCTTTATTGATAGATTCAATATCGAAGCTACTACTCGAAGTGTTAACGACGACATTGTTTGTCCTATAGGCATTCTTGGTCTCGCTTTGGTTAGATTGAAAAAGATTTCCGGAAAATAAACCGCCAAAGAAATTCTTAACGCCATTGAAGAAATCGCCGATACCCTTAAAGGCTTTGCTGATATTATCTATGATCCAACTGATGGCATTGATAATTTGTTCGAGTAACCAGAGAACGGGTTCAAGAACAGTCGTCAGTACTTCAATGGCTGGAACTAAAATCGCACCAATGACATCGCTCATGATGGTGAGCAATGGGGCAAAAACTTCAAGCAGTAACTTGATAAAATCAAGTTGAAGAATAAGAGGCGCTAAAAATAAATCAATGAGCGGAGCGAGGACTTCCATCAATACTCCGAGGGCATTCGCCAACGTGCCAATCAAAGATAGTATCGGGTCGAGTATGGCAATGATGATATTAAGGACGGGAATCAAAATCGCCACGACGATATCGATGATGCTTATCAATACATCCGCGACAATATTTAATAGCGAAAAGACCACTTCAATGATCTTGGTCAGTGGCACAAGGATGGCATTGATAATCTTGGATAAAGCATTAAAGAGCACTCCAATGACATTGACGATGAGCGTCAGTATCGTTTTAATCGGCTCAAGAATACTTAAAATAACACTCAATGCTTTTGTAAGAATGTTGGCGACGATATCGACGACAAGTTTGACGATGGGAATAAGAGAAATGATGATCTCGATGATCAGATTGATGATACTGATTAAGGGTGGAAGGACTCTATTTGTTAAGTCGATGACGACATCTAAAACGACTTTGATGACTTCGACCACCACTTCAATGATCGATATTAGCGGAGGGAGCACTCTTTCCAAAAGGCCGACGAGGGCATCAATGATTAGAGTTAATGCGCTTGTAATGGTTTCAAGTAAAGGAGAAAGTGCCGAGACGAGTTTTCCAATGAGTTCCCCAATCGGTTCTAGAACCTTTTGAAGAGTCTCGAATAGACTTTTTAATAGTGCCTGGAATCGCTCGTTTTTAAGTAGCAAAACAGCTAATGCTGCCACCAAAGCGATGATGGCTACTTTCCCTAAACTTAGTCCCTGAATGAGACTTCCAAGTTTTAGTCCGGATAATGCCGTTTTCATTTTAGAGATAAACGGGATCGCTTTGGCGACGGCAACGAGCACTGGTCCAATGGCCGCCAATACACCAACAAGAACTGCTGTAATCTTCTTCGTCGAAGAGCTAAGGTTATTCCACCACGCAATGATGTTTTTGGCCGCGGGAATGAGCCTTGTTTGAATGACATCAGTAATCTTTTCTAGGACGGGAACAAAGGCGACTGAAAGTTTCATTGCTAGTGACTGAGCGGATTGTTTGAGTTTATCAAGACTATCAGTGAATCTTCCCGCAGTCTCTGCTTCTTCTTCAGTGATAAGTCCGAGGTCTTCTACTTCATCTTTTAATGTCGAAATTTCGCCACTTGTGGCACTGATCACCTGGGCAAGTTCAGCGCCGATTTTATCGCCAAAGATTTGATTTGCGACTGCCACTCGTAAGGTCTCATCTTCTAGTTCTGAAAGAGCATTGCGAATCAAGTTGAAAGCATCGTCGGGAGATAAGTCAATCAAGGCTTCTGTCGATAACCCGATTTGGCGAAGGCTCTCTTCGTATTTACTTCCGTTCCCTTGGGCGATGTCACCAAGGAGGGAATTGAGTTTGATGAAGGACTTCTTCATTGTTTCTTCTTCAACCCCAAGTATCTTGAAGGCATATGCCCACTTTTGATAGGCTTCAGTAGCTAGATAGACCTTCTTAGCGTTGTCACTAATTTCGTCGGCGGTCTCCATCGTCTTTTTGGTTAAGATGCCTAATGCCGAAACAGCACCGATTATCGGTGCCGTCACATACTTAGTGAGATTTGTGCCAATCTTGTTTAATTGGTCAAGATTAATCGAACCAAGGGACTTAATCTTATCCTTGGTGATTTGAAGTTCTTTATTGAGTTTTACGATGTCTGTTTCGGTGTACTGCACCGAACGTTTCAAGGAGTTGAATTCTTCTTCGGATATCGCACCGATTTGAACGGCTTTCTTGGCTTCTTCTAATTTGGCATTTTGGGCTTCAAGTCTCTTCTTGGTGGTTTCAAGAATTGAATTGAGTTTATCTTGCTTTTCTTGCCAAAGGTCAAGATTACCGCTATCGAACTTGAGGGCATTGTTAATTGCTTTAAGGTCTTTTTGTTCTTCCCTTAATTCTTTGGTAATATTCTTGAGATTCTGTTCGAGTTCAGTCGTATCTAGACCGAGCTTAATGTTAAGACCTTTAATGGTTTCAGCCATATCTAGAGCCGACCTCCCTTCTTAAAGTAAAAATCGATCGATATCGCTTTGGGTAGCCTTTCGATTATTTCCCCCACCGACATGGGTAAGTTCTATCTCAATGATTTCGGCGTAAGTGGCGATATCGAAGTAACGGCTCTCACTTATCTGAATGCCGAGTTTGGCAAGGTTCAAGATGATGGAGGCCGTTATGGGTGGGGAATTTCTTTTTTTGGTTGTTCGTCGCCTTTTTCTTTAACTGTTCCCAAAAGCTCGGCAATCGTGTTAGCAATCACTTCTAACTCTTTGACATCACTTAAGATGGCAAAGTCGAATCCATTAAGGAACTCGTCATAACTTTGATTGGTAAAAGGCTTATGGAGTATATAGGTGATGCGAAAGATGACATCGATGACCGTCGATAAGGTCGTCAATTCTTCTTTACTAGAAATAGTGTCGAGGACGCTGATGTCGCTAAAGAGTTCACTACCGAAGGTATTCTTATAGCTGATAATCGAAAACAATGAGCTTTTTAAACGGTACTCTTTACCACGGATAATTAATGTCTTTTCCATGTTCGCTCCTAACTAACGATCGTCGGTAACTGCGGCGCGACATATAAGAAATCACCATAGTTAGTGTCTTCTGAATTTGCAATCACGTGGGTGATGAGGTAGTTGCCTACTTCGATTGGACGGGCGACGATGCTGAGGGTGATTCCGTTGGCTTCAACGCTTTCGCCTTTAGTCTTGGTCGCTTCGTTGATTGGAGTCACCGAGCAAAGATAGAACCAGACACGACGACCTTTGGCATCGCCCTGGAACTCAAAGCCAAGCGCAAAGGTTTTGACGGGAGCGTTCGTCACTTCAACGAGATTCCCGTTGGCGAGTTTCTTATAGCCAAGTACATCAACCTTAAACTCATCAGGAATTTCCGTGACTTTAAGCGAGATGTTACGTCCGGCATTTTGCACAAGGGTTGCAATCACGGAATCATCGGCATAGACGCTTTGGCTTCCACCGATGACTTCAGTCGATAGTTCCTGGGCTCCTGGTAAGGCTTCTGAATTACCAAAAGTCCATTCACCACCAGCACTTTGTGTGGCTAGTGAATAGCGGACATTTTTTAGTCCAAATGTTACTTTGTTAGTTGCCATTTTAATATCCTCCTTTAGATATAATTTCAACTTTGTAAACGCGATTGATTGAATAGTCGTCGTTTTGAAATGAACTGATGAGGGTGGGAATGAAGCCACGACCTTGAAGGGTTTGTTCGAACTTGACAATCAAGGCCTCGTTTCTTTTCCGAGTGACGACTGAGATTTGATATTCGACTTTGTAAAGTTCCGCTATGTCGTCTCTAGCAATCGGTCGTTTGGAGATGATCTGAAAGACGATGTATGGAAGTTTATTTGTTTCTTCACTATCATCAGAACGGTTGTGGAAGTAAAAAACATTGGGTGTCACACGCTTTAAGATGTTATGGATGGGATCATTATGTAGAGCCATAGGCGATTATCCTTTTTAAGTCTTCAAGCATCTTTGGTGAAAAGGTGTCATAAGCCGGTCTTAGAAACGGATGAGCGGGAACGTGTTTCCCACTCGTATGGCGAAATCCCAGTTCAATAAGATGAACGATTCGTCCCTTGCTCTTACTAGAGATGTAGATTGTTACATTCTTTCCTTCACCGATGATGGTCTTAATAAATGAATCTGCAAGGTGACTATTACTATCTCCTCGCGGTGCGTTTTCCTTAATATAAACAAGTATTTCATCGGCACACTCATCGATTCTTTTTTCAAGCAAATCAACACTTTTATTAGTGTAATCAGTGATAATTGACGAGATTTTGCTAGCAATATCATTCATAGTTGTGCCATCCATAGAAGTCTTCTTTGCTAAGACGGGTTTCGCTTAAGTAGAGTTCCACGAACTGTCCACCAACAAACGTTCGCTCGATTTTGTAGAAATGCTCATCGATCATGACGAACTTCTCATTTTGATAAAGAAAGGCATTGATTGATACCTTGTAATCGATGTTGACCTTCGTTTCCACGGAGGCTTTCCATTCTTCCCGAGTGAGACTTCGGGCAATACCAATCGCCTTTCTAAGATTAGTGATTTGATACTTCTCTCGCTCTTTAGTTACTTTTAGTAGTGAGATGACAATGTTTGGACTGTTAGGAAAGGGCATAACTATGTCCCCTTAGTTAATGAAACTTGCTTCAGAAGAAAATAGAATGCTTCCGGTAGTTCTTTCACGCTTCCATCACTTTGAAATCCGAAGAACGTCTTCACGTAGATGATCACGAGCGTCGCCACTTCTTTGCTTTCAAGAGCGGTTCCACTCACCCCAGTGGATTTCACTAGGGCGAGTGCGCTATCGATAAGTGCGGTGATTTCAAGGTCGGCAAATGTTTCCGTCTCGGGAATCAATAATGATTTCTTTACCAAAGGTAATAGGTTTTCGCTCGCACTCATCATGAATATCTCTATTCAGCGGTTGGAGTCGCAACCTTCTTAACGCGTAAGAAGCCTTTATAAGCCGTGACGTTTCCGCCGGCGAAAAGTGAGGCACGATAGACAATGATGCCTTCTTTAAAGCGGTTCTCAGTGCTCTTTTGGATATCAAGACCCGAGAAGATGGCTAACTCGTAGTTGTTGAGTGAACCATAGGCAAGACATAAGGTGTCCGCTGCCGTTCCACTATCGGTTAAAGCTGGACATTGACTGGAGATGATATAAGGAACGTTATCGATAGTATGAAGGGTTGTATCCACTTCATAGACTTTTCTTCCGTCGGGATGACGAAGGGTAGCGAACTTGTAGAGATCGCCGATATTTAGAATCAAACAAGCTTTTCCTTCGACTTCTTCATCGCCACCATAATTAAAGATAATTTTGGTGAGGGTGTCGGCATCGATGTCTGATAATTCAAGTGGCGCGCTGTCTTCAAGACATTTGGCATCGTTTGAAAAGATACCTGTGAATTGGTTTGCTCCACCATTTCCGTTAATGATTTGCTGAATCAGCTTCTTCTTAATCGACACGTTGATGTTCTTTAAGACTTCAGCTTGGTAGTTGATGGCTGGAAGTTTTTCAAGTTCTTCGGTGATCTCGGTTAAGACGGTGATCTTAGCGCGATTGATGTCAACATAGTCGACCACTGGTTCGCTGGTACCTTGATAGGTTTGTCCTTCAGTCGTAAGTCCGGCGATGCCGTAGTCTTTGACATACGGCTTACGATAGCTTTCGCCACCGCTTAAGTTAATGACATTAAGTCCGTCGGCGAGTCGTGAGACAACCGGGAAGGGGATAGGTGAGAGGGTCGTCGAAACATGAGCGGGTAGCAAAATTTCTTCTGTTGAAACCGTGATTGTCCGCTTTTCTTTTAAATCAAGACCACGTTTTTCGAGGACTTCTCTATTTGAACTCTTGGTTTCAGTGATTTGAATTGGTTCAAATTTTCTCATCATCTCGAGTTTCTTGGCTGTCATCGCCCTCTCTTCGTTAAGGGTATCAACTTCTTTTTCAAGTTTTTCAAGTTCCTCAAGACTTGCCGTTTCACTGACTTTTCTAATCTCGGCGAAGCGGGCTTCAATTTCTTTCATTCTTTGTGCTAAATTCATATTTTCCTCCGATTTTGATGTGAATTCTTTTTCGATATAGATTCATCGTTCTTTGTTCGATTTCCTTATCCAAGGCCGCTAGATCCATATCCATGGTTTCTAGACTTCGGGCATAGATTGATGTGTCTTCATAGGCTGGTGTATCGACAATCGAAACATCATAGAGTCTTTCAATTGCCGTAATTCTTCGTTTAGGGATGGTTCCACTACGATCCCAAACCTGGTCTTTGACCGTAAACGCAAAACTCATCTTGTCGAGAAGGTTTGCCTTCACCATCTGATAGATGTCGCGGTTCGAATTGGTATCAAGAAGACGAGCGGTCACTTTTAAACCTTTTTCGTCGACGGTCAAAGTTAAGGAATTATTTCTTGTTCTAGCGATAACTAAGAAGTTATCTTGATGATTATATTTAAGAGGGACATCCTTCATATTGGCGGTTGTTAAAGCATTGCGATCAATGGTTTCGAGGAATCCTCTTGTTTCATCCCCAATGAGTGTTTCCGTATCAAAAACGATGGCATAGCCTTCTAGCACCATCTCGTTATCAAGTTCATTAAATCGTAAATTGGATAAACGGATTTCTTTGTTCATTAAAAATACCACCTCTATACAAGGTTGATTGTATATAAGGTGGCTTTCGCTTTTAATGGTCAAACTGAAGACTTCTAAAAATAAATTTTCAAAAAATGCGATATTACGAAAAATAAATTGTATGTTTATTTATAAACACAAATAACGCTGCACATTCTTTCGCAAAAAGTTACAGCTAAATTAAGTGATCCGTAGATTCATCGATAATCTACTGAAATATAGAAAGGGGTGAAAAAATATGACCGAATCAGAAAAACTTCAAAACGTTAGTAAAGAAGCGAGAAATCTTTTTGAACTGGCGACTTCCGAAAGAAAGTATATGCCATACAAGAATGAATTTTCATTCTTTGATGACATCCTTGATGCTTGCTTTGCATATTCAAAGTTTGACGTAGTTTTAAAAGTGCTAAATGAAAAAACTTCATTACTAAACGAACTCTTGAATGTACAAGCCATTTCGACTTATAAAGTTATTAAAGAATCCTATAATAAATTAGTATTCACTATTATACTTTAGTCGCAAAAGTCTCGCATAATCACGTGTGAGACTTTTTTTATTCTTTATCTTCACCTACTTGATAGAGATTCGCTTTCGTCTGATCTACGAAGTTGAGACTTTGTAATCTCTTATCGCCACCCTCTACTGGTTCTAGACCAAGCAAGGAACGCGCTTCATTGAGGCTCATGAGTCCGAGACCCATGAGTTTTTCTATTGCGTTTACTTTGGTATTCCATGACGCATATTGAAGTCTTTCGCTATAAAAGATGATTTGCTCACCTTTTTTTCGTTCTTCTTTGGTGAGTAACACTCTAGAGAATTCTTCGCTTAATTGAATGGAAAGTTGTTCAATGGTTCCTTCGTAGAAAGCATTGAATTCTTCTTCTGTGTATTTGTTGAGATAAATCGGCTTACTAATGCCGAAGTATGAGAGGACTTTTTCGTTTAGAAATTCTAAAGTGGCTGCATCAACGAGTTTGGGATCGCTGTTTAATGGAACATAGTCAGCTTTAAGATCCACTGGGATGATGGCGGAGTTATTATCTTTGATCGAACTACGAAGGGCGGTATCAAAGATGGCTTTTTGTTTGTCCTTATCTTCCTGGGAAAGCATCGCATTCATCTTCAATAGACCTTTAATCTGCAAGGATGATTTGATGGCATTATCGATTCCCACTAAAATCGAGTCGTTAATTGATACTGTCTTAATCAGTGTTGCATGATCGCTTAGTGCCCCATTACCGCCGAATACGTCATTTTCGCAGTAAAACCTACGCAAATGGATGACATTTTCGTATGGAAGCGTGTATTCTTCGCCACTATCAAAGAAGAATTTGAGAAATAACTCGCCTGTCTCATCCTTACTTGCTTCCACCGTCCTAGGACGTAGGGGAAATAGCCCTTCAAGATTTCCATCTATGCTCGTTAAGGGATAAATAAAGCAGTTGTTATTGATGAATAATAATGAAACCACTCGATAAAGGAAAGTCGTTGGGTTCATGATATGATTGGGTGCATTTTTGAGAAGAAAATTGATATCACTATCGCTTTCGACAAGGGTATCTTTTTCTTTTTTGATGTGCCTTGGCTTAAGCTTTGATGCATGACTCGCTATCCGGTCAATGGCAATTCGCACGGTGTCGCTATTGAGAATGTTGGTGCCAAAGCTAGAAAAGACCGCTTCGATGTTGAGCGGAAGAATTCCAGTCACGCTTTCTTTTTTCTTACGTTTAAATAGCCCCATTACTTTATCATCCCTTCATATTCGATTTTGTAACGATTGAGGACAGCATAGGCAATGATTAAAGCCACTGCTCCATCAATGCGCTTGAACTTGCTTCCGAGCTTACTTGGTTGGATATTTCCATTGATATCAATCTTTGCTTGAGTGTTGGCAAGGTTCCACTTTAGTAGCGGGTTGTTGTCATAGATAACCAGCTTGTTTTTTAGATCTGCTTCAAGTTGTTTCATTGGTTCACTTAATGAATAAACACCTTGGCGAACTTTCTCCATCGTAAAACCCATTTCTTCCATTTCTTTGACCCAATAAAGGGCGTTCCATGGATCGTATCCAACCCAGAGAGGACGGATATTATGAACCTGCACCATCTTAAGAAACCACTTCGTCACTAACGAGAAGTCGTTTTGACTACCTTCAGTAAGTGTTAAAAGCCCGTTCTTCAGATAGATATCATAGGGAACCGAATCTTCTTCCATCCGTTTTTTTAGCACATCACTAGGCATGAAAAAATGGGGAACTATATATTTCTTTTCGTCTTTTATTACTAGTAATAAGGCGGCGGTTAGGTCTGTGGTGTTTGATAAGTCGACGGCGCCGATTGCATAGGAATTCTTTAAGCTTGTTATATTAAACCGCTCTTCATTATTTAAGTCATTATAGGTTAGCCAACTTCCACTATCGCTCTGCTTGATGTTGAAGTCTTTACAGAGCATCGTAACCCTGGTCGAGAGGTCGTTTCTTGCTTTGTTCATGATGTCATCAAGGTAGGATTCAAGCTTAACTTTGCCTAGAGATGGATTGGATTTTTGCCATGTTCTTTTATCAAGATAGATTTCTTCTTGCGAGTCCTGGGTATAAAACCAAGGAAGGAGTTTCTCATCACTTATTTCGCCTTTAATCATCTTGCGGCAATAGGCCAGTTTCTTATCAAGGAACCCTTCAGTGACTGTCCCTTCGGTGGTAATGATGAAGATGAGAGGTTCCTTCTTTGTGGATTGGCTCTGCTTAATTGCGTCATAGACTTTCGAATCGGTCATTTCATGAACCTCATCGATACATCCAACTTCGATGTTATAGCCATCTTTGTTCCGGCTTTGAGCCGACAACTTCTTAATCTTGTTTTTCGTCTTGGGTGAGTAGATGTAAAAGATGTTCTTCTTTGAACGTTTTTCACTCCGAAGAGCTTTACTACTCTCTCGCATATTATTGATTTCTTCATAGAGTATGGAAGCTTGATCGTTTGTGTTACTAGCACAAACAATATCCACTCCGCCTTTTGAGAGGAAGAATTCCGCTAAATCGATACCGGCAATGAATGTGGTTTTTCCATTCTTTCTAGCGACGAGTAACACCACTTCATTGAATCTACGTAATCCCGTCGCTTTTTCTTTAAAGCCATAGGCAGTTTGAAGAATAGCTTTTTCCCATAACTCTAAAATAAAAGGTTCACCATTGAATGGCGATTTAGTGTGTTTGCAGAAAGTCTCAATGAACTGGATTCTAATGTTTCCAGCTTTCTCATCAAAGATGTATCGAGGATCATCAAGGTCTTTTACTAGTTTATCGAGCGTCGCTTTAAGTTCTTGGCCTACCGGTATTTTTCCTTCTTTTATCTCGCGATAGTATTCAAGTAGGTAGTTCATGAGATACCTTTCAAGAATTTATCGAGTTCGTCATCTTCTCCACCACTGGTTTTTCCAAGGATGGCATTGATCGTTTTAAGGGTTGAAGAATAAGAAGCAACAAGTTTTGTATAGAATTTAGCGGCTTCACTTTGCCGTTGTTTGCCACTCTTAGTGACTTGCACGGATCCATAACTTGCAATCTGCTCTTGGACGATTTCGAGTTCCATCTTCATGAACGCCATTTGTTGAAGCAGTTCATCAATGAGCGTTTGCTTGCTTTCGTCCAGTGTTTCCAAAGCAAAAAGACCTTTAAGTCTTTTATATTCGTCGTAGACGCATGAGTTAAGTTTCTTCTTCATCGGGTGCCTCAAAGATTGCTTCTGGGCATAACAGCACATCACCCACAAGCTTGATATTTGTGAGATTGGCAAAGACTGTGTTCGTCGGTCGATGTTTGATTAATCCTTCTTCATCACAGATGATCAGCTTATTTTCATAGCGACAAGGGTATAGTTCGATATAGCCTTTGACTGCGGTTTGAAGTTCTTCGAGGGTAAAGTATTTGTCTTTAGGTTTCAGTGTTTCAAGCGTTCCATCTTCTTTAAAGTGGAGTGCATACTGTGGTTTACGAGTGCCTTGATAGATACGAAGGGGAAGGACGTACTTAGCATTACAATCATCACAACACGCCTCGCCATGAAATGGAGCGGGGTTATTACCATATTCGCTAAAGGGCTTTTTGCAGATTGAACATATTTTGTCTTTCATATTCTTACCTTCTTTTCACTCATGACCTTGTCATATTCTTCTTCGACGATTTTGCGAATCTTGGCACGTTCTGAGGTGTTTTTTTTCTCGTTGATTTCCGTATAAGTGAAGGTGATTCTTGCTGTCTCATCTTTGACTAGTTTCTTTTCGACTTGTTTCAAGATGACGTTGACTTCGTTTAGGGAATCCATTTCACCCGAGTAGGTGGTTTTGTTGGTTAGTTGATAAACATCAATTTTGTACTTATATGGCATTTTCAGTTTCTCCAATGATTTCATGAAGTTCTCGTTTGGTGTATCGAGTTTTACCAGTTGTTTTGATGTGGTCTTCAAGCTTCTTGATCTGGCCGTATGTTACCAACCCCATATTGTTGCGGCGTAGTTCCCGGAGGGCATTGACTCCGATATTTAAGTCTTCGCGACTGATGCTGATGGATTCGACTTTGGTTCCGTCTTTTCTAACTTCGGTTAGGGTAATCTTCTCACTCATTTTTGTTCTCCTTTAGATACTTTGTATCTAACAAAACAAATACCACATAAACAAGATAAATCCAGTTAAAGAAGAATTGGTTCAGTAACTGGATGTTGTGTTCCGTTTAAGCGAGCCACGATAAAGTGATTTGGAGTCAACTTTAGAGCGTGGGGAGCGAATTTCAGTCACGTAATCTTCTAACGGTCGTTTCGTTTACCACTTGGGTATCCTCTATGAGAGAGAGTGTCGTCCCTGTTCGACTCTTACTGTGATTTTACTTATGGATTTAAATTCATTTAAGGGTCAAACTGAAGACTCTATTTTCTTCTGGGCGAAACTCTCTCACGCGCGGGAAGGGGGTGCATTTTGAAATCGTTCCAAAAGCAACAAAAAAACCGACATCGGAATATCGGTTTTCAAAAAATTGGCTCGACGTATTTTGGATGTGGGGGGTGCGGTGTGGGTGTACTAGCTCAAATTTGAGGTGGGGGGAGTAAGTCTTGCTTCTGATATGTAAATGATCCGTTAGGTTTTAATTCAACTAATTGATGGCATGTGACAACAACATTTTTGTTCTTTCTTCGTATCTCTTTTGCAAATGAAATAAATAACCGATCAGAAGTATTAATGCGTAGTGATTTAAGCAATTGAACACCAGAATCGCTAAAAACATGTGCTGGGATTTTGAGGTCAACAACACTCTGTGAATTATTCTTAATGTTCAATACTAGTTTATTGTTTAAAATTGATAATGTTGAATTACCATTTACTCTCGGGGTCCATGAAAGATTTAAGTCGGCTTTAATTAAACCGATATCAGCCATATTTGTCAAATCTCGTATAGATACGAGACTTGAAATGTCTTTAGGAACATATGCACTGTCGCCAACAATTACTGCATACTTAGCAATTGAAGTGAATATTTTAGCCTCACTGACAGACATGTTTTTGATTATGTCCAAGGTACGTACAGTAATCGAATTAGGATTCTTTGTTTCTTGAACAAACAATTCTGACCAGATTTGTTGAATTTCATCTGAACTAATCTTTTTTGCTTCTTCAATGTATTTAAATAGGAAATCCTTGTTAGGTTCGTTTACTTGTAAAGCTTCCGTAGACAACTCTTCTTTGATTTTCATCATTATTTTCGTAAGGTTTTCTTCAGAAATTTTTTCTGAAGTAACCGCAATTATCTTCATGATTTCAAGTATTTTTGCATTCTCCTGATTCACATATACTGTCTGACCTTGAATTGTCGTAATATTTCCGGTATAGGAGTGATCTGTGATTTCAATTTTTTTAGAGTCGTTATTTGATTTATTAATAGTTAAACTGTTGGTAAAAGAGTATGTAGAGACTGCTCCGGAGAAAACAGAAATAATATTTAAAATAATATCCACGAAATAATCGAAATCTAACGATACTTGCAATGAAATCGCTGTGCCACATACTAGAGTAAGAAATAGAGCGATAAAAAATTTTGTCTTTGATCTAATTTTAATGTTCATAGTGATACCTTTTATAAATTATATCACATACTGTTATTAATTAAATCCGCCAATTTCATCCATTTTTATTTGTGAAAAATCCAGTATTTTTCTAGTTTCATGATTTTATTTTTTTGTGTCTTCTCTAAAAAAATTACTTAAGTCTTTTTTTGCTTGTTCAAGACATATTGTTATTTTCTTATACTCTCCCATCACGTGGTATATGTAGGCAATCTTCAGTTGGATGTCGTAGCTTGCGTGTCGACTGCTTCTGGCTAGATACTTCATGCCCATTGCTTTATCTTGTTCAATTTGATAACCACAAAGATACATCCTTGCAAGGACATACTCCGCTCGTGGATAATGCTTCTTATCGGCAAGCGATTTTACAAAGTCAGCATCATCCTTTGTGATTGAGGTCTTGCCTAACCTCTTTTCGATAGTGATCAGTCTAACCACTTCGTTAATTTCGTCTCTTAGTTTTTGATTCATAAAAAACCCTCCTACTAATAAATAGGAGGGAAAACGTCAATTTGTTTCAAATTTTCTAAAAATATATTAATAAGGCTCAATGTTTCCATCTTTATCGAACTTTATTCTTCGTCCTTTTCCATCCAGTTCATCATGAATTCGCTTATGACAGCTACGACAAACGAGTTGTAGGTTTTCGTTATCAATACTGATTTTCGGGTTATTCATATTGGCTTCATTCAGTGGAATCTTATGGTGTACGATTTCTCCAACTCCACCACATACTTCACATAGATATCCGGCACTAGCCATTTTATAATCCCTGGCTTTTTGCCACGAAAGAGAATTATAGAATCTTTGGAGGCTTTCAGTTTTTGCCATTCGAGGATTTGCTTTCCTCTTTGAGTCTTCTTATCACTTCTTCTGATACCTCTTCCCAAGGATAACCAATATTCCCAAAGTGACCGTATGCCGCAAGAGGTTGATATGTTTGCTCTTTGAGTTTCAACTCCTTGATGATATTTGATGGTGCAAAGTCAAAGACTTTGTTGATTATCTTTCGAAGTTCATCGTTACTAAATTTGCTATTCTCGGCTTTTACATCGACCATAACTGGGAATGGCACTCCAATTGCATATGCGACCGATACACGGCAAGAAGTGGCTAAGTTGGCTTTGACGATGGCTTTAGCGACATACCTAGCAAAGTAAGCACCGCTTCTATCGACCTTTGTATAATCTTTTCCTGAATAAGCGCCACCACCATGTAGAGCTAGAGTTCCGTAACTATCGACCTGGAGTTTTCGCCCAGTGACACCACTATCGGCATTAGGTCCTCCAGTGACAAACTCTCCAGTAGGATTAATTAGAATCAATGTGCTTGTGTCTGTTAAATCGCTTGGTAGAACTTCTTCAAGAACTTCAAGAATATAGGGCTCGTATTCTTCACGGCTGATTCCTGGTTTTGTCTGAGCACTCACGACGACTGTAGATATGTGTCGTGCTTTATCACCATCATAGACAATTGAAACCTGGCATTTTCCATCTAGTCCGAAGATGGATGAATAATGGCGGTTTACTTCATCCATTCGCTTGGCAATGTTTCTTGATAAGACGCATGGAAGAGGTAAACACTCTTTCGTTTCGTCTATAGCGTAACCATACATGATTCCTTGGTCGCCAGCTCCGAGATTATCGACTCCGATTTTGATATCGTTTGATTGCTCTGACACTCTTACGATGATTTCAAAGTCATCATTGTATCCGATTTCTTCAAGAATCCTTTTAGTTTCTTTTGCGTAATCAATCGAGTAGTTACTCGTTACTTCTCCGGCGATAACAACGAAGTTATCTTTGATAAGGCATTCGATGGCCACTCTTGAATCTTTATCGTGAGATAAAAGAACGTCAAGAAGTCCATCGGCTATCTGATCACATACTTTATCGGGATGTCCTTTAAAGACCGCTTCACTAGTTTTGACTTTCATTTTCTTCTTCCTCCAACTTAAAGTATTCGATTTCGGCTAATGGGATTGTCTTTCCATCACGCACCAAGTAGGCATCAAGGATGTCGCCTGTGTCTTCAAGATATCTTTTAACAATGACATCAACGTAATGGCGTTCGAGTTCGATTAGTCTGGCTTTCCGGTTTAGTTGGTTCGCAGCTATTAAGGTTGAGCCACTACCGCCGAATGGATCCATGACGATTTCGTCTTTTCGACTCGAATTCTTTATAAGCGTTCCGAGTAGATTTATCGGTTTCATCGTCGGGTGCAAGTCACACTTTGCGGGTTTGTTCTCATTGATGACTGTCGGTATAATCTTCGAATAAATATCTTCAAGCAAGGTGACGAGTTCATCCTTTTTCATCGCCTTGAAATCTAGATAAGGAGTGTCGATGACGGTCGACTGTGTGCGATCATTCACAAAGTAATGGGCTTCACCTTCTTTAAATGAATAATAGATGGCTTCGTGTTTCCATTGATAATCCTGGCGGCCAAGCACAAATGTATTCTTGTTCCAGATGAGTTGTTGCCTTGGTTTAAGGTTTACTTTCCGAAGTGCCATATCAAATTCGACAAGAGAAGAGGAGGCATGGAACACATATGCTGCACCGCCCTTTTTGAGCGATTTCTCGATATTCGTGAAGGATTTGCTGAGGAATTCGACAAAATCATCGCTATCCATGTGATCATTGAGAATCTTACGATTATCGAAGACATCGTTTGCATCACCTTTCGCACCGACATTAACGTTATACGGTGGATCAGTGACAATAAGGTCGATTGCTTCACCATCAAGAACTCTTTCAAAGTCTTCAATCTTAGTGGAATCGCCACAAAGTACTTTATGTCGTCCAAGGAGATATAAGTCTCCAAACTGTGAGAATGGTTCGTCATTTAACACTTCATCGATGTCGAAGTCATCCTCGTGCGTTTCTTCGTTATCTTCATCGGTTAATTGATGTTCAAATCCGAAGATACTCATGTCGAGATTTAGTTCAGCTAGTTCTTCTTCCAGTTTCTCTAAGTCCCAAGTGGCTAGTTCGCTCGTTTTGTTATCGACAAGACGAAAGGCTTTGATTTGTTCTTCGCTTAAATCGTCAGCGACGATGCACGGGACTTCCTGGAGTCCGAGCCGATGACTGGCCTTATATCTTGTGTGTCCGGCGATAATCACATTATCTTTTGTGATAATGATAGGTACTTTAAAGCCAAACGCTTTTATTGAATTAGCGACAGCTTCCACTGCTGCTTCATTATTCCGGGGATTATTCTCATATTCACGTAGATTACTAATCTTCTTGTTTACTATCTCCATTAATCCATTCCTCGTTTTGTTTTTCTAATCGCTTTTCTGCAAGGTCGAGTTCAAACTTTTTATCGCTATAGTCTTTACCGAAATAGATGGCTAGGATGAACTTCGCGGCACTGATGTCTGGCAAATGTTCTTTGGTGTGCTTGATGATCCGTTTTCTTGTACCACGAGGTGTTTCTTCGATATATTGGTCTTCATCGATGGTCTTTCCTCCGTTAGCACGTTTAATGATGTTTGCAATCATCGAATCCTTTAAAAGGTTCTTACCGCCTTCATAGGCAAGGTTCACATCACTACGATCACTTTTCATTTTTTGAAATGTTCGAAGAGCTATGCCGAGACTCTCCGCTATGGACTCTTCGCTGATGCCAACACTTGCAAGCTTCTTGATCAGTTCCAATTTGTCCTTAATGACACCTCTAGACTTCCATTCCAGATAGATATTCTTTCTCATGTAGTTCAACTCCTAACGATAAGTTGAATACTACGAATTTTCGCAAGGGAATGAATTCCCATAGGCATGGCCAGTATTCTATGCAGAAAAAACCACGATTTTTCCTTTCGTGGTTAGTTTATTATCGAATGACTGTCATTCTAATGGTCAAACTGAAGACTTTTTTGGCGAATCGTATCGTGAAATTTATGAATTTCTACTAATCAAATTGGATATAGTGCTGATATGATGGGTTATATAGTCGTTTTATACTTGTAATGGAGGTTACAAAATATGGAATTAGAACATTGGATAAGCTTAATTGTCGCAACCGTTCCTTTTTTAGCGGCAATAATAGTGTTTTTGCTAAATATGGGAAAGGAACTCAAGTTTAAGAAGTTGGAACAAAAAACGGATTTGTATTTGAGGTATATATCCTCATCGACAAACAAGCTTAATCCATCTGAACAAAGAGAAATATTTTATAAAATGCTTCTTACTGGAAGCGATGAAGTAATAAACATTTTGAAAGAAATTCACTTTCCATCCGAAGAGTTAGATGTCAATTCAAAAGCTGATTTAATTCGTAAATTACTGATAGCCATGAGGACAGAGTTTACAAGCAAAAGAAGTGCCAAAATACTCGCTTGTTTCCCTGAAAAAGCATTTAAATAAGATCTTTTGTATATCACAAAAATGATTTCTGGTTTCGTAATCACTGTGTGCAAATGAACTAACTAATTTCTCAAATTTTAAGTAAGGGGAGCGCATTTATATGTTTAGGCGTTCACAATGCTTTTCTCGTGTTATCGTCCTACTGCTTGAATTTTCCTAACCGACACCATTACACAACTTATGTTTTCCGTCAATTTCCTAATCGTGTTGCCGTTCACAACGGTTATCTGCCAAATATTATTCTCTAAAAAATCTACTTAAAAGTTTTGTTGAGAAAGAAAAAAATGATTGTATTTAACAATCTCATAATCTTCATAATCACGAGTTAAGTTTTTTTGATATTTCCGCTAAATTATCTTCATTTAATATTGTGTATACATGCATTGAGATGGTTGGCTTTTTTTGTTCGACATCTTTTAAATCAAAACTCACAAAACCGGCATTAATATTGACGTTATTAATTTTAAGAAAATAAAGACTATTAATATCATAACGTGTGATAACAGTCATGCCTCGGCCTTTCTTTTCTTTAACAGCATCATAAAGAAGTTTCACTTGAGTTCCAGTAATCTGAGCATTTAAAGAGTTTAAGGTATTAATTAAGTTCGTAGGTGTAAAAGTCGAAGAATGATTTCTTCCGGCCATTCTAATCTCGGAACCAGATATATCAATATTATCTAGTAAATATTCTGTTGGTAACGCAAAAAGTTTACTAGAGTTTTGAAGTAAATATAAGTCAATCTTCTTTGTCTTAAACGTTGAATCTACAAGTTCTTCTGCAGTTACTTTATCAATGTCTTTACCAAATTTATAATTCCGACCAATTTGATTAAAAACAGTTGTCTCACTGTTAAACTTGTCGATAAATTTCAAAAAAGCAGGATATTCTTCAACGATTTTTTCAGATGGTATAAGTTTTCCGTCTTCACCATAACTGAGGTCAAACTCGCCCATTTTGGCTTTTGAGTCTTTTATTTCAAGCCTAATTCGATAACCCTCATTTACGAAAATGGCATCAATTGATGCTGAGTCACCATACTGCAAAAGAACAACTCCCTGCTTATCACCATGATAGATATACCTTGGATATTGAGATTCAAGTTCTCCACCTTTTGCTTGAATAAGCGAGCGAAGAAGGTGAGCCGGCACATTTTCTACTTTCTCATCTGCATCAATAAAATGGTCTAGTTTTAAAAGGTTAGCAATCGTTTGAATAATAAAACATTCATTTAAAATAGAAGGTTGTAATCCTTGCCTTTTATGGAATTGCTTTTCGAATTCTGCATTTGCCGCCTTGGACAAATCCAAAACTCTTCCAAGTTTGCCAATTTCGCAAATAAACTCTGAATAAGTGTCTGTTATTTGAAAATTGTCCTTGTAGAATGTTTCCAAACTTTTAATTTCTTTTTTGGAAGCAACTATTGAAGTCAATTTCCCGTTGTTATAAATTTTATTAAACAACAAAATAAGTGCTTTATTGCTCATCTACCACCTCATAATTTTTATGAAGTAATTTCATATCATCAGCATATTCTGGAAATAGTACTTCATTAATTTTATCTCTATATTCTGCTGGAAACTTAATGCTTTCTTGTCGTTCTCCTGCATTAACTTTATATGAAACGTAATCCTTCTCTTTTTCAATCATTGTAGAAACTAAGTCCTCAATATCGATAACTTTTTCCAACATTTTTTCATCATAAGGAATCGAGAAAAGATTACGTTTTGTAAAGGTTATTCCACCATCAGAAAATCTCCACCACATGTAAGCATAGCTGGAATTAATTAGTGAATAAAGCAAGTCAAACGATTGTTCATCTTTTGCGTAAATTGTAAAGTACCCTTTACGTTCCAATGCTTTTTTGCTTGCTAATGTAAAATATCGTGCCGAGGTCGATACATACAATTTGTATTCCGGGTTTTGCAAGGACGGTTCAAATTGAATTAGGTCCGATATATATTTTCGTTCGTTTTCTGTTTTGGTTTGTGCAATTTCCTCTAGCATTGGTTCCAATTCTTTGAAGGCCTTAATTGGTTGTTCGTCAAATTTCTGAACTTGGTTTCCCAGTTTGCTACGCAAGAAATCAAGATTGATTACTTCGCCTCTTTGATCGTTTCTAAATCTAATTAGATGAGTCAACTTAAAACCTTGATGACCATTGCTTTTAAGAGATGTGATCGATGCTCTCACTCCATTTGCAGAGTTTGTATTAAAAATGCCTTTTTTCCTTCCGTTAAACAAAGTGCCAGGCACGTTATCAAAGGAGAAAATTTCACCATAAAATTTTTCACCTAGTTTTTTTCTTAATTTGGAAAATTTGCTTGCAACAAGATAAGACTGTGGTGATACGATGACTGCGTTCTTACAGTAGTTCATGATTTTGTTCATAAACCCTGCATAAAGGTCTTTTGCTTGCAACAGAACTTCATCAACATTCCAGTTCTTCCCAAATTGCTTAATCAACGAATATGGAGGGTTTGTTATCACTGAAATTCCTGGAGGAAGCGAAATTTTCTTATCCAAAAAGTCTCCACTTATGACATTGACTTTTTGAGAAACTTTTTTTCCAAGAAGAATATCAATTTTTGCTAAGCAAATATCAACTGCAAGAGAATCAATGTCATAAAGATATAATTTACCTTCGAGTATGAAATCGATGGGGTCTATATTAGTTTTTTCTTTAAGAGAAGACAGCACCTCAATAATCAAGTTGCCGGTGCCACAACCGACATCTGCAATGGTCTCAATTTCGTTTTCTAAGAGTAGTTCTGTCATCACAAGGCAAACATCTTTCGGAGTATAATACTTGCCCATGTCCTTTTTAGCAATTTTGTTTGAGTGAGCTAAACCAATTTCGTAGAGTTCTCCAAGATTATCAAAGCTAAGAAGTTCGTTTTCTTGTAATTGATCAATAGTCTTATTTGAAATGAATTCTAAAATATAAGCCCATGTTTTTATAAGACCAAAAGAATCAATTAATTTTTCGTACGCATCAAGGGTGAAGGATTTAAAATAATCTGTGATTTTTTCGCTGTTCATAATCATTCTCCCTTCCATTAGTTTCCAACATATTATATACGAGATTCAATTTTTTGTACTCAAATAATAATTAATAATTATTAATCAGCATGAGTTGTTTAACTGTATTTATTTAAAATTGGCGACGTATTTTTTGAAGATTAGTATTAATTTGTTTCCAGTGTAAACATAACATATGTTTGATATTTTTTCCACTTCTTAATAATTGTGTTATCAATAATCTCGTTAGGCTTAATTCAGAATATCTTTTTTTATAGACATATTTCAATCTTCATTGCTTATATTATTCGGTAAAAGTGTATTTTGCTTTATCCATTGCAGTAAGAAAATATCCAAACTTATTTTTTATTACTTCTTCTTCCACATACTTACTTGTTAATCGTTCTTTGTACTTGTGAATGAAGTATTGAACATAGAGCTTAAAGTCATCAAATTCGTATCCGTTTTCGCCAATAAACTTTTCGAAATATCGATCGTATCGGAAATACTGTCTTTTATCTTTTACGGTTAAATAACCAGAGTTTATAAGATATCGGGTTAACACATGATGTTTATCAAAGGTGACTTTATCTTCTAACTCGCTAATTTTATCTATTTTATCTAATAAATCTATTTTATCTAATATATCCTTTGTTATCTCTTTGTTATATATATCTTTATTATTGGGTACATTTTCTGTACACCCCCCCTGTACACTTTCCGTACTACCACCGTCCATTTTCTGTACTGGTAGTACATTTTCTGAACGGGTATAAATATTCGGTATAATTTCATATTCAACAAGACGAATATTACCTTCATATCGTTCGATTTTCTTTACAAGATTCATGTCTATTAATTTGTTAATAATGTCAAAGACAGATGTCCTTGATTTTAAGGATAATCTTCGTTTGATATAGTCGATAGACGCAAAAAGAGTTCCCTGGTTATCTTGGGAATAAGAATATATGAGAGCGTACATTCTCAGCTCGTTACCTTTAAGCCCTAACTTTGTCATCCAGTAGAACTCTATGAGAAAGTGATGATCACTGATTTCTTGTTTTTTATTCTTCATCTTGCACTCCAAATAATACCCTAAACATGGCTTTAAGAACGCTTACGACGACGGAATTACCCGCAAGGCGATATAATCCCGTTTCGCTGATTTTCCCGTCTAAACGCATGAAATCATAGCTACTCCATCCCATGAGTCGAAAGCATTCTCTAGGAGTTAGTCGACGAATTGCCACGAGATTATCTTCATTTTCTACCACCACTCCAATATCCGCTGCACTAGTTTTCAAGGTTGGAATTGAATCAATCTGAACGACACCACGTTTTTGATGGGGGCGGTTAATATAAATACCATCACCAACTTTGGCTTTCTTAAGTCCTGCTTTCGTCGCTTCCGGGACAAGGATGAAATTATCAAAGGGCGAGTTCCCACTACCAGTAGTAAGTGTGTGAGCATACTTAGCATTACTTTGATGGGGTCTAAACCTAGTGCCGCGGACGAATCCATTGCGGTCTTTCATATCTGTGTAGTAAAGGAAGTTTTCGGGGCTCACAAAGTATTTGTCATCGACATCTTCATCAAGGTAATCAGCTAATTTCTTACTTGGTTTCATCTTCTTTGGGAAAGTGTAGGGTTCGTCACCGATGATAGAAACCATAAAGAGTCGCTTACGATTCTGAGCGACTCCATAATCTTTAGCGTTTAGCACCTGGTAATAGTTCTTGTATTCAAGACTTTCAAGGAACTTCATCCACTCCTTGAAGTGTTCGATGTAAGTCTTTCCCACTAGTGTCGGAACATTCTCTAAGATGAGATATTTCGGAAGATGATCGCAAGCTAGTAGCAGTCGTTCGATTTCCCACAGTAGAGATGATGATGTTTTAGAATCACGATCCATTCCCCTCATACGACCGGCAATCGATATATCCGTACAAGGGAATGAGTAGCACCACAAATCAGCTTCGGGAGTCTTCTTTATCTTCTTAACATCGCCAAGGACTTTGGTTTTCCCATGGAGTATTTGATAGGCCTTGATTGCGTCTTTATCGATTTCTGAAATGCCAACGACTTCGTGTTCAATATCCAGTTCTTTTAGGGCTTGATGATATGCGCCTATGCCTGAAAAAAACTCTATAATTTTGAGCATGTTTTCTCCTTAATTACACCAGTGAACGGCTATTGATTTTTAATTTCTCAAATTTTCCGTATATCGACTTAATGACGACGAGCATTTTCCGTCAAGTTCTTAACGGTGTTGCCGTTCACTAGTGTTATCTATTTTTTTATGTGTTTTTATTCTTTTGTTTTTTGATAGTATTCTCGGCACTTAATTTTTCTTGAAATTCTTCAAGTGATTCTTTGGTCACTCGATAGGAGTTTCCAAGCTTAAAGGCTTTGAGTTTTCCGCTTGCGATATAGTTCCATACTGTGCGGTTGGATACCATGAGGTATTCCGCTATCTCGGCCAGTGTGTAGGTTCTTCCAAGGTCGCTCATCGAATGCCACCTCCATACTTTTTATCAATTAAGGACTCAATGAGTTGGATGCCTTTTTGTAGCACCAAGACATTCGTAACTACCTGGCTTTTGGTTAGTTTTGCTTCACTGGTCACAATGATGCGAAAGTAGTTCTCTTTGACGAAGTGCGGCTTTGGTTGATCATTATCATCAAAGACACCGGCAAGGCGAAGAATCTCACTGATTGCACTTGGTGAAGGCGGTTTAGCATACTTTAACTTAGTTGTAATGTTAACAAAGTTAACGGGATTAATTCTTGACCCGAAAATGGTCTTGATGGTTTTTATGTAGGGCTCATAGGTTCTCTCTTTAGCTTCAAGAACCTCGACCTTTGATTTCAAGATATTACGTTCTTCAATGAAGCGTTCCCGGTCTTCCATTGATTCAAGGTCATTGGGAGTTAGGTTATCAATGTTATGTTCGCGATCAAACTTATGTTTCATCACTTGGGTAAAGAATTTGAATCCTTCTCCAGAGCGATCGAGTTCAGATAGATTTTTAAACACTTCAAAATCAATTATGTCAATCCGTTTATCATGTCCATCGATATTAACGGTGATTCGTTCGGTAACGACTAAATCCTTTACTTTGGGATCATCATGTTTGAGTTTGAAACGCTTTAAGACTTCATGAAGGCTAAGAAGTAGTTCACCTTCTATGACTGCGACTAGAACTTTCGGGAAATCTTTTAGATAGAGGTAATAGACTGAACGTTTAGTCATTTGTTTTCTTGTCCTTTCTTTGACTTGAATAGGGCATCGGAAACGAGTTGATTCGTATTCGAGCCGAGACCTTCCACCATATGCGAATATATTTGCGTTGTGGAAATGTTCTTGTGACGCAGTGCCTCCTGAGTCTGGAGAATGCTCGCTCCTTGTAAAAGGGCTGTCGTCGCAAAGGTATGACGCAGTGAGTGGACACTGTAGGCTCGGGAATTGTAACCAATAGAAATCAATAAATCCTTGATCTGAGTTCTTATCATTTTTGTCGATAATCGCTTTCTAATTCCGTTCTTCGGTTTAGTTAAGAATAAGGGTGTGCCACGGTCGTCATCTGCAATGGAATTCGTGTCGATGGTCACTAGATACTCTTGAATAGCACTATAGGTTTCCTCCGATAGTTTCACGAATTCAGCTTTTGAATCTCTTCCTTTTCCTTGGATGTGAAGCACCGCTTCGCCTTGAACATTATCGATGTCATCAATGTTTGCTCTTTCGGCTTCAATGCTTCGAATTCCAGTGGTTAGGAAAAGAACAGCGAGGGCATAATCTCGCTTTCCAATTTCGTTTACAGCTTTCTTCTTGGCTTTGTTAAGTAGTTTGATCGAGTCTTTGATGGAAAGCGGCATTCTCTTAAATGTCGTTTCCACTTTGCATCCGCGGACTTGATAACTGATGTCATCGTAAACACCTATGAATTTAAGATGTTTAAAGAATCCCCGTAGCACAACGATGTATTTTTGCACCGATGCACTTCCAAGATGCTTGAGACTAAACTCTTTAAAAGCGAGTAGGTCATTCCTTGTTGGCTCAAGAACTTGTCGCTTTTCAAGAAACTTAGCAAAACTATAAAGGATATTTTTGTATCCGATTTTGGTGTTTTCTTTTAAGTCTATGTAACTTAAGTAATTGGCAATCTCGTCATTAATGTTCATGTGTATCAATCTCGTTTCTACCAACTAGGTACCATGGTTCGCTCGTGTACCCGAGTTCTATTCGACGTCTTTGGTATTCCGCTTCACGCACGACGAGCTCTTCGACGCTCACTTTTAGTTCTTTTGCTAGCCGAACATAAAGCAAGGCACTCATACGATGTCCTCTTTCGCCAGATTCGAGTTGATAATAGTTTTTCTTATCAAGATAAATACGGTCCGCTAAAATGTCAGTTGTCAGTCCAGCTTTGTACTTTAAATCAATAAGATACGTGCGCATCAAAGCTCTTTTTTTGTTCTGATGGGGTGCATCTTTGCTTCTGATTTCTTTCATTCATCTCTCCTTTTGCTCTAATTCTATCGAGAGGTATTGAATGAAAAATCACGAAACAAGTATTTAATCTTCTTGTAATGCTTAATAAGACATATTTGCATTTATTCGGTAATTATCCGTTTGCCTATGCTATAATCAATTTGTATTTATATTATTAGATATTACACTAAAAGGAATAAAAACATGGAAAGAAATGATGAATATGGTGCCAATTTGCTTAAAATTATTGGCGAAAGACTGAAATATCTTCGTAAGCACTATGCTGTTCAAGTGGAGCGTCTCACTGAAGCTTTGGGCGTATCCCGTAATCAGTACTATCTCTATGAACAAGGAGTGAGTTCAATCAGCGTTGTTGGTCTAAAGCGGTTGGCCGATTTTTATCATGTCAGTTTGGAGTTATTGACAAATAATCATCTACCCGAACTAGGGTGTTCGACCTTCTTCCACTGCTATGCCGCTGACGCTCTTGATGAGCTTGTTAAGACCAAAGAGGTATTCATCTCTAATCACAATGACTCACTGCTCATGATCAAAGCCAAGGATAGGTTCATGCTCTTTGAGACGATGCAAAACTGCCCAACCATTAACGGTGTTTATTTCTTTGAACATAACGGTGCCAAGAAAGTGGCTGAGTTATTATTTGTCGGTGATCCGTCAGATAAAAACGGAATCGTCCTTGTTTTGTTTAATAAGGACAATCCAGTCAGCATGAAACGAAAGGATCTCTTCATACTAGCTCGCCATGTCGGCGACTATGTCGAGACCATTCCTGGACGCTTTATTGAACAGTAGTCTTCAGTTTGACCCTCTTATTACGCACGTACATAAAATAGAATGAACCTGGCTCAAGATTAAATAAGTCGTTCCTTGTTCTTAAAAGGAGCAAAGAATGAATCCAGATGTTCAACACAAACTAATTCGACATGCTTTAACCCTTCTTTTTGTGAAGGGTTTTTTAAGTATTGAAGAATATCTTCAAATGCGCGATTTCATTATCGGTAATCAAATATTTAAGTTATAAAACAAACAAGCGAGTAATACTACTCGTTTACGAAAGGAGTAATTCAAGACATGACGAAAACTATTGAGGTGATTATGCCGCATAAAATCGACACTTCACTTACAAAAACTAACAAAACAAAATTGCGGGTTGCGGCTTATGCACGTGTATCCACTGATGAAGATGATCAAGTAAATTCATTCAAGTCTCAAATCGATGAATACACCGAACGCATTACCTCTAATCCCGATTGGGATTTTATCGGTATGTTTGCGGACAAAGGCATCACTGGTACGCAGACCAAGAAACGGCCAGAGTTCATGCGAATGGTTGAGTTAGGAATGGAACGCAAAATTGACTTAATTCTTGTTAAGTCCATTTCTCGTTTTGCACGTAATACAGTCGACGTTCTCACGACCGTTAGAGAGTTAAGAAACCGGGGATGCATCATTTTCTTTGAAAAGGAAAACATCCGTAGCGATGATACCAAGATTGACTTCGTTCTTACGGTTCTATCAAGTGTTGCCCAAGAAGAGAGTCGCTCGATATCGACCAACGTTAAATGGAGCATCGAAAAGAAATTCAAGAACGGCATCGCCCACCTAACTAGGATTTATGGTTATCGCAAGGGTGAAAATGGAGAGTTGGTTATTGAAGAAAGCGAGGCCACTATTGTTCGCCTCATCTTCTCTTTGTTTATCGAAGGCTATAACATCAATGACATTGTCAAAATTCTCAATGACCGAAAAATACCAACGCTTAAAGGTAAATCGTGGCTATACTCCACTGTTCGTGGACTTCTTAGTAATGAGAAATATATGGGTGATGCCATATTACAGAAGACTTGCACTGTTGATTATCTAACTCACAAGCAAGTAAAAAATGATAATATCGAGCCGAAGTATTATGTGACAAATCATCATGAAGGCATCATCAAAAGGGACGAATACGAAACCGTCCAATCGATGCTTAAGACTCGTCGTCCAAATCAAATAACAAAGTATCCATTGACCAACATCACCTACTGCAGTAAGTGTCATCGTAAACTCCACCGCCATCTCATCAATCACAATCGTCCAAGTGAATATGTTGTTTTAAATTGTAACCACAACCCGACTGTGTCTATCGATTGTACATATCCTCGTATTTCATATGATCTAGTACTAGGTGCCGTTAAGGATTCTATCCATGAGTTACTTAATCACAAAGATGTTCTAGATGAACTTAAATCGATGCTTTTATCAGTATCTGAACATGATGATACTTCATCTTTGCGTAGCAAACGCCTTCGTCTAAATGCGTTAATCGCCGCAAAAGCAAATGGGCTCAATGAAAAAATCATTTCTGAAGAAAAGGCACTGCGAAAAGAAATTGAGAAGTTAGAAAATAGAGTCAGTTTTTCGGTTCGTAGCAACAATCTTTTGCAAGTGATTGATTCAGTCATTTCCGACCAAGATTTCGTTAATGATTTCTTATTAATAAAATCATTTTACAAGTTGGTGATTGTTAGTCCAGAAGAGCTGGTTTTCGTTATATCTGGTAGCAAGGATACCGAAGAGCTGTCTTCTTGCATTGATGAGTTGAGCGTTATCCCCTCGTTGTTTTCGAAGTTGTACATCGATTACGATCTGCAAAAAGGTATTAAGTATCGGGTGGTTTATCATGTCTAGTGTCAGTGTCATCCCAGTTGATATTGGGTCTGTTGTTCGCAAAGTGAGAGTCGCTATTTACGCTCGGGTTTCCACGAATAATGAGGAGCAAGAAACGAGTTACGAACTCCAAGTTAACGAACTTATTAAGTCGATTGAGGCAAATCCAAACTATGAGCTCACCTGCGTCTTTGCCGATAAAGAAAGCGGCATGGACACAAAGAATCGTCCTTCGTTTAATAACATGATGGACTTGGCTCGTAAGGGCGGCATTGATCTCATCTATACTAAGTCTGTGTCTAGGTTTGGGCGCAACGCCATTGAGGTTCCGGAAATTATCCGAGAGCTTCGGAGTCTAGGCGTTAGCGTTTTCTTTGAAAAGGAAAACATCTCCACTCGTGACTTTGCTGATGAGTTTCTGCTTAACATTCTTTCGGGGGTTGCTGAGGAAGAATCGCGGCAAATCTCAAGTAATCTTCGGTGGACCTTCAAGAAGAAAATGAGCAAGGGGCTAAATACTACAGTTAGAATTTATGGGTACAAAATCGTTGATGGTAATTTCATCATCGTTCCTGAAGAAGCGAAGATTGTTAAGCAAATATACGATTGGTACATTGAGAAGGTTTCCTACGCACGTATGATTCATCTACTGCACGAACTTGGTATCAAGTCACCAAAAGGAAACGAGTTCTGGTCGCATAGCGTCTTAGAAAGCATTTTACTTAATGAAAAGTATTGTGGAGACGCACTGCTTGGTCGAGGTCGGGAACTTGCAAGAACTAACAAATGTCTTTTCTACGATGAACCCACTAAGTATCTAGTTCGTAACAATCATGAAGGCATCATCACTCGTGATATGTTTGACTTTGTCCAAGCCGAACGCAAGAAGCGTACGAAGTATCGCCGCACCAATGTTAGTCAGACATTAAAACCAGAATCAAAGTTCTTTTATTCAATGGAAGTCGATAAGCACTTTGTTTACAAGGTAGAGCGTCCAAAAGGCAAATACAATATTCCAGTACTCCTATGCGTTAAGAATGACTTTCGGAAAATGATTCAATATAAGTATGTTGTTGAGGGTATTTCATCAGTTTGTAATCATTTGCTTAAGAATTTTAAATCAATAACCAACTACTACGGTGACATCAAAGCAAATACTCTTGAATCCATGCAAAACGAGCTCACCGTGCTTAATCAAGAACTCGACAGGACAATCGATGCAGATGTGAAATTAAACATCTACAATCGCATATCTGCGCTAAAGAATAATCAGCTAACCTTTGAGAGCATTGAAGACACCCTTCGTAAACTGAAACTCTCGCTACTCGCATTGAGCGATGGTTACGATATCGAAATCGTAAAGACCATCTTCTCCCAAGTCTATGTTAAGGATAATCATTTCTATTTAATCTTTAACCCGACAAATTCACCAATTGATCTATCCAACGACATAAATATTCTTCTTAGTGTAAAAGTGTCTTCAATCGTGAATTACAAAACAACAGAACTCGAATTTTCTATTGTATTAGTGTAGGTTCGCTATCTTACAATCAGCAACTCAAGGCCTCGAAAAAGTCGGTTCGCTATCTTACAATGAAAAATAATCGATTTTGGCAAAACCCCTCTAACTGAGCATTAGCTAATCGAACTCATAATCAAAATTAACAAAAAACGACCAATTTAGGTCGTTTTTGTTTGTTTTTCGCTACTTTTTAGCGAGTAATTAAAGACAATTTTGGCAGGGGCGGCAGGAATTGAACCCGCAATAACGGTTTTGGAGACCGTTGCTATACCATTTAACTACGCCCCTATCAATAGATATAATACCAAAAGCATTATTAAAATACAAATAATTAATTAAGAGTTACGTAAAATCAAAAAAATAGTATTTATATGTTATTTATAGTGCTTTGTTATAGGCAATCATCAATTCATTAATCCGGCTATTAAATTGGCCGTTATTACTGTTAGCAAAATCAACCATAAAGATTGGCATTACTTTTAACCATTCATCAAAGTTAGTGTTATTTAGTAAGGCTTTATTACTTTTAGCGGCTAAATTGATAAGTGACCAATCCCATAATGTGCCGATTGGTCTTTTCATATAGTCGGGGGTAAGTTGCGCTTGATTAACGCGGAAATAAGGGGTACTTACTTCTTCTTTTAAATAATTAGCCTCTTCATCGATAAGTGGAATAATATCTTGAACTCTTTGCTTATTATGCCATTTGGAGCGGATTGCTTTGGTGTTACTTTCCCCGTCGCCCCGTTCATAATACTTTCGCCCATGATTAAGGGAAGCGGTGCCGTCATCATTAAGTAATAAGATAATTCCCCCGTGCGTCGCCCCTTGGACATCAATATATTCAAGATCACCTAAAGGAAGGCTCGTGGTGTGATTTAAAAAGTCATCAAGAGTAAGATTTTCCTTAATGAGGGTTATGTCACTAAAGTAATTCATAAAGTCATTCATCGTCTTTGTGCCTAAATAAATATGTTGAATATCAAAGATAATAAATTCTTTTGGTTTATCTTTTAAAAAATCATATATTTGTCCAACGTAATACTTTAATTCTTGATCAATTAATCCGTGTTTGGTATACCACTTATCATGATGATAACTAATCCGGACATCAAAATAACGAACGCCGCGATTAAGTAATGTCGTGGCATTTACTTTTTGGGCTTTAAGGACTCGAACAAGTCCCCCTTTAAATACGGCGTTTACCGCCTTATTTTTCACAATCCCGGATTCAGCTGGGTCAACATCACTAAATAGCCCTATTTGGTGGCTAAATGCGTCATGGGCTCCTAAAAGGGCAATATCCGTCACTTTTGTTTCCCCTTTAAGCGCGGCATCACCAATTACATTACTATATTGTGGGGATGTTATGCCAAAGCGGATTGTCAGTGGCGAATACATCAAAATAACCAGAAAGACTAAAATCCATAAGGGGAGGGCGATAAAAATACTTTTCTTTTTGGCTTCCATATATGTATTATGACACAAAAGAAAAAGGGACTACTGATGTAATCCCTCGTTTTCGTGTAATGTAATTACTTAGGCTGGTTTACGGCTATTGAAGGCAGTATGTTCAGCTTCAAGTAAGGTTGAGCGGTAGCCACCAATTTTGATGGTAACGCCAAGGTCGGCACCATTTTCGAGTACATCAGCAGTTCCGAGTACTTCACTAACGGTTTTGCCTGGTAATAAAGCGACTAAGGCAGCGGCTTGTTCATACCATTCTTTACCAATTGGGCTTGCGCCTTTCATGTTGTAAGCTTCTTTAAGTTCTTGTTTACCTTTAATGCGGCTATTGGCAGCATCGTTTTGGGTATTGGTTGCCATAATGCTCTTGGCTGGAACATCAACAGTTGCTTCTTGGATAGCATAACGTGGTTGGAATGTATCAATTCTTGATGCTAAGACTTTTTTACCTTCGGCAAAGACAGCACCAGCAACGTAGACATCATGTCCTTCAACCGCACCGGATGTCCGGTTTTTGGCGGTATGGACTTCAGCACCAACGCCAAGACCTTTGATTGCGCCAGTGAATTCGACTTTATTAGCAAGGGCGAGTTCAAGGGCATCGACCCAGCCATTAACGTGAATGGTAACACCAATGGTCGCTTTGTCGGTTAAGTAGTTATCACTACCAACACCGGCTTTAATATCGGCTAAGGTTTTACCAACGGTCCAGTTTTCAAACATTTCGGCTTGGACATACCATTCTTTGACGGTATCACTGCCCATGCCATATTCATCTAATAATTCCCATTTTGATTTGACATCACCATCTGCTAATTCGTTTTGGGTGACGTGGAGACCATCAACTAATTTGACGGTAACTTGATGGGTATCAAGCCGTAAGTGGGTGATTTTACCTTCTAAGTCTGTGACAACGGCGACGTTATCAACTGTGGTTTGAAGATCGCCACTACGGGTGAATGCGTACGCTGCGACTGCACCTTGACCAAAGTAGGCTTTTGTTTCTTTTTGTCCACAGCCAGCTAATAATGCTGCACTGCCGACTACTGCGAGTAATAAGTTTAATTTTTTCATATATTTAACTCCTCTTTCTTTCTCTGGATATATATTAAGACTAGTCTTATTAAATTGCAAACGTTATTGTAAGAAATCGAGAAAAATTTCTCTATATGGCGAGACGACTGTCATTTTGGCATCATTACCACCCGGATAATTTTTCGTATGAGCGACATAATATCCACTGGCCTCTTTACCAATGAAGGCGATATTTACGTCATGACTGGCGTAATTTGCCCTTAAATAATTCATTCCTTCTTCTTCACTAAGGACCGAAAGGGTTGTTGTTAAGTAATCAAGTTCCAGCCCACTTAAAGTATTTGAGGCAATATTCACTGCTTGTTGTTTTTGTTGAGCGGGATAACCGCTTAAAGGATCAATAATATGCGACCGAATGACGATTTCATTATTGTAGGTAAACCTAAATCCAGCGTATATCCCACTTGTCGACATTTGATATTTATCAAAACGGGAGAAAGAATATGATTTATTGACTTCAGTAAGATATTCAATATTCGCCATGTTAATGTTATAGGCTTTGCCACCAAAACCTTTTTCTAAGAAAGTAAAAGATGACGTCCCGCCATTAATAAAGCCTTTTGATAATCCTTTTTCCAGTAATGCTTCACTTAAAACATCAGTCATCATTCCTTTGGCGACCGCGCCAACGGAAATTGATAAATCGGGGCCACTCCCATTAAATTCATTAAAAGTAACGTAGTATTTATTGTTTTCTTCCCAAAGTTTTAAGGTGTTTTCAATATCGGTGGCGGTAAGGGGGATATAACTTTGGAGTCTTTCAACTTCAAGTCTTGATGTTTCATTGACAAGGGGATCAACGGCGGGCGGTCCTTCGACTTCTTCGCCGGGAACGACCGCATAATTCGTGTGCGGCTTCCAAAAGTCATAAAGTCCGCCAATAAACATACTAAAGGCGTTCTTGGGCGTATTGATGGTATGTGCTTTGGAAATACTTAATAAATCAAATAACGGTTTTTCAATTTCAATTACTTCGCCTTGATGGTCATTAATGTATTTTAAATTGTGGACACGGGGTAATGTGCTTTTTTCGGTTTCAGTTGGAAAAAGCGGATCAACGGGATCCACAGCAAAATAATCATGATGACGGTCAAAAAGAATATGATATTTCACTAAATATTCATTAAGGACATTAACGACTTCAGCTTTTTCTTCAGTCCGTGATTCTTCGTAATATACGTAGAATGTAGTATCAAATAAATCGACAGGTTTACCGCCTTCAATACTATATACTTTTTCGGTTGGGAATAAAGCGTCGCCGGCAACGTTATGATTACCTTGTTCATTCCCAGTAAAAATCGGGACAATGAGAAATGTTGAAATCGTAATCGAAACCATTAAGACGATAATTTCTAAGGGGGTAAATTTATTTAAAATGTCTTTAATTAATTTCATAATTACTACTCTCAATCTTAAACATTCGTAATCTTAATATAACAACTTTGGCGACACTCGCTACTAAAAGTCCGGTAATAATACCGCTTAAAATCATAATTCCGGCGTAATTAAGCATTAAGTCATTTTCATACATCCAGGCGATGACGATCACTTGCCCTAAACCGTGAGTCACGGCACTTATAAGACTATAGCCATATAGTGATAGTTTGTTAAATAAATACGCCAGTAAGACAAAGGCGCTACTTATTAAAAAACCACTTAAACTTAAAAGAAAACTACTCCCAAAACCACTAAATGTTCCGCTTAATAATACTCTTAATAAACCAATCCCAAAAAATTCTAAGGGACCATAAAGCGCTAATAAAATAAGACCAATTGAATTAGCGAGTCCTAATTTAACGCCAGGTAAAGCGGGAATAAAGACAATGTAATTTTCCACGATATTAAAAATAACGCCAAGCGCCAAGAAAACCGCAAGATTAACTAACTTTTTGGTAATCTCTTTTTTACTTAATGATTCCTTATCTTGCTTTTTAAATCGATGGAACATAGGGCACTGGTGCCTCCTTATAACTTACTCCCATGATAATGAAATAAAAGGAGTTTGGTAAACACATCACCGGATCGGCAACTTGATCGGTAAAACCTTTAATACTGCAGTAATTTAAAGGACTTTCTTCTTTTTCAACCCTGACCTTGCTATCTTTAATCTCTAACGTAATCGGGGCAAGAAATTCTGGTTCATTGTAGGTCATTGTCATATCGATATCTAACGCTTTTTTATCAATCAACCGGTTTTTTACAAAGGCGTAAACATAAAGGTCTTCATTTGTTTTAAACGCCTTATTTACCAATAAAAAAAGGCCGCTTGTGAAGATTAAAATAAAACTAAAGACAAAGGTGTCAAAAACAGTTTTATTTAACTTAACTTTACGGCTCTTCATTAATATGTTTGCTTATAGTTGGATATTAACTATATTGCCACTTTCATCGGGATGGGTATCTAAGTATTCCTTAATGCTCTTCCGGGCATCAGGACGACTTGGTTTACATTGGCTAACAAATTTTACTTCTCCTTTAAGCATTCCTTGGGCCATTTCTTTACAGCCAGGATAACCGCATGTACCGCAGTTGATGCCCGGTAAAAGATTTGTTAAAGGTTCAAGTCTTTCATCTTCTTTGACACTAAAGGCTTTGTCGGCAACCGCTAAAAGTAAGCCAATCACGCCGCCAATTGCTAGTAAAATGAGTACTCCCCATAAATATTGCATAATTATTCCTCCTCACCAGGATGATTGCCACATGACGTTATGGCGCATCCTGTACAACTCGCGGTTAAATCTTCACAGCCCGCGGGTTTCTTTGTTCGTTTGTTTAGTAAGTAGGTACCAATATAAAGGGCGACTAACATACTAAAAACGATAATCGCTAATAAGATTCTTAAATATTCCGGCATTAAATCATTCCTCTAAAGCCCATGAAAGCCATTACTAATAAGCCGATGGTAATTAAGGCAACGGCGCTCCCTTTAAAACTACGGGGGGCATTTTTGTCATTAATAAGCCGTTCTTGAATGTAACTGAAGATGATTAAGATAAAAGCATAACCAACGGCGGTAAAGAAACTATAAATTAACATTGTTAAAAAGTCATAAGTAGGAACACCGCCAGTATAGGCTACCACATCAAGGCTAACCGCTAAAACGACACAGTTTGTCGTAATAAGCGGAAGATAAATTCCTAAACTTTGATAGAGACTTGGCACGAAACGTTTTAAAAACATTTCAACGAATTGGACGAATGAAGCAATAATTAAGATAAAGGAGACTAGTTTTAAGTATCCAATGCCTAAAGGTTCAAGGACGTACATAAATAGCGAATAACTTAAGATGGCGCTCATTGTTACGACAAAGATGACGGCAAGTCCCATCCCGATTGCGCTACTATTTTTCTTGGAGACACCAAGTAAAGGACAAATCCCTAAGAAACGGGTCAGAATAATGTTATTGATTAAGATGGCACTAAGGCCGAGTAAGATAAAGGTCATAATTAAATGGCTCCTTCCGTTTTCAGGGCTTGGGCGGCTTTAAGCGCCTTTTTCTTTTTATTTTCGCCGACTTTGAAAGCGATGAAATTAATAAGGGCGGCAATTAAGCCAAACATAATAAAGGCCCCTGGTGCATCAGTAAATAAAGGAATTACATAATTATTCGGAATAATTTGGAAACTCCATAATGCTTCGCCGGTTAAAAGTGAGGTAAAGGCTAAACCGCCTGTTCCTAAAAATTCCCGGGCTAAGCTTAAGATAATTAATCCGCCTAAGAACCCAATCCCGGTTCCTAAAGCATCAAGGAAACTATCAAAGACATTATTTTTCATGGCAAAGGCTTCGGCCCGACCAAGAATAATACAGTTAACAACGATTAATGATAAGTAGACGCCAAGCGTTTGACTTAAATCAAACATAAAAGCTTGCATGAGCATTTCAATAATCGTGACGATTGAGGCGATAATGACAATTAAAACCGGAATTCTAATTTCATTAGGGACCCATTTCCGAATCGCACTGATGGCGACGTTTGTTAGAATAATGGTCGCAATAACGGCAATTCCCATCCCAAGCGCACTCATAAAGCTCCGTGTCGTCGCTAAGGTTGGACACATGCCAAGAAATAACATAAAGGCGGCGTTATTTTGGAAGATACCATCTAGAAAGATTTTACGTTTTTTCATAATTATGCTCTCCCTCCATTATAATCACCGGCAATGAGTGATAAGACATTTTTCAGGGCACTTGAAGTAACGGTGATTCCCGCGTTAGCAGCACTATCGACTAGCACTTCTTGGGTCGCGGGGACGCCTTTAATCCAGCCATCAACATTTACTAAGTAATCGGCGCCAAAGCCTGGAGATTCTTTACTTGAAATTAAGTTAAAGCCAGCATAGACATCACCTTTAAAGCCAACTTGGAAGATAAGATCACTGGAAAACCCGGTAATATTTGCGTCATAAACGGTGCCAATTTCTTGATCACCAATCATGAAACTTTGTTTTAAGGTTACCCCAGCACCACTTAATTCGGCACTTAAGGTATGTTCTTTGACGGTATCGAAACTATCAATTTCGAGAATTCTTTTATAACCTTCATATTGTTTATTCAGTTGATTTCTTTCAACGAAGGGGGCGGTTAATAAATGGACCCCAGTTAATACTCCCGCAGCAGTTAATGTAACAACCGCAAGGAATAATGGTAAGACAATCATTTTGTTCATTGGTTTCTTTGCCATATTAGATTTTGTAACCTCCTAACATTTCATGATGGTAGTCAAAGTGAAATAATGGACTGTAACGTGGTGAAGGAGCGGCGCCACCAAGCGTTAAGTAATTCGCCCCAATAGCTTCTAAAGCCGCTTTAAGTGGTTCAGCGGTGTAGGTTGCACCCGTATAATCACTTGCAACAAAGACTGGATCACCCGCTGGTTTACCTTTAATTAAACCATCAACTTTATCAAGGAAACGACCACCAATCGTTGGTGTATCACTTGAAGCGACAACTTTAAAACCAGCAAAAACGTTATCTTTTAAAGCAACTTCAAATTTAAGTCCGGGATTATAACCAGTAATTTCCGCAGTATAAATAACACCAACTCTAGTCCCTGCTAAAGTGTATTCAATAATGGCGGAGACGCCATGCGTTTCTAAACTTGGATCAACGGTAAGGGCATTATCGCCATCAATGTCGGTAACGCCTAAAAGGGTTTTTGGGGTCGCATATTTTGATGCCACTAAATAATGTTGACCAATTGATTCTAAAGCGGCTTTAAGTGGTTCCGCGGTGTATGTTGCGCCGGTATAATCACTGGCGACAAAAAGTGCATCACTAGCAGGTTTACCTTTAATTAATCCATCAACTTTATCAAGGAAACGACCACCAATCGCCGCGGTTTCGTCGGAATTAACAACACTAAAACCGGCAAAAACGGTATCTTTTAAGCCAACTTCGAATTTAAGACCTGGATTATAGCCGGTAATTTCGGCGGTATAAATAATTCCAACTCGATTACCTTCAAAGGTATATTCAGTAATGAGTAAGACGCCTTTACTTTGAATATCGGTATCGACGGTTAATTCATTTTTGTTATCAATATCACTAACTCCAAGTAAGGTTTTTTGATGATCATAAGGACCGACTGGTTCTGAACTTGAAACATCGGGAACCCGTGGTAATTTACCAGCGCTGACCCCAGTTAAAAGTCCAACACTCATTACGGCTAATAAGCCAGTTGCTAAGTAAGGAATAAAGATTTTTTGATTGGTCCGTCCGGTGTAGAATTTATCAATCATAGGTGAAAAGACGTTTACTAAAGCAATACTAAAGGCGGTCCCTTCAGGATATGCACCCGCAATCCGGATTAACACATTAAATAATCCACCTAACACCCCAATCAACGCTTTACCAAAGTTACTGGTCGGTGAGGTGACGGGATCGGTAAACATAAAGATTGCACCGAACACTAAACCACCAAGGCCAAATTGTAAGAGTAAGTAATCAAAGATATTAACTTTAGCGATTAAAGCAATAAAGACACTACTAAGGGCGACGGTACCAAATAGGAAGACAGGGGTCCGCCAGTTAATAACTTCGCGTGCCGCAAGGACAACTCCTACTACTAAGATAAGTAAGGTGAAGGTTTCGCCAATGGCACCGCTATAATTACCAAGCCATAAATCAAGCATTGGAACGTTACTAGCAATTGTACCGGTCATAAATTTAATGCCGCTATTAGCAAATTGACCTGTAACGGTTACGCCAGCGTTTAAGCCACCAAGGCTTTCTCCACCGGCTAAATAAGGTTTAAGTTGACTACCAAAAGCAAGAGCAAGGAATAATCTTCCTAAGGCAGCAGGGTTAAAGATGTTACTACCAAACCCACCAAAAGCATGTTTAACAATTAATGTTGCAAAAATACTACCAAGGCCAACGACGTAAACTGGGGTGCCAATTGGGACGGTAAGCGCAAAAATAACTCCGGTCACAACACTAAAGTTTGTTTTGATAAAAGTAACAATATAATCACCAAATTGTCCGTCTTTTTCTTTATTAAAACGAAGACTTCCGGCAATAAGGTCACTAATTAACGTAAAAAGAATACTTACGGTCATAATGCCAATTGCTTTAAGACCATAATTTACCCCAAGCGTGAAATTATAAACGACAGCGGCCACAAAGATAACCGTTAAGCCGATTAATAATTCCATCATGATATGTCCAGTTTTACGCGGACTTCTTACGAAAGGAGCGTTTCCACTAACTATTTTCATAATTTATCACCTACTTCTTTCCTGCTTGATGGACGCGTAAGATTGTTTTTGATTTCTTCATTAAATCAGTTAATTCAATATTACTTGGACAGACATAACTACAAAGTCCGCAGTCCACACAGCGTAATGTTTCAAGTTTTTCTAAACGAACATAGTCACGTGCATCAAACGCCCGCATAATTTCGACAGGTTGAAGTCCGGCGGGACAATTGGCCGTACATTTTCCGCACCGTAAACATGGAATTGTGCGAAACTTCACTTTTTCAAGTAATGTTAAGCCGCCATGATTAGTTTGGAGCGCAAAACTTGCGTCACGAGCCGGATTGCTGGTCATTGGACCACCCGGTAAAAGACTAAATTCTTTTTCTTCATCAATTTCAAATTCATTAAGAACCACTTCGGCTAAAGTACCAACTGGTACATAGACGTTCGTTGGATTTTTGACGACATTACCGCTTACCGTAATTAATCTTTGGGTAATAACCTTACCTTCGACTAATGCTTCATATACTGACATTGCCGTTGTACTATTATTAACTACGATCCCAACTTCACTTGGGAGCCGGTTATAACGTTTTTTGTAAAGTTCATAAATTAAAGTTGCTTCCCAACCCATTGGGTAACGATCAGGAACTTCTACGACTTTAATATCACTATATTCTTTACTAGCTTCAATTAAAGCGTCACGAGCAGCTTCTTTCTTAACTTTAATGGCAATGACAAGTTCTTTGGCTTCCGCGGCTTTTTGTAAATAACGGGCCCCTTCAACGATTTTTGTGGCATTTAACTTACTAAGCGTATAGTCCGTCGTTAAATAAGGTTCGCATTCTACAGCATTAATAAGCACCGTATGAATACCTTTGACATTGTTGTATTTTAACCATGTTGGGAACCCTGCACCACCAAGTCCGACGATTCCGGCTTCTTTAATGGCCTCGACAATATGTTCTTTCGGGGCATCAAGATTTACTTTTTCGAGTAATGCATCATGTTCCATTTTAAAGTCGTTTTCAATAACGACGTGATCACAAGGACGTCCCGTAATAACATTCATCCGTTTTTCAATCGCACTGACGGTTCCGGAAACACTGCTAAAAAGCGGTACACTAAATTGTTGTCTAAAAGCAATTCTGGTACCTACTTTAACTTTGTCACCGACTTTAACAAGTGGATCACAAGCGGCATTATTGCCCGCTACTAACGGAAAATATACATGAGTGACCTTATTGATGTCTAACACGAATGGTTCACGAGCTAGACTTTCTTTTTTATGGGCGGGGATTTTCCGCCGGCCAATTGTTGAAAATAATTTCATCACTATTTCCCTCCATTGCGCTTATTATACACGCGCATAAAGAGGGTTGTAAAGCAAATCGGTAAAATATTATCTTGAAATTAATAAGGGTCTTAACGTCTTTTAAATTTATTTAACCCGGGTCAATTTTTTAAAGATTCCGACCGTTTTTGGTCCGACATCATAGCGGAAGCGGAAATCAAAGTATCGGGATTTATGTAATACCGCTTTTTGATGGGAAAAGGCTTTAAAAGAGTGGATTCCATGGTAAGCGCCCATGCCACTATTCCCGACTCCACCAAAGGGGAAATGCGGGTTTGCTAGTTGCACAACTGCGTCATTTATACCGAATGAACCACTACTCGTACTTTGTAATACTTTCTTAATTGTTTTGGACGATTTAGTAAATAAATATAAGGCGAGTGGTTTTGGTCTTTCGTTAATAAAACTAATGGCTTCATCAAGATTTTCATAAATGATAATCGGTAAAATTGGTCCAAATATTTCTTCTTGCATTACTTTGGCGTCAAGCGGAGGATTAAGAACTAAGGTTGGTTTAATCATGGCTTCATTATCGACAAAATGGGGAATTCCGAGTTCGACTAAATAACTTTTGAGCCGTAAATAATGTTTTTCATTAATAATTTTCGGCATCCGTTCTTCTTCATCTGGAAATAAATCAAAGGCTTCGACAAACTCATTAAAACGCGGTAAATGTTTCGCATCCATCAACACATAATCGGGCGCAACACATGTTTGCCCATTGTTGATGAGTTTGGCAAATTTAAGGCGGCGAATCGTTAAGGGAATATCGGCATCTTCCGTAATAATAAAGGGGGATTTTCCTCCTAATTCAAGGACGATTGGCGTTAAAGTTTCACTCGCGCGTCGCATTACAACTTTGCCAACTTCCGGACTTCCAGTAAAGAAAATCATGTCATATTGTCCCTTTAAAATTTCTTCATTTACTTTCCGTCCCCCTAAGAATAATAAAACTTCTTGGGGTGAGAAAGCTTCTTCTATTATTGCCTTCATTACTTCGGCAATTTTCGGGGCATATGCGCTTGGTTTTACAACCACGACATTACCGGCGGCGAGGGCGCCAATAAGGGGGACTAATGTGAGTTGTAACGGGTAATTCCACGGACTCATAATCAGGACTTGGCCATACGGATCTTGGACCGTAAAATTTTTGGCGGGAAATTGCACTAAAGCACTTTTAATCCGCTTTGGTTTCATCCATCTTTTTAAATGTTTTAAAGCAAAATGTAACTCTTCATAGACAATACTTAATTCGGTAACGAACACTTCCCATTCATCTTTCTTTAAATCAAAGAATAATGCCTCATAAATGTCTTTTTCATACTTTTTAATGGCTTTTTGTAGGGATATTAGTCTTTTGCGCCGAATATCATAGGTGACAATTCCAGCTTTTTTCATTGTTTCTCGTTGGTCTTTAATGGCTTTTAACATTTAATTATCTCCTTTTAAGCGGTGGTAAAATGCTTCAAGTTTGCTAGTCTTATAGATCTTGGGGGTCGGGTATAAAGGACGTGCTTCTTTATTGGCGTATTTTGCAAGACTTGGGATGTCATTAACGTCAATTTCTGGGATTATATCTTTAATCCCAAACTTCTTATTTAAGTCTTCAATTCGTTTAATAAAGTTGTTGGCAACTTCTTCATCATTCACACCTTCACTAACGCCACTTAGGCGGGCAAGTTTAGCAAGTTTTTTATGAATCTTTTTCCCGTATTCTTTAAGCATGAAAGGAAGAATTAAGGCATTGACGTAACCATGGGCTAATCCGTAATACGAACTTAAAGGATGACTTAAAGCATGGACATAACCGACATAGTTTCTAGTAAAGGCAACCCCAGCATCATAAGCGGCAATTTGCATCCGTAAACGTCCTTCGGTGTACTCGGGATTATCGTATACTTTTTCAATATTGCCCATGATTAATTTCACGGCATTGATTGCCTTTTTATTCGTGAACTTTGTTCCACCATTATTCGTATAGGCTTCAATCGCATGGGTTAAGGCATCCATCCCGGTTGTCGCTGTTAAAAGGGGCGGTAACCCATACGTTAATTCCGGAAGTAAGACAGCGTAATGGGGAATTAAGGCATGATCATTAATCGCATATTTTCGTTTCGTTTCACTATTAGTAATTACAGCGGCAAGGGTTGCTTCGCTTCCCGTCCCGGCCGTTGTCGGAATGGCAATTAAAAGCGGAAGTTTTTTCCCGACTTTAAGAATACCGCCCATTGCCTCTAATGATTTTTTAGGACGCACAACTCTCGCCCCGACTGCTTTAGCGACATCAATCGGACTTCCGCCGCCAAAACCAATGAGCATGTCACATTCTTCTTCTTTATATATATTTAAGGCTTTTTCAACTTGATTGATGGTCGGATTGGGTGTTACATCACTAAAGACGACATAGCCAATGTTATTGGTGGTAAGAGCTTCTACTAAGGAAGTGTGGATACCAATATTTACTAAATTTTGGTCAATGACAATTAAAGCCTTTTGACATTTCTTTTCATTAATAACTTTCACAAGTCGAAGGTAAGAATGAACAATCTCTGGTTCTCGCCACGGTAAAAAAGGTCTTGCTAAATAGAAAATAGTTTGATAGGTTCGATCAAATAGTTTGCCCATAAAATCCTCGCTTCTCGTTATTTTTTTAGTTTTTCGAGTAAGGCTAAGGTGCTTGTTTTCGGATCAACATCTAAGAAGATATCAAGCACTTTACCTTCTTCATCTATGACAAAGGTTGAACGTCTTGTGTCCACTCCTATATCACCATACCATACCGTTTCTTGGAAAACGCCATAGGCTTTAATGACTTCGCGTTTCGGGTCACTTAAAAGCGTAAACGGTATTTTATACGCATCACAAAAGGATGCATGACTTTCGACTGAGTCTTTCGAAATACCGAATACTTTATAGCCAAGTTTATTAAACTCTTCATAATGTTTAGAAAAGTCTTTGGCTTGTAAGGTACAACCCCCGGTGAAATCTTGCGGGTAAAAATATATGATAACTTTGTGGCCTAAATAGTCAATAAGATTAATGACTTCGCCACTTTGACTTTGAAGGCTGAAAAGGGGAGCGCGGTCTTTGATTTTTAACATAACGTATTCCTCCTTTTTTATTGTAACAAAAAAAGGGGATTAACCCCTTTTAAGTGCGTAAATTTTGTATTAGTTAAATAAGGAAGAAAGCAGTGAATGCGACCGCGCCAACCACGACACAATAAATACCAAAATAAATAAGGTGTTCGACTTTTAGTTTTTTCATGACGAGATAGCCCGTGAAAAAAGTCGCGCCAAAGGTAAAGATAAAGGCTAAGATATAGCCTAACCAATTGATGGTTTCACTAGTACTTGCGAGGTCAACAATCCCTAAAATACTCGTCGGCACACTTATTAAAATATAGGCAAGAAATGAGAATTTAAGGATACTTTTTAACGATACTCTACTTAGTCTTCCGCCAATAATGGTTGAGCCGCTTCGCGAAATGCCAGGGAAGATGGCAAAGGCTTGGGTAACGCCAATTACTAAAGAATCCTTCCATGTAATTTCATCATGATCTTCAATTAAATTCCTAGTAAAAAAGATGGTCATTAAAAGTCCACCAGTAATGATTAAAGCAATCCCAACCGTTAATAAGTTTTTTATCGTCCCCATATAGTCTTTAAAGATAAAACCGACCACACCAATCGGAATAATGGCGATTAATAATTTAATGACATAGAAGAAAGTGTCTTTATATTCTTCACGCTTCTTTGAAAAAATATACATAAAGAAACCTTTGATTAATTTGAAAATATCCCCGGAGAACAAAATAAATAAAGCCAGGAATGACGCCATATTTGTAAACATTTCGAAGATAAGACCTGGTTGTTCAAGGCCAAATAAGGCTTGAAAAATAACTAAATGGCCACTTGAACTAACGGGGAAAATTTCCGTTACCCCTTGAACAATACCAAGAATAATATATTTGATTATTTCCATGCTTAACGTCCTTTAGAGTTTAAGGAATTTAATGTTTCTTCAAGCGGACCGAAAGCAACGATGTTTTTGGCTTCATTTTCATCAATATATGTAATTTTTCCGCGTCCTGCTTTCTTCGACATATACATTGCAATATCGGCTAATGTTATCGCATCAAAGACACTATAAGTACTGTTGCCGTCTTTATATTCCACCACGCCAATTGAGCAATTACTTTTTAAGACTGGAAGTTTGATTGAACGTATGACATTTTGAATCTTCTTCACTAATGCCATCGTTTCATCATAACTTAAGTTGATGGTCATGAAAATAAACTCATCTCCGCTTTTCCGATACATTATGACGTTTTTGTCGGCAATTTCAATAAGTTTTTTACCAATCTTCGCTAACACTTCATCACCCTTGGTGTGCCCATAAGTATCATTTATCTTTTTAAAATGGTCTAAATCAATAAATCCAAAGAAATGATCACCATATGTTTTATTTAGGTGTAATTGGAGCGTATTGTAATTAAAAAGTCCGGTTAAACTATCTTTGTATGATTCAAAATAAAGCATTTCTAAATTTACTTTCTTTAAATCAATTGGGGTAAATAAGATAACACTTACGCCCCGGTCAAAGAATTTGTAAGCTTTAAGTTCAAGATAATAGTTGAGACCATTCATTTCAAGTGGGAAATAAAGTAAGGTCTTCGTTTGATCAGCGTTTAATTCACGCTTAATCTCGGCGAGATATTCATTAAACCCAAGAATTTCACAAATTTCACTTTTACGGTCAATCTTGCTAATAATATCTTCTAAAGTTGAACCTTCACATTTTAAATTAAAGATGCTGCAGTCTCCAAAAAGCGGAATTATTTCTTTGTTAGTAATTTCCCCTACTCCTTCAATAAGGAAAAATAGGGCATCACTTTCCCGTAAAAAAACATCATATAAAAGATCAATATTATATTTTTTTTGTAACTTTTTGACTCGCTCCATAATAAGCTCCCCCTCTCATAATAGGCGACAAAAGCAATAATCATGAATATCATTACATAATTCAAAGAATTAGTCCATTTAAAACGCTAGATTATGGTTATTTCCTATCGTAATAATTATTGTTTAAATTGCAAAGTCAATCTTACTTACAAGTTCAGGATAATCAATAAAGGGATTACGATTTCCTTGATAACTATAAATGCGATTATTACGACTTGTTTCAAAGTTATCGACCGGATCTAAGGCATGCCATGAAAGTAAAGTTGATAACTTGCCGGTATTGTTGTTGCCATCAGGATTTTCAACCAGGTCTATAAAATCATAAGCAATGTACATATAAAGGAGAATACGCGCCGTATCGCCCCGGAAGTCACCAACATAAGCATGGTCACCATTTAATGAATTTAAAGGAATATTCGGGAAGAAATACCCAGCACCGACTGGTTCATTATCAAAATGTTTATCGGCATGGACACCGTTACTACTGGCACAGGCGGCACGTAAGTTATGTAAGTCCGTTCCGTGATTTTTTGTCGTTTCCGTTGGCCGATTAACGCCGCCTAGCCCCATATTACTAACCGATAAGACGTGTTCTCGTTGCCACGTTCCCGTCGTCCAATCAGCGTCTAAATTATCGCCGTCCCACATTCCATAAAGAAAACCAGGATTATTTACGTTTTCATCCGTATAGATAAGCATTGTTTTCGCTTCTCCGTAACTAGTGCGAGTAATTTCACTTACTTTTGTGCGTAAGTTCGTTTTTAAAGTTTCGCCAGTTGCGGTTAAGTCCACATTTTCGTAATATATTTCTTTTGTTTCAAAAAACCTTAAAGCCGGGACATTATCGCCGGGGACAATCGTTTTTGGTAAAATTTGATCAACGGAAATATCTAGTACTAAACTTTTTGGAATACCGACTGTAAATGTTAACGAGTTAAAGTATATCGCTGCTGCGTTAATTGCCATAAGTTTAAAAGTAAAGTGATTAGTGGTTATATCTAAGTCATCTTTGCCATAGGTTACAAGGGTTGTTGAAATATTATTTGTTTTAAAGAGATAATCATCACCAAGCAGGACACTGCTATCAAAGTTATTACCATTTGCCCCACATAATGTGTAGGAGAAAGACAGTAATTTGACATATCCCCCGAAGTTAGTTGAAAGCGTCCATTCATTTCGTTGGGGATTATTTTTGCTGCCAATTTGCACGCCAACTGTGCCATTTTGGCCAAGGAAAGAGAATGGTGAAAAGTCCCAAGTTAGGCCATTTATTACCTTAGTTCCTCCATCTTTTACAAAGTCCGCTGAGGCATTAAATTTATGGCCAAAAGTCGCGTAATATAAGTCATCACCAATGTCGATAACAAACACTGCTGTAATCGTATATTTTTCACTCAAAGTAAAGGTAAATGTTGGATTAGTGTCTAACACAGTTTGCTCAGTAGTGATCCGCCAGTGCACAAATTTAGCAGTGCTATGAAGCGGGGTGGCATTTATTGTAAAAGTCGTATTTTGGGCGTAACTCCCTGATTCGGCTCCACTGATAGTGCCGTCTCCTTCCACTGCTAAAGTTAAGGTGAAAAACACCTCTTCGACTGGTTTTTCTTCAAAATAAGCCGTTATTGTACGGTTTTCATATATGCGGAAGGCGTAACTAATCTGTTTTATCGTCATATCTCCTGGTTTAAAAGAATCTTCCCAGCGCACAAAGTTATGGCCGATTTCCGGATTGGCTGTAATGTATATTTCACTTCCCTCAACATAGTTTTTACTAGTTGCGCCACTTATTGTGCCGTTACCGACTACTTTTAAAGTAAGGGAATATTCAACTGGGACTACTTCTTTAAAGAAAGCACTGACAATGCGATTTTCATTTAAAACAAAGGAGTAAGTAAGTTTACTAAGATCAACATTAGGTGCACTACTAGCGTCATCCCATTTTTCAAAATAATGACCTTCATTTGGCGTGGCCGTTAATGTAAATTCACTACCTTTTTTATAAGTTCCCGAGGTCGCTCCACTTACTTCGCCCGCCCCAATCACATTAATGTTAAGTCGATATTCATCAGGAGCCTTTTTACATCCCGAAAGTGCAAAAAGTCCTGCTAATATAAATGTAGTTATTTTCTTAAAATGCATAACATAGTCCTCCTCTTTATCATACCATTATTAGTAATTGATTTTGAGTATATAGATATAAAGAAAAATCAAAGCGCTTAACACCTTGATTCATATTGTTTTCTAAAGAAAAAAACTACTTTAAACCTTCTTGACACTATTCCTAACAGTAAGACGCGGGCTTAAAATAACTTTCGCGGGATGTTTTTGTTTATTTAGTTTTTTTAGTAATATATCACAAACATTTAAGGCAAGTTCATCCGTCGATTGTTTCATTGTTGTCAACGGTACATCAAGCGTTGTCGAGAATAATAAGTCATCAAAGCCAATGACAGAAATATCTTCAGGAATTTTCCGCCCTAATTCGCGGGCTGCTTTATAAAAACCATACGCCATCATATCATTTGCGACAAAAACCGCTGTGACATCTGTTTCTTTAAGAAGAGATAACCCAGCACTATATCCGCCATCAAATTGATAGTGACCAATTCGGGCATAATCGTTATTAAAGGGAATGTTTGCTTCTTTTAAACTTGCTTTATAACCTTCTAACCGTTTATTTGCAGACAACACATTTTGCGGACCGCCGATAAAACCAATTTTATGATGCCCATTATTTATAAGATATTCAGTCGCCAGTTTTGATCCATGCACATTATCAATTGATACATAGGGAAATGGTAAGTTTTCCGTAAAACGGTCAAAGGCGACGCAGGCGATATCTAGTTTTTCTAAACGCTTAATTAATGTTTCATCAAAAAGTGATTCATGGGAAATACAAATTAATAAGCCATCAACCCCATAACTTAAAAGCAGGTCAATATATTTCTTTTCCTCAACCGCATGGTCGGCCGTATTACATAAAATAAGACTATAACCATGTTCTTTTAGTCTAGATTCAATATAAAGCGCCGTTTCCGCGAAGAAATAGTTAGTAATATCAGGGACAATTAAGCCAATAATATTCGTTTTTTTCGTCGCTAAAGCTCGGGCTAAGGAATTTGCTTTGTAATTATATTCCTTGGCTAACTTATGGACTAACTCCCGCTTTTCCTTCGAAACACGCACTTCTTTATTATTTAATATTAAAGAAACAGCCGCTTGGGAAAGACCAGCTTTATCAGCAATAAATTTTAGATTAACGCGCATGTTTCTCCTTTATTTCTTGAAAATATATACTAACTTCCGCTTTTGTCGGGATGGCTTGTTGCGCCCCTTTTCGCGAAACCGTAATGGCTGCGACGTAACTTGCTTTCTTAATGGCGCTTTGTAATGATTCATCATTGACTAAGAAAGCTGCAAGCGATCCAACAAAAGAGTCTCCGGCACCAGTCGTGTCGACTACCTTGGATTTAAAGGCATCATAATATGCAATTTTTCCGTTATGAACGAATACTCCGCCTTTAGCCCCTAAAGTAATGATGACATCTTTTACCCCCAAAGTCACGAGTTTTTCGAGAATAGCCCCAGTATTAAGGTCATCTTTTTCCGATTTTGTTAAGGCTTTTGCTTCCCATTCATTCATAATCAAAAGATCAACGTCTTTTAAGACTTTGAAATCTAAGAGACTACACATCGGCGCGGGGTTAAAAATGACAAATAAACCAAGTTTTTTGGCAAAGGGTATTAATTCTTCAACAATTTCCCGTTTGATTTCAAGTTGTAAAACGACAATATCGCCAGGATTACTGTGGGTTTTTAAATCATCTTTTGCCTCTTCAAGTCTATATTCATAATTGGCTCCAGGACTTACAATAATCCGATTGTCGCCATTATGCAAAACAATCATTGCCACCCCAGTCTGAACATCCTTAGTTTTTAATAGATTAGAATTTACGCCGTAATTAGTGAGTCCTTCTTTAATTTGATCACCAAAAAGGTCATTCCCGGTTGCACCAAGTAAATAAGTTGGCGCTCCTTGTTTAGCACTCGCAACGGCTTGATTTGCCCCTTTTCCACCAGGGTTTAGGAAAAAGTCTTGACCCAAAACTGTTTCCCCTTCCCGAGGAAAGATTGGGGTACGAATGACCAAATCCATATTTAGACTACCAACAACAAATACTTTTTTCATATAGGTACCTCTACACTCTTTGCGCAAGTTTTGTCGTTAAATCAGCAAGTTCTTGAATACTCATTTTTTCATGAGCACGAAGGTAGGTAATTAGTTCATCACCAATCGGTTTAAGCCAATGCGGCTCAATCCCTTCAATCCCTAATTGAATGCCAAGCGCGGTGGCGATTTGCGCGGCATTACAATCGACATCATAACCACAATGACAACAAATTGACATCGTTTCTGTAAAGTTATTATTGCCAAACCATAGTGAAATGATTTCAGCGGCCGCATTTGGATAAGCATGAATCCAGTTATAGGTTTCAAACCGCTTACGACATTTTGTCCATGCTTCTTGCCATGTTTTACTTTCGTTACATGCATCATAGGCAAACTTAATGACGCCGTAATATTCACTTTGCTGCGGAATTAATTCAATTACTTCTTTAAGTAATTTCTTATTATCTTTTTCAACATATGAGCCGGCGACTAATAAGGCATTAAATACTTCACCTAGTACCCCGTTATTATGGTGTGAGATAATTCCGTCCATAAACGCATAATAAGCCGCTTTTTTATAATCTCCCGGCGCAATCATGCCACAGACTGCACCCCGCATCTGTGCGCCAATCCATTCCCGATATGGGTTATGTTTATAACCAGATTCAGGAGGATATATACCAAGTTTTAAGTTTTTAAGGGCCCATTCTTCCGCTGACCACCCAAAAGGAATAAGCGCCATCCATTCTTCGCCAATATCAGCAGAGGTAAGTGCTTTTTCTTTACGTTCTAACGCTTTTAGGAAGGCGATTTCATATGTTATATCATCGTTATAAGTATTTGGTTTACGAACATAATCTCTTATTTCACCAAAGGCTTTTAGGATTGCTTCAGGAACATATCCCTCAACGGCAGTACCGACTGCTCCCCCGATAATTTGCGCGACCCATCCAGCGTAATTTGCCTTTTTAAAAGCCGCACTATTTTTATCATAAGTTTTTTTATCCGGGAATTTAACATCTGCTAAATAGTCTTCAAAAGTATGGTACATTTTATACTTCCAGTACGGATGATCTGGTATTTTTGGGGCATTATTCATTAAATGCCAAATTCTTGTCGTAAGGCGATTTAAACTTACCATATCATTTTTATTAAAGTAATCTAAACCTTCTTCTAATAAGGCTTCGGCGGCGCTTACGTCATATCCCATATTGTCCATTGCTTGAATTGCGCCAAAGATAACTCGTTCGGGTGCCCCAGATCCTGGGACATTTGAACTCCATTTAAGTTTTAAGGAAATATCTTCAAGCTTTTCAAACTCTTTGGTAGCAAGCCATCCTTGTTCTTCATCACTTAAAATAACCGGAACGGCTTGTTCCATCATTAGTTTTTCGGCTTTCCAGGCTTTAAATTTACTCATTTTCTTGCTCCTTTTTCTTTACTTTAGGTTTCCCCTTAGCGTATTTTTTATATATTGCAAAAATAATTAAGGCTACTATCGTCATTAAATATGGAAGGGTATTAAGTAATTCGTAGGGGAAACTTAATACTGTTTGCGCCCCAACCGCAAAGTAATCAACTGCCCCAAATAAGACTGCAAAAAGTAATGTCATTAACGGTTGACCTTGCCCCATTGCTTCTGCGGCAATACCAATAAAACCGCGGCCTGCGACCATTCCCGCAGAAAAATAGGAAAGATAGACCATCGAAAGATACGCTCCCCCTAGCCCAGATAAAATTCCGGTAATAACAAGGGCAATTATCTTAATTCTTTGGGTTGGAATTCCAACCGATTTAGCCGCTTCTTCATTAAAACCAACGGCTTTAATATGGGTTCCTAATTTTGTGCGATTTAATAAGAATATCAAAGCAATGACCGTAAAAACCGCAATATAAACAAGTAAGTTTTGCGAGAATAAAGCTTTACCAATAAGCGGAATTTTACTTAAAAGTGGAATTTCAATATGAGGTATTAAAGTGCTTGGTTGTAAAGATGAATCACCTTTTACGCCAATGACAGCATAAAGAATATAAACCGTCAATCCACTGGCTAAAGTATTTAAAGCAATCCCTGCGAGCACATTATCGGTTTTCATTTTCATAGCAAAAAACGCCAAGATAAAGCCCATAATAATGCCCGCAATAACGGCAGCTAATAAACCTAAAAACCAACTTTTTGTCGCATAACTTACAAGTCCACCCGTTAAGGCCGCAATCGCCATTGAACCTTCAACGTTAATATTCAATATTCCAGCCTTTTTTGAAATTAAAGCAGCAAATGCAGCAAAAACAATCGGCGTTGCAAAAAGTATTGTTGAGATTAAAAATTGTTCTGAGAAAATAAAACTAAACATTTTTGACCTCCTCTTCTTTTTCCGCTTGTTTTTGAATGGCAATTTCGAGCCGCCGGCGTTTAAGTCTCACAAGGAATGCTTGCCCGCCAACAAATAAGATGATTAAGGCTTGAATGATATAGACAATTTCATTTGGTACATCACTTAAGCGTGCCATTTCACTCGCCCCTACACGTAAAAAACCAATTAAGAAAGCCGAAACGGGAACAAGTAAAGGATGAACAAAAGCAATAATGGCAACAATGAAGCCATCAAAACCATAATTTGGTAATGCCTTCCATGTAAAGCGATAAGAATTACCAAGTAGGAATGTCGCCCCACCTATCGCTGCAATAATTGCTCCAAGAATTTGGACAACAATAATTACGCGTTTGACATTAATTCCTAAGTAGGCAGCATGTTTAGGATTTGATCCCGTGGTTCGAATCGCAAATCCCCATTTTGTGCGATAAAGGAAGAAATAAGATGCAACGGCAAATAAAAGCGCGATGATGATGCTGACACTTACTTCATTATCTTGACTAAGAAATGGTAACCGTTGATTATCATTTAAGTAAGGGGTGGCAAGACTAGAATAATCAGGATCATAGAATTTGTTATTAAAAAGATACATAATGACCCAAAAAATAACAAAATTTAACATGAGCGACGTTACAAATTCATCAACTTTCAAGGTGGCCTTAAGTTTCGCAGGAATATAACCAACGATGCCCATGATTAATCCGGCACAAAGAATTGCTAATAAAGGTGATAAAAACAACGGTAGATTAAGTTTAGAAGATATAACCGCGCCAATAAAGGCACCTGCAAAGAAAGCTCCTTCTCCTAACATATTAAACTGACCACCACGGACCATAATACAAACGGCGATACCCGTAAAAATAAGCGGCACACTTTGCGTTATTACCATGCCAAAGGTATAAGCGTCGGCGAATGGAGAAAACAGTAATATGCGGAAAGTATCAAATGGCTTTTCACTCGTAAAAGCGATAATAATAAAGGTTAAACCAAGGGCGATTAATAATGATAAAACCGTACGTAATAAATTTACAAGTACTTGTTGGACCTGTGGTTTGTAATAATATAGTTTTATTTTTTCAAAGAATGGTTTCATGACACACTCTCCATTCTTTTTATCCCAAGCATGTAATAACCAAGTTCATATTCATCTATAGCGTGAGGATCCGTTATTTCTGCGACTATTTCATTGTTATAAAAGATAATTATGCGATCGGCAAGAGCCATCATTTCATTCCAATCGGTAGAAACAAGTAATATTGCCTTATTTTCATTGCTTAATTCACGCATTTTTTGGAAAATGAGTTCCATCGTCCCTACATCAACACCGCGAGTCGGATGTTCAGCAATTAAAAGGCGCGGTTTCGTTTCAATTTCCCGAGCAGTGACAATTTTTTGAATATTTCCGCCCGATAATAAGTTTATGGGTTGTTCAAGGTCTGGCGTACTAATTCGATATTCCTTCTTTTCCTCTAAACCAATCTCTTTAAGTTTTCGTTTATTAAAAAATCCTAAACTTCTTAAAGTCGTATGGTTAATACGATGAGCAGACATATTTTCTAAAACTGAATTATCAAGATTTGCGCCAAGAACCATCCGGTCAGCCGGAATATAACTTATGCCCTTTGCTCTTCTATCTTTAATTTTTGCGTCATTAATCTTTTCATTATTCAGAAGTATTTCACCATTTATGACTTTTTTAAGTCCGGTAATGTATTCGACAACTTTTTCTTGTCCACTACCTTCGACACCCGTTAAACAAACAATTTCTCCGGCATGAATAGCAAGTGATATTGGTTTTTTATCATTTGCGTCCTTACTAAGCATGAGATCTTTCACTTCAAGGATAACTTCATCATTTTGGGCTTTATTTTCTTCTCCGCCAGCAAAATTGACGTCAAATCCAACCATTAAACGGGATATTTCTTCAGTCGTAATATTTGCGACGTCATACGTGCCAAGATACTTTCCCTTACGTAACACACTTACACGGTCACATAAAGCCTTTATCTCTTGTAATTTATGAGTAATTATTACTATAGTATGCCCAGCTTCTTTTAGTAAACGGAGTTGGGCAAAAAGTTCATCACTTTCCGGGGCAGTAAGTACAGCTGTTGGTTCATCAAAAATAAGAATTTTCGCCATCTTTGATAATACTTTGAGTATTTCAACTTTTTGTTTTTGACTGACCGATAAATCGCCACACTTTTGATCATAATCAATATGAATATTAAACTTTTCGGCATACTCATCGAGTTCTTTACGCATCTTATCTTTTAATAGGTAATTTAGTTTTGTTTTTTCAACCCCAAGGAAAATATTTTCAAAGACCGTTAGTTCATCAACCAACATGAAGTGTTGAAAGACCATACCAATACCCAATTTCATAGATTGGGCCGGAGAAGATATTTTTGTTTCTTCACCACGCACGAAAATGGTCCCCGATGTTGGAACTTCCACACCGTAAAGCATTTTCATTAATGTGCTTTTTCCGGCGCCATTTTCACCAGCAATGGCATGGATTTCACCTTCATTTAATGAAAAGCTGATATTGTCATTCGCTAAAAATCCATTGTCATAGACTTTGCGAATATTTTCCATTTTGATTACTTCGGTCACGATAAATCCTATCTATTGTTTATTGGGATCAAGTGCATCATAATATGCATTTAAATCTTCAGTTGTAGTATAACGTTTTAATCCGCTATTAACGACAATTTCTTCACTTATAATGCCGTCAATAAGGTTATTAATATATGTTCTATTTTCGGCAGAAACGATGCTTTCATAATTGGCGTTTTGCACGATGCCAATCTTTCCTTCTTTCAGTCCTTCATATTGCAAAAGACCATATTGTAATTCATCATTTAAAAACTGAACACATGATTCATAAAGCATGAGGTCAACGCGTTTTAAAACCGATGTGACAATCCGATCGGCTTTTAATTTATCAACTGCTTGGAAATATTCATATTGGTCACTATCAACACCAATCACATATTTATTGTTATTTTTTGCCGAATCAAAACAACCTAATCCAGCTTGTGAAGCCGCGGCAAATAAGACATCAACATCGCCTTCTTTATACATTGTGTCGGCGAGGGTTTTCCCTTTTGGACTATTATAAAAGTCACCAATGTAACTATTATAAGCAAGGATGTTTTTGGTAAGATCAGCATTAACTTTATTAACTCCTTGCATGAATCCATAACCAAAGTCATTAATAATATCAATTTTCATTCCACCGATAAAACCAGTTTTCGTTTTGCCAGCATCGATGCTCATTAAAGCGGCAAGCGCTCCGGCTAAATAACCACCTTCATTTTGTTTAAATAAAATCGAGCGAACAGTTGGATAATTGCTTGAATTATTATCTTCAATTTCCGCATCAAAAAGAATAAAACGTTTACTAGCATAGCGTTCATTACGGACTAAACGTTGTAACGGTTCCCGCATTTCATTTGTACCCACGATAATTAAATCGTAGTCATCATTCGCGGTTAGGCGTAAGGTTGGTTCCCATTTTGTATTATCCGTCCCCATTTCCACGATATCAACGACTGCATTTGGGTAATCTTTTTTAAAGTCTTCCATACCTTTGGCGGCTGAATCAAAAAAGGACATATCCCCAAGATTACCGTTAATGAGCAAGGCAATTTTATCAACCCCATCATCAACGTTACTAACTGGGGAAATAATGCTATCGCCACCCCCTGGCGTACATCCACTGACAAGAAGACCTAAGATTATAATGCCAAACTGGATAAATAATTTATTCTTTTTCATATTTTTGCTCCTCAATTGTTTGAAGGGCACTTACCTTGATGAGGCAAGTGCCCATAAGTACTACTACTTCCTAAAATACAACAGCTTCATACGTCCAGAGCATGTAGTCGCCATCACGCATTTGATAGCCATTAATGCCCCAGTCTGGTGTACGACCATTGATTTTATAAAGCCAATAAATGTTTTCTTCAGCATTATTGACATAATCACCAATGGTTGTTACAAAGCCCATATCAATTCCTTCTTGAGCAAGGGCTTTATCGGTAACAGCGGCTTTTAAGAATTCGCTGCCCCACATTGTGGATGATTTCCAAGTTACTTTTCCATTATAAAGAACAGTATTGTCTCCGCCAACGATTTTTAAATTAACGGTGTAAGTTGGTGAATATTGTGTTGCACCTTCAGCTTCGCCGGTAACAGCATCTGCCCCAACTTCAAACGCCCAGTCGCCTGTTTCTCTTTCAGCCACAACTGGTGGTTTACTAAAGTCGACAACGCCATAAGTCCAAAGCATATAATCGTTATCACGCATTTGATAACCATTAACGCCCCAATCTGGTGTTTGGCCATTGATCGTATACATCCAGTAGATGTTTTCTTCAGCATTATTGACATAATCACCGATTGTTGTTACAAACCCGAGATCAATTCCTTCTTGGGCAAGGGCTTTTTCGGTCACGGCAGCTTTTAAGAATTCGCTGCCCCACATCGTATTGGATTTTAATTTAACAGTACCATTAAATAAAACTGTTTCTTCTCCACCAACGATTTTTAGATTAACCGTGTAGGTTGGTGAATATTGCCCCGCATCGGGTGCCTCTGTTTCCACACGATCCTCACCGACTTCGAATTGCCAAGCAAGCTTGTCATTTGCTGGAGCGGGTTTACAACCACCTAAGGCGGCGACTGCTAAACCGATAAGTAGCCAACTAAATCTTTTTTTCATACTTCCTCCTGTTATCCTTTCTATATATTTTTTTAGGTTTCCCTAAGATAACCAATATTATTTAAGCAATAAAGAATGGATTAGTAATTGCGTATTCAACGCCTTTCCCCGATACTTCAAAAACAATCCAGTCTCCCGCTTTTAAATTATCAATGACAATATTTTGTGTTAGGCGACTTTCTTCGCTTAATACTTTGTCAACAACTTCACCATTAACCACGACCCGGAGTTCTTCAAAGCCATAACGGGTAAATAACTCGATATTTGCCGTGACACTTGTTCCGGATAAAGTAATTGTTTCGCCATAGGTTTTTCCATCAATTGTCGTATATAGCATTGGACCATTAGTCATAAAACTATGACCTTTTTTAATAGCTTCCAATACTTTTGTTTGTGTAATTTCGCCATCAATTTTTACAACTGTGGAAGGAGCACCGCTATATTTTCCATATTTTTGAAATAATTCATTATAATCATCAATACTTTGTAAGTTATTTTCATCAAATCCTGGGGTTGCTTTATACGCACCCGAAATATCATGATTATCGGTTCCAGCGGTGGCTGCGATAAAATGACCTCCATTTTTGATTTCATTTAAAGTATCAAACCAGTGCATCTTAGTCCGGTAATTTTGCCCTTGATATCCTTCTTTGTCGGGTTCAAGTTTGCCATCACCCGGGAAAAAGTAACCATTCCAAATTTCCACAGTATTAAAGTAATTAATCATGTCCCAGTATTTAAAGCCCATTGTCGAGGTTGAATAAGGGTGATTAATTTGCGCAACACCGCCCGCCCATTGGATTGTTTCACCAATATATTTAATGCGGTCTTTGATTAATTGGTCTTTTTCCGCTTGGGGTTTATTACGTTCAATGTCGCGGAGCGTAACTTCATAAAGATCAAATAATAGACCAAGACCAAGTGCTTGGTAATGACCAAATTCGGTTGTTACTTCAACTCCTTCATAAGCATTAAACATCCGCTTATTTCCTAATGAATCAATATTGGCGACCATACGACTACCTTGTACCCATTCAGGGAGACCAAAAGCTGTATTATGGTCAGTTAAAAATCCATAGTATAAATCATTACTGACATTACTAACAAAGACATCATTAACGGAATTTAAACCATCAGAATAAAAGGTGTGTTGATGTAAATCACCACGAATCCATCCTTTGGCGTAAGAATCTTCAAGCTGCACTAAACGAACATCTTGGATAATATATGTTTTGAAGGCCTCAACAGTTATCATTTTTGTCACTGTTGAAAACTCAAAACCACGCATAAAATGTAACTTATATGTACCTGGAGCAAGTCTTAGGTTATAGCCACTATGTAAGTTGGTGGATACACGATAAGTATCTCCTGCTTCATTTTCAACAACAATACCGGCGGTAACCATTTCCCCGCTATCGGTTAATACCTTTCCTCGAACAATCGCTAAATTTTGCGTTGCTACTTCACTACTTTGATCATCATTACTAATGTCATTGCTAGTTTGACCAGGTTTTGTACATCCTGTTAATGTCAATAGAAAAAGCAAAGCAATGATGCTGAAATTTGATTTTTGACTTTGAGGCATTTTCCTTCCCCCTCTATGTACGCAATTTCTTGGTAAAGCGTTTTACCATTTTTAGTATAAACACCCCAAAAAGATTTGTCAACAAATAATATAAGCAACTTACATACTCAAACAAATTCTCATTCCAAAAATATGAAATAACCCGGTTCTTATTAGATCTGATAAATAATATTATCTAGTATCACTTGCCTACTTCTTGTTATGCAAGTTTATTAATCTTTTATTTGCGTCTTCATAGTCAATCTCATCACCATCTTCATCGATTTGCCATATCTCAAAGTCAACTTCCCCAGCTAAATCACGAAATAATACTTCCTCCACAGTTGCTTGATCTTCATAATCAGAAATGGCTCCGTCCGCACTCAATAAGGCAGCGGTCAGATCTAAATATATTTCATCACTAATTGAGATGAAACCTAATCTATTTATCACAAATATTGCTTTATCGCTTAATTTTACTTTTTTCATATGTTCGAGTTCTTAGACCTTTCTTTGTATTAATAATGCTAAAACCAATTTTTTTCATTTCACGATTATTACTTCTCCGAATGGATTTGATTTTCATCGTATTAATTGCAATAAATGATGTCAATCTCCTTCCAAAACGCTGAAGTTCTTGTGTTCCATCTTTCGCCTTTACCCGCTGGATATAAAGTGGCATATGATATAAATCGTAAATAACATCTCGCTTCCGTATCTTTCGTTTTTTATCCACAATACGATTTTGGGCATGTGATGTTAAGGTGTACTTAAATATTTTAACATGACACGTATGTGGTTTTGCCATTTTTCGTTTGGACTTAAAAATAAATGTAATTATACTCATATTATTCCTCCTTCTCAATTTCATTATAAGGCCACTTTTCCGATACCTATACTATATGTATACGTAGTATTACATATATGTATGTATATGCACACCTACTCCGATATACATACATATCTTTTAAATCATTTTTCTTGACAACATTTTTCAGTTAACAAAAAAACGGCAAATTGTGCCGTTAATTTTTCGTTGGTGACCCGTACGGGTTTCGAACCCATGAATGCATGCATGAGAGGCATGTGAGTTAAACCACTTCTCCAACGGGTCATAAGTAAATATTAGCACTCCGCAAAACAATAGCTACTTATGACGATATGAAGAATAAAAAAAGTCTGCCTTAATTTTAAGACAGACACTTTTATTAATTGGTGACCCAAATGATTTAGCATACGAACCAATTTATATATTTAAAGCAAATAGATTAGGGGTTGCTATTATTATTTAAAATGTTATAAATAAATAAATTATATTGTATTATATAAGTAGTTGATAATAAGTTTAAAAATAGTTTACATTAGTTTATCAACAAAGAACCCTATTATTAAGGGTTCTTTTTTTGTTTTAGTTCTTGTCTTTCGGCTCTATTACCCCGTTCAATATATTTTTCTCTTGTGAAAAATGATTTTATAATCAAAATAATAATTGTCAAAAAAACTAATGCAACGACTATAACAAGTAAATATATAGCAACTTTTGTAAAAAATGCTTTTAAAAAGTTTAATGCTGAATTAATAGCATCCACGATTACTTTTTCTAATTCATACATAAATTATTCCCCCCTTTAAAGCAACCAATCATCATCGTTTGCTTGTTTTGTTTTATTCTTTTTTCGTTTACTTTCGGAAATCTTTTCGCCTAAAAAGACTTCCCCTAAAAAATCGCTTTTAATATCAGTAATGTCATCTAAAGTCATTGACATAGAATTCCACGACTTAAGGTTTTTAACGCTTTTCACAACTGGAAAACGCATTTTAGCTTCTTTATAAGGCTCTTGATATACAACACTTGGGTATGTATAATAGGCATTTGCAAGGTTAATTCTTAATTTCTTTACCTTTTTTCCGCCATCATCAATAACCGCTCCACTGGCATCCATAAGCGTTACATACAGATCAATGTAATCAAAGGAATGTAGGTAGTCGTTGATTCGATTCAATCTTCTCAAACGCCATTCAATAAAGACACGGAAAAATGATTTTTTGTAGGGGGCATTTTGAATCATCGCATCTTTAATTTTCGTGTAAACTTTAATTTTTCTTTCCATAAATTTTATGTATGGTATTAAAAACAAGCTTCTTTTACCTTTATCTTGGCGGTGAATTTTTAACACCGAATCAAATTTGGTTCTAACTATATTTGCTACACCATCATATTGTTGTGAATCATAGATAAAATGCCCTATTGTTCTTTGTTTAAATGCGGTAAAATGCCTAAATATGCCTAATAATTTGTCAATCTTTGCTTCTAAAATTTTACTCCGATCACTAAAAGGAAAATCTTTATCTAATTCGGGCCAGAACACCGTTAAACCTGGATGCGCCGAAAGATTTATTTCTTCGTGATTAACACCGCTTTTTAATTTAAAAACACGATTGCCTTTTGCATCGATATCGCTTTCGATATTATCTAATGATGATTTGATTAAGTTCTGATCTAATTTTAGAGCATAAACATCTTCATAACGCATTGTTAATATATCAAATATAGTATTACGAATTTCATTCGAAGATGATGGATCATTTATAATCATAGGTATTGGTGATTGAACCAACTTTGTTTCCTTTTTTAAAACCCAAAGCCCAATAAAATACCATTTAATTTGTTCGTGAACATTAGGTGTTTTTCCCAAAAACCTATCAATGTGCTTATCATTTATTTCATATTTATTTATAAAATCATTGGCAAATTGTTCAGCTTCTATTTCATCATTAATATTGTCTTTATTCTTATCGAAAAATCTTCGCAAATCACTGAATTCTACAACACCACTAAATACATTTTCAATATCTTTAAGTTCTTTTCTAACATATTTTTTGGCAGACCGTTGTGATGCATCGGCAAGTGTTTTGCCAATAAGAGTTTTGCCCTTTCCCATTCCCCCAGCCATACCAACGCCGTATGACATGTTATCGACAAATTCTTCTTGTGCTAATTCGTTTTTACGAAATTCCTTATAAGCAAAAACAAAGGCTATAAAGTTATATATTAGTATTAGTGTTATTGCCAAGTTAAAGGCGGTGAACTTACTAATAAAAAGCACCAAGTAATATATAATTGCGGTAAAATGAAGCCAAATCCAGTTAACTGGACCAGTTATTAATAAAGAATAAACGCTAACGGTTAAGGCGGTAATATAAACTATTAATTTGCCACTAATTGCCAGAGCAATTAGTATCATTAGCGTTAAATTTCTTTTGTCTAAAATAACTCTCATAATTGAAGCTATAAAGCGGTCGACTCTTTCAAAAAAGGTATTCAATGGCTTTTTAATAGTTTTTGTATAAAAAAGATATAGCAAGGTGGTTTGCTTTTTATTTCTTATTTCTAATCGTTTAAGCAAGTATATAAATAACCAAATTAATGCTATTGCGATGAAAATTAAGATAACGCCACGAATAATAGCATTGCCGACTTCCCGCCAATAACCCCATGTAGTAATAGGTATTTTAATGTCGGGTTTCGGAAAAGTCGGCAAAGGTGTCGTTGTGTCATTTTCTTTTGGTAAATTAACCACTGTTCCATCTTCGGTAAAAACGAACCAATAATTTACTTTACCAAAGAGCATTCTAAAGGCATAAACAAAATTATTTATTATTTTAACATTAAAAATAGCAATTAAAATAAGTGTATAAATTAAGAAAAATAATTTAACAGACCGTTGTTCTTTGGTTAGTGGCTTTTTGTTTTTAGCGACATTAACTTTCGCCATATTACTACCTTACTAATGCTGTTTTGAATATATCGTATGCCACAGCAACTACTAAAATAACCACTAAAACAACGCCCATGATAATCAATAAATCTTTGAATTCAATTTGTGGTTTTTCCAGTCTGGGAACTTTAATGGGGTCTGGCAAAAAATTACCATCTTTATCGGTTACATTTAAAAGCCACGCATTACTATCGTTATCATTTTCATAATATATTCTAATTTTTATTCTTTCGGCATCTTCAGTATTCCCATTAAATTTAATGAACACATAACGGTTTTCGTTGGTAATACTCCAATTAAGTTGCTGTTCTAAATTCTTTGAAAATAGAAAATCATTAGTAATGTTAGTTATTGCTTTTTCAGCATAACTCCAACCAGCATTCACTAATAATATATCAATATTATTTTCTCCAGAATAACCACTGACTTTAATTCGTTTAACTTTCGCATTGATGCCGTTTATAGCAACTCCAAAGTCTTTTGATGGTGTAACTTCAATATATTTTTGACCGGTTTCAGCATCAATAAAAGCTTCACCGTTTTCATCTAAACCATCACTAATATTTGTGCCGTCAATTAAAGTGCAATCGATTGATTCTGGCCCAATTTGTTCTGCCCAAGACATGGGAATAACCGCATAAAATTGGCGGTTATTAAAGCTTTTTGTTTCATCATAAAACCCATCAAATGATCTATATGTATAACCGCCGAATCCAGCATATTTTTCATAATATTTATTCCCGTTCATAGTTAGTGTTTTGGCAGATTCATAGGCGTTTAATAAGTCTTTAACCTTGCCGATAGCACTAAATTTCAACGATTCTTCGCCGTTAAAAAAAGGTCGACCATGTCTTGAAAGCGTTAAATTGGGACTGGGAAAGGAATCCCATTTTAAACTATAATTTACTGAAGAAACTACACTAACATCACTTGTTACTAATGTTCCATATTTGGGCGGCTGATTAACGATTGTTTCGTTCCACCAATTCACAAATCCACCCCAGCCTTTAGCAGATTTCGTATCTTTATAAGTTATTCGAAAATGCATTCGATTAATATCTTCAATTTCTGGTGCATCGAAACCCATTAGAATATACTTTTTGCTATAACCAACACCAACCTGACCTTTATCGTTAGGAACATTAATATACGCTATATCGCTATTTTTTGCCGAAGCATCATATATGATTTTAACGCCGTTTACGGTCTTTTCTTCCGCACTTGTTGTTTTGTATGAATTATTAAAATAATGCCCAAATACAAGCGTTGTAAGTAATAATAGTGATGTTTTTTTAATCATACTTTATCTCCTATTCGTAAAAAATAACTGGTGGAATTTCTATACTTTCAACATAGACAATATCAGAGTAAATTAACAGCGTGAAGTATAGGTTTATTTTGCTGTTATAGAAACTAACTTTCGAATTTTTCGTATGTTCTTTCAAGGTGATTTTCACCGTTGTAAATTGATCAGATCCAAACATATCTTTAATAATTAGCGTGTTTTCGCTATGTGCCGTGGTGCTAACTTTAATCTTTTCGTTAACTAATTCGTTCGTCTGAGTGTCTTTAAATTCTAATATTAACGAATCACCGACATTAGCAAGGTGATGGCGGTAGTTATTATTGGTAATTTTAATGCCATCAACATAAATTTCAAACTTTCCATCAATCTTTTCACTTGTTTCAGTATCGTCTTTATCGACTATGTAATTACCAGCATAATATATGCCGAATGACAACGGAATAATTAAAAGAAGCATAATTAATATTCCAGTAATTCCTTTGTTGTTTTTTCTCATTAATCATGCTTCCTTTCTATATGTGTATTTATATTTATTCGTAAAATGTAACGTCACCAAGCGACATACTTGTCGGCGCAACAGCATTTGTAAGAATTAAAGGAATGGGGCCAAAATAACTAAATGTTTTTGCACCAACAAGCTTACTTCCACCATAACCAAAATCAGCAGAAGTAATAGCAGTAGGGGTTTTTGTATGGTCTCTGCCCGCGATTAAAATCATATTGTCACCTGCAGCTAAAGTAATTTCGATACTTAAAATAACCCCTATATTTGAATTTCCCTGCATAGTAGGATTTTTGGTAGAAAAACTTGAACCATTATAAATCACACCAGTAGTTTGATTGAAAATAACAGGTTCGTAACTTCCAACATAAGTAATATGTAACCAAACTTTTGATAATGGTTGAACCCAATCATATCCCATTTTCGAACGTTCTTGATTCATTAATTCTTCTGTTCCATAATAATACCTTAATGAGGTAAATGTATTTAATTTTTCACGGTCAAATAAATGTTTTGATTGAGTCGTTGAAGGATCCAAAGAATTCGTTGAAGTAATATAAACACCCGTTTTTCCTGCAGCATCAAAAATATTCGTTGTATAATTGTTTCCATAAGCAGTAGGAATATCATAAGCGCCATATGAATATACTTTTCCAGTTGCCGTAATATCAGAATAAGATTCATGAACACTGATCGTTGCATAATCAGCGAAATAGTTTGTAACATAGATTTCAGCACTTAGTCCATCAGCAGATGGATTCAGTATTACATGTGGATTGTCTTTAGTCCACGTAATAACGCCGATATCAGCTCCTGCCGGTTGAATATTTAAAGTAATTGTCTGTTTATCAGTTTCCCCGAAAGCTTTGGAAACTTCGAACCCAATTTTTTTTGCAAGCACTTTACCATCGGGGGTTACTGATGGTTCTTCCATTTCTTCTTCAGTAGTAACTTCTTCGGGCTTATCGTTGTTAAACCAGGTAATCGGATTCAACCAATTCCAATCCCATTTAAAGTCAGTTTTTCCACAACCCGTTAATGTTGTAGTAGTTAAGATTGCTAATAGACTAATCGTTAGTAATTTTTTCTTATTCATATTTTTTTCCTTTCTTATTTTATAATTCGAATTCATATAGAATTCTATTATCAGCCTTATTGTTTGTGGCAAATACGATGCCAAATTGGTAATAGTTACCATCAGCTTCAATGTGCAAATCGCTGTCTAACGGCACTTTTTTCCAAGTTAAATCAACATTGCTACGATATACACGAAACATTTTATCAAGCGATCCCTTTACATTAAGTTGTTCGGGACCTACATGAAGTCCATACGCATACTGGGATTTAATCGTGTAATCTTGTAGAATATATGAAATATAGTTGAAGCCAGTTTCAAAGATATCATTGGTGTGGGTTTCGTTTATAACCGTTGGAAAGCCCATTTGAATGCCATTTTTATTGTAATGATATTCACCATCAACTATTGTTTCCACATTGAACTTTAATGAATTATATGTATATCTATTGTCTTGTAATACCAATTTGCCGTAATTATCACTTGATCTATAAGCATTTTTAGCAAGTGGCGGCAATGAATCAACCCCCTCAAAATAATGTGATAAATAATCCTTATCACCAATAGAATTTAAAGCATCGACTTCATTAATTTCAATCGAATCACTTGCAACAAATGGTCTATAACTAACTTGCAAAGTAGCTTCATCATTGCTTAATTTAATAACATTAACCCCTAATTGAAAGTCGCTAATCATCAAATTTTCATCATATTCAAAAACATCACCAGCATCGTTGAGCCAAGTAAAATAAATTGGTGGATCTGGATTATCTATGTGGGGTTTAAATAATATTTTATTAGTTCTTATTTCGTGGTTTTCTTCTCCGCCATATGAATTAATCACATGAACAAAATCTATACTATTAAATACTATTTCTTTATTAAACTCCAGTAAATAAAGTCCATCGGGTTGCGGATCAAGTATTTCATCAACTGGTTCTTCAGCTGTCGTTGGTTCTTCAGCTGTCGTTGGTTCTTCGGTTGTCGTATCAACAATTGTTTCAGTAGTAATTTCTCCTTTGCTTGTAGTCGGAAATTTTAGTTCGCCATCTAAAACGAATTTAACACCAGCAACAACGCCCACAATTAAAAATCCCGCTACAAACCAAGTCAGTATTTTCCCTACCACGCTTCCATTTTTTGCCATAATATTAATATCTCCCTTTCTCTTTTAATGCACGAACTAATTCTTCATGCGTAATGCCATCTTTGAAAATAACATAGTCTTTTAACGACTTATAGTTTTTAATGATCTGGTCACGAACATCGGATGAAAACATATCATGAATAACATTCTTATTTTCATTCAATATAAGTAACTCAAATCGTGCATAATAACCGAAATCATTGTTTTTAGTCGCTTTCCCTAAAAAGATACGCATAGGCATTCGTTTATCAACAATCCCAGCATCTTTTAACGATGTTTCCGACATATCTGGGAACACCCTTAAGACATCATTTATTGAAGCTGTAAAGTAGTATTCACGCTCTTCATTACGGAAAACAAGCACAAACGACCCTTGATAATGGGTAGTTCGATATCGAAAACTAACTTTAATAGTTGAAATTAACTTAATATGCTCCGGTGTCAGTTCTTTTGCTCTTAAATTTGGTAACATTTCCATCATTTCATCATCTCCAATACCATATTACGCCACTGCAACTCTCATAAACTCCCGTTTACTATCGTTTTAATAGGGGAAAGCACCACCTTTTGAACATTTTTGTTCATATCTTAACATTTTTGTGAATACGGTTTTTGTTATTCCTATTAAGGAATTGACCATATTGAGCATTCGGCAAGAATATAAATAAGCATGGGTTAATACTAATTTCTTTTTTTATAAATTAGTATTAACTATTTCCATGCTTATTTTATTTCTTGTGGCGATAGGATTGATTTGACTGGATGGGACTTGATTTGAATTGATTCAATGATTTATTTTTCAAATCACTTTTTTCTTTCTCTTGAAATTTCAAGAACTTTATTTGTAAAAAGCCTAATGCCAGATCTTCGTAATCTATAAATGTGCTGTGGCGAATATGATAATTCAATGGAAATGGTTTCATATGATTTCGCTTCGAAATAACGCATTCGTAATATCGTTGATTCAAGGTAATTCGTTTTTGAAAGTTCGGCAATAACCATTCTTATATCATTGTATTTTTTGTATAGCGGATTATCAGTTTTGGGCGAACCACCATAATTTGCTTTTGCATAGCGATAAATGTTTTCTAATTCTTTATTCATCTTCTTTTCATTTTCAGTCATTTTATTTCTCCTTTTATTAGTTTTCTTAAAATAGCTTCAAAGACATTTATTACAATTCCGTTTCCCGCTTGTTTATATAACTGGGCATTCGACAGACCAGCGTTTTTCGCTTTGTAAAAATCTTCATCGCTAATACCCATTAATCGCCAAGTTTCAAGTGGTGTCAGTTTTCGAATTCTTAATAACTCATGTAAAAAGAATTTATTCGATTGATTGAAATTCGCAATAACGGTTGGCGATAGTTCCTTATGAAATGTCTTGTTGTAAACATCAATAATTTTTGTATCATTGTCTTTAATTAGTGGTATCATCGCATTTAACCTTTTATCGTTATATTGAATTTTTTCCACAAAGCCTAATGTGTCGCCCCTTGTCGTTATTGTTGGCGAAATTCCATTAACGCTTTCAATATAGTCATCGTAAGTAATTCGACTATTTAATTTCTTTTTAGAATTTGTAAAACTATGGTTGACAACTTCTCCGCCATTTAGAATTCCACTATGAACCAAATCATCGGCTAACTTTTCTTTTAAAGTTCGATTATCGGAAACTACAACACCTATATCATCAACTTTCGTTTTAATAGTCGGAATCATGCCTTTTTGAACCACTCCCCTTTTTGTCGAAATTCGATTTGTATATACCCCATCACCAAACTTTGCCAGAACGTAACCTTTGATGGTTGCTTCGGGTAATTTGATATAGTTTTTGCCGATTTCATTTTTAAATCTTTTTTGCGATAAATAGAACTTTTCATCGACATCTTCTTCAAGGTAATCCGTTAAGGTTTTTTCTAATGGTCTGCCTTTAGGAAAAATAAAATTGTAATCTCCTAATATACTGACCATGAATATTCGATTGCGATTTTGGGCTACGCCGAAATCTTTGGCATTTAAATTTTCAGCATAGTTTTTATAATTCATCTCTTCAAGTATCGTATTAATTTTGATCCAATCTTTCATGAATTTTTTACTAACTAACAACGGAACGTTTTCCATAATTAATACCCTTGGTCTTTCGTGGGGGGGGTATTAACTACGGTTTTTAAAAAATCATAACCATAGTTTGATTGTGTTCCTTTTTTCATCCCCTTTTGTGTTCCCATGATAGAAATATCTTGACAAGGGAAACTCCAAGTGCAAATATCGATGTTTTTTGGTAACCGTTCAAAAGAGCCGATTGCTCCATAATTTTTAACTTTCCCATGAATAGCTTCATATGATTTGATGGCGTATTTATCGATTTCCGAAATGCCAACAATTTCGTAATTATCAGTAATCCGCTTTAAAGCCATTAACTGACAACCGATACCGCTGAAAGCTTCGAATAACTTAATCGGCTTTTCAGTTCCTAATTCGATGTGTGGGTAAACAAATGAAAATAAGTTCATTAGCGATTTCCCCCTACATACCTTTGATAAGTTTTTGTATATTCATTTTTCAAAACCCTTAAAAGCGTTTTAAATATAATTGATCCAGTTGAAAACGGATTATTATTTAAATCAATTATGCGAATGGCTTTGTCAATCTTATTTCCATTGGTTCCAAACCACCACCATTTCTTATTTGATAATTCTTTTTTGCCTTTTTGTAAAAAACGAACAAGTTTAACATTTGATTTCCCACTGATCAAGTGGCGGTGCTTTCCGTTTTCAAGTTCTTGAATAATATGGTCGATTTTATTAATAACTAATTTCATCGCTTGAATCTCCTTTTTCAACTATCATCGAAATATTTTCCTTTGAAGCTTTTTCGAATAGATGCTTAATGTAATCAGCAAAGATTAAATCGTAGGCACCATTACTAAATTTTGTTATTGTCATTACTTTTGTATGCAGCCCGTTATTGAAATACTTGAAACTAATCAACGGTTGGTTTAAAGCGTTTCGAAATATTGTTAGTTTGTTTTCAACTATAGTTTTTTCGCTAACATATTTTCGGACACTGATTTTATAGTTTGTAATTTTAATTTTGCAGACCTTTTCAATTTTATAAATATATTTTTCGCTATCAAACATAGTCTTCTCCTATCAAATCAATTTCTTCGTTTAAATATGATATTTCATCTTTAAAATTAAAGTCAGCATCATCGATTGAATTAAGTTCGATGAATCGTTCGATAATAGGCTCATAGCGTTTTTTGTTTCTTACCATAAAATTAATTGCCGTGAAATAATCTTCATCTTCGACATCAATAAACTGATTATATGAAAGCCAGTCGGAATCAATACAAGGATTTGAAATATCGCTTAAATCATTAATATCTAAAGGCGTTGTTGCCATATAAATTATTCGAAATATTATTTCCAAAATATCATCTTTAGTTGCTTTTTTTGTTTCGAAAGAAATGTTTGGAACATCCAATTCTTTTACGGAATTCAAAACAGACCTAATAAAATATGCTGATTTATTTTTTATTTTCAAACTTGGATTTTCAATGTATTTTTTCAAAAACAAATCAACGGAAGCTATAAGTATATTATTCGGTTGAACGCTCTGTTGTTTCTTTAAGAATTCATGAATTTCAAAGCGATATGCCTTATCATAAATATTATTAGAAATATAACCAGCATCCAATAGTTTCTTTTGAATAGTGTTAATCATTATCTTTTCCTTTTTCAAATGAAATTAAAAATAATGATTTGCGAATCAAGTCCCATCCAGTCAAATCAAATCCATCAGTCCTATTATCATTATGATTAGACTTGATTAGATTAGACTTGATTAGATTGGATTTAATTATATTATTCTTAACTATACTATACTTAACTATACTACGATGGTTGTTTGTCGACAGACCGCCGACACTTTGTCGACAAAACGTCGACAAGTATGAAATTGTGCTATTTTTCATTTTCTAAAAGTCCTTTTTGTTTAATTAATTGATAGGCGTTAACATCATCCAATTGATACCTTTTTAAATACTTCGCAAACTTACTTTGCTTCTTACGACTTGGTTGAATACTATTTTGCGTTTTAAAGTGCTTTATCAGCACCAAACCCTTGTTTATTCGATAAACAAAGCCAGTTGTTATCAGCCTTGTCAAATCACTCTTCTTTGCGTTGGAAATGCGAATAACCATTTCAGGATTATTAATGAAACCATCATCATCCGTTTCCATCATCAAATCGAAATAAAGGCATCTTGTTGAAGCTGGCAATCTTAAAAACGCATCGCTTCTAATTATTATTTCCGCAAACATTCTTCTTGATGCCATATTCAATAAGTTTCCTTTCTAATTCATTATTGGTTTGATCAAATAACTTTGTGGTATCAACTGGGAATTTCGCTAACAATGCAATAAAGGTATTTAGTTTAATTTCTTTGTTATTCATTTCGTTTCTTTACCGCCCATGCGTTTACTAAATCAGCGAATGTTTCTTCGGCAAAAACTATAAGTTCATCATATAAATTACCTATTGATATGTGTCTTCTACTACCGTTATTGAATATCTTTTTATACGCTTTATTAATGTTTTTTGAATAAAGTAATATTGATTTTTCATGAACTGGTAAATTGTTAGTAACGAATTCTTTTAAGCAAATTATTGTGCAACCAGTGTATGCATCGTATTTATTTATTATTTGCATTTTGTGTCCTTTCTATCATTACAGCTTCGTTTTTCGATTATTTCTTTAACTCTTGATATTGTCATCTTATTCACTCCAATCTAACCATTGCCCACAATCTTGACAAAATACTTCATCCATTCTTACGACGTCTTCTTCACATTTAGGACAAACATAATAATAGTTTTCAGTGTTTTTCCAGTATAGTTTAATAGGTGGCGTAGGTGTATCTCTATCTACCAATTGTTCTAATACTTCAAAACTTTCTTTAATAAGTTTATAATTGGTTAGATGAACTAATGGATAATTATTTTTAATATTTTCTAACGCTTCTTTACTTGTCATTTAAATCCCCCTTTGCTGTTGTTTGTATAAATTTCAATTCATCGCCATCTTCAAGTAAGTTTCCCAGTCCATCCAGTTTTAGTTTATTTTTTAAATGATTAAGTCTTTTTGTTTTTTTATTATGTTTTGTGAATTCGTTTTTCAAATACTCAACAGCTTCTTCATGAGTTGGTATTTTGTATTTTCTTTTATGTGTAATTACTATTAAGGTGTATTCATCCAATGAATCATTTATTTGTTGGACTGCATCCCAAATATGACGATTTAAGGTGGTGCCGTTCTTTGATTTTTGCGTCGGGAAAAGTTCTGGTAGTTTATTACAAATATCTTCTTGACTGACCCATTTTCCAGCGTTATTAAGCAACATCTTATATAGTTCTTCAGCCCTTGTGTTATGTTTATTATTCATTACTTGCCCCCATATGTATAACTTGAAACTGGTCCTATAAGATTACTAATTTGAAGTAACCAATAAGTGTTTTCGCAATGCCAACAAACAACACTACCGAATTTATCACTATGCAAATAACCTAACGGTTCATGATCCGATAATTTTTGGCAAAAAGGGCATTCCACTTGTGACCCCGAATAATATCTTCTTTTACTTAAATCTAAAGAAATAAGTATCTTTGCATCTTCGAATTTCATTTCGTTTTTCCTTTTTCTTTCTTTTTCTTTTCTTCGTAATTCATTTCGTTTATTAGAACCGAAACCAAACTATTAAGTAGTTCAATTTCTTCGTTTGCCAACTGATCAGTTTTCTTGTTGATGTTCATAAGTTTTTCCATCTATTACCTAAAACAATCTTTAATATCGATGTCTAATAATTCTGAAATAGCCAACGCTTCGCTAACGGCAAATTCAGTTTCAGCGTTTAGTTTTCTATAAATCGTTTGAACGCTCATGTTTAAGTGGGTTGCCAGATCTTGTGGTTTATAACCTTTTTCAATCATCTTTGCCTTTAACTTATTTAGTGGTTTTGTTTTCATTTTTCCTCCTTTTTTACGAATATTATATTGTTAGTATTTCGTAAATTATTATCATTTTAATTATAATTCGGTTAATAGTCAATCAATATTATCATTTTTTCGTATTTTATATACTTTTCCGCTTATTTTTATTACAATAATAATAATCTTTGCTATAATATAGTTAAGAAAGGAACAATAAAATGAACAACGAAAAACAATTATTAATTTCGAAGCTAATAGAAAAAGAAATATTAAGCCGTTATGGTAGCATCCGAAAGTTTACAGAAAAATACAACTGGGCATATACAACTATATATACTGGTATTCAAAAGGGGTTTGGCGGAATGGGCATTCAAGCATTTAATAAGTTATGCCAAGACTTAAATATTGATATTAATTCACTTCTAAAAGAACAAATAATTGCACCAATAGAAATACAAGATAAAGATATTGATTTTTCTATAAAAAACAAAATATTAAAACTTAATAATGAAGAATTAATTCAGTTAAGTGATTATTTAGATTTTTTGTTATCAAGGAAAAATAAACAATGAAAAAGGCGGTTATTTATGCAAGGTTTTCAAGTGCCAAGCAAAATGAACAATCGATAGATGGGCAAATTGATGCTTGTATAAAATATGCAAAAGAAAATGATTTTATAATTATAAATTCATATGTCGACAGAGCAATAAGCGGTCGATCAGATCGCCGTTTTGAATTCCAAAAAATGATGGATGATGCACACGATAAAAAGTTTGATTTTATTCTTGTATATCAATATGACCGTTTCAGCCGTAATCGTAGAGATTCAATAAATTATAAATATGAATTAAAGCAACTTAATATTAAATTAATATCGGTGACCGAACCAATGATTGATGCCCCCGAAAAAATATTTTTGGAAAGTTTTTTGGAAAACATTGCGGAATATTATGTTTTGGATTTATCACGAAAAGTAAAAAGGGGAATGGCGGAAACATTAAAAAAACGCAATTCATTAGGCGGAACGCAACCTTTAGGATTTAAAGTGGTAAATAAAAAAATTGTTATTGATGAAAATGCCGTTGATGCGGTTAAATATATTTTTAATTCAGTTGCAAATGGAATTCCCAGATCAACAATCGTTGAAGAGTTAAATAAGCGTGGTATAAAGAATTCAAGGGGCAACGCCTTTACCGAAAATTCTCTCCAACATATGTTAAAAAACCGAAAATATATTGGGGAATATGAGAGTTTTGAAGAAGTGATATTTGATTATTATCCACAAATTATAGATAAAAAACTATTCGAAAGGGTTCAAAAACGACTTAAACACAATAAAAGGGTTGGTGGCGGTATGAAAAGGAACAATGAAAAGTATTTATTAAGTGGAAAAGCCCAGTGTGGTCTGTGTGGTTCAAGTTTAGTTGGTGTTAGCACCATTAAAAATAAAACAAAAAAATATACTTACTATGCTTGTTCTTCGGCATATAAAAATCATACATGTAAAAAAAAGCCAACATCGAAAAAACAACTTGAAGAAATGGTTGTCGATGTGGCTTTAAATTATATTCTCGATCCATTACGATTTAATTATATTATTGAAAATATGTATAAACAAATTCGGAAACAACATGAAGTGGGAAATACTGAATTAAATATATTAAATAAACGAAAACAAACCATTGAAAAGGAAATCCAAACGGTTTATAAAAAGTTCAAAAACACTTCTTCCCCAATTATATTGGAATTGCTAAACAAGGAAGCTGATGAACTTGGATCAGTTTTAAAAGTTCTTGAAACTGATATTGCAAAAGAAATATTAAAAACAAAAAAACTTCCCACAAAGGAAGAATTATCGGGCTGGCTTTTGAGTCATGCGGTTGGTGACATTAAGAGCGATAGATTCAAATTAAGAACAATCGAACACTTAATAAATCAAGTTTTCTTATTTAATGATAAGATAGTAATTTATTTCAACATACAACATTCAAGAACTATATCACTTGCTGAAGTGCAATCCGATTTAGCGGATGGCAAGTTGGCATCAATAGAACTTGAATGTTCGTATGCTAATGACAATGGTGACCCGTACGGGATTCGAACCCATGAATGCATGCGTGAAAGGCATGTGAGTTAAGCCGCTTCTCCAACGGGCCTGATGGCGCCTAGTGTAGGATTTGAACCTACGACCGATCGGTTAACAGCC